>ENA-ORCQ01000012-ORCQ01000012.1-marine-metagenome-genome-assembly--contig:-NODE-12-length-456494-cov-6.841373_pt1 | contig 456494 bp, 342 predicted proteins | sample MGYA00237780_ERZ508510 | MGnify/ENA primary metagenome ERZ508510 (study PRJEB26181, sample SAMN06268981) | marine metagenome | isolation source: Tt an E2 anaerobic enrichment on eucalyptus from sediment...
CAATGGGGTGTTTATGGAACAGTTAGATAAGTCGGATTCCTCTACTTTTGGGTGTGTCGGATAATGGGAGGAGGTCATCGATATGGACAAAACGATTCCATTGTGACCATTTCATGGTCAGGCACTTTTGTTCTAAAAAAAGTTAAGAGCTTGTTGAAAGAGAGCTACAACTCTATAGATGTGCGCTGTTGTAGCTACAATCAATCTTGAGTTTCTTTACTACACATGGTTATAATTGATGCTTACGGAACGATAATTTAGAGTTGCATCTCTTTAATTTTTGCGACATATTCATCTGCGATTTGTCTTTTCATGACATATCTGTTCTTTTTTTATTCGATATAATTTTCTTTTTTATATATATTTAATTTTATAATAAAACTTTCAGAATTAGTTTCTGACTGCCTTACACTTTTATTAATATCTTCAATCCAACCTTCTCTCATTGCTGCTTTTACGAAAATATTAGCATCTACATCCTCTTCCAAATAAGCATACTTATCATTATTTGAAACATAGCTGAAACACGTTATTTGTGATTCGATACCAAGCTGTTTGATATGTTCAATCGGAACCTTTAACCATCCGTGCCCTGGATCTGAAAAAAATGTGTATTTCATAGTTTTTAATTTATTCGTTTTAACTGATTTGATTTTTTCATTCATTACTTTAATTTTTTATATTTATTAATACTCTATTTTCGATTTTATTCTATTGAGTTTTCTCTCAATTTTGATGTATTTATGTATGCATATCTCAGGCGGATGCCTGCTCTTTCTAATTTTTATTGTTCTATTTTTTTTAACCATACGCTTTGTTTTTTTATGCTATTTCAAATTTTCCAAATACAAAGTTTTTAAGAATCGTTGACTTAAAATTTAAATGAGGACTTTTGAGGACTTGGATTAATCTGTTAAATGAAGAATTGAGATGCTGAAACGATTAATTCAAACTGACCGTAGATTGAAAATGATGCATATAAAATGCACCATTTTCTCATGTATTAAAACAATTCCTTGATGAATTCATATTTGATTTAACCTAACCCATGTTCTAATGCAATTTTTTTCAATGCATCAGCTTTTTCCTCGGAGAATACATCTGGAATCCAGATGCTTTGATTAAACATATCCAAAATAACTATTACCTCATCCTCATCAATAAATCCATACTGGTTAAGTATTTCGTGGTAACCAGCAAAGTCTCCACCAATAATATTACAAATACTTGTAGCTAATTTTAAAAATTCTGATTCGTTCATAATCGTATTTGCTTTGACCTATACAAGCGAGGTTCTATTTTTAATAATATTTAGATATAGCTATCGCATTACAGAGACTGCTCAAATTTCTAATTCACTAATACAGAATCATATAGTCAATTGAGAATCAATGTCGCTTTTGTGCGATATTTAAGTGGTAGCTTTATGTCTTACAGGCGATCAATTCTGTAAGACTAAACAGGAAAATTATTTTCGTATTTCGACATTTCATGTCGAATAATTCATTTATTATGAATTGAGCATCAATAGCATTTTATTAATAAAATATTTTGTTTTTCGTTTTCGCCATCATTGTTTTTCATATAACTTTTAATTGTTCAGCGAGTTTAGTTTTTATGCTTTAATAATTCATAATCTAATTAACCCAGTACTTCGAACCTTGCAACTTTCGGAAATTGAACTTGGAATAAAAACGGTATCTTTTATCAGAAAATACTGCGCTATTATTCGATGGATTGGAAGAATTCACGTGTATCTTGATTTTTAAAGATTTTGAGATGTGCGTAAATGCATTCATGAATGAGGACTTATGTTTAATACCATTCAGGTACATATCAAACTTATAAAGTTCAATTCCGTTCCGATGTGCAATAAATTCTATATCACAGAAGTTCTCTTTAATTATTTTGATAGCATAACGTGATTTATTAGAAGAACATGACTTAGTTCTATTCTCTACTAATCTTATTTCACATTTAGACATCGAATTAGTTTTGAAATACTTCTTTAATTCAATGAAAAAGTCAAATAAGTTTCGATCAATTTCAATCGTGCCATGCTGACTTCTTAATGTTTTTATTTTTTTTCTCATATTCAATAATTTTTAATTAATATTTTTTTTGATTCGATTTTTATTTAATTGAGTTTACTCTCAAATTATAAGGTGTTTAGGAGAACTGCTTAAGGTGGGTGCCTGCTCTCCCTCGTTTTGTTAATTCTGATTTTTTTAGATTTATATTTCATTTTTGTATTATTTCAAATTATTTGAGTACGAAGTTCCTAAGAATTGTAGGCTTGTATTTTTAATGAGGATTTTTGAGGACTTGTAATATTCAATTTTAAGTAAGATTAAACAGGTGAAAACCCTATCCTACAATAGCTCTGAGATTATTCTATTTGTTTCAGAATATTTTAAAATTTTCATTAACGAGATGAGTCCTACTTTTTGATTTTTCATACCTCCTGCTTCTAACATTATTAATTCAGATATTTCTCTACACATACCTCATTGGTATCGTTTCATGTTATTTGAATGCAAAGGTTTAAGTATCGAATACTAATTTTTTGAATAGCGACTTTTGAGGACTCATATTTTCCCCATTAACGACAGAACAACATTTCTAAGACTCAGATAAATAGAGACATAGGAACGCCTTGGTTGGTTTGTTGCATTTTAAGATATTCATTAATGAGAAAAGTCCGTTCTTTTGAAATTTTAGATTTAATGCTTCTAATATCTTTAATGCCGATGCTTATACTCAACATCATATTTCCATCAATTCCGTAATTTAAATTCAAAGGTTTAAGTATCGTAGACTCATGTTCTGAAAGGCGAGTTTTGAGGACTGACATTATTCTTTCTTATAGAATATCACAAGGACTAATATTCTGATAGACTTGATACTATTGCCCGCCTTCTTTTTTTTATAGCAGTTCTATTCATTTAATCCTCAATTTTTTATAATTTCCCAAAATGTTCAATAATGAGAAAAATGAATATTTATGAGTTATAACGAAATTGAAGAGATAGATGAAGCATTAAGAAAAATTGCTGATAAATTGACAAATCCTGGCTTCAGAAAAAAGATAGAAAAAAGTGTTAAGAATGAATCACCAGTTATGATAGATAAAATTGTATCTGGGTGTGAAAATGTTGTAAGAGTGTTAGCTGAGAAATATATTGTTCTTTCAGATATTAATAGGAGAAATGAAAGAATTAAACGTTGGAAAAGAAAATATGGTAATACCCCCATAGATAGACCATTAGCAAGAAAATTTGCTGGGGTACCAGAATCCACTTTTGATAGGAAAACAGCAAAGATTAAGAAGATCATAAATGACACACCACATTATACAATTGATGATTTAGAAAGGGTCTTTCAACTTATTTTGGATTCAGCTCAGGCGGCTTTATGCACTAAAACTTATTATTGTCTTGATGTCGAAAGAAATGGGTATATACAATTTGAAAAAGGAGAACACTACAAGATAATAGAAAATGAAAGTGAGTATATTTATCTATATAATGAACGTTTCGATATTACAATGAAGGTTGGCAAATCAGAATTCTCAGAGAATTTCAGTATTGAGGGAGAAATGGAATTTGATGCTGATAAATATAATACATAGTATAAGCAATCCATCTTGTTACATTCGCAATACTTTTTAATCCAAAGAGATTGAAATATAATTAATATGTCCTCCTACAACGAAAAAGCCAAACAGAGTTTCCTTACAAGGTTGCGGTTTTTCAGATTCTACTGTGTAGTAAACGATTTATCTTTTACTAAAGAGAATTTTTTAACGTTTAAAACAGAAAACCACGAAAATTTAATAACCGTTTATACAGCTCAATATAGTCAATGGCATAGGAAGGATAGATTAGAAGATATTCCAAAGAAACTTTCTGTTCAAGATGCTTATGAAGCAATGGAGCAATTAATAATTTCTGATGAAACAGATTGGTATAATGACTATTTTGAGCAATTTAAAGACCGATACCCATATCAGATATTTGAAAATCAAGCCAAGGCTGATACTTGTGAATATTGTAAAATAACTATAGATGTTATAAACCAGTTAGCCGACAAAAAGAAGATATTCAAAAAAACTTATCAGCGTGGTTATACCATGGAAATAGACCGCAAAAAACCCAATCTCGAATACACCACAGAAAACTGCGTTCCATGTTGTTATTGGTGTAACAATGCTAAAACTGATGAATTTAACGATAAAGAGTTTATACCAATAGCAATAGAAATTAGAAAAGCACTTGAAAACCGATTAGAAAAATGATAACTGACCGTCAAATCAATACTGTTTATTTTAGCAGCCAAACACAAGGGGAATCTCCTCAGGAGTTTGAAGAACTTGTTAATATTATTGAATCAGAAGGATATCATGTTGGGTTAATTGCCGAGGCTGATGATTTTTATTGTCGTGATTTTATGCCTGTTCAGATAGTTAAAAATGATTTTGTACAATTTATATTTCGCCCAGCTTCTTATCTAAACCGTAGCGATTATAGATTTATAAGTAATCCCGTTTACATTGAACTGTTCAACAATTTCAAACAGCCAAGGTATAGTCCAATTATTTTAGATGGTGGAAATATTATAAAGTGGAAAGATAAGGTTGTAATCACAAGACGTGTTATCAAAGATAATCTATATCAATTTCCATCAGAAGAAGCCATTGTTTATCGACTTGAGTACGACCTAAAATGTCAAGTTCTTTTAATTGATGAATACCCAGAAGAATCAACGGGTCATGCTGATGGTTTGATAAGATTTATTGACTCTGACACTGTTTTTATTAATCAGCCAAATCCAAAATTTCAGGATTGGGAAGATAAATTCAGAATTGATTTGAAAAATTATGGTTTAAAGTTTATTGAACTTCCTTGTCCGATGGATGAAAATATGAAAACTGCCGATGGTCTTTATATTAATTATTTACAAGTCGGTGAATTAATAATTGTACCTCAATTTGGAATAAATAAAACTGATGGATTAGCGTTAGAAACTATAAAAAAAAATGTTAGTGCTGATATGAAAGTAAAGTCAGTTAATGCCAGCTGGATTGCGAAATATGGTGGTGTTTTAAATTGTAGTAGCTGGGGAATTTTGAAATAATTAATCTACCCAGATTACGTTTATAACAAGGTTAACTGATGAATGAACCAAAAAGAACTCATAAATAAAACACTTTCTTAACTTTATATACAAGATTTGGTGAGCATTCTAATGTGCGACAAATCGGACGGATTCCAACACCTTCTTCCAACAATTCCTTAATTTTTCTTGTTTTAGTTTTTTTCTTGAATTTGGTGATATCTTCGATGCTCCCTGGCTTCCTGCCTCGATATTTATTCCCATCGAGCTTAGCTCGTTCAATCCCGACAAGGATTTTTTCACGGTTCTGGTGATAGAAAAATTCGCTCAAACTGGATAATACATTTATGAGTAATCCTGTTACTGGAGTTTGGTTCCCAGTTTCATCCAAAGTTGTTACACCTTCATTTATACTCACTATCGGTATGTTGTACGAATGGATATATGAAATCGTATCCAGAATATTTTGAACGGATCTTCCGAGTCTGTCGATTCGTAAAACCTTTACTTCTGTTATTTTACCTTTTTTTACATCATCCAGCAATCGTTTACCAGCTGGTCGGTCTTCAAATGCCAATCGTCCCGACACGCCTTTATCCTCATAAACTTTCCACCCAGGTTCTATTTTATCGACCTGTGTAGCTATATTCTGGAGATAGTGACTTGTGCGCATATAATAGGCTATATTCATGTTTCTATTTTAGGATATTTAAATAATAACACAAAAATATGGAGAACCCCGCAATTGGCGGTGGATATGCGTTATTAAATTACATTACAGGTTAAAATAGAAACGCTGAAAATGCGACAGATTTTTTTCACAATTCTGAAAAAATAATTGAATTCCTCCACACCTACCACAAATAAAGGAGTTCAGACATACATTTTATCTATCATTTAATCAATGCAAGTCCTCAAAAGTCCTCTTCTGAGCTCAAAGTCGACCATTCTTAAAACCTTGCGGTCAATTAAATAAATTATTAATCAATAAAAATTAGAATTATGAGTAATGAAAATCAATTTAAAGAACTTTTAGTAAACAATCCTGAAATGCTTAGGTACCAGTCAAATAGTTTAAATATTTATTTAGGACTATTTAGGAATTTTAAAGAAGGGAAGTATTATACTTTTTATTTTGGTACTTCAGACAAATTTGCTAGCTGCCAATTTAACAGTCATGAAGAGGTATTAGAACATGCCAGAGGTATGGCACAATTGTTCTTGGATGAATTTAACAGTAAGTATAATGGCAATAAGAAGAAAGGAAATACATCTTATGCTTATCACTTAGCTTGGTCAAATTACTGTGAAGAATTAGAAAAGTTAATTAAAGGTGGGGAGTTACTTCAGTTGAATTTAAACAAATTAAATGCAAATAAAGCTTCTTTTAAAATGACCCAAAGAGAAATATTAGATGCGTTAGAAGAAGTTCTTTTCCAGCTTGAATGTAAAGGAATGGATTTTCTGTTTGATTTTGTAATAAATGAAATGAATCCCTTCAGATATGAGAATTGTAATGTACAAACTCAATATCATAAAAATCTCAAAAATGTTACAAAAGTTTGGGTGTATGGTTTAACAAAAGTTTGGATTTCATATGAAAACTCTGATAAAATTCATTTTGAATATCCAATTGGGTTAAAGGTAATAACTCAAAACTGATAGTAATACTTAATTATTTTCTTCATCATGAAAATTAGTTGTAAAACCCCCAAACATGCTATAGGTTAAGGCTTTTAGCCGACCTCTTAAAATTAAATTTCTTACTCCAAGTCCTCAAAAATCCTCATCTAGATTTTAAGTCCTCATTTCTTAAAATCTTGCACTCAATTACATAAATATTAATCAATAAAAATTAAAAAATATGAAAGAAATAGAATTTGAACACATTGAAAGACAGGACTATTCGGAAGAAATGAACCAAATCGTTTCATTAAGTGGAATCGACAAAAGAGATCTTTCTATCAAGATATGGCTTGAAGAGTTAAAAGTAAATGCATCTGCCAATATTTTAAATTCTTATGGACGGGAGTTTAAAGTCAAAAGAGGGAAGATTGACCGAAGAACTCACAAGCTTGGACAATGCTACTGGAATTCAAATAAGATGATGGATGAAGGCTATCAATATGTAGAAGGAGTTATTATTCCCAAGGATGGTAGTTCTCAGTTCTCACATGCCTGGAATGTTGATGGCAATGGCAATCACTATGATTTTACAATTGATGATCCTGAAAAATATACATACATAGGAATTGTTTTAAATGAAATGAATGTAATGATGGTTGGATATAATAACGGTTGTATTCATTATTGCACATTACCTTTTCTAAAGCTGAAACGATAATCTTTCCTAACAACAACAATAAATTAAAATTATAAAACTCAAATAATATGCTATTAAATTCAATGACTGATTCCGAAGTACATTCAGAGATTCACAGAGATTTCAATGTTATTCAGAATGATTTCCACACAAAATTGGCTTTACGATACGATAGAGCACGAAGAAAAAATAAAATTAAAAAAGATGATCCTTTTGTAATTCCTTTTAAAGTAGTCACACCATGTAAAAATACCTGGTTCATTATTATGAATAAAAGCTTCTCAGAAGTCTCCTATAAAGGACTGGAAACAATATCTATAACCAATTTAGTTTATTATTACACAAATATTGGTATCCGTGTATTTAGAATTGATCCGAATGTAGGCATCTCAGTATTTAATGCTCATTTGTTCAGCCGTTATAATGAAAGATTAAATAAAAATATTGTTGAACCAATTGAAAAGGTTCTTACCTTTTTTAATAATAATCCTTTCACACATTCCAAAGTGATAAAAAAAGACAATCGGATATATCTAATGGGAAAAATTAGACAAGGAATAATTTTAGGTGAAATAATGAATAATGGCTATTGGATGGTTTGGAAAACCTACATTTCTGATGATTTAAAAAGAGAATATCAAAATCAGATTGAACGAGATTTGCATAACTCTTTGAAAAATGAAATTTCTAAATCTTTCAGTAATAATTCTTATTGGGATAATTCAAAAAATGCAGATTTATACCATGCCATCTACAAATTAAAAGAAGCACCCAAACTGCACAAAATTGTTGATGGAAACAGATGTTAGATTGTTATAAAAACTTTTTGTGGATAATCATTTCAGTTTTTATGTGGTGGGAAAATTGGGAAAGGTTATTTTAGTTGACAGTGGAGTAATTTTGATGCAGTTCTTTTGAGGCAACCACTTTAACAAAAAAAATACCTGAAAACGAACGAGGTTAACTTACTTAAATGTTCTGGAATTAGCACGATGAAAGTTGTGCTTCTCCTGTGCTACAAAATCGGATATTTACCTGGGTACAATAAAACCTACTAACTATCTCAAATAAAAAACGGCCACTTCAGATTATCTAAAATGACCGTCAAAAAAATTCATATTACATGAAATACAAAAATCTATTTTAATTCAAAAAAAGCTATACCTATTCTATAGATTTTAAATTGAAAAGTTTAAAAAAAGTGCATGTTGGATGAAAAAATGTTTGATTGAAAATCGAACAATAAAGAGACTGATTGTTAGATCTGTGAAAAAAACATTGACCACGGCTGAAGGGGCGTGTTTTTATAATTCAATTTTAGTTGACAAACAACTTTTTGTCCATCATATTTTAGTAAAAGTTGGACAAAAAGAAACATTTAGAATAAATTTTCATTGAAAATTATAAAAATCACATGGTAACTTAAGTGTTTTGATATCTATTATTTGTTCTTACTTGTGGTGGTTCTGGTTCAAATAAAACTGCACCACTTTAACCAACAATTATCACAAAAAGGAAAGCCGCCCAGAAACTCCATATTGCTCCTGGAATACTAACCTGAATTCGTTTTATGTTATAAATCCATTCACCAATTTTTATATATAATAGAAAAGAATAATAGTATGAAACTAAAAGATATAATGCCCCGACACAATCAACCTAAGCCACCATTTTACAAGAAATATGAAGATTTTGTTAGTGAGTATGCACCCAAAATTAATTCAATAGAATTCGATGAAAATGGGAAAATAATCTCAGACCAATTATCGGTACTCAATTTTATAGACTTCCTTTTGAAAGAAATTGAACATTTACCAGAAAGTAAAAAATCTAAAAAGAAGAAAAAGAATAGAAAACTGATTAAAAACAATAACATTAACAATAAAGACTCTGGTAAAAATTACCTTGACTATCACCGTAGAATTGGTAATAGCCAAGATTTTAATAGTCCACCTTACTTTAACCAGCCATTTTCGCCATCTTCTTCAGGTTCACTTGATAACATTCCAAATATTGAATCACAAGAATAAATTATGCTGTTTTTTTGAAGTTATCCAACAAGTCAAAACTTAAGTTATTATTTAACGAATGAAACGATGGAGCTTCTTCATATAGAAGGTAATAAATCGTAAAGTCTTTAATAATAGAAGATTTTAATGATGGCAAAACCTCATATACTTTCTTCAGAAAATCATCATTCATTGGATGCTCCGAAAAACCATAATCACAAATAATAGATAACCAATTACACAATTCATTGTACTGACTTATTTCATCTTCATAAACAATAATTCTTTTTGCTTTAGAAGGACTATTACAGCTAAATAAATTAATGAAATACCATCCCACTGGAACCTTTCGTTTTAGCTTATCATTTAATATTTTAATTTTCACATTATTACCAATGGAACTTATAAATCCTTGGGTGTTGTGTTTGACCTTAACAAACACATTATAATTGTTTCTATTATTAATGCCTGGTTTAGTAAGGTTTACTGCACCTTTTAATGATTTCGGACTTGACCAGCTTATTAATTCTTCCCAATTATTAATAAAACAAACAATATTAGCTTCTTTGGTGCCGCCAGCCTTTACGCCTCTTAATGCCCTACCCATCATTTGATTAAATAAAATTTTGGAAGATGTTGGTCGTGTTAAAAACAAAGATTCTACATCTGGATAATTTACACCTTCGGTTAAGATGTTCACATTAACCAAAATATCAAATTTGTTAGCTTTAAAATCATCCATTACCGTTCTGATATAATTGTCGGACGCATTGGAAATTACATATCTTGCATTGTTTCCCTGAGCATTAAATAAATTGGTTAATTGAACTGCATGCTCTTGGTCAATAGCAAAAACAATTGTCTTGCTATGAACCGACTTTTTGTAGGTATGAACTATTAGTTGGTTTAAATGATGATGGTAGGCAAGCTTTCTTTTTACGTTATCAGGTAACTTTTTATAATTCTTGATTACTTTGGTATACTTAGCTTCATTCTGTACAAATGATTCATCCACACCTACTGGAATGAAAACAGGCAGAGCAATAACACCTTGTTTTACTAAATCAAATAAATCAGTTGAATAAATAATATCATCGTGAAAAACTTCTAACAATGATTCATTAGATGAAGTACGAACTGGTGTAGCTGTTAAACCAAGAATTGTTAATTGGTTGGTATTATCATCAATAAATTGAATTAGCTTTTTGTAGCTGGGTGCCACGGCTCTGTGTGCTTCATCTATCACAACAAAAATTTCATCGTGATGATTTAAATATTGACTTTTAAAAAGTTGTAGATTATTTAAAAGACAATCCTTGCTTCCAATGATAATATCATCATTCTTGTCTATGTCAATCACATTGTTGTGTCGTGTTGAACCTGAAACTACATTTACTGATATTCTCTTTCTATTTGGTAAATGTTCCTTGTTACAATTAATATTAAAGGCATCAACAGCTTCTTCTAACAAGTAATGGTAATGTCCTAACCATATGACTTTTTTGTTGTTGTCAACCAAGTTTTTCATCAGCCAAGATGATGCTACATGTGTTTTCCCACCAGCTGTCGGTATTACAATTAAACCACTACTCTTTTTATTCTTCAAATAGAAATCTGTGAGGCTTTTATAGGACTCAGATTGATGGTTATGAAAATCTAATTGCTTTTTATTTTTTCTAACTTTTAATACTTTGCTTTTTATCATATCTATTTTATCATTAAAAAATTAGCCATTTCTGGCAGCTGAATGAATATTCAGATATGATTTATAGAATTTTAAAAAGTAAAAGTTTTCGGAATTTGCTTGTGTCATTGATTTTTTTTGGTTTTTCACTATTAGGTGTGAATCAATCAAATACTTCTATACCATCAAAAAAATCATCATCATCAAACTCGTCATCTGGTAACTGGTCATACAGACTTTTTAGTCCTTCATTCCATATTTCGGTTACCTGGGTTTTAAATTTATCTTGAAAATATATTTCATCATGACATGTCAATATTTTTATTCCTCGTATTTCTGAATATAATTTGGCCACCATCTGATTCATGATAAAATCGGTTTCTAATACTACAAGTTCATCATACATTTTAAATTTCAAACGATCCACTATGTCGAACATTGACCTGAAATAATATTTAAAAACATTATTAGTTACATTGTTTTTCTCTTTACCATTTAACCATTGTTGAAAGGCCAATTTTGAAGTAGAATTGGAATAAAAGGGTTTTTCTTTTTTGGTATAAGCATTTAGTTTTTCATCATATATTTCTTGACCATCAGTGTCTTTCATTTTATTCAATAATGTTCTTAGCTCTTTATAAACTGTTGATTTACCATTTGAATCTCTACCTCTCTTTATATATGAACACCATTTTATAAATTCATAATCAGTTATATCAATTCCTTTTTTCACACACCATATGGATAGAAATAATGGAAAACTGGATGGAACATCAAGACTTGCAAGCTTATCACCATTGAATGCAAAATTATTCAGCCTTACATTTTTTGAACAGTTGACAAATGAAGTGTTGAGCCTACCACTTTTCCAATGATAATATGTACAACCAGTTTTTATTCTTTCAAAACCATCATAACTTGAAATGTAGGATTTCAGGTCGTAGATGTCTGGTTTTATATCAATCTTATTATTTAAAATTGGAATGTTGATGGTTTGGACACTTCTAAAATCTTTGGATAACCTCTTCTTTACTTTTTCATTTATTGGTATTAGATATTCTGACTTTTTATTTGCCTCAGGGTCATTCGGTAGGTAGGTTATATCATGGATTTTTGCATATCGTTTGAAAATATCATGGAACATATACTTGTTAGGTTCCTTTCCAATTATATAGTGGTTGATGACTTTTATTATTTCATTTCTTTCAAGATAATTAAGATATAATGTGTAATCGGATGAAATTCTCCTGAAGTTATTGGAATGAATTTTAACTGTTTGATACTCGTTATAAAAATATTTTTGTGTAATCAGAGCCAGGATTGAATTTAATGTTTGTGTAGATAAAATAATTACATCTCTATCTTTCACTTGTTTTTGATTAATGTTATCTATGCCAACAGTATTTAGATTGAATATTACTTTCATGCTTTTTTATTTTATATATCTTTTTTTAAAGCATTTGTTTTTTCTTTCTTTCAGTGGCAAGAATTATTTATTTATATGATACTTGTCCTATTCAATATATGGCTCAACATCTCAACTAAAAACAGATTTAACTCATTGACTATATGGTTTTTATAATTTTCCCTTACAGCTATTATAAGGTTATAATTTTGAAGATATTTGGTCGCTTTATTTAGATGTTTTTTTGGGTGAATTATGTGTTGGAGTTTCAATCTCTGATTGAAACTTTATAATTAAATTTTGGTTGGTAACGGAAATATCCTACCCTAAACATCAAATCTTAAAAATTTAAATATGATTTGTATTAATGCCCACATTAATCAAGTTTCAGATTTCGATGATTTTGAAACTGATATTCTTATAAAAGATTTGGAATTGTTAGGTATTGATGATTTCATAAATGTTGGTGAAGTACCCTATTTACTGAATGCATTAGAAGTAAACAAGTATCAAGACAGTATCATTCTATTTACAAATTTTAGTCCAAATCATTTTTTCAAATATCGTGGTATTGATGTCAGCAAGTTTGGTATAAAACCAATACCCAATTGGCATATAAAACAATATTCCTTTTCAGCTGCTTTGTACAATCATATCTGCAAAGAATATCCCATCACTGAAATTCACTTTGTTACAAGTGCATTGGGAAGAGTTGTTAATGACATAGATTTCTTGTCCTTAACAGAAGGGATCCACACTACGTTGAAAAGGAAAGGAGATTGGTATAATTCAGAAATCCCGTATAATGTGTTGCTGAAAAAACACATTTTAGATTGCTTATATCGGTTTGTAAAATCTAACAATATTCTTGTTCCAAATTCACCTAAAACATTGCTACAAAATCTGATGGTGAATTATTGTCAGAATTAACTTTAATTACAGCGAAGGAGATTTTAATTAATATTCTTGTTTTGGATTAGCTGGGGTAGCGCAGGTTTATTTTAAAAACTTTTTGAGTAATTGTGCTTCTTTCAAATAAATAACCTCTCAAAAACCACCCCAGCAATTCTGGCGATATATTCTGAATTTAATACCTATATCTTCTTCGCATTCTTCCAAACAACCACAAAATGTACAACCCGAAGATTATTGAATAAGGCAGGAAGATCCTGCCATTTATTAGAACAGTTTTTTTTAATCCAAAGATTTTAACTTCTTCTTTAAGAATTTGGACTGTGGAGTTGATGTAAAAAAATGTGCTGTCAATTTCTTGTTTAATGGTATCAATATCTTGTGATACTTTTTGAAGATCCAGAGGTTCAAAATCGTAATTTGCAGATTGTGATAAACATGTAAATCTTAACATGAACAATACCATAAAAAAACCAACTTTTATCATCTTTGAAACTTTTTATGTTAGAAGAAAAAGGATGGTCCATGCTAAAGTAAGGGTAATTATTTGGCTATTGGAATGTGATGTGAGATGACTAATTTATAGTTCGCTCAATTTCTTTATCGCAACTAATAATCCGACAACAGAGGCTATTTATCAATACTCAAAATTTCAACCAAGTTTTTTCCCATCTCAAACCTATATCCTTCTGGTTTTCCCATTATTTTTTTTCCAAACGGAGAATGAATTGATATTAAATTAGTACCGTTTTTGTCTTTGGTATTTTGAGCCTTTGCTACCATCTTAAGCCTTAGAGGATTATTTGTGTTGCTATATTGTACTGTAACAAAACTGCCAATTTCAACCACTTTTTTTGTTTCAACTTCAGGTAACTCATCTTTAATAATCGTAATATTTTCTTGCTCTGTAACTTGTTCTTCAAAGTCTTGATCTTGATTGTTCTCGTGCAATGTTAAAACATTGTGAAAATGAATGAAATGTTCTTCTGAAAAGAAAATATTTTCTTCCTGATTTAGTTTCCTAATTGGAAGTTTATACATATCCATTTCTATAAATTCAAATACTTCAGGAATATCTTTTTCATTTACGACTAACTCAAAACATTCTGCAAAATTTTTGTAATCACTCTTTTCAATTTCTTGTATGCTATCTAAAAAGTCAGCCCCAAAATCACCGTGCTTAAGAATTGAGTGACAACGAGAGCATAAACTCAATGAAGTACCTACTTCTATAATATTTGTTTCTTGGTTACTTATCTTTTCACTTAGCCAATCAAACATCTCAAAATAATTGCCTTTATTTCCTGTTTGAGAAAACGTAAATCCACATATTTGACAATGTCCCTGGTACTGTTTTTTTAGAAATTCCAGAGTTTCGCTTTTGCCTATTTTTACTTTTTTTGAATAATTGTAAGATTTGTGGTTGTTTTCAGAGCGGTTAATATTCTCATAAAGTTGCTGTTGTGCTTTCTCTCTGTATTTTTCAGCATTTGAAACAATAGATGGATTAAGTGACGAATTATCACTATCTATATTCCGATTGTGATTTTTAATACCATCTTTTAAATCTATTTTTTTTCGTTTTTTATCCTGAATTAGCTTGCTTATTTCTTCTTCCGTAATACCTACTTTATGTGCTTCCTCCAATGTAGAAAGGCTATAGCCCGTATGTTCCTTTATTTCCTCTTTTACATTTTCAAGTTTTTGATTTTTTATGGCGTTTTGACCAAAATTAATTCTTGATAACCACCCATTTTGATCGTTGATTTTGAAATTTTGGTGTAAAGTGTCTTCAGTAATATCTTGCGGTTTAAAAAACTCTCCATTAGAATTTGGAATCCAAGCATTCTCCTGTAGTTCTTCAATAACATCTGAGTCACACGTTCTTGTTACAGAGCTGCCATTTGCTTTATATATTGCATCAAAGCAACTGACATCTTGTAGTTTTGATAATTCGTTCCAAATAATTAGGCTAGTTTTTATTTTGGGTTTTTTAAATGGTCGGTGAATTGGAAGATAAAAGTTTTCATTCTTACCATAATATGTCTCACGTTCATTGTTACCTAGCTTTTCTTTAATTCTCGGATCGTCAGATTTATTTTTAATGGGAAGAGTGAAGTTACAACCGACTGCAGATAAAAATTCTTTAAATTTCTTTATTGAAATATTTCGTTCAGTTTCAAAATAAAATGAATGAAGTGATTTGTAATTCTTGTCCGCCAGTTTTACTAAGGATGTTTGCTCGATTGGTTCATCAATTAATATTAAGGAAGGTTTTGTTAAAACATTATCTGAGTTGATAAGAAAAGGCTTGTTAGCAAATAATTCCTCGTCAAAATTCGATTTATTATCTTTTAAAAATTTGAAAAAGAGTTTTAAATGTAAGATATTATCATGGTATTTAGTTTCTCTTCCTTCCTCATACCTCTTTAAAATATGATTTACCTCGTCTTCAATGGAAATTTCTTTTACTCCTAAAATATTTTTTAGGAATTTTTTAGATTTCGATTCTTTCTTTTTATTTTGATTTTCATCGTATATGCCAGTAGAAATAATAAAAGTTTTGATACTGTTTAGGTTCGTCTTGGATGGGAAAAAACATTCAGATTTAGAAAAATTAAACTCTTTATTATTTAATCTAACAAACATTCTTAAATCGTTGTATTCTGAATCAGTATCATCATAATCATAGTATTCGTCATCAACGTCAATAACTTTGTAAATTAACTCATAGAATCCTTTTAACCATTCATCACTTTTATTAGTTAAAAAATTTGTTAAAACATAGTGGCTATAATTTGATCTAATAATATTCTTGATTTCAGTACTACGTTGATAATAATAAGAATGTATATATGATTCTGTTTCATTTTCAAAAAGCCAAAATAAATTGGATGTAATTTCCTGTTTGCTTTGCTTCGACTTTAATGCATCTTTAATTACTGATGAAAACTCTTTACTAAGCCACCCAAATTCATCTTTCCAATTTTTAAGTTCTTTTATGATATCGAATGAATGTTCGACAAAATGTTCTGATAAGCTTAATATTTGTTTTTCAAAATCATCTTCACTATACGAATTGAGTTTTAAAGATTTTAGAAAACTATTTACCCTTCCACTTGCATTCCTTTGAAATGGCTTTGATGTCCAAAAGCAATCATTTTTGATTCTACCTGTCTGAAGTATTTTTAGGTCTTGTGTTGAAATTACTTCTTTAATTCTATTTGTTGTCTGCCAACAGTTCTTTGCTGGATGGTATTCGTTGTTATCACAAAGAAGAAAAGGTTCGGTATTGAACAGGTTCGTAATTTTTGATTGAATCGGTTTGTAAAATTCGCTTAAATTGTCATCTTCTATTGGTAAACATCTGAGGAAATTATCATCTAAAAATCCATTAAACTTAGCCCATTCAGTTGCTTCGCAAAGAAGGTCAGCGATTAATTCTACTAGCTCTTTATTCTCTTTACGGTCGGTAATACTATCACGTGCAACTGTCGAAGCAAATGGTGCATGTATGTGAAATTTCAAATTACTGGTTTCTTTTTCTGCTGGGAAAAATATAGAAACCTTTGATTCATTGTCGATAACGACCTTTTCAATTTTTGTTTTTTTATCTCGGGTGAGCTTGAAAGCAATGGAAACATACAATTTTCCCTCATTGGGTAAAGGTTTGTTAAAAACAAGAAACTTAGTTTTTCTATTCAGTTTCGTATTTGTAATTGTGGCAATTTTATTGACTGTATCAGTATGTTTGGTAATGGTATAAGATTCATCTGAGATTTTTATTTCAATTTGCAGAATAGATTTAAGAAACAATAATGTGGTTCTGTTTATATTGTATAATCCCTCCTTTATCTCATCATAAGCTTTATTCTTTGTCTTGCTTTCGTTATTAAACGGAAAAATGAAAACAGTTTCAGTACTTTTCTTGATTATAGGCTCGATCAGTTTTGGTACAACTAAATCTGTAATTTTGAAGTTATACTCTCCTGAATAAATGCTGGGGGATTTTGTGTAAGAAAATACGGATTTGAAACCTACACCAAATTTTCCAATTTTATTTACATCGTCTTTTTTTGTTCCTTTTCCAATGTTGGTAATTGCCTCAATATCATTGTCACAAAATAACTTATCTCCATTATGTATAAATATCAGTTCATTTCTTTTTAATTCGAATGATACTTTTTTAGCACCAGTATCTTCTGCATTTTGTAATAGCTCATAAATAAAATGGGCATTATCTGGATATAATTCGGTTAACAAGCTTGTAATACCATCTTCAAAGTCGTTTTCTTTGTTGGTTGTAACCCATCGGGCTCGCTTTTCTTTTAATTGCTCAATATAACCACTCATAGCACATTATGACTTTGAAAAATTAATTATAGAAAGGATCTCAAAACTACTACTTGTCTTTTTCTGTTTAAGTAGTAACTCAATTTTGCTTTTTTTCTGAGCTTCAAGATTATCAATCTCAGCAACTCTCATCCTGTTGATATCTTGTTGTTGAACTTTATCTCTTATGCGCTTCGCCCTGTTTATTTGCTTATTAAAATGTTCGTTTATTGATTCCAATTTAACATCAATTAGAGCATTGTAATTTTCAGATATGTCTTGTTCCTGCCGATTAATACTATCAATAACCACTGTCGTAATTTCATTTTTAATACTTTCAAAATCAATAGAATCAACTACACTACTTTCCTCGCATTTTTCGATAAAATCAAAATAGTCAATCTCCTCAAACAGAGAGTAATCTTTGTTAATTATCAAAGTTTTAATGTAAGATTTAATTTTCTTTTGTTTAAAATCAACCCTGTAAATAACAGCATATTTATCGCTGTAGAGATTGCTTTTAAAATTTGAATACAAGGTTTTATAATTTTTATCTTTTGTTATAATACCAATTATTGGACTATTTATGTTCAAATATAATATCTGAAAATTTTCGTTATAGTTTGAGGTAAAGCTAACTGTTAAATCTCTGTATTTGTGAATTTTTTGCAGTACTGTTCTTTCTTCATTATACTTATGAGTATTTGATTTTTTGTCACTCATATTTGTTCTAAGAATATTGAAAAGAACCTTAAAATTGCTAGATGAAATCTTAAAAAATCCGCCTTTTAATTCGGAATAAGGAATGCTATTGTCAGTTAGGAAGTTTACAAATATTGTTTTAGTTATTTTCTGCAAGTTTTCAACTTTTTTTGTCTGTAGTAAATTTTCCTTTTTATCGTCAAGCTTATAGTCATCACTAATGAGCTTTTCAACATCCTTATTTTGCTGTTTTATCTCAATTTCCTTACGTTTAATTGCTAATTCTTTAAGATGAAGTACCTCATCAATTTCTTTTTGAGTTAGATTAATTAATTCGGGAATGTTTATATGTTTCTCTAAATTACCGAGAATAGGTTCCAGTTCTCCTATTGTTGATTCAAAAATATTAAGCTTTTCGTATAGGCGACTGTAGATTCTATCTTCAATAGATCCTTGAATGCATAAGTTGAAAATGTGCAGTTTGTCAAATTTTTGCCCAATCCTATCAATTCGACCTATCCTTTGTTCAACTCTCATCGGATTCCACGGCAAATCATAATTTACAATCACATTGCAAAACTGCATATCAAGCCCCTCGCTTCCTACCTCACTTGAAAGTAAAATATCAAAATCTCCATTTTTGAATTGTCTTATTTTAGCATACCTTTCTTCGACTGGGATATCTCCGTGAATTTTTCCGACTTTGTATCCCAAATCAATTAATTTCGTTTCAAGGTAGTTAAGAGTAAACTTGAAAAATGAAAAAACAATAAGTTGATTTATTTTCTGGTTCTTTATGTCTTCCAGTATTTCTATGAATTTTAAGAATTTTGAATCGTCTTTTCCAATTTTATCCCCTTTATCAATAATGTGGTCGAGGAACTCCTTTGCTTCTTCTCTTATTTCAATATAATCCTCTTCATCTTCATTATCCTGTATGAAAAGTCTTCCTGAATCTCTTATTTCCCTAAAATTTTCTAATGAAGCAATCATTGAAGAGCTTGCCATTCTTTCTGGCATTATGCTAATAAAACCTTGAGGTGTTCCTGGATTTAAAAACTTAACAAATTCGATAACAGCGTTATAAAAATCTTGCTCCTCAATTGTGATGTCAACAATTGCAGTTTTTGCATTTCTTGGAATTAAACGTCCTACATCTTTCTTTTTAGTTCTGTTGATAATATAACTTAATTTGTCTGATTTTAAGAGTTTATCAATAAATTCAATTTTGAGTTGGTTTGTGAGTTTGTCTTGCTTTAGAATTGATTGAAATGTTTCTAATAAGTTTGTTTCAAAGTTTTTATTTTCCAACGATAAAATAAACTCTTTAACTATTTTAATACTATTCCCATTTCTAATCAGAGCAATGGTTTTGTGGATTACATCATTTGGAGAAATCATATTTAGAAAATATTCGTAATCCATAAAATAATCCATATCTAGCAAGTACAGTATATTGAATAAATCTGAAAGATTATTTTGAACGGGTGTTGCTGTTAAAAATATTATATGGTCAGATATTCTTGATATCAATTCAGCACTTTCAAAGGTCGAAGTGTCTCTATTTCTCATATTATGTGCTTCGTCCATTACCAAAAAATCAACCTCAAACATACTCATAGAAAGCTTTTCCATTACTTTTTCATTTCTTAAAGTATGGTAATTGATTATAACCTTCTCATTCATTAATTTTGAAGAACTGTAGTTGTCAAACTCATCAATTAATGCAATAAATTGAGCTGAATTAAGTATTTTGAAATATTCGTCAAATCGAACATTTAATTCCTCTTGCCATTTTATTGTTAATGAGGATGGTACCACTATTAGAGAAACTCGTAATTCTTCTCGACTATCAATTTCTTTAAAAATCATGCCTGCTTCAATAGTCTTTCCTAGTCCAACTTCATCAGCTATTAGAACTCTATTATTAGGAGAGTGCAAAAATTTGATCAGTGGTTTGTATTGGTGATTTTCAGGTATTAGTCGATTTGTGTTATGTGAATATAAGATATCATCAAGAGGGTGTTTAGCACAATTAATAAAGATGTTTTCTTTAATTTCATCCAACGATGATATTTGTACCACATTTGAGGCAATACTCACATCACTTTTAGGAACAGTTTTGTAATTCCCATCCAGAAAGATTTCATAACACAATTCAACCTCATTGATAATTATCGTATTTTGTCCTGTAGGAATATAAATTGCCTTTTTCATTTGCTACTTGTGTTTAGGATTTTAAAGCTTGTGTTTATTTTTGTGAAATCAAGGAATGAACCAAAAATACCTTGTCTTAAACGCTGAAATGGGTCAGATAAATCAGTATCAGGGATTAAGTTACTTTCCAAACAATTTTTAATGGTATTGTTAATGCTAACACTGTACAATTGCCGACCTCTTGCAGGGGGAAATATCTTTTTTACTATTCCTTTTTCATTTGAGCTAACATGAATTACTGAGTCTCCAATTTGAAATTTAGCCATAAGTTTAGGTTTAAAAAGGGATTAAAACTCCAAAACAATCAAACTCGAATTATCCGAATTATTTTCATACTTATTTTTAAAGTTTTCAAGTTTGGTTTTCGAGTTAAAATTAATCTTTGACAAGTCTGTTAAACTACTAATATCCAGTATCCCATCTGAACAAATAATAAGCTTATCAGAAAGCTGTAGCTCTATTTCAGCCACATCAGGTTTAAACTTATCTTCCTCGCCTTTAATACTTCTGGTAACCACATGGCGAATAGAGCCCAAATCAAGTCCATTATCTATATTCCCGTTTTTCTTTAGCTGATTAATCAAAGAGTGGTCTTCTGACTCGAACTGAATTTTATCGTCTCGCACATGAATAATCTTCACATCTCCTACCCAAAATATTATAGCGCTATTTTCATTAATCAAACACCCTCCAATTGTACTACCTAATGATTTCCCACTATCAGTTGCTATGGCTTTAATTGCAGAATTAGCTTCGACAACGGATTCCTTTATTAGCTCAATTCTACTGTCTTTATTCTTATTGTTCTTCAAATAGTCAAATATCTTATTTGCAACAGTTTCAGCTGCTAATCTACCATTATTATAGCCGCCCATTCCATCTGCAATAAGATGTAAAGACAAATCCTTTTCGATTGATTTCGAAAGAATATAATCTTCATTCTCTTTTCTTCTTCCCTTAACTGTAAAATAGTTTACCTTCATTAATTATCTGTTGCCTTAATTGTTCCACCTCCATGTTTCGTTACCCTTGGGCGGGTATAAACTTTTTGAGGTTTATTAGTAATTAATTTATCTGTGGCTTTTGTTGCCCAAACAAATGCTTCTCCTGGGCGCAGTGCCGACAAATCTGATGGTTGCAATGCTGCCAATTGTGTAATTGATTTTTGAATATGTTTTAACCACTGAGGACTATTAAATTTATGCGTTATAACAATACTACTTAATTCAATAATTTCATTTGGCAAACTTGGTGGATCTTGGCTTGCAATCATTATAGAAACACCCTTATGCCTCATTTCACGAATTGCCGTCACAATATTATCGGTAAGCGCCTTATTGTCCATATACTTGTGAGCTTCGTCAAATACAATAAACTTGTTAAACCGCTTATTTTTTACTGATTTTACGCCCGAGAAAATATTGAGCATGATTACAAACAAACCCAGAGCTTCATCTTTCACAATGAACTCATCACGCAAATCAACAATAATCAAACGCTCAGGGTGAAGTATATCTCTCAATGAAAAATCATCGTCAACATATTCACTTGCGAAGTTTAATTTCTGTCGAGCCAGAGCTTTTTGAGCATTAGAAAGTAATTCATCAGCTTCAATTCCTTCTGATATTGACTCTAAAGTCAAGTTCCTACGATTGACTTTCATTATGTACTTTAATTGTTTTACATAGGTAGAATCATTACCAACTGCACCGAGTAAAAACAGCCAATCTTGTACATTTAATTCCATTGAGTTAAAAGCAATCGGATGCACCTGTAGATTTGGATATTCTTCTTGTCTTTCTTCTACTTTATCTTTTGGCGTAAGAATTACAACATCATCAATAGAACCACCTTCTGCTTTATAGTCCTCAAGTAATATTTTTAGTTCTCTGTGGGCATCATTGGGATGAACCATCGAAGTAAATTCAGGTTCATAATCCATGCTTTCACTATAATGGAAAATTACGCCTGCCAATGGAGATGGGAGGTGATTAATATTTTTAAACTCTTTTAAAACCATTTCGGTGACTGTTCCAATTGAGTAACTTTTTCCACCGCCTTGTACACCGAATAAACTTATCGTGTTTGTTTCGCTTAAATCAACTGCTATTTTCTTCCCGTGTAACGATTGCCCTAAAATTCCGTATTGGTCGGTCGGTTTATCCTTTCCAATGAATATGTCAAAATCTGGCAATGATGATACTTCTTCATTGTCATCTGTACTAATTATAACACCATCGTCTTCTTTGCCAGATTCTGAAGTAACAGGTTCTGTTTCTGGTACCACTTCTTTTGCTGGTGGTTCCTTTACTACCAAGATTGGTGCTCTATCTTCACCTTCAGTTGGATATTCTTTCTTTTCCTGTTTTGCTAATCCTTTAATAAAATCAGAGATATTTGATTCAGAACCAATTTCTAATTGCATATCAGCTTCCAATTCACAATCCTCTAATCTTCGTGTATTTAAATCTGAGTCAGGGTCTAAAATTTCAGCAATAAGTTTTTCACCAAAAGAATAAATAACTAATTCATCATCGTATAATTCTTTTTCGTGTTTAACAGAAGAACCAAAATCAAATATAAATCCAAGCTGTTTAAAGTCAATCTGGAACCCTTCGTCCAAAGTGTTAATAAAATCAAGATATAATTGTGCCACCTGTGGTTCCAGATAGTTGTATCGAGTTGCTCGTTCGATATAAAAATTCAGAAACGATTTAAGTTCTTTATTTTTCAATGCACGGTCTAACCTATCTTCCGACAAGTTGTAATCAGGTGAAAAGTGATATTGCAGAACTTCTATAGTATTAAGTATCTGTTCTCTAATTTTAATTTTAAGGTCAGATTTATCCATTTCCGATAACGATGACCTACATTTTATTTCAAGAACAGAGATTATGATTTTCCGTTTTTCAACATCAAAGCGAACCAACATGTTATCAGCTCTACTTTTGCTTTCAAACTCTTTTAAATTAAATAGGTTCTGGTGTAAATCAATTGGAATAATAAACGATTCGTTTAATAGTTTTTTCTTTTCAAGTACTCTTTTGGCAAAAGCTGACCCAATCACTTCAAAAGCTTTGTTTTTACCTGAGTTGATTTGCATCACCAAAGAACTACTAATGGCTCTCAAATCTTCTAACAGAATACTTGTTGCCACATGCTCATCATCGTTCAATATGCTAATATTGAACTCTTCAAAATGAGGTGCCAATAATCCCAGTATTTCCGAATTGGGGCGAGTTGTTAAAAACGAAGAAATGCCAATTGCTTCTTCACCTGGAATATAGTCAAGAAGAAATGGGATGTGTCCATCTTTACTTGGCTGGTCGAATGCCTGCGCCCCCAAGTTCCTATCGAAAGTAATTACCCAATCAGAATAATCATGTACCAGTGATATATGCACATTATCTTTTTCGTTTAATTGTAATTGGGTTGATGGAAGTGAATCAGATATTTTGTTTGATAAGGCTCCCGCTGTAAATGTTTGAATATTATCAAAAAGCTCAATACCCGTATTTGTAAAACTGTTAATCGGGTTACTTATTCGATTTGAATAAATGAAACGATTCCATTTAATCTCAGCCGAGGTTTCATCAACCTGAATGCTTGGTGCTGTTATTACACCATTCATAAAGAAATTAGAATGTTCCCCTTTTACTCGCAGCAGCTGTGTACTTACGGGGAATAGGTTAACTAAGAAGCTAATATGCGAAGAATATTTAATTGGGTCTTCCAGAAAATCAGAGATGGGTGATACAGAAAACCTCAACTTTGGTAATAGTCTATTTAAAGACTGTTGAGAGAAAGATTCAGCTTCTTCCGAAATATTTGACTCTGGATTAATAAGTTCCTTTAAACCTTCGCCATGATTAATAATATTATCCCTGCCTCTAAATAATCGGACTTCATACGAAATGTGGCTGTACTCTTTGAATTTTTCGAGTTCTACCAACGAATTGGCAAATACAACAGCATCACCAGCATTAAAAAGATTTATTATCAGCTTGTCGATATATGGATGCTGGTTTATGTAGTTTTTCAGATGCCGAACAATCATTGCTTTATTGATGTCCGTATCCACATAATTTTCGCTATAAATATTTAAAATGTTTCTTAGGTAAGTTGTTACTTGTCGGTTTATCGAAGCGAAAGTATTGTCCTCTTGAATAAATTTGGGTTTAATATAGATGCCCCAATTATGAAATAACTCTCCTGCATATTGATATGGAGTTGAATCCTTGTAACCAATGATTGCCAGAGGATTATTCTCAGGGAAGATGGTTCCACTAAAATAGTCTTCCAAGTTTTTCCATTCTTTCAAATGGCCTGAAAAATTAATTGTTTTTTGTTCCCAGTCGGTATATAAATGAAACAACTGCAAGTGCCAAGTAAGGCGAAGAGGATGAAGTGGTGTTAATAGTTGAAGCTCAATTGGTGTTTGATTGGGTAAACGCATTTTAATATGCACCGTATCAATATTTTGAAGCTCAACAAATAGATTCTGAAGCTCAATTCTTTCTTCATCTTCAATGTTCTCCAACTCGGCAAGCCTATCTTTCAATTCCGAGGTCCATTGAGTAAATAAAGTAAGGTATTCTTGTACCAAATCAGCGTGATTGTAAAAATCAAAAGACTCAAAAATACCTTTCTCATCCTCTGCCGAATTTAAAATGGCTTTAAATAGCTCCTCTCTTTTGGTTCGTAGTACTTCTGGCAGAAAGTGATTTGCTAAAGTAGATGGCTTAAAAACACTTGATTTAAAATCTATTGCCTGTGCATCATTTCTGGTAAGTACATCTAAACGGCCATATTCCTGAGGATTCTCTAAAATAAGCCATTCCAGAAGCCGTAACTTGTTTGGAATATTAATTTGGTAATTATGGCTGTTACTATATTTCAGGTAATAGGTTGCATCAAGTTTTGTAGGGCTATCGTTGAGCCATAAACCCGATTCCGCTTCAAGTTGTGGTATTGATAGCTCTTCTTCCTTTTTTAATTGGTCAATTCTAAATGCAAAGTAAGCTTGTAATCGGTTTCTGATTTTTTCTTTACGGATTCTTGGTTCATCTGCATCTCCTTCATCCAATTCAAAATCAAAATCTTCAGAATCGCAAGTTCGTTTAAATTGATATTCGTATTCTAAAAGTTCATTTATCTTTTCTTTTTTTTCTTCATCAGTAAGCTCCGACTTCTGAATCTCCTCAACTTCTTCTTCCCATTGCCTTTGAACTTTAGAGTCTTTAAATTTATCTCTGATGTTTAGTCTCGCACCTGTTTCGTCCTCTGCAATTACTCGAAAGAAATACGAACCTTCTTCAATTATCGTTGGGTCTAATTCAACTTGGGCCTTTCTTGTTTTCTGCTGGGTTGCTGTTTTTTTCATTTTGCGAAGCTCAGCAACTTCAGTTCCCGAAGCCCCATCAACCTGCATTAATAAAATGCGGAAGAATCTCACATCTTCTAACTCAATTGGTTTGGGTTCTGTTCTGATTTTTACATTTACTTTCTTAACCTTGTCGCCTTTAAATCTTAATACTTTCTGCCCATCATCAGTAACAAACTCTCGTGATATTACATCATCAACAAATAGTTCAAACTCTTCTGGATTTACCTCGGCAATAGGCCAATTCGAAAAATTAAGTTCATCTTGTTTCTGCGCAACTAACTCAACAATCTTATTACGTTCTTTTTGCTCTGGGTATTTGTTGTAAAGTTTAATAACCGAAGACTGTATAGTATTCTTATCAACTGGCAAATCTGAAATTCGGTCGAAAACAGGTTTGCTGAAATTGCAGATGTCTTCGGTGCATTGCATATTTAGGTTTAACCTTGACCTTACTTTTGCCTTGTCGTTAAGAAGTGACGAATCTGGCAATAAGTGTAGTAGAAACAATGAATCACCAATCTGCTGTTTTTCGTAACCATTTTCCTCAATATGTAACAAGAAATTAATGGTATCGGTAATACTAATTTCGTGCGCAAAAGGATGTTTTAATATGGTTTCAATAGATTTTTTATACTCTGCAGGTGTATTCTCTCGCAACCTTTTGAGTAGTTCTGTTTCTACAGCTTCAAGGTTTATTTCTTTAAAAGTGGCATTACCATACGAATCTTCTGCTGCCGTTCTGCTATTGGCAGGAATCAAGATAAGCAAAGGCTGTTCTTCGCTGTTTCGTAGCTCAATTAGCTTAGTTGCACTTATAAACTTAGTGTTGTCAACCTCGCCATTACTCGAAACAATAAAAGTATTAATATGAGGATATTTGCTTACAATATCTTCCCATAGAACTTCTAATTCAGTTTTTCTTAGCCCTGTAATTTTCATACAGTGACCTGGGGTTGTTTTTACAAATTCATCGTGGTACAACTCCGAAACCAAAGCAATAATTCGTGTATAATATCTTTCAATGTAATTCATACTGTGTGCTGTTTAAATGTCGTAACGAGGTCTAACCTTTTGTAAAATATATGCATCACTCAAATCATCGTAAAATCCTATCTGGCGAAGTTTATTTTTTAATGCATCCATATTTTCTTTAAAAGCAAGGTTTGTATTTAAGTCTGCATCTTTAAATCGTTCTTCATTAATGCCATTTATAACTAAACCATACCTTTCACGAATTGCCTCAGTCAACCTATCTATAGAAAGTGATTTGGTCGTAAAATGACCACCTTCAACTTCCAATACAAGAATTTGAACAAGGGTTTCTAAGAGCTTGGTTCCTATTACATACTTTCTTGGATGTTTTCGGCTTCTGCCCGATGCCATAAATCCTCTTTCATTATTCTTTTGAGCAAGATTGTCGATAAGTTGGTTGTGGTACCTATATTGGTAACCTCCTTTAAACTTAACAAGCACAGCTATATATTTGTCAAAAAAACTGTCTTCGTATTGAGTGAGTTCTTCTAATAGTTCCTTGTCTTCTTTAGCTTCTTCCGAAGTTCCCAAACTCCCAATAATATCATCGTTCCATTTCCTTCGAAAATATATTTCAAAATCATCTGGTTTATTTTGTAATATCTTAAGACATTGATGGAGATTCGCAGAATCGGTTTTATCTAAACCTAAATAGCCAAGGCACGCATTTATTTTGAAAGTAGCTTTTAAATAATCATAAATCCGATTATTCATCAATTCGGCATCTTTAGTTGCCAAGTTTGAAATCTTATTCTCATAGCTGCCCGACATATCAACAGTAACATTCCAATCATCTTCAATGTCGATGGTACCTTTATCGACAATATGAGGGAGAAAAGCAATAAGCTTCTGTATATAAAGCGCTAAATGGAATGAAATGATATTCTTTATGTAATCAATAAGAACATTCCTTGGAATGCTTTTCTTATAGGCCAGTAGTCTTCTAATATCATCACAAAACAACTCTGACTGCCCCTTAAAAATTGGTTTGATTTTATTTATGGTATCAGCACTTTTTAATGCTGTTACTGGTACAGTTTTTATCAAATGTAAAATACCTAATGTATCTACATCCAATTTTTCGTTTTTATTAATTTCCTTTTTGGTACCATCCCAGCCTTGACCCAAGTATTTCTTAAGTTCTTCTCTAATCTTAGGTCTTTGAGAAAGCATCAGATATACTTGCTCTGCCGTAATATAGTCCCTTGTGTTTTTCGCATTTCGTAGCTTATAACTTTCCAAATGAATTGGTCGCAGCGAAGAAACTTTTTCTTTATCTGATTTGCCCCGATATACAAGGTTAACCAAATTAGCTCGTAACCATAAATTGGCAGCTTCTGGTTCATCTTTAAATCCTTCAATGGAACCATCATTTTCAAGTCCCGAAATAATTTTATGCAGCGACTCAAAATCTATTCGTTTTCTTTCAGCTCGTTTTGCTCTTGGTCTTACGCCATTGTATTGTAAAAGAATAAATAGATTTACCAGTGTGTTATCAATGTTTACCGCTTTTGCATCAACGGTGAATATTAATTCGTTACGAAATATTGAATCGGTTTTACCTAACTTGATTGCCATAATTAGTTCAGTTTAACAGTTTCCAGTTTTAATTTACCTCCGTTTTGTTTACTAATTCGATAAAAATCAAGATTATCTTTCGTGATAATAACTTCATCGTAATCCAGATTTTCAAGCAAGTTTTTAAATATCTGTAGTTCAATGTATCTACCTCGCAAATCATTGAGCGATGGGCTAAATCCTTTTCCTATAAAATCAAGCATCTCATATAAATCCAAAGTAATAGTCAGCTTAACATGGTGGTGATTTGGGTTCGTATGCCTGAATATTAAACTATCAGGTTCATATTCTAAATACCTTGTTAAGTGTGATGGTTTCTTTACTTTCAACTCAAAGTCAGATATTGGGAAGCGTCTAAACGACTTTCCAATTGGGTCTTTTATTTGCGAAGATGAAAGCAAAATATAACTGTTGTATGCCGAAAGATTATCGCATCCTTCGTTAAGAGCAATGGCTTTCGATATTCCGAATGTTGCTTTTTCAATCTTCTCAGGGCTATCATCACCTATTAAGTTAAAGAAGTTGTAAACCGATTGATAAGGGAGTCTTCCTTCATACATCTTTTTACCTTCGAAATAATGGTGTCTTCGATAATTACGATGCATTAATTTTACAAGCTCTCTGCTTTTAGCATCCTGTTCATAAACAGGAAGCACCATTTTATAGTCGTTGAATATTTCAACCATATCAATTTTGCGATGCTCAAACGAGATAAAAGCGGAAGGTTTATGTGGTGCAAAATACAAGTCCCTATCAACCGATGGAACTGCTGTTGATGCTACATCTGTCTCACGAACAAGTTTTATTAATCGGTCATTTGATGCTGCATCTTTTTGTGGAGCCGAGATGTTGAAATAAAGTAAATCCCAGTAAGTATGCGGCTCATCCAAGCTGTTTTCATACAAAGACTCAACTTCATCGCAACGATAGTCTCTGGTAATCATCCAGGCGACAAATGAACGCAAATCACGAATTGTTATATGCAACTCTCTTTTGTAACTGATAGTTCGCAATAACCACTCTAAACGTCTTATAATCTCATTCCCTGCCGATGGGTCGTTTAACGATTGAACATTAAATTGCATAAAACATTTCCCATTCATCTGGCACGACTCACACTTTTTCCACAACGAGGGTGCTGCAATTTTTTCAATCTGTTTACGAAGAATACTGTTTTCGCCATTCGTTGCGTTAGATGCAACCACCGACCTCAAATTCAAATTGATTATCAATAAACCTTCAGGCAACTTGGTATTACCGTCTTCGTGGAAGAAATCTTCGATGGTTTTTTCCAGTGTTTCATGCTTGCCTGATTTTGTCAGAAAATCAGCAAGACGCCCTTCGTTAATCGCAATTATCCGTCCTTCGCTGGCAGAATCAAATTCAGTGGCATTTTCAAATGGTGTGAAGAACTCTTCTAATACCTGTTCATTTGCTTTTTCATCTTCATCTTGCGAACCATCGTAATTGCTTAAATAATTAACTCCTTTAATTTTAAACGAAGCTCCATTGTTGTTTTCTAAGCGTTGTCCCGAATCTGCTTTTTCTTCAATTTTTTTAATGAATGCTGTTTTACCATCACCAGCATTACCTGTGATAATTACCAGCTTATATTCTCCATCCAAAATAGACGGCAACAGAGTAGTATCTAATTTAGTATTTACATAGGTTAACTTGTCGAAAGCTGAACTTTGTAATTTTGCTCGTGTGCCAGCATTGCCACTTTTTGACTGGCTGTATAAGGAGTTCAGGTAATCGACAAAGTTTTCTTCATTACCTTCTTTATCAACTTTTATGATTGTTCCTGTATCTTCAGGTTCATCAGATTTTAAAAGTTGGGTGGAGTCAATTTTTTCAAGTGCTTCCAGCATTTCATTTGCACTTGCAAACCGATTTTGTTTTTTAGCCTGAATGCTTTTGAATAAAAACGCAGCAAAATCATCCGATAGCTTTGAATTATGTTCTTGCGGATGAACTGGCGTTTGGCTTTGTGATGGTATCTTGTTTTTCCATGGATGAGATTTACATGCCAATTGGTACAAAGTGATACCTAAAGCAAATGGGTCAGCCGAAGTATCCCACTTCACTTTCATGCTGGTCTGTACCAAATCGGGAGCAATGTATGGGTTGGTACCAACATAATCGTTGCTGCCTTCGAAAACTGAGGCAACATTAAAATCAATAAGAACAAATCGTTTTTTGTTATCCCAAATAATATTCTGTGGTTTTATATCTCGGTGTATCAATGGTGGGTTTTGCTTTTGCATGGTTACCAATGCCGACAAAATTTCTGTTCCCAATTGATATATTTTGCTTGTGGGCAAGTTTAATTCACTACGAATGTAGCTGCTTAAATCTTCGCCATCCAAGAACTCCATTAATGTATAAAACTGCCCATTGTAACGGTCGTTCCATTCGAATTTTACAATATTCGGATGCTTTAATTCTTTTAAAGCATTGTATTCGTCAATAACCGTATTTAAACTAACACTTTCATGGAACAGTTTTAAGGCAAATACTTTCCCTTGCAAACCGTGTTGAACTTTAAACACTTTTGAATAACCACCTTTGCCCAATTCCTTTTGTATGGTGTTCACCCCAATGCTATCACCAATCTTTAATTCATAAAAATCGTCAGTAGGTTCTTCCTTTGGCTTTTCTTTTTCTACAATTATTACACTGTCTTGCTGGTTGGCTTTTTTAATAAAATCTTCAAGCTCCTCCAGATTATCAAAACGCTTTTCGTCATCTACCAATATTGTTTTATGGCAAAGCTCATCAAGCCATTTCGGTAAATTGGAATTAATGTGAGTTGGTAACAATTCATCGGGTAGTTTACCGCCAAGCTTATCTAATTCAATTGGGGATTTCACAGGAACTTTACCCGTGAACAACTCATAAATGAGTACGCCTAATGAATATATATCCGAAGCTCTTGATGCATCTTTGCTCAGTAACTCAAATGCATGATAAGGTGTTACATTAAGCTCCGAGAGCGTTGCCATAACTGTGTAACCGTCTTCCGAATGGTCGGCAAAATAGGCTTTGCCAAAGTTACCCAGATAAGCATAACCACCGTACATAAAAATGTTGTCAGGATTAATGTCCCTGTGGAATATACTTTCTTTATGCGCTTCTTTTAAGGCAGCAATAATATTTGAAATAATATTTAAGCGTTGCTCGGTAGTAAAAGTGTTCTTTTTAAGTTCGGCTCGTAAGGTGCTTTCATCTAAAAAGTCGGTTATTTCGTAGAAATAGTGGTTTTCATCGTCAAAATCGAACTTAACCGACTGAAAGAAGTTCTTAACCTTGATTTTATTAAGTGCTTTGTACTGATTCTTAATCTGGTCTTCACGCACACGAAGCTCTTCAGGCGATAAGCCAGCAATACTCAAGGCATATTCTTTTACCCGCATCCGAATAGATGAAGTTACATCTTTCGGTTTACACAAATATTCCGTGTAGTTTTCTTCTCGGTCGAGTATTTCCAGTATTTCGTATATCAATACTTCTTTTTTCTCACTTGGGTCTTTGTCGGACTGCGCACCTGCTAAAAATTCAGCTACTTCTTGTTGGTTAAAGTCAACACCACTTGCTCTTATACCTGATAGCTCTGGTGTTGTTAGGAATTTAATCAGGTCATCATCTAATAGGAAAGTGATATTGGCGGCATCGCCCCATAAACCCGATTTATTTTGGTAAGGGTGCGATAGCGTAACCATATTCTGCACCCAGATTTTACCCCACGGTACACGATACTCTTCCAGTTTAGAATGTAGAATATTGGTTTTTAGACGGTTTAGCTTAACGGGATTCGGACGTTGCCTGTCGTTTAAATACCAGTAATTATCATCGCCTTCCAATCGTCCACGCCAATCTTTATTTTCAATGTTATAAATGGCGTGGGGAGCCACCACCAAAATATCGTATTCCCAATATTGTGTGCGGTGGTTTCGTGGATTGGTGGAAACCATTTCCACATTGGGTATTAAAAAATAATCCTCTGGAAGTTTTATTTCTAAAAATGTAAGCAAGCGTTTTTCGCCTTCTCGCACTACATCTGTGAAAAAGGGAGGTTTAATTAGTTTTGCCATGAGTCTATTTCTGTTTCAATTAGATTAATTGCTTCATTTTCTAAATTAATTGCCTTGTCCAGCAATTGAATATGAGCTTTTATGTTAGTGACAATTTTATTATAGGTCTCTGATGGTAAAATAGGCACCTTAATCTCACCAACATATTCTTCATTTATATGTTGAATCACAGAACCATATGCTCCTGATAATAACGAGTTCTTTCCTATATCCGATTTTAGAAAAGCAAATAAATACTCTGAAGAAATTTCTGCATCTTGTTTTAAGAGAATTCTTATCGCATCCTCTGAAACAGCATAATTATCAATGGAAGGTAATGCAATTATTGTATCACCCAAGGTTCCGCTTCTTGTAGTTAGTATGTATCCTTTTTTTACTTGAAAATCCGATGCTATCTTCTTACTAATGTGCTTTTCAACATTTGTCGGGTTCGCCTTCTGCATGGCAGTGGTTGATAAGAAAGGAACACCTTTATCAAGGTAATTGCGTTTTGTCCTTGGACCTATAAATATTTTTACACTTTGACTTTTTATGGTTTTAAATTCAGCATTTGAATTAAATATTGAATTTTCAATTTTCTCATTAACAATTCCATGCAATGCATCAAATCGGAAGTTCTTATTTTTAATATCATTTAATGATATGTTTTTAATAAGATGGTCGCCATAAGAATAATCTATATTGAATTTTTCAAAGTTAGCAACTGCTTCACTTAATAAATTAACTGCTTTAACCCTAAGTCTGGCAACCTCTACAATTAAATGGTGAGCTTGTTCATAGATATCTTCATGAAGTAATGGAATGATTATTTTAGAAACTGTTGTTGGGTCTAAATAGGTTTGACCTGAGCCTGATACAAGCCTTCTGATAATTGAATATCCAATTTTGGATTTTAGAAATGCATATAAATAACCACTAAGAATTTTCTTATTTGTCTTGATTCTAATGACATTTCCGATCGGAGTTAAAGAACCTTGAATTAAAGAATTAGCATAATTTACATCTCCAACAGAGGTTGAGCCTATTCCTGCCATTAATATCATTCCGTCTTCTACTAATCTTTGTGAATTCCCATGATATTTTTTGGATAAATACTTAATACTCTCAAGGGGATTAATATTTCCAATTGTAGTATTTGATATAAAAGGTATTCCAAAATCTTTTTTTAGTACAAAAATTCGCTTGTTGACTCCTATGTTAGATATAGATTCTGTCAAAAAATCTAATGTTTCATGTTGGTGAGAGGCTATCTTTCTTAAATAAACTTCTCCTTCACTTAAATGATATTTGGGAGAAAGCCTTTGGGCCTCTTGAATATGTTCTAATTTTATTATTCCTGATTTCATAAGGCTCTTGTTAATAGATACTCTGATGAAACTTTTGGTAAATCATCATCCAGCATTTTTACTTTTTCAATTCTTGAGCGCTCTTCTCCTTTTATTAAATATCGCTTTGTTTCTTCAAATAAAACCTCTGAGCCATCCTCATCCCTTATATAAACAGGAACACCTCTTCTGTCTTTTCCAACCTTTTCAACAATCGCCATAAAAACATCATAATTCTCTTTTTCAGCAAGAGCTATATCAATTTGTTCCTGAGTTTTTTTCTGCAAAAACAATAAAGAAGATTGAACTCCAACTTGTGGCAAGAATGCTTCAACAGGTAAGTCAATCGAAGCTAATAACTTGAAATTTTCCAATATCCATTCTCTCACTGATATCATATTGGGATTTCCCAAGATTCCATCTGGTAATACAATAGCCATTCTTCCGCCTTCTTTTAGGTAATTATAACAAGCCTCAATAAACAGCACCTCTGGTGCAACACTAAATCTTGAAAGGAAGTAGTTTTTAGAAATTTCAGGATCAACTTGCACTTTTGCTCCAAATGGTGGGTTTGTAAAAATTAAATCGAACTTACCCCTTGCATCATTATATTCAAATCCTGTTTGTCCCTTTGTACTGTTATTAACTGCTGATTGTATCTTATCCAACTCATCTGTGTTATCAGATATAGGATAGCCGAGTGAGTTGATATGAAATATGTTGGCATGACCATCACCAGCCATTACCATGTTCATTCGAGCTGCTTTTTTTAAGTCAGGGTCAAAATCGAAACCAAACACATTTTTCTCTGCATAATTCCTCACCATCTCGTTAATCTCAGTAGAATTATACATAGCTTCTAACAACGGACCTTCCTTTTCGGGGTAAACCTTCTTAGCTAATTTTCTTCGTACATGGTCAAGAGCCATAACCAAAAATCCACCCGAGCCACATGCAGGGTCGAGAATTCGCATATTCTCATCGGGATTCATCATTTCTACCATCGCCTTTATCACATTTCGTGGTGTAAAGAATTGTCCCTGCGCTTGCTTTAAAGTGTTCGATACAATGGTTTCGTAAGCCATTCCTTTAACATCAACACTGGCATCTAAAAAAGAGTACTTTGCTAACTCGCCAGCAATTGTTGCTATTCCTTTATCCGTTAAACCAATTACCTCATTCCCATCAAAAACTTCCGAAAAAATATCCTTAGTTTTTAATTCAGTGAATAATTCTTTTACTCTTTGGGCTGCTGCTTTTTGCCCCTCTGATGTGTTTTTTTCTTTTAGCCCCACCCAAAATTTTCTGCGGTAGCTTTCTCCAATCTCACTGGTCATAAACCGTCTCTTTTCATCGTACAGCTTACAGAAGATTAAATAGAGTAGTTGCCAGAACGCATCTTTGGTTCTTCCTTCGTTGGCATAAATGTAGTTGTGGCACCGTTTAAATGTGCGCACCAATGAATCGTTAACTGGAACTTTACCGCTTGAACGGTCGGGGCGGTCAATATCTTCGATGGTTTCACCTTCGCCTGGAAAATCTGATATATCTTCAAAACTTTCGTTACCGTAATCGTCTTCTACTTTTTGAATGTAATGGTATTCTAATCCATTGCTCCAAAGAGCAAACTCGCAATCTTCAATATCCCACAAAACCATTTTTACGGTTGCTTCAACACCTTTTTTATCGTGGGTATCTTTCACCTTTTCATCGTGAATAACACAAAGGCGAATAATATTGTCTTGGGTATGTTCTTTTTCCTTGTCGAAAACAACCAAATCTGCTTTTAGTTTTTTGTTTTTGCCCGTATCCATGTCTTCATAAGTGATATTAAAATCACGAGCCATATCGTCCATGGCAAATCCATATTCTTCGTTAAGCATTCGAATAATAGACTGAATATTATTCTCCTTTTCCGATACCTTTTTAACAGTTCCTGTTAGTTGGCAAAGAAGCTGGTTATCTTCTAAAATAATGTTTTTGGTACTCATAGGTTTAGTCTTCTAATCCTTGTAGGATATTATTTAGGCATTCGTAAATGTTATCGTATTTAAAGCTTTTGTGGGTATCTAAAATTTGATTTATAAGTCGGCTATCTTCTTCCTTTTCTACTTCCGATTTTAAAATTTCTGTGATTTTAGTTTTGGTTGAATCAGATTCAGAAAGTAAGTTAGAAATGTCACGACCGAGTAATCTGGAACCAGCTATTTGTGTATCAAATTCATCGACTTCGTATAAATCAAAATGTTCTTCAATTGCCCTTTGTTCGTTTATGTTATGATAGTTATTTATAATAAAAGCCATGTCGTCAGCATCTTTATTTCCCTTAAGGTTTCTATCTAACCATGCAACGGTTTTCAGAATAAACACACCTGCCAACGATGCAATCTGAATTTCAATATCATCATCAATCTTTACGGTGTGGGTATCTTCATTCACCTCGGAAAACCCAAGGATAGACATGGCAATATCTTCCTCGGGTGGCCAGAAGATTTTATCATCTTCTTTCATTACCTCACCAAAAGGAACAATGTCTAACTGGAAATCATTTAAATAGATAAACCGTTGCTTCTGCGCCTTGTCTTTTTCAAACCCTTCGATATTCACAATTCCGTCTTCCACTTTCTGAAATTCATCCCAGTTTGAGATGGCTATGGCTATATCCAAGTCATGTGTAGCCCTACCCGTTTTTTCATCGTGGATTTGCATAATGATATCACGGGCAGTTGCACCAATTACATAGAAGTGTATTTCTTCTTTTGAGAAATACTCGGTTAACTTCTCCAATATTGGTTTTAACAGTGGATGTTGGAACTTGTCACTTGATATGTTGTAACTCATTCTCGGTTATGATTTTGGCGGTTTCTATATTTCTTTCTTTTCCACTACCCATTAATTCAGCAAGAATAATAAGTGTTGGAGCTATATTTTTATAATTAGTTGTTTCGTCTTCTTTCCAGAAAATCGCAAGTATTTCTACTTCTCCATCATTATCTGGAATTAGTTTGAGGTTTGACGCAATGCTTTGCCATCCTGAATCAGTGTATATGGTATAATTTTGGGGTTGAAGTTGCTTTGTTAAGATTGATGCGCCTGGCTCTCCTCCCCAAATATTTCTACCAGGCATTTCATTCAAGGGTAACTGTTGCCACTTGTTATATGCCTCATTATTTGAAAAACGGAATCGTTTCTTTAATAATCTTGGGCGCAATACATCATTAAAAGCCATAACCCATCTTTGCAGTAATTCTGTTTTATTCTTCAGGTACCTTTTGTTTTTTGTTTTTACTACAAAGCGTAAATCTTCCAGCTCTTTCATTATAATACTTACAGAGCCCAAAGCAATACCTGTTTTTTCTGCTAAACTACGGTATGATAACTGCAAATCGTCTGGTTGTGTAAGTAACTGAAACACCAACTTAATACCACTCTCCTGAAAAGCTCTGGACTGGTTCGAAACGGTTGGCCTTTCAGCTTTTTGACCTGTTATGTAAACCAACAGCTTCCCTTGTTTTATATAAGCGTTTCCCGCTCTGTCGATGTAGTTTATGCCATTATCTTTTAATTCCTGGGCTATATCTTTGGCAATAAACTTGGCTATGGCAACAATTGGCTTTTTTGTTTTTGTTCTTGTACTATTTATTTCATTAAGAACCATACCTTTATTAGAAGCCCTAATTTCAGACTTACTAACAACTACAAACTGAGTATTATCAATCGTAGCAATAGCATCATATTCAGCCCTACTACTTTCAACCTCAGCGGTAACACCAGCTAACTCCTGTAATTGGACTACAGCATCGTATATATAATCGTTATTTCTATACATATCTCTACTTGATCGTTCATTCACATTTCTTGTTCATTGACAATGAACATTCAAATATAATGAACATTGTTATTAAAAACAAGTGTTGTTGTAGTAGAAAAAGCAGTATCAATTTGGTATCTCCAGAAACCATTATAATCATCATTACCAGAAGCAACATGAAAAACATTATTCAGCTAACAGATGAATAACAAGAGTATAATAAGTATAGCTACAATAAGCAGTCATAGTCTGACTTCCATCTATCTTATCTTTTCATAATCTAAACAAAAAACATGAATTGAATCCAACCTAAGCACCTTCAGAATCAATTAAATTTACCTTTTAATAGCCATAAAGTTTATTATTCAATTTTCATTCCGTTGATATTATTATCTATCAAATATTGTTTTAATTCTGGATGAAGCTTACTAACTTTTAAATCAATAAAATCTTGTATAAACCCTGCAATATGGTATTGACTGTCATCTGGCGGTTTTAAATCACAATTAACATGATCCATATAATCTGTCGATGCTATTAATGCTGAATCTATCATTAAAAGAACAATGATAAAAAACGATGCAATATGAGATGTTCGAATATTAATATTTTTTAAATGTATTTCTAAATTTACATCATTCCTTCTAATTGAGTTTTGTGCTGCAAACCTCACTCCATTATTATGAACATAGTCATTAAGCTTTCTTCTAAGAAATTCCCAATAATTTTTAAGTTTATATTCTACCAATATCTTAGCAATATTTTCATTTTGCTTAAGTGTTCTCATGTAATTTTCAAATTCTAATTTTTTCTTAATAGGCCTATTTAATTCTGAAACTGAATTATTGAACCAAGCAGAAACTGCTTTTTCGTCATCAGTTAAAACATCATTAAATCTAATATTGGAGAATGAGTTTATGAATTCTTCAGGATCATCAGTTTTTAAGTTCTTTAAATCGTCCTCAACAAAAGGTTTTCGAGAATTAATGATAGAAAGAATATAAACATACTGAATAAGGTCGTCCCTAAGTTTTCTTATTAATGTATTTGCGTCTGAGAAACTTCCAATTGAACAACAGAATTTAATACTTCGTAATGTCTGTGCTGAACTGTCAATTAAATAAGTGTTTAGAAAGAATACTTTTTTATCCGTGAAAAATGAAATAATCCGACCGTTATAAAATATTAGTTCACCAAATCTTTTAAAGAACTCAATCAAATAATCAATTTCTTCAGCAAAAGATTTAAACTCTTTTGTTTCATCAATTTTCATTTCTCTAAATGGATCACGATTCATCGTTTCATATTAAATTTCTAATATTGTCATTAATCATTCGGCTAAGTTGGACGTTTGATGCAGTTTTTGTTACTTTTCAGTTCTAATAAATTCTTTATGAGTTTCAACTCTCAGCAATAGATTATTATTCATTTTGTAATACAACTTTTTGGATGTATCAAAGCCTTCTCTAATGCAACTTGATAGCATTCTTAAATCTAATGGTAGGACACTTTTATTGACGCCTTTTTGTTTATTCTTCTCAATCATAATCATTGAGATAATTCCGAAACTAAAGCTTAATTCTGGTACAAGTCGAGTGACAAAATTTCTTGCTTTCAAAAGATATGGAGAGTTGTCTGCTCTATTTACATTTGGAATTAATTCGTTTAATGCTTTTAAGGATTGACCCTGTACATATTCTTTTAGTACTTTACTTAGTATGCTTATCTTAGAAACAATCTCAGAATTATTATCGGTGGGTTTTAACCCAGTCGCACGTTTTATTTGATCAATTGTATTTTGTTTAGTGAAAATTTTAGTAATGTAGGTTTCATCTGAACTTAACCATATAAAATACCAATCAATAAATTCAACAATAGTTTTATTGCTTAAAACATCGAACTCTTCTCTATCAATTGCATTATCTAATTCTAAAATAATTGACGGCTCAAGACCTGTTTTAACCCCAATTTCCTTTTGCCAGAGATAATCATCGGTCAAATTATCAATTTCATTTCTTCTGTCTAAAAACCTTCTAACTTGTGTATCAAATAATTCTTGCTTATTGGACAAAGTGGCATTAAAAGCATAAAACGATTTCTTAAATAAGTTCCTAGTATCATCAACTGACAAGGATTCTGATTTGAAACGAAACAATACATTTGCTTGTTCTATACTTAAATCTTGAATGCTATCTTGTAAAGAATCTAAGAAATATTCTAAAGGATCTTTTATTTTAAGACATTGATCTCCTTTGGAGAATACTTCTTTTTTTAGCTGCCACCACCTATTTGATATAGTTAAATCATCAATTGTTATAATGCCTCCAGGAATTAAAATTACAGCACCTTGCGCAGATAATCCCGCTCTTCCCGCTCTTCCCGCAGCATTTAGTAATTCATGAGGGTCTACTCTTCGCCTGTTACCTCCATCTTCATCAAAACGATCATCACCTGCAATAATTACTATTTCAGCAGGCAAGTTAATTCCCTGGGCAAGTGTTGCTGTAGCAACTAAAACAGAAGAACCATTTTTATCTTTAAAGTAGTTTTCAATCAAACTTCTTTCAATAGGAAGTAAAAGACCATGATGAACACCGACATTTCTGTGGTTATAAAAATATGAATGCTCTGAACTTCCTAACTCAAGAGCAAGAGCATCTATAATATTTTTATGACTTTCAACATAATCATCATAGTCATTCTTAATATTTTCAAGATTTTGAGTTATAGTTTCACAGGTAGATTTTGTAATCCTTGGATCATCAACAAATACAAGGGTTTTCAATCCTAACTTAGAAAAGTGTATTGCTAATCTGGCGGCTATCTCATTTCTGTTGCTAGTAAGACGCCAATAGTTGTTAATATTTAAAGCGATATTGTGATCCAGTATTTTACTTTTAAAATAGTCCTTGTTATCTTTCGTTTCCCAGATATTTTTAAGACTGAAAAAACATTGGAGCTCCAACAGCATTTCCCTTTTTAGTTTAACAGGAGGATTTTTTGTTTTTCGACTCTGGTAATTTGATAATATAGTCTGCTGTAATTCGTCAATCTTACTTGCTTCATAAACAATGCAACCATGTAGTTGGCGTGTTGGTTTCCATGTGGAATTAAAAAGCTTACATTCTCTTCCTGTTACTTCTTGAATCCATGATGATATTTCTGCTCCATTTTCAACCATCGCAGATATCAATAAATAATCTGCAAAAGGGACTTCTGTAAATAAAGATAGAAGACAATACATTGCATCAATAGCCCTCCTGTCTTTTTTTAAATCTGTGCCATGTATCAAATGAAATTCGTCAAAAACCACTAACCCAACACTCTCAAATAGACTCTGATTAATGTTTAATAATGATAAACAGCGCTCAGGTGTCATCACAAGAATTGGAAAACTTTCAATATCATCAAATTCTGAATATTCACCGTCAAACTCTATTTTGACTGGTTCAAATTCCTGAAATAGTTGTTTTAGGTTTTTATTGACTTGATCTTCTAATGCATGTGTGGGTACCAAATAGATTACTTTCTTGCCTGAATATAAAGCAGAAGCAATCTTAAGTTCTGCTAGAGTTGATTTTCCTGCACCTGTAGGCAATGTCATTACTGAGGAAACACCAGACTCTAAAAAATTAGTCTTAATAGCCTCAATGTGATTTTCCCATAACAACGGTCGCTCTAGTGAAAGTTTTCTTAAGAATAGCAACCAATCTGCTTCCTTAATTCCTTTTGGTGCAGGTATATCAATTACAGCTCTTTCAAAAATATCATTCTTTAAGATATTCAGTAATTTGGCAAGTCTGTATGGACCTGCAATAACACTTCTTTGATTAAAAAGTTGTTTTTCAGAAACCGACAAACCAATAACTGTATCAAAATGATTCCGTTGTTCAACAGTTGGTTCTCCAACTAGTTTTTTTGAGGCTTCTTTAATTCCAAGACCAATTTCTCTCCATAAAAAGTTTAAAGCAGTACTTTCAAAGTCTTCTTCAATAAACATTTCATCATCTACAAAATTAATTTCCAATGCTTCAAGAGGTCTTCCTTTCGCTAAAGATAAAATACAGTCAACTAATCCTTTTTGAGAGGGACTTGATATTTTTAATGTATCAATGGAGTTAGAAATTTCAGCAGCATCAGATTGACTATTTCCTATCATGAATAGTATTATAGCAGAAATGTATGTAGATATATCATCAATTTCTAAAAGATCTGAGTATTCGTCATCAATCCCAATTTTATGAATTAGATTATTTGCTGTTGCAGCAACAAATGCAATAGATTCCTTTTGTTCGTGGTCGGGATTGTTAACTAAAATTACCTCCAAATTGCTGGCTAACTTACTTAGAAGTTTCAAAGCCGACAATAACTCGCCCTCTTGAAAATTAATTGTCCCTTCAACAACCTGTTTTCTTAAACTTACAATTTGAGCGTATATTCTGGTTAATTCTTGAGGTAACCTCTCAATATCAATTTTTCCTATATTCGGAATGTTTTTTATTTTTTGAACGGTATTGCTATTATACATCAGTACTTTTTTTTGATTCAAGGAAGGCTATCACTTTCGTTGAAAAATCTTCCATCCAAACTCTCATGTCTTCTAGATAGACGGTTGCTCCTGTCCTTCGACTTGAATTATCTCCTGAAACGTAGTTCTCATAATTTTTAAAAAGGCGCTTTCTACCTGCTATATCATTATGAGACTCTTCTCTCGTTATACTAATACGATAATTACGATAATCATTATCAAAGATGTCGTTTTGAATACCTTCAAGAATATTGCCAGCATCAATATGTCCAATAAGACTCGAAATTATTGAAACCAATGCATTATTCTTTTTCCCGTCCTCAAAATCTAAAAATTCAGGAAAAACTTGTTGTGTTATTTTCCCACGAGGAGAAGTTGTACATTTATCTTCGGTTATAATAATTCTACTTAAGTTATCTTCATTATCCAGCACAATCGCTAAACCGTCAATTCCATGTTGGGCAGGAGCAAAATGAGGATAGTTAGAGTAATACTTTTCACCTTTATTATTTTCTGCTAAAACAATCCACGATATCATTTGAAAAAGCCATCCATCCCTCTTTGGGATTGATGCTGAAGTTATCTTTTGAATAATCTGTTCAATTGAGTCATTAGGATGAACAGGAAAATTAGTACTTAGAGAATTTATTATTCGATATACATGATGATGATGACCAAGTAATAATTCACCAACATAATTTGCTAATAAATCCTTATTAATTATTTCGTAATCATTATCAATAACTAATGGCGAACAGTCGGTATTTATAAAATTAATAGGCATGTTATGTACTTATTATCAACTTTTTCTTTCAGAATTAATGGGCATTCTTTTTCTTATCATCTACAAGTTTTATCTGAAGGGCTAATTTTTTGTATGAGATTTATTACTAACGTGCAGATCTCAGTGCTTTAAGTCGATTCATGTGCACAAGAGACTTAGTATATACCGAATATTTAACTCTGTTCAGATATATGCAATTGTAGAATACAGTTACTTATGAGGTATTACTCATTGGTCAATGGTTCAAGATGTTTTGATTTTTGACACTAAAATTAATAAAGCTACTTACAATAGCAATCAAACTCACATCAGAATTTGAACAAGAAAAAACACGTTCCCAATCTCGGAAATGAGTTATGTCAAAATAAACTTTAATATATTCTTCCCGCTAAATGAAAAAACTACATCATGGAAAAGATTATCGTAATCACAGAACAGGACTTTGTAAAATTCAAAGAAGAACTACTTAACGAAGTAAAAGCACTATTCGATAACAACATACAGAAGAAGAAATGGATACGTTCAAAAGATGTTCGAGAAATGCTTGGGATTTCTGATTCAACACTTCAAACTTTGCGAATTAATGGAACCATACCTGCTTATAAGTTGGATTCAACTTGGTTTTATAAATATGATGAGATTTTAGAGGTAATGGAGAATAGTCGGGTGAATTAGGTAATATTATCAGCTTTAGAATTACAGCAATTGATTACCATGGTAAAACATCAGAATTATTCTGATTATCAACCACTCTTTCGCCAACCAAAACTCCATTTTCAAATTTCAAAAAAATGTCTTTTTCGTAAACGGATTCATAACCCATATGCCGATACATTAACATTTTTCCACAAGGTAACCTCATTTCTTCGGTGAACCAATCGGCAAAAACTTCTTTTTGTCCAGGGAAGATTTTATCTAAGCTAATTTCATTGTCACTTTCATCAAATCCACTCAAATCATAGAGATATAGTTTTTTACATTTTACCTTCCACTTCCCAATATATCCCCGCCAACATGCTGTATGTGGTGGTGTAAATACAATATCACAACCTCTTTGTTCCAAATAAATTGATAAAGGTTCATCGGCCATATCATAGGTTTTGCCTTTATATCTTATTCTTTCGAAAACTTGGGCAGTCATAGTTGTTGGTTTTGATTGTAAAATTATAAAAAGCCCTGAATAATCAGGGCTTATATGGGCGTGGAATGCAAGATTCTACTTGCCTTTTTTGTAATAATGTCAGATTTGAGTGAGATAAAACCTTGCGTTAGAATAACGTGTATCAGAAACTAAAGTTTCGTTTTAAGCTTTTCTAATCATTACTTATTCTTCATAATACCTTGATTCCGAAAAAATTTGACCAGAATCTATTGCTTCTCTGTCATTTAATACGTCTTTATAAACTTCTTATTAGTTTTTTTCAAAAAAAATCATAGACCTTACCCCCTCAAGATGAGCGTCTTATGCTTTTAAATGTCATGATGTAGTATACAGTATCATAAAAAAAATAAACAAAGGCATTTTTTCGAGATAGAAAGAGTAAACCATTATGAAGTGGCACTTAAACGAATTCACATGATGGTTGAAATTAGAAACAAATAAAAATTAGAAATTATGAATACAGATAATTTTAACGGTGAAGAAAGAATTCACCAACGCTTTTTAAGCGTAAACGATTTATGTAAATATACTTCGCTTTGCAAGTCAAGTATTTACAAGTTAGTAAAAGAAGACTCAATTCCTTATCTAAGACCCAACAAACGAGTAGTTTTTGATAGAGTTGCAATTGATGAATGGATGCTAAATGGTTGCAAAAAGCCTGTTGAACTTCCAAATATTGATAACCTTTAATTTTTAGTATTATGGCAACATTCAAGATAGTATTAGATAAAAGGAATCAGAAAAAAGATGGTACTTATAATTTGGCGGTACGAGTAACCAATAAAAATGATGTGATGTATATTAACATCACATCATTAAGCAAGTCAGTTTACGAACAAGTATTTGTAAAAAATACAGCGACAGATGAAAAGAGTATTGCGTTTCGTAAAAAGTGTAATGATTTTAAAGCTAAATGTGAACGAATATTTAATGAAGTTCAACCATTTGATAAAAAGATCTTTCGTCAAAGGATTGAGAAAAAAGAAAAGGTTATACCGCACACTTTATTGCTTCGTGACCTTTTCTCAGATTACACAAAAACCAAAAAAGATCTTAAAATTAGAACTAAAACTCACTTTAAAACAACTTTAAATGTATTGCAGACACACAAGAAAGATATATCAGTTTTTGATATCACAGTTGATTTTTTGAATTCCTTTTCAGACAAGAAATTAAAAAATGGCTGCTCAATATCAACAATTAATTCATATCATCGAGACCTAAGAACCATATTAAACTACTATACTAATGTTGAGAAAATAATACCTCAAACATTCCAGTATCCATATGGTCGTTCAGGTTATTCTATTTCAAGTTATTTTCCTGCAAAACAAGTTCTAAGTGAGCATGAAATAAGAATGTTGATTAACTACAATAGTTTCACTGATCCTAAACGAGAGTATGCACTTGATATTTGGAAAATACTCTATTATTTGAACGGCAGCAATTTTATAGATTTATTAAAATTAAAATGGTCGGACATTGATTTGAGACAAATATCTTTCATGAGAACTAAAACGGAGGCAACTCGAAAAAGTAATATACAACCTGTAACTGTCCCAGTGCTCCCTGATCTAAAGGTATTGATTTCTAAAGTTGGCGATAAGAATAGTCCATATGTTCTTGGTAAAATGAATGTTAAATACAGTGAGCAAACGATAATTAACAAGAATCATAAACTTAGGAAGCATATAAACAGTCATTTAAAGGAGATTGGTAAGGAACTGAACCTATCGGTTCCACTTACCTTAAAAACAGCAAGAGACTGTTACGCTTCATCATTATTAAGAAAAGATGTGTCAGTTGGAAAGATTAGTAAGATGTTAAATCATTCCAATTCGGTTGTAACCGAGCATTATTTGTCTGGATTAAATTCTGATGAAGCTATGGAGATAAATAAACAGTTAATTACCAGTAGTAATTTGCCAAGTTTTTTGCCAAGTCATAAAGTAAATCATGGCACCCAATGGAGGGTGCTGAAAAGAAAAATTTCTTAAGTAACTATCATACAAAATGATAGTGTTTAATGGAATTTTATTTATGTTTAGTATTTTCACTCATAATCAGGGGGTCCCTGGTTCAAGCCCAGGTGGGCCCACTAAAAATCAAGCAGTTACAGAACAATGTAGCTGCTTTTTCTTTTACTTGCATACCATTTATATACAAATTTAGAGAAAATAGTAACATTAAAAGCAACATCATTGCTCCTTTCTATTCATATGCTTAACTAACAGCATTCTATTTCACCTTATCATATCTGCTTTCCAAAAGATCTCTATACGATTCCTTCATTTCGTCAGACAAAAAAGATTTATTAAGCCATTCAACTGCTTTGAGTTTATTTCTGAACATTCTCATTTTGACTCCTTCAATTTGTTTATCAGTTAATCCTAAACCTAAGCCCAGTTTTTCAAAGTGTCTCCAATTCAGTTTTTTCTTTTTCCCGTCCATAGTTAGTGCCAGCTCTTCCATATCTTCAGGTAATATAATTGCAACATTCAGCAAATCATAGGCGGGCGCCAGTATCCAACCTGATGAGCTTTCAATCAAAGAAAAGTTTTTGAGGTGCATATCATTATTACCGGTCAGAAAACTAAATACCGCAAGTTCAAGAAAGAAGATTTTATCCAGCATTGTATTATCTGAGTACGCATGTATTGCTTTCCCAACTTTCTCCATGGAGCTTTTGTACTTATCGAAAGCTTCTGTAATTTGAAACATATCCAATATGTGTATTTTTTCACCACCCACTGTCCGGTCAATCCTTCTTGTGATATATGATAATTCACCCGATTTCAAACGTATTAAACTGGATGGGACAACACGAATGCCCATGGCTTCTGCCATTCGCATGGTTACATGTTCATTCTCGGGCATTTCCTGAAAACGTTCATTTGGAGGCTTAAATATGTACTGCCCTCCAAGGGCTCCTACCACTGTTAAACGGGTATCTGCTTTACCGTTCCTCTCTTCTATTAGTGACATAGATAATTTTGCCTGGACTCCGGGGACTGTAACACTTCGCTCAACAACATGTTTTGCCAGTTCAGTCATCTGGTCTAAAGAATAAGGTATTTGTGGAGGCGTTAAAGTCCCAAAAAATTCCTTGCTGCAGCGGGGATGAAAATCCTCTGCAGTTTCAAGAGCTTCATAACAATATAAACATCTATTCTTCATTTTCATCTGTTATAGGAACAATACTTACAGCACCAATGCAGTTCTGACAACATGCTAACAATAACCCCATGCGGTCGTTCTGGTTAATTTTCCAGTTAGCAGAAGCAATATCCAGCAACCACCCCTCGGGAATAAGTCCATCGAAAAAAGCAAACAGTCTGTTATCAAGATATGGTTCGTTTCTAACCGGCATTGAAAAAGTTATGAACTCGTCAGGATGATCTTTCACATATTTTTCGTCGTACTGAAATACATATTCCCCGTCATCAGTTTCGGTAATAGTTCCGGCATAGTAGTTTTTGTATAGGACCTTCCCTTTTCTCATAAATCAAGCTCTTTACTTTCTATCGGTACCAATTCATGACCAAACATGCTTAATACAAGGTTCACCTTATCCATGTTCAGATTCGTCTTACCTTGTTCAATTTTTCGAACCACAGTCAGTGCAACACCTGCTCTTTCAGCAAACTCTTCCTGGGTAAGGTTAACCTCCTTTCTTCGTTCTTTTACAAACTCTGCCAATCTCTTCATTATATGCTTTTAGATATAACAACAAACAAATATACGATATTATATGCATTTAGATATAATTTATGTGTGTAAATTTGTTTTATATGTAAAAGCATATATTTTAAGCTTTCATAAAAATAAACGTGTTACGAGAATAGACAAGTACCCTATGCAAATAAGAATCAAAACACGCTGAGGAAAGCCTCCTGGAAGTACTCTCAAACTATAACCCATCTTCGATTCTACATTATACATTGAAGTATGGTGCTTTTGCCTATGCCATTGAGGTTCAACTATCGATACAAATCCATAAAACAAAAGGTTTAGAATTCGGGAGCTGCGAAAACTATGTTGTCTCCAGTTTCTGTGCGAGGCAATCTCCATTTGTACTTCATATAGATTAGGGCAAATATCTAAACTAATCTCATTCTTAGTTTAGTTTTTCGCTAAAATTTAAACTAAGAGTAAATTTATTCTTATTTTAGTAGAATAAAATATAAACATGAAATCATTTAAATCGGGAAAACATATAAGTCAAGGACATTACAAAAGTTTTCAGCCTAACGACATTAATAAAGAGTGGCAGGTTAATGACATGCAGCTACTGAACTTACTTAGTAAAGCTGACCGATCGCTTGGACGACTTGATATGTACTCTGAGTACGTTAACATCGACTTATTTATAAGAATGCACATCGCAAAAGAGGCAACACAATCATCCAGGATTGAAGGAACTCAGACAAATATGGAAGATGCATTTCTTGAGAAGAAAGATGTCGCAGTAGAGAAACGAGACGATTGGGAAGAAGTTCAGAATTACATTAGTGCAATGAACGAAGCAGTAAAACTTCTGCATACCTTACCATTTTCATCAAGATTAATTCGACAAACGCATAATATTCTACTCAAGGGGGTAAGAGGTACAAATAAAAATCCAGGGGAATATCGTAGAAGTCAAAACTGGATTGGAGGTGCATCCATAAATGATGCAACATTTATTCCTCCTGTTCATAGCACTGTCCCTGAATTAATGTCGGATATTGAATTTTTTGCAAATAATGAACTTAACCCATTACCTGAACTATTGAAGATTGGCATAATCCATTATCAGTTTGAAACGATTCACCCGTTTTTAGATGGCAATGGTCGGGTAGGTAGACTTCTAATAACATTATACCTTGTAAATAAAGGTATCTTGAAACAGCCAATATTATATCTTTCAGACTTTTTTGAACGTAACCGCACACTTTATTACGACAACCTCATGCGCGTTCGTACACATAATGACATTGATCAGTGGTTAAAGTTTTTTCTTACGGGTGTAATTGAGATCTCAAAGAAAGGAGTAGAAACCTTTGATAAAATTATGCAACTGCAAAAAGTGTTGGATAGCAAAATTCAGACGCTTGGAAGTCGTGGAAATGAGGCACGAAAAGTAATTGATCATTTATATTCCCAGCCCGTAATTGATGCTATGAGGATTGCTATGATTACGAACAAATCAAAAGCTACGAATTATAAGTTGCTTGATGATTTAGAGAATATGGGCATATTAAAAGAAATTACCGGAGCACAGCGAAATAAACTGTATGTTTTTAATGATTATCTGGAATTGTTTAGTAGTTGACAAAAAACAGTTTCATTATCTTTACATCTGGAAGTTCATTGATTTGTGCAATAAGAGGCGTAGAATTCGGGAGTTGTCAAATCTTACATTTCTAAATACGCTGATAACGAGATAGATACAAAAAGAGTTCAAGCCCAGGTGGGCCCACTTAAAAATCAAGCAGTTGCAAAGAAATGTAGCTGCTTTTTTTATGCCATATTTTCAATTGGTATTACAGCACAATCACCCCATCAATCCCATCTACTTTTTCAGTAATCTCAACAATTTGGTCAGCCGATTCCATCCAGGCAACACAGGTAATCGATACGTGCTTTAGGTTTTCAGTGTGTTTAAAGGATAATTTACCATTGGCTGGCAGCAATATTTTTATCTGCTCCACCTTACCGTCTTCATTCGGAGTTATAAATTTAAACATATATTTTAATGGCCAGCTGTTTGTTTCCATTAGACGGTAACGCAGGTTTTTATATTTATCTGTTTCCATTTTTTTCATTTGTATCTACAAATACAATTAAACGTTTCTTTTCGTTCACTTTTTAAGCAAAAATTTAAGCCTCTTATTTCTGACCAAAATTTAAAGTTTGGCACAAAGATTAAATTTTTAGTAAACTAAACGTAGAAACAAATACATTTTCATTTTAGAAAATTGTTGCCCTCTATTCTTCGGCTTTACGTCGGGCTTCCAACTCTTCCTGCATTTTTAGAACCGTTTTTTGGTCGATGCTGTAAAAGAACAACAATATGGCACACGACATATACAAAATTCCCGGGAAAACTGAAATCATTAATTTGATACCAGTAATCGCTGTTTCGGTTTGTTCCACATTTGGAGTAAACTTAAACGCGGCAAGCAACCAACCGGCCAAAGCTCCACCAATTCCCCAACCTGCTTTTTGTGCAAAGGTTGCTGCCGAGAACGTCAGGCCGGTTGCACGTCGGCCAGTTTTCCATTCCGAATAATCGGCGGTATCGCCAAGCATGGTCCAAATTAATGGAACAGCTGGGGCATAAGCCATTTTTGCAAGAATATTAAAAGTATATATCAGGTAAATATTCTCGGCCCCAGGCAAATAAATTAAACAGAAGAACACTCCGGAAATAAGGGTGCTTGCCAAAAATACATTGCGGTTGCCAAAACGTAAGGCCAATGGTTTTGAAAAAGGAAGTGCAACAATTAAAGCCACTGTTCCAATCACATTAAACAGCTGAACGCCCTCTTCATTTCCAATGTAATATTTAAAATAGTACGCCACCGAAAGATTTTGCATGGCAAACATTACAAACGAAACAATTCCCACAAAAAACAGAATAATCCACGGGCGGTTTTTGAACAGGTTTTTAAAATCTTCTTTTAGGTTTTCCTTTTGTTTTTTAGGCGGCTGAACTCGTTCTCTGGTTGTTTTAAACGTAATCATAAACAGTATAAAACTGATTAACGAGAACAGAATAAGCGTATACTTATAGCCTTTTGCCGAATCGCCTTTTCCAAAGTAATTGGCCAGGTAAAGTGCAGTACCCGATACAATAAACTGCCCCACAAATGCAAAAATAAAGCGGTACGAGTTTAAGCCGGCACGCTCGTTCGAGTCGGAAGTCATAACCGCTCCCAACGAAGAGTAGGGGAGGTTAATAGCCGTAAAAACCGTCATCAACAAAATGTAGGTAATACCGGCATAAACAACCTTGCCTGTTTCGCCAAAATTTGGTGTTGAAAATGCCATAACGGCAAGGATGCTGTACGGTAAAGCCATCCATAAAATGTAAGGTCTGAATTTTCCCCAACGTGTTTTGGTGCGGTCGGCAATTACGCCCATAATCGGGTCGCTGGCCATATCCCAAAAACGGGCAATCAGCATAATTGTACCGGCAGCTGCCGCCGAAATGCCAAAAGTATCGGTGTAAAAAATCAGAATCCAGAAACCCACCATGTCCCACACAAAATGCGAGGCTGTATCTCCCAAGCTATATCCTATTTTTTCTTTTAGCGAAAGTTTTGTATTCATTGTTTTGGTTTTAGCTTCTTATTTATATTGTCATTTCAACTACGCAGGAGGAGAAATCCCTGACTAATGACGCAGATTACTCATCTTCGTTCCTCAGATTCGAAATGACAAGGAATTATTTCATTCCCAAATACTTCTCCTTTACCACATCGAATGCCAATTTTTTCGTCCGATCATTTTTTAGTATTCCCCAATACTCTTCGTTGGGGGCGCCATCGTAGGGAACGCCACTGCTGTTGGGTGCCCAACCACCGGGATCTTGTTGCTCAGGATTTCCGGCTTTCCACCACTCATCAACAAATGCAAACAAGGCAACTCCACTACAAATTTTTGTGTTTCTGAAAGTTGCCTCCAAAATATTTCGGGTGGCATCAGCCTGTGCTTTTTCATTTTCCCCTTGGTCATAACCATTTTTTTCAATGGTCATGTAGCTATCGCCGCCAGCTTCGGAAAGGTACATTGGCTTTTCACTAACAACTTTCCATTCATCGAAAATTGTTTCAGGATTATCCCAGCGATATACGTTCATTCCCCAAATATCAATTTCGGGAGAAAGGGCAAGGGCTAAAGAATCGGGCAGCTCGCCGTGAGCAGTAGCCACCGGATGTAACGAATCGTTTTCTTTAGCCAGTTTTGCAGCATTGTTTAATGCATTATACCAATTTGCCATATCGCCATCAAACCACTCCGGGTGATAGTTGTATTCGTTACCCAGCTCCCAAAACAGGATGGCAGGATGCGTTTTGTATTTGTTAATGTAATCGACAAAACTACCGGAAAAAATATCGAAATAGCCGTTTTGATTATAACCAAATCCAATAATTAGCTTAATGCCGGCTTGGTGTATTTCATCTAAAACAGCCACATCGTCAACCGGCGAATACAGGCGGATTGTATTTATTCCGGCTTCGTTCATTAAAGAAAGGTCTTCGCTTAAATTTTTGAAATTCCTTTCAGAACTTCCTTTTGGAACCGGGTGGTAGCAAATACCTTTTATTAAATAGGGCGAGCCGTTTAGTTCAATATTTCTACCATTAACCCTTACCGTTTTTTCTTGTTCTCTTTTGCACGAAAGTATGGCCAGAAACAAACCAAGTAAAATAATAAGCTTTTTCATTTTTGAACTTATCTATCAAATTTCTTATACATTTCAGATACCCTATTTCCTTCTATTCCATTTAAATTTTAGCTACTAAATCCAACACCTATTGCTTTATTCTCCCTGATGTTTTGCTTTTCCTCGACGGGCTATTAATGCTTCTCGAATTTCGTGTGCTTTTTCCTCGCTAATTGTATAGCCTCTCATTATTAATATGGCCATTACGGCAAAAATGATTGGAATAATAATATCAGCCAACCGAAGGTTTACCAACGACTCCGGTGTTTGCACTTCGGCATTTTGATTGAAGCCAACCATTTTTAATACCACACCACTTACCAACATGGCCAATGCATTTCCAATTTTTACCATTAACCAGTACACAGCTCCAAACATCCCTTCGCGGCGGGTTCCGTTATTAAGTTCGTCAAGGTCACACACATCGGCGGTCATCGACATCATTAGGGTAAACAGGCCACCAATACCGAAGGAGATTAAGGGCAATGGAATAAACATTAACCATGGATTTGCCGGATTAAAGCACCACCATTTTAACACATAACCTACAATTGAAAGCAGTGTAGAAATGATAAAGGCATTTTTCTTTCCAACCTTAGTTGATATTTTGGTTACAATTGGAATAATAAGAAATGCCGTAGCTGCCGCATTAACCGTACTAAACCATGGAGGCCATGCTCCGGCATCGGTAATACTTCCTTCAAATAAATAATACAGTATTATGAAATATGAAAACTGTGCGATAGTTTGAAAACCATTGAAAATTAAAAATGTGGTACTACACAATTTTAAAAATGGTTTGCAGGTTAAGGTTTGTACCACTGCCTTCCATAATTCTTTTAAGTTGGCAGCTATATTTTTTAACGAAAGATTTGATTCAACCTGCCCCTGTTTATTGGGCAACACCATTTCTTTACAGAACAGTGCCGGCAAAGCTCCAATAAGAATACTAACTCCACCTACCCAAATTGAAAGCACACGTACTCCTTCGGTCGACTCTTCGAAAAACAAGTCGGGATTACCAATTAAAATCCAAAACCAGGGAGCAATCATCCAGGCAAACTGGCCTAAAACCTGTCCGGCAGCCATTAACCTGGTTCGTTCGTTATAATCCGGAGTCATTTCGTACCCCAAACCAATAAACGGTGTTGAATAAACGGTAAACGAAAGAAAAAATACAAAGGATAAGCTTAAGAAATAGATGAAGTTATAGGTCTGCGAATTGTCAGGCGACATTTGCCACAGTATCATAAACGTTATTCCGGTTAAAATGCTACCAATTAAAATATAGGGTTTTCTTCGTCCCCAACGCGAGCGGGTATTGTCTGATATATATCCCATTATCGGGTCAATCAAAGCATCGAAGAACTTTGGCAAGGCAGCTACCAGGCCTGCAAGCGCAGGGTCCATTTTAAACCCGTAAATAAGGTAGAACATAAATACCCCAAGAGCAGCCGGATACAGGTTAATTGTTAATTGCCCTGCACCATATGCTGCTTTTTGCCCTAAAGGAACAATGTCTTCTTTTGCTGTTTTGTAATGTGCCATAAGCTAAGTTTAACTGATTAAAGTCTGTTTATTGTCGTTTAGTTTTTCTGCATCACCAGCTTTGGTTGCCTGTCAACAGTGTAAAGCCCCCAGTGTTTTTCAGCTCCCCACGGGTCGTTGGGATTTCCTTTCCAGTCTTCATCAAAAGCTTCAAAAAACAGTGTGGTAATATTCATTTGTTTCGACCACTGCATAAATTCGTTGAAATATTGTAATTGCTTTTTTTCGCTGGCTCGTTCGCCAAATTCCGAGGCAACGGATGCCCAACCTGCTTCACTAATTACAATTCGGGCATCGGGAAGTGCATTACGTACTTTCTGAATATTCTCGATGGAATAGGAAAGTCCTTCATCAATATCTTTTCCTTCCCAAACCGGGTAAATGTGCACTGCAATAAAATCGAGTACTTCCGAAAGTTTTTGCCCGTGAGCAGCCCACCATTCGTAATTATCGGCAACCGTTACGGGTTGCTTTATGGCATTTTTCACTCGCTCGCAATAAGCAATTACCGTATCCACATGCATTTTATGGTCGTTCCAATCTACCAGGCACTCGTTACCCACATTAACTGCACAAACAATTTCGGAGTATTTATTGGCAAGGTTTATTCCGCGCTGCAGTTCTTCCAGGTTTACAATTTTATTGGCATCCAGTTCTTCCTGCGGAATTGGTTCGGTTAGCCAGGCACAAGTTTCGTGGGCACTCAATTCGGCATTTAACCACATTCCAAGCATTACTTTAATATCCAGGTTGTGTTCTTTAATTAAACGTAAAACCATCTCTGAGTTTACCCCAGAATCGTATAACCTTATGAGTTTAAAACCCATTTCGTTTTGAATGATTTGAAGGTCTTCCAATACTTCTTCGGCTGATGGATTTTTGGCGCCTTCGCCACGGTCGGGATGCTGCCCGGTTCTGAAACCGGAATAACACACCGCATTTGAAACACCAGCCAGTAATTCTTTTTTCGTTTGTTTTATTGAATGCTTATCAGAACTTTTCATAGATGCTTTCTTCTTCAATTCTTTTTGGGGTGTAAATGCAGCAAATAAAACTACTGCCAGCCCCAAAAAAAGTAAGTTGTATTTTTTCCTGTTCATTAGTTTTAGCTTATTTGTTAATCTGTTATAATTTAGTCCGCTTATCCTCTACGGAAGCAGGTTAAGAAGAATACCATTATGCTTTAGTATTTTAAATTCTCATCTTTATCCCAAAGGCCCCAAAAAGCGCCAACATCTCCTTCAGCACCCACTTTCCAGCTTTCGTCGAAGGCGGAGAAATACATCACCTCAATCCCTTCTTCCTTACTCCACTTCTGGGTATTTATGAAGTAACGTAAGGCGTTTTCGGGATTTGGCACCGATGCTTCGAATGCAGTTCCAACATTTGGCCAGCCGGTTTCGCTAATTACCACCCGCTTACCTTTGCCGGCGCCCAGTGCCTGGTAGTACATGTTCTGCATATACACGTGCGAATAATCGATGTGGCAACCTTCCCAAAACGGGTAACAATTGGCATAAATAACATCGCAGGCTTCTACTATTGCCGGCCGGTTTACAAACTCGTAATAAGCATCAACATAACCAACTTCGGCCTGTGGCACCGCTTTTTTAACCTGTTTAATATAATCCAGTAATTCCTCTTCTGTAAGCTCTTCGCGGTACAAAACCTCGTTTCCTACGGCTACCAAATCGGCATGCCCGGCTTTTACAAGGGCTATCAGGGCTTCAATTTCTTCTTCGTTTTTTTCTTTATCGTCGCTTAGCCAGGCACCTACCATCGTTTTTAAACCGTAAGCTTTGGCAATTGCCGGAATTAACTCATTTCCTTCAGTACAGGAAAATGTTCGCACCCACTTTGTAAATGGTTTAATAACCTCAATACGCTCGGTAATTTGGGCAGCCGATAAAAGTGCACCTGGAGCCTGACCTTCTTTGTAGGCACTAAAACAAATCCCGTGAACCCCGTCAGCTAGTATTTTTCTAAACATCTGAGACAGGTCTGATGAACTCTTTTGATGGAAGTCTTCTCCCACCAGAGATAATATTTTTTCGCTTCTGAATGACATTTTAGGTTGATTAATAGGTAAGTATATAGTCTATCTGCTCAATATCACCACTTCGTTTAAATAGTAAAGCAGCGTTGGTTGCATCCATACTCTTGCCTTCGATATGTTTTGAAGTTCCGTTGGCATAGTAAATTACAATAGCTTGTTTTGTTCCGGTTTTATAAATTACCGGCACCTGGCAGATGGTAAAAGCCAATTGATTATCCTCTAAAGCAATCGTCTGAGGCTTACCATCTAATCCAATAAACCGGAACTTATCTTTTGCTGTAAGCAATTCATCGAAATTGAGTAGCGTGGTATTAAAAGTAATTTTACCATCAGAAATATGCACACCCAGCTCGCCAAAGCGCGAAATAACATCCTCTTTTACCTGTCCGGTAAGGCCAGGCTGTTTAGCTCCGGCACCTCCGGGGGTGTGCGAATAGGCATCGGTTGGGAAAGCCCCATACAAAGCAGGCGATTTGTACAAACCAATTCCTGCCTTAATTTCGTAGTAGTGCCCCTTTATTCTTCCCAAAATATCGGCATCGGCATTTTCTTCAACGCCTTTAAAATAACACTCCTGAACCGCCAGCAACAACTTCGAAACCATGTGCCAGTAGATACTTCCAAGCCCCTCGTAACCATAAAAAGTACCCGAGCGACCGGTAAACGACTGGTGGTCGAACATTTGCTCGTAAATATCGAGCACCTGTTGTTTTTCCTGCTGTATCAGGTCGCCATACTTCTCGGTATCTAATTTTGCCAGTGCAGTGCTTAATTCGTTGGCATTACGGAAAGTGCCATTAAAATGATGGCCTCCGGTGATGTCTTTCGTGATGAACGAAACTTCTTTTTCAGCAACTAATTTTTGTAACAACTTCGATTTTTTAACCGCTTCTCCCGGAATCTGGTTTTTCTCCACAAAACGTGGCAATTGCCTGTCGGGGTATAAAATGTAGCTGTATTGGTCTTCGCGGAATAGTTTGCTGGCTTTTAGCCCATCCAAAACCTCCAGGCTCTCGGTGGTTGACAATGCACCCGAGCTAAGCACAGCCACTTGTCCCTCCAACATTTCATACAAATAGCGAACTGCTATGCTGTTTTCACTGAAAGAAACCAGGTTGTACGCGTGGTACAGCCCGTCTTCTCGCCTATTTTTCTGAATTGATTGATTTACATACTCAAGAGCCAGGTTTATAAATTCGCTCAAATTCCCGGAAGAAATTCTTTGCTTGTCGCCCGAAAATGAATTGGAGTAAACCGACTGGCGATATTCTTCGCCTGCCTTACCCAAAACTTTTGTAAAATGGTAACGGTCTTCATCTGAAAAACCAGTGCCTATCAACTCAGTATTTGCCTCGAAAAGCGAGAATATTTTATCGAAAAGAACAGATAATTCCCCCGAAATCTCGAAAGAACCAGCAGTCATTTTGCTGAATTTATTTTGCCAGAACTCGAGGAAACGACGGATGTAATACAGTGTAACCATTGATACTCCGTTGCCCACCAATGCGTTATTGGCATCGTTCCATTCAGGTCGCTGCGTATTTAACCAAATACCTGCTTCGGGGATAAAGTTGCTTAGTTTCGATAACAAGGTACTTAGGATTTTCTCCATCAGATTCACCTTGTAAATCTCGCCGTCGTTGCCAAAAATAAGTTTGCCATCGGCGCCCACCTCGGCTGCCAGTTTTTCAATTTTATCATTCAGCTCAAAATCAAAAACAATGGTATCTTTTGGGTTGACCACGAGCTCTTCAAAAGATTTTATGCGATATGGCACATTGGCGTAAACAAAAATTTCCTTTGCCAGTAATTCATCCAATTTTCCCGGGTGATAAGCTTCCGTTTGTTCTAAAAATTTTTGCAAATAAATAATCTGATGGTCGCCCCAGTAGCCAATGTAAGCCCATGGGTCATCCGGGTCGGGGCATTCCCAGTCCATTCCCTCGCGGGTAATACGGTAAGGGTTATAACCATCGGCAGTTGATGCATTTACAAATTTGGCAATTATACCTTCAATATATTCGGGGTACGACAGACACAGGGCTTCCCAGTTTTGGAAAATATCGCGCCAGTTTCCCTGGTAATTTAACTTGTCGGTTCCGTCCTCGTTTTTGGTTTCAATGGAGAACTGGTTCCAGGGGCGGCTTGGGTCGCCATGACGACGGCTAAACGTTAGCGGCAGGTATTCGAAACAAATACGTTCTAACTCGGGGCTGCCGGTGTCTTTTGCCCAGGTTAACAAATTGCCATGCTTAATTTGCGTAGGAAGGGCTGCCAGTTGCACTTCAAATTTTTTGGCAATACGCGTATTGGTTTGCTTTACGTAGAGCTTAAAATCGTTTGTACTAAAAGTGTAATTGTTGGCAAAAATACCGCCACGCATTACATTAAACAAGGTGTTGGAAAAATGGCGTGCAAAACCTAATTCTTCGTTTCCTAACTGCAAGCCATCGGCATTCGCCACAATTTTTATCAGGTTTTGGGTTCCGGCAGTAATGTCCTCTTCAATTGTTTTTGCAATATTACTGTTGGTTAAAATAAAATTATCGAGATTAGCAATGTCGCCGGCATCCTGATTAACCTCGGCTGCCATGTACCACTGCTTTTTTTCCGCTTTACTAAGCTTAAAAACCATATTTGTGTAATAGGCACCACGTGATGCACGCACATCCAATTCTGTTTCTATTTTCTGTCCGTTTCTAAATGCTTCCAACTGTTTATCTGAAACCAAATATCTGGCATTATCGGCAGGCACCACCGACCAGACACTTGTTGCTTTCAAAGCTTCGCTTGGTTCAGCACGGTCAACCGGAATGGAACTCAGCATAAACAAACCCAACTTGCTTTCGCTTAGTAATGCGTTTTTTTTGTAGGCATCCAACAGGTTGCTGTATTCGTTCTGAAAAGCATAGTCAACACCGTAAGGCAGAAGATTACGGATGCCATCCAACACTTCAATTTTAACCTCATCGTTACCTGTATTTTGTATGGTTGATTTTTTTATCCATCCAAATTTTTCGCTGTTGTACCAACCGTACCGGAAATTAATTTCGAGGTCGGTATTTCGTTCTTCAAAGATTATTTTGTTGCCGTAAATACTTTTGTACAAATTGCGCTCGACCTGGTAAAGTTTTTCAGCTTCATCTGTAAAAGGTTCCCATAAAAAGGTCTTTTCGTTTTTCTGAACCAAACAAATTGTTTTGCTACCGGTTTTGCCTTTATAATCGTGAATCTTATCGTCGGTATAGTATGGGAAAAGCGAATTGTCGCGATTTTTCCGACCTGCGGTAAGCGCACCGTTGCTCGACAAATACATCCAATGATTAGAGTCGCTCACAATGGTCATAAAAAAATCGGGCATGCCATTGTAATTGCTTATTTTATAAAACTTTTCGTTTTCAATTTCAACAAAACCTCCCTGAACCTCACTCTCAAGGGGTTTAAGTTTATTCTTGCCAAGGTAAATTTCCTTCATGGTTAATTCGAATAATTTGGTTTACTATTTTTTTTGATATACCCTAACATAATCCACTTCCATGGTTTGCGGGAAAGCAGTATCGTCAATACCTTTCATACTCCCCCAGGCGCCTCCAACGGCTACATTCAGAATGAGGTAAAAGGGTTTTTCGTAAGGCCATTTGCTTTCGCCGAGGCCTTCATTTTTATACTCGAAATAAAGCTCATCGTCAACATAGGCTTTAACGGTATTAGGTGACCATTCCCAAGTATAGGTATGAAATGTTTCAGTAGCATCGGCAACATGAATAGTATCAGTTTGTTGCGTACCTTTTTGCCATTGGTAATCGCGCGAATGCGCCGAGGCATGAATAACTCCGGGATCGTGTCCTACGTGTTCCATAATATCGAACTCGCCAACATCGGGCCAGTTTCCATCGTTAAAACTCCAGCCACCGGGCATCATCCAAATGGCGGCCCATGTTCCTCTACCTGCAGGTAGTTTAGCTCGTGTTTCAAAACGGCCATATTTCCAGTCGGTTTTTGTAATTAACCGGGCAGAGGTATATTCTTTATCGCGAAAACTTTCTTTAAGGGCTGTTATATACAGCATTCCGTTTTCTACTTTTGCATTCTCTTGTCGTTTTGTGGTATAAAACTGCGCTTCGTTGTTGCCCCAGCCGTGGTCGTTTCCTTCGGTATCGTAACCCCACTTTGTGGAATCGGGCAATCCGGAACCATCAAACTCATCGCTCCAAACCAACTGATATTCTGCCGGGGGTGCTTGGTTTGAAGTTGAGGTGTTTTTGTTTGTTCTATTACCACAACTCATAATACAAGTTAGCCCTAGAGCAATCAATACAAAATATTTTAAGCTTTTCATTCTACCAGAATTTATTCAACAGGTTGATACACTCTTACGTAATCAATTTCCATGGTTTGTGGAAAAATATCGTTATCGATTCCCTGAGCGCCGCCCCAATCGCCACCAACAGCAATGTTTAGAATAAAAAACTGTGGTTTGTTAAAGGGCCAGTTGTCATCGGTTTTACTTGCCGGACCATATGTATGCGTTACATTTTCAGGCGAATCGGTGTAAAAAATCATTTCTTTTTCGGTCCAGATTAAACCGTAAATATGAAAGTCTTCTTCGCAGGTTTCGAGGGTTTTACTGCTGCCGTTTCCGTTGGCACCAGATCCGGCTGTTGTGTGCACAGTTGCATGAATGGTATTGGGCTGATAACCTACATATTCCATGATGTCGATTTCGCCGCATGCGGGCCAACTCACATCACCAATATCGGCACCCAGCATCCATATTGCCGGCCATATACCTGTTCCGGATGGTAGTTTGGCTCGAATCTCCATTCGGCCATAGGTAAATTCCTGCTTGTCTTTTGTAATCATTCGGGTTGAAGTATAAGAACCCGCTTGTTTGTTCTCATCAATTTTTTTGGCGGTTATAATTAAATGCCCGTCTTTCACTTCGGCATTTTCGCCGGAGGTGTAATTCTGTAATTCGTTGTTTCCCCATCCGCTGGCTCCGGTTTCAAACGTCCAGTCGCTTAGATTTACGTTGTCACCATCAAATTCGTCGGCCCAGCTTAGCACAAAGCTCGAAATATAATTGGGGTCGTCGGCAGCAATGCTCAGGGTTTGTTTTTTCGAGTATACCACTTCGTTTTTCACGATTTGCAGTTCTATTTCATAATCGCCTTTGTAAGGATAATATGCAGCGGCATTGGTTTCGTTTTCAACTTCCTTGTTTTTAAACAGCCATTTAAACGAGTCGAATTCACCCTCGGAAGTATTAACCAGGAGAATTCGGTTTGGGTTCGCAGCGTCTGGGGTAGCAGTGAAAGAAACAAGCAAATCGTTCTTTGCAATTACTATTGTTTTTTGTTGCCTGTCGTTGTTGCCATCAAAATCTACAATGGAAAGTGTAGCGGCGTAATTTCCGGCTTCGGGGTAATAAATTTCGTAGGTTTTGATTTTATTGGTGGTGGCTGCAGTTTCGCCATTACCAAAATCCCAGTTTAAAGAGTAATTTTCACCTTCTGAAAGGTTTGCAAAGCGTACATTATTCTCATCAATAAACTCGAAACTAAAATCGGCTACCAGATTTATTGTAGTATCATCATCGCCACACGAGCTAATCATTGGCATTGCAATCGCAAGAACGGCCAAAAAAGCCAGCCATTTGTATATTTTATCTTTCATCACTTTTACAATTTCGTATTTAGAGCAAGCTTACAACACAAACACATGGCGCTCATTTTCTGCATTTTACATCGTTCGTTTTGTTTTTTTACACGACATAGGAATTACAGGGTACCCAAAAGCACCTTTAACGTTTTAATCAAATTTTTCAGAAGGAAAACATAGGGAAGCCATAAGCTTCCCTATGTCAAACCGAAGTTAAATAGTGGTTTTTCACCACTATTTAACTGGAATATTGTGAATTATTCAGCCGGAACATATACATATGTCCATCCGGTTGCCCATGCTGCATTCGGAACATACAGCACCATTTTATCTTCGGTAAGCTCTACAATCTGGAACAAGCCACTACCGTTACCACCGCCGTCAACGCCACCTAAAATAATCTGGTCGTTAACTTGCAGGGTTTGGTTTGTTACGTCAAGTACAAAGCTTCCTTTTTGTCCGGCACCATCAGCCGACGAGTAGTAAGTGTAGTTTGCAGCTCCGTCAAGGTCGAAATGCATTTTACCTGCTACATCAGAAGGAGGACAGCATTCGCCACCAGCATTCCACCATACCGACCAAGGTTTATTCGATGGATCGGACATGAACCACCAAAGGCCACCGTCGCCACCAACACCATCAAAAACCCATGTTTTTCCGGCTGCAGTGTTTTCGCTAACCAAATCATACCAGTCCTGGTCAAGCGGAGTATCCAACACATCAATTGTTACATCAATTGATTTTTCGAAAAACTCGGCACCTAAGGTTCCGGTAAAAGTAAAAGTTGAAGTACCGGGAATTGGATAAATAATCTCAACTTTATTGGTTAATGCAATACCCAGGTTATAATCCCAGTAACCGGTAACTCCGGGCGTAGCCATTTCTAATACAAGCAGGTTACCGCCATTTGAGTTTTGAGTCACCACCAGCTCAACGCCATCAATGTTTGTGGAGTTCTCCAGTTCTTTTTCATCAACAATTGATTCGCAAGCTGAAAACAGCAAAACCAATAAGCCGAGTAAAAGACTAATATTTTTAAATTTATTTATCTTCATTTTTCTTGATTTTAAAAGTTATTACCAACCTGGATTTTGCTCGTAAACGCCGTTTGAAAGTCTGACTTCCGTTTCAGGGAATGGCATCAAACCTTTAATTTCAGAACGGTAGTTTGGCGAGTATTTCGCGTCAATTCCAGAATTACGTACATCAAGTGTATAGTTGAAAGCCGATTCAACATCTCCCCAGCGAACCAGGTCGAACCAACGTAAGCCTTCAAAAGCCAACTCGTACAAACGTTCTTGCTTAAGTGCGTCTAATGAATAGGCAACCGGATCCAAGCCGGCACGTGCTCTAACGCGGTTCATACCATCAGCTGTTCCGGTAATTTCAGAGTGCATAAGCAGCACATCGGCAAAACGCATAAAAATAAAGTCTTGTGCGTGCATTAGCTGCATATCTGTATTTCCCCAATTGTACAACTGAATAAACATACCCTTAACATCACCACCATTTTCGCGGTGCTGAATAGCGATGTATTTTTTATTGAAGAAACCCGTTTCATGATCTCCTTTATCAGCTTCGTAACCACCGGCACCTTGCGCAGCATTACCTAATTCAAGTATAGAACCTTCTTTGCGCGGATCTTCAGCATCCCAGCTATTCCAAAGGTTCGGATTAATTGGACACCAGCCCCAACCCTGACCAAAAGGAACCATTGAGTTATCGCGAACACCGGTAAACAGTGCCAGGCGGTTGGTATAAATATTTCCGTTGTTCCAACCCCAGTCGCCAAACGAGAAACGCTGAACAAACATGGTTTCATAATTACCTGTTCCGAAAGTTGGCGAGTGGCCGTCTTGTCCAACCCATGATAGGTTATTTTCGTGAGCCCATGGTAAAACGGTTGTATCGCCTGCCGAAATATTTACGTAAGAGTAAGGCCACAGGTTTCTGAAATCGCTAACCAGTTCGTGTCCACTATTATTTATACAGTCGCTTAAGTATCCGGCAACATCAGAAGCCGACAGCGAACCACCGTCTGCCAATGGTAATACATCGGTGGACTGGCCTTCCATATTTGTCATATACCCGGTGTAGTACAAATAAACACGACCAAGATAAGCTTGTGCTACCCATTTATTGGCGTGGCCATAGCTTGAAGTTGGTATTTCAGGAAATGGTGTAGACGGCATGGTTTCGATGGCCAATTTCAAATCTGATGCGATTTGTGCATACGTTTCTGTAATTGTATTTCTTGGTCCGTCTTTTGGATCGTCGATTGCAGTAATAAGCGGCACTCCACCTAAAAATTTAACCAAACGGAAATAGAAAAACGCCCGCATAAACAGTGCTTCTCCAATCTGCTGATTTTTAAACTCCTGCGCCTCTTCTGCTGAAGCAAAGAAAGTAGAGAAATCAGCTTCGGCTGTTTTCTCAATAATGGCGTTTGCACGTGCAATACCATTGTACGACTGCGACCACAGATCACGATAAGTGTCTTCCAGCGGATCTTCAAAATTATCCACCCATTTGGCTGATTTATCGTCAGGACCACCACCACCTAACATCATGTCAGACAAAAGGTTGGCAGCCATCGATTCGTTACTGTGCACGTTTGGCGTATAAATCGCATTATACACACCGGCTATGGCTTCTTCCATATCGGTAGGTGTTGAATAATACGTATCCAAACTTTTACCGTAAAGGTTCTCTGTATCTAGAAATTCATCTCCGCAGCCTGTCGTAAACAACATTACGCATGCAACTGCTAAGTATATTATATTTTTCATTGTCTAATTTTTTTTAAAACTCAACACTTAAACCAAACATAACTGTTCTCGCCTGTGGGTATAACCCAAGGTCAATACCTGAAGCCCAACTTGCGTCATGTCCAAAAGCGACTTCCGGATCCATTCCATCATAACCGGTAAAGGTGTACAGGTTACTTACTGAGGTATAAAGTCTTACATTCGAAATAGCATCGATATTTGAAAGCAGGTGTCCGAAATTGTAACCAAAAGTTAAGTTACTAACTCTTAGGTAATCGGCATCGTGCATGTAAATATCCGAAACAAAGTTGGTGTTGCGGTTCGATGAAGAACTTAAGCGCGGTAATCTGTCTGAGGTACCTTCTCCGTGCCAGCGATCGAAAATACCCGTGGTATAGTTCTGGTCGAAGTTATCGGCAAACGAACGATACGACTGCATTACCTGCATACCGAATTTACCTGTAAAAGTAGCATTGGCGTAGAAGTTTTTAAATTCAGCACCTAACTGAATACCAATTTCCCAATCGGGGTTAGGATCGCCCAGCATTATTTTATCATCTTCATCAATAACGCCATCAAGGTTTTGGTCAACAAAACGCACATCGCCCGGACGTTGGTCGCTGAAATAAGGATTTCCTTCAGGAGTAACGTAAGCATCAACTTCATCCTGGTTTTGTAATAAACCATCGGTTTCGTATCCATAGAAGAAACCGATTGGCATACCTACCTCAACTCTTGATACTGCAGCAGTACCTTGAGACAACACGTGTGATGGTCCTTGAATTACGCCATCGGTATTGGCAATACTGGTAACTTCGTTTTTGTTGTAGGCCGCACTAAACGAAACATTGTATTTAAAATCGCCTACTTTATCGTTCCAGCCAAATACCATTTCAACACCAGTGTTTTCAATATCTCCACCGTTGATGTATGGGGCAGCAGCACCAAAAGTTCCAAGAATAGGTGCTTCAAGCAACCACCCTTTGGTTGTTTTCTTGTACCAGTCAAAAGTAACCGCCAGTCTTGAATCAAGAAGACGAGCATCAACACCAATGTTTAACTGTTCTGATTTTTCCCAGGTTACATCAGGGTTGGTTACCCGCTCCGGATAGGCGGTTGTTCCTGAAACCGGTTTTGTATCGCCAAAGAAATAACCAGGGAATACATAAGCAATTTGCGATGAATAGATAAAATTCGGAATTGACTGGTTACCGTTTTGTCCCCAGCTGGCACGCAATTTTGCAAAATCCAGAATTGAAATATCGTCCATGAAATCTTCTTCAGTAATTACCCAACCAGCAGCAAACGATGGGAATGTACCCCAACGGTTACCTTCGGCAAAGTTTGAAGAACCATCGGCACGTACCGTTGCCGAGAACATGTATCTTTCTTTAAAGTTATACTGTGCACGGGCGATATACGACATTAAGCCACCGCCACCGGCTGCCCAATCGGCACCCCAGGTGTTAATTTCGCTAATCGACTCGGGACTTTGTGTATTATTTATGTACGCATATTTAGGATCGCCAGGGAACAGCAAGTTGTTTCTTGAACCACCTACTTCCATATTAATCTGGTTTTTCAGCAACTCGGTACCTACCAGTACATCTACTTTATGGTCGCCAAACAAACGGCCGTAAGCAGCAGTAGTTGTCCAGGTCCAGTTGTTACCGAAATATTGGTTTTGCGAAGCGCCATCCACATCATCGTTATACAACAGTCCTAAACTGTAAGTAGGATTCATTGAACGGCCATAGCCAAACCATGCATCAACACCAAACGAACTTCTAACCACAAGGTCTTTAATTGGCTCAACTTTAATGTAAGCGTTACCTGTTACTTTGTTTCCTTTACCATAGTTGTAATTGTGGCGGTAATACATTCTTGCAATCGGGTTGGTTTGCCCGGTTGATAAACCATCTAAAGTTGGTGTAAAACCGTATTCGTTAATGTTGTTATCAATTGATGGTTGCCAGTATGCCGGCATCAATGGATTTTGAACCAGTGCATCGTGCAGGTCGTTCCAGTAAATGTTACCGGTACCCACACTGCGGTTTTCGGTATTGGTGTAAGTGAAGTTTTCACCAATGGTAATAATGTCGTGCTCATCGTTTTTATACAGAACAAATTCAGTATTTAAACGAGCTGTTAATCTTTTGTACCCGGCATCGATGATATCGCCACCAATAATACCTGTTTGATCGAGGTATGAGATACCTGCTGAGTAAATTACATCGTCGCTACCACCTGTGATGTTAACAGCATGGCTTTGCATTGATGCATCTTGTTTGGTTATTTCGTCAATCCAGTTGGTACCTTCCCAACCGTTTTGCAACATACCCCAAATGTCTTCACCCAACTGAGTTCCCAGCTCGCCAGGAAAATTGTTATTTAACCAGGCATTGTTTTTCAAAATCGCTTCCCAGTTGTTTGGTGCCAAACCATCGTTAACCCTACCTTCGTCCATAATGTACATGTATTCCTGTGCATTAAGTGGATCGAGGTTTTTGTAAATGTTCTGAATACCATAGTAACCATCGTAGGTAACCATTGGTTTTTTGTTTTTCGAACCTTTTTTAGTGGTAACAAGTACAACCCCGTTAGCAGCACGCGAACCATAAATAGCCGCCGAAGCTGCATCTTTCAGTACATCAATCGATTCAATATCACTGCTGTTCAGGTAGTCGATATTACCAACTGCAACTCCATCAACAATGTATAATGGATCTGAATCGCCAATGGTACCCAAACCACGAATGGTAACTTTAGTACCTGCTCCCGGCTGACCATTGTTACGTGTAATACTAACACCCGGAGTAGTTCCCTGTAACGCTTCCATTGCAGTTGAAGTATTCAAGGCTGCAATTTCTTCACCCTTTACATTAATGTTTGCACCAGTGGTTAAGGCCTTTTTTTGAACACCGTAACCAACAACTACTACCTCATCAACGTCAAAAGCGTCACTTTCCAGAACAACGTCAACCTGCGTACGTCCGTCAACAGGTATTTCCTGCGGTTTCATTCCAACAAACGAAAACAGCAAAACTGCATCTCCTGAAACTTTCAAGGTATAAACCCCATCAAAGTTTGTAACAGTACCGTTTGTAGTTCCTTTAACAACTACTGTAACCCCCGGTAATGGCTGGTTGTCATCTGCCGAAGTAACTACACCGCTAAGTGTAACTTCCTGGGCAAATAAGCCAAGGGAAAATACAGTACTCAAAATCAACATGAGAAATTTTCTCATTCTTTGTTTTTCTTTCATAGATTTAATTTTGATTTGAATTACAAATAATTTCTATTCTACTATAGTTAGTCATCGCACACAAAGTGCAATTCATCTCATTTCAACTAATGGCGTAAAAAAGGTTGGGTTGAAAAGCCAATTCCGGCTTTTTGAAGTGCAAAAAGTATTCATAGTAAGTTAGTTTTATAGTTTGTTAATTGTGGATATAACAATATGCTTATTGTTCGATGCACAATATAGTGTACAATTTTAATCTATTTATATTATTTAAACAAAATTTCACATTTCGAATATCAACGAAAAATTGACTTTTCCCAAGAATTTTACCCTATCATAAATACTACACAACCTATTACAAAATACATCAAATACACATCACAAGAATTTCATATCCCTGATTTACTGAATATTAACAAGAGTTACATTGTAAATATTACACATCTAACAACTATATGCTCTACAACATAAATTGTACTGAATTAAATATTCGATAAGTAAGTTGATAGATTGATTGAGCGCGAGAGCTCCAATTTTTTTCTCAGTCGGTAGCGACTAATTTCTACTCCACGAAATGAAATATTAAGCAATGTTGCTATTTCTTTGGTTGAAATATTCATTCGGATGTAAGCACAGAGCCTTAAATCTTTTGGAGATAGTTGCGGGAATTTTTCTTTCAATCGTTCAAAAAACTCCTTGTGAACCTCATCAAAATAGGTTTCGAAAATACGGTTCTGCTGTTTATCGTCAAGCTCTTTTTCAATGCGCCGCTTTAAAACGGCCATTTTCGATTTTACAGCCCCGTCCTCGGTGGTGTTTTGTATTTTCTGCAGCTCTTGATTTACTTTCATCAAGAACCTGTTTTTATGAATGATATTATTGGTTTGATTGGCCAATTCCTTATCGCGGTAGATCATTTCTGCCCGCAACTTTTCATTCCGGAGTTTTATAATCTCTTTTTCAGCAATAACCGCCTGGTGTTGAAAATGTTCGTCTTTTTCCTGCATTTCCTTTTGATGAAGCACACGCGCCTGCTTTTCGCGCTGTTTAATACGGTACTGAATTACAAGAATTGTAACAACAATTGAAACCAAAAGAAAAATAACATATAAAAAGTGTGCCCAGTTGGAGCGATACCACGGTGGCAAAATCGAGAAACTAAATTCACTAATGCCACTCTCTTTACCATAATTATTGAGCGCTTTAATTTTAAAAGTATAGTCGCCAAACGGAAGGTTCGTAAAATCCTTGTAAGGATCAGCTGTCCAGGGCGACCATTGATCCGAAAAATTTTCAAGATAATAACTAAAGCGTAAGTCTTTAAGATTTTCGTAAAAAGGCGAGTTATAATGAAAACGAATACTGTTCTTCCGAAATGGGAAATTAAAACGCTCCGTATCACCTCCCAACGGATAAATCACAGAATCGAGATAGCTGAGTTCAACTTTTGTAATAAAGCTTTGAAAATCGGCATTGTATGACTTTGAGAACTTCGAGTTATAATGTACAAAGCCCTGGTCAATTCCAAAAATGGTATATTGTTCATCCAGCGGATAAATAAATTCGAAAGCACTAACAAATTGTTCTCTTATGGCATCAAACGGGCTGGTGATTTTCGTATAAGTTAAATCTTCGTTTTTGCGTAAAACACCCGACTCTGTTTCTGAAATATACCATACGTTTTCTTCTTCGTCACTCACAACTTTCTGAAGCTGCCCGCGAAGTCCGAATAATTCATTAATTGCATCAGCTTCTACAAAACTGTTGCTTGCTGTTTGGTAGGTAAAAACACCATCAACTGTGGAAACGTAAAGCTCATCATTCAATTCAAACAGCAAGTTGCTTCTATCGGATGGCAAACCTTGTGCTTTACCATACCTTGAGAAACGAACAACACTGTCTGCTTTTTCATTTAAGCTCATTCGAAAAACGCCTTTCCCTCCGTGGCTCATCCATATATCGCCACCTTTATCTTGTTTGATAAACCGCGATGATTCATTAAAACCTTTTAGTTTATGGGAATACTCCCACCCCCGGGCTCCTTTTTTCAATACAACCAGGCCATGATAGTGTCCTCCCAACAATAAATCAGGTTGATTTTTAAGCCTTATGTATCCCCAGGCTCCCGGTTCGTCAGAAATAAGTTCAGCTTTATCGGCCCGAATAAGATAAGTTCCGTTATTATGCCCGCACAACAACTGGTTATCGAATTCTTCAATAAACCAGACCTGCCCTTCGGAGTTTTCGACCAGGTTATAATCTGCATCAAGTGCATCACGCGATTCATACGACCGCACAAAAAGTCCCTGATTGGTTCCAAGGTATAACTTGTTATTGTAAATTTTTGCCGAGTAACCTGTTCCCAATGTGCCCTGGCCGGTAAGATAGGTAATCGGAGAATTGGTTTCAACGTACGATATACCATTATCAAGCCCCAGCCACAAATTGTTGTCTTTATCAGGAAATACACTTAAAACCGTATTATTTTGTAACTCTTTTCCACGGTTTACAATGTGTAAAACTTCGCCATTGGCATCGGCAATAACCACCCCATTTAAGATGGTTCCAAATGCTAAGTTTCCGTTTGCAAATTGCGTTGCACAAAACAACTTATTGGTTTTTATAAAGGAATTAACATCCGTGTCCCACTCGGTTAAATTACGCCCATTGTAATAAAACAGGCCTTTATCTGCAGTGCCAATTAACAAATTATCGGCATCAAGCTCTGTAATCGACAAAATCTGGGAGTTTTTAAGCGAATTGGCATAATTTAATTGCACCGGCCGGCCCTCAACAAGGGTAAACAAGCCTACTTCCAAATCCTGGTAATAAAGTTTACCTGCTATGTTAAACGAAAAATGAAATTTATTTTGAGGAACAACAATTTCAATAGTTTCACCATTGTAAATAAATATTTTCTCAAAAGATTGAAAAATAACTTTACCCTCGATTTCATGAATTTTCCATACCTCATCAAAATCTCGATGCTGCCCGGGCACCAGGTTCAGCAGGCTCTTAAACTCGTATCTTCCACTACTGTTTCGTTGTATACATCCAAAATCGTAAGATAAGGCAGCGTAAATGTTATTATTCGAATCAATAAATACCGAGCGAACCAGGGATGAAGGTACCGGGATTAATTCCCAATGAAAACCATCAAAACGCAGCACTCCATCGTTATTGGCAAAGTACATAAACCCATCTTTATCTTGTGCAATATTCCAGTTTTGTGTACCGGCAGAATACTCAGATTTTTCGTAGTTACGAATATGAGGAGTTCCAATATATTTTTCTTGTGTAAACCCAAAAACCGGGAAAACCAAAAAAATAATCAAATACTTCCTTATATCACTTAACTTACATGTAAACTCCATTTGCCAATTGGGTCCTTTTTACACAAATATAATCAATGATTTTTCTGAAATTCAATTTTCCACAATCCCCTGAAGTCGCTTAACTGATATCCGGTGGCCAAATCAGCCGGATAGAGGTGCTGAAGTTTCTGTCGTGTAGCTGTGTTTATATCGGTTTCAATATTGCCATGGCACTTTAAACATGCCGGAAGGCCAATTCGGATAGGTTTATAGTAAACCAGGTTATTCCCCGATTGAATGAGCGTGTCAGCCACGTTTCTGGCAGAAAAAATCTCCCAAAGTTGTTTATCCTCATTAGTTTGCAGGGCATTCTCCGGATTCCTATTTTTGGCTGAGACCCTGGATATCATACAATTATAAACTTCATTCAGGCTATCAACCAGCTCACCGGCTTGCAAGTTACAAAACTCAACAGCATATTCCGAACCTCCTTTTTGAATGGCTGCCCCTACATTTTGCAAAAGAACGGCTTGTACATCTTCGGTAATTTGTTGTCCGTTTTTTTGATACTTACTATAGGTTTCACGATCAATATTTTTTCCGCAACTCCAACAGAAAGCGAAAAATAACAGCACAAGAATTTTAGTTTTCATCACAGTGTATCTTAAATTAATGTATCAATTCAGCTTTATTTGGTAATCTGCAAGTTCAGCTTTATTTGTGAAATCACAAAATCAACTATCTTTATGCCATCAAATATTCTTTCAAAAAAGGGTGTTTGATTATACAGAAGAGTGGAGAGATCGGGCTCAATGAAACTCTGGCAACCTTCATCAGTTATGAAAAGGTGCCAATACCCGGCCGGTAACGGAATTATAATTGTAACACAATCGATGAAGAAACTGCACTACAAATTATTTTTTACCAGCTATTTGCACGGGGCAAATATGTGTATGCGCGAGCGGTTATAACCGCATAACCGCATACCAAAACCGTTTTTTAGTTGAATTTTTAAAAGGCAAAACCATGCCCGGAATTCGTTTTTGGGCAATGAAAAATTTGCCACGCTTGATATATTATGCCAAAAGAAAAATCTTACGAAGAAATTAATCAGAAGCTGAAGGCAGGAAAAGCAGTTGTTTTAACTGCCGAAGAAGTTGCACAACTGGCAAAAAAACTATCGCCAGAAGAAATTGTTGAACAGGTAGACGTAGTAACAACGGCCACCTTCGGAGCCATGTGTTCGTCGGGGGCAATCATTAATTTTGGCCATGCTAACCCGCCAATACGCATGGAAAAAATAAGGTTAAACGGGGTACCCTGCTACGAAGGACTTGCTGCGGTTGATTCCTACATCGGCGCAACTGCCTGCAATCCCGACAACCCGGATTATGGTGGTGCTCATGTTATTCAGGACCTGCTTGAAGGCAAAGATGTGGTTTTGGAAGCCTGGGCCAAAGGAACCGATTGTTATCCGCGAAAGCACATAAAAACCACCATTAACATTAACTCCATTAACGAGTTTACACTTTTTAATCCGCGCAATGCCTATCAGAATTATAACGTGGCAGTAAACACCACCCCAACAATAAAACACACCTACATGGGAACACTGCTTCCGAATTTACGCAATGCCACTTATTCCACTTCGGGCGAGTTAAGCCCTTTATTAAACGACCCTGATTTTAAAACCATTGGTCTGGGTACACGTATATTTTTGGGAGGCACACAAGGCTTTGTGGTATGGCCGGGAACGCAGTTTCATACCACACGCCCAAAAAACGATTTGGGAGTTCCCGTAACCAACGCAGCCACCATTGCCGTTATGGGTAACCTAAAAGAAATGTCGGCCGATTACATTCAGGCAGCATCCTACGAGAAATATGGCGTAAGCATGTTTGTTGGCATTGGCATACCCATTCCTGTTTTAAATACTGATATTGCCAAACGGGTGTCAATCAACAACAGCCAGATTGAAACTTCGGTATTAGATTATGGAACAAATGGCACCCCAAAACTGGCTCAGGTAACCTACGAACAGCTACAATCGGGCTTTATAAAGGTAAAAGGGAAAAAAATCAGAACCGCCCCGGTAGCCAGCCTAAAAAAGGCACGTAAAATTGCCGATGAACTAAAAAAATGGTTGCAGAACGGACAATTTGAAATAAGTAAACCGGTGCAAATGTTCCCGGGCAACACCTCGTTAAATCAATTAATTGAAACGGAGGCCGACAATGATTAAGAAAAGATACATCCTGAATTTCCCTCCGCAAAGCGGCGATAAAGCATTTACCTACCATTTGGTTAAAGATTACGACATCAGAATAAATATTCTGAAGGCGGAGGTATACCCCGGAAAACGCGGAAGCCTGTTGCTTGAACTGCAGGGTAAAAAAGAAAACATCGAACAAGGTGTTGAATACATTAAAAGCCATAAAATCACCTGCGAATCGCTCGATAAGCGTATTCGCTGGAAAGAGGAAAAATGTATCGACTGCGGCAACTGCTCTGCCGTTTGTTTTGCCGGGGCCCTTACAATGAACAAAGAATCGTGGAAACTGGAATTCGACAAAAGCAAATGCGTGGTTTGCGAACTTTGTATTCCGGCATGCCCGCTAAACCTTTTTGAAATTGATTTCCGTTAACAACTGTAAGCTATGAAGCTTTTTGAAGAACGAACATACCGCAGCCAATTTAATACCGAGCGCTTTAAAGGCTTCGAGATAAAACATCTGGAAACCGACCTTTGGATTGGGGTTGATCCCGAGTCGTACAAAGAAGAAATGCAGGTTGTTGCCTTGGCGAAATTACAGGCCCTGCGCCAAACTTTTGATACCTACATTGAAAAAGAACCGTTTTTCAAAAAAAGCCTAAAGCCCTTTCAACCATCAGAATTTGCACCAACCGAAGCAAAAGAGATGGCGCTTGCAGCCGAACAGGCCGGCATTGGCCCTATGTCGGCGGTGGCAGGATTGTTTGCACGCAAAATTGGCGAAGAAATTTGTAAAAACTTTTCCGTGAAAGAGCTGTTAGTTGAAAACGGTGGAGATATTTACCTGCTATTGGAAAAGGAACTGGTTCTTTCTGTTTTTGCCGGTGAGTCCATTCTTTCCGAACGAATAGGATTGGTAATTTCAGCGGGTGAAGGAAGCTTTGGCATTTGCACATCAGCCGGAACTGTTGGCCCGTCGTTAAGTTACGGAAAAGCGGATGCTGTAGTAGTAGTTTGCAACGACATACTGCTTGCCGATGCGTTGGCAACTGCACTGGGCAACAAAGTTAAAACGCCCGACCATGTGGAGAAAGTGATTAAACAAGCCGAAAATTACTCTGCTATACAGTCCTTGCTTATTATTTGCGAAGACAAAATCGGGATTAAGGGGGAGAACGAAATACGAATATTGAAATGAAAGGAAAGGCCCCCTGAGTCACCTCAAGGGAAGATCAGACAAAACAACAGTTACGAAGAAATTGAAAGAGAGAAAAATGAGTTTAAAAAAAGACATACGTAAAGAATTAGAGAAAAGGGTTTTGGTATTGGATGGTGCAATGGGATCACTCATTCAGGGCTATAAACTGGAGGAGAACGATTACCGGGGAGAACTGTTGAAAAATCACGCTGACGACCAAAAAGGTAATAACGACATGCTTTCGCTTACCCGCCCTGATGTGATTGCCGAAATTCACGAAGAATACCTAAAAGCCGGTGCCGATATAATTTGCACCAATACCTTTAATGCTACAAGTATTTCGCAGGCCGACTACAACACCGAAGCCTACGTTTATGAAATGAATAAAGCATCGGCAGCAATAGGCCGCGAGCTAGCCGATAAATATACCGAGGCAAACCCTGCCAAACCGCGTTTTGTTGCCGGATCAATTGGGCCTACCAACAAAACACTGTCCCTATCGCCCGATGTAAACGACCCCGGCTACCGGGCCATTACTTTCGACGAAGTAAAAAATGCTTACCGCGAACAAGCCGAGGCCTTGCTGGATGGTGGTGCCGACCTGTTTCTGATTGAAACTATTTTTGACACACTTAACAGCAAAGCCGCCATTTTTGCCATTGAAGAAGTGTTGGAAGCAAGAGGCGAAAACATTCCGGTAATGATATCGGGAACCATTACCGACGCCAGCGGACGCACACTGTCGGGACAAACCTTAGAGGCCTTTCTGAATTCAGTTTCTCACATCAACCTGTTAAGTATTGGTTTAAACTGTTCGCTGGGTGCTACCGATTTAGAGCCCTACATCAAAGAACTGGCCGGAAAAGCACCTTTTCATATCAGTGCACACCCCAATGCCGGCCTGCCCAACCAATTTGGCGAGTACGACGAAACACCGGAAATTATGGCCGGGCACATTAAACACTATCTCGACAATAACTATGTAAATATTATTGGAGGTTGTTGCGGCACCACACCGGCACACATAAAAGCCTTTGCCGATATGGCAAGCAAAGCAGCACCACATCACATTCAACAGGCATCCACCTACACTAAACTTAGTGGATTAGAGCCGGTTACTATCACTGAAAATACCAACTTTCTGAATATTGGTGAACGTTGTAATGTAGCCGGATCGCGTAAATTTGCCCGTTTAATCAGCGAAGAAAAATACGAAGAAGCGCTGTCAATTGCCCGCAACCAGGTTGAAAGCGGAGCACAGGTAATCGACGTAAATATGGATGACGCCATGCTGGACGCCGAAAAAGAAATGGTAACCTTCCTTAACCTGATAATGGCCGAGCCCGATATCGCCCGACTTCCGATAATGATCGATTCATCAAAATGGCATGTAATTGAAGCCGGGTTGAAATGCTTGCAGGGAAAAGCCATTGTAAACTCCATTAGTTTAAAAGAAGGCGAAGCAGTTTTTATTGAACAGGCACAAAAAATTAAACGTTACGGTGCAGCAGTTATCGTTATGGCTTTTGACGAAAAAGGCCAGGCCGACAATACTGAACGACGCAAAGAAATTTGTAGCCGCGCCTACAAAATACTTACCGAGCAGGTAAAACTGCCTGCACAAGATATTATTTTCGACCCCAACGTACTTACCATTGGCACCGGTATTGAAGAGCACAACGCTTATGCGGTTTCATTTATCGAATCGGTAAAATGGATAAAACAAAACCTGCCCCTTGCAAAGGTTAGCGCCGGAGTAAGTAATGTTTCGTTTGCATTTCGCGGTAACAATGTGGTACGCGAGGCTATGCATTCGGTTTTCCTTTTTCATGCCATAAATGCCGGACTGGATATGGGAATTGTAAACCCCGGAATGCTTCAAATTTACGATGAAATACCGAAAGACCTGCTTGAAAAAATTGAAGACCTGGTACTAAACCGCAAACCCGACGCTACCGAACGTTTACTCGAGTTTGCCGAAAACCTGAAATCATCAGCAAAAAAAGAGGAGATAAAAGACCAATGGCGAGAACTTACGCTAGAAAAACGCATTGAACATTCGCTGGTAAAAGGCCTTCCCGAGTTTGTCGACCAGGATATGGCTGAAGCTATTGAAAAATACTCGCCTGCATTAACCATTATTGAAGGTCCGCTAATGGACGGCATGAATGTGGTTGGCGAACTTTTTGGCTCCGGAAAAATGTTTCTGCCACAGGTAATTAAATCGGCACGGGTAATGAAAAAAGCGGTAGCCTATCTGCTGCCATATATTGAAGCCGATAAAGCAAAATATAAAAACAGTACTTCGCAGAAAAAAGTGCTGATGGCTACTGTAAAAGGCGATGTGCACGACATTGGGAAAAATATTGTTGGGGTAGTTTTAGCCTGTAACAACTACGAGATTATTGATTTGGGCGTGATGGTACCCACCGAAAAAATACTTGATGAAGCCATTAAAAATGAGGTAGACGTTATTGGATTGAGTGGATTAATTACCCCTTCGCTGGAAATTATGGTTGACATTGCCAAAGAAATGGAACGCCGAAAAATGACTATTCCGGTGATGATTGGCGGGGCAACCACCTCGAAAATTCATACGGCAGTAAAAATTGCACCCGAATATTCAGCTCCGGTGGTTCATGTAAAAGATGCATCGCTGGCTGTTAATGTGGTTGCCAACCTGGTAGCAAAAAACGAATCGTTTATCAAAAACCTTGATGCGGAGTATGAACAAATCAGAGCGTTTCAGGGAAAACGAAAGGAAAAAGCATACTTAACACTTGCCGAGGCTCGTTCAAATAAGTTCAAAATTGATTGGAACAATACACCTATTTATAAACCAAATTTCACAGGAGTTAAGCACTTAATCGATTTTCCGCTTGAGGAGTTGAGAAACTATATTGATTGGACTTTCTTTTTTATTACCTGGGGATTAAAAGGCCATTATCCGCAAATTTTAGCAGACGAAAAACAGGGCGAAGAAGCCAAAAAACTGTTTAAAGAGGCCAATGAGTTTTTGGATGAAATAATTGAAAAGAAAATGCTGCAGGCTAATGCCGCATTCGGAATTTGGCCGGCTCTGGCTGATGGCGACGACGTTGTGCTTTTCGGTGATGAAGCCTGCCAACAAGAAATCGGGCGTTTCTACCACCTTCGTCAGCAAGAGAAGAAAAAGCAAGGTGTAGCCAATTTTTGCTTATCCGATTTTGTTGCCCCAAAAGAATCGGGCAAAGTAGATTACTGTGGAGGGTTTGCCACCACAGCAGGCATTGGCATTGAAAAATGGACCAAAAAGTTCCGCGAAGAAAACAACGATTACAAAGCCATTATGGTTGAAGCCCTGGCCGATAGGTTAAGCGAAGCTTTTGCCGAGCTGCTGCATTTTGAAATTCGAAAGAATTACTGGGGCTATGTTCCGGACGAGCAACTTTCGCTGGAAGAAATGCTGAAAATAAAATACCAGGGTATTCGCCCGGCACTGGGTTACCCGGCTTGCCCTGAACACTCTGAAAAAGAAAACCTTTTTAAATTAATTAAGGCAGAGGAAATTGGCATTTCGCTAACCGAACATTTTGCCATGTATCCCAATGCTTCTGTTTCGGGGCAATATTTTGTGCACCCCGAGTCGAGGTATTTTAGCCTCGAAAAGGTGGGTAAAGACCAGGTGGAAGATTATGCCAACCGAAAAAATGAATCGATTGAATTTGTTGAGAAGTTTTTATCCATTAACCTGAATTATAAATAAAGCCAAAACAAGCATTAAACAGAGTATCGAACCCTGTATGCCCGGCGTAAATTATATCAATTCATTAAAAAAACACGGATTGAAGCGGTATTTATACGGCCAAACCAACGAACAGGTTCGAATTTGTTAAATTTGTTGTTGTAAAACAGACTACAGATGAAAGTTATTGATACCATAAACCAGGCAAAAAAAACGGTATTCTCTTTTGAGTTGCTTCCGCCATTAAAAGGAAACGATGTATCGCGTTTACACCGTACCATCGAGAGTTTAACCGAATTTGATCCGAAATACATTAACATTACCACCCACCGCGACGAGGTGGAGTTCAAGGAACTTCCCAACGGTAAAATCGAAAAACGTACGGTTCGTAAACGCCCGGGAACAGTTGCCGTTGCTGCAGCCATACAGCACAAGTACGGAATACCCGTGGTGCCTCATATTTTATGTGGTGGCTTTACTCGCAGCGAAACAGAACACGTTTTAATCGACCTTAATTTTCTGGGGATCAACAATGTTTTGGCCCTGCGTGGTGACGGATTAAAAGGACAACATGTTTTTCAGCCTACACCGGGAGGAAATGCCAATGCCAACGAGCTGGTTAAGCAGATTAAAGACCTGGGCAAAGGAAAATACCTGGAAGAGGACCTGAAAAACAACTCGCCACTTGACTTCTGCATTGGAGTTGCAGCTTATCCTGAAAAGCATTTCGAATCGCCTAACATGGAGCAGGACATGCTTTACCTGAAACAAAAAGTGGATGAGGGTGCCGATTATATTGTAACGCAAATGTTTTTTGATAACCAGGTATACTACAACTTTGTAAACAGGTGCCGCGAAATGGGAATTACCGTTCCCATTATTCCGGGTATTAAACCCATTAACCTGAAAAACCAGCTTACTGTGCTGCCTAAAATTTTCAGTATCGACCTGCCACAAGATTTATCAAAAGAACTGGCAAAGTGCAAAAATAACGACGATGCCAGACGTGTTGGTACCGAGTGGGCCATTTATCAATCGAAAGATTTGGTGGCCAACAATGTTCCTTCGTTGCACATTTACACCTACGGTATTTCCGACAATGTAAGCGAAATTATTAAGGCTGCGTTTTAAAGCACAAACAATACAAGTAAAAAATTAGGCTGGAAGTTTTCATTTTCCAGCCTTATTTTTTTATTCCGGAAGAAGGAATCCAATTTATCCTTCTACCTGTATTTCAACATCTTGCTGATTCAATTTGTCGTTATCGGCCTGGTTATTTTGTTTAAGCGAATAAATCATCGCTTCTACCTGGCGCAAAAAATTACGTTTGTCTTTGCTGGGCGCATAAACAAAGCCAAAGGCATTAATAACGCGTTGGTTTGAGGCATCCAACTCTGAAAGGGCAATGTAAGGCCCTCCCATAAAATCATTTTCAACCCGCCAAAGGCCACGCATTTCGGCAGCGTAATTTCCGTTGTGTTTCAACACATTAAATATCTGGTCGATACGTTTTTCGGTTGTCATATAACTGCCTTCGGTTGGACCAGGAACATATTTTTTTAATAAACTGTCGCGTATTGGCAACTGATAATCAACAGTAAATGCACTATCCGAAACATAAGGGTAGGTGTATACAACAATTCCCTGAATAATGTCGGGCGTATCATACTGCACCCAAATAAAATCTTTTTGTTTTTCCATTATTCTAAATCCCGGAGGAACCTGCATGGTTATTCCCAGTTCTGTATTTAGAGTATTGAATACAGCTTTTTCGTATACCTTTCGGTAATTCATTGTAATGCGTTCTTTCTCGGCAGCAACAAAATACGATAAGATTTTATCCTTGTTTTCCTCAAAAATCTGCACAAACTCGTCGGCAGTTTTTGCAGTAATAAGTACGGTTGCCTGCGGATAAGCCCATACGTCATCGGTAAAACTTATTCCCGATTTTTCAGTATTTGCAGATATACTGGTGCGTACAATGTTTCGTGCGGTTTTAAAAATATCTTTAAATGCGGCATGAGGGATATCAATCAAGTCGAACATCGGTTCATCCTGTGGTAATCCGGCATGAGACTGTGCCAGTGTTTCGCGCATAATTTTTCCGGGCTCAGCCTCCCACGATTCTTTCGAAACAATGACCACCATTTCTCCGGCTTTTCCGGTAATGTTGGTATACATTTGAGTTGAATCGGCTCCGCACGACAACAGAATTGTGGCAGCAAAAACTAGTAAAACGAGGTGGTTAAATGTTTTCATATTATCAGCTTTTTTTTTTGGATTTTCCGCACCATCAACAAAAACCTTACCATATTGCAATAAAACAAATTACCCAAAGCAATAACCAGCCTGAGGTAGTACAAAAAATCCCGTCGCTGCATTACAGAACGGGATTTGTAATATCTGGTACGATATTAATTAACTTTCAATTTTTCCGGTATCCGATTTTTTATCTTCCGCCTCGTCTTCTTTTGTGGCATTTTTAAATTCTTTCATTCCTTTTCCAAGGCCTTTCATTAATTCCGGAATTTTACGTCCACCAAAAAGAAGTAAAACAATAATTAAAATGATAATTATTTCCTGAGGTCCGATAAATCCTGCTACAACAAATAAATTCATATCAAATAAGTTAATTGGTTCAAAAACAAAAATAGTTTTTTTTACTTAAAATGTGCCGTTAATCATTTTTATTATATCGTTGGCATTTGCATAAAGTACTAAGGCCAAAAGTAATACCATTCCGGCAATTTGTGCATATTCCAGAAATTTTTCTCCGGGTTTCCGGCCGGTAATCATTTCGCCGAATAAAAACATTACATGTCCGCCATCTAATGCTGGTATTGGCAGCAGGTTCATAATGGCCAGGATGATGGAGATAAAGGCCGTCATGTTCCAGAAATGTGCCCAATCCCAGGTTGGTGCAAATATATTCCCGATAGTGGCAAAACCACCTAATGATTCGTATGCTTTTGTTTCTTTTTTAAAGAATAGCTTAAACTGTTTCAGGTAATTTCCGGTGGTTTGAACACCACGGTTTATACCTGCCGGAATAGACTCAAAGAAACCGTATTTTATGGTTTTATATTCGAACAAGCCTTCCGGGTTATTAAATGCCGGGTTAAAACCAATTTTACCATCTTCGTTAACGGTAACACTTTTAGTCATTGCTTGTCCGTTACGGGTAATTTCAAATGTTACTTCCTGGTTTACATTCGATTCGAGGTAAGCCGTAAACTGGTCGTAATAATCAAAAGCCTTGCCGTCAACTGCTCCAAGCACATCGCCTACTTCAAACCCGGCATTAACAGCCGGCATATCTTTTGCCAAACGCCCAATCTGTATATCATACGGAATTCGTTCTTCCCAAATACCCTTACTTTTTAGTAAAAGCGCCAGATCTTCGCCGGTAATTTCAACCTCTGTTTTTTCCCCGTTGCGTTCCACCTGCACCGTTTTTGCACCATCTAACACAATGGTTGGTACAATTTTATTAAACTGCTCGATGTACTGATTATCGACAGTAAGAATTTTATCGCCTGTTTTAAAGCCAATTTGCTCGCCAACCTCGTTAACAACAATGCCGTATTTTACATTTTCGGTGGGCAGGTATTGCTCGCCCCAGGCATATAAAACACCAATGTAAATTACCATGGCAAAAATAAAATTCATTAAAACGCCACCCAGCATGATAAGCAAACGCTGCCAGGCCGGTTTTGCCCTGAACTCATAATCTTTTGGTGGCAACTTCATCGCCTCCTTGTCCATCGACTCATCTATCATTCCCGAGATTTTTACATAGCCACCCAATGGTAACCAGCCAATTCCGTATTCGGTTTCGCCTTTTTGTATTTTAAATAACGAGAACCAGGGATTAAAAAAGAGGTAGAATTTTTCTACGCGGGTTCTAAAAAGTCGGGCAAACATAAAGTGACCTGCCTCGTGCAGAACCACCAATATGGATAAACTTAAAAGTAATTGTGCTGTTTTAATTAATATCGACTCCATTCAATCTTCTCTAAATTTTGTTTTCTGTTAACAACGATGTTAGTGTTCTTGTTTCGTTGTTTGTTTCAATTAAATCATTCAGGCCGGGTTTTTCAATAAACGCAACCTTATCCATGGCTTTTTCAATAATTACGGGCATCTGCAAAAAGTTTATTTTTCTTTTCAGAAAAGCCTCTACCACAATCTCGTTTGCTGCATTAAGAACACATGGCAAATTACCACCTTTCTCCATTGCGGCAAAAGAGAGTGCAAGGTTACGAAAAATTTCTGTATTTGGCTGCTCAAAATTTAAGCTTGGGTAGTCTAAAAAGTTGAAACGTGGGAAGTTATTCTGAATTCGGTTGGGAAATCCCATTGCATATTGAATGGGCAGCTTCATATCGGGCAGTCCCATTTGGGCTTTCATCGACCCATCTTCAAACTGCACAATGGAGTGAATAATTGATTCCGGATGTACAATTACATCAATTTTTGATGCCGGTAAACCAAACAACCAGTGAGCTTCAATTACCTCAAAGCCTTTATTCATGAGCGTTGCTGAATCGATGGTAATTTTGGCTCCCATGTCCCAATTGGGATGTGCAAGGGCATCGTCAACAGTTACGTGTTGCAGTTCGTCAAAGCTTTTTCCCCTGAAGGGTCCACCCGAACAGGTAAGGTATATTTTCTCTATCGGGTTCATAAATTCGCCCACCAAACACTGAAAAATAGCTGAGTGTTCGGAGTCTACAGGCAGTAAATCAACACCCTTCTCGCGTGCAGCACGGGTAATTATTTCACCGGCAACAACCAGGGTTTCTTTGTTGGCAAGGGCAATTTTTTTCCCGGCTTTAACTGCATTATAGGTTGGAATAAGCCCCGAATAGCCTACCATGGCAGTAAGCACCAAATCAATGGTATCCATTTCAACCACCTGGTTTAATGCTTCCTCTCCGGCGTAAACTTTAATATCTTCGTCCTCAAGTGCATCCGAAACCAGCCGATAGTTGCCCTTATTGGCAATTACCACCACATTGGGTTGAAATTTTATTGCCTGTTTAATCAGCAGCTCAACACTGTTATTGGCCGTTAAAACCTCAACTTCAAATAATTCCGGATTTTGTTCGATCACCTCAAGTGCCTGGGTTCCGATTGATCCTGTTGACCCGAGAATTGCTATTCTTTTTTTCATTTTCAAAAATCAATGTACTGTTCAGGGTCAAGCGCTCTTCCATCGTGCCACAATTCAAAATGCAAGTGTGGTCCGCTAGTTAGCTCTCCGGTGTTACCGATTATAGCTATTGCTTCGCCGGCCCGCACGCCTTGTCCTGTCTTTTTTAGTAACTCAGCATTATGTTTATAAACCGACACCAGATTGCTTTCATGCTGAATATAAGCAACATATCCGGTTTCCAATGTCCACCCGGCAAAAATTACCGTACCATCAAGCACCGACGAGATGCGCGCATTGGGTTCGCTCACCAAATCAATACCAAAGTGGTCGGGTGTATTTTTAAAATGTTGCGAAACAATACCCTTTACCGGAACAAAAAAATGAATCTGGCTCAATTGGGTAACGCCTGAATTATTATTTTGAATAGAAAGACTAAGTTGTTCGGCTAATAATTTATCCTGAAAAACCGAATCGTGATTATACGCTTTAAATTCAACCTCATCGTTACTAATTTCTGTAGTTGCCGATAGGTCATCTTCAGGAACTTCACCCGACATTATTGCCTGTATTCCTTTAAAGAACTGGTCGCGTTTGGCAAGTTCCTGCTCTAAAGAATCAACCACCAGGGCATTTCTCACCAACATTTGTCGATACTCGGCCTTGGGGTAACCCGGAATATACTCGCGCAAACCGGTTGTGGCAATCAATAAAATTACCAGAATTACCAGAACTGCCGATGTTAAACTGGTAACCGTAAACACTTTCAGTCGCGAAAGCTTCATGCTCCAAACCGACTGAAAAGTTGTATCGTTATAAATTATTAACCGGTATTGATTTTTTAGTTTATCAAAAAACTTCTTTTCTTCCACCCTAAACATTTTTAAGCGCTACAAATTTAGAAAGAATTGAGACATAGCCCTGTTGTTTAGGTATTTTTAACCAAGTGTTATTGCTCAACCGGGTAGCATATTCGCGTTAACCATTTCTCCGGATCGGGTTCCTGCCCGGGATCGGTGATATAAAACTCCAGGGGTGCACCGGATAGGGCGAAGCCATGTGCTTCCATCCATTTTTGTATCGCAGCATGGCCATCCTGCAAATTAGTGTAGTCGCCGTAATAGTCAACTGTTGCACAAGTTAAGGCAGGCAAACTGGCAGTCATAACCTTGTTGTTCCCTTCTACCACTTCGGCTATCGGTATTCCGCATTCCAAATCAATGTCTTCTTCATTCATTAAATGATACATGGCAAATGGCATTCCCGTCATCTCAAGCTGCTTACTTGCCAGAAAGCCGCTGATTTCGCCATACATTTCACCCATTTTCAGGCTAATTTCAATAAACGGAACCGTTTCGCGTATACCTGCGTAATTTATGGCCTGTGTTTCTTGCAGAAGCACAACATAATCCTGAGCCTCTTCAATTGCCTGGCTTAAGGCTTTAATTCGGGTTAATCCATACTCAAAATCGGCACCAATATATTTAGGCATCATTAATCCAAACCAACGGGCAAAGGGGTTATTACCTACATCGTAAGAAAGGGTCCATTGCAACAAAGTGCTGTCGTTTTTTGATGTTAGCACAAAATTACTCAATGCATTTCCCTGTTGCATAAAGTTTAAGCTCAACTCAATGCTTTCAAAAGGTTTGGCCTTAGTAATTTCGATGGCTCCACTTCCCACATTTTTATTTTGGCTTTCCCAGCTGTAGCCGGCGCCTTGTCCAACTCCATAATTTTTATACTCCACCTTCATGGTAGTGTCCAATTGATTCCACCTCGACCATTTATTCCATTGATGCAAATCAACAATTTGTGCGTAAACAGTTTTTGGCGATGCCTGAATAACGGTACTACGCTCAACCACAACGGTTCCGGGCAAAAAATAAGCAATTGCTACAAACAGTGCTGCCAAAAACAACACCCACATAATAATTCTCAGGTAACGACTCATTTTTAAATTTTTATTTCAATATAACATTTATCGTGTAATTCAAACAAGCAATCAAATACAAATGTTAAAACCATGCCTAAGGATTTTACATGAAAGTAAAAAACACACCGGCAAAGCGATTAAAAAAGTAGATTCAAGCGACTTTCTTCTGAAACCTTCGCCTGAACAAATGAGATAAAAATCACGTTGTTAAGTATTCTGAAAAACTATATTTGCAACAAAATTTAGATTAGAACAAGTAATATGATGAGAAAATTAAATTTACTACTGCTGCTGACTGTTTTCATTTTTAGCTCGGCAGTTGCAAAAGAAGGCATGTGGCTACCTTCGTTAATTCACAAGTTAAACATTAACACCATGCAAAATATGGGGTGCGAGTTGAGTGCTGAAGATATTTACAGCATTAATCAATCGAGCCTTAAAGATGCAATTGTTGCCCTCGACCGCGGTTCTTGTACCGCCGAAGTCATTTCAAAAGATGGACTGCTTTTAACCAACCATCACTGCGGATTTGGCGAAATTCAACAACACTCGAGCGTTGAGCACGATTACCTTCAGGATGGTTTTTGGGCAATGTCGAAAGAAGAAGAGCTTCCGAATCCGGGTAAAACAGTAACTTTTCTTGTATCGGTTGAAGATGTTACGGCAAAAGTTTTGGCTGAAGTTAATGCTGAAATGAGCGAAAGTGAACGGGCACAGAAAATTGATGCCACTATTCACGAGTTGGAAAAAGAAGCAAAAGGCGATACCCACTTCGAAGTTTACATCAGAGATTTTTTTAATGCCAATCAATACTTTCTGTTTGTAACCGAAACCTTTAAGGATGTGCGTTTGGTAGGTGCCCCTCCACAAGCACTTGGTAAATTTGGTGGCGATACCGACAACTGGATGTGGCCTCGTCATACCAACGATTTTGCCATGTTTCGTGTTTACGCCGGGCCTGATGGGAAGCCGGCCGAATATGCAGAAGACAATGTTCCTTACCAGCCAAAATATCACCTGCCTATTTCGCTAAAAGGAGTGAAAGAGGATGATTTTGCCATGGTGTTTGGTTACCCGGGCAGAACAAACCGTTACAAAACATCGTGGGGTATCGACTATACCATGAAAGTAACCAATACGGCACGTATTACTGTTCGCGAGAAAAAACTGGACATTATTGCCGATTATATGGCCACCAGCCAGAAGGCAAAAATCCAATATGCATCGAAACACGCACGTAGTGCCAACTACTATAAAAATGCCATTGGCCAAAACGAAGCCTTAACAAAGCTTGGCATTATTGCTCAGAAAGAAGAACTGGAGCAAGAGTTTAGCCAGTGGGTAAATGCCAACAGCGAGCGCAAAGCAAAGTATGGTGAAGCACTTCCGCTAATTGAAGAGGCTTATAAAAATGTAGAAGCTGAAAAAGCAATGGAATATGCAGCTGAAGCTCTTTTGCGGGGCCCGGAGATTTTTATGTTTGCATCGCGTGCCAGCCAGTTAATGGATTTGCTGGAGAAACCCGAAGAAAACAAAGATAAAATTGAAGCATTTACGGCTCGTTTAAAAGCCTCGTTAGATGGCTATTTTAAAGATTACGATGCTGCTACCGACGAAAAAATTGTTGCTGCCCTGCTTGAAATTTACGCACAAAATAATCCTTCAGCCTTCCACCCTGATTTCTTTAATGAAATTCAGCAAAAGTATAAAGGCGACTATGAAAAATATGCTGCAAAAATGTTCCAAAAAACCATTTTTGACAGCAAAGAAGAATTAGCTGCATTTCTTGAGGCTCCATCAGCAAAAGTTTTGAAGAAGGATATGGCACTGGCAGCAGCCAGCGATATTTTTGATATGTACCGTTCAACATCGATGAAACTAAGAAGCGGCAACGATAAACTGCTAAAAGGAAGAAGATTATTTGTGGCGGGATTAATGGAAATGCAACCGGACAAAAAATTCTATCCGGATGCCAATTCAACCATGCGATTAACCTACGGCACCGTAATGCCTTACGACCCGCGCGATGGCGTAACGTATAAGTATTACACCACAACCGATGGCTACCTGGAGAAAGAAATTCCGGGCGATTATGAATTTGACGTACCTGCCCGAATGAAAGAACTGTTGCTGGATGAAAATTTCGGACAGTATGCCGATGAAGACGGTAAACTACGTACCTGTTTTATTACCGACAACGACATTACCGGAGGAAACTCGGGAAGCCCTGTAATTAACGGAAAAGGCGAGTTAATTGGTATTGCTTTTGATGGCAACTGGGAAGCCATGAGCGGCGACCTTGATTTTGAAGACAAGCTGCAACGTTGTATCAATGTTGACATACGGTTTGTGCTTTGGGTGGTTGACATTTACGCCGGTGCACAAAACCTGATTGATGAAATGACTATTGTTCGCTAAGCGGATTCAATATATTTAGTAAAAACCTCGTCAATTTTGGCGGGGTTTTTTGTTGCTCATACCTGAGATTAGGAATAGTGAGCAATGCGACGAATAAAAACAAAGTTTGTTTATTAAAAAGAATACTCACTTCTTTGTACTTCTAATCTCACTGCAATAAATAAAATGGCTCGTCCAAAAATAACCATATATACCGATGGAGCGTCTCGTGGAAATCCCGGCCCCGGCGGATACGGCATTGTTTTACTCTCGGGGCAATACCGCAAAGAACTATCCGAAGGGTATAAACTAACCACCAACAACCGCATGGAATTGCTTGCGGTAATTGTTGCCTTGGAAACGCTTAAAATTCCGGGCAGCGAGGTCACCATTTATACCGACTCGAAATATGTGGCCGACGCAGTAGAAAAAGGCTGGGTTTTTAACTGGTTAAAAAAACGTTTTAAAGGCAAAAAAAATGCCGACCTGTGGATGCGCTTCCTCGAGATTTACAAACAACACGTGGTAAAATTTGTGTGGGTAAAGGGCCATGCCAACAATCCGTTAAACGAACGCTGCGATGAGCTTGCCGTTGAAGCGTCGTTGCAAACCGACTTGCTTGAAGACAAAGGTTACCAGCCAAATTAAGAACTGTTTAAAACAGCTTTGAGAACCAGGAATAAGTAGCTGAATTCTATTTCTTCAAAATCACCATAACAGTATGCGGTACTATTGGTTTACAATTTCGCGGGCCATTAATATGCCGTTAACCGATGCCTGCATCAGGCCGCGGGTAATGCCTGCCCCATCGCCCCCAACGTACAGATTTTTAATACTTTCCGTCCGAAAAGCTTTATTCACCTTAATTTTATTCGAATAAAATTTCACTTCAATACCGTAAAGCAATGTTTCATCGCTAGCCAAACCGGGGCTAACTTTATCCAATGCCTGTATCATTTCAACAATATCAGTCATTATTCTGTACGGAAGCACAAGGCTTAAATCGCCGGGTACAGCATCTTTCAGGGTAGGTATAATGTTATTACGGAAAAGCCGCTCGGGTGTTGTTCGCCTGCCACGGATAAGGTCGCCAAACCGTTGTACCAAAATTTTATGTTGCGTAAGCATATTGGCCATATCGGCAACATGCTTACCATAATCGATTGGCGCATTAAAAGGCTCGGTAAATTTTTGCGAAACCAGCAACGCAAAATTGGTATTGCTACTTTTCAGGTCTTTGTAACTGTGCCCGTTAACCACTGCCAAATTATTATCGTAATACTCTGATGATACAAAACCACCTGGATTTGAACAGAATGTGCGCACCTTATCATCAAAAGTTTTGGTGTAATGCACCAGTTTGGCTTCGTAGAAATTATCGTTAATTTCCTGCATAATTTCGTTGCGGCATTCTACACGCACGCCAATATCAACAATTCCTACTTCGGTGCCGATGTTGTGTTGCTCACACTTTTTTAATAGCCAGTCCGACCCTTCGCGGCCAACCGCAACAACCACATTATCAGCACTGTACTTCGCATCTTTGGTAAGCACTGCAGTAATGGTACTGTTATTAAATTCAAAATCGAGTGCCGGTTTTCTGAAAAGAACCTCTACCCCTTGTTTCACAATAAAATCGTAGAGTGCTTTGTAAAGCGATTGTGTTTTTTCGGTTCCGAGATGACGAACGGGGCAATGTACCAGGCGAAGATTAGCTTCGATTGATTTTTTCTGAATTTCGCGCATAGCCGGTGTTATCTCTTCGCCATGCACAGCCGGATCGCCACCGAATTCAAGGTAAATCCGGTCGGTATATTTTATCAGTTCGTTGGTTGCCTCAATGCCAATGTAGTCTGAAATGGTTCCACCAACTTCGTGCGACAGCGACAGCTTGCCATCTGAAAATGCTCCTGCCCCGGCCCACCCTGTTGTAATATTGCAGGGTTTACAATGAACACAAACACCTCCATTGGTATGTTTTGGACACTTTCGTTTATAAATATTCGGGCCTTTTTCGAGCATCAGAATTTTTAGCCCGGGCTTGGTTTTTACTAATTCGTAAGCAGTAAAAATGCCGGCAGGACCGGCACCAACTATTATTACATCGAAATGAGATTGCATTGAAATATTTTTTGGTTACCCAAAATGTAAAAGTAAACATTTTGAACTAAATACAAGCCGTTTACACTTTTTCTGCTGCGAAGCATTAACTTTGCTTGTTAATTATTTACTACAAGGTTTAAGTTTGAAGATTATTAAATTGCTGAGTATTGTTTTGTGCATCCATCTTTTTGCCTGTAACAGGCAGGAAGCCACGCTGACTGATAATGCCCGGGAAAATACAAACATGGACAAGATTGAATACATTGACAGGACAAGTGGAGAAAGAAAGACAGAAAATGTACCCAGCGAAGGTACTTTAAAATGGCTTTACACTTCGGGTTCAGGGAAAGCGGCTTTACAGCTTCTTTTTAAACGTAAAATTGTATCGGCTTTGGGTGGCTGGTATATGAACACAGCTTTCTCTTCAAAACGAATTCCAGGTTTTGTGAAAGACCAGAACATTGATTTAAGCGAGTACCGACGAAGCAACATAGAAGATTACCATTCGTTTAACGACTTTTTTTACCGAAAGATTAAACCCGAAGTCCGCCCAATTGAAGCAGAAATTGTTTCGCCTGCCGATGGAAAAATACTCGTGTTTCCCTCACAAAAAGACCTGTCTTCTTTTTTTGTTAAAGGCGCTGAGTTTACCTTAGCAACCTTTCTTCAGGATAAAAATCTGGCTAAAAAATATGTGAACGGATCGATGGCGATTATTCGTCTTGCCCCTGCCGACTACCACCGCTACCACTTTCCGGCCAACGGTATTGCTTCCCAGTCGGTAAAAATAAACGGGCACTACTTTTCGGTATCGCCATTGGCTTTGCGGGGCAGCTTACGCATTTTTTGCGAAAACAAACGCGAACACTGCACACTTTCAACCAAAGAATATGGCGACATCCTGATTGTTGATGTTGGCGCAACAATGGTTGGAGGAATAACGCAAACCTACCCGGCTAATTCCGAGGTAAAAAAAGGAGACGAAAAAGGTTATTTTTCGTTTGGCGGATCAACACTGGTTTTGTTGTTCGAAAAAGGAACAATCACCTTTGATGCCGACCTGATAGAAAACACAAAAAAAAGCATGGAAACCACCGTTAAGGTTGGCGAAAAAATTGCTTCTTCAGGAAAGACGTGATAGCATGACTTTGAGCCATACTATCACTGGATTGAATTGTTTTTTGTTTTTAAAATGCCACCGACACTCGAATTCCGGGGTAAACATTTTTAAAGAAATCGTTGAAATACAACTCGGGTTTTACCGAAAATGTATCGTTTACTTTTTTATTGATAGCAATCCGAAAAGTATTCTCCTTAAAAAAATCGTTATTTCGTTTTACCAGGTAACCCACCGAAAATCCATACCATTTATCCTGTTCCGGATTGTTTGAAAAGTTCCTGTCGTAGCTTAACGAAACAAAATGGTTGAGTTCAAAAAATTTGCTGTCGTTTGATTCCGAAAAATCGTACATCATATTCCAATCAATATAATAGGCATTTTTGTACAAGCCCTTTTTACCGAACGATAGCCCCATACGCAAGGTAACATCTGAAACAAAGGTGTTTTTCACCCAGCCCGAACCAATTCCGGCCGATAGTAGCAACATGTCGTAATTTTGCTGGCCACGGCTACTGAAATTTGCTTTTACTTCATCGCCCCGTAAATCTAACCAGGCAATAATCTTTTTGCGTTCCTTTTCTTCAAATTTGCCTGCAAGGAATGCTGATGCCATTTTGGTTTTGTTTTTAAAATCCTCGGAAAAGAAATAGTTCAAATCATCCAATTCGTCAACATAAATTTTCATCTCCATGGCGCGGTACGAAAAGAAAACACAATAACGCCCATAGTCTTTCTCGTAGGTCGATCCATCTTCAAAAACAACCAGTGTTTTGCTATTCCTTTTCGTATTTGCAAATGCAATTTCTTTAAAATTCCATACCCACATATCCTCTCCCTGTTCCTGAAAAGTTATGATTATCCGCTCATCTTCAGAAGGTTCTTCAATACTAATTTCCGATAACACTTGCTGAATTTGCCGGATTCGAATATCCATGCTCACTTCTCCGGGAATTTTGCGCATAGCATTAGTACTGGCTACCTCAATCAGCATATTATCAAACTTATACCAAATAGTGTCGCCTTTATGGTAGCCTTCCATGGCCAAAACCGTTTGCGAAAGAAGGAGTAAAAACAGCACTGTAATAATTGTTTTCATGACTTACTTGTTAAAAATGTTTTTGTTTAAATTGTTTCTGTTTTCTATAAAACTTTTCTGAAATACTTTCATCTCCATTTCGGGCGTTTTTACGGTTGGTTTTTTCTGAATATCGAGTTGAATCCGTTCACTTTTCAACTCAAAGGGAGCTGATTGCTGACCCCCCTCGTCTTTGGCAAGTTGCTTTTCCAATGCTAAAACCTGTTGTTCGCTTTCTGCCAACTGCTTTTTTAAGTTTTCTATTTCTTGCCGGAAATTATCCTCAGTTTTCGAATATTGATGAATTGAATCTGACAAAGCCAGGTATTTTTGCTCCCAACCGGTATTCGGCTTACCCGTATTTTTGCAAACTATCTTCTCCTGATAAACTATTCTCTCTTTTTCAACAACCTGAACTACAGGCTCTTTTTCCGCAAGCTGCAGTAACTTTAAAGAATCAACAGCTGTAAGCAAACGCTGCCTTTCAATCGTTAAGCTCTCAATGGAGGCCTGTTGTTTTGCCCTGTTGCCAATGCCCGCAAAAACGCCTGCACCTAACAACAATCCGAGAAAAACTGCTGCCACGCGCCAAAATGCCGCCACCCCTTTTCGCTGATGCATTGTGGTAGCCAGGCGGCTCCACAGTTCCTCCTTATTCGCCATTTTTGAATTGGCATCCTGTGCGGCAAATGCCTCTTTTATGTTATGTTCCAGATTGCCCATATTCCTTGTTAATTTTCTTTTGTAAAAGTTTTCTTGCTTTAAAAAACTGCGAGCGCGAAGTGTTTTCCGTTATTCCCAGCATGCTTGCAATTTCTTTATGCGCATAACCATCAACAGCATTCATTAAAAACACCGTTCGGTATCCATCCGGCAGTTCATTTACCAGCTCAATTAAAGCTTCGTGGTTACTTTCTTCATAAAACAGGGTGTCGTACCTCTCCTCGTCAATCGTTTCCAGCTTATAAAGTGTATTCAGTTCTTTTCGCCTGCTCATAAGGCACTGGTTAATTACTATTCGTTTTAACCAGCCATAAAAAGCCGTCTCATTTATAAATTCAAATTCCGGTAGCTTCTCAAAAATTTTGAGGAAAGCCTGAAACAACGCCTCTTCGGCCAGCTCATGCGAAACGGCATAACGTTTTGCCACTGCAAACAGTTGGTCGGCATACCTGTCGAAAAACTGTTTTTGTGCCCGTTGGTCGCCTTTTGCGCTATTATGAATTAATTTTTGAACCTTCACGAAGCCTTTTCTTGCAATTTGTTTTCAACCTAAAAATGCAAGTTAGGTATAAAACGTTGCCCGGGGGCATAAAAAAAATTAGAAATCAAGCGAAAGTTGCTCGTCTAACAAGCGAAAAGTCATTCGATGATAAGGAGTTGGGCCATGTGCTTTTATGGCAGCGCGGTGTGCTTTTGTCGGGTAACCTTTGTTTTTATTCCAAGCGAATTGAGGATATTCCTGGTGGATCTTTGCCATAAAATCATCGCGATAGGTTTTGGCAAGAATTGAGGCTGCCGCAATGGAATAAAAACGGCCATCGCCTTTTATCATGCAGGTATAAGGTATTTTACTTTTTGTTCTGAAACGGTTTCCATCAATCAGCAGGTGTTGCGGCTCTATTCCAAGTTGTGTAACTGCCCGGTTCATCGCTAAAAACGAAGCATTCAAGATATTTACCTCATCAATTTCCCGATTGTCAACAGCCACCACTGCATAGGCCAAGGCCTGTTGTTCAACAATTGGACGAAGTTGATAGCGTTGCTTTTCGCTCAGTTTTTTTGAATCGTTTAGCAGCTCATTTTCAAAGTTTTGTGGCAGAATTACAGCGGCTGCAAAAACGGGGCCAGCCAAACATCCTCGCCCAGCCTCATCACATCCGGCCTCAATGGTATTTTGTTTATAAAAAGGAAGTAGTTTTTGTTTTTCCATTTTAAGAAGGTAAAGCTAAAACTGTAGCAAAGTTAAACTGATAAATTGTTTGTTTCTGCTATTTAAAGTGTTACTGAAGAGACTTCTCAACACTCATCCACAGTAAGCGGGCTGTTTCATCCCAACTAAATTTATTTTTTTGCACAAAACCTTTTTCCACTAATTCTTTTTGCAACTCAGGATTGTTATAAATGCGTAGCATTGCATCGGTAATCTGGTCAATCTTCAGCGGATCGGCATAAAGCACAGCGTTTCCTCCAACCTCGGGTATCGATGTGGTATTGGAACAAATAACCGGGATACCGGCACTCATTGCCTCAACAATTGGAATTCCAAAACCTTCAAAAAACGGAACAAAAGCCAACGCCAACGCTCCACCAAAAATATCATGCAAATCGCGCGTTGCCACCCGCCCGGTAAAAACCACATCGCTTTTATGCCGCATATTTTCGTAAGTCTCAAAAATTGGCCCTGTTTTGTGCATCTCTCCGCCAACAATAACCAGTTTTGTCCGATCGTTAACCACGCTTTTAAAAGCATCAAACGCTTTTAACAAACCACACACATTTTTTCGGGGATGCAAGGCGCCAACAAATAAAAAATACTCCGAGCCATCCGCATAAGTTTCACGTGCTTTTTGCTTCTCGGCGTCCGAAATGGGCTCAAATATCTGATTAATACCATCGTAAACAACGTCAATTTTATCATAATCAACCTTAAACGACCGGGTAATATCTTCTTTTGAGTAAAAAGAAACAGTGGCAATACGTTTAGCCAAACTTGCAAATTTTGGAAAATAATGGTTGTAATACTTTGCCTTTAACCAAGGCAAATCATCGGGCCGATGCACAAAATTAATATCATGAATTACACCAAGTTGCGGCACAGTGGTACGTTGCGACAAATACCCATCGGGCGAGAGAAACAAATCTGCTTTGTACTTTTTGAGCACCCTTGGAATCTGGTATTCAAACCACAAATACCATAAAACCGGATGACGCGTAGGTGGCCCAATTACCACAGGAGTTACATTTTCTGCAAAAATAAAGTCTTGACTATAGGCCCGGTCGAACATAAAAATAAACTCATGCTCCGGATGGTTAATCGTCATTCGCTTGAGAGTTTCATAAGTAAACCAACCTATTCCTTCAAGCTTTCCTTTTAATAATAAACGGGTATTTACGGCAATAACCATGGGCGCTGTCGATTTTTCGTAAATGTACAAAGTCTGTTCAAATATTTGTTACTTTTAAGCGTTCAAATTAAAGGTACTATTCAACAAACATGGTGTTTTGAAACGTAAATTTGTTACTAACCTGATATTATTACTTTTTCTGAATCTGCTGATTAAACCTTTTTGGATTTTTGGCATCGACAGAACCGTTCAAAATACTGTTGGCGACGAAAGTTACGGCCTTTACTTTGCCCTATTCAACTTTTCGATGTTGCTGAATATTTTTCTGGATTTGGGGATTACCAATTACAATAACCGTAACATTGCCCAGCACAATTTTTTGCTTCCGAAACACCTCTCCAACATTATTGGGTTAAAACTGGTTTTAGCGGTGGTTTATGCCATTTTTAGTTTAGGAATTGCAGCCATTATCGGCTATAACAATATTCAATTTCACCTGCTTCTTTTTCTTATTCTAAATCAATTCCTTATCTCGTTTACGCTTTACCTGCGCTCCAATATCAGTGCCCTCCATTTTTTTCGTACTGATAGTTTTATTTCGGTACTCGACCGCAGCATCATGTTGGTTATTTGCAGCATTTTACTTTTTACCAACTGGACAGGTATTCAATTCAATATCAACTGGTTTGTATACGCCCAAAGTATTGCCTATGTTTTAACAGCCCTAATTACCTTAGGAATTGTACTAAGCAAATCGGGGCGTATAAAAATCCGCTTCGATCGAAGTTTCTTTAGTGTCTTTCTTCGGAAGTCATACCCCTATGCATTGCTTATTTTGCTCATGTCTTTTTACAACAGAATCGATTCAGTAATGCTCGAACGCTTGCTTCCTCATCCCATCGGAAAACAACAGGCAGGCATTTATGCCCAGGCTTTTCGTTTACTTGATGCCGTTTCGATGTTCGGATTATTATTTGCCGGACTACTGCTTCCCATTTTTTCGCGAATGATTAAGCTGAAAGAGAAAGTTGGACAGATGGCTCAGCTATCATTTACGCTGCTAATTATTCCGGCAATAATTATCGCTGTTTCCAGCATTTTTTACAGCAATCAGATTATGGCAACGCTCTACACGTCGAACACCGAGAAATCATCGGGATTACTGGGCATACTCATGATTGGGTTTGTTGGTATTGCATGCACCTATATTTTTGGCACCTTACTTACGGCAAACGGAAGTCTGAAACAACTGAACATTATGGCATTTTTTGGTATGCTTCTGAATATTGTTCTCAACCTGGTACTTATTCCACGTTTTATGGCTTACGGATCGGCCTATGCCAGTTTATGCACACAATTGTTTACCGGTTTTGCCCAACTTATTTTGGCTTGTCTGATTTTTAAACTAAAACCCAAAATAAGCTTTATAATTCAGCTAAGCGTTTTCACCTCAGGAACCATTATACTGGCATTTTTGTCTTTACAATTACAACATTGGTTTTCTGGTTTTCTGGTAACCATCTTCGGTTCATTGTTACTTGCTGTCGTACTTCGCCTTTTTAATATCAGAAACCTTTACCAGATTATTCGATATGACCAGGAATAATCCAACAATAGATGAACTAAAAAACAGTGACCAATACGAGCAGGTCGCAGAATTGCACCACAGCAACATAAAAGAATTTGTTATTGACCAAACTCTTAACGGTGGAAAATTGGTAAAACGTTACATGATTTACCAGTTGGTAATGATAACATTGGGAACTGCAATTTTTAGCTTTTCGGTGTTTTTGGCTTTTAAATCGAATCCGGCACCCCTTTATTGGTGTTTAGCTGCACTCATATTTTGCTTTTCCATTTTAGTAGTTTTTCATGAACTGCTACATGGTCTTGCTATAAAATATACAGGTGCGCCAAAAGTTAACTATGGAGCGTACTTTAAGAAGTTTATTTTTTATGCCGAAGCCGACCAATTTGTTATGAACCGACAACAATTTACTTTAATAGCTCTCGCTCCTTTGATTGTTGTAAAGTTTATCACTTTTATTGGAATATTATTGACTTTTGGTCATCCGGCCATTTATGGAATTGCTTTTGTAATGTGTGCGCACAGTTTATTTTGTGCCGGCGATGTGGCTTTGTTATCCATTTTTTACCGGGAGAAATTTGCCGATATTTATACTTTCGATATCCGGGCGGAGAAAAAAACCTACTACTACAAAAAGCTAAAACGCTAAAAAAAGGACAAAAAAAAGGCAGCTTCTACAAGCTGCCTCAAAGCCATGAAAACAATTAAACAATGTTCAGAAAACAGAAAACTAGAAACAATTAAATAGTCATTATATCTTCTTCCTTGGCTTTTACCAAGGCGTCGATCTTCTTACCGTATTCATCAGTTAAGCTTTGCACTTCTGCTTCCGCATCTTTCTCTAAATCTTCCGACAAACCTTCTTTTAAAAGTTTTTTCAGACTGTCATTAGAGTCTTTTCGTGCACCACGAACGCTTACTTTTGCATTTTCACCTTCCTGATGAGCTTGTTTTACCAAGCCTTTTCTTCGTTCTTCAGTTAGTACCGGAATATTTATTCTGATAATCTCGCCATTATTATCGGGATTCAATCCCAAATTTGCGTTTATAATTGCTTTTTCAATTTCGGGAATTAAATTCTTTTCCCAAGGTTGAACTGCAATGGTACGTGCATCAGGAGTACTTACATTAGACACCTGATTTAGTGGCGTTTGACTACCGTAATATTCAACATGAACTCCATCCAACATAGCCGGATTTGCTTTTCCTGCCCGAATGTGAATTAACTCTTTCTCGAGGTGCTCTATGGCTGCCTCCATCTTCTCTTTACAATGATCTAAAACGAACTCTACTTCTTCTTGCATTGGTTAAAACACTGAGTTTCCAACTGTGGACTGTTAGCAAATATAGAAAAAATATAAATTCCCAAAAATTTTTTAATTAATTTATTCCTGTTTCAAATAAACCAAGGTTAACAATAAACGAGGGTTCCGATTTCTTCCCCACTCATAACTCGCTGTAAATTACCCTTTTGATCCATATTGAAAACATAAATCGGCAAATTATTCTCTTTGCAAAGAGTAGTTGCAGTTAAATCCATTATTCTCAGATTTCGCTTGTAAATCTCATCAAAACTAATTTTACTGAACTTGGTTGCCGAAGAATCCTTTTCCGGATCGGCCGTATAAATTCCATCAACACGTGTTCCTTTCAACATCACATCGGCTTCAATTTCAATTCCGCGCAATGCGCTGGCTGTATCGGTGGTAAAATACGGATTACCTGTTCCGCCCGAAATGATAACCACTTCGCCATTGGCAAGGGCTTCAACAGCTTTATCTTTCGAATAATATTCTCCTACGGGCTCCATACGAATTGCAGTGAGCACTTTGGATTTTACGCCCTGGCTGATTAATGCTGAATTTAAGGCTAAACTATTAATAACGGTGGCCAGCATTCCCATCTGATCTCCTTTTACTCGGTCAAATCCCTTAGCAGCACCACTTAATCCGCGAAAAATATTTCCGCCACCAATTACAATTCCAACCTGAATTCCGGATTTTACTAACGTGGCTATTTCTTCGGCATAATCTGATAACCGGTTTTGATCAATTCCGTACTGTTGATCACCCATGAGTGACTCACCGCTTAGTTTTAAAAGAATGCGTTTGAATTTTGCCATGATTGTTTGATTGAATTTTGATGGACAAATATAGTATAAATTGGAACTTGAATAAAACGTAAATAAAAAAGCCATCTGCTAGCTGCAAATGGCTTCAAAAAACTCTGTGCTGTCTTATCAATTACCCTTCGAATTGGTAATTAAATACTCATAAAAAAACTGCTTTTCTGAACGGGTGCGAATTTTGCCTTTTTTCAACACCCCAAACATGATAAACATCAGGCCTTGAACAATTGAAAAACAGGGTGTTTTAACAGGTGTAAGTATTAATTAGCGTTTTACTAAAAACCATCATCCAAATGATGTGAATGCGATAATCTGTTAACCGTTTAACCTTTTACACTTGCAAATTAAAACTGCTGAAAAACCAGAAATTTGTGTTCAGTTATTTTTATTAAATTCAGCTATTGATAGACAATAACTATCCATCAATTAAACAATCTCTATTCCTCTTTCTTTACAGAGTTTAACCGACATCTGACTGAGTTTGTACTTCTGAATTTTGCCACTGGCTGTCATCGGAAATTCTTCTACAAAAAAGATATATTTTGGAATTTTAAACCGGGCTATATTTCCCCGGCAAAAATCAACCACTTCTTCTTCGCTAAGCGTTTCTCCTTTCTTTAATTTTATAAAGGCTCCAACGGCTTCGCCATATTTTGCACTGGGCACTCCGGCAACTTCAACCGCTTCAATCTGAGGCAAACGGTAAAGGTAATTTTCTATTTCGCGCGGGTAAATGTTTTCTCCGCCACGGATAATCATATCTTTAATACGTCCGGTAATTTTATAAAAACCTTCCTCTGTTTTAATGGCCAAATCTCCCGAATGCAGCCAGCCCTCCTTATCAATAGCCTTTGCAGTAGCCTCGGGATTATTGTAATACCCTTTCATTACGTTATAACCTGTACAACAGATTTCTCCCTGCTCACCAGGCCCACATAGTTCTCCTGTTTCCGGATTTACAATTTTCACTTCAACATTCGGGAACTCAAAACCAACTGTTGTAGCGCGCACCTCCACCGAATTGTGTGTGCGTGTTGCAGTCATCCCCGGCGAACTTTCCGTTAATCCATACACAATAATAATGTCTTTCATGTTCATCTTATCCATCACCTGGCGCATGGTTTCAATGGGGCACAAAGCTCCGGCCATAATTCCGGTTCGCAGCGACGAGAGATCAAACATATCAAACATGGGGTGGTTTAACTCGGCAATAAACATGGTTGGCACCCCGTAAAGTGCCGTACATTTTTCCTTTTGAATGGAGGCCAACACCATCAGCGGATCAAAATCTTCAGTAAATACCATGGTGGCTCCATGCGAAACAATGGCACAAACTGCCAGCACACAACCAAAGCAATGAAACAAAGGCACACATACCAGCAAACGATCGTCTTCGGTATACTTCATGCACTCGCCGGTGGCAAAACCATTATTTAAAATATTATGATGTGAAAGCATTACACCTTTAGGGAAACCGGTTGTGCCTGATGTGTATTGCATATTCACTACATCGTGGCAGTTTAGCGTTTCCTTTACACTTTCCAGCTCTAAATCGTCAACATGGCTACCGAGCAACATGAGTTCATCGGTGTTATACATTCCGCGATGCTTTTGCTGTCCGATGAATCCCACATTCTTTAATTCAGGAAATTTCTCCGCTTTTAGTTTTCCGCGAGCTTGTGTTTTTAGTTCGGGAACCAGCTCAAACATCATTTTTACGTAATCGCTGTCGCGGTATCCATCAACAATAAAAAGGGTGTTTATGTCGGCATTTTGAAGCAAATATTCAAGTTCAGCCAATTTATAATTGGTATTAACCGTTACCAGAATAGCTCCAATTTTGGCGGTAGCAAACATTAAGGTTGTCCAATCGGGAACATTTTTTGCCCAAACCCCTACCTTGTCGCCCGGTTTAATGCCAATAAACAAAAGGCCTTTGGCCAAGCGGTCAACTCTTTCGTTAAATTGTTTGTACGAAAAACGAAGGTTGCGGTCGGGATAAACAATAAAATCTTTGTCGGGTGTTTCAAATGCCCACTTTTCCAGAATATTTCCCAGGGTATAATCGAGTAGTTGCATGCAAAGCTTTTTATTAAACAGGAGTATAAATTACGGCAAGAATTTTAGCTGACCTATCGCCTGCGGCATGAATATTATGAGCCACAATCGAATCGATATAAATGGTATCGCCTTTTTCCAACTGATACACTTCTTTCCCGTAGTTAATTTCAATACTACCTTCCAGCACATAAATAAACTCTTCGCCTTCGTGCGATGAAAGTTTATAATCCGATTCTTCCGCCGGTTCGATATCAACCAGGAAAGGTTCCATATGCCGCCCGGCTTTTGCCTGCGACAAGGAGAAAAAATTCAGGTGCTCGCGCGTTGTTTCATCATCGGTAGAGAAACTAAAGCTTTCAGCGGCTTCGCCCGATTTAACTATTGCCGGTCCAATTTTATCGTGGTCATCGAGAAAAGTACCGATGCGCACGCCCATTGCCCGCGATATTTTTATTAAAATACCTAAGGATGGAACGTTTCCTTTTTCTTCAATTAACTCCAATTGACTATCATCCAGATTAGCCTGAAGTGCCAAATCTTCGCGCGATAATTTCCTGAACTCGCGAAACTCTTTTATTTTTTTACCAATCTCTTTTCGGTTCTTCATAAGATGTCTGATTTTGTCGTAAAAATAATAGTTTGCCCGAAATGTAAAAATGACACAAATAACAATTTTTATCTTCGGGTGATTTTGAAACTTTTGTTGCGTTTCAATTTTGTTGGCCACAAAAAGAAAAAGGTGCCCAAACGAGCACCTTTTCAACTATTATTTATGTACTAAAACGAATTAGCTTATCCATTTTATAAACCTAAAATCCTGGCGATGCGGAAGTTCAGGATGTTTGGCAAACAGCCTGAAACTGTATGAAAACGACCCCGGATGATCAGGAAGAATGGTGTGTTTGTAGCAGCAACCGGTTCCTTCACATTTCTCCGGTTTAAACTCAATGGTATTAACAATTTTATCCTGTCCCTCATCGTTGCTTTCGGTAATTACCAACTCCAGACCAATTTCATCAGGACTTAAACCTTTCAAATCAACCGATACTTTTACCGGGTATTCATCGCCCATAATCATGGTATGCGCAATTCCGTCGATAATTTCAATATTCTTAACCTCTATTTCCTGCCACTTGGTAGCTACTTTTGCTTTCCAGGCTGCCAGTTCTTTGGCTAATTTAAAACCATCAGCGTTAACCCGTTGCGAACGATCAAATTGCGGATTGTAATACCGGTCCTGATAATCGCGCATCATTCGTGCAGTAGTAAAGTTTGGCGAAACATTGGCCAATGTGTTTTTAACGTATTTAATCCATTTTTCAGGAACATCCTGTTGGTTGCGTTTATAATAAGCCGGAACAACTTCTTCTTCAAGAATATTGTAAATGGTTTCTGCGTCCAGTTCGTCCTGGAAATCCTGCACATCATAATCGCGCTCGGCTGGTAAAGCCCAGCCGGCATCTTTTTGGTAACCTTCAACCCACCAGCCATCGAGTACCGAAAAGTGCAGGGTTCCGTTCATAACACCTTTTTCGCCACTGGTACCCGAAGCTTCCAACGGGCGGGTTGGTGTATTCATCCAAACATCAACCCCCTGTAATAACATTTTTGCCAGGTTCATGTCGTAATTCTGCACAAACAAAATTTTACCTCTAAACTCCGGACGTTTCGATACTTCTACAATATTTTTTATCAGGTCCTGTCCAGCTTTATCAGCCGGATGCGCTTTACCGGCAAAAATAAACTGTACCGGACGATCAGGGTTATTTACAATTTTTGCCAGTCGATCGAGGTTACGGAATAACAGGTGAGCACGCTTGTAGGTAGCAAACCGTCGGGCAAAACCAATGGTCAGCGTATTGGGATTTAATTTTCCAAGGATTTCGGTGATGAGCTTTGGATTTTCAGAACGTTTAATCCAGTTATCAGAGAAGCGCTCTTTGATGTAGTTGATCAGTTTCTGACGTAACTTTTTACGCAGTTCCCAAATTTCATGATCGGGAACATTGTAAATTTTCTTCCAAACATCAAAATCCAACTGGTTATTCGGGAACTCCTCTCCAAAATATTTTTTATGAATGTCTTTCCATTCCTGTGCCGCCCATGTAGGGTAGTGTACTCCGTTAGTAACATAGCCAATTTCCAGTTCTTCTTCGAGGAATCCCTGATAAAGATTTTTAAGTACAGCTTTACTAACATCGCCATGCAACATACTAACACCATTAATTCCCTGCGAGAGGTTACTGGCGAGGTAACTCATATTAAAATGGTCTTCTTCAGCCCTGGCTTTTCCAAGCATTTCAAACGATTCCCAGCTAATTCCCAATTTTTCAGGGAAGAAATTCATGTAATGCCTGAACATATCTTTGTGGAAGGAATCGTGTCCGGCCGGAACCGGTGTATGCGTAGTAAATACAGTTGAAGCATTTACCACCTCCTTGGCTTCTGCGTACGATAGTTTTTGTTCGGCCATAAGGTTGGCAATGCGTTCGATGCCAATAAAAGCAGCATGCCCTTCGTTACAATGATATACATCTGATTTGTAACCCAATTTATTTAAAGCCTGAATACCACCCAGGCCAAGCAACATTTCCTGTTTCAAACGATTTTCATTGTCGCCACCATACAAGTGGTGGGTTACAAAGCGGTCGGCATCGTTATTTTCGTGATGATCAGCATCAAGCAGGTACAATTTTATTGAACCAACATAAGTTTGCCAAACACGTCCGATGAGTGTTCGTCCGGGATACTGCACCTCTACTTTTACCCATTCGCCATTAGCATCCAATGCCGGCTGAACGGGGATTTTCGAAAATTGCTGTGCATCGTAAATTGCCATTTGCTCGCCGTGCAGGTTTAGGTTTTGTCTGAAATAGCCATAGCGGTATAACAGACCTACGGCAACCAGATTAACTTTCATATCGCTGGCTTCTTTCAGGTAATCGCCGGCAAGAATTCCTAAACCACCCGAGAATATTTTTAAACTGTCGTGTAAACCATACTCCATACTAAAGTAGGCGATTTCAGGACCGGCCAGGTTCTTTCTTTCTTCGAGGTATTTATTAAACCGGACATTTACCTCGTTCATTCGCGCCATAAAGGCTTCATCGTTTTCCAGCTCCTTAAAGCGGCTAAAACCTACCTGATCGAGTAACACGATGGGATTGTGCGCACATTCTTCCCAAACTTCCTGATCGATATATTCAAAAAGTTCCCTGGCTTCTGTATTCCAGCTCCACCAAATATTTTTTGACAGTTCACGAAGTGGCGAAAGTTTTTCCGGCACATTCGACTCTACAATAATTCGTTTCCATACCGGCTCATCAACAGCCGGGTTTTTTATAAACTTTAATTCTTCCATTTTCTTTTCAATTTTAATAGTTAACGGCGCTACTCCACTGAAGCAACACCTTTGCTAACTTGCTTATAGCGAGCTGCAAAATTAAACTAACATTTATACTAAGTGTTATTTACACAGTTATCTTTTGATGAATTTAATGTTTGCTACAGATTACGATTTCTTTCTGCGGATAGTATTTTTTTGTTTTTTCATCTTTTGCAGTCGTTTTAAATCGGCTTCCATCTTTTTTATTTTATCCTCCTTTTCTTCAAGCAGACGGTGTAACGATGCAATTTCGTTTTCAATTTCGTTTTCCGGCACATGGGCATTTAGCCTTATTTTAAAATCGCTCAACACATTCATGTAATTAATGAATGCCTCATAAGGCGAATCGAAATGATTATAGGATTTGTGCGGATTACCATCGGTAAAATATTTTGTCGACATGTAAAAAAAGTGATCACTCACCTGCAGGTAATTCCAGTCTTTTTTCAAGGTAGCATCGGTACATTTTTGCATTTGCTTATTCATGTCATAAAGTTTCCCAAAGGCTTCCTTTTGCATACCGTTGCCAATCCAGGCACTCAGGTCACGCTCCTCATCCGACCAGGAAATAGGATGCGGAACACTTACCATTGAAATGGGTTGAAGCTCTTTAACCAGCTCGGATGGTGCAGCAAATTTAATGCTTTTACTGCTAACAATTTCTTTTGCCAATGCTTCAAGAAAAGCAAAAATACCGCTTTGTTTGGTGTGGCGGTAGCCAAAGGTGTCGTAGCCCATAAACAAATTAAGCACTTCCTCTTTGTCTCCGATTTTCTCCATCCATCCTGTAAATTTTTCAGCGGTTAACGGGTATTCATCCCAGTTTTTATCCGAGAAACGGAAAGCAATATCATCGCTCATTTTATAATTTCGCATTAATACTTTTAATCTCGGATTTATGGCATTCACATATAAAAAGTTGGGGCTTTTCCATCCCAGTACGTGTTTTGCTCCTTCAGTTAAAATGCCGGCATAGCCCATTTTTGCTACCATATCGCCTATTTCGTCCGAATAAATCATTTCGGTATTACGAAATACTTTGGGCCGTTGGCCAAACAAACGAAAAATCTGTTCGTCGTGCCTTTTTACTTCGCTTATAAAACTATCGCGGTCTTTTAAGGCACTTAGCGAATGTGAATTGGTTTCGGCCAAAAACTCAACACATCCGGTTTTTGCCAGTTCCTGAAACGATTCGATAACTTCGGGCACATAAAGCTCAAACTGCTCGAGTGCCACTCCGGTAACAGAAAAGGCAACTTTAAATTTGCTGCCATGCTGTTTTGCCAACTTTAGCAATAATTTATTGGCGGGCAAATAACAATTGTCGGCAATTTGCCGCACAATACTTTCATTGGAATAATCGTCGTAATAATAATGATCGTTACCAATATCGAAAAAGCGATAACGCCTGTGACGAAAAGGTTGATGTATTTGAAAATATAAACAGACTGATTTCATAATTTACGGGTTAATGGTTTGGCATGGCACTAAGGTAAACTTTTCGTACCTCTTTGGCAGAATAAATCCATTTTAACTCATTCACTTCGCTTTTACCTTCACTTTTAAAGTGTTGGGCCAACGAGGGGTAATTTAATACACCATAAATAGCATCGGCCATGGCATAAGTATCCCAAAAATCGATTTTTATGGCATGTTGCAGTATCTCAGCCACTCCCGACTGGTTTGAAATGATTACGGGCACATTTAATTGCATGGCCTCGAGTGGCACAATACCAAAGGGTTCCGACACCGATGGCATTACAAAAACATCGGTCATTTTAAAGAGGTCGTTTACATCGTTACCTTTTAAAAAGCCGGTAAAATGAAACCGATCGGCTATTCCCAGTTCTGCTGTCCGGCTTACCATTTCGTTCATCATATCGCCGCTACCGGCCATTACAAAGCGTGCATTTTGCATTTTTTTAAGCACCATGTTAGCGGCTTCAACAAAATAGCCCGGTCCTTTTTGCATGGTTATTCGTCCTAAAAATGTTACCACTTTATCATTCACGCCTTTCGGGGGCAGGCTACCTTTTTCATCGCCTACCGCTTCAACAGCATTATAAACAGTAATTACTTTTTCGGGCGCAATACCGTATTTTTCGATTACTATATTTCGTGTAAGATTACTTACGGTTATAATCTTATCGGCGGCTTCCATTCCTTCGCGCTCTATGGCATAAACCTTTGGATTAACATCTCCACCACTACGATCAAAATCGGTAGCATGCACATGAATTACCAGCGGTTTTCCGCTAACATTTTTAGCTGCTATTCCGGCCGGATAGGTCAGCCAATCGTGTGCATGAATAACATCAAAATCCTTTTCTTCCGCTATCACCCTGGCCACCAATGCATAATCTCTTATTTCCGATAACAGGTCGGGGCCATAACCACCACTAAAATTGATTCGTGAGTTATCGTCGGTCTCAACAAATTTTGTTTTACGGGTGTAACGCCGGCTTTTCAATTGCCAGAACTGTTCTTCGCTTACATACGGAAGAATTGGCGAGTCTATTTCGAGGTACTCGATGGCATTGGAAGTGGAGTTAAAAGAAACGGTTTGTTGTGTTACCGGTATATTGTTAGCACCAATCAGTTTAATGCGTGTCTGGTCCTCGTCGCCAAAGGCTTTTGGCACAACAAAAGTAACATCAACATCGTTCAGTTCCGACATTCCTTTTGTTAGCCCATAGCAGGCTGTTCCCAATCCGCCTGAGATATGGGGAGGAAATTCCCATCCAAACATTAAAACTTTCATACGCGCTTTTTCAACTGGTTATAAAAGTGCTTTTAGTATCGCTTCGCACTTAATCCGAATAATGCTGAACCATATTCAGGGCATAGGATACACCCGCCACATTCCAGGCCTGCGAAATGGCTCCACGCCCGCTATGCGGCGGATCGCCATCATACATTTCCGAAATATTACCGATACAGTTTTCAGTCATTTCTGTTTCAAAACTTTCCATTATTTGTTTTACAAAGGGCAAGCCTCCGCGCTTGTGTATTTTCAGATAAGCTTCCACAAAAAACTGCAACAACCAGGGCCAAACAGCGCCCTGATGGACTGCAATCTCACGCTCTTCGGGTCCGCCGTTAATGATACCAAAGTAGCGCAAATGATCGGGCGACAAAGTACGCAGTCCTCTGTTGGTAAGCAGTTTTCGTTTCGCCACACTTAATACCTGCTTTTGTTGCTCTTTCGATAGCGGGGTGTAGTCCATGGCAACTGCAATTAGCATGTTGGGGCGAACGGCCCAATCCTGGTTTTCATCTTTCACCACATCAGCCAGGTAAGCATGCCCCTCGCTCCAAAACGTTTTAAGAAACGATTGTGCAACAGTTTTACACATGTGTTTCCACTCGTCGATAAACCCCTGATCTCCTGCCATATCTGCAAGATCGAGTGCAAAACAAATAGCATTAAACCACAAAGCGTTTACCTCAACAGCCATACCCGACCGGGGCAATACCGCTTTTCCGTTAATGCTTGAATTCATCCATGTAAGTGCTGTGTCTTTCTTTTCGGCATAAATTAACCCGTTGGGTAACATTTTTATGTATTCCAGGTTATTGTTTTTATAGGCATTAAGAATACGCTTAATGGCGGTGCCATATAATTTCCACAAAGCCTTTGGATTATTCTTTTTCTTAAAATACTGTTGAATCACCCAAATAAACCAAAGGGAAGTATCCGCCGAGTGGTATTCCAGGTTTTTGTCGTTTACCCGATCGGGGAAAAAACCATCGTTAAAATATTTTAGATAGGAGTCCAGAATCTTTTCGCAGAGTTTTGAGTCGTTAAAAGCCAGGCACAAACCGGGCAAAGCCACAAAGGTTTGGCGGGTTATGCTGTTGTACCATGGGAAACCGGCAACAATATCGGCAGTATAGCCCCGGTGCATTACAAACTGATGTGCTGCCTGCTCCAATACACTGTTAAACGTTTCTTTGTCGCCGCGTTTTTTTTGCTCCCTGGTAAAACGTTGTTTTAACGATACGGGGTTAGCTTCTTTAAGTCCGGCTGCAAAAACAATCGATTCGCCCTTTTTCATCGGAAACTCAAAGTATCCCGGAACAAAAAGATCTTCCAGGTAATCGTATCCCCGGTTTAATTCTTTCAGGTATTCAATATCATAATACCAGTCGGGTACAGCTACAAAATCAACCGTTTTGCTGCTTTGCATATACAAATCGGGGTAGCCTTTATACAAACAGGTTTTTATCCCGTTTTTTGCTTTACCAAATTTTCGGTTTGCATACATGTTTGCCTTACTCAGCTGGTGTATATTCCGAAAGGCCAAAAATGGTTTTAAGCGCAAGGTGGTTGGCGAAGTTGCTTCTTCAAGTGTGTATTTTATTAGAACCTGTTCTTCTTTTTCAACCAGCAAGCGTTCTTTTGTGAGCACTACCCCTCCAACCCGGTAGGTAATTTTAGGAATGGCATCAAACTCTACATTCCGTATGTATTTATGCCCTTTGGGTTCGTATGTTCCACCTTTATACCGATGAATTCCCAGATTGAACTCCGCTTCGTTTTGTATTACAGTTTCATCGAGCGAAGAAAGCAACACATGCTTTTCTCCTCCAAAATTGGCAATGGGGCACACCAATAGTCCGTGATATTTTCGGGTATTGCAGCCGTTTAGTGTGGTACTTAAATAAGAACCGGCCCTGTTTGAACGTAATATTTCTTTGAACAGCGAATATTCAAGATTTACCAGCTGTTCCTTATCAAATTGAAGGTAATGCATAACAGTAACGCTTTGGTAAATTGAGTATTGGTTCAGCAGCGACAATAAACTTTGCGTAGGAACAAAGTTACATGAATTAAGTCATATTTCTTAAATTGCTGCGCCTAAAATCCTCAATCTGTACATTAAAATATTCTTTTTCTAACTTTAAATTAAGATACGGGTGTCTTTTTCCCAAATCCTCTGTTTTTTTCTGAAAGCTAAGAAGAAATTTAGAATATTCCGGCGAATTTTTATTGATTGGCCGATGCTTTACAGCATTGCAAATTTTTAGCACTTCTCGTGCTGTTTCGGTACTTTCCGGGTCGATTAAAGCCTGCTCAAACCGTTCCCAGATATGCTTTACGGCTGCCCCGGAAAGGTGCAACATATCTTCGGCATAAAACCGATAATCGCGCAGTTCATCCATTACAATTTCGTACGAAGGAAAGTAAGCACAACGTTCGCTTCCAAAGTGTTGAATAAGTTGATCGACAGCCAGAAGAAGTATTGCCTTACTGCGCTGATTTTCAATAGCCCCATCTTTCCAATGGCGAATCGGGCTTACTGTAAACACGACTTTTACATCGGGATTTTGCTGCCAGATTTTGCCGAATAAACCAATATATTCATCAACAATTTGTTGTACCGATAGTCGTTCGCGCAGAAACTCGCGTGCAGGTATTTTGTGACAATTGGAAACCAACGCACCATTTTTTTTATACCGATAAATCCAGGCGGTACCAAAGGTGATAAATAAAAAGTTAGATTGTTTCAGATAAGCCGACGATGCTGCAATGCGATTGTTTATACCATCAACAGCCAGGTTTGCTTCGGCATGCGAAAAACGCCCGTGGTGATTAAAGCTGTGCCACAGCCCATTGTGTTGTACCAAATCGTCTGCTTCAAAGGTTCTTTCTTCCAACAACAGGTGCAAACCGCTCACCACCGACATGGGGTTGTACAGAATTCCAAACGGGTTGATATCAACCGAATATTTCAGCGCCTCCAGCTTCTCTCCAATGTTTTCGGTAAAACACGACCCCATTAGCAGGTTCTTCTTTTTGTATCCTGTTTTCCATGAAAACCCAGGTAAAGCAACCTCCGTTTGAAATTTTGTTTCGCCCATTTATTGCACTTTAGGGATATCTACCTTTTTTAACACTACGGCGGTTCGTGCCGGCAGATACAATTTTAGGTAATGCTGGCTGTCCATTCCTTTGCTGGGCATGGTGTAATAACTAATTTCTTCGTCAATCCGGTCGTGTCCTCCAAAGCGCCCCGAATCGGAGTTCAGCACTATTTTATATTTTCCGGCCCCGAGCGGAATGCCATAATCGGTAAACGATTGCGTTGGGTTGAAGTTAAATACAAACAAAAACAAGCCCCGGTGAAAAGCCAGCACTTTATCGGCTTTATTGTCGAAAACTTTGTCGACCGATGGTACGGTAAGAATCCTGTTTTGATTGATCAGCTGAATCATTTCCTTATCGAAATCGTACAGCCAATGAAACTTCAGTTGCTGATCTTCGGCAATACTCCAGATGCGACGTGCATGCGCATAGGACCAATTATTGCCTTCGCGCGGAAAATCAATCCATTCGGGATGCCCAAACTCATTACCCATAAAGTTAAGATAAGCCCCTCCGGCACTGCCAGCTGTTGCCAAACGAATCATTTTATGCAGGGCAATTCCACGCTCCACCGTAATATTGGGCTGATCTTTTCGCATGGAAAAATACATTTCTTTATCAATCAGTCTGAAAATTATTGTTTTATCGCCTACCAGTGCCTGGTCGTGTGATTCGGCATAACTCACCACTTTTTCATCCAAACGCTTCGAGGTAAGCTGGTAAAAAATGTCACCCACTTCCCATTCATCGTCAGATTTTTCTTTGATCATCTTAATCCAGAAATCAGGAACACCCATGGCCATCCGGTAGTCGAAACCCAGCCCGCCATCGTTAACAGATGCGGCCAACCCGGGCATTCCACTCATATCTTCGGCAATAGACAAAGCCCGGGGATTTATTTCCTTAATAAGTTTATTTGCCAATTTAAAATAGGTTGTGGCTTCGTGGTCTACATTGGCATTAAAATAGTCGTTGTAATTGGTAAAGGCAATTTCCAGTCCATGGTTAAAATAGAGCATACTTGTTACCCCGTCAAAACGAAATCCATCAAACTGATATTCGGTAAGCCAATAGCTGATATTGGACAAAAGAAAATGCAGCACTTCGTTTTTACCGTAATTAAAACAATAGCTATCCCATGCCGGATGCTCGCCTTTAGCTCCTTCGTGAAAAAACTGATAGCGGGTACCATCGTAGTTTCCAAGGCCCTCGAGTTCGTTTTTAACGGCATGCGAGTGCACCAAATCCATAATAACAGCTATACCCATGCCATGCGCCTCATCAATCAGCTGTTTGAGTTCGTCGGGGGTTCCAAAGCGCGATGACGCAGCAAAAAAGCTACTTATGTGATAACCAAAGCTACCATAATACGGATGCTCCGGTATAGCCATCAGCTGAATAGTGTTGTAGCCATTTGCTTTTATGCGTGGTAACATCTGCTCCCTGAATTCATTGTAGGTATGCACACGCTCTTCTTCGCCCGCCATTCCAACATGGCCTTCGTAAATAAGTGGCGGTTCATCGCTTCGCTGAAAGTCAGGATTTACCCATTGATAAGCCTTTTCCGGAGCCCAAACCTGTGCATTAAACATATGGGTTTTTTCATCCTGAACAACACGCCTGGCCCAGGCCGGAATGCGTTTGCCAAAATTTACGGCCCAGTGTACATTTAAAGCATAGAGGTCGCCATGCGCCAGCTGTTCATGTTCCAGATGAAGCTCCCAAACACCATGCTCGAGATGCACAAAAGAGTATGCCGCACTTTCTTCCCAGTTGTTAAAAGTACCTATTAAAAACAGGTGTGTGGCATTGGGTGCCCATTCGCGCATTACCCATCCGTTTTCGGTTTTATGCAAACCAAAATACAAATGTCCGGTGGCAAATTCCTCGAGTGTTTTTCCTCCGGTTAATTCGTTTTCTTTTCGGTCGGCCTGAATCATTCGGTCTGAAATAACTCCCGAAAAGGGTTCCAGCCATTTATCGTCTTGTACTAATTTGGGCAGGTATTTTTTCATAGGTTTGACTCCTTCCTTTTAATCTTTCCAAATCGGTATTCATTTCCCGATTTGTTTTTTTAAAGATAGAGATTCGGATGTGAAAATAGCCGCTATTGTAAGAAAATGCGGTGAGAATTTTTAAAATATAAAACTCCACGCAAATAAACCTGAGATTTTACATCACAAGAATGCGCATAAAAAAACCATGGCGGGGGACGCCATGGTTAGTAGTTGTTTAATAAATGCTGTTTAATTATAACTTAAAACGCCGCAAAATTAAACAAAAGACCTACCGAAAAAACCATATCCGAAAAAACTTTTTATGTTATAGAATTGTTTTGGGCATAACAAATATCAGATGTTTTGTCCCGGCTTTTTTATGTGCTCAGTGCAGTACTATTGATTTTGGTTATTTTTACCTGCAGTCAATAAGCTGAGATCAATAAAATGAGGATGAATTTAAACATACATTTCAGCGAATAAGTTAAATGCCTCGCTGATTCTGAAAATAAAAACGCTTGACGACATAGAATTAAAACCATGAAAAAAACCGGATTTACAACCACCGCCCTAAATGTACCCTTTGCCAAAGCCGACCCCCACAATGCTTTGCAAATGCCGCTTTACGAAGCTGTAGCTTACGAGTTCGACTCGGCAGAACAAATTGAGGCCAACTTCAGGGGTGAATATATTGCTCATGTATACTCCCGATCGTCGAGCCCAACGGTAGAGTATTTCGAGTTGAAACTAAAAGCACTTACCCAAAGCAGCGCTGTAATTGCTGTTAGCTCGGGTATGGCAGCCATTTCGAATACGCTGCTGGCCCTTACCAAAGCCGGCGATAATATTATTTCCGGCAACCGATTGTTCGGACATACTTTTGCTCTCTTTCAAAATACACTTTCTGAATTTGGACTGGAAACCCGTTTTAGTAAACTCTGTTCTGAATCAGAAATAGAAAAATTAATTGACAAAAATACCCGGGCCATTTATTTTGAAACGGTTACCAATCCTCAGCTGGATATTGCTGATATTGAAATGCTGTCGCGCGTAGCAAAAAAACACCAATTGTTATTAATTGCCGATAGTACTCTAACACCACCCAATGTTTTTAATGCCGGGGAGTTTGGAATTAATATCGAAGTGCTTTCTACTACCAAATACATTTCCGGAGGAGCAACTTCGTTTGGTGGCGCCATAATCGACCACGGAAATTACGACTGGAAACGCAACCCAAACCTATCGGCCTATACCGAAAAGTTTAAAGCCAACGCATTTGTTGCCAAAATAAGGAAAAACATTTACCGAAATACCGGCGGAAGCATGGCGCCCCAAACTGCCCGCTTTCAAATTCAGGGGCTCGACATATTGGAGCTTCGGGTAGAAAAATGCTTTCAGAACTGCCTGGCGCTGGGCAATTTTTTGAATGCACATCCTCAAGTTAAAAAAGTGAGCTACCCGGGATTGGAGACGGATGAGCGCTACCCTTTGGCACAAAAGTATTTTAACGGCATTCCGGGCACCATTATGAGTTTCGAGCTTGAATCGAAAACGGCCTGTTATGCTTTTATGAACAGGCTTCAAATCATTCGTCGGGCCACAAATCTTAACGACAACAAAACATTGATTATTCACCCCTACTCCACCATTTATGCCGAATTTACGGAAGAAGAACGCTCTGCAGCAGGTATTAACGATTGTATGCTACGCCTGTCGGTAGGTATTGAAAATGTAGGTGATGTAATTGCTGATATTGAGGCGGCCTTATCGTAACCATCCTGATTTTAACACTAAGACACTACGTTTTTTTCACCGCAAAGACGCTAAGGCGCTGGGATTTTCTCAACTGAGATATGGTTTAAATACTTCTGGAAATTTCTTTATCTGCCTGCTGCGATTTGCATAGTGCCTGTTTATTGTTTTTTATTCTTTGCGGCTTCGCGGTTTAATTCTTTTTTCACCGCAAAGACGCTAAGGCACAGAGGTATTTCACCATTAAAGCATTGCAGCATTCAGGCATTAAAGCATTGCCCCTTCTTTTTAGTAAGCCAACATTACGGTACCATTTTTAACCGTACCCAAACCATCGTTCAGTATCAGCACATAAATGTAGTTACCGGCCGGCAATCCACCCGATTTACCAATGGTAAGTATGTTTTCTGAGGTTCCCCACCACCAGGCATCTTCGTAAGTTCCCCAAACATCGAGGTTACCGTAATGTTCTTTTTCCCAAAGCTTCACACCGTTTCGGTTAAAGATCATCAGCTTCGCATTCGGGTATTTCTGTATACACAAGATCTGGAAGAAGTCGTGAACACCGTCATCGTTTGGCGAGAATCCGTCAGGAATAAACAACTCGCAGTTCAATTCGGTATCCAGGTATTCCGGATAACCATCGAGGTCGAGGTCGTCGTTACTGTAATCGCCATCGCCATTTAGGTCTTCGTTCACTGTTGGGTACTGGTCATCTTCATCGTTGGTATCGCGCCAGTCGCGTATTCCGTCGCCATCAAAGTCCTGAATTGGTGCATTGCTGCCCGTTTCGTTTCCGTAATCGGCCCATCCCGAATAAGTATCATAAGCATCATCCAATCCATCTCGGTCTTCATCAGAGTACCATCTTAATACATCGGCAATACCATTATTATCGTCATCGTGGCCTTCAATCATATCAAATACCCCGTCGTTATCCGAGTCGATATCGAGGTAGTCAGGCATCGAGTCGCCATCGGTATCTTCCGGAGTAAACGGATAGCCGCCATTTTCCGGATCGTAGGCATCGTCCCAACCGTTACCGTTACCATCGCGGCCCGTTGGAGGGATATAATTACCTTCGGCCTGTCCTTCAATGTTATCAGGAATACCGTCGTTATCCGAGTCAATATCGTAACTATCGGGTATGCCATCGTGGTCGGAGTCGATAGCGCGGTCGCCCTCAACAATATCAATAATACCATCGTTATCGTCGTCAATATCGTCGGTATCCGGAATTCCATCACAGTCGTTATCCGGTACGCGTGTAATGTAAACCCAGGCTGTATCGCACAACGACGGAATACCGTTGTCGCAAATCACATACTGGAAGCTGTCAATTCCGAAGAATCCTTCAAATGGGATGTATTCGAAGTTTCCGTTGGAATAAAGGGTAAGGGCGCCACTGTCAGGTGGTGTTACCGGCACCGGATTAACGCTTATGTCATCTCCATCCGGATCGGAATCATTTAGAATAACATTTCCAAATAAGTCGCCACAAGGTACTTCGTAATAATCATCAACCGCAATTGGCGGATTATTGGCCGGACGAACCATAATAAATACAATGGCCTGTCCACATTCGGGCTCACACGGTATACCATCGTCACAAATCTGGTAACGGAAAATATCCGGTCCTTCATAATCGAGGTCAGGTGTATAGGTTACCATACCGGTGTTATTATCAACAACCACCGAACCATGACTTGGCGCAATAACCACACCAAGCGATTCAAGGTTGATATTGGTTTTCAGATCGTAGTCGTTATTGGTCACCGGAATTTCAACCGGAACATTAACTGCGGTAACAGCCGAGTCGTTCACCACGTTTGGCGGCAGGTTGCCAAATACCTCGAATGTTGCCTCGCAAGTACTTGAATTGCCATTCACATCGTAGGCAGTTACCGTTATGGTGGTAATACCAATATTGTCGCAATCCAGTTCATAATCGTCGAGTAATACAGTGTCAATACCACACTCATCAGATACCGTGTCGGTAACCATATCCCAGCTCAATTCATATTTTCCGTACTCATCCAACTGAATGGTTTGTAACGGACGACACTCAATAAACGGATCAACCGGATCGATAACGGTAACAATAGCTTCGCAGGTATCGCGTAAACCATAATAATCGGTTACAATTAGTGTTACCAGGTTATCTCCAACATCAAAACAGTCGAACTCATCCGGCGTTATCTGATAGGTTTCAATTCCGCAGTTGTCAAACGAGCCGTTATCAATCATATCAGGGGTTATGGTAGCTATACCTGTATCATCAAGGTAAACCGTAATATTTTGACAAATGGCTGTTGGTGGAATGTTATCTCCAATAATTATATCGGCCACACAAACGCCTGAATTTCCGGCTTCATCTGTTACAACCACATTAACCTGCCGGCCTTCTTCCACATCCAAACAGGTGAAATCGCTTATGTCCACATCAATTATCAGATCTTCAGCTGCAGTACAATTATCTGATGATCCGTTGGCAATAGTTGCAATGTCAATTTCTGTCATAATGTAATTGCCTTCGTCATCGAGATAAACGGTTATGGAATTACACACCGGAACAGGAGGAATTGTATCGGTAAGGGTAATTACCTGCTGACAAGAATCAACATTTCCACAAAGGTCGGCAATGCTATAGTAGTTGGTAATTGTTGTACTACCTAAAGCATATTGTTTTTCACTACGGAAAGTGAATGAATTCGGATCTATTTCACAATTATCTGTTAGTACTCCTCCGGCCGCCTCAAACGCTTCAATAGTCGTAATATCATGCAGCACTTCTGACAGACACTCAATAGCGGTATCAGACGGGCAAATTATTACAGGTGGAGTAATATCGTTTATGGTAATGCTGTATGAACATTGCGCAATATTTCCACAAATATCTTCAATACTGTAGGTTCTTACAATAATTAACGGACAGGTAGTGCCATTTAAGCTATCTCCCACATGACGGAACGAACTTTCAAGCAACTCGTAATTATCTGTTGCTGTTCCACCTGCCGCTACAAAATCGGCAAGACTGGTAAATATCCGGGCGTTTACATCATCGAAACACTCAACTGATATATCTGCCGGACAGGTTAGCACCGGATTCGACTCGTCGCGTTTGAAAATGGTGTATGAACAGGTTTCCGACCAGTTACCGCACTCATCTGCAACAATGTAGGTATAGGTCATCTGGCCTTCGCAATCTGACACCAGCGAATCGAGACTTACCAATGTAAATGATGAAGAATCGATTTCGCAATTGTCGCTGGCAGAACCACCTCCACTAATAAATTCACTTAATACCACGTACGGATCAGGGTAAGCTGCGGTTGCATCGATGGTATCATCAGGCGGACAGAACAACAAGGGCTTTTCATCGTCAACCACAGTGATGGTATGTGTGGTTTCGCCACGGTTGCCACTCATATCGTAGATTTCGTAGGTATTGATATATCTTCTCGGGCAAACGCTATCGTAGGTAATCGACGAGATTAGTTTAAAGCTGCTGCTGTCAATCTCACAATTGTCGCTGAACCAACCGCGGAAGCTTAAGAATACCTCAATGGTTGTAATTTCAACCGGATCGCACACCAGTGTAGTATCCGGTATACCAATCAACGGCGGTATAGAATCGATTACTGTTATTTGCTGAATATAATCGGTGTAATTATCACACTCATCAGTAAAACGATAGGTACGGAAAACAATACCCGGACTAGCTGCCGAATCACCTTCATAAGTCATTACAAAGTCACCGCAATCGTCGTCAACCAAACCACCATCTGCCCTGAATTCGGCATAATCGGCATAAGGCCCCGGCATGTAACAATCGGCATTCAGGTCGTTTGGTGTAGCAAGTACCACCGGAGGAATGGTATCGTTTTTATAAATATACTGAGTTGCCTGTCTGTAGTTACCACACCCATCAGTTAATCGATAGGTTCGGGTATATGTGGTCGGACAGGTGCCAAACTGGTCAGTAACCATTAAAGTAAGTGTAAGGAATCGGTCCTGACAGTTATCATCGGCTATATCTCCGGCAGCCCGCACTTCGTAAATATCTTCGTAAACCCTTGGCAGCGGATCGTTACATCCCAGGGTAATTTCTTTAAATTCGAGATCTGGTCGAATGGTATCATCCACTTTAAACACCTGTATACAGCTGGTTTCTTCGCCATTTACATTGCGTATAAAGTAAGTAATGGTAATAGTTTTCGGACAGCTACCACTGCTGCTGATAGTGGAGCGGAACGATGACGGATCTAAGGCAACCGGATTACTGTAGGCCACACCTCCGGCAGCTTCAAAGGCTGCCAATGAAGTATAGCGTGGAACTTCAGGTTCACATTCGAAAGTATAGCCTGACAGATTCGGACATTCCAACACAAATTCAGCAGCCTGGTATACATATATAATTTGTGTACACTGCGTAGTATTACCGCAGAAATCTCCTACTTCATATGTTCTGGTAATTGTTTCCGGATCAGTACCTCCATCCGATACATCGCTAACGTGACGGAAACTAACCACCGCACAATTATCGCTGAAACTACCTCCCATTGCCAGGAATTCTGATGTATCGGCAGCCGGATCAGGAGCAAAACCATAGCCAACAGTTAAATCAGGAGGACAATTTAATACCGGATCTATCTGATCGTCAACAATTATCTGATGTGTTGCACTTAATGTATCGCCATCGAAATCCAATACGCGGTAGGTGCGAATTTCTTCGTAACAGTAGTTGACTCCAACATAAACTACAGTATCAACTGTGAAGGTACTGGTATCAATTCCGGCATTTGAGAATACCTCCACATCAGGATGCAGCGCAAGATAGGCCAGTAAGGAATCCAGCAATGGATAGCTAAACCGCTCCTCGTAACAAATTTCTGTTACAACCGGCGACATATACTTATCAAGCGGAACAGGTTCGGTTATGCTTACTGTTATGCTTGCAACACATTCGTTTGCATCGGTAACTGCTAAGGTATAGTCGCCTGCAGCCTGATTAAATAAATCTTCGTTTATTCCAATGGTGTCTCCTGCTTCGTTTGTCCAGGCGTAATCATAAGTTGGTGTTCCTCCGATAACCGAAACATCGATACTTCCGGTTGAATCGCCCATTACCAGCACATCGGTAACGGATACAAGGATAATCTCGAGCTCTTCCGGTTGCTCTATGGTAACAGTTAAAGTGGCTGAACAGCCAAGTGTATCGGAAAGTGCATCGGTAACTGTGACCGTATAAACACCAGCCGGCAGGTTAGTTAAATCCTCCGTGATTTCTCCATTGCTCCAGCTGTAAGTATAAGGTTCAATACCACCTGAAACTTCGATATCGATTGAGCCTGTGCTATCGCCATAACAAAGCACATTAACCGAATCAGCCATAATTACCGGATCGCTGATTACCACATGTAACCAGGCCGTATCCGGACATGCAGAGCCAGTACCTAGAACACGGAAGTCGTCACCTGTTTCGGTATAGGTTAAGCCGGTTCCATCTGTCCAGGTATATTCTACACAAGCATAAACCGTATCGTAAGTAACACCTCCATCAATTAATGTGGTGGTAAGAATAACAATGGAATCGCATCCCAAATCGGTTTTTAATGTAGCCTCGTATACATTTTCTACTGTGGTAGAAACAGTGTATCCATTCCAGTCATATTCCGGATCTCCAACACAAAGAACCGTATCCATACGTACTGTATCCGGTGGCAAAATGGTGACATTATAGGTCAACAAACTATCGCAATTGTAGAAATTCGGAATGGTATCAAAATAAATCCACGATTGGTCAGATGTAATCGTTACATTATTTATGGTAGTGTCAGGTGCTCCGTAACAAAGCGTTAAGTACAGCACCGAATCAGTTACCGGCAATACAGTCACTTCGTAATAGATTAAAGTATCACAACCCGACGGACCAGGTGCATTGTAGATATAAACACTATCCGTTTCATTCGATATACTTATTCCATACCAGTCGGCCACCGGATCGCCATAACAGATTGAATTGGTAAGGGTATCTTTCATGGCCGGCAGAATGGTAACATCGTAGGTTAACAGCGAATCACAACCATATTGGTTAGCACCAGGCAGTGTATCAAAATAAACCTGGCTGAAATCGGTTTGTATCCATACATTGTTCCAGGCAAATTCCGGACTACCTTCGCACAATATGGTGTCCAGCAAAGTATCGGTAAGCGGATGCGAAATAAGTGTTAACTCCAGTCGTAAGGAGTCGCAACCCTGCTGATAGTAGAGCGTATCGGTATAAATACTGTCACGGTCAGTCAGGATATTAATCGAATGCCAGGTGAAGGCCGGTTCGTTCTCACAAATCTCAATGGTATCCAGAATATAAGTTGGACGAAGTATTTCTACATCAAGATACACTATCGAATCGCAGCCATACTGATTGGTAAGTACATCGGTGTAAATACTGTCGGTATACGCATCTACCTGGTTAATGGTATTTACACCCCAGGCAAAGTCTGGCTCTCCTTCACAAATGGTAGTATCAATGGTTACCGTATCCGGATACACAATACTTACATTTAATGTCAGCACCGAGTCACATCCAAACTGATTGGCTCCAACCAGGGTATCCCGATAGGTACTGTCATTTAATGCATATACCATCAGATTATTCCATGCAAAAGCAGGCGTTTCGTAACACAGCATGGTATCAATTATCGTATCGGTAATTGGCAGAATTTCAACATTAAATATGAGTAGCGAATCGCAATTATATCGGTTATTCAGACGTGTTTCGTATTGATCGCTAAAGTTGGTTTGAATGGTATTACTATACCAGGCAAATGGTGCATCGCCTTCGCAGAGCGTTGTATCCAGATAAGTGGTGTCGGGTGGAATTACAAATACATTCAGCGTAACCAGCGAATCACAATTGAATTGATTCTGGAGCGTTACCTGGTAGCTGTCGTCGCGGGCTGAAGTAATGGTTTGTCCGTTCCAGATAAATGAAGGTGCTCCAACACATAAAACGGTATCCATTTCAAATGTACTAACCGGATTCGACTGCACGGTTAAGGTCAATATCGAGTCACAACCAACAGCATTAACAAGCGTTGCATTGTATACGCCATCGCGGTCGGTTAAAATCGTATTTCCATTCCAGTCGAAAGCTGGCTCATTCTCGCATACCTCAGTAAGCTCGTCGCTATAGGTCGGATAAAGAATACTTACTTCCATGGTAACAACGGAATCACAACCTTCGCTGGTTTTTAGGGTAGCCGTGTAAGTGCTGTCGTTGGTACTAACCAGGTCAAATCCATTCCATGGCACTGCCGGATCACCCAGACAAAGCGTCATGGTTTCGGTAGTATAACTTGGAGGAATAATAATAACATTCAGTGTCAGTAGTGAATCACAACCAAAACGATTGACCAAAACAGCTTCGTAGCTGCTATCCTGATCGGTTAGTACAGTATGTCCATTCCACGGATATGTTGGTGCTCCCTGACATAAAACAGTATCCAGAACAACGGTATCGGGTTCGTGTACTTCAACATACAAGGTTAACAGGGTATCACATCCTAAACCGATAATACCGGGGATGGTATCCTGATATTCACCGGCAGCTGTAACCGTATTTCCAATCCAGTTATATGGTAGTTCATCTGTACACAAACTCAGGTACATCGTATCTTCTTCCAATGGCTCGATAAACAAGTCAAGAACCCGAATAGTATCACAACCCACACCGATTTCTCCTGGAACTGTATCTACATACTGACCTCCTGCATCATAGAAATTGCCGTTCCAGTCGAAAGGTAGTTCGTTGGCACAGATGCTGGCGTAGATTGTGTCTTCTTCCATTGGCTCGATGTACAGATCCAACATTCTTATGGTATCACAGCCTACGCCGATTTCGCCCGGGATGGTGTCGATATATTGACCGGCGGCATCGTAGAAGTTGCCGTTCCAGGTGAATGGTAGCTCGTTGGCACACAGGCTTACGTAAATGGTATCTTCTTCCATTGGCTCAATAAACAGGTCGAGCATCCGGATGGTATCACAGCCTACACCAATCTCTCCCGGGATGGTATCGATATATTGACCGGCGGCATCGTAGAAGTTACCCAGCCAGTTGAATGGAAGTTCGTTGGCACATAAGCTTACGTAAATGGTATCTTCTTCCATTGGCTCGATAAACAGGTCGAGCATGCGGATGGTATCACAGCCTACGCCGATTTCGCCTGGGATGGTATCGATATATTGACCGGCGGCATCGTAGAAGTTGCCGTTCCAGGTGAATGGTAATTCGTTGGCACATAAGCTTACGTAAATGGTATCTTCTTCCATTGGCTCGATAAACAGGTCGAGCATCCGAATGGTATCACAGCCTACGCCAATTTCTCCCGGGATGGTATCAATGTATTGACCGGCGGCATCGTAGAAGTTACCCAGCCAGTTGAATGGCAATTCGTTGGCACACAGGCTTACGTATATGGTATCCTGAATAGGTGGCTCAATGCGCAGCTCTATGGAGTCGCTTGTGGTACAGGCATTGGCATCGATAACCGTATAAATCAACTGATAATTTCCGGCTGCTGCTCCACTAAAGATAACATCGGAAGAATCTGTTCTGTCGAGATAAACGGCTCCCGCACCTGTCCATAAGTGAGTCAGTTCTCCTGTTCCTCCGCTTGGATTACCGGCCAGCAAAATCACATCATTTTCACAGGCAATGGAATCATCAGCCGTAATGTCTGCGAGCAACTCTTCCAATGGCTCAAACACAAACTGGAGCGATTCGTCACAAGAGTCTTTATCGTTTACGGTTACCCAATAAATACCGGGCCCTACATTAGGCAGGTCTTCATCAGTAGAAAGAACATTTCCGAGCGTATCTGTCCAGAGGTAGGAATAAGGTTTACGCCCCCGTTCCACTGTCAGATAAATACTCCAGGTATCGCCGTAACATTGTGCAGTATCCACTACTGCTGATAGTCTGATATTTTTAATTTCATTGATATATACCTGATGGAAGGCCGTACAGCCCAGCGAGTCGGTTACCCAAACGGTATACAGCTGGTCGCCTGCCAGCGAATCCACATCCTCGGTAGTGGCAAATACATTTCCGGTGCTGTCGGTCCACTCAAATAAATAGTAAGGTGCATTGGCAAATGGTGTACCTCCGGAAACGTGCAAATCAATCTCTCCCGGTTTTTTGCCGCCACAGCGCACATCAATACTGTCGGCCGACAATACAATGGGTAATGGTTCGGTAATGTCTACTGTGTCGTAGGCTAAACAATTATTGGCATCGGTAATAATAACCGTGTGCTGGCCGGGCGCCAGGTTAACCGCCCAGGCAGAATCCATTGCCGGGTTGTTATCCCACTCGTAGGTAAACGGTGCTGTTCCGCCAAATACAGCCACATGGGCTGCGCCATTATCATATTCGTAACACTGTACATCTATTATGCTGTCGATAAGCGTATAAAGTGGTTCGGGTTCTACAATAATTACCGTATCGTTAACAAAACAGCCATTGGCATCGGTAACGGTTAGCAGGAAAGTATCGGCAGGAAGATTATACACTGAGTCGCCCGAGTAGGTTCCGGTGTTGTAACCGGCCCATTCAAATGACAAGGCTCCTGTTCCGCCGGTGGCCGACGATAATATAAAGCCATCAGTTCCGCCATAACAGCTGATGTGGTGAACACTATCGATATCAACCAGCAATTCCAGTGGTTCGTTAATGATAACTGTATCGCTGGCTGTACAATTATTAGCGTCGGTTACGGTAACCACATATTCTCCCGGGCCTAAATTTCGTACCCACGCTGAATCCTGCACCGGAATGGTATTCCATTCGATAAGGTAAGGTGCTGTTCCGCCAATTACAGCTACATGGGCTGCTCCCGAGCTATCGCCATAACAAAGAATATCAATAATGCTGTCGATATCGGCAATCAGCGGATCCGGTTCGGTAATCACTACCGTATCGTTAACCACACAACCGTTTACATCGGTAACGGTAAGCAGGAAGGTATCGGCAGGTAAATTAAACACCGAATCGCCGGTAGCTGTATAGCCCGAGAACCCGGTCCACTCGAAAGTAAGGGTATCGGTGCCACCGCTAGCCGAAGCAAAAATTAATCCGTCGGAACCACCGTAGCAACTAACATGTTTTATACTGTCGATATTCACCAGCAACTCGAGCGGTTCATCAATAATTACGGTATCGGCAGCGCTACAGTTATTGGCATCGGTAACGGTAACAATGTATTCGCCCGGCCCCAGGTTGTTTGCCCATACCGAATCCTGTACCGGTGTGGTATTCCATACGATAGCGTAAGGAGGTGTTCCGCCGCTTACTTCCACATGCGCTGCTCCCGATTCATCGCCATAACACAAAATACCGATTACGCTGTCGATTTCAGCCAGCATGGGTTCCGGTTCGGTCAGAATAACGGTATCGAATACCGTACACAAATTCTCGTCGGTAACGGTTAACAGGAAGGTATCAGCAGGCAGGTTGTATACGGTATCGCCGGTTGCTGTATAGCCCGAGTACCCTAGCCATTCAAAAGTAAGTGCCCCGGTTCCACCGCTGCCGTGTGCCCAGATAAAACCATCGCTGCCACCGTAACAACTGATGTCTTTGGTACTGTCGATGGCTACCAGTATTTCAGGAGGAGAAATAATCTCTACCGAATCAAAATCGGTACAGCCATTGGCATCGGTAACGGTCAGGTAGTACATGCCTGCCCCCAGGTCGCCAATGCTGTCGCTTGTTGCGCTTAAGCCATTGGGGCCTGTCCAGCTAAAATTATAAGGTGCAATACCATCGGTAATGTTTGCTTTAATAGCAGCCGAGCTGTCGCCATAACACAAGAGGTCGGTAACTACAAAGGCAATATCCGGATTACTGAATAAGTATTCTACCGTATCGATAGCAGGTTCGCAGGTGATGTTATCGGCCAAACCATACGCCGTGATAATAAGTTGTACACTACCCGCCAGGGAGTCAGTTGGGCCAAGGTAGTAGGTGGGATGCAAAGCTGTTGAATCGCTAAAGGTACCGTCGCCGGTGCTGGTCCAGAACAAGGAGCTGTGGTTCCAGGCTGTATCAGCCGTCAGCACAATATCTTCCATTGAACAAACCACCTGATCGGGGCCGGCCATGGCGCCCGGTGTAGGAAATACTTTTACCCGACCAACTTCAAAGGTATCGCAACCGTGTACCGACCAGTGCAATACCCAAACATCAAATTCGCCTTCATCGTCCCAAAGCTGATCGATCTCGCTTCCGTAGGTGGTATCGCCAACAGCAGGGCGGTCGAGGTCCATAAAGTCGAGGTAAGGTACTTCGCTGGCATACAAGCTGGAGTCGGGCAAACGGTAAATGTTCCACTCGTAGGTATCGCCTTCTTCCCCGTCGATGCGATAGGTACGGGTGGCTCCAACACATACCGAGTCGATGACATAGGTCTCCTGGGCAAGCACGTTGGCCGCCATCAGCAGGAAGATTACTATGTACATCAGTTTTTTCATTTATGTTTTGCTATTGTTCTATTGCGACTTTGCGGTTAATTTCCTTTTTTCACCGCTGAGACGCTAAGCTTTTGTCTATTGCTATTTGCGTATTGCCTATTCATTCCTTTTTCTACTTTGTGGCTTTGTGAAACTTTGTGGTTTATTATTTTTTAAACACAGAGTCCACGGAGTTCTCACAGAGAGCCACGGAGTTTTAATATCCGGTTTCAAGTTTCACTTCTTTATAAACCACCGGCAAAGGTTTCTGACGCTCCACCCTTATTCCGGCTTCCTTTAATTCATAGAACAGACATTCCTCGTAAGCACTTTCCAGTAACCCCGGACCAAGTGCCTTGTGCACCTCAATGGCACAGCCTATTATTTTTCCCGATATGTCGTTCTCTTTCATACTATTAAAATTGTTTGTTTTCAAAGGTATAGTATGGAACTCGCTGTATTTTATTTATACTCCTGGGTGTAATCTTTTTATATGCTCGTTTCATTTTTCTAATTTCTTATCTGTGGTTCTCCGTGCCTTCTTTGTGTATCTCTGTGGTTTATTTTCTTTTTAAACACAGAGTCCACGGCGTTTATTTGTTTCTAAATTACTTCTTTCTTCCTCCAATCGCTAATTGTCTTTTAGGTAAATCCGCGACTGGTCTGGTTTTGGGTAAATTAAAATACCCGTACTCGGTCGTTCATCTATTGCATATTCGTACGACTTACAAACACCATCATCAATTTTCAGTACCCAGAAGGTTGTTTCGCCCACCGGTAACGGATCGGTAATCGGGATGCTTATTTCCGGGCCAATCACATCGCCGTTCAGGTTATAGGTACTTGGCGTAACGGCATCGCCAATGGTGTAATGTATGGTATACGGACCAACACCCGAGAAAATAATTCGTACGGTTGTGGGTTCACCAATACACACCGAATCGGCCACCAGCTCAAAGTCGAGCTGTTTCTCCAATACCTCCAGCACATACATTTCAATATTATCGGTACAGGTAACTTCGTCCCACACATGTATGCGAACGTAATAAACACCCGGAGCCAAACCGGTAACTTTTACTGTACTTCCGGCATATTGTCCGTCGACGAAATACAGAGCCGGATCGAGTGTCGTTGTCGGATCGAGCACATCTGTTGGCGTTGGCGAACTGTTGTAAATGCCCCACACAAAATGTGTTTCCGGAATTTCCGGACGGCTGACCACACTGAATTCCATAGTATCGCACTCCTCGATGGTGATTTGTGCAGCCGCATTGGCCACAGCAAGCACCGCCAGCACTATTGCCAGGGTAAAGTGGATGATATGTTTTTTCAGTTGTACCATTGTTATTTGGCTGAAATCCTCAGGCCGTAAACTTTATTCTTTTATTTGTTTGTCTTTTTTTGGTAATTGTTAAACTGTTAAATTGTCAAATTGATAAATTGTCTTTTTTTCACCGCTGAGACGCTAAGTTTCTTCTCCATTTAAGCATTTAATCATTAACGCATTTCAGCATTGTATCATTCACGCATTCACGAACTTCTTTTTTTCACCGCTGAGACGCTAAGTTTTCTTCTTCTTTTCAGCATTTTAGCATTCACATTCATTCCTCCACGCGCTACCCCTAACTCCTACAGGGGAAAGTCTGCGCTTCATCCTTCTGCAATCATCAATCGTTAATCATTATTCTTTAATCTTTTCTGTTCTTCAACAAAAACTCTATCATTCATTTTTTTTAAAGCTTTCATAAAATCCTTATCATTCAGTATTGTCAATTGATATTTCGCTATTTCAGCCAATTTCTCAAACCTTTTCTGTTTAGCAATATTTTCTTTTATCATTTGCGCATTCAATGTCTCCAGATTCGACAGTATCGCCAATTCATTGATACTGGCGATGTCTCGAATATTCATTGATTTTTTAGCCAATTCAGGATTCGCAATACGCCAATCTTTTGCGGTACAATTAAACAGTGCCACATTCAATAAATCAGCTTCTTCGGCATAAAGTATCCACTGTTTATCTTTCTCGTAATTTCTTTCCGGCAGAATATAGTTCTTTACAGCATCCGTATGAATATGATAGTTTGTTTTACTCAATATTCGTTTTACATTCCATTCCAAATTGTATTGATTTGTTTCAATTTCTTTTAAACGCTGGTATTCAGTAATCAAATACAACTTAAAGGTTGGACTCAACCATGATGCAAATTCAAAAGCAATATCCTTGTGTGCATACGTACCTCCGTATCTTCCCGACTTTGAAACAATTCCAACGGCGTTAGTGGCCAAAATCCATTTTTTTGGTGTTAACGCAAAACTATTTGAACCAGACTCTATTCTAAACCCATCGAATTCGATGGAATTAAACTCCGGGTTATTCAGGCCTTCCCATAAACCCAAAAACTCCACAGTACTCCTGGTTCGCATCCAGTTTTGAATAATGTAATCACTTCTTTCTGAGTCGCGATATTTTGCCATATCCGTCAACGAAATATATTCTTCCTCATTTTGTTTATAAAGGACAATTTCTAATTCGTTTACACTCAGTTTCGATTTTTCCATTCTGTAATTATTAATCTTAAATCATGCTTCGTTTTGGTATAACTTTTTTAAACACGAAGACTCGAAGACACTAAGTTTCTTCTCCATTTAAGCATTTAATCATTCACGCATTAAAGCATTGCTCCCTTCCAATCCTGACTTTTCCTCCTGCAAGCGTCCATTTTCGAGTTTGTCCCGATCCTTCGGGATGCAGTTCGTGCGGAATGTCTTTGTTGGATTTGGTGCATTAACCGCTGCGTTCTCTGTGTCTTCTCCACGTTCTCTGTGGTTTAATATTTCTTTAACCACGGAGTTCACTGAGAATCCACAGAGGGGCACAGAGGTTTTTTGATTAAGCGTGACAAGCCCGTAGCCCATAGCAAACCGAGTTGCCGGTGCACGGCCACGAGGCCCGTCGCGCATTTTTAGCAAGTGCTTCGCCACAGGCGGTGCATTGCTTTTTCCTATTTGTAAATATTCGTTCACATTGTTGTTTATTTTAAATTTCTTCTTTGCGACTCCCGATGCCTCGATCGGGATTAGTTCAACTAACAATTTCCGGTTCGTTAACACTCCCGAAATTCGAGTTTCACTAAATCTGTGCCTTCTTTGTGTTCGCTGTAGTTTAATTCTTTTTAAACACAACTTGTCCCGATTCTTCGGGAGAGATCACTGAGGTCTGCACAGAGGACCACTGAGCTTTTTTTGCTCTAATTCTAATATTCTAAGCTTCCAATCTTCCTCATAACCTTTAGTCCTTACTAAAGCCGCCCGCTCCGCAGCCACCCGTAAGCAGCTGCGAAACGCGACAAGCCAGTATCTTTAGGTTATGAAAAAGCAAAATTCATAACTGTTAGTTATTATCACCAATGTTAGGATTGGTTGGAGCACTAACTCCATCAGGGTTATCACCAGTGTTCATTTCAAATGGTTCAGGAGTAGTTCCTGTACTTGATATTACTTGAGGTCTTGGTGTTACTGTATAATCCATTACATCGTTCGCAAATAAGTCTGGATCACAATCTGGATCTCCAGCAGGTAAGTTATCATTATCCTCTCCAAGATCTGCAAGAGTTTGATTAGCAAAATCAAACTGATCAGTTTGTGGAGATGCAGCAGTCTCATTTGGATCAAACATAACACCATCAACAGCAAACGACAGAGTTACATCCGCTTCAGCATTCTCAACCTGTGTTCCCCAATCCAATTTTACTCTAACAATAATGCATTCTCCACCGGCTCCTGATGCTATACCATCACCAACCGCATTTACGAGGGCTCCTGTACCATCAACTCCTCCTGCGATAACTGGATCATCACTTGTCCAATCAACACCAGAACCAAAACTTACATTATGCCATGTTTGTGAACCAGTCATAGCATTAGCAGTATAAGCAAAATCATCATTCTGATATGCCCACGAAACCTCATCAATATAGGACACAGACCCTGCTGTACCACCATAGTCATGAGAGATTTGAAATCTTGGCAACCAAGAATCAACAAAGTTTGCAGCGTTTACAACAAAGAACACCCAGTTTTCACCATAATCAACAGTTAAAGTTCCGTTACCAGGAGTATTATCTGCTGATGTATATTCGGCACTCTCAATAGGAGAAACACACTCTGTTGCAGCAGTGCTTCCATCTGTTGGAGATCCAATACTATCTCCAGAAGAACTTAGCGCTGCTAAATCAAGTGTAAAAAGAAACTCTGGAACAATTCGATAAACCTCAATATTATTGGTACATCCCGCATTATCATTTACAATCGCAACAAGTAAAACTTCTTGTGGTTGGTAACCATCAAATGATTTCCATGCGATATCGATTGAATGTTCTTGAGTTGTGCTTCCTGTTACAAAACTAACACCTGAATTATCTCCAGAGGTTGGGGCTACATTATAATCCGTATTACCGCCACCTCCAACTTGTCCGACTCTAAGAATATAAGGTCCTGTTCCATCTCCTGGATCAACATATGGTCCTCCAGCAGCAATTGGAGTCGCCGGATATGTCGCCTCAGTTAGATCCATTACATTCCCATTATACTCAATAATACTATCAATTGGAGGTCCAGCCTGTTCAAGGAAATAATTGTTCATAACATACCAACGAACATCATCATCGTCAGAAGTTGTTCTTACAGTATAAGTATAAGTCTCACCTGGTAAGGGATTTAATTCCCCAGTTGCATTTAGACAGCTCAACGTTTTTGCAGATATGCAAGTAGGATTCTCTGGAAAATCAATGTAGTCGCCATTTGCATCTACGTTTGGATTTGTAGCCTGTCCAAACGCAACTGATGTCCCAGCTAATAAAGCTGCGACAAAAAACGTTAGAAATAAAATTTGCTTTTTCATAATTAAAAATTTTAATGTTTAGTGTTCTTTGGTTTATATCAGGTGAATTGTGGTGTGCCATGTATACCCCCTCCCACCGACGCTCGCATAGCTCGGTCGGCGTACTCCCCCTCACGAGGGGGAGAATTGTGGCCGGTGGTTCTCAGGCTCCCGGCAATTCTCCTGTCAATAAACTTCAGAACGTAATTCACTTTTTTTTGAATCGACTGTTTTTTCTTTTTCAGTCCATTCGGTTTTACTTAGTTGTTTTCGCTCTCTTTTACTTCGTTTCCCTGCCAAGCAGGGCTTTCAGCAAAAAAGAAACTTCTCAAAATGTCAAATCGTTAGGGGCTCATTAACATCATACAACCAAAAGGTTCGGTTCGCTAAATCAAGGGGGCATGCCACAGGTGGCACTTCCCCTGATTTCCTACATACAGATGGTTGGCTAAGAGAACGTGGCGCTTATTTGTTGTATCGTCAAAAATACTTGTTGTTGTAGAGAAAATAAACACCACTTTTCTCTTTAGCCGCAGGCAACTGCTCGTCGCTATAGGCGGGAAACCAGTCGCCCTACAGAACCATACTTTCCACCTACTCCATTCAGCAGAAAGATTTCAACTCCTTAGTCATGTTTCATAGGCACTCGTTTTATTGATGTTAGCTACTAACCCATTGCCCCCTGCCCCGATAAATCGGGACATCTCCCCCAGGGGGGAGAACTTTTCGCATTTCAATGCGTGTTTTGAAATCAGGAAGAACGGGAATAATTTATAATCTCCTGTGCCCATTTCTATTAACCAAGAAAGATGGGCGTTTTTATTTGTTGTTTGGCCCCTGTAGCGGAGCGAGTTATCCATTTTTATTGTTAATAAAGAAGCGGTATGTCCTGTACCCACCGGCGCAAATTTCCCCTCCATAAAATTAATTCTTCCGCTTTGTTTCCCCCATTTGGGGGAAATGTCGGCGTAAGGATTGAGCACTGGCTGACAAAGGGGGTTTAACAGGGGGGTACCGCGTTTACAGCGGTGGGGTGGTATACTGGACGCACTTACAACCACCTCCCACAGCTTCGCTGCGTACTCCTCCTCAGAGGAGGAGAAATGTCCGTATTCCAATTCAGCTTCCATTATAGAAAAGTTATATCCTGTACCCCCGAATTCCGCCAGGCCTTCTTCGAAGTCTCCGGCTCCATTCGTCCCCCTATCCGTAGGGGGACAGTTGAGGCCGCTAACTCCGCTGAGCGGAATGCGGTTGAAACGGGGGGTCAAGCTATTTCGGTTTTCTTCCTCAGTTTCCACGCGATACAATCCGGTAGCAGTGAAAGTATATTCAATAAATGCAGAATTTTTGTACCCCCCGAATTCCGCCAGGCCTTCTTCGAAGTCTCCGGCTCCATTCGTCCCCCTACCCGTAGGGGGACAGTTGAGGCCGCTAACTCCGCTGAGCGGAGTGCGGTTGAAACGGGGGGTTAAGCTCCCCCGAATTCCTGTTCTCATTCCAAACGAAGTAAAGAAGCTGGCGCTGCTCTGCTCTGCTGTTAAAGCTCGCTCCACGTTTCCTCGCCGGGATGACAAGTGATGCATTATTTGTATATTATTTATCCTACTCATTTTTTTAATAATCTTCTTTAATTACCTGCGGCCTTGGCGTGATTACAATTGTTGTAGTATATTCTTCCGTATGGTTCGACGGATTCTGGCAATCTTCAACCCAGTAAGTAATGGTATGGGTAACTTCCTGGAAAGTAACTCCATCGCCCCATAAATAAATATCCGCCGGGTTGCCCGTTACCGGGTCAGTATACATTGAAGGTTGTCCTGTTCCACAAATGGTATCGTGCGAAACAGGAGTTCCATTATCAGGATCAGGCGTATCGCTAAAAGCAATACACCAATGTATTCGGTCAACCATGTCTATGGAATCGCAGCAATTATCTTCAAGCGAGGTTAAATCAAGGAAAGTATCTCCTGCAAACATGGTACGATAGTCTACCGGGTATTTTTCCATATTCGGATTAACATGATTGAATACCGGATTTGGATTCGATTCGTTGTATGTAGCCCAATGCAACGGATCTACACAGTTTTCATACGGTTCAACAGTAAATGTTGGCGGAATGGTATCGATTACCTCTATCCAGTGCGAACAGGTATCGTAACCCGAAAGATTCTCGGCCCGCCAGTAAATGGTTGTTACTCCCAATGGGAAATTAATATCGCCCATTGGAAACGCATCACCTGGTGACGGGCTTATATAATTACCTGTAGAATCCGGTCTTCCATCCGCCCAATCAATCGTGAACGTCCAGGTTATAGGAGGAACACCTTCAATTAATTCCGGAACTCCGGGATCAAAAGTCGCTTCACAATTGTTTTCGGTGCCATCAAGATAAATAGTCGTATCCGGCGGACATTCAATATCAGGAGCACCAAGTACAGTGATGTCATGGCTACATTCCACAATGTGTCCGTGCCCATCTTCAAAAGTGTAATAAATTGTAGTTGTTCCCAGGTTAAAGGTGTCGGGATATTGCACCACATTAATACCGGGTTCCAGTTCCTCATTTTCAAGTTCTGCCAGTGTAGTTACCCCACTTACGGTCCAGGTAAGTGTAGAGTCGCAGTTATCCCAGAAGTACGGAAGCGGTATATCAATGTCAGAAGCATAAGGCTTATCAAAGTCTGCCTGAATAACGGTGTCATCGGGACATACGAGTTCAGGTTCCAAATCGAACACTTCGAAGGTTTGCACACAAGTAGTATCGTTGCCTGAATTGTCGCTGATGGTCCAGGTTACAGTATGCACACCAATTGGATAATTCCCGCTGGCATTGGTTGAGTCGGTTGTTGCAGCATACGGACTATCGTGGTTGATGGAATAACTGGCCGTTAAACAGTGATCGTTAATGGTTGGCGGAAGAATATCTATCCAGGCATCGCACGAGAAGGAATCGACAGTAGCATTGGCAGGATTAACCGGACAGGTGTACACTTGCCATGGTATGTCAACATGTAAAATAGTAACAGTAAATGAACAACTCACCGAATGGCCATCAGGGTCGCTAATGGTATACGTAACCGTATTCACTCCAACCGGAAACTCCATATCGGCCGGAATAATATCAACTCCTGTTGTATCCCAGTCGCCAAATTCCGATTCAATCAGATAGCTTAAGGTTAACGAATCTGCGTCCCAACAGGTAAACGTTATAGTGGGAACCGGTGGCAGAACTGCGGTTTTTGAACACCTGTCGGTTGATAAGGTTTCGGTTACATCAAAAACACCACTACAATTTATCTCCGGAGGATTAACACTTTCGATGGTTACCGTAAACGAACAGTTGGCACTATTGCCATCAGGGTCGCTAATGATGTAAGTTACGGTTGAAACGCCGGGATTAAATTCGAAATCTGTCGGTACATAACCCGTATCGGATGCTGTTGTTGCCCCGCTTATGGTATACGACAGGATTAACGAATCTAAGTCCCAACAAGTATAGGTAATAGTAGGAACCGGTGGCATAACAGTGGTTTTCGAACAACTGTCTGCCGATAAGGTCTCCGCTACATCGTAAACGCCATCACAATTTATTTCCGGAGGCTTAACTTCTTCGATAGTTACCGTAAACGAACAGTTGGCACTGTTGCCATCAGGGTCGCTAATGATGTAGGTTACGGTTGAAACGCCGGGATTAAATTCGAAATCTGCCGGTATGTAACCCGTATCGGAAGCGGTTGTTGCCCCGGTAATGGCATACGACAGGGTTAACGAATCTAAGTCCCAACAAGTATAGGTAATGGTAGGAGCCGGTGGCAGAACAGTGGTTTTCGTACAACTATCTGCCGATAAAGTCTCTGCTACATCGTAAACACCATCGCAATCTATTTCCGGAGGCTTAACTTCTTCGATAGTTACCGTAAACGAACAGTTGGCACTGTTGCCATCAGGGTCGCTAATAATGTAGTTTACGGTTGAAACACCGGGATTAAATTCGAAATCTGTCGGTACGTAACCCGTATCGGAAGCGGTTGTTGCCCCGGTAATGGTATACGACAGGGTTAACGAATCTAAGTCCCAACAGGTAAAAGTAATGGTTGGAACCGGTGGCAGAACAGTAGTTTTCGAACAACTGTCTGCCGATAAGGTCTCCGCTACATCGTAAACACCATCGCAATCCAATGCCGGTGGTGTAACACTCTCGATGGTTACGGTAAATGAACAGCTGGCACTGTTGCCATCAGGGTCGGTAATGATGTAGGTTACGGTTGAAACACCGGGATTAAATTCGAAATCCACCGGTACATAACCCGTGCCGGAAGCTGTTGTTGCCCCGCTTATGGTATAAGAGAGGGTCAGGGAATCCTCGTCCCAACAGGTAAAAGTAATGGTGGGGGCCGGTGGCAGAACAGTGATTTTCGAACAACTGTCTGCCGACAAGGTCTCTGCAACATCATAAACCCCATCGCAATCCAATTCCGGTGGTGTAACACTCTCGATGGTTACGGTAAACGAACAGGTATCACTATTGTTATCAGGGTCTGTAACCACGTAGGTCACAGTTGAAACGCCGGTTGCAAATACAGTATTGGCAGGAACATAACCATTACCAGAACCTGTTGTCGCTCCGGTTATTGTATAAGTTAATGTCAATGAATCGAAATCCCAACAGTTGTCAAAATATCCTGGTTCAGGCAAGGCCGTTGGCGTTTTTGAACAGCTATCCAGTGCCAGGGTCTCGGCAACATCGTCAACATCATCACACTCAATATTAGGCGGAATGGTATCTACAATCTGAACAAAGAAGTTACACTCATCCCAATAGCCATCCGGGTCGGTTACCCTATAAGTAACATATGATGTTCCAACAGGGAAATCAATATTTGTAACAACACCTTCCCCAATAGAATCTAAAGCCCCGGTAATTACATAGGTTAAATCGAGTGAATCAACAGGCCAACAATTATCTGAGATATCCGGATCTACCAGATTATCCGGTACTTTTGAACAAAGATTTGGAGCGGCAGCTTCAATTACATCAAAACAATCATCAATATCGATTGCAGGAGGTATGGTATCCACAATAGTAACGGTAAATGAACATTCGGCAAATAAGCCGGCATCATCAGTTGCTCTGTAGGTTACAATTGTTGTTCCCACAGGAAATGCAACACTTGCAACGGTTCCTGTTCCACCAATACTATCTAAAGCACCGGTTGACGACCACGTTAATACCGGAACAGAACAATCATCGGCATAGGTAGGATCTTCAAGCAAACCAGGTACTTTTGAACAAGAATTAGCAGCGGCGATATCCTGTACATTTGGCGGACAAACAATTGTTGGAGGCAAGTCGTCGATAACTGTAAATGTTGCAGTAGTTGATGCTGAGTTTCCACAGTCATCGGTAGCTGTAAATGTTACTGTTCGCGATAGGCTGGCCGCAGTTCCTACCCATGTTGTTGAAGCCGTATCTGCTGTCCAGTCGAGATCAGGATCGCAAAGGTCGGTAGCGGTAGCTCCTCCGTGATTTGCCAGCCACGAGAGATATCCCGGTTCCTGATCGGGTTCAGTAGTAGAACATTGAATGGTTGAATCGATTGCCGGAGTAATTTCGGGCATCGTGGTATCGGTTACATAAATATAGCCATAGGCCAGGGTATCATTCGAACACTGATCCTGAGCATTAAAGGTTACCATTACGGTATCGCCACAAATCATGGTAACCCCGGGGCCATCGTAATAATCGTTACCCGGTGTAAACTCAATGGTATCACCTACTTCGTTTACATATTCTGCGGTTGGAATATTCAGCCAGTCGGAAATTTGCTGGGCATAATCAGTGGCATTACATTCTAACACCAATGGTGGTGGAATATCCCTGATGGTTGGTCCGGTAAGGTCGTAAATCATTTCGAAACTAAAGGTATCGCGGTTACAACCCAATCCGGTTGTATTATCGATAACCACAATGGAATACCAGCCACCGGTAAGCGGTGTATACGAAGGAGCTGTAGATACCGGCGTGCCCGAAGGATTGGCTCCGATATACCATTCCAAATCGTAAACTCCGGCCGGGTAAATGGTTGGTGATACCGTTGGAATATAATCTTCGCAAATAAGGTCGGGATTAATATTTAGTTCTACATTAATGGCTTCGCGGATAAAAACATCAACAGTATCGCAAAGCTCCCCGCCGTATAAATTGTCGCAAAGTGTTGCACTAATATCGCCACAAACTTTGTACTGAATATGATCGGTATCCAAATCAAGCGGAGCATTAAAACGAACAATGGTATCGGTTGTACTGCTCAACAGGTGGTCGTAATCGCCTACGTTACCGGGATAAATACTTGTCCAACGCGGGTTAGAGAAATCACCTGTTACACTCAAAATTTCGTCACATTCCTCACGGGTTTCAATATCGCCACTGGCAATAACTCCGTATACCTGCCTAAATGTGTAATCATTATCCTGAGGCTGATTTGCCTGCGCATGTTTACAGAAAGTAAACAAGTGGAAACGTCCGGAAGGCAAACAAACCACATCGCCACCATCAATTTCCGAACAGTCGAGCTGCCAGTCCTGTCCCGGAGGTGTTACATGGTCGATTAAAATTTCTACACCAATTGCCCCATCATCCAGTCGCACTTTAAACGACGCACAGAACAGGTTTTGTGCACCCGGTTCGTTTTCGGCTCCACAACACTTGTCGTTTTTTACCACATCGTAAAAAGTGGTATCCTTGTAGGGTTTATTTAAGAAATCGGCAACATGCAGGGTGTTGTTGTATAAACACTCCGAACAGGCTCCACACGATGCATCCTGCACAATATAAATGGTTTGCTCAAATTCAATAAAGTTGTTACACTCATCAGTCACACGCCAGGTGCGCACTACCTGGAACGGACAATAACCGGCTTCGTTATCCAGATCGTGGGCAATCTCGTCAACCAGCTCTATGGTTGTTGAGCTGCACTCGTCGTAATAATCCATTCCGGCTGTACTTGCTGCCGGTATATCTGCCACACAGAGTACTGTTGTATCGCCGTTATTTACAATCACCGGGTCTACATTATCTACCACGGTAATTCTTCTCATTACGGTGTCGGCATTGGCACAGGCATCGGTAGCTACCCAATAACGGTTAACGGTATAACTTCCCGGGCAAGACCCCTGGGTAACCACATCGTAATAACTAATTGCAACGTTGTTGTCGCAATTATCGTTTGCGGTGGCCATACCTCCCAAAGCGGCAGGTGTGGTATCGCTCACACAGCTAAGTGCTGTGTCGTTAGGTAACCAGGTAAATACCGGTGCACTTAGGTCTTCAACGTAAATCAACTGATCGTCTTCTGTAAAATTGCCGGCCTCATCGGTAACTACCCATGTACGGGTAAAGCTATAGCTACTTCCACATAAACCGGGCAGGGTATCATGGTCGTAGTAAGTGGTATGATTAATCAGGAAAGTATCGGGTGCACAGTTATCGTTGTACAAACCACTTGGCGGGTATCCGGCAACACCCGGACCGGTTGCTCCATTACAGGCCGCATCGGCAGTTTGAGTAAAATCGGCTGGAGGCGTAAAGGTAGGCGCAACATTATCTTCCGGAATTATAGTAATGGCTGCACTAATCACACTGTCGCATGAAGGGAAGCCCATATCGTAGGTAAGCACCCGGTAATAGGTTGTTTCGGTTAAACGAGGCGGACTGTAGTTATTGGCAGTAGCGCCGGCTATCGTTGCCCAGTTACCACCATCGGTACTGTCTTGCCACTGGTAATTGTAAGGCCCTGTTCCGCCACTTGGCAAACTTGAGAAGGTAAGCGCAGCAGGGAAGTCGTTGTAGCAAATATTCTGACTGGCAGAAATAAGTGGTGCCAGTAATTCTTCGTTGATAACAATGGTTCCGGTGGCACTGGCCGGATCGCAGAAACCGGTGGTTGTTAAGGTAAAATTATAGGTATTGGCAACCGTTGGTGTTCCGTAAATCAGGTAACGTCTGTTGCTTGCATCAAAAGATTCGCTTAAACCAATGGGTAAACTGCCCGAAGTTACCGACACATCATAAACGCCATCGTTCACCGTATAAACTAAAGTATCAATCGGAACATTCAGACAGAACGTTTCTGTTTGATTGGCCGGAAGCAATTCGGCATCTTCAATAACAACAAGGGTACCGGGTGCCGACTGTGCATCGTCGCAGGTATATCCGGCGAGGCCCGACAGATAAACCGAATAATTACCAGCATCGGCCAGGGTAATATTACTTATAGTTAAGGTATCGGAATTTACACCACTAATATTTCCGCCATTAACAAGGTTTACACCATCTTTCCGCCACTGATAAGCTAATGATCCACCCGGGATAGCCTCAATCCAGAAGGTCAGGTTTTCACCGGCGCAAATACTATCGGAAACAAAGGAGTTAGTCACTTGAATTTCTTCGTCAACATTGAGCGACACGGTATCGGAAACGGAAGTGTCGCAGGCTGTAGGGCTGGTAATTACCACATAATAGTCGTTCATGTTTGCCGATGTGGCATTGGTAAATTGCAAGGTGGCTGATTGCGCACCGTTAACAGTTGCCGAGTTGCTTACCGCAGTTCCATCGATAAAATACCACTGGTAGCTTAGGTTATCGCCTGCTGCCTGAACAAAAAGTTCGGCTGTATCGGTTGCACAAACTCCGGTATTTACGGGTTGTGTTGTTATGGTTATCACCTCTTTGATGGTAAGCGTCATTGATGCTGAAGCGGGGCCACAATCACCCGTTGGATCAGCTGTAGTAAAGGTTAGCACAACTGTTTCGTTAAAAATATCGCCGTTGCTTGGAGTATAAACTGCATTGGCATCGTTCAAATTGCTAAACGAACCTGTTCCGTTGGTACTCCAGGTACCGATTCCCGATTCCACCCAACCATCCAGCATTATAGTGGCATCCGAGCATATCATGGTGTCGTTGCCTACCGAAACCCCAATGGTAGTATCTACGGTTAAAATCATGGTATCTGCAATCGCTCCACAATTATTTCCTGATGGGTCGTTGGTGGTCAGAATCAAAGTATCTTTTCCGGCAAAGCCCGGTTCGTGGGTGTAAACCGCATTCAAAACAGTTGGATTGGAGAAGGAGCCCAGTCCGGACAAAGTACTCCAGGTAGCCGAAATGGCTGATCCACCAATAGCTCCATTCAGAATTATGGTTGATCCCTCGCACACCCGGTCGTCGATACCTGCATTTACTGTTGGTGCCTCATCGATGGTAATAAGCACCTGGTCGCTTACCGGGTTACAAGGTCCGGTTGGATCGTTGCTTGTTAGCGTTAAGGTAACCGAACCATCAGTTATTTCATCGGCACTTGGCGTGTAGCTTGCATTCGGTGTCGTATTATCGGGCGAAAAGATTCCATTTCCACCACTCCAGGTTACCGCAGTGGCTCCACCCCCAAACGAAGCGTTAAGCTGAGCAAATGACAAGGCACAAATACTGGTATCGTTTCCGGCATTTACCGTTGCACCCGGATAAACAATCACCCAAACCGTATCGGACACAGCATCGCAAACACCCGCAGGAACGTTGCTTGTCAGTACAAGTTGGAAACTATCGGAAACTGCTTGGGCTGCCGAAGGTGTATAAACAGCATCCATGGTTGTGGCGTTTGGTGCAAAGCTTCCGGCACCTGTCCACGTTGCCGAAGTGGCTGCTCCTCCATAGGATCCGGCTAAAGTCACCGTTCCGTCGGAACATAGCTCCAGGCGAGGACCAGCATCAACCGTTGCTGCCAGATTCCAGGTGATCGTCATTTGATCCGACACTGTTCCGCATGGCCCGGCCGGATCGTCGCTTGTTAACGTTAAGGTTAGTGTTCCGGCATTTACCTCACCAGTAGTTGGCGTATAAGTAGCATTTACATCGGTAGCGTCAGAGAATGTTCCTGCCCCTCCCGACCAGGTTACCGAAGAAGCTCCTCCACCTACTGTTCCCGCTAAACTAACCTCAGGGCTTGAAGAACAAAGGGTTTGATCGGCTCCGGCATCAACTGTTGCCAATGGATTAACTAATATTGTAGCGGTAGTATCCAGTACTCTTTGGCAGGTGTTATAATCATTATAAACCACCCGCAACAAACGGAAGGTAGCATTGGCTGTCAACGGATCGGTGGTAATAGTTACTTCCCCACTATCATCAATTACTGTGGTTTCTGCCACATCAAGATTCACCCTGTAGGTAAGCGTAGAGTTGGGTGTTCCGGTAACAGTTACCGTTGCTGCACTACCCGAACAAACCGTATCAACCGCAGTAATTACAGCTGTTGGTAAGGGCAAAATTGTAACTGTCATGGTATCGGATAAGTACCCACATCCAGACACACTGCTTGTGGTAAAAATCCGGATTCTTAATGTTCCGGAAGTAAAGGCATCCGGGAAATTAAATAAGGTAGTCAACTCATCCGGATCGTCAAAATATACAGTTTGCGGATGATTTTCCGGATAGTCTATAGATTCCCAGTCCCATTCTGTTTTTCTATCAATAGCTCCACTAATTTCTCCTTCCATATTAATAAAACGGGTACCACTGCACACCACCTGGTCAGGTCCGGCATAAACCGTACCTGTGGCCGATACCGTTACCTCATAAGTTGTAGCTGTGCTGCTTCCGCATGCATTGTCTGCAGTAACCGTAACATCTCCGGTAGACGCCCCGCTTGGTACAGTTACAGAAATCGTGGTTGTTCCCTGACCGGAGTCAATAATCCAGCCGGATGGTACCGTCCAGGTATACCCGGAAGCATTCGTTACGGGATCGATAGTATAAAATGTTGATATAGCCGGGCAAATTGCCGAAACTCCTGTAATTGCAATTGGCGCTGATGGTGCAGTGCTGTAGCCGGTTACACTAATCGAACTTGCCAAACTCTCACCACATTCGTTTTCAGCGGTTACGGTAATTGTTCCACTGGTAGAAGCAGCCGTTACAGTAATGGTATTTGTAGTGTCGTCAACAGAATACGTCCACCCTGAAGGAAAGCTCCAGTTGTAGCGAGTTGCATTAGGAACAGCACTTACCGAATAAGTATACAAATCGGTGGCACAAACGGCAGTATCTCCGTTAATAGCTCCCGGAACAGCCGGTGTGCCTGGTGCTACCTCAACAGCAAGTGTTCGGGCCAAACTGGTTCCGCATGAGTTGGTGGCCGTAACCGAAATATTTCCATTTTGTCCGTAAGTTCCTGCAGTAACCTGAATGGTTGTATCGTCAACAGTTGTATAGCTCCATCCTCCCGGTACACTCCAGTTATACGCCGTGGCATCGGTAACACTTTCGATGTAGAAAGTTCCTGTAGTTTCCGGGCAAAGCGGGGTGTTTCCGAAAATGGCTGTTGGTTGTGCAGGCGCTCCGGGGCTAACCGTAACATCAACCGAATAGCAGGATGTTGTATTGCAGGTTCCCTCAGCACGCACCCAATAGGTATAATCACCAGGCGAAGGATTTACCGTAATGCTGGTTCCCGTTCCAATCTGTGTACCGCCGCACGATCCGCTATACCACACCCATTGTGCGCCTGTTCCGAGCGATCCTCCGCTCAGGGTTAATGTTTTACTTGTTCCCTCGCAGGTATTGTTGTTGGGATTGGCAATGGCTGTAGCCGGCGACGACAAAGTGCCGACACTTACTGCCAATGTTCGTGCCGCACTTGTTCCGCATGAGTTTCCGGCAGTGACGGTTATATTACCACTGGTGCCAGCTGCTCCGGTGGTAACAGTAATGGTTTCGCTATTTTGTCCTGAATCGATGTTCCAGCCTGCCGGTACCGACCAGGTGTAGGTTGTGGCATTAGTTACGCTTGCGATGGTGTATGTTTCGGTAGTTGCCGGACAAACTGCCGCAGTTCCGCTTATAGCTCCCGGAATTGCAGGCGTACCCGGACGTACCTCGATATCTATTCTGCTACTTTGCACCGTTGCAGGTGAAGCACAGCGCGCATTGGATGTCATTTCAACGGTTACCGTGTCGCCATCGCTTAATGAAGCGCTTGAATAAGTTGGCAAATCAGAACCAACATTAATCCCATTTACTTTCCACTGGTACGATGGATTGGTACCCGGATGAGTCTCGGTATCTACATCAAATTTAACGGTTTCGCCCGGACAAATTGAAGTGTTATCAGCCGTAATTGTTACGGCAGGCACCAAAATCGGATTCACGGTAATAGCAGCCGATGCACTTGTTGCAGTGGTTGGATTGGCACAGTTGGCATCGGAAGTAATAATTACACGATAATAATACAAAGCCGGAGTTAACGAACTGGTTGAATAAGTTTGTTTATTGGCTTCCGAATCACTTAAGTTAGTCCAGTTTGTATTGTCGCTACTTATTTGCCACTGGTAAGTTGGATTTGGCCCCGGATTGGTAACGGTAGCCTGAATTTGCAGTAATTCTCCCTCGCACAGATCATCGCTCGATTCCAAAATAGTTACCGACGGGATAACCGTAGGATTAACCGTCATGGTATAGCCAAAGCTGGTGCCCGTTTGCGAGCAGGGGGAATCAGTCCAAACATCTAAAGTAACTTTCTCTCCATTATCAAAATTATCGTAAGTAAAGGTTGTCCCATTTGCTCCGGGTACATCTACACCATCAATCTGCCACTGGTAGGTTGGCGTGTAAATACTGGTTCCAGTTACATTGGAAGTAAATTCAACGGTTTCGCCTTCGCAAATAGTGGCGCTTCCAACAATGGTTATTTGAACCGCCGGATGAATAATTGGATTAACAGTAATGGTAAAGGTTTCGGGAGTACCATAACAATTCACCCCTCCGTTTGAATAGACAGGTGTAACATTTATTGTTGCTATCACAGGCGTATTTCCGGTATTAATGGCTGTAAAGGCAGGAATATTTCCGGTACCGTTTGCTCCCAGTCCAATGGTCGGCTCGTCATTTGTCCACTGGTAACTTGTTGCATTTCCCGAAAAGTTGATGGCTGTTGTGGCTTCACCTTCACAAAGTTCCTGGTTTCCAACCGCATTCACTGTTGGCGTTGGATTAACTGTAATGGTAAAGGTTTCTGATGAGCCGGTACAGCTCTCTCCGCTATTGGTGTAAACCGGCGTAACCGTAATGTTGGCCACCTGAACAGTTGTACCAGTATTGGTAGCTGTAAATGACGTAATATTTCCTGTGCCAGTGGCTGAAAGGTTTATGGAAGCATTGTCATTTGTCCAGTTATAAACTGTGCCTGCCACCGAACCGGTAAAGTTTATAGCTGTGGTATTCTCGTTATTACAAAGCACCTGATTTCCCGGATTATTAACCGATGGAATTGGATTAACGGTTACAACAACCACTACCGAAGCACCTGTACAGCCATTGGCTGTTGGCGTTATGGTATAACTGGCTGTTCCGGGAGAAGCTCCGGTAGCTGTTAAGTTTTGGGCGATGTTTGTTCCGCTTCCTGCTGAAGCTCCTGATACTCCGGACTGGCTTACATTCCAGCTAAAGCTTGTTCCCGACACGGTACCCGACAAAGCAATGCCTGTTGCACTACCAGAACAAATAGTTTGCGACGCCGGAGTTGCTGTAACGTCGGGTATCGGATTAACAACCACATTAATTGCATCATTAGCGGTAAATCCATTGCCATCGGTCACAGTAACCGTATATGTTCCTGAGTGTGTAGTTTGTGCATTGCTAATAGTTGGATTTTGACTGGAGGAAGAATAACTACTCGGACCTGACCAGGTGTAGATTAAGGGAGCGTCTCCTGAACCTGTGGCCGTTAAATTCAGATTTTCACCTACACAAAGTGGGGTATTCGCTCCGGCAGTAACCGTTGGGGGAGCAAGTGTTATGCCAGTAAATATTATTGGCCCATTATCAGTAATTCCACTTATTGAGATTGTGTTGCCACTAGCCGAATTATTGTCTTTAATCCATGGCAGACTTCCAGTCCAGACACCTGCTGCAATTTCAGCTTCTGTTCCGGTAATGTCTGCATTGGGGTAGCTTGCTGTTGCCGAGTAGGTAGGACTGTTTATATCATTTAAAGTAATGGTCCAGTACCGTGTCAGGTAATGCGAACTACTGGCATTATTTGTATATTTTTCATCGGTAGTTGTAATTTCTATGTATGGATTTGCCCCATAGGAGCTTACGGAACTTATTACAATATCCACCGATACATCATTCCCGGCACCATCGTCAAGCGGGAAACTGTATGTACCTGTTCCTGTAACTTCCTGTTGCAGTGCATTGCCATTTAAATCGATGGTTGTAGCACCATTCAATGCGAGATCATTCACCAGCAAATCGCTCTCCAGCACTATATCTGCATTGGCTGAGGATGTAATTCGATCAAGCGGTATTTCACTGGAAATATTAAAATCTGTACCGGCAGGAGTGGATGCATTTCCAAACTGGAAAGTTCCACCGCTTGTATTTTTGGTTCCGGTACCACTTAATAAACCGAGATCAAGCTCGGTAGTTGCCGTACTTGGATTCTGGAACACAATGGTTCCTCCGGTAAAAATAAAGTTACCGGCAGAAGTTACCTGCAACGATCCGACATTACTTAATCCGTTGCCTGCTGTACAAAGCGTAACAGTTCCTCCACTTATACTTATTCCTGATGTAACTCCGGGTGGGCTCAATGTTCCTGCTGCCGAATTATAAAGTCTACCTGCAATAGCAACATCCCCACCTGTAACAATAAAGGCTCCATCAGTCTGGGTATGAACTTCGTTGCCTGAGTTTGTTCCAAAACTTACCGTGCTTCCCGGCGCCACTCTGACAAGTCCCTCATTGGATATTGAGAAATTACCAGTTAAAAGATCTCCCCCTGTCACATCAAAGCCTGCATCCGACTTAATATCAAGACCATTTGATGGATTAACAGAAAAACTGTACGATGCCGGTATTGTTACCAATCCGCTGGTCATTGTTAGTTGGCCACTACTTAACACACTAACAATACCATTAATTGTTAAAGTAGAAGAAAGTCCATCATCTTTATTAATAATCAAACCTTCAAAATTGGTTGTGCCGCTAATAACAGCATTGCCGGGTCCGGTAAATTCAATAACGCCATTAGTTCCGCCATTATAGGTAGCATTGTTGGTCCAGTTACCATATACCTGCAAGGTAGTAGCAAGGTTGGCTCCATGGTTCAATTGCCCTCCCGTTTGAATGGTTATATTATTACATACTGCGGCGGCATCTATAGTAACAGTTACTCCGCTTGGAATAATAACATTATCTGCTGAAGTGGGCACATTGCCACAACTCCATATGGAAGCATCGCTCCAATTACCTGAGCTAGCTGTGCAATCAGCCATTCCCGATTTCAGAACAACAGGCGCTTCCTCTTCTGCTTCTTCACCCACAACAATCACATGCTCCACCTGGGCCACATTTCCATCGGCATCGGCAATGCTGTAGGTACGGGTAATGGTGTAGGGGCAGTTAATTCCTGAACTTTGCTGATTTTCGTACGTGAAGCTGCCAAAATCAATGTTACAATTATCAAAGGCCATTCCTCCGGCAGCAGTAAATTGCTGCCAGCTCGTATAGGCATCGGGTACAGCATCGCCACAACTCACTTCAATGGCATGAGGTGCATAAATTTCCGGGGCTTCCTCATCAACAATGGTAATGGTAAAACTATGTTCTACAATGTTGTATTCAATACCGTCGTTAATAGAGTAGGAAACCACTGTAGTACCCACCGGGAATGAAGTACCCGGTTCATGGCTTAACGCAACAAGAATTTCACCGGGGCTGGCACAGTTATCGCTGACCACGGGAACGCCCCAGGTTACAAAGGCATAACAATCTCCGGCATCAGCCCTAACCGTTATATCCTGTTGTGGGTTCTCCAAACGCGGCACCTGGTTATCAGAAACGGTAACGGTAAAAATGCAGTGGATTGGATTGTTGTAAAGAGTTGTACCGCTGTAGGTAATTAGCGTTGTACCTTCGTTAAAGCTGTAACTGCCAATTTGATTTATGCCTGTACTGGTTGAAGTTGCCTCGGTGGCGCCAGTCATTTGCCAGCTCAGTCGGGCTATTTGTCTTTGCGGATCGTACAAATCGAGGCCATTGCTAATTACCGCAACGCAGGAGTTGAGGTCGGTGTAAGTGGTTATATTTTCCGGACAAGCGATGCCGGTTGTATCGTCGATAGCCACATAGTTTTCGGGTGTTTTTGCCGGTAAAATTGCTGAAATTGGAGACAAAGAATGACCATCAACAGAAAGGGTTGCAGCAGGAAGCAAGGCATAAGTCTTGTCTTCTACAGCGTTTAATTCCGCAAAACCAAGAAAAACAGCTAAGAACAGGAGTGCTGTTTTTAAAGTCTGGTTATGTTTTGATTTGGTCACTTAACAATTCTTTGTTTACGAGGCGTCGTAAAATTTTTACATATTCAATTTCATTTAATGTTAAACCATCATTTCTTCGGGTTTGTCTATTCGTCCATCGTCATTAAAAGTACCTGGCCCGCAGGTAACTACGGCCAAAAAAGTCCATATCAAAACCAAAGGTAAATTCAAAAGTACCGTTCTGATAAGGGTATATATCGTTGTAAGTTACATCCATAGCAAAGCCCACCCTGAATTTATTGCTAAACATCCAGTTGCCGGTAAAACACACGGCACCTCCGGTGCGCAACATTACGCCCAGCCACAATTTTTCGCGAATCATAAAATTGGCTGCCGCATCGAGCTGCAAGGGTGTTCCCCAGGTTGCACGAACCAGCAGAGTGGGTTTAAAAACAAAATAATTAAAGGGATCGAGCGGAAGCACATAGCCGCCGTTTAAATAAATAGTGCGCACTTCGGCACTGGTGGAGTAGTTGTGAAAATTCTCTTTCAGGTCGTTCTCCACAATCTTAGGAATGGAAAATCCGGCATAAAAATGATCCTGGTAAATAAAAATGCCAAAGCCAAAATTGGGCAGAAATTTTAAATCTACATCTTCATCAAAAGCTCTGTCGTACTTATCGTCGGGGTACAGCTGGTATTCGGTAAGCGGATTTTTGTAGTTGGTAAAGCCAAATTTTACACCCATTCGCATACGTGTTCGGCGCGAGAGGTAAACTTCGTAGGCATAATCGCCTAAAACGGTAAGGCGTTGTTCCAAACCAAACTTGTCGTTCATAATGTTGAGACCAACACCAACGGCTTCGTTTCGCATGGGAGAATGAAATGAAATGTATTCAGTCAGAGGAGAGCGGTTAATCCCAGCCCACTGTTTTCTTACTAACGTGGTGAACCCGATCTTTTCCCAAATACCTGCATACGCCGGATTGATGATCTGGCCGTTATACATATATGAGGTGAAAATAGGGTCTTGTTGTGCACCACACTTAAGCGATATTAGCAAGACAAATATCCCTAGTACAACAATTCTTCTAATGACGATACAAATTTTCTCTTTACAACTAGGGCAAACTACGACAATTTATTAACAAATGCAACCCCAGACCACCTAAAAAGATATTCACAAAACCCTAATTTTTTCGGGACTTTCAGGATTTTCCTTGTTAATTGTCCCACAATGGGAATTGTTAATAACTCTAATTGGCACAATAAAGCTGTTTTTGCTGACCAAAAGGCGCTGTATTTAAGAGTTATAGGTATTTATTTCGCCTTGCGACGTATAACCTTCTTCGGGATAAGAGCCCGGATTTTCATTCAAAAACAATAAATTCAGTTCGGAAATTAGTTGTTTGCCGTTGCTTTAACGGCTTCGGTAAATACCCGAAAGAAGTTTCCTCCCCAAACTTTAGCTATCTCTTCTTCAGTATAGCCACGTTTTACCATTTCGGCGGTAATATTAGGCATTTCACTTACATCGGCACAATCGGCCAATCCGCCGCCACCATCAAAATCGGAGCCAATGCCCACATAATCAACACCCACAAGTTTTTTAACGTAATCAATATGGTCGACATAATCGGCAACAGCAGGCAGTTGTTTGGGGTATAAATCATCCAGTCCTCTCCATTTTTTTCGTACTACTTCCTTTTCATCTTCCGACATGCTACTCCATTGGCTTGAAAATATTTCGCGCAGCTCCTGTTCTTTTTGGTAGCGTACTGTAGTGGTATCCGGGTCTTTTACGTAATCATCCAACAAACAAATTTGAATTACGCCGCCATTTTTTGCCAGGGCCTTAATCATTTCGTCGGTCATGTTACGGTTGTGATGTGCAATAGCACGTACACTGGAATGTGAGGCAAAAACCGGAACTTCGCTGAGTTCAACAACATCAAAAAATGCTTTATCCGAAATATGCGACACATCAACGAGCATGCCCAGGCGATTCATTTCTTTTACTACCTGTTTACCAAAAGTACTTAATCCGTCATGTTCAGGCCCTTTTCTATCGGTTGACGAGTCGCAGATATCGTTATTCGACGAATGACAAAGCGTGATATACCGAACACCCTTATTGTAAAACTCTTCTACCCGCTCTAATTCGGTGCCAATCGGGAAACCATTTTCCATGCCGATATAAATGGCCCGTTTGCCTTCTTTCTCCAGCCGAAACACGTCTTCAGGAGCCGTTGCCACCTCGGCCAGCTCGCTGTATTGGGCACAAACTTCGTAGGTTTTTTCAATCATCTTATTGGCCAGAGTATAGGCCTCCTGTGTGTTTTCGGCTGTTCTGGGACGCTGACCTGTAAATGCCGCAAAAAAAATGGCATCCAGTCCTCCCTCTTTCATTCGAGGAAAATCAACACGACTGCCAGGTGCCTCATTCTTTTTTCCCACATCCAGGTTTCCCCGTACCAGGGCCATAGGTGTATCGCAATGTGTATCAACGGTTATCGCCCGCCGGTGAATGGCTTCAGCTTTTCCATCCTGTCCTTCTCCAAATCCTTTAAATCCTGCCAACAGTCCCCCAACTGCTAACAAAACAGTAAATGCCTTAATCATAATATGTTTTTATTTTGCTATTAAACAACAAACAATATTAACAAATGTATTTTTTTATTTATCCGAAAAAAGCAAAAAGTGAGGCAAAGAGGGCAAAACTTAAATCAAGCCAAATATTTAATACACTACGGAATAAATAAGGTGAAATTGATTTTCAATCCTAAACCCGGGACAAAGCGCTAAAATTTCAGGACTTTACTGAGGAACTTCGTTGGAAACCTTTTGTGCTTTTAAGGTTTCGCTGACATGAAATACAAACTGAAAACTATCTTTGCAGCAATGGCAGGAAAAACAAATCGTTACCGTTGGCTTATTTTACCGGGCATCGCCCTGGGATTTTTTCTGCTTACACAAATCCTCCGGCAACAGCCCATATTTATCGAAAAGTATTATAGCAATGGCATTTACCCCGTGCTTGCCCTTGTTCTTTCTCAATTCTCTTCGCTTTTCCCTTTCTCGCTTGCCGATCTGCTTTACCTTTTTCTGCTTTTATTTCCTGTTGTTTTGCTGGTTTTGGCGCTACTGAAAAAACAAAAATGGAAGCAAACTGGAAAAGCCATGGTAAAACTGTTTTCAATAAGCTACATCCTGTTTTACCTGTTGTGGGGTTTTAACTATTTCAGGGTGCCATTGCAACAACGGCTTGGTGTTATTGACCGTGCCCCCAAGAGCGAAGAATTTGTAGCTTTCATTCACAACTACATCATCGAATTAAACAACTTGCACTGTAGTTTTGAGAATTTTGGCAAAGAAGAAAGCGATAAAATGATTGAGGAGTCGTACCAAAACCTGGCAACAATTTTCAACTTTAAGTACCCCATGGGGAAACGCCCGGATAAAAAAATAAGCTTTAGCCGCTTTTATGCAAAATCGGGAATAACCGGCTATTTTGGCCCTTTCTTTAATGAAGTTCATGTAAACAAATTGGTTTTACTTGTTGAATACCCCTATGTTTTGGCGCACGAAAAAGCCCACCAGCTGGGTGTTACCAGCGAGGCTGAAGCCAATTTTTATGCCTGGCTGGTGTGTACGCAAAGTTCTTCTTCTCAGCTTCAATATTCCGGCAAATTATTTATTCTGTTTCATTTGTTGCGACAGGCATATGGTTTGGAAGCCTACGAGCAATTAATTGAAACCATTTCGCCCGAAGTTAGGGCCGACATTAAAGCTATTCGGGAACACCACGCTGCCTTACGTAACGAAAGGCTGGACAAAGCAGCATCGAGACTGAATGATGCCTACCTGAAAAGCAACAATATAAAATCGGGGATAAAAGATTATACCGGCGTGGTAGATCATGTTATGAACTTTTCGTTAGATTCAGCTTTTCAGCAGCGTTGCGGGCTTGCTCCCAAATAATTTCAGCTATTTTTAGGCCTTAACTTTGTTGGAAAGGCTGTCGGAAGAATATGCCGTTTCCTGTTCCAACTTCAAATCATTTTTATGAAACTCACACCCATATCTGCCGGTCATTTTCATTGCGATGGAGGAGCTTTGTTTGGAGCCATTCCGAAAGTATTATGGAATAAAGCATACCCGTGCAACAACGATAATTTTACCCAATTAACCCTGCGCTGCTTGCTGGTTGAGCTGGACGACAAAAAAATTCTGATTGAAGCAGGAATTGGCAATCATTACCCGGAAAAACACCTTAAAAACAATGGAGTAACTTCGGTAACGGCACTGGAAAAATCACTACAGGAAAAAGGCTTTTTACCCGAGGATATTACGGATGTATTTTTTACCCACCTGCACTGGGACCATTGCACCGGAGCTGTTAAAAACACCGGTAAAAAACTGGAATTGGTATTTCCCAAAGCCACACTCTGGAGCAGCAAAAAACAATGGGAACACGCCAAAATTTCAAATCCACGCGAAAAAGCTGCCTACCATCGCGAGGTGCTCGATTTTATGATGGACACGGGGAAACTGCAGTTAATTGACACGGAAGGAGAGTTTGCTCCGGGTTTTGAAATAAGAATGTTTGACGGCCATACTCCCGGGCAAATGCTGCCACTTTTACACACCGAAAAACACAGCTTCGTTTACACTTCCGACCTGATTACAACAGCTGCCAATGTTCCGCAACTTTGGATTTCGGCCTACGATTTAGACCCCGTGAAGGTAATGGAAGAAAAAGGCCGGTTTTTACAAGAAGCTGCAGAAAAAAATTATGTGCTTCTTTTTGAACACGATTATTACACCGAATGTGCGACAGTTCAGAAAACCGAAAAAGGAGTGCTGCTAAAAGAAAAACTGGAACTGGCTGCCTTAATTTAAGGACGCTCCAAAACAGGCACAGCATATTTTATTACATTTGAAGATTTCAGGCTAAAACCAAATAATGAACAAAAAGGTAAGTATTTCGCTGCAACCACTTGGCAAAACAATTGAAGTAATAAAAGACACACCGCTAATTGATGTCCTTCATGAGTTTGGCGTTGAGTTTCCGTGCGGAGGCAAAGGAACCTGTGGCGCCTGTAAAATAAAAATTCTTAAAGGTGATTTAGCTATTGATCGGGTTGAAAAAGAGCGGCTGCAAAAATTGAAACTTGGCCCCGAATGGCGGCTGGCTTGTTTTTGCAGTGCCAATACCAACCTTACCCTGGAAATTACCCAGTTTGAAAATATTATTCTGGCCGACAACAGCGCCTTTGAGTTTAGCCCGGAAGAAGGTTATGGAATTGCTGTTGATTTGGGCACCACCACACTGGTAGCCCAGCTGGTAGACTTAAGCAACGGGCACATTATCGATTCAGTTTCTGACGTAAATCCGCAGGTAAAATACGGTGGAGATTTAATTGCCCGTATCCAGGCCTGCCTTGATGGGAAACAGCAAGAAATGCAAAAGCTGATACGGGTAAAAATTGCGAAAATGATTGCCCAGCTGGAAAAAAACCATCCGGTAGAATTTGCAAAAATTGAGTTGGTTGGAAATACGGCCATGCACCATATTTTCTGCGGACTGGATGTGCAACCGCTTTCTTTTTACCCTTTTGAATCGCCGGTGCTCGGTGTTCAGACTTTTACAGCAGAAGACCTGGACTGGCAACTTCCCGGTAGCCCGGAAATCCGCTTTCATGCCTCTATCGGAAGCTTTGTAGGCAGCGATATTCTGGCCGGAATTGCCGCCACAAAAATGGCAGAAAAAGAAGCCTACTCCCTGCTTATCGACCTGGGCACCAACGGCGAAATTGTGTTGGGCAACAAAAAGCAGATAATTTGTGCATCAACCGCAGCCGGACCGGCTTTTGAGGGGGCAAAAATTAACCAGGGCATGCGGGCAACCACAGGGGCTGTTTCGTCGCTTAAGTTTAAAGACGGAAAAATCGAGGCTCATGTGATTGGCAATGTGGAAGCCAAAGGAATTTGTGGCAGTGGATTAATTGATGCAATGGCGATTTTACTTGAGGAGCAAAAAATTGGTTTGTTTGGCGAAATTAACTCGGGCGAAGAAGCCATTGAGCTTACTCCGGGAGTTCAGCTTCAGCAATCCGATATTCGCGAATTTCAGTTGGCAAAAGCCGCCATTGCCGCCGGTGTGCAAATATTGTTAAACACCTTAAATATTAGCAAGAGCGATGTGGAAAAAGTGTTTATTGCTGGAGGGTTTGGCAATTTCCTGAATCTTAAAAATGTGATCCGGACCGGCTTGCTCGAATGCGAAGAAGCGAAAATTACAAAACTGGGGAACACGGCATTAATCGGAGCCAAAATGTTTCTATTCCAAGATGAAAATTATACGCAGGAAATCCTGTCAAAAACAAGCCATATTAACCTGGAAGGCGATGGCACTTTTCAGGATATTTACATTGAAAAAATGATGTTGCTGTAAATTAAACTGTCTATTTTCCCTGCTTCTTTTGCATTGCACACTTTTTGTAACTTCCTTAATTTAACTAAATACAGCAATCAAACTTCCCTAAATTAGCTAAATTAGGCAACTAAACTTCCCCAATTTGTGTTTTTTAGTTAAAATGAGTAATTCAAAAATCACTGTTATTAAAAATTATCTTTGATGACTTTCTTCTCAGAAACTCAGCCAGCTAAAAACCTATTTTAGCACATACGACCTTATTTACATTGATGAAGCCCGGCGTATACCATCAATTGGCCTCGAACTAAAACTTTTAACCGATCAAATTCTCAACACGTAAAATTAAAATACCCAAAGCATGGTCAAAAAATTATCCGAAAGCAAAATTCCAGGTAATTTCAAAAGACAATTTCTTCGACTATTTTAAGCTGAATCCACATTCCCTATTTCACCAGCTCTTTGGTTGACAGCAGGCCACAGGCCGCATAAATATCTTCGCCACGCGAGGCACGTACGGTGGTTAAAATTCCCTTATTGTTCAGCGCATCTTTAAACTGCTGAATGGTTTTTTCTCCCGGGCTTTTTAAGGGGGTTCCCGGAACAGGGTGAAAGCGAATGAGATTTATCCTGCATTTTAAGCCGCGCAACAGTCGGGCCAGTTCGTTAACATGCGCAGGGCTATCGTTTAACCCTTCAAACAAAATGTACTCGAACGACACGCGGCGCTGGCGGCCAAAATCCCAGCTTTTAATTTCTTCCACCACTTCATCAATCGGATAAGCCACCTGTACCGGCATAATTTTACGGCGCTCTTCGTTAAAGGGCGTGTGCAAACTTACAGCCAGGTGGGCTTCACTTTTTTCCAGAAAGGTTAGCATACCGGGAATTATGCCAATGGTTGAAACTGTAATTCGGCGCGGACTCATGGCAAATCCCCATTCGGCGCTAAGAATCTCGAGGCTTTTCAGCACCTCATCAAGGTTATCAAAAGGCTCCCCCATGCCCATGTACACAATGTTGGTAACCTCGTTTACCTCATCAATACTTTTCAGCTGGTTCAGAATTTCTCCGGCCGAAAGCTGCCCCTGAAAACCCTGCTTGGCCGTAAAACAAAACAGGCAACCCATTTTGCAACCCACCTGCGAACTTACACAAACGGTTTTTCGCTCGCGCTCCGGAATCATGGCGGTTTCAATAAATTTATTTTGTATGGTTGGAAACAGGTACTTTCGTGTTCCATCAACGCTCACCTGTACTTTTGTGTAGGCGGTGAGGCCCAGCTCAAAGTGTTCGTTAAGCAAATCGCGCGCTTTTAGCGATAAGTTGGTCATTTCGTTTACGGATGAGATTTGCTTTTTGTACAGCCAGTCGGTAATTTGTTTGGCCGTAAATTTGGGCAAACCCAGCTCCACTACAATCTCCTGTAATTCTGTTAATGTTTTTCCGAATAAATGCTGCTTCATAGTCTCTTTTTCAATGCCCCAAAGATACTTCAATTTATTCAGCCGGTAAAAAGCAGGTTTTAGAATTCATCAGAAGCAATGTTGGCACTGTCAACTCCAAGGCCCAGCAGCATATTTTTTGCTGCGGCTACCATAGGGGGTGGCCCGCAAAGGTAAAATTCAACGGCCAACAAATCCGAATGTTTTTTTAAGCGCTGGCGGAAAGCCACATCATGAATTAACCCTCGTTCTCCCTGCCACTTGCTTGCTGTTCCGGGATCGGACAAAGCTGCACAGAACGAAAAATTGGAGTGCCTGTTTTCAAGCTCTTCAAAATAGTTGGTGTAAAACAAATCGCTTTCGCTTCGTGCCCCATACCAAAAGCTTACTTTTCGTTTGGTTTTAAGCGTTTCAAACAAATGCGCAATGTGCGATCGAATGGGTGCCATTCCTGCACCGCCACCAATGTACACCATTTCTTTTTCGGTGTTTTTAATCAGGAACGATCCAAACGCTCCGGCCAGTTCCACTTCATCGCCAGCTTGCAAGGCAAACACATACGACGAACCGGCTCCGGCACTAATTTCCTTTGGTTTTGGTGATACGGCCAGCCGCACATTAAATTTTAAATTTTCGGTAGCCGATGGTTTATTGGCCAGGGAATAGTTTCGCGTGGTATAGTGTTCATTTGTACTCCAGCCATCAGAAAGTTGCTGATTCTGCCAGATGTGCAAATGGGGTTCCTGAATGTGGAACTGTGAGAAAGAAGTTTGGTGAGGCGGCACCTTTAATTGCATGTATTGCCCCGGCAAAAAGCTAAAGTTCTTATCAAAAGGTTGCAATTCCAGCTCTTTTATGAAAGGAGTAACATTTTTATTTTGAACTACTTTACAACGCAAAAGCTGCTCTTGATCTAACTTGTCGGCAATTTCTTCATTATCCAGCGCCAGAAAACCGTTTACCTGCTCAACTTTAAAGGTTTTTATACCCTCGCAAACCGGCATTCTTCCCGGCGACCCGTCGCTGAGGTTAAAGCGTCCGTTGTGTTTTGCACATTCAATTTGCTCACCAATTACCATCCCCTCGGCAAGGTGGGCATTGCCATGCGAGCAAATACCTTCGGTAGCATAAAAGTTATCGAAATTGGTGCGGTACAAAGCAAAAGTATGTTGGTTGTAATCAAAGCGCAACGTTTCACCTTTTTGTAACTCCCCGCTTTTGCATACCAAAACTTTGCCATTTTCTAAACGGGCTTTAATTGTCTTTTCAGCCACTTTAGCTGTGCTTTCCAGTGTTCCTGCCCCTTCCGGCAGTATGCGCTCAACATAATAACCGGTGTCTTTCATTTGCTTGCGAACAGCCGGAATAATTTCTTTAAAAGCATCATAAATGCTTTTATACGGCGGTGGGCAATCGTCTTTTATTGTTTTATGCAACTCGGGTAAAGCATGGTAAGGCACCAGCGGAAACATGTGGTGCTCTACATGATAGTTCATGTTCCAATACAAAAAACGATGGATGCGATTCATGTAAACGGTACGGCAATTTAACCGGTGATCCAACACGTTTTCCTGCAAACCGGCATGTTGGGTTAATCCGTAAACCGGCATCAGCCAGGTCCCAAAAAACGTTGGCAAGCCCACGTACATTAGTGGCAAAATACTTTGTGTTATCAAGCTCAGAAGTATTACAACAGCAAAAATAAACAGGTAAACACGTGAAACGCGAATTACCGCCTTGTGCTCCGACTCGGGCACATAGCTGGCCACTTCCGGATCAATACGCCCCGAGGCATGAAACAACATGCGCTTAAATTCGGGGATTGCCGCACCTACTCCCAAAAAGGTTTTAATAAACTGAATGGTTTTGGGTGGACGTTTTACTGCAATCTCCGGATCTCGACCACGAATAATGGTATCGCTGTGATGACGTGCATGGCTCCAACGCCATACATTCGATTGCCGGAATACCATAAACGACGAAATTTCGTACAAAACCGTATTCATCCAATCGCTTTTAAAAGCAGTGCCGTGGCTGGATTCGTGCCACCTTGAATCGGAGGTTGAAGCATATAAAACACTGTAAACAACATAGGGAAAAATGACCAACCAACTGCCCCACCACAAGTACACCAGAATACCCGAGCCGATGATGAGTGCAAACCACAGAAAAGTATCGCGAAGCGCCGGTCCGTTTTTACGCACCAACAATTCTTTCATTTTTGCCTTAGGTACCGGTGATTGATACCATTTGGCGTCAGCCAATCCGTTTTTTATGGCAATGGGGGTTTCTTTTCCTACCAAACTGTAGTCTCTTAAGCTCTCGTTCTTGTTCATTTGTTTACGTTTAACTACAAGAAAAACAAGAAGCTGAAGCTTAAGTTGAACACAAAAGCGGCATAATTTTCTACAAAAACGACTTTTTAAAATCGGGCGCTTTGCGGTGTTTTGTCAGTTGTTCGAAGGCGTAAGCAATTTCGAGCAAAACCGGTTCGCTCCAGGCCCTTCCAAAAAACGAGATGCCAATGGGTAAACCTTCAACAAAACCCATAGGAACGGTAATATTCGGGTAACCAGAAATGGCTGCCGGCGACGAGCTTCCACCGGTAAAACTGTCTCCGTTTACCCAGTCGATCACCCAGCTTGGGCCGTTGGTAGGCGCAATCAGGGCATCCAGTCGGTGTTCATCCATCAGGGCATCAATGCCTTCACTTCCGGCAAAACGTTTCGACTCTTCCAGGGCTTTTTGGTAGTCCGCACTACTTAAATCGCCTTTGGCCTGTGCCGCTTCAAAAATCTCTTGTCCAAACCACGGCATTTCCTTGTCGGCATTGGCTTTATTAAACTCAATCAGTTCTTCGAGCGATTTTTTTGGTGCAGAAGTATGCTGTTGCAAGTAATTGTTTAAATCGGCCTTAAATTCGTATAGCAACACTTCGTACGACGGTTGCCCCCAGCTACGGTTATGTTGAAATTCGATATCTTCTACCAATTCAATTCCATTTTTTGCATGGTTTGCACTGCTGCGATAAACAAACTTTTTACTGACGGGTGCGAAGGAATTAATTGCGAAGCAATGCCTATGCGTTTGCCGTTTAAGCCATCGGCCACAAGAAAGGGAGTGTAATCCTTGTAAATCTTTCCTTGTACGAGGTGAGTTTCTGCATCGTTTGAATCGAATTCGGCCAAAGCGCCCAATAAAAGCGCGGCATCAGAAACATTGCGAGCCATTGGCCCGGCAGTATCCTGGCTGTGCGCAATGGGTATAATTCCTTGTCGGCTCCACATGCCCAATGTTGGTTTTATGCCTACAACTCCGTTAATTCCTGAAGGACAAACAATGGAGCCATTGGTTTCGGTGCCAATGCCAATGGTGCAGAGGTTGGCAGCAACGGCTGCTCCGGTTCCCGAGCTTGATCCACAGGGGCTTCTATCGAGGCAATACGGGTTGCGTACCTGACCGCCTCGTCCGCTCCACCCGCTCGACGAATTGGTTGAGCGGAAATTGGCCCATTCGCTCAGATTGGTTTTTCCGAGTAAAACAGCTCCGGCATCGCGTAGTTTTTTAATAATAAATGCATCCTTTTCTGCCACATTTCCTTCCAGTGCCAGCGACCCGGCCGTGGTTTGCATTTTATCGCCGGTGTCGATATTATCTTTAATCATTACAGGAATGCCGTGCAAAGGACCACGTATTTTTCCACTTTTCCGTTCCTCATCCAGCTTTTTTGCAATATCCAGAGCATCCGGATTCAATTCAATTACAGCTTTTAAATGGGAGTCAACCAGCTTAATGCGGTCGAGGTATTTTTTACAAATCGTTTCAGCCGAGAGTTCTCCGGCTTCCATTTTTTGCTGCAACTCCAAAACCGATGTTTCATTCAGATCAAAGTCAGTCAGGTTAATTTCCTCTTGTGGAATGTCACTGGTTTGACAGGCTGACAATCCGCTAACAGCTATTACCGAGCTGCCGAGTGCAGTTGTTTTAAAAAAAGAACGACGTTTCATTTTATGGAATTTTGATAATATTTGCGCATTTCTATCGCCATTTCCGGCGGCATTTACATCCACTTACAAGCAGCCGAAATACTTTCTAATAATTTCGGTTGATCCATTCAATTGCCTTGTTCACATCAATATCCTTCATACATTTAAAATGCTTTTTCGGACATTTTTTATGGCCAAGTTTGGAGCAGGGGCGGCATTTCATATCGCTCACCTGCACAATTTCAGATGCCTCATCGGGCCGGTACGGCACCATCCCAAATTCGGGTATGGTATTTCCCCAAAACGAAAGAATTTTCTTTTTAAATGCCGCGGCAATATGCATTAAGCCGGTATCGTTGGTTAACACCAGTTTGGCATCGCGAACAAGTGAGGCCGATTGATTAAGGGATATTTTTCCGGCATAATTCAACACATTACCTTTGGAAAGCGATAACACTTCTTCGCCCTCGTCGTATTCGTTTTTACCCCCCAAAAGAATTACCGGATAAGAGATATTCTGACAAATTTGAGAAACCTGCGACGGTGGGAGCTTTTTGGTAGAATAAGTTCCGGCAATTACAAATGCCACGTAACCCTGCTGAAAGGTTGCAGGTAAATCATCGGTTTTAAAAACAGTTTTTTCATCCAAAAAGTAATCCAGACCCTGGCGGTCATCCTCAACATCAAACACCGAAACGGTTTCAAGGTAACGATCAACAATATGCAGCCTGGGTAAACGGTTTACCTTAAACTGTACCATTAGAAATTTTTCCCAGTTGAGTTTATTTACGGCAAAAGTTTGTGTTTTTAAACGACGTTTGATTTTATTGCTTCGGAAGTTGTTATGCAAGTCAATAATATAATCGAAATTTTCTTTCGCCAATTCCTGGATTAAAACCCCAATATTTTCTTCCAGAAAATGAACTTTATCGATATACGGATTGGCCTTAACCAAACAGGCATATTTGCTTTTTGTGGCAAAATGCACCTCGGCGTTTTCAACCTGTTGTTTTAAACCTCTAACAACCGGCGTGGTAAGCACAATATCGCCGATGGAACTAAACCGTATTACCAGAAATTTGACTTTCATTTTTCAGCAATGCCGAAGATATTCATTTTTTGGTGAACTACCGCTTAAAAACAAAAATCCCCGCAGAATCATCAACGGGGACATTGTTTTATATTCTTGTTATTATGCCGATTCAACCAGCACAATAATTTTATTTGCTTTATTTTCAACTACTCCGCCGTCAACTTCAAATTGTTGTTCTTTCCCGTTTTTCTCCTGTATTTTTAAAACACCTTTTTCCAGGGTTGAAATAATGGGTGCGTGGTTCTTCAGAATTTCAAAACCACCTTTAGAGCCGGGCAGCTGAATAAGTGTTACCTCTCCCTCAAATATTTTTTTGTCCGGTGTAATAATCTCCAGGTGCATAACTTTACTTTCTGAATTAGTTATCGGCTAACATTTTTTCGCCTTTCTCAATGGCCTCCTCAATGGTTCCAACAAGGTTAAATGCGGCCTCGGGATATCGATCCACATCGCCATTCATAATCATGCGGAAGCCTTTAATGGTATCTTCGATGGAAACCAGTTTACCTTCAAGACCGGTAAATGCCGATGCAACAAAGAACGGCTGCGAAAGGAAACGCTGCACACGACGTGCACGGTGCACAACCAGTTTATCCTCTTCCGAAAGTTCATCCATACCAAGAATGGCAATAATATCCTGTAACTCGGTGTAACGCTGCAGGAGCATAATCACGTCCTGCGCGCAACTGTAGTGTTCTTCGCCCACAATATCGGGAGTCAGAATCCGCGATGTTGAGTCTAATGGATCAACAGCAGGATAAATACCCAACTCTGCAATTTTCCGGCTTAATACGGTGGTAGCGTCGAGGTGGGCAAAAGTAGTTGCCGGAGCCGGGTCGGTTAAGTCGTCGGCCGGTACATAAACTGCCTGCACCGAGGTAATTGAACCGTTTTTGGTTGAGGTAATACGTTCCTGCATAATACCCATTTCAGTTGCCAGTGTTGGCTGGTAACCTACTGCCGATGGCATACGTCCGAGCAGTGCAGAAACCTCGGAACCGGCTTGTGTAAACCGGAAAATGTTGTCTACAAAAAACAGGATATCGCGTCCTCCTCCAGCGGTTCCATCGCCATCGCGCAAGCTTTCAGCAATAGTAAGCCCCGATAAGGCAACACGGGCGCGGGCACCCGGTGGCTCATTCATCTGCCCGAAAACCATGGCCAGTTTCGATTTTTTCAATTTCTCCTGATCAACTTTCGAAAGGTCCCAACTGCCTTCCTCCATCGATTTTTTAAATTCTTCGCCATAATCAACAATGTTGGCTTCAATCATCTCGCGCAACAGGTCGTTTCCTTCGCGGGTTCGTTCACCAACACCGGCGAAAACCGACAGCCCCGAGTGTGCCAGAGCAATATTGTTAATCAATTCCTGAATTAAAACCGTTTTACCTACACCGGCACCACCAAACAAACCAATTTTACCCCCTTTGGCATAGGGTTCAATCAGGTCGATAACTTTAATTCCGGTATACAACACTTCTGTTTCAGTAGTAAGTTCCTCGTATTTTGGAGGTTCGTTGTGTATATTTAATCCTTCTTTTGGTAATTGTTCGAGGCCATCCACCGAGTCGCCTACCACATTAAGCAAACGCCCAAGAGCCACCTCTCCTTTTGGCATGGTTATAGGGCTTCCCAACGATTTTACTGCCGAGCCCCGTTGAAGTCCATCGGTAGAGTCCATGGCTACACAACGTACGGTATTTTCTCCGATGTGCTGCTGGCACTCGATAATTAAACTGTCTTTGCCTTCGCGAACAATTTCCAGTGCATCATAAATTGCGGGAAGTTCAGTTCCTTCACTATCAAAACTAACATCAACTACAGGTCCGATTACCTGTAATATTTTACCTATGTTTTGAGCCATATTGGATTCAGATTTAAGTCTGGTTGATACCGACTGTTGTTTAAAATTTATACACTCAACAAATTTAGCATTGTTTTGTTTTTATACAAGTTTGCTGTGGGCTTTTCGAAAGATATTTAATTTCCTGAAAACCTATTACTGCCTGCGTTTAAGCATTTGAGCAGCAAGATCCCGAAGTGGTTGTTTTACAACATCCTGCAATTCCATTTCAGCTAAAATCCGAATCGCGGTATTAAAAAAGTCATTCACTTTATCTTCGGTTATTTTCCGGATTCCTGTTTGCCGGTACAAGGCAGTTACTGCTTCAATTTTTTCTTTGGGATTGAAGGTATCTTTTTCAATCCAGCCCAATAACTCCGGGCGTTGTGCATCATTGGCTTTATCGAGGGCATTAATCAGCAAAAAGGTTTTTTTATTGGCTAAGATATCGCCTCCAATCTGCTTTCCAAATACTGCCTGGTTGCCAAAAGTATCCAACAGGTCGTCTTGCAATTGAAATGCCAGGCCCAGGTTAATTCCAAAACTGTACAGCTGCCTGGCAATTTTTTCTGAAGCACCGCCCAGCAAAGCTCCAACTTTTAAGCTACAGGCCAACAGTACAGCTGTTTTTAAGCGAATCATTTCCAGGTATTCCTGTTCGCTAACATCTAGCCGTTGCTCAAAATCCATGTCGTATTGCTGCCCCTCACACACTTCGATAGCTGTTTGGCTAAACACCTCCAAAACTTCAGGCAGAGTATCCGATTTATTTTCGAGAAAATAGCGATACGACTGAAATGCCATTGCATCGCCAGACAGGATGGCTGCATTTTCGCTGAATTTTTTATGAACGGTAGGCCTGTTTCTGCGCACATCAGCCTTGTCCATAATATCGTCGTGCAAAAGTGTAAAATTATGAAAAACCTCAATTCCAACGGCAGCAGGAATTGCTTTTTGAATATCATCGGAAAACATATTACAGGCCAGCAAAACCAGTACAGGCCTTAGTCGTTTTCCTCCCATGTCAAGCGAATAGCTAATGGGGTCATATAATTCTACCGGCTGCTGTTTTAACAGTTCTGTTGATCGCGTCTTTATTTCGTCGCTAATTATTTTTTGAAGTTCTTCTATTGTGTACATTAATTTCCCAGGTTTAATTCTTCATCAGGAACAATTTCCAGGTCTTCCAGTTCAATATCTTCTTCTTCGTCGTAAATATGCAACAGTGGTTCTTTAAAGGCCTCGGTGGTGGTAATCCGTTCAAGTCCCGACAACAAAGACGGCAGCAACACCAAATTAGAGGTAACTGCCACTAAAAGTGTTAACGAAACCAGAATTCCCATGGCCTGTGTGCCCCCAAAATTTGAAATGGTAAAAATGCCAAAGCCAAAAAACAAGACCACTGATGTGTACAACATACTCACCCCGGTTTCTTTTAATGCCAACACTACCGACTTACGAATATCCCAGTTGGTCATGTTTAACTCTTGCCTGTATTTGGCCAGAAAATGAATGGTATTATCAACCGAAATTCCAAAGGCAATACTAAAAACCAAAATAGTTGATGCCTTTATAGGTATGCTGGTAAAGCCCATAATCGCAGCCGTAAAAATCAGCGGAATAATATTAGGCGTTAGCGATAAAATAACCATTCTCCACGAAGAAAACATGATGGCCATAAACGACGAAATTAGCAAAATAGCCAAACCCAGACTGGAAAACAGGTTCTTCAGCAAATACTGGTTGCCCTTAAACGAAACAATACTCGAGCCGGTTACCGTTACATCATAGTTATCTGAAGTAAAAATCGAATCAATATCATTATTAAACTGGGTATAAAGTTCCTCCATTCGCTTCGTGCCCACATCTTTCACCCGTATGCTAATTCGGGTATTTTGTCGGGTGCTGTCCATAAACGAATGCAGTAGGTTGGCATTCGCTTCGCCGGTTGATGCGTATTGCAGGATAAAATTCTTTTCGCGATTATTGGGCAGGCTGTAATACCGCTCGTGCCCATTGTAAAATGCCTGCTTGGCAAATTTTAACAGATTGAGCAAAGAGGTAGATGCCGATAACTCGGGATATTCGGCCAGGCGATTCTCGAGCTGTTCTATTTTTCGGAAAGTAGTTAGCTGCATCACCCCCTGTGGTTTTTTAGTGTCCACCATAATCTCCAGGGGCATCAGGCCGTTAAAGTTGCTTTCAAAAAATTTTAAATCCACATAAACCGGGTCGGTTTCGGGTATATCGTCAAGCATGTACCCCGAACTGCGCATTAATGATATGCCGTAAATACTTACTGCAATTACACCTATGGCAACAAAGTATACCAATTGCCTGTAATTTTGGGTGATGTGCATTAACTGCCTGATAATGTTGGTCACCATTTTATTATCGAGGTGCCCCACATGGCGCGATGATGGTGCACCAATAAAACTAAAAATAATAGGAATTAGCAATAACGAAAGCAGAAACAAACCCAGAATATTTAGCGAGGCAATTATTCCAAACTGCCTTAAAATATCGCTTTTTACAATGACAAAAGTGGCAAAACCCGAGGCAGTGGTCAAATTGGTTAAAAAAGTTGCGTTACCAATTTTTATAATTACCCGTTGCAAAGCTTTTATTTTGTTCCCGTGGCTCACATACTCATGATGAAATTTGTTGAGCATGTAAATACTGTTGGGAATACCAATAACAATGAGCAAGGGCGGAATCATTCCTGACAGGAGGGTAATTTTATAACCAAACAACGACAACATTCCCATGGCCCAGATAACACCTACAATAACAATTAAAACAGGAACGAATACCGCTTTAAACGAACGGAAAAACAAAAACAGCACAATTATACAAATTACCAGTGCCAATACACTGAACATGTACAATTCGCGTTTAATTTTTACCGAATTTACTACCCGGATATAAGGCACCCCGGAATAATGAAGCTTTACATTTTCAGCTTCCTCAAATTGTTGGCAAACATTCTGAATACCGGCCACCAGTGCCTCACGCTCTTTGCTGGCCATTTTATCTTTATTTACGGTTATGGCCAGTAAATAGGTATCGGTTTTATCGTTGTAAACCAGTTCGCGATAAAAAGGCAGTCGTTTGAATTGTACAACATATTCATCCAACTCTTGCTGGGTAGCAATCGTATCAGGAAACAACATCTCAACTTCAAATTGCTTTTCCTGCTTGTTTTTTCGCAGGTTATAGGTGTTGGATACCGATAGCAGGTTCTCAACTCCGTCAACCTGTTTTAAATCTGCACACAAGCCTTTCCAGGCCTGAAAATGATCGAGTTGAAAAAAGTTAGAATCCTGAACTCCAACAATAATCAGATTACCTTCCTGTCCAAAAACCTCAACAAAGTGCTGGTAGTCTTTATAAGCCTGGTCTTTTTTAGGCAATAAAGAAGCATACTCGTATGACATTTCAACCTTCCGGGCATGATAACCCAGGAACACGGTAATGACCGCAAGAACTGAAAGAAGGAGGATTCTATTTTTTAGGATTAGTCTGGATAGTTTAATCCACATGTTTACATTTCTAAATAACTCGACGAAAGTACTACAAATTCCCGAGTTTAAAAAAATGGAACGGCCATTCGTTAAGCGAATTTAAAGGACTTTCACAATTCCAATCCGGGTACTCACCAAAATGTACAGCCTTTAAATCCAAAAACAAAGAGCAACTACGCTTATTGACTGATTTGTTGAAACGAAAAACTTTTTACCCACGTAAAACAGGCTGAAAAACAAGAGTAAACAACAAGCTAATTATGAATTGCAAGAGTATTATTGCTGTTACTACGCACCTTCTTATTGCTTTATACCTAAGCGCACAAATACCAGATCCGCAATGGAATAAGCAATCAGGAGCAGGCGGTTGCGATTTTTATACCGATGTTATTGAAGATGCCAACGGTGGTTACACGGTATGCGGGGCTTTGCATATTGCCGGGCAATCGCTCGATTTTCAGCTTATCCGTTTTGCAGAAAACGGCGATGTACTTTGGACGAAAACCATTGGAACAGAAAATAAGGAAATTCCGAAAAGACTTACTCAACTTTCCGACAAAAGCTATGTATTAATTGGCACTTCGCACGAAGAGAATACGCCTGTTTGCCTGTTGATTCGATTAGACGAAAAGGGCGAAGAGCTTTGGAGAAAGAAACTCGGCAACAACTACCTGGCCGTTGAAGATATAATTTCGTTACAAGAGAGAAGCTTTGCCATCGTGGGGTCTAAAAGTCAGGATTCGGCACATCCGCATATTTGGATGGCCACCCTGAATGAGCAAGGCGAAATAACTTTGGAGAGTTCATTTATGACCGATATGTCGGGATGTGCCCGCTCGATAAAAAAACTGCCTGATGGCGATTTTGTAATGGCAGCCCAGGTAAGCCAACCCGGAAAAAACAACTGCGATATTCTTGCCATTCGCATCAGTTGCCAGGGAAAAGCCAAATGGTATTCGTGGATAAAAACACCCGACCAAAAAGTATGGCCCGAATGTATTTGTTGCGCCCCCGACAGCTGTTTTATGATTGTTGGCTGGAATGGGAAATGCCTGGGAGACATTCATGCTGCCGACCCCATATTTGATTTCGACCTGGTATTAAATAAAATTAGCTGCTCGGGTGAAATTTTATGGACCAAAAGCATCGACCGCGAAGGATCGGAAGGCGGAAATGCACTAACCATTCGACCCGACGGAACCTTTATTGTGGCCGGAATAAAAGCCACTTCTTTTTTGGGGAAAATTGGCCCCTGGCTGTTAAATATCGACACCAACGGCAACGAAATTAGCGAAAGCCTGCTACGGCTGCGTTTTAATAACGACCATGCTTCGCGAATAATCAACACCGCTGATGGCGGATTTGTGGTAGTTGGTCCGGGAATACAAGAAGAAACCAACAGCCGTAGTGATGGATGGATATTAAAATTTGGAGGCCTTTAAACGCGAGAGAACCCAATTGGCATTTTCCCGAACGCCCGGCAACGAGTCGGTTTGTAACGAATTTATTTCATCAATTACCAAATCTTTTTCAAAATGCAATAAGCCTACAGCAGCTTCGGTGCGAACCAACCAGCTGTTGTGTTTTAATGCCTGGCATAAAAAAGGAATGTAGGCAATATTTTTTCGTTCCCCAAAAACGTAAACAATTCGCCACTTTACTTCCTCATTCGTTTCGGTGGCGTAAAATGCGGCCATCAATTGTCTATCATCAGGTTTTGCAGCATTTATCAAACTATCCATGGCCAAATTTGCCGTCATCCAATCGGTTCCCACCAGTGCCTTTACATACCAATTTGTTGCCTCATTCTGCCGCAGCTGTACCAGTTTTTGCAAAGCATTTCGTCTGATATGGCCATCCTGAGTATGGTAAAGTTCAAAAAATGCACGGTAGGCCAAAGCTGTATCTGCTGTCATCAACAAATTAGCCATATTCGATTTATAAAACTGATTTTCCGTTTCAACAAACCTCGCCCACAACTTTTGTTTTACTTCTGATAGGTCGAAACCAACCAATCCGGCCGTAACACGATTTCGGTTTTCTTCAGGTTCTTCTTCGTCAAACAAAATCTGAAGTGCCGGCTCAACCCACAAGGCCGAATGAATATTATTTAATGTAACCATTGAAATTCGTCGGTTCCACGGTTTTAAATCTTTGTTTAAGGCATTCTCGATTAATGCCGGAACAGCCGGCTCTCCGATACGAACCAGTGCTTCGGAGTAGGAGCTCCAGTCTTTATGTACGGTACGCATTTTTTCAACCAGCGAATCAATTTCCGCCTCTCGGTTTTGACAAAAGGCCGGAATTACCAAATACGAAAGAATTATTACCAGTAAATATTTCAACCAGGTTTTCATCTTATTCAGGATTTTCAATAAAATGGGTCGTGAAATAAGCATAGAGATCACCGTTTGCCAACCGGTGCAATTCCTCAATAGATTTTAACCCAAACAAAAATGCAACCGTTACCGGATCAACGCGGTACTCGGTATGCCCTTCGTAAAAACCATAGCGGTTAATGTAAAAAAATACCATTTCGCCGGTATGCAAATACTTTAGCTTTTGTTCAAGCACGTTCAATTCTTCTTGATTAAGATTCGCATAATGCTTTTTCAGAAACTCCTTTTCTTCAGAAGTAGTTTCCCGCCACAACTCAAGATGTCCGGTACCCAGAATCTCGTCGTTAAATACCGATTCCTGCCAACCTCTGCTTCCATGCACTTTAAATTCAATTTTTAATCCGTTGTAGATTAAGGCTACAGGCTCTGGTTTTGCTGGGCTTTCATCCGCGTTAAAGAGTTTATCAAAGTCGTGCATAATATTCCAAAAATGAAAAAGAGGGCGGGCCATATCACAATGACTTAGCTGCATATTATTTACCGTCTCATTATCGCCGTAAATTACTGACAGAATAGTTTCGTCGGGAGCAACAAAGCCAACACCCGACGCCCCCAATGGCCGGGCATCAACGGTAATTTTAGCTACCGATAATCCTGTTATAATTTTAGTATTTCTTAATTCCTTTACAGCATGTATTCCATATTTTGCAAAGTGCGGAAAATCATTTTCATCGGCCAGCAATTGGTTCCCCTTACCATAAAGTCCTTTTTTATAGTTAAAAGAAGCACCATTTTCAACCGTGGCATCAAACCAGGTATACCTTTCATCTTTTGTTTTTACCAGCACATATTCTCTATTGTTGGTTGAAATTACCGGCGATGGATAATCGGGCCTTTCCACACTAAGCTGAGGAGCGATTTTCAGATTACCGGCACTTGTATGCGGAAGCACATTTTTGTACTTATTATGATGACTAAATACACAGAACAGAAAGAGCATACCACTCAGAAGAATTGTTTTACACATTGGCGAAGCTTTTTAATCGTTACTTATCAGAAACAGATAAACTGTTTTAATAACTGCCTCCTTTTTTGTTTAGCATAGGCACAAAACGAACAGGTAGAATACGTTTTTCGCTTACTTTTCCTTTCTTTTTCCGCAGTAATACCAATTGCTGAATCCCTCGGTCGCCAACCGGAATAATTAAGCGGCCACCTTCCGCCAGTTGTTCTTTTAATGCTTGCGGAACATGTGTTGGCGAACAGGTTACGATTATTGCATCAAAAGGCGCTTTTTCGGGCCAACCCTTATAACCATCGCCCACCTTATAATAAATATTGGTATAATTTAATTGCGTAAAAACCTGCCCGGCCTTTTTACTGAGTTCCTGAAAAAGCTCGACAGTAAATACCGAATCGCAAAGCTGTGCTAAAATTGCAGCCTGGTAACCAGATCCGGTTCCAATTTCCAGCACCCGGTCAGAACACTGCAATTCTAAAATCTCAGTCATAACAGCCACCACATAGGGTTGCGATATGGTTTGGCCCTCATTAATAGGCAAGGGAGAATCGGCATAGGCCTGCTTCTGGTATTCGGGTAGCACAAAAAGGTGCCGAGGCACCTTGGAAAAAGCAGCCAATACGCGTTTATCCTTTATCCCGCGCTGTTTTAGCTGCTGCTCAACCATTAAATACCGCTCATGATTAAACAAATTATTTTGTGCATAACAATTTGTCACCACAAGCCATCCCAAAAAGAAAATTGCCGCCTTCATTTTTCTGTTACTAACAATATTTTTTAACGCGATTGTCTGCTTCAAGGTTATAATCAGGCCTTACATTCTGCATTATCCTATACAATCAACAAAATCATGTTTTACAGCAGATAGCAGCAAAATATGACTTCGATCATGATTAGAGATATTTTTCTTTAATTATATTTGTCCTACTTATTTGATAGGCTTTATAGTTTTAATAGTTATGAAAAAATATGTAATGAATAAACGACTGATTATAAGCATGCTTGCTTTATTACTAACAAGCAGCTTATGTTTTGCTCAGGTGAGCTACCAGCTCAATACTGAACAAAGTAAATTGTTAATAACCGGAACATCATCCATCCACGATTGGGAAATGGTAGTAGAAAAATTTTCGTGTGTCACTGCGATTTCGGCTCTAAACAACGAGAGTTTCTCCATTGAATCTATCGATTTTTCGTGTTTAGCAACAGACATAAAAAGCGATAAAAAAATAATGGATAACAAAACGCATAAAGCGCTTAATGCCGATGAGCATCCGAAAATCAGCTTCACATCAGACGAAGGCATTTCCATCAATCAAAACTCGAAAAGTACAAGCAAAGGAAAATTAAAGATTGCAGGTGTACAAAAGGAAGTTGAACTTGAATTTCTGGTGCCCTCAATTGAGGACGACCGATTTAAAGTATCGGGTAAAATTCCTATAAAAATGAGCGATTTTGGGATTGAACCACCAACTGCGATGATGGGAACCCTAAAAACCGGAAATGAAGTGACTATCCTCTTCGATGTGGTTTTACAGCAGATGCAAACCAGCAAAATAAATGAATAACACCAAATAAATTACTGAAACATAAACACTTAAAATTTACTACAATGAAAAAGTTAGCATTATTATTAACCGTTTTCCTAATCGGATCAGTTGCTTACGGCCAATTTGAAAAAGCCAAACTTGACCCGACAACTTTTGAAAAAATGAAAGTTAAAGTTGGAGGTGATTTTGCTATTCAGCTACAGGCACTCGACCACGAAGCCGATGTGGAGTTGATTGACCTGAAAAATAACTTCAACTTACCAACTGCCAACCTGAGCGTTACAGCCGATTTGGCTCCGGGTATTCAGCTTTACATTAATAACTACATGTCGTCGCGTCACCACAACGAGGCATGGGTAGAAGGTGGCTATCTGATTATCGATCACATGCCTTTCCTGAAAGGAAGTGAAAAACTAATGAAATACATGACCATTAAAGCAGGTGTTATGACGCCTGACTACGGCGATGCTCACTATTTCCGCAGCAACAATGGTAACGTAATTAACAACCCCTTTGTGGGCAACTGGGTAATGGATGCTTTTACCACTAACCCGGCTATTGAATTTATGTTTCGTAACAACGGAATTATTGCTGTAGCCGGCCTTAGCAACGGACGTGTAAACTACGGACGCGGAAATGACATTGGCGAAGACCTTACTTTTAACTGGAAACTGGCATACGACAAAAACATTAACGACGACCTGCGCGTACGTGCATCATTGTCAGGCTTTCATGCTCCCGACGGGCACAGCGGTGTTTACCTTTGGGATGGCGACCGCGCCGGTGCACGCTATTACAATGTAATGCAAACAGCTGCTGCCGAAGGCGATAATTTCCGTTCGGGAAGATGGAGCCCCGGTAGCGGACAGTCGAAACTGAATTCTTACATGGCCAACGTTTTCTTCCAGTTTAAAGGACTCGAGATTTTTGGTGTGTACGAAACCATGAGTGGTGTAAAAAGAGGTGCCGACCAGGATTTCTCGCAGGCTGCAATTCAGGCTTTATACCGCGTAGGAAGTTTCTATTTTGGCACACGCTACAACCACGTTTCAGATGGTTTGGACTCGGAAGTTAATCGTACCAACATTGGTGGCGGATGGTTTATGACCGACAATGTTGTGGTAAAACTCGACTATGTAAATCAAAAATATGAAGGCCCTGCTCATGGTGAAATTAATGGGGGCAAATTTAACGGAGTGGTACTGGAAGCAGCCATTTCATTCTAACACGGACAGTTAGTAATAATAGGAATAGCCCGGAATTATCCGGGTATTCCTAATTGTTTTTTTATGAAAGGATTGGTGCACACATATTACACACTTTTGCTGCTGGCCTGCATTTGCAGCCCGCCGGTCAAATCCTTTGCCCACCCGCACCACAACAGGCCCAAAAACTGCACAAACTATGTTCTGATTGAAGGCTCATCAAACATCAATAGTTTTGAGTTTATACATGCAGCGCCAAGGCTGGTACAATCTGATAAAAGCACGTGGAGCCACCAGGTAACGGTTCCGGTAAAAGAATTTACAGGCAGTAATCAGCACATGCGCAACGACTTTTTAAAGCTGCTAAAAGCCGCTAAATACCCCGAGATTAAAATTAAAATTGAACCCGAAGAAAAAGCTGACAAGATTAAGCCCGGTGAACTTACCGCCATGAACGCCCATATAAGCCTTGCCGGAAATCAGCACAATTACCTTGTGCCCTGCAAAATAAGTTCGTGTGATTCATCGGAAGTAATGATTGAAGGTGCTTTGCAAATAAAACTCACCGATTTTAACATCGATCCGCCCAAAAAAGTACTTGGCGTAGTAAAAGTGAATGATGAAGTTTTTATTACTTTTGCTTTTAAACATGAGTTCGTAAACTAAAAATCAAAGCTTTTGAAATTTAGTACCAAAACAAGATATGGAGTGAGAGCTATTCTTGAAATAGCGATGAATGATTCGGAAGACGGAATCTATCAGAAAGATATTGCTGCCAACCAGGATATTTCGTACAAATACCTTGACCACATAATTACGGCATTAAAAGTGGCAGGCTTAGTGAGCAAGGCAGGTGGCAGACGTAGCGGTTATGTGCTTACCAAAACTCCGTCAGAAATTACGGTTTACGATGTGCACAATGCTTTTGAACCCGGAGTTTGTGTGGTAGATTGCCTGTCGCATAACTTTTCGTGCAAACGCGAAGGAGTATGCGCTTCAAAAGGCTTCTGGGGCCAACTTAACAACCAAATTATTCAATACCTGAAAGCAACCTCCATTGCCGATTTAATTGAAAACCAGATAGAACTGGATGACATTGTAAACTAAAACTACATTTTCCGATTATTCTTTTGGTGTTAAACGAATCACCGTTCCCGGTTTATTTAACACCACGTAAATTGCCCCATCAGGCCCGGTCGACACATCGCGCACACGTCCCTGGTTTTTTACAATCACTTCCTCGTGCACAACCCGTTCACCTTCAATTTGCAGCAAACGCACTTCTTCGTATTTTAAGGCGCCTACCAACAATTTGTTTTTCCATTTCTTAAACAAATCGCCGCTGTAAAAATCGAGGCCACAAACCGCAATAGATGGCCGCCAGTACAAATTGGGCTGCTCCATTCCGGGCTTATGGGTTTCTTCGGTAATAATTGTTCCGTTATAGTTTTTTCCATAGGTAATGGTTTCCCAACCATAGTTTTTTCCCCATTCTATGCGGTTCAGTTCGTCGCCACCCATTGGCCCGTGTTCAGTTGTCCACAACTCGCCGGTTTGCGGATGTATGGCCATGCCCTGAATATTGCGGTTACCCAGCGAATACAACGATGGGATGGCACCTTCTTCAACCACCCAGGGGTTATCTGCCGGAATGCTGCCATCTTTGTAAATGCGATGCACCTTACCGTTTGGTAGTGTAAAATCCTGTGCCTGGTAGCCTGCTCCACGGTCGCCAATAGCAAAATACAAATACCCCCACGGATCAAAAACAATCCGGCAACCATAATGGTGGCGGGTGGTACGGTAAGTCTCGTGCGGCGCTTCAAATAAAACCTCCTGGCTGGTCCATATATTATTTTCAATTTTTCCACGTACAATGCGCGTCATGGCCGGCGGTCGTTGTCCTCCATCTTCTTCAGCCAAAACATGACTATAGGCCAGATAAACCCATCCGTTGTGTTGGTAATCCGGGTCGATAGCCACATCCATTAAACCGCCCTGCCCGGCATGCAGCACTTCCGGCGTATTTTTTACTGCAGCGTCCAACAATTTTCCGTTTTTTACCACACGAAGCCGCCCGGGGCGCTCTGTAACCAGGGCTGTATTTTCATCTAAAAAATCAATCGCCCACGGAATTTCAAGTCCTTCAGCAAACACTTCAACATCAATTAAATAATCCAGTGTTTCAAGTTCTTTGGCGATAGGTGGTTTTTCGGCTCCTGCCTTTTGTTCCGATTCACGAAGATACGCCATTAGCGCACGAATTTCGCCATCGTTTAGCGTGGCCTCGTATGATGGCATACCCAGATGTGCAATACCAAACTTTATATTTCTAAACACATAATTATCCTCTGCGCCAAACTGCCAGACTCCATCAATTAAGCTGGCGGCATTTCCTCCGTTGAGGTTTGCACCGTGGCACGAGGCACAATGTTGCCCGTACAGCTGTGCTCCGTTTTGGGCTGCCAACTGATGATTAAAAGCATAAATGAAAAAGAAACTTAAAAGAATAATGGCTGTTGATTTCATAACCGTTGATTTAGATTAACTTTCATTCGCCATAAAATAAGAAAATTTGACGAAATTTGTTCAGCCAAAACAATTCTTCAATCTTTTTTTCGGTAAAATATATTCAACCAACAGTAAAAAGTATACGAAGTTGAACACACAAGCATGTAATTTTGTAATGAATAAAAAATATGTTGAAATGAAAAATGTAGCACTTATAAGCGGCGCCTCAACCGGTATTGGCAAAGAGTTGTCGCACATTCATGCCCAAACAGGAGGCGACCTTGTAATTGTTGCCCGCAGCAAAGACAAGCTGGAAGAATTAAAAAGCGAACTGGAAAAACAATACGGTGTGAAAGTTTGGGTAATAGCCAAAGATTTGGGAAAGCCCGAATCACCACAAGCGATTTACGACGAACTAAAAAAAGCAGGAATAGAAATTGACATTCTGATAAACAACGCCGGTTTTGGGGGTGTAGGTAAATTTCATGAATTGGATTACGACCGGCAGGTTGCAATGATCAACCTGAATGTTACCTCGTTAACAGCCATGACCCGTTTGTTTTTACCCGATTTTATTCAACGCAACTCCGGTAAAATATTAAACAATTCGTCAACTGCCAGTTTTATGCCAGGCCCGCTTCAGGCAGTATATTTTGCCACAAAAGCTTATGTTCGATCGCTTAGCAACGCACTTTCAGAAGAGCTTTCGCATACCAACATAACGGTAACCAACCTGATGCCGGGTGCCACCGAAACCGAATTTGGTGCTACCTCGGGAATGGACAAAACAGCTATGTTTAAAAAAACAGCTACCGCCCGCAGTGTGGCCGAAGATGGTTACAAAGCCATGTTAAAAGGAAAAATGGATGTAATATCGGGCTTAACTTTTGCCCAGAAAATTATGATTTCGGCGATTCCTTTTATGCCTAAAAAAATGATGCTAAAAACGGTTAAAAAAATGCAGGAAACCAAGTAAACAATGAGACAACTATTTCCGCTTTTGTTTTTTGCCCTGTTTTTTGTCCTTTTGGCCGGTGCTAATTTTTACCTGGCAAAACGTTTTTCGTTCTATTTCGATTTGCGAAACCCGCGTTTTATGCTGGCTACATTTGCCGGACTTACCATTTTTATGCTGGCCGGAATAATTGGATTTACCAATGCCCAGGGTACTTTTGCCAACAGCGTTTATATTGCGGCATCAATAATTATGGGCTTTTTGCTTTACCTTTTACTCGCTGTAGCAGCGGTTGATTTACTAAACCTGCTTGTAAAAACAAATGCAAAAATGCAAGGATTAGCCTCCGTTGCCCTGGCAGTGGCCATTACCGGCGGCGGCATTTTAAATGCGCAGTATAAAAGAATAAGTAAAGAAGAAATAGCTATACCAGGCCTGCACAGCAACATTACCATTGCCCATCTTTCCGACATTCACATCGGGCATTTCTGGGGGCCAAAAACCCTCCAAAAAATTGTTGATAAAACCAATGCCCAACAACCTGATGTAGTTTTTATTACCGGCGATTTGTTTGACGGAAAAATTCGGCTAACCAGCAAAAGCCTTGAACCCCTGACCCATTTAAATGCTCCGGTTTATTTTGTTGAAGGCAACCACGACGGCTACTCTGGTGCCAAAGAAATAAAACAAAAGCTACGCCATATTGGGGTTGAAGTTCTGGAGAATGAAGTTACCCATTTTAATCAACTGCAAATTATCGGGCTCAACCACATGCGTGCTACCAACAACGACCCCGGAATGCATGGCACCGCTGCCAAACCAAGTATGCAATCAGTACTTAGCCAGCTGAATATTTTCCCTGACAAACCCACGGTTTTACTGCACCATAGCCCCGACGGAATAGAACTTGCCAATAAATACGGTGTAAACCTGTACCTGGCCGGGCACACCCACAACGGACAATTATTTCCGTTTAATTTTGTGGTACGCGGGGTTTATCAGTACAACAAAGGGCTAAAGAAATTTAAGGAAACCTCCATCTATACCTCGCAGGGAGTTGGCACCTTTGGGCCGCCCATGCGCGTGGGCACGAAAAGCGAAATTGTAATTCTCAAACTTAAACCATCAGCAAAATGAAAGTAATAATAACAGGTGCGACAGGTATGGTTGGCAAAGGTGTTCTGCTCGAGTGCCTTGATCATAAAAAAGTACAGGAGGTGGTAGTAATTGGCCGTAATTCGGTAGCCATGCAACACCCAAAACTTAGCGAAATAATTCATGCTGATTTTTCCGATTTTTCGGAGCTAAAAAGCCAAATTAGTGGTTTTGATGCCTGCTTTTTTTGCATGGGCGTTAGCTCAGTTGGCCTAAAAGAACCCAATTTTAAGCACCTTACCTACAATTTTACACTGGCGCTGGCGCTTGAATTGGTCAAGGTAAATCCTGAAATGACATTTAACTATGTGTCGGGTGAAGGCACCGACTCGAGCGAAAAAGGCCGCGTAATGTGGGCCAGAGTAAAAGGAAAAACCGAAAACGATTTACTAAAACTAGGATTTAAGCAAGCATACATGTTTCGGCCCGGGGCAATTATCCCGCTTCGGGGCATAAAATCGCGCACAAAAGCCTACCAGTTTATTTACGACTATTTTATGTGGCTGGTAAAACTTATTAAAGCGCTGGCTCCAAACGCGGTGGTTAATACTACCCAAATGGGCCTTGCCATGATAAATTCGGCACTTTACGGCTACCCGGCAATGGTGCTAAAACCACGTGACATTATTCAACTGGCTGAAAAATAATGCCAAACATAAAACAGGCTGTTTATCAACTACTTTAACGCCCTCCTGCTTGGGTTGTACCTTAACCTCCCTGCTTTAACTAACATTTAAGCACCTTCTCAATAAAAGGACGCTGCAGCCTATCGTTTATAATAAATTATTTTATTAGTTTTGCGTTATTATTAAATTATTTTAATAACTCGAGCTATGAAAAAACCTTTCCTATTTATTCTGTTGTTTTATTTTCTTTGCAGTTGTCAATCTAATTACCAAGGGGTTCCTGCGTTTTACCATGCACTTTTAGACACCGCTCTTACAAAAGCCGGCGAGAATGCGGAAGAACTCGAACGGGCACTTTTAGAAGCGCCCAAAGCACAGAAAGAAGGAATGGCCTTTCTTATCAGCTATATGCCGGAGCGTGACCTTACTTCGCTAAGCGCCTCGTTTTTGCTCGAAAATGTGAGCTATGCCTACAAAGCCCGGGAGAAATATGCCTGGTGTGCCGCACTTCCTGATTCTATTTTTTTAAACGAAGTGTTGCCATACGCCAACGTTTCGGAAGACCGGGATAACTGGCGCCCCGATTTTTACGAACGATTCTCGAAATATGCCGACGATAAAAACAATAGTACGGATGCCATTATGGCCATCGCCCGAAATATTAAAGATGAGGTAAACGTAGAATACAACACCAAACGTTCACGGGTCGATATCAGCCCATTTCAGGCCATGAAAGAACACATGGCAACCTGCACCGGGCTTTCCATTTTATTAACCAATGCTTACCGCTCGGTTGGCATTCCTTCGCGCCTGGCAGGAACCGCCATGTGGACCAACTACAAGGGAAATCACACCTGGAGCGAAGTGTGGATTAACGGACAATGGCATTTTATCGAATATTACCCCGATTCCTTAGACCAGTCGTGGTTTGTAGCCGATGCCGGAAAAGCCGACCCCGATCACATGTTGCACTGGATTTATGCTGCTTCGTTTAAACCAACACAACTGCCTTACTATGCAGCCGTTGACGCTCCGCATGCCATGCAGGTTACAGAATTAAACAAATTGCCTGAAGAGGTGCGTCCGCGTTTTGAAAAAATGAAGGCTAGAGCTACAGATAACAAACCCTACATCTGGGGACATAATGTTACGCAACGTTACATCAATATTTATCAGAACTCTTTAAAGAACAGCCAACTTAAACCTAACGAACTACTGGCCAATGTGGTGGTATTTGCCAATGCCGATACCCAGAACAGCGAGGCACGGTTAAGCTGCCGGGTGGATGTTTTTACTGATGACAAAAGAAGTGATTTTGGCTATTCTCCTGCAACAACCGACGACATGAATCGCTTTCTTCAGTTTAAACTTAAAAAAAATACGGCCTACCGTTTTGTTGTCACCCATCCTGAAGAAAAAATAAATGAGGAATTTTCAATAGCTACCAAGAACCAGAATTCTCAGGATATTCAACTTGTGTTAAATCAATAAATTAAGCATGAAATATTTTACACTGTTTTTGGTCTTTTTTGCAGCATTGCATACAGCCCTGGCTCAAACCATAAATGTTAAAACACACGATAAGGTGCTGATAAACACCGACCCCTCAAAAGGCGTAAAAAGTTTTGTACAGTGGGGTGTTTTTCCTACACCCGATAAGGAAATACGCAAAGTGGTACTTAACCTTACCTTAGCCTACCCGCAAGACAGGGCCATTGCCCACTGGGATTACATGGACCGTGTAAAAATACTTCGAAAAGGTGGCGTAAACGGCGAATTGCTCAATTACGAAATTGGCCGTATGCTAACCCCTTACGGCAGCAATTTTAAAGAAGGCTGGAACTACACCTGGAGCATTGATGTTACGGATTTTCAGGCATTTTTGCGCGACAGTGTAGAGATTGAATACATCCATTCGGGCTACGAATCGCCGGATTTGGGCTGGGATTTAAGCCTTGATTTTGACATAACTTTCGGACCACAAGTGGCTGATTTTATTTCAGTAGAAAAAATGTGGGACGGTAACTACCGCTACGGCGACCCGGAAGATCCCATAGAGAAACAACTGGGAGCACAAATAATAACCCGAGCCGAAGATGCAGCTTTTGGCCGCTTTCGAATTCAGCATACCGGCCATGGCATGGATCGACCAAGCGGATGCAGCGAGTTTTGCAGTCGCTGGCGCGAACTGAAATTCGACGGAACAGTGGTGGATCATCGCGACATGTGGAAAGACTGCGGCAACAATCCGCTTTACCCACAGGGCGGTACCTGGATTTTCGACCGCGCTTACTGGTGCCCCGGCGATTTACAGGTCCCTGATGTTGTTGACATTCCGCTTACCAAAAACAGGCATCAGCTCGATTTGGATATGGAACCCTTTACGGCCACCAACAAAGACCAGCCACGCGAACAAATTACCTCCTATTTCTTTCAGTTTGAAGCACCCAATCGCGAAAACGACGTTGCTATTGAAGAAATTATTGCCCCTAATTTAAAGGATAATTACAATCGCTTTAATCCCCGCGCATTCAGTCCAATCATCAAAATCAGAAACCTCGGAAAAAGCGATTTGAACAAACTGAAGATCATTTATAAAACCAAAGGATTCAGCGAAAAAACCTATAACTGGAAAGGCAAACTGGGATTTTACGAGGCAGCCATCATTACGCTTCCGGGTGAAATTGACATGAACGAGGGCATAAATTCATTTGCGGTAATTTTGGAAGAACCCAACGGCAAAGAAGACGAGTGGGACGCTGACAACAACATGGAAGTTGAATTTGAAAGCATCGCAACAATTCCATCGAAATTTGTAGTTGAATTTATGACCAACAACAAACCGGAAGACAACTGGTTACACATTGTGAGCAGCAGCTACGACACGCTTTATTCCAAAACTCCGGAAATGTTGGATTCGGCCACTACATATGTTGATACACTTGAATTAGCGGAAGGGAATTATTTTCTAAACCTGGTTGATACCGCAGGCGAAGGACTGGAATTCTGGTTTTTGGCCGATGCCGGTTATGGCCGCCTCCGCTTAAAAGACACGGCAGGCAACCTTATTCATTTGTTTGAAAGCGATTGCGGCAACGGTCAGTTCTTTGCATTCAGAACCGATGACGATTTTAAAGTAGACACCACCGTCTCCCATCTTTCGGTAAATATTTATCCGCGCATGGTAAAAGACTACGCTACCATTTACACCACTACCAACAAAAAATCAACTTTAAAAGTGCGCATTACTAAAGATGGCGAATACATTGAAACACATGAGTATACCAACATTAAAGATGCACAAACCGGCCTCGATCTCCGGCATTTGGAGGAAGGACGCTATGTAATGGAAATTTTTGTTGACGGCGAACACAAGATGAACCGCCGTTTTAACAAAATTCCGCAAAGCGGATTTCGATACTAAAAACACAGTTTTTTTAGCAAGCATAAATATCATTTCGGACTGTCTTTCGGGCAGTCCGAACTTTTTTTTAGCCCCACTTTCTATCCAAAACAATATCTTTGACAGCAGATAAGTAGGTAGTTAACGCATAGCTTACAAAACTTTAAGGGCAAGCGATGCGTTATACTTTTTAGTGGAAAGTGCTCACTTAACAACAGGCTAAACAATATGAAAACAGGAAAACATATTAACTGCTCGCTAACCCAGTTGCCATTTAACTCGGTACTTAGCTTTAAAACGCTAATCGCACAGATTAAACAAATCAGCTCCACAACCGACCACCCCATGCAAAAAATGGCAAAAGCCACATTGGCTGCCGTAAACAAAGCACCCGAACTGAATGCCCCAATTTGCGCAGATGAAGCCTTAAACAACCACCCGCAACTGGTGAAGCAACTTATGGCTTTTGTAATAAGCCCCTTGCGCCACAACAGCGATATGGAAGCCTGCTCTCTTCCGTTTGCCTCGGAGCCCTTTTTTGCAAGCGAGTTGTACAACAAGGCTGCCGGATGTAAATCCCAGCATTTTGAAATTGCCATGGATGGAGATCAGGACCTTAGCCTCATCGCCAAGCTTTACCAGGCCTATCTTATCATTCTCGAAAAATTTTACAATTACAGTATTGATGTAGACATTCCGTTTACCTACCGGGTTACCAATACCAACAACGGTTCGGTTAAATACTTAAGAAAGCGCATTCACGCCGAATACCTGGAAATAAACGAAATTAAAAAACACCCAAAACTATCATCAAAAGAAATTGCCGAACTTTTTGACAATACCGAAGACCTGAATCTCTGGAACTCGAAAATCCCGCTTGAAAATTTCGAATTCTCAGGATTTATGCATTTTAGCCTTACCGATATTACACAGGATTTTGTGATCTCGCAGCTTAAAACCGATTTGCTGGATAAAAAAACCATTGAAACCAATGAAGGTTTTGAGGTACTGCAGAAGCGTATGTGTGCACTGTTTGAAAATCCACAACTAAAATTTGGTATGGCGGTTGCCCCCGATGCCGATGCCAACCTGAACATTAACCTGATTTGGAACACCATAATTCCGCGATCGGAGCTTCAATGCAGCGACTACATTGGTTCGGTTTACGAAAAAGCTTTTACTGAAAACCGCATCATAAATATTTCCGATCTGGGTGAGCAACCCAACGACCTGGTGGTACAGAACCTATTAAATGCAGGCATCAGAAGTCTGGCTATTGTTCCGCTTTTTATTGATGAGCAACCTGTTGGAATGTTGGAATTTGCCTGTGCAGCACCCGATAACATCAGCATGTTTCAAATAAAAAGACTACACGACGTATTTCCTACTTTTGCGCTGGCTTTGAAACGCTCAAAAGAAGAATGGAATGATAAAATAAGAGCAGTTATTCAGGATGAATTTACAGCCATTCACCCAACAATAGAATGGCGATTCCGGGAGGCCGTAGGGCGCTTTTTAAGCCATACCAACAAAAGCAATCAGGTACCAATGGAGAAAATAGTGTTCCCCGATGTGGTGCCTATTTATGGGGCTGCCGATATTCGAGGCTCATCGCTGGAGCGCAACATGGCCATTCAAGAGGATTTAACAGAGCAGCTGGAACACGCCCGCGACATTTTAAACTATGCCATACAGCTAAAAGATATGCCGCTGCTCGACGACATTTGCTTTAACATTCAGCAAAACATTAACACAGTTAAAAGCGGCTTAAAAGCTGGCGACGAAGTGGTTATTCTTGAGTTTCTGAAAAAAGAAGTTAACCCGGTTTTAAACCTGCTAAAAGAGCGCTACGCCGATTTAAGCGAGCCTGTTGATGTGTATTTTTCATCGCTTGATCCGGAGCTGAAAGTAGTGTATAAAAAACGCAGGGATTTTGAAAACAGCTTAACAAAAATAAGCAATACCGTTAGCGAAATTATCGACATTGAGCAACATAAAGCGCAGGCTGTTTTTCCGCACTATTTCGAGAAATACCAAACCGATGGTGTTGAATACAATGCCTACATTGGGCAATCGTTGGTGAAAAACCTGAACTACAACACAATTTATCTAAAAAATATCAGGCTGTGGCAACTACTGGTTAAGGTAAAAGTGGCACGCAGCATAAAACTACTTCAACCACAACTGACTACCAAGCTCGATATTACCCAGCTTATCCTGGTGCATTCCAACCCATTAAGTATTGAGTTCAGGCAAGATGAGAAAAAGTTTGATGTGGCCGGTGCCTACAACATTCGGTACGAGATAACCAAAAAAAGAATTGACAAAGCGCGCATTAACGGCAGCAACGAACGAATTACACAGGTTGGAAAAATTGCCATTATTTATTCGCATGCCGACGAAATTCAGGAATATAAAAAATACATTGATTACCTGATAGCACAAGGCTACCTTGCCCCAACAATTGAAGAACTGGAACTGGAAGACCTGAAGGGCGCATCGGGGTTGCGAGCCTTACGTGTTGAAGTAAATTTCGATAACCTGGCACCCAACGAAATCAATCCGGAGGAAATTGCCCGGATTGTTACCAATAATTAAAAACAAACTATCCGTACCATTTGCGCGTTCGTCCCTTCAAGTTATTTAAGGTATCAATGGTGATGTTCACATCATTTACCACCTGAAAATCGAACATTCCAACGCAAATAAAATCGGCACCATTTTTAAAAGCCCAGTTAAAACCATCTTCGGGCTTAATGGCACCGGCAGCCAGCACTTTAAAACCCATCACCGGAACGGTTGCCCGCTCTACAAATTCAATGGTTCTGTCGGGGAACAAACAAAAACAATTATCGTGAAACTGGTTATGATCCACGCTGCGTTTTCCATCCACTTCGTAAGGTACACGGTTTTCGCGCGGATGTGCCGACCAATAGTTGTCGTGGTGCATGGTTTTCATGTAGTAATCCGGAATAATGCCCTGTTCTTCGCAAGCAATCAGTGCATCAACAGTGTGCGAGGCCAGCCCGGCGGTATAACCTTGTTTACGGGTATGTTCCAGCATTAAATCAATCTTATCCAGTTTATTGTCGCGCACCATCCAGTCGCAATGGTTTCCCTGAATTTGAATAATGTCGACACCAAAATCAATGGCTTTATTAATATTCACCAGGTAGTCGTTGTTTTTTACATCGGGAGCCACCTGGGTAATCACCTTAATTTTACTTCCGGTAAGTTGTTTGTATTTTTGCATGGTAGCATTGGTCGGAAATCCAATGTTTATGGTATTTATCCCGGCTTCTTCAGCCAGCATAAGCGTTTCAAAAATTTTTCGCTCGGTATTGTAAGCTCTGAATAGCGAGGGCACATAATGCAAATCGCGCGAGTGTGCCCAACCGCCAATAAGATTACCGCCGGCCACCAAACGGCTAATTTCGTGCGACCCTATTTTTCCTTTAGGCAGCTCGCCCTTTAGCTCTTTTATATCGGTACCACCTATTTTTATGGTTGCACCTGAAAGCGTATCCACCCCAAATCTCTGCGATTGCTTAAATGCTCCAACGCCCAACACCCCCAGTGCAGGTATAGTGGCCAGATTTTTTAAAGCCTCGCGCCGCGACTTAACTGCAGCCGGCTTTTCATCCACCACCTCGGCCCTCTTTTTGGCAAAAACCGGCAGAGCATAAATTCCCCAACCCTTTTCGTTTAATGCAAATAAAACAAGCAAGGCCAGTGCTTCAATAAGGTTTCGGTTAACAATAAACAAGTTTCCATCAGCCATTAATGGCAGCGTACTTCCGAAGGGCGGATAGGCAAAGTAGTACAAAAGCAGCAAAACCACTCCCGAAAGAGCCGACAAGCGAATGGCAAGTCCCAAAAAAAGCCCTACTCCAATTAAAATAAGCGCTGCAATATTTATGGGATCAATAACAGCCAACGCCCAATCGGAGCTGGCCATCCATTGATAAAAGCCCGAGAAAGGACCGGTTGCATCAGACAGGTAGCTGGCAGCACTCCAGTTACCGGCAAGCAATTTTGCCAAACCTTCGTATAAAAAGTGCCAGCCAATAACTATTCTAAAAACCGTGATGAAAAATTTTTTCCAGTTCATTTGTTTTGGTTTAGATTTTTTCGGCTATTAAAGTAAATGCATCTGGCTCATTTATAAAAGCATACCCTTCAATTCAAAATCAATCCAAATAAAAGCTCACAAGCTTTGCGTGGTAGCTATTTCATTAAATGCAGTGTAAATTATTCAAAAACCAGCTTTTGTTTTTTGGCCGTTCTCATTTGTATTCCCGTCTCATTTTCTACATTTGTCCTTCAATAAAAAAAACAGACGTAAAATGAGCAAGGAATTTTCGCCCACAAAATACATCCTGAAATCGTTTAAAACAGGAAAACAATTTGAAGATAAAGGCTGGATGCTTGATGCTCCGGGCGAGGCTGACCCCACACTTATAAGAGCCATTTACGATAAAAAACAAATTGATGTAAAGGACGACTCGTGGGGTTTGTACAAATTTGCCGACTGGTTACCCATTGGCCGCATGCTTGAAGGCTCTTCGGCACCAGTTACTTACAAAAGCGAAGGACTGGCAAAAAAACTTGGGCTCGATAACCTGTGGATTACCTTTAGCGGCTACTGGCCCGAAAAAGGCACCAGCATGAAAACAGCTTCTTTTAAAGAAACGGAAGCCTACTCGGTATGTGGCCGAATGACAGCAGACATGAACCAGGTTTTGGTTGTGGCTTCTGCCGGAAATACCTCGCGTGCTTTTGCGCGGGTGTGCTCCGAAAATAACATTCCATTGCTTATTTGTGTGCCTGAAGACAACATCAACGCCTTGTGGTTTGATGCCCCGATAAACGACTGTGTAAAATTGATATGCAGCAAAACCGGAAGCGACTATTTTGATGCCATTCACCTGTCGAACATTGTTGCCGGAATGGATGGATTTGTGGCTGAAGGAGGTGCCAAAAATGTAGCACGCCGCGACGGAATGGCAACAACCATGCTCTCGGCAACCACCACAATCGGCGAAATTCCCGATTATTATTTCCAGGCCATTGGTAGTGGTACCGGCGCTATTGCTGCCTGGGAAGCTAATTTACGTTTGATTGAAGATGGGCGTTTTGGAAACAAAAAAATGAAACTTATGGTTTCGCAGAATGCGCCATTCACACCCATTCACGACGCCTGGATAGCCGATTCGCGTGCCATGCTTCCATTAGATGACGACCTGGCCCGCGAACAGGTAGAAGAGATTGTTGCCAAAGTTTTATCGAACCGCAAACCTCCGTACCCAATTGCCGGCGGTTTATACGATGCCATGAAAGATGCCGGCGGATCAGTATTGCTGGCCAACAACGACGAAGCCGCAGAAGCTGGAAAATTGTTCCTCGAAACCGAAGGCAACGACATCCACCCGGCATCGGCTATTGCCACAGCAACCTTAATTGAAGCTGCAAAAAATGGCACCGTAAAAAAAGACGACCTGATTATGCTGAACATTACAGGAGGCGGCGAAGAAAAATTTAAAGCCGAAAATGAATTATTCTATTTGAAACCGGAGATTATTTTTGACATTAATCCGGATGAAAACGAGGTGAAAGAAAAAGTGGCAAAATTGTTTTAAAAACAATTGCTGTTTCTTTTCCTGTAACCCACCTGCAAAAATGGTTTGAAAGCGATAAAACTTTCAAACCATTTTTTTATCAGAAAAACACTATTTTAGTGAAAAACTTCAGCGTATGTAGGTCTTTCGCCTATTTTTATCGTCTTAAAAAGAAAGAATATCATTTACTAAAACTATACTAATATGTTTAAACAAAGCAATTACATGCTAACCATTTTAACCATTGTACTTAGCACTTTCGTTTCGTGCACAACTTACACCGATTATTCAAATGTATCCTACGAAGAACCCAACCCTAAACCCTGGGAAGATCCAACAATTTGCCAGGTAAACAAAGAAGCACCACATGCGTATTTTATCCCATTTTCGTCGGCAGAACAAGCCCGAACCGAAGACAAATGGCAGTCGCCGTTTGTAAAATCCTTAAACGGTACGTGGCAATTTCATTTGGCACAAAACCCTTCTGAACGCCCGTTTTGGTTTTTCAAAAACGATTTTGACACCCGCAACTGGGATGAAATTAAAGTGCCATCAAATTGGGAAGTGGAAGGTTTTGATTACCCCATTTATACTAACGTAAAATATCCACATGCCAAAACACCTCCCCTAATTCAGGAGCACTACAATCCGGTTGGCTCGTACAAACGTACTTTTGAACTACCCGAAAGCTGGAACGAAAAGGAAATTATCGTACATTTTGGCGCCGCCTCGTCGTGCATGAACCTTTGGGTGAACGAGCAATTTGTAGGCTACAGCGAAGACAGTAAAACTCCTGCCGAATTTAACATTACCAACCACCTTGTTCCCGGAGAAAACACAATGGCTGTTGAAATTTTTCGCTGGTGTGATGCCTCTTACCTCGAAGATCAGGATTTTTGGCGCTTAAGTGGTATTACCCGCGATGTGTACCTGATGGCACGCGGGCCACAAGCCATAAAAGATTACCGGGTGGGTTCAAGCCTCGACGACACTTATACAAGCGGTTTATTTTCGCTTGATGTTGAACTGGCCAACAAAAGCGTCTTAACTGTTGAAGCAACTCTTTCTGATAACGGCACTGTTGTAAAAGAATTTTCTGAAACAACTGAAGGAACCTCAGTAAACTTTAAAGCCGAAATCCCGAATGTAAAACAATGGTCAGCCGAAATCCCGAATCTGTACGAATTGGTAATCACCCTGAAAAACGGTGAAGAAGTTGTTGAAGTTATCCGCCAGGATGTGGGTTTCCGCCGTATTGAGATAATTGATGCCACGCTACGGGTAAATGGCCGGTATGTTTACCTAAAAGGAGCCAACCTACACGAGCACAACGATAAAACCGGCCATGTTCAGGACAAGGAAACCATGTTGCTCGATATAAAAACCATGAAAGAAAATAACCTGAATGCGGTACGTACATCGCATTACCCACAGCCTGAACTTTGGTACGAGCTGTGCAATAAATACGGCTTGTACATTGTTAACGAAGCCAACATCGAATCGCACGGAATGGGTTACGGTCCTGAATCGCTTGCAAAAAACGAAGATTGGAAAGAAGCACACCTCTACCGCACAAAAATCATGTTTGAGCGCGACAAAAATCAACCTTGTGTAATTATCTGGTCGCTTGGCAACGAGGCCGGAAACGGCGTAAACTTTATGGCTACTTACAATTACCTGAAATCGGTTGACAACACCCGCCCTGTGCAGTACGAGCAGGCGCACGGAGGCGAAAACACAGACATAAACTGCCCCATGTACATGCGCATTGAAGGCATGGAACGCTTTGCCAAAGAAAAAGCCGACAAACCGCTTATTCAGTGTGAATATGCTCATGCTATGGGTAACAGCGTGGGTAATTTACAAGACTATTGGGACCTGATTGAAAAATACGAAGTTTTACAAGGCGGATTTATTTGGGACTGGGTAGACCAGGGCTTATTAACCACTAACGATGATGGCGAAGAATTTTGGGCCTACGGTGGCGACTTTGGCCCCGACACTGTTCCATCTGATGGCAACTTCTGCAACAACGGATTGGTTAACCCTGACCGTGCCGTTAAACCACACCTGCTTGAAGTAAAAAAAGTGTATCAGCACATTGGTTTCGATGCTGTTAACCTAACAAAAGGAAGCGTAAAAATCAGCAACAAATACGTTTTTATGAACCTCTCGGAGTTCGACTTTGTGTGGGAAGTAACAGCCGACGGGAAAATTGTTGACAGTGGAAATATTGATGATATCGACCTGGCACCGGGAGCAAGTAAAACCCTTAACATTGCTTTTGATGTTACGCCTGAAGCTCATGTTGAATATTTTCTGAACGTTCGGGCAAAACTAAAAAAAGACCGGAGCCTTGTAGAAGCCGGTTGGATTTTGGCCGAAGAACAGTTTAGAATTCCTTTTGCCGTTCCGGTAACTTTGGAATACAAAGAAGTGCAAATGCCCGATGTTACAATGGAAGAAAGCGAAGCACTGGCTACTATTTCGGGAGAAGGTTTTTCGGTAACTTTCGACAAAAAAGCCGGAGTAATTTCAAGCTTTAAACAAGGCGAAACTGAATTGTTGCTGGCCGGCCCTGTTCCCAATTTCTGGCGTGCACCCATTGATAACGACTTTGGCAACAACCTGCACAAACGTAGCCGAGTATGGCGAAAAGCGGGCCAAAACAGAAAGCTGACTTACGCCTCGGTTGGCGAAAAAGGAAAAAAATGGAAAGAAGTTACCTTTAAATTTGATATCCCCGATGAGGAAGGAAACACCATTGCCAAATACGAAACCAACTACACGGTTTATGGCACCGGCGAAATAGTGGTTCGCAACCATTTTAAAATGACCGCCGAAGACCTGCCTGAAATTGTTCGGATGGGAATGAACCTGCAGATGCCACGCAGTTTTGACCAGATGAACTGGTTCGGACGTGGCCCTCAGGAATCGTATTGCGACAGAAAAACTGCTGCTTTTGTTGGCTTGTACGGAGGAAGTGTTGCCGACCAGTATTGGGCCTACCTGCGCCCACAGGAAAACGGAAACAAAACTGATGTACGCTGGATGAGTATTACCGATAATGCAGGCAACGGACTATTGTTTTCAGGTATACCTTTGTTAGAGGTTAGCGCCCACCATAACATTATGGAAGATTTTGAAAGTTTGGAACGTACCGATGGCCGCCAGCGCGAAGGCGTAAAAGTGGTAAACCGGCATACCACCGATGTTAAACCACGCGACCTGACATCAGTAAACATCGACTTTAAACAAATGGGTGTTGGTGGCGACAATAGCTGGGGCGCCTTAACCCACGACCAATATCGCTTAACTGAAAAAGAATACAGTTACGCATTTAAAATGGGTGTAATTACCAGCGGAACTGACCCTGCCAAACAGGCCAGGATTGTTTACTAACAGTAAAACCGGTTAAAAAAAGCGCGGCAATAAAATAATTGCTGCGCTTTTTTTTGAAAAAACACCATTGCAATCAGCAAAAAAACTACCCGTTAAAAATTTCATCTTATTTGCATCTTTGTAGCTAAATAAATTAGAACTTAACCAAACCTATCAGGCAAATAACAAATGAAACAATTCATCTTACTCATACTCATGGCTCAAATTACTATTGCTGCACAGGCACAGGTTACCACCCGGCCAATAAACTACAAAGGCTGGGAAAATGCCATCGAACTCACCAACAAACAAATAAGAGTGGTAGTAGTTCCCCAAATTGGTAGAATTATGCATTTTAGCTACCTGGGCAAAGAAAATTTACTTTATGAGAACACCGCAATGCAAGGCAGGGTTTTTAGTGCCGAACATCCATATAAAGTAGACGGAGAGCTGGCGCATGCCAATTTTGGAGGAGACCGAATATGGCCAACTGCTCAGGATGCCTTTGTTACGCTTAATGGCAACCGGAGCCTCTCCGACCCATGGATTGATGGCTCGCCATGGGAATACGAACTGCTTAAAAACGGTGTGCAAATTACAAGCAGGGTTAGTGATTATATTGGCACTAAAGTTACCCGAACCATTACGCTGGAAGAAACTGAAGCCACCGCGAATATTAAACAAAGCATGATTAAAATGAAAGCGGGGAATCAAAAAAGCCTTGAGCCAATACCGGTTACAATCTGGAATTTAAGCAAAATAAAAAATCCTTTAGCCGGGCTTTTGCCCTTGAGCAAGAACAGCATTTTTAAAAACAGCATCGAATTTCAGCGTTGGCCCGACAATATAAACTCAGCTCCTGAAAACTACTCGCAACACGACAATGTTGGGCAATTGATTCCGGCAAGCGGTTTATTTCAGAAAATGGGAACCGACTCGAAAGGCTGGGTAGCCGGTTTATATAATGATTTGGTTTTTGGCCAGTTCTTCAGTTTTAACCCCAGAGAAAGCTATCCCGATGGTGGCACCAGCGCAACCATTTTCACCTGCACCGATTTCACCGAACTGGAATGCCTGAGCCCTGAAAAAAAGCTGAAAGTTGGCGAATCAATCGAATTTGACTTGCAGTGGAAGTTGCACAAAATAAATGCTGAAACCTTTTCTGACAAACGAGCAGAAGCTGTGAAGTGGCTTGAACAGCATTGGAAACAATAAAAATTAAGAAGGGCCACGCCAGCATATTCATCAAATAAAATACCTTTGTGCAAAATTTTTATTGATGGAAATAAAAAACCTGTCGTACCTGTTGTTATTGCTCAGCTACCTTGTTATTCCCATAGGGCTTGGCTTTCAAAAAAAAGTACGGTTTGTACTCAGATTAAAATACCTTGTTCCTGCATCAATTTTTGCCGGTGCCATTTTCATCATGTGGGACATCAGGTTCGCTCAAATGGAAATCTGGAGCTTTAATCCCGACTACCTGACAGGTCTCGAACTCCTTAAATTACCGCTTGAAGAATGGCTTTCATTTTTTATTATTCCCCTTTCATCGGTGTATATCTACGAATGGCTAAAGGTACGCTTTGAAGACTTTGAAAAACCCAATACCGGCGTGATTATTAGCCTTGCACTACTAATTGCAACAGGAATTTGTGCCTACGTATTTCGTACGCGTATGTTTACTTTTTTCACATTTTTTCTATCGGCTATTTACCTGGCTTACACCATATTTCGCAACCGTTTTAAAAAATACTATACCAAATTTTATCTTACCCTGGCCATTTCTTTAATTCCTTTTCTAATCGTTTCAGCCATTTTAAATTCGTTCCCCACTATTATTTACAATGCAGCACATGTAATTGGGATAGGTATTTTTGGGGTACCGGTTGAACGAATTGGCTATTTATTTTTATTGTTATTAATAAACGTAACCATATACGAGTACCTGAATAATCGCAGGCATTACTGATAATTACATGATGAGTATTCTTTACAATCTGGGCATATTTTTCTACGGGGCAGCTATACGCGTTGCAGCACTGTTTAACCAAAAGGCCGGGCTTTTTGTGAAAGGCCGAAAAAACTGGAAGAAAAAACTGAAAAAAGCAATTGACAGAGAAGCTTCATACGTTTGGTTTCATTGTGCATCGTTGGGCGAATTTGAACAAGGACGACCGGTTCTTGAAGCAATAAAAAATCAATACCCGAAATACAAAATCATTCTTACTTTCTTCTCTCCATCAGGATATGAAATCAGAAAAAACTATGAAGCAGCAGATATAATTTTATACCTGCCCATGGATTCCCCAAAAAATGCAAAAGAATTTATCAGGCTTACACAACCCGAAAAGGCATTCTTTGTAAAATATGAATTTTGGTACAATTATATCTCGCAACTAAAAGCACAACAAGTTCCACTCTACATTATCTCAGCTATTTTCAGAGAAAATCAGCATTTTTTTAAACCCACGCCCTGGGGCAAGTGGTACAAAAAAATGCTAAACAACTTTCAACATATTTTTATCCAGAATGAATCATCGGCCCAACTTTTACAAAATGCCGGAATAAATCATTTTACCATTTCCGGCGATACCCGTTTTGATCGTGTTGCACAAATTGCAAAGGGTGCAAAAAAGTTCGAAATTGTGGAAAAATTTAAGGGCGAAACTGTAACCCTGATTGCCGGAAGTACCTGGAAGCCCGATGAGGAGCTGCTTGCAGCGTTTATTAACAACAGCAACAACATTAAGTTTATAATAGCGCCACACGAGGTAACTTCGGCTAATATTAACAGAATTCAACAATTGTTAAAAAAACCGGCCATTTGTTTTAGCCAGGCCATAATTTCCGACATAAACGCATACGATGTGTTAATAATTGATTCTATCGGGAAATTATCATCGCTCTACCAGTATGGAAACGTAGCATACATAGGGGGTGGCTTTGGTGTAGGTATTCACAATATACTAGAAGCAGCCACTTTTAAACTACCTGTTTTATTCGGCCCAAACTACCTAAAATTTAAAGAAGCTGTTGATCTGGTAGATAAAAAAGGTGCTTTCCCCGTAAACAATTATAGCGAACTGAAAGCTGCACTCACCAAGCTTTTAAACGAAAATGAGAACCTGCAAAAAGCTTCTGAAATTTGCAAAAATTACGTAGAAAAAAATGTGGGTTCTACAAAACTTATCATAAATAAAGTTTTTAACAAAAACTGATAATTAGCACGCTTTTTGTTAGCAAAAAAATCATCAAAAAATTGAATTTTTCCAACTAATATTCAGTTAACAAAAAACTTAATCACATAACAAATATTTGCAGTTTTGGTAAACTTTTTTTAACTATCAAATATCTATTGCACTCATTATCAATAATGTAACAAAGCAAAGTTGATAACTTTTATTTAATTTGTTCATCAAAATTTTCCAAATATTTGAATTCTGTTTTATCTTGCGTTACACAATTTGGTTGTGCTGGTAACCTAGAAAAATCAAGTTTACATTCTTATAACTTTTAATACACTTACAGGAAAAAAATGGCAGTAAACGAAGTATCTGTAAAAGCCCCTGCGGGCAAAAAAATTTACGCTCAGGATGAAGCAGTAAATGCCTCGCTCGATTACTTCAAAGGAGACGATTTGGCAGCAAGAGTATGGGTAAACAAATATGCCCTAAAAGATTCGTTCGGAAATATTTTTGAGTTAACGCCCGACGATATGCATAAACGACTTGCTAAAGAAATCGCACGTATTGAAGAACGCTACGCAAATCCGTTAACCGAGGAAGAAATCTACAGCGTTTTAAAAGATTTCAAATACATTGTTCCGCAAGGCGGACCAATGACCGGTATTGGAAACGACTACCAAATCGCTTCGCTATCGAATTGTTTTGTTGTTGGTAACGACGGCGATTCAGATTCGTACGGAGGAATTATGAAAATTGACCAGGAACAGGTTCAATTGATGAAACGACGCGGAGGCGTGGGGCACGACCTTTCACACATTCGCCCAAAAGGCTCGCCGGTAAAAAACTCGGCGCTTACATCAACTGGCATCGTACCTTTTATGGAACGCTATTCCAATTCAACACGCGAAGTTGCTCAAGACGGGCGTCGCGGAGCGTTGATGCTTTCTGTATCAATAAAACACCCCGACTCGGAAAGTTTTATCGATGCAAAAATGGAGCAGGGTAAAGTTACAGGCGCAAATGTTTCGGTAAAAATTCAAGACGACTTTATGAAAGCGGTTGAAACCGAAACAAGCTATGTACAGCAATACCCCATAAAAGGAAAAGCACAGTACACTAAAGAAACCGATGCTACCAAACTTTGGAAAAAGATTGTAAAAAATGCTTGGAAATCAGCCGAGCCAGGAATTCTGTTCTGGGACACCATAATTAACGAATCTGTTCCGGATTGCTATGCCGATCTTGGTTACCGCACTGTTTCAACCAATCCTTGCGGCGAAATTCCTTTATGCCCATACGACAGCTGCCGTTTATTAGCCATCAACCTGTACTCATACGTAGAAAATCCATTTACAAAAGAAGCCAAATTTAATTTCGAATTGTTTAAAGAACACATTCATTATGCACAGCGCATTATGGACGACATTATCGATCTTGAACTGGAAAAAATTGATGCCATTCTGGAAAAAGTTGAGGAAGACCCCGAAGGAGAAGAAATTAAATTTACCGAGCTTAACCTTTGGAGAAACATCCGCCGCAAAGCAAAAGAAGGCCGCCGTACAGGTATTGGTATTACTGCCGAAGGAGATATGCTGGCTGCATTGGGCTTACGCTACGGAAGCGATAATGCCACTGATTTTTCGGAAGAGATACACAAAACTATTGCCATTGAAGCCTACCGCTCGTCGGTACACCTGGCCAAAGACCGTGGCGCCTTTACTATTTACGATGCCGAACGCGAAAAAAACAACCCGCTGGTAAATCGTATTAAACAAGCCGATTCGGCTTTGTACGAAAAAATGGTGAAATACGGCCGCCGCAATATTGCTCTTTTAACCATTGCTCCAACAGGCACCACCAGCCTGATGACACAAACAACATCCGGTATTGAGCCAGTATTCCTGCCGGTTTATAAACGTCGTCGGAAAGTGAATCCTAACGATAAAGACGTTCGTGTTGATTTTATTGATGAGATTGGCGACCATTGGGAAGAATACACTGTATTCCACCATCATTTTAAAACCTGGATGAAGGCCAACGGCTACGACACAAGTCGTGATTACTCGCAGGAAGAGCTGGACAAAATGGTGGAAAAATCGCCATACTACAAAGCTACATCAAACGATGTTGACTGGTTGAATAAAGTACGCATGCAGGGAAGAATTCAGAAATGGGTAGACCACTCCATCTCTGTGACCATAAACCTTCCGGCCGATGTAAAAGAAGAACTGGTGGGCAAACTGTATTTCGAAGCCTGGAAAAGCGGATGTAAAGGTGTTACCGTTTATCGCGACGGATCGCGCTCCGGTGTGTTAATCTCGAACGATGACAATAAGAAAAAAGAAGATAAGGGAGCTTTCCCTACAAAACGTCCGGAAATGCTGGAAGCCGATGTTGTTCGTTTTCAGAATAACAAGGAAAAATGGATTGCCTTTATTGGTTTGATGGACGGGAAACCTTATGAAATTTTTACAGGGTTACACGATGATGAAGATGGTATTTTGCTGCCACGCTCGGTAACAAAAGGATACATTATTAAAAGCTGGGAAGGTGACGACTCGCGCTACGATTTCCAATACATTAACAAACGTGGGTATAAAACAACCATCGAAGGGCTTTCGCACAAGTTTAACCCGGTGTTCTGGAACTATGCAAAACTAATTTCAGGAACATTGCGCCACGGTATGCCAATTCATAAAATTGTTGAACTGGTTACCAGCCTGCAATTGGATAACGAAACCATTAACTCGTGGAAAGCGGGTGTGGCACGTGCATTAAAGAAATTTATTCCTGACGGAACAATTGCTGAAGATGCCAAATGCGGCGAATGCGGCTCAGACGAAGTAGTTTACCAGGAAGGATGTTTAACTTGTCTTTCTTGTGGCTGCTCGAAATGTGGGTAACCAACCATACAGATACAAAAAAACCGGAAAATTAATTTTCCGGTTTTTTTGTATCTGTTTAAAAGTGAATTAAATCCCGGATTTTATCATTGTAACTTTTACTGCACGACACGATTCTTTCCTTTTCACACTTCATTACCAAATCAAACCTGCCGTTTCCCAGTTTCTTAACCTCATGAATTAATAGTTTATTTACCACTGTTGATTTATGGATACGAATAAATTCTTTCGGAAATTTTTGCTCCAATTCAGACAAAGTACTGTCAAGCACATATTCTCTTCCACTAAGATCAGTAAGAAAAACATAATTATTTCCTGCCGACAAATCCACAATTTCATCAAAACGAATAAGCGTAATTCTATTCCCTTCTTTCACCGGATAATACTCCTTTATGTTTTCTGTAAGAATTATAGACTCCTGCTGATTATTTGCTGTTGGGTGTACCGCGTTTTGAGTTGCCTTACGTTTTCGTATCAGGTACCTGATCAGAACAATTACCAGCACACCAAACAGTGCACCCGGAATTAAAATAATAAAAAGGAAAACGATTATTTCTTGCGGTCCGATAAATCCAAGTAACAAAGTATTCATAGGTAATAATTTTAGTTTTCTTCAAACTAAACAAATACTTTATTAAATTAAAAATTTAAATGCGCTACTTGCCTTAACTATAAGGCAACAACACCTGAAAGCAAGGTAGGGCGCCTTAAGGTTTTTGTAAGACGCCCCTGCAATTTCATAAAAAGCCGAAATTTCAGCTACAAAAAAAGGCATCCGAAATTCCGAATGCCTTCCATATACTTTTCAATACTACTTTACGCTTCAATCATTGCCTTATAAGCATCTGCATCCATCAAATCATTCAGCTCTGCTGTATCGCTCATTTTAACTTTCACCATCCATCCTTCGCCATAAGGATCTTTGTTAACCAATTCAGGATCATCGGCTAAAGCTTCATTAAACTCAGCCACTTCTCCTCCAACAGGCATAAACAAGTCAGAAACCGTTTTTACAGCCTCAACCGTTCCGAAGGTTTCACCTTTGTCTAAAGTTTCTCCTTCAGTTTCAATTTCAACAAACACAACATCGCCCAACTCTCCTTGTGCAAAATCAGTAACACCTACAATAGCCATGTCGCCTTCTACGCGCACCCATTCATGGTCTTGCGTATATTTCAAATCAGCAGGAATATTCATATTATTTGTTTTAAATTATTTAACTGATGTTTAATGCAAACAGCCTTGCGTTGTTATTTCAAAGTATACCAGAGCAAAGCTTGTTTCAAATTCGAATTAAATTACGATTTTTGCCAAAATTAAAACATTTTGCTGAGAAACAATCCTGTTAAGGGCATGCATTTCCCTGATTTTTATCGCATTTTACACTCAACACCTCAAAATATGTAGCGCTTTTTGTATAATTGCAAAAATTGTAGCTTTATATGTATTCAAAAATAATTAATTCGCTTGCCGATCTCCATGTTGCTGCCGAAGAGCTGATTGCAACATTTAAAAACGACAGGATTTTTGCATTTTATGGTAAAATGGGTGCAGGCAAAACCACCTTTATTCAATCTATTTGCCGTGCACTGGGCTCCACCGATAATGTTACCAGCCCCACCTTTGCCTTAATTAATGAGTACAACACTGCTGAATTCGAATCTATTTTTCATTTTGATTTTTATCGGATTAAAGATATCGAAGAAGCTTTCGACCTGGGCTACGAAGACTATATTTACAGCGGAAGTTACTGCCTTATTGAGTGGCCCGAAATGATTGAATCGCTTCTTCCGGAAAAAATGGTTGAGGTAAAAATCGAGGTTCACGACGACGAAACACGTACAATTACAGCCCGCGAAATATAATTTTACAAACGCACACGCTGCAATTGCCTACTTACAAATTAATTTTCTTTGAAAACTCCCCTTTTGCTTGTAAATTGCTACTGTTGAATTCATCAGAATAATTCATTATTTTCAACTATGGAAAAAGCAAAAGAAAAGTTATCGGTACCAAAAACCATGCTTCTGCCAAAAGAAGAAATGCTGGAGGTGAAGAAGAAAGGGCAAAAAATAAAAATTGGTATCCCATCAGACTACTCCAAAGTTGAATACCGTGTACCCTTAACACCACAAGCTGTTGATTTACTGGTTTCGTATGGGCACGAGATTCTGATTGAGCGCGATGCCGGAAAATCAGCCAGTTACTCTAACGAAGACTACCAAAAGGCAGGTGCCACTATTGTTGAAACCAAGGAAGAGACTTTTCAGTGCGACATTATTTTGCGCGTTGCCCCTTTTAGTTGCGACGAAATTGATGCCTTGCGCGGTAATCAGGTTATCATATCAAACATGCAGATTCAGGCACATTGCAATGAATCGATTCAGAAAATGATGCAAAAAAAGGTAACCACAATTGCATTTGAATACCTTGAAAACGAAGATGGATTTTTGCCGTTTGTGCACCAGATGAGCCAAATTGCAGGGGTTACCTCAATTACAATCGCCAGCGAATACCTGAGCAATTCTCGTAATGGTAAAGGCGTACTTTTTGGAGAGGTTACCGGCGTTACTCCGGCCGAGCTGGTTATTATCGGCACCAGTACCGCTGCAGAATATGCTGCCCGGGCCGCCCTCGGCTTAGGTATTTTTGTGAAAGTTTTTGATACATCAGTTTACGAGCTTAGCAAGCTGGAAGAGAAACTTGGCCGACGCATTTTTACTTCGGTATTTTACCCCAAAGTACTGCGCAAAGCGCTTATATCTGCCGATGCGGTAATTGGAGCCACCTCGTTTAACACGCCTCCAAAGTTTAAAGTTTCAGAAGATTTGGTGAAACAAATGAAAGAAGGTTCGGTAATTATTGATTTAAATATTAGCCAGGGCGGTTGTTTCGAAACATCGAAATGCACCGATTTTAACAATCCATCATATACCAAACACGGAGTGGTACATTACTGTGTTCCCAACACTCCGGCAATGGTAGCACGCACTGCCTCCATTTCTTTAAGCAATATTCTTATTCCCATACTTTTGGCCATTGGCGATAATGGAGGTGTTGACAACTACATTAAAAGATCAAAAGGATTCAGAAAAGGGGTTTACCTTTACCATGGTATACTTACCAACCCCGATGTGGGGCGCATGTTTAATATTCCGGCTAAAGACATTGATTTGTTGCTCGCTGTTTTTTAAACCATTAAGCAAACAACAGTTATGCTCAACTCGCTAAACAAGAAATATTCGTTTAACGATAATCTTAAAGTTAACACACGCTCCATTTCGTCTGTTAGCCTGGGAATATTTCTTTTTTTATTGTTCTTTCAGCCCTTCGAAGTACAAAATCCGGATTTTAATAACCGACTTATAATTTTAGCCACTTTTGGTGCCATTACACTGGTGCTGCTTTGTATCTTTCGTTTAGTAATTCCATCGATTTTTACCCGTGCTTTTTCTGAAGAGCGCTGGACCATTAAAAAAGAAATTATTATCGATTTGATATTTGTAATTTTTAACTCGGTTGCGTTTTCGTTTTTTGCCCGCTACGTTGGACGAATACCAATGACCTTTCCGATTGTGATAAACATTGTAATTATTTCAATTACAGCAGCCGCAGTTGTTGTGCTTACTAACCAGTTTTACCTGTTGAAAAAGAAGGTACAGCAATTGGAAACCGCCAATAACGAGTCCAACGCAACAGAACCGGTTGAAGTACCCGCTGAAATTGAATTCGAATCGGAAAATAAAACTGAATATTTTACCCTTTTTCTCGAACAGGTAATACTCATAAAATCAGCCAATAATTACATTGAGGTGATTTACAAACAAAACGAAGAAGTGAAAAAGAAACTAATTCGCAACACCATGAAATCAACCGAAAGCCTGCTAAAAAACTATCCCGAAATTATTCGTTGCCATCGGTCGTGCATGGTAAATAAAAACTACATTAAAAAAGTTTCGCGGGGTACCGACGGGCTAAACCTGAGCCTTTTTGATTATCCACAAGAAATTCCGGTCTCGCGTCAGTATGTAATTAAACTTAAAGAAGCGTTAAAATCAAACTAATTAACCAAAGTTCTGCATTTTCCCCCTAAACGGTTGTTGAATGACTCTGCGTTAAATCGGTAGCAAGAAATATAATAAAAGCATTGATAATCAAAAAAAAAGCAAACCAATGCATAGATTAATGAGGTTTTGGGAAAAATGACATTTACCCCTAACAAATGGCATTAATCCCAAATTGCCGTTAATAATCACTTTCTTATCCAAAAAATCCCAAAAACTTTTTTTTCGAACAAATTGCTCGTTTATTTGAAAACAGAGAAAATACTAAAGTTTTATTGCCATGAATATTTTATTAATTTATCCGAAAAAGGACGAAAAACCAAAAGGCTTAAGTGCACTTTTTCAGAAAAAGTTGCGCCCTAAGCACGAAGACACGAAAGCACTGATTGAAATTTCAATTCAGCTTCCGATTACCTGGGAAAGAAAGCTACTTGATTTAAATCATCAGAAAATGGATGTAAAATCTATTGACTGGGCAGATTATGTATTGATTAGAGCAGATTTGAATCAACTTAGATCGACAAAACAACTGATTGAAAAATGCAAGTTAGCAGGTAAAAAAATTATTGCAGTTGGCGAGTTGTTCTCGATGCAACCCAATGATTTTGAGCAGGTAGACCACCTGATTCTGAATGAGGCAACATTTGAGCCTTTTGTTCGGGATGTTGAAGAAAGCCAGCCCAAACGTATCTACGATAGTTTGTTTTCAAAAGAACCTTTCCGTAAATCAGCCTATTCGCTTTTAGGCTTTTCCGCTTATTTTTCACGAAATATTCATCCCTTTTCTGCCTGAACAAGCATTTTAAAAGAAATAGGATCAACAGAAACAAACGCTTCAACCACCTCCAAACCATCTTCGTCAATCGTGTTGGCATTAACCACCACCTTAAACTGGCCTTCAGGCAATGGAAGCTCTGCGGTTTCGGTGTTTCCATTAAAAAGCAAAAACATTTTTTTCCAGCTGTCGTTTACTGCGCTGCCATCAAGGCAATACGATACAACTCCAATTTTATACTCGGCACAAAAGCGCAGGTCTCTGCGAATTAACTCGGCCTGAGGTAAGCGAAAAGCCGGATGATTTTTCCTTAGCTGAATAAGCTTTTGAAAATATTCAAAAACGTCGATAAACTCATTCTTTCGGCTCCAGTCTATCTGGTTTACCGAGTCGGGTGATTTATACGAATTTCCATTCCCTCCTTTTGTTCGGCAAAAATCTACACCTGCATGTAAAAGCGGCACACCCTGAGAGGTTAAAACCAGCGCTGCTGCCAGTTTTACACGTTTACGCAGTTCCTCGTTGCCGGCTTTGGGCAAGCTTTGTTTTAATTTATCCCAAAGCGTATAATTATCGTGGCACGACACATAGTTTATACATTGGTCTGGTTCGACAGCCCATGCCGAATGCACCGAATCAATGTACCCGTAATTCACGTCGGGATGATGAACGGCCGCTGTTATTCCAAATTTAACCCCTTCCTCGCGCAAGCCCAATCCGCTTACAAAACCTTTCGATTTTTTATCACCATGGTTTCCTTTTAATGCATCTCTGAAATCATCGTTAAAGCTTGCAATACCTTTTAATTCGGACGTATTTCGTTTTACTGCCCGTAACTCTTCGGGCATTGGACTCTGGTCGGCTGCCCAACCTTCGCCATAAACAAACAGGCCCTTATCAATTTCATTCAAGGCCACCCGTATGTCTTGCATGGTTTTTATATCATGAATTCCCATCAGGTCGAAACGGAAACCATCAACATGAAATTCCTCTACCCAATACCTCAATGTATCGATAATGTATTTACGAACCATCTCTCGTTCCGAGGCCAGTTCGTTACCACAGCCTGAAGCATTGGCAAAAGACCCGTCATCTTTTTGCCGGTAAAAATAGCCCGGAACAACCTGGTTAAAAACCGATTCTTTGGCATAGTAGGTATGGTTAAAAACCACATCCAGAATAACGCCAATTCCATTTCTGTGCAAAGCTTTAACCAACTGTTTAAATTCCAATATCCGTTTACGTCCGTCATAGGCATCAGTAGCATACGATCCCTCTAAAGCGCTGTAATGCATCGGATCATATCCCCAGTTGTATTTCTCCAGTGGTTTTTCTTCATCAACAGTAACAAAATCGTTAACCGGTAACAAATGCACGTGGGTTATTCCCAGCTCTTTTAGATGGTCGAGACCTGTTTTTAATCCCTCAGGCGACTTTGTTCCTTCTTCAGTAAATCCTAAGAATTTGCCTTTATAGGTAATACCCGAATTTTCGGCGATAGAAAAATCGCGCACATGAGTTTCGTAAATTACAGCATCGGTAAAGCTTTTAAACCTCGGCCCATTGTCGTACACCCAGTTTTCAGGATTTGTAGAATTGGGATTATAAATCATTCCGCGTAAACCATTGGCACCCACACAACGGGCATAAATACCGGGCACCTCATCCAGCCACTCGCCGTCGTTCACCCGAAACGTATAAAATTTTCCGTCGTAATCCCCGGTAAGCACTGTTGCCCATATCCCATCTTCCTTTTTTTGAAGGTTGGTTTTATAGTAGGCATCTCCACGCACACCATCTTTATATAGGCGCAGCTCTACAATATTAGCGGTGGGTGCCCAAATTTTTACCGTGGTCTTTTCAGGCGACCAAAATACACCCAGGTCTTTTCCTTTATATCCGGGATAAGTAGAAAAATCGATATGGTTGAATTTCCAGTTACGCATTAAAATTTAACAAGAGTTTTTCGTAAAAAAACAGCTTTGCTGCCCAGCTTCTTCCCGTTTACATTTTTGATATAGATTTTTACTTTCGGGAATTTTTTTAACGATTTATCATGCGAATAAAAACGGTATAAATCGATGTTTAGCTCATGAGTGTTACCACTCTCTAAAAAAAGGGGATAAAAACTGTAATTGTCTTTGCCTTTTATTTTGAATTTTCTTTTTACCCAAAAGTTATCGAATACCAGCATTGGCCGGTCAATATCAATGGCCTCCGTGCCAATATTTTTTATTTTTAAAACCAGGTTGTCGGGATAAAAACGAGCATCCGCCTCCAATTGAATAGTTATTTTTTCGTTGGAAAAAAAAGACCTGCGTTTTTTCTTTTTGCCCTTTGCCCATGCCGAACGACCGGTGAAAAATAATACTGCCACCACTGCCACAAGAAATAAGAATACCCAAAGCAACTTGTGCCCCTCGGGGCCTATTTCATTTTGAGCCAGCAACACCGTGGTGTTAAAGCATAAAAAAGCAAGAATAATCCCCTTCTTCATCAGTTCTAATTTGAGGCAAAAGTAAAGTTTTTATTGATTGTGCAATCTTCAGTAACCCGGTTTCATGCTTTGCCACAACATCCTTAACACGAAACACCTATGCTTCAATATTTTATCCTCTTAGCGCCTCCACCTCATCAATAGATTTTGGTTTTGGCTTACCCAGCAAACAGGCTCCTTTATCTGTCATTACAAAATCTTCTTCGTTTCGTATACCGCCAAAGTTACGGTAACTGTTCACCTTGTCCCAGTTAATAAACTCCCTAAATTTACCTTGCCCCATCCACAAATCAATTAATTCAGGAATGAAATAAATTCCGGGCTCGATGGTAAATACATGGCCGGCGCAAAGCGGTTTTGCCAGCCGCAACGATTTTAATCCAAACTGGGTACTTTTTGGCTGCCCATTGTACCCCACCCAAACCTCGCCCAGGTCTTCCATATCGTGTACATCAAGTCCCATCATGTGGCCTGTACCACACGGAAAAAACAAGGCATGTGCACCAGTTTCCAGTGCATCAGAAGTACTGCCTTTTGTAAAACCCATAGCCTTTAAGCCATCAAAAATAGCTGTACATGCAGCCATGTGTGCATTTTTAAATGGCTGGCCCAACTCCAGCGCATCAATAGCTGCCTGATGAGCAGAAAGGGTTATTTGATAGATCTCTTTTTGTTCAGGACTAAACTTTTTGCTAACCGGAATGGTACTCGACAAATCTCCTGCATAACACATTTGATTTTCGTAACCGGCATCCACCAAAAACAAATCGCCGTCTTTTATGGTATTTCCGTGGTAGTGATTATGCAACGTTTGACCGTTAATGGTAGCGATGATGGGGAACGAGATATTGCCACCTGCAGCCAAAGCAACTTTATGAATTTCAGCAGCAACTTCGGCTTCTGTCATTCCCGGACGAATGTATTTCATTGCAGCCACATGCATATCAACCGACACGTTCACTGCCTGGTGCAGCTGTTCAATTTCTTCATAGCTTTTAATTTCGCGCTGACTTACAACGGCCTGAACCAAATCAAGCGAATAGCTGCTTAAAACCGCTGCCGGTCGCACATTTAGCAATTCAAAAAGCTTAATTTTATTTTCGGGACGATACAGTGGAAGAAAATGAACTTTTTTATGCTTATCCAGGGCAGAACCAAGTGCTTTTGCCGGCATTACCTTTTTAACGCCACACAATGCAGCTTTATCAGCAATAGAAGCTTGTGGCCCCATCCAAACAATGTCGTCTATTGTGTAGTCATCACCAAAAATAATCTCCTTGTTGTTATCAATATCAATTACCGCAGCCAATCCCGGATGGTTGATTCCGAAATAATACATAAAAGTGCTGTCTTGCCGGAAATGATAGGTATTGTCGGTATAATTCATTGGCGACTCATCGTTGCCAAACAAAAGAATTATGCCTGCCCCGACCTTGTTTTTTAGAATTTTCCGTCGCTCAACATAGGTATCTTTTTGAAACATGATTGCAATTTTTATATGAGCTAGTGAATGTAAGAAATTCTATTCTAATGCGCTGATAAAAGCTATGAAAGCATATCGCAAAAAATGGCAATGAATTTTTTTGCAGTACTTTTCAAGGATCAATGTCAAAAACATTCTTTTTAAAATAATTAAAAAGCTACCTTTGTCACCCTAAAATAATTAATTTATGATAATGGCCAGATATTATTATTTTGTGCTCGCCCTGTTTTTATTTGCATGTACAAACACCACAACCACCCAAAACTCCACCGACCCATTTGACTATGTCGATCCGTTTATCGGCACTGGTTTTCATGGGCATACTTTTCCGGGAGCAACGCTTCCGTTTGGCATGGTTCAGCTAAGCCCCGATACCCACATCATGGGCTGGGATGCCAGCAGTGGTTATCATTACGAAGATTCAACAATTTATGGTTTTAGCCACACTCATTTAAGCGGCACAGGCATTGGCGATTTGGGCGATGTTTTATTACTACCCTACTCAAACTCAACAGCGTTAAAACCGGTTGCAACTTTCGATAAAACATCAGAGTTGGCCGAGCCGGGTTATTATAAAGTACATCTTAAAAATCTGGATGTTACGGCCGAACTAACCACCAGCAAACGTGTTGGTTTTCATCGGTATTCTTTTAAAAATAATAGCGACAGAAATATTTTGCTCGACCTGGGACATATTTTGCAACCGAACTGGGGCCACCGTACAATGGAAAACAAGGTAAAAATTGTGGATAACAAAACCATTGAAGGAGTGCAGAAAACAAAGGGTTGGGCCGAAGATCATTTGGTGGCTTACCGCATCGATCTTTCGGAAGAAGTTGGTCAGTTTAAGACCTTTGTTGAGGATAAAGAAACAAAAGGCTCCTCCTTCACCGGAAAAGACATAAAAATACATTTCAGCTTTCCAGAAAACGATGAACCACTATTGGTAAAAGTTGCCCTTTCAGTAGTTGACGAGGAAGGTGCCAATAAAAATATGCAGGCCGAACTTCCGGGATGGAACTTTGAGCAAAGTATAGAAAAAGCACAAAACGAATGGCGTGAAGCACTGCAGGGAATCACGATTTCGACCAGCGACGAAACCGTAAAAACCAACTTTTACACGTCACTATACCACAGCATGCTATCGCCATTTACCGCACAAGATGTTGATGGCCGCTACCGTGGAATGGATAAAACCATTCATCAGGCACCGAAAGGATTTACCAACTATACCGTATTTTCATTGTGGGATACCTTCAGAGCTTTTCATCCGCTAATTACCATTATTCGCCCGCAAAAGGCTGGCGAATGGGCAGAGGCACTGGTTCAGAAATACCGCGAAGGTGGCTTGTTGCCTAAATGGCCACTGGCTTCAAACTATACCGGTACCATGGTGGGTTACCCGGCCACCTCGGTTATGGCCGATGCCCTGGCAAAAGGTCTTGTGCCAAATGCCAATTTAAACCACTGGAAAGAAGCTGCGGTTACATCGGCCACATGGCAGGCCGAATGGCTAGAGAAACACAAAGGCAAACGCGCAGCCGAAGTTATGCCGAAACACATATATTTTAAAGAAAAGTACGGTTTTGTCCCCTCGGATTCAATCAGCGCCTCGGTATCGTATGGTGTTGAAATGGCCTATTACGATTGGTGTGTGGCAGAAATAGCGAAAGCCTCCGGCGATACAAAAACAGCCAACGAGTTTTACGAGAAAGCCAAAAATTACCGACATTATTTTGATACCTCAACGGGTTTTATGCGCGGAAAAAATGCAGATGGCAGCTGGCGTACGCCTTTTAATCCAAAATACTCTGACCACGAACATGCCGACTATACCGAAGGAAATGCGTACCAGTGGAGCTACTTTGCACCACACGACATGGATGGGTTAATTGAACTTTTTGGGGGCAAAGCAGCATTTGAAAACAGCCTTGACAGCTTGTTTACCACTAGCTCCGAGATTTTAGGAGAAAATGCCTCGGCCGACATTACCGGGCTTATTGGCCAGTATGCACACGGTAACGAACCCAGCCACCATATGGCCTATCTTTACAATTACACCAATGCAAGCTGGAAAACTCAGAAATACCTTGACCACATACTTTACGATTTTTACCTTCCGGAGCCGGCAGGAATCATTGGAAATGAAGACTGTGGACAAATGTCGGCGTGGTATGTACTTAACGCCATTGGATTTTACCAAGTTTGCCCCGGCAATCCAACATACACCATCGGGCGGCCTGTTGTCGACAAAGCTTTGGTTAAAGTTCCTACGGGCACTTTCGAGATTATTGCCCACAACAATTCAAAAGAAAATAAATTCGTGGAAAAAGTTGTTCTGAATGGGAAAACGCTGGATACTCCTTTCTTTTCGCACAACGACTTAATGAAAGGGGGTAAACTGGAATTTTTTATGACAGCCAGACCCTAAGCACGCAACCTTTGCCCATGGAACTCCATCTTATTAACCAAACATATTAAGATGAGAACCAAATTCTTTTTACTAATTGGCATTGCAATCATAGCGCTGGTTTCGTGCAGCAATGACAGCGACGACGATCATTTTGAGCTTCCCGAACGTAATTATACCAAGCTTATTGAACGTCTCTCAGAAAACTCTTTTGAAGCAGAGCTTATCAGCAAAGCAGAAGCCCATTACCCGCCACGCGAAGCAGTGGTTGAAGCCGCCCAATGGTCGGGGATGGAGGTGCCGGAAACCAACTGGTGGTATTACAATCATTTTGATGGCGTGCTAATTCCTTATTGCATAACCACGGAAGCCATTGACTACTACGCTGATTTAATTGACCAGTACAATGCCAACAAGGAAGATGTATTTTTTATAACTGCCGAATTCAGTTATACCGCCGATGTTGATTTTTACGAAACATATACTTCGCCTGCAATCAATTCGGTTGGCAGCCCTGTTGAAACCAAAAGTTATGAATCGGTTTATGTGATAACTCTGGATTTAAAGTGGACGAACTATTGCGGGTCACTTTGTGGCATGTGGATTGACACCCAACGAATTGCCGTATTTAATCAATCGGGCGAATTGCTCGATGTATTTTTAGATGGCGAACAATCTGTTGCAGTTTCCTAACCATTTGAATATAAAAAGAGCTTTACCAATACGCTTTGAATTGAATAAAGCTCTTTTGTTTTTATGCGAGCTTATTGCACAGCTTTTAAAAATGCCGCCTCTCCGCCAACTACCGGAATCTCGATACTTGTCTCCTCCAGGTCAATGGTTAATGCTGTTCCAGGCGCTGGCCGAAGTGTAAAATCACGGTCGCTGGAAAAAATCATCAAGCCAATTTGCTGACCGGCACGAATCACCTGGTCGTCGGGTTGTAATTCAAAAGCCATTTCGTAAAACCGACCTGGTTCAAGCGGTTCACTTTCCCACAACGATTTATGGTTTTGTAAATCGGCCCAGCCACGTGTAATAATATTGTCGGTGATTTTTACCCTACGGCCTTCATCCCATGGCAACGAAACCAGGTACACCGAAAGGTTAACGGCTGCCTTACTGCTGGCTGCTTTTATACTTATTTTGGGTTTGCCTGAAATGTGCAAGTCTTCTTTAAGGCTTGGGCTTACATAAATCAGGCGGTGAGTGGTTTCTTCGGCTTTAGCCAGTTCTTCTGCAGAAAACGAGTAGTTATCAATCAAAGTCTCCGGGTCTTGTTTTGAAGGTTGAACAGGCAACAATTCTCCTTTTCCGGGGGCCCCGGCTTTCAGGAATAATTTTACAAGGCTTGCATCAGGATTAGGATAATCCTTGTAAGGTGTTGGATTTTCGCGCTCATCCTCTTCGCGCACTATCCAGGCTTTTGCATCGTTCTCCACATCATTTTCTACTCCAAAAAGATAACGGGTAAACCAGCGGTTCATCATGCTAATGGGCGGTGGTCCGCCGTGCCCATTCTGGTGATAATAAATCTGGCATGGAATTCCCTTTGCCTTGGCAGCCTCATAAATACGAAAGCTATGTTCGGGCATTACATTCCAATCGTTAAAACCATGCGACATGAGTAAAGCAGCTTTCATCGGCCCCATGTCATTAAGGTAATCTCTTCCGGCCCAAAAGTCGTTATAATCACCGGTTATCCGATCCATTCCGTTTCGCATCTCCGTGTCTCTGATATGTTGGCGCGCATATGCTCTTCTATCGATATCGCCACTATGAATAAAATCGAAAAGCACATCAATGTCTTCGCCCAGGTAACCTCCCGGCGAACGCACCAAACCGTTTGACCGGTAATAATGATAATACGAAGTATTTGGTGCGATGGGGATGATGGCTTCCAGTCCTTCAACTCCGGTAGTGGCCGCTGCCAGGGGCAAGGTTCCATTGTACGAAGTTCCTGTCATTCCCACTTTTCCGGTGCACCAGTAGGCCAACACTTCTTCATCTCCGGTTCGGGTTTTAAAACCTTTTGCACGGCCACATAGCCAATCAATTACTGCTTTGGGTGCCAACGATTCGTTATCGCCTCCAACCGTTGGCGAACCATCAGACAAACCGGTTCCCGGCGATGAGGAATGCACTACCACATAACCGCGAGGAACCCAGGTTTTAACATGACCTTTCGAGATAATTGGCCGCATTCCCCGTCGTTTAACCTCGGGCGGATGAGTGTATTGCGTTGGTTTCTCGCCCAATTCATGATGCACATCCCAGAAGTATTCAGGATTATTACCTGCCGTTCCTGCAAAATAAGGACTGGTATTGTACACAACCGGCAGTTTTAATCCTTCGGTTTCCGTTTGCCGAGGCCGCGTTACATCCACATGCATACGATCGGGCCGGCCATCGCCATCCGAATCAAATTCAGTTTCTACCCAAAGATCTTCGCGAATCCAATAATCCGGATCTTCAAAAGCTTTTACTATTTGTGCTTCTCCGTTTTCAAAAATTGGCTGCACAGGCTCGCTTTCCTGAGCTTGTATTTCCAAAGCAACTATACTTACCATCAGCAAAAAGACATTGCTAAAAAACCGGCTTTCTCTTTTTTTCATTTCCATTGAATTATTCGTTTCATCTCCTAATGGTCCATTTTAACCTTACCGTAAATCAATTGCATGGCGGTTACTTTTTCCCTGATAAATATAAGCATCTGACAGGCTTTTTTGGTGACGAATAACAGTCTTTGTTAAATATTTGTAAGAAATATAGCTTTCACTTATCACTTATCCGATATTAAGAGTTTTTTGTATTTATTTGCAATAACTATTAACACGACAGTTATGAGACAATTAGTTTGCCCAATATCGAACGAAAAGATCGATGAAAAAATAACCCGCCTGAATGCACTAATAGGAATTTTGCTTCTAATTGCAGGTTTTGTTATGGATTCGCCGGTATTTTTGTTTGTACTTATGGCCGACTTTTTTATTCGTGCGTTTACCCCACTAAAACACAGCCCCATAAGCTACATTAGCCATGGCCTTACAAATGCCCTTAACTTAAAGGGGAAATCGATTGCAAAAGCACCAAAGGTGTTTGCAGCCAGGCTTGGCTTTTTAATGATGCTGGTTATTTCGGGTTTATACATTGCAAATCTTACTACTGCTGCAATAATTGTTGCCGGAGTATTGGTATTTTTCGCTTCGCTTGAATTTGCACTGGCTGTTTGCATGGGATGTATTATTTACACATATGCCGTACTACCTTTTTTTAAATAATTATACTTGAATACAATTTTTCAAAGACTTCCGTTATTCTGCGGAGGCCTTATTTTTTTAATCCCTGACGAACGGCATTTAATAACTTTTTGTCCTTATCGGCTGCATACTCCCAAAACATTACACCACCAAGGCCTTGTTCTTTAAGGTAGTTTATTTTTAAGGCTATGGATTGTTCATCTTCATACGAAATAAAGGTCTTCTCCACCGGGTTCCACAGGTATGGCGCCTGTGCATTTTCGTCCCAGAAGCGTGTAAAACCATTCGCATTAATATTCTCACAAAAATCAACATAATCAATACCCATCCCAACAGTTTCGGCCTTATTAAACAGAATTTCATCGTCACTTGCATCAACCCCTTTCCATATTCTGCCATAAAACGGAATTCCGAGGTTCAGTTTTTTGGCCGGAACGCCTGCTTTGAGGTGCATGCTTACAGCATTAAGTACACTGTTCATATCCTTATCGGGGTTTGCCGAGGCGCTTAGATTACTGTGATGCCCGTTGGTATTGTGCCAACCATTGTAAAAATCGTAGGTCATAATGTTTATAAAATCGAGGTACTTCTGTACTTCGCCCAGGTTAGTATTATCAACATAAACCATATCAGCACCAGTGGCAATGGTAAGCAAATAGTGTTTTTCTTTTCCCTCAGCCCGAGCCATTTCATCAAGTGACTCGCGTACTTTCTGCAACATCAGCGTAAAGTTTTGTACGTCTTCAGGGCGGTATGTATTTCCTGCCCCTGGCTGATTCGGATACTCCCAGTCTAAATCGATACCGTCCAGGCGATAGTCATTCACCATTGTTGCACAACTTTTTGCAAATACTGCGCGCGATTGTTCTGTTAAAGCTGCATCCGAAAATCCTCCGGACCAGCTCCAACCACCAATAGAGATCAATATTTTTAAATTGGGATTTTTCGTTTTTAAGGCAACTAATTTTTCCAAATCAACAGGGGTTAAGTTTTTCCCGTCAATTTTGGTGGTATCAAATACAGCTTGTCCGTTACGAATATTGCCAAAAGCATAATTAATATGCGTAATTCCGTCAGCATCAATTTGTGTGAAATCATAATCGCGATAACCAGCAACGTACGCAACCAACTTGTAGCCACTGTTTTCTGTTGACGATTTACTTTGTTTTTTTTCGGATGGTTTTGAACTACATGCCTGAAATAAAAGAAACGAACTAATAATTACTGCTAATAAAATGCCTGATCTCATATTAATTTCATTTAAATTTTAGGCTCTAAATGTATGGTTTATCTAAAAAGAAAACTAAAAACTTTTTAATATTATTTAAAATTGCTGCTATATTTTTTAAAAATATAAATTTAAATTACTTTCGGCATTCAATCTTTAACAACAAAAACTACTGATGGTAGAGAAAAAGAATAACATAACCAACCCGGCACTTTGGGTTCCGACTGCTTATTTTGCCATGGGCTTACCTTTTATGGTATTGGCACAATCAACTGCAATTATGTATAAAAACATGGGGATTTCCGATAGTAAAATTGCATTCTGGACCTCGTTAATTATGCTGCCATGGACTTTAAAGCCACTCTGGAGTCCGGTTTTAGAAATGTTTAAATCGAAAAAGTTTTTTGTTGTTACCTGCCAGTTTATTACTGCTGTTACTTTTGCGCTTATTGCTTTTTCGTTGCCGCTACCCCATTTTTTTGCCTACTCTATAGCCTTGCTTGGTGTTGTGGGATTTAGCGGAGCCACCAACGACATTGCCACCGATGGAGTTTACCTTAGTGTATTATCATCAAAACAACAAGCCCGCTACATTGGCTGGCAAGGGGCAAGTTACAATGTTGGAAAATTTTTGGCCTACGGAGGTTTTGTAACCATTGCCGGCGTATTGGAAAAACAAATGGGCGTTGTAAATGCCTGGGTGGCTGTTATGTTGGGAATTGCTGCCGTTATGGCCCTGGTGGGTTTGTACCACTCGCGCATGTTGCCTGTTGGCGAGGTATCAAGCACCGAAGTACAATCGTTAAAAGAAGGATTTGCCACGCTTTGGGATGTATTAAAGACCTTTTTTCAGAAAAAATACATTTACTGGTACATTGCTTTTATTGTACTGTACCGCTTTGCCGAAGGTTTTGCCATAAAAATTGCCCCGCTGTTTTTTAAGGCAGCCGTTGCCGATGGCGGACTTGGCTTATCAACTACCGAAATTGGTGTGGTTTATGGAACATTTGGCACCGCGGCATTTGTTGGAGGCTCGCTCTTAGCCGGTTATTTTATCGCTCAGAGAGGACTAAAAAGGGCTTTAATGTTTTTAGTTGCCACCTTTAACGTACCGTTTTTGGTTTATGCCCTACTTGCCCATTTTCAACCCTCGAGCCTGTATCTTGTTGGAGCCGCAGTGGTTTTCGAATACTTTGGCTATGGCTTTGGTTTTGTTGGGCTTATGCTTTTTATGATGCAACAAGTAGCACCCGGAAAATACAAAATGGCACATTATGCTTTTGCAACGGGAATAATGAACCTTGGCTTTATGATTCCCTCGATGCTGAGTGGTTATTTTAGCGACTGGCTGGGCTACAAACTGTTTTTTGCATGGGTGCTGGTAGCAACCATTCCGGCATTTATTGCTGCACGCCTTGTTCCGTTCGGACACCCTGAAAAAGATGAAGAAGAAACAAAATAATACTTACTGTAATGACAAAAAAAGTTAATATACCTTTTCAAGACCGGCCTGAAGGTTGCTCAGATGTAATGTGGCGTTATTCCGAAAATCCGGTTATTGGCCGTTATGCCATTCCTACATCAAACAGTATTTTCAACAGTGCTGTTGTTCCGTTTGAAGATGGTTTTGCAGGCGTTTTTCGCTGCGATAACAAAGCGGTACAGATGAATATTTTTGCCGGTTTTAGTAAAGATGGTATCAACTGGGAAATCAATCACGAACCGATTGAGATGGTTGCCGGAAACACCGAAATGATCGAGTCGGACTACAAATATGATCCGCGCGTTACCTGGATTGAAGACCGCTACTGGGTTACCTGGTGCAATGGCTACCATGGCCCAACAATCGGGATTGCTTACACCTTTGATTTTAGAACCTTTCACCAATGCGAAAATGCCTTTTTGCCCTTTAACCGTAATGGTGTTCTTTTCCCCGAGAAAATTAACGGGAAATATGCCATGCTAAGCCGTCCGAGCGATAATGGCCATACACCTTTTGGCGATATTTACATTAGCTACAGCCCAGACATGAAATACTGGGGTGAGCACCGTTGCGTAATGAAAGTTACCCCTTTTGAACGGAGTGCCTGGCAGTGTACCAAGATTGGCGCCGGATCGGTACCAATTAAAACAGAAGAAGGGTGGCTGGAATTTTACCACGGAGTAATAAACACCTGCAACGGTTTCCGTTATTCAATGGGTGCTGCATTGCTCGACCTCGAAGACCCATCGAAAGTATTGTACCGCACACAGCCTTATTTACTGGCTCCTGCTGCCCCATACGAACTGGCCGGCGATGTACCCAATGTTGTTTTCCCATGCGCTGCACTTAGCGATGGAGAAAAAATTGCCGTTTATTACGGTGCAGCTGACACGGTAGTGGGAATGGCCTTTGCTTACCAGAAAGAACTGATTGAGTTTATTAAGAAAAATTCAGTTTAAAAAATACTTCAGCAGGTCTCAACATTTTTTTTGAGACCTGTTGCTTTTACTCAGTAATCGCCTCTAAAACCAAAGGTGTTAAATCCTCGCTTTCGGGCGAAACATAGGCTACATTTCCGGCACTTATATCGAGTACATAGGTAAACTTTTGAGCACCGGCAATGTTGCTGATTTCCTGGTTTATTTGTTTATAAACGGGTTGTATCAAGTCCATATTTCGGCGCTGCAGTTGCTGTTGTGCTGTTTGATTGTAATTCTGTATTTTTTGCGATTGCTCTAAAATCTCGTTTTGCTTGGTTTCCCTTACAAACTCAGAATATCCCTCATTCTCCTGTTCAAATTTTTGAATGGCAGCTTCGTGCTCTTCCAGCATTTCCTGGTAAATTTCTTCCATATCTTTTGACTCTTGCTCTACGATGGCCCGCAAACTGTCCATTGCAGGATGTTTTTGAACCAGTTCCTGAATGTTAACGTGGCCAATTTTTAAGGATTGTTGTGCTTTTGAAACGGATACAGCGGCAAGAATTATAAATGCCGAGAAAAGTAATTTTATTTTCATTGTGCTATTTTTTAGATTTTAATCAAAGGTGTTTCAAATATTGTGGCGATTCTCGTAAAAGACGTTAAACTTAACCAGCTTATTCGTTAACAATAGTAAAGGAGTAGTTTAATTTGCTAAATTATGTTTCGTTTTCCAAAAATCGGGCATAAAAAAAGGGTGGTTCCCCACCCTTAATATTTTTAAACATTTGATTTTTAATTTGCAGGACGAGAGAAAACGGCGTCATCAATATTTTCATCAACTTTAATTTCTTCCATTATCATTGATTGTTTTCCCATGGGCATTTCTACTTCAATTCTATTGGCAACTTTTACTCCTTTTACATCCTTGTATTCCAGCATTTTGGTAACAATATCCATGCTCTGCCCCATTGCTTCTACCCGAGCTTCTACTCTATTCACCATATAAGTATCGGCATCAATAAAATAGGTTTTTACCATACCATCTTTGTCGGTAAGTTTTAGTTTATAAGCATCAGTACCATCCACGTCCACTTTTCCCTGCATTTCAATGCTATGTCCTTTTGCTGCGTAGTTAAAAAGTTCTCCTTCCATATCTGCTTGACTCATAGCCTGTTTTAATTGAGCTCCTTCCAAATCCTGCACGCCCGATCCCATCATTGGATTAACCATCCATCCTTTTTCACCATCAAAAGCGCTGGTTGTTTTTTGGCCCATCATTTCTACGTCTACCCTAAATTTATTAGGCTTTTTAATTTTTATGGTCATGGGCATATCCATTCCCATCATACTCATTTTTGCCTTGATATCGAAGGTTTTTACATCGGCAAGTTTTTCAAGGCCACTGGCCTTATAGTAATTATCTAAAACTGATTCAAGCGATTGGGCTTGTGTGCTGATTAATGCAAAAAGCATTACGGCGGTTAATAAAAAAGTACGTTTCATTATGATTATGTTTTTTAAATTAAGTACACAGCATTTGTACCAATAAAAGTACAACAATTACAGTTTCAATCAAACACGATTCTTAGAAATAGATTTCTGCAATTATATTTTCGTAATTTACTCCTTTTTCAATAAGCAGGTCGCGCACTTCCACTACCATTAAGGCTTTCCCGCATATAAAATAATTTACATCGGGCAACTGGTTTATTTCTGTCAGGTATTTGCTTACCCGTCCCGGAAAAACATCACACGATTGTTCGCCCGAGCAGCACCGAACATAATTGTTGCCCATTGCCCAATCCAGTTCATCTTCAAAGTAAAACTGGTTAAGCTGCCGTACACCATGTATAAGTTTTTTCCCTTCGTTAAGTCCCGATCGGAACATGGAATAGAAGGGAGCAATACCCGTACCTGTTGCAATCCACCAGGCCGGTTCTTTGTGATCTAAAAAACTACCGTAAGGTTCCGAAACAAAAAGCTGATCGCCCGGAATCATTGCTGCCATTTTAGGGGTTAAAAAGCCATCGTCTTTTATATTAAATAGAATCCGCACCTCATCCTCCTGGTTGCCACTACAAATACTGTAAATACGAGGTGGGTGGTCGGTGTCAATCCCAATTTTTACCACCTGCCCGGGTAAGAATTCAAAATCCCGCCGAAAGGAAATGACATGCACTCCCGGCGATATTTCGACATTATTGGTAATTATTTGCCGTAGTAACGGAGGTTCTTTTTTTGTTGATCCTGACATGGCTCTTGTGAATAAAACTTCAGCAATTTAACAATGAATCACACTAATTGTTTCTGAAGGAAAAAGTAACAACCAGGCTTTCATCAGCATCAATAAGCAAATTCTTCACCCGGTAATATACGTTAAGTGTTGCAGCGTTGGCCACCTCGTCTGAATTTCCGCTAATGTTTAAGGCCGAAACGTGGTGTGCTTTTAAGGTAATAAGCTCCGGTGCGTCAAAACCAACGCCCGGTTGAACGAGTTCCAGCTCGTAATCCACATCCGAGTTATTGGTAATTTTTATCACTTTCGACTCTTTGTTTTTAAGCTTTAAGGGTGCTTCATTGTATTTTAATGAAGCAAAAAATAGTGGTTCAAGAAAGTCTGATTTTCCGGCCAAAGTATTGTCGTAGTACACCGCCGTGCGCCCGTCGAACAGTGCCTCTTTTATCCCCCCTATTGTTCGGCTTTTTGCAAACACCAGTGTTAAGGGGCGATGGCCATCATTCACATCCATAGGCCCATGCACATCAGAATTACCCAGCATTGTTAAATTCTTATCGTTGGCCCAACGCATTGCCTCCGGGCAAAATTCCCAATTGTACACTTCAATTCCATGTAACATATCATTTTTGAATAAGTCGGTGTGTTCATCCCACCACCGCACGGTATCAGGCTGTTGAGCGTCCCAACAAGGGTGATTCCACATTATAAACGCTCCCTGATCGCGTGCTTCTTTTATGGCTGCTGTAACATCCTCGAGTTCAAGCAAGTTCGCATTTTTTATAAACAGAACATTTAAATGTCCCGGAGGCATACTACGTGTAATTTCAGCACCTTTTATTAAAAGAATATCAGATTGTTTAGCCAATGGCTCGGCCAATTCAAACGACCGGTTATGATCGGCAACCACATCAATAGAATGCGGGCGATATTCGATATGATCGGTAATTGAAATGGCATCAAGTCCCTCATTCCAGGCTTCTTCAATGCGCACAGTTGGCCACACCGTTCCATCAGAAAATACCGTGTGCATATGAAAATCACACTTTAAGGTTTTGTAACTTTCAATATTGGGAATATGAATTATTCGACGCGGCTGAGCGTTAACTAACTCGCTAAATACCAACAATATAACAAGCAATAAACCAAATATTTTCATCATGGTAGAATTATTTAGAAATACAAAACCGTTTTTAAAGATCTTCGAAAATAACCAAGAATAAAATATTTTCATATTAATTTTTTATGAATTGTAAATGAATGGTTAAATTTAGGTGAATTATAGTCTTCTTTTTAATTATTTTAAAAAGACTCTTGTTTGATACATAAAATATTCTGATTTTTGCACACACAGTTATGGAAAAACTTTTTAAAACCACAGGAAATCAAAGCCAGGCAGTTGAGCTCAAAAAAATTGCCCAGAAGAAACAAATTCTTCGCTCAATCTATTTTAATGGCCCGCTTTCTAATTCGGATTTGGCCAAACAGATTAAATTAAGTACGCCAAAAATCAACAGCCTTTTACTGGAACTCATTGAAGACGAGCTGGTAAACGAATTGGGCCGTGGCGACTCGAGTGGCGGACGCCGTCCGAATATTTACGGACTGGTTGAAAATGGCTTTTATGTGGTTGGCATTACCATAAATGTAACCCGCACCATTATTTCAATTTTTAACAGCTGCAACAATGAAGTTAGCGGACCTCATTACTTTCCTATTAAAATGTCGTCGGACATTAACATTTTTATCCAGGTAAATGAAAAGCTGGAGGAGGTAATAAAAGCCAGCAAAATTGACCAGGATAAAGTGTTGGTTGCCGGAATAGAACTGCCAGGTTTAATCAATCAGAAAGAGGGAATAAACCAAACCTATTTCCCCAAAGAGAAAAACCTGTTTGATAGATTACAAAAAATATTTGGCATTCCGGTTTATATCAACCATGACGCGAAAGTACGCACCTTTGCCGAACAACACTTTGGCCTTGCAAAGGGCAAGAAAAACGTGTTGATGCTTCAGGCTGACTGGGGTTTAGGATTGGGAATAATTGTAAATGGGAAATTGTATACCGGCAAATCGGGTTATTCGGGCGAGTTTGGACATTTACCGCTTGCCGATAACGGTGTGCTTTGTGTGTGCGGCAAACAGGGATGTTTGGAAACTATTGTTTCGGCCAATGCAATTGCGCGCCAGGCACGCGAAGGAATTCTTCAAGGTAATTCTTCGCTGATAAAAGATCTGGTAAAAGAAGATTTAAGCAAAATAGATATTTCAACAGTTATACAAGCTGCCAACTCCGGCGACCAGTTTGCCATATCTTTATTTTCAGAAGTTGGCAAATGGCTGGGCAGAGGAATGGCCTACCTGATTCAGATTTTTAATCCTGAACTTATTATTATTGGAGGCCAGGTTGCTGTTGCCAGCCAATTTATTCTGGCTCCAATACAACAGGCTATCCATACCTTTAGCAACCGCGATATTAGTAACGAAACTGAAATTCAGTTTTCTGAACTTGGAACAAAAGCCGGTACCATCGGGGCTGCTGCGTATGCTTTGGAACGTATTTCAAAACAACGATAATAGCAGATCCGGAACTGAGATAAAAACAGAAAACAAGAAACATCATATCTCTGTAAGCAAAGGGTCTCGAAAAAATTTTAATCGCATGAAAATCAATTTTACAAAGGTTGAAGAGGCATTTTTTGCAGAAGCAAAGTCGCAAACAATTACAACCAAAGTTCCGTATATCACTACCGAAAGTTTTCCGAAACTGGGTTTGCTTTCGGCCTTAAGTTTTTTGGAGTGGGCAAGTAAAAACCCCAATGGTGTTGTTAGTTTACCAACGGGTAAAACAGCACAATACTTTCTGGATTTTACGCATCTTATACTTGAAAACTGGACCAACAAAAAAGGAAAAGACTTTTTAGAAAAATACGGATTGGCCGATGTAAAAAAACCCGACTTAAGCGAGTTGTCTTTTGTACAAATGGGCGAATTCTTTCCCATCGACCCAAAACAGCACAACAGCCTTCATAATTATGCGCAAAAACAATACATCGAGGCTTTTGGATTTAATAAAGAAAAGGCCCTGCTTATAAACTCTGAAGAAGTTGAGCTGGCGGAAGGAAAACATTTTTCAGAAATCTTTCCTGATTATAAAATCGATCTTTCGTTGCGTTATCGCGAAGCAAAAACACACCAGGAGCAATTGCAACAGGAATCGATTTTTAAAATTGATAACTGGTGTACAGCCTACGAAAATAAAATTCGCGAAAAAGGTGGAATTGGCTTTTTCCTTGGCGGGATTGGCCCCGATGGTTTAATCGCTTTCAACACCCGCGGTTCCGATCATTTTTCATCAACCCGTCTCACTCAAACCAATTTCGAAACGCAAGCTATAACTGCTGCCGATTTGGGAGGAATAGAGGTGTCGAAAAATCGTTTGGTTATTACTATCGGATTAGGCACCTTGTCGTTCAACCCGCAAAACAAGGCCATTATTTACGCCGCAGGTGAAGCCATTGCCGATACCATAAAGGCGTCGTTAGAAAGTGAACCTACTGTTACCTACCCCGCAACAGCACTTCAGAAGCTGGAAAATGCCCGCTTTTATCTTACTGAAGGAGCAGCTGTTTCGCTTGAAGACAGTATTGATTGTTACTACACCTGCACTCCGTGGAACCATCAGAAAACGGAACGGGCTGTTATCGAACTTTGCAAGAAGATAAATAAATTTGGTACAAAACTGGAGCTTGACGACCTAAAGGCAGACAAGTACTGCAGCATGATTCCCGACCTGAATGAAAATACAGTGCAATCGGTAATCGATTCAATTTTAGCCAAGCTGCACAAAGGGATGAAAAAAGAGGTTAACCAGGTGTATTACCATACCGGGCCCCACCACGATGATATTATGCTGGGGATTATGCCATCTACCAACCGTCAATCCCGCGATGCCAGCAACGAGCTTCATTTTTCGGTGCTTACCTCGGGCTTTACTGCGGTTACCAACAGCTTTTTGTACCAGTTACTGATTGATACAAAAGACCTGATAAACCAGGGAACAATTGAAATGATCAACTTCCCCGACTTTTTTAAAGACGGTTACAAATATAAATGGGACAAAGATATTTACCACTACCTTGATAACATTGCAGCGCAAGATGAAGAAGAGAAACGCCGTGGCGTTTGTCACAGGGTGGTTCGTGCTTTAGTTTCTATCTGGAATATTAAAGACGAAGAAGAATTAAGAGAAACTATTTTTGAAGTACTTACCATTTTACGCAAAAGTTACGATGGCGGGAAAAATCCGCCAAAAGTGCAAAAGCTAAAAGGTATGATCAGGGAGTTTGAAGAAGAGCTGGTATGGGCCCACTACGGTATTATGGTAAAAAATGTGCACCACCTGCGTTTAGGCTTTTACTCGGGCGAATCAAATTACGAAAAAGACATTCTTCCAATTCTTGAAGATTTCAGAAGATACAAACCAACAGTTATTAGCCTGGCCATGGACCCGCAGGGAAGCGGCCCCGACACACACTACAAAGTGTTGCAGGCCATTGCTCGGGCAGTTGAAGACTGGAGCAAAGAAGAAGACCTGAGCAAGCTGCGTATTGTTGGCTACCGGAATGTTTGGTTTAAATACAACCCCTGGGATGTTGAAGTAATTGTTCCCGTTTCGTTAAACTCGCTGGCTACACTCGACAAATCGTTTACCGAATGTTACATTACCCAGGTAAATGCCTCGTTTCCGAGCTACCAGCTCGATGGAAAATTCAGCGACCTCACACAGCGGGTATGGTTTGAACAACACAAGCAAATTCAGTTGCTGCTCGGAAAAAATTTCTTCTACCAAAACGATTCTCCGTTGCTTAGAGCTACACACGGCGTTATTTACCACCGCGAACTAAATGTTCAGCAGTTTCTGGAAGAAGCATCGAACCTGGGAAAAGCGATGGAAAACATACTGTAAACGAAAATTATAAATCAACTTTTGCTAATCGAAACAGCGACTAAGCGCAAAATAAAAGTCGTAATAAAAATACATTCACAATGAAATTAGTTATTCATAACAACTACAACGAATTAAGCCTTTGGGCCGCAAACCATATTGCCGAAAAAATTAATGATTTTAAAGCTACGGCCGAAAAACCTTTTGTTTTGGGACTGCCAACAGGCTCAACCCCACTGGGCACTTACAAAGTTTTAATTGATTTGTATAAACAAGAAAAAGTTTCATTCAAACATGTAGTTACTTTTAACATGGATGAATATGTTGGAATTGACGAAAATCATCCGGAAAGCTACCACAGTTTTATGTTTGAGAACTTTTTTAAACACATTGATATTCAGAAGGAGAACATCAACATTTTAGATGGCAATGCTACCGACCTTGGTGCGGAGTGTAAAGCCTACGAAAAGAAAATACAATCATACGGAGGTATTGAGTTATTTTTGGGAGGTATGGGAGCCGATGGCCATCTGGCTTTTAATATTCCCGGCTCATCAATTCAATCGCGCACACGCCTGGTAGATTTAAATTACGACACCATTGTGGCCAACTCGCGCTTTTTTGATAATGATTTAAACCAGGTGCCAAAACAAGCTTTAACTGTTGGCGTACAAACTGTTCTCGATGCTAAAGAAGTACTGATTTTGGTGAATGGCTACAAAAAAGCACGTGCCTTGCAAAATGTAGTAGAGAATGGGGTAAATCACATGTGGACTCTTTCTGCTTTGCAAATGCATCCGAACGGAATTATTGTTTGCGATGAAGAAGCAACCATGGAGTTAAAAGTAGGAACGGTTAAGTATTTTAAAGAATCAGTTTAAACCAACTAAAATATACAAAATAAAACTGCCCGCCTGGTGAACCAGAGCGGGCAGTTGTGCTAAATAATCCCGAATTGATTAGCGATTATTGCAGACCGAAAATACATTTTCTTTTGTTTTGAACCAAACCAGATAACAAGGAATACTGGAGTTTTTAAACATATTTTGCAAGTCCTTAATCGCTAATGTTTTTATTCTCTTTTTATTGCGTTTTTTTCATTTCTTTTACAATTACCTCGTTATGACAGGCAGGGCAAGTGTATATTTCGCAACCGGTGCAGGCAAAACAATTACTGCAGGTGCGCATAACATCAAGGTTTGAAAACCGGAAATTACAGTTCTTGCACGTATATAACTTTTCCTTTTTCTTACCAAGCATTAAATAAATGATTTTACCAACCGAAGTACTCCAAATATAAGTACCAGGGTAAAAATTATTGCAGCCCCCGATGGAATATTCAGAAAATACGAAATAAACAGTCCGGCTATCGTTCCTACAAAAGCAAAAACCGATGATAGCACCAGTAAACTTTTAAAATCTTTTGTAAACATATTTGCTGTAGCCTGAGGAATAGTAAGTAACGACAAAATAAGAATTATACCAACCACCCTGATATTGAGCACCACCGTTAAAGCAATGAGTACAATAATCAGGTAGTTAAACAAAGCTACCGGAAGTCCGGCTGCGCGTGCAAATTCCTCATCAAAAGCAATGTAAAGTATTTTTCGGAGGAAAACAGCAAAAAAGCTTACTATAACCACGTTGAGGGTAAACATCCACCAAAGCTCCGAAACCGTAACGGTAAGTATATTACCAAAAAGGTAGCTCATTAAATTTGGCGTATAGCCCGGAGTTAGAAAAACAAAAATAATACCGAGGGCCATTCCCAGCGACCACCAGATGGCAATAGAAGAATCTTCACGAATTTCGGCCACCCTGGTAAAAAACTGTATGCCCAGTGCCGATAAAACAGCAAACAAAACAGCACCTAACAAAGGATTGAAGCCCAGAAAAAAAGCAAGTCCTATTCCGCCAAACGATGCATGCGTTATTCCGCCACTAATAAATACAATGCGGCGAGAAACAATGTAAGCACCAATAATTCCGCACGAAATACTGGCAAAAACAGCAGCCCAAAAGGCTTTCTGAAAAAAATCGTAAGAAAACAATTCAATAATCGCGCTCATATTAATGGTGGTGCTTTAGTACAGTGTGAGGAACTTCGCCATGTGATATAATTTGTATCGGGCAGTTATAATTAGCCAACTGCTGTTGCGAAATTACATTGCTTGGGTGATAGTGAAGCAATTTATTAACGCAGGCAATTGTTTTTACATAACTGGTAATGGTACCTACATCGTGCGAAACCAAAACAATGGCAATTTCTTCATTCAGTTTACGAAGCTTTTCATACAATTCACCCTCAAATCGGTTATCAACAAAAGTATCGGGTTCGTCGAGAATAAGTAATTTAGGCTGACTTAACAATGCACGACACAGAAAAACCCGTTGCATTTGCCCGCCCGACAGCTCGCCAATAGCTTTATTTCGTATGCCTGTAATACCCATTTCCTCAAGCAATAATTCGGCCCGGTTTTTTACCTGGCTACCGGCTTTGTTCGGATTTTGCATGATTGCCCCCGACAAAACAACATCGAAAACCGTGATGGGAAACTTCCTGTCGATATGTTTTACCTGTGGCAAATACCCGATAGGTTTTTTGCGTCCTCCCATTTTTGGTGAAAATGTAATCTTCCCCGATTCCGGTTTTAACAAGCCGAGTATAGCTTTTAATAAAGTTGTTTTACCGCCTCCGTTTGGCCCTATTACCCCCAGAAAATCTTTCTCACGCACTTCCAGGTTTACCTTTTCCAACACCGGTACTTTATCGTAGGCAACCGTTAAGTTTTCTATTTTTATTAATGCATCCATTAAAAGTTGTCAATCAGAATTTGGGTCATTTTTTTCAGGTTTTCTTCCCAGGCCGGATCCAGTGGCCACACCTGAATGATTTCACCTCCTATTTCCTGGGCAAATACGCGCGCATGTTCCCGGTCAAATTCACTTTGAATGTATATAATTTTTATTCCTTCAGCCTTGGCCATGTCAACTACTTGTTTTAAATGCTGAGGCGTTGGCTCTTTCCCGCCCGATTCGAGCGAATACTGATTGAGCCCGTACTCCCGGGCATAGTACGATAAGCTGGGATGGAAAACTATAAATTTCTTGCCGGCATAGTCCTTCAGTTGATTTTTCAGTTCAACATGTAGCACATCGCATTCTTTTACAAAGCGCATGTAGTTTGCTTTGTACTCAGCAGTTTTTTCTGGTTTTAAAGCAGTAAGTTCATCAAGAATAACTTTTGCCATTTGTTTTACCAAAACCGGCGACAACCACACATGCGGATCAACACCATCGATATGAACATGATCGCCATGTTGATCGAATTTGTCAGCAATTAAATCCAGCCCCTCCGAAATATTTACCACTTTCATTTCGGCATTGGCCTGGGCGATTTTCTCTTTCCACGAGTGCTCAAACCCAATATATCCAATCCGAAACCAAATGGCCGAACGGCTAATATCTTTTAACTGCGATGGCAACAAAGTATAAGCTGCGGGGCTCGATCCGGGCGGAATCAATACATTTATTTCAAAATCATTTCCTGCAATTTTTTCTACAAATGTTTTTTGCGGTAAAATGCTAACCGTTATAACATCGGCTATCTTTTTGTTTTCTTTCTTACTATTCCCGCACGAAGCAAGCAGTGCAACAAGTGCGAATAAAACGAGCAATCTATTCATTTCAATTTTTTTAGTGTTCCCACTTAACAAAGTTCTACAAATTTAGTTTTATGTTTTTGAATAAACAGTACCGAATTTAATTAAAACTTTTTTGAATCGGGACTTTTGGGTGGCACCGGATCATAGCCATGCGTACCCCATGGATGACATTTTGATAAGCGATGCACTGTAAGTACAAAACCTTTAAACGGACCATGCAATTTTATTGCCTGAACGGCGTATTCAGAACACGTAGGCACATGCCGGCACGAAGCAGGTGTGAGTGGCGAAATGGCGTATTTATAAATATAAATTGGAAGTAAAAGTACCCACCCTAAAAATTTTAATATGGCTTTTCCTACTGTTTTCATTAATTACACTAACAAAGGTAAAATTAAAATTGAACGCTATTTCGAAAGCCAAAAAATGAGTTTCATCTTAAAAAACGTTAAAGCTTATCTGAAATAAAAATAAATACCCATAAACCTTTGCAAGCGTCTGTATCAATTGCATAATATTTTTAATTTTGCTTACACACAATAATAGAGTATTACAATCTTAATTAAATAAACATAAGATAATGAAGAAAGTTGCAATTGGAGTTGATATAGGCGGAACAAATACAGCCATTGGTGTTGTTGACGCTGAAGGAAATGTGATGGTAAAAGATAATATTTCAACACCATCGCATGGCGATATCGACCAGTACATTTCAGATTTGGCAGCAGCCATCAATGAATTAATTAAATCGGTAAAATTACTGAATGAAAATCTTGAGGTACTTGGTATTGGTATCGGAGCTCCAAACGGAAATTATTACAGCGGCACCATCGAATATGCTCCAAACCTTTCGTTTAAAGGCGTAGTTCGTTTAGTTGAATTGCTGCGTGCACATTTCCCATCGATGCAGGCGCTGGCATTAACAAACGATGCCAATGCTGCTGCTATTGGCGAAATGATTTATGGAGGTGCCAAAGGAATGAAAAACTTTGTGATGTATACCTTGGGAACCGGTGTTGGCAGCGGAATTGTTGTTAATGGCGACCTGGTGTACGGACATGATGGATTTGCCGGAGAATGTGGACACACCACCCTGATTCCTGGTGGACGTTTGTGTGGATGCACAGCATTGGGCCACCTGGAAGCTTACTGCTCGGCTCCCGGAATGAAACGAACTGCTTTTGAATTAATGGCGCATTACAATGCTACTGATAGTTTGCTTGCTGATAAATCGTTTAACGAGCTCGACTCGAAAATGATTTTTGATGCTGCAGAAAAAGGCGATAAAATTGCACTTGAGGTATTTGAAAAAACCGGAGAATGGCTCGGACAAGGTTTGGCCGACACCATACACCACCTGAGCCCCGAGGCTGTTTTTCTTTTTGGTGGACCTACAGCTGCCGGCGATTACATATTTAAGCCAACAAAAAAATATATGGAAAAACACCTGCTTCCGATTTTTAAGGACAAAATTAAAATCCTACCGTCGGAACTTAAACCAGGCGATGCAGCCATTGTGGGTGCAAGCGCTTTGGTTTGGAAAGAAATTGATAAATAATACTTACCAAAATATTTTAAAAATGAGGCTGTCTCTAAAGGGACGGTCTCTTTTTTTACTTTAAATCTCCATCCGGTATTGTATCTTTAAGCAATGATACGTTTTGCCAACTTCCTTTTTTTCATTTTCATTTGCGTCAATACCATGGCTCAGGAGAATGAACTATTCATTTCCGATAAAATAGCATTGCAGGAAAGCAGGAGTTTTCAACAAAAGTCGAATTTTGTTGAAAGCCAGAGCAACAGCCTAACAGACTTTATTTACCAGCGAATGGAGTGGCAGGTTGATCCGGCAATTCGCTTCATTTCCGGAAAAATAACCACACATTTTATAAGTAAAACCGATTCACTTCAACTGTTAGAATTCGACCTCAGCAGTGAACTCAGTACCGATTCTATTCTAATCCGGGGCAAACAATGGTCTTTTACACACGAAAACAACAAACTAAGCATAAATTTACCTGAGCCCGTTGCTACAAATCAAACCGATTCGGTAACTGTCTTTTATCACGGGGTACCTCCATCAACCGGTTTTATTTCGTTTGCAACAAGCACACATGGATCAGCCTTTACTCCGGTTTTATGGACACTTTCAGAACCATATGGAGCCATGGATTGGTGGCCGTGTAAACAATCGCTGGCCGATAAAATCGATTCGATTGATGTGCTGGTAACTTCGCCCAAACAATACTATGCCGCAAGCAACGGAATACTGGTCTCTGAGAAGGAAAACGAGACGAACCGCATTATGCACTGGAAACACCGTTTCCCGATTGCCACCTATCTGGTTGCTATTGCTGTAACCGATTACAAAAGGTACTCCGATTACCTGCTTTCTGCCACCGGCGACACAATAGAAATTCTAAACTACGTATATCCGGAGAATCTGGAAAAAGCAAAAACGGAAACACCGGTTACCGCCGATTTAATCCAACTGTTTGAAAATATAATTGGCCCCTACCCCTTTGCCAGCGAGAAATACGGCCATGCGCAGTTTGGCTGGGGCGGTGGAATGGAACACCAAACAATGAGTTTTATGGGCAAGTTTAGCTATGGTTTAATTGCCCACGAGCTGGCTCACCAATGGTTTGGAAACTTTATTACTTTGGGCTCGTGGCAAGACATTTGGCTGAACGAAGGTTTTGCCACCTACCTAACCGGACTGAGTTACGAAAATATTGAAACGGAATGGTGGCCGGTTTGGAAACAGGTATATTCAGATGAGATAAAGCAAGAGCCGGACGGTTCGGTTTTTGTTACCGATACCACTTCTGTATCGCGAATTTTTAGCAGCAGACTATCTTATGCTAAAGGAGCCTACTTGCTGCATATGTTGCGTTGGGTTATTGGCGACGCTGCCTTTTTTCAGGGGCTTAAAAATTATTTCTCCGATCCGGAAATTGCCAATGGTTTTGCCCGCTCGGCCGATGTAATAAAACATTTTGAACTGGAAGCCGACACCAGCCTGACTGAATTTTTTAACGATTGGCTTTATGGCGAAGGCTACCCACTGTACACTGCAAATTTCATTGCAATCGATCAGCAAAACACCCTCGTCACCCTTAGCCAGCAAACGACCCACGAATCCGTTGATTTTTTTGAGATGCCGGTGCCCGTGCGCTTTTATAATCACGACCAGAGCGATTCGTTGGATCTTGTGCTTCAGCACAGCGTCAATCAGCAAGAATTTATCATTGAAAGCCCTTTCACCGTGGCTTCAATGATTATCGATCCAGAGCTTTGGCTAATTTCCGAAACTGAACAAATCGTTGGCATTCCTTTCCAAAAAAATGCGTCAGGCTTTACCATCTACCCCAATCCTGTTGAAAGCAACATTTATTTATCAAAACCTCCCGCTATCAATATTCACGAAATTCGTATAACCACTGTAAATGGAGCTGTTATAAAAACCTTTCATGGAAACGCCTCAAAGTTGAATGTTGCCACTTTGCCCTCAGGAATTTACGTGCTTCAGGCTAAACACGCATCCGGAATATTTCACAGCACTTTTATAAAACAATAGCCTTACCAGTTAAAGCTTATCGTTTGAATAAGATCGGGGTGAAGACTTAATGGTACCGGACTGATTCCGGCAACACTTTCAACCAAACGCTTTTCTTCTTCGGTATAGTTCTTATCCGGAAATGAAAATTCAACAATTACTTCGGCCACCCTGCGCGGATCAGATGCCATTATTTTCGTCACATCAACCTGTGTCCCTTCAATATCAATTCCATTGTCGCGTGCTTTTATGCCCATAATCGTCATTATGCAACTGCCTAACGCGGTGGCCAGCAAATCGGTTGGCGAAAAATATTCTCCTTTCCCCTGGTTGTCGGTTGGGGCATCGGTAATAACTTTATTTCCCGATTGCAGGTGTTCATTTTCTGTTCTTAACTCGCCCAGGTAAAATGTTTTTATTGTTTCCATAAATTACAATTTTCGTTTATTTAAAGATAAAGCATTTTAAACAACCACCGGTAATCAAGAATGTTCGTAAAATAAAATATGGGGTGATAAACAAACAAAGAACTCCGGATACCAAATCTTTTTTCTATTTTCGTGTTACGAATTACAAAAATAGTATCACCATGGCTGTTTCAAGGTTTGGAGTTTCACTGGATGAAGACTTATTAAAAGCACTTGACAATTATGTATCTGAAAATGCCTTTTCCAACCGTTCGCAGGCTATTCGTCACCTTATCGAAAAAAACATGGTGGAAGAAAAGTGGAAATGCGATAACATTGTTGCCGGGGCAGTTGTATTGGTTTTCAATCATTCAAAAAAAGAAATCATAAAAAAATCGGCAGCCATTCAGTACGCACACAAAACGCACATTCTTTCGTCGCAAAGTTTCTTTTTAAACGAAATTAATTTAATGGAAATTATTGCAGTAAAAGGGCCTTCGCGCATACTCACTGAAATTTCCGATCAGCTAATCAGTATTAAAGGAATACAACACGGCAAATTGGTAATGAGCAAAGCAGAATAATTTTTTTGACCATACAGTAACACGTTTAAATAATTTAGTAACACATTAAACTATTGATAATGCGGAATTTTATCGTTCTTTCCATTCTAATATTTCTATTTCCAGCTATAGGCAACACACAAATGCACTATGCCACCAACGACACCATTCAAATAAACGAGGTAGTGGTTACGGGCACCCAGGTACAGGTAAACCGAAATAGTGTACCAATGGCTGTAACGGTTGTAAACCGTCAACAAATTGAAGAAAGTGATGAGTCGGCACTGCTGCCAATATTAAATGGCCGGGTACCGGGATTGTTTGTAACCGAACGAGGCGTAACCGGTTTTGGCGTTGCTGCCGGTTCTGCTGGGCAGATTTCAATCAGAGGTATTGGAGGGAGCCCAACCACGGGTGTTTTAATGCTTATTGACGGACATCCGCAGTTTATGGGAATAATGGGACATCCGCTGCCTGATTCATACGTTGCCAGCGATGTGGAGCGTGTAGAAGTAATTAGAGGGCCGGCTTCCATTTTATATGGTTCCAATGCCATGGGAGGGGTTATTAACATCATTACAAAAAAGCAGGCGACAGAAGGTTTTAAAGGCAATGCCCGCCTGACCTACGGATCGTACAATACCCAGAAATATATGGGATCGGTAGGATATAAAAAAGATAAGTTCAGTGTTTTTATTTCCGGTAATCACGACCAAACTGATGGTCACCGATCTCATTCTGATTTTAAAATTACCAATGGCTATCTGAAATTAGGCTACCAAATCAGCGATCATTTTGAAGCCGAAGCTGATTTTAGCGTGGCTGCTTTTGACGCATCTGACCCGGGGCCCGACACACTGAACGCTTCGCCCGGTGAAACCATTGATATAATGCGTGGCTACGGCGCGTTTTCGTTACAAAATTCATTTGATAAAGCATCAGGAGCACTGAAATTCTTTTACAATTTTGGTGAGCATGAAATAACCGATGGCTTTCATTCAAACGACCACAACTTTGGCATTAACCTTTACGAATCGTTTCAATTGATTGAAGGAAATAATCTTACCGCAGGAATCGACCTGATGAATTACGGAGGTAAAGCCAAAAATATATTTGCAATAGGCGGCCAGGGATTGACTTTTGCCGATACCTCAATTACGGAAATTGGAACCTATTTGTTTTCACAACAAAAATTTGGATCGAACCTGATTATTAATGCGGGTTTACGATTCCACCACCACAGCGAATACGGTTCGGTTTGGATTCCTTCAGTAGGTTTTGCCAATTCTTTTTCGCCCCTGACAACATGGAAAGGAACCATCTCAAAGGGCTTTAGAAGCCCTACAATGCGCGAACTGTTTATGTGGGGACCAAACCCCAACCTCGATCCTGAAATTGTTTGGAATTACGAGACAGGTGTGATGCATACCTTCGCTAACAATGCCATGCATGTTGAACTTACGGCATTCTTTGTTAAGGGCGACAACCTGATTGTTAATACAGGCCTGCCGAATGGGTATCAAAACACCGGAGAAGTATCAAATAAAGGTTTGGAACTTTCCATAGATGTTAAACCGGTTAACGATCTTGCCATAAATGCTACATACACCTACACGAATATGAAAAAACCGGTGTATGCCACACCTGAACACCATTTGTTTTTAAATGCAAACTACCGGTTAAAAAAGTTACTATTTAACGCTAATATTCAATATGTTTCGGGATTAGACAACGACCCAACAGCAGTTTCAAACACTGAAAACTATGCGCTGCTAAATGCAAAAGTAAGCTACAATTTGTCAAGAAATATAAAATTATATTTAAGCGGCGACAATTTGTTAAGCACCAGCTATGAGGTTAACCGCTATTATACAATGCCTGAAATAACAGTGTTTGGAGGAATAAACTTTTTATTTTAAACAGAAGACCGGTAGTGTTATTTTAAACCAACCCGTCCGCCCAGGTCATCGCGAAAAGAGGTGCGCACACAACGAAATCCAATGTATGACTTCGCTGTATCCTGGTACTCGAAAGTACGTGTGGCCGATTGAATATAATAGGCAATATCTTTCCACGAACCTCCGCGTACCACTTTGCGCTTCATTACCGGAGGATCATCGGGACGCGCATTGTACTGAATTTCCGGATTAAGGTCGTGAATGGTGTTATACCCGCCCTCAAAAAAAGCTGTTGAAGTCCACTCTGCAACATTACCGGCCATATCGTACACACCGTAAGGGTTGGGATCAAACTGACCAACTTCCATGGTATTTGTACTGGTGGGACTATCGGCCACATAGTTTCCGCGAAGAGGCTTAAAATTGGCTACAAAGCACCCATCCACATTGCGGGTGTAGTAACTACCCCACGGGTACATATTGTTGTGCATTCCACCCCGTGCTGCAATCTCCCATTCGCTTTCAGTTGGCAAACGATAATCGTGTGCAGGTGTTTCTTTAAATCTTTTTTGCACAATCCCTCTGAGGTTGGTTCGCCAGTTGCAAAACGCCCTTGCCTGGTCCCAGGTAACGCCAACCACAGGGTAATCGTCGAATCCCACGTGAGCAAAATATTTCATGGTAAACGGTTCGTTGTAGGTATAGGCAAAATCCCTTATCCAGCAAAGTGTATCAGGGTAAACCGGTACCGATTCCCGCATTAAAAACGAACTCCGGTTTTCAATAGGCACTAACTCGCCATCTGAATTTACCACCGAACCTTCATATTTTTGGGTTTCGTAATTAAAGGCGTTGCTTCGTTTAGCAGCCTGATTATAATCTACCCAGTAATATTCATACACCAGTTTGCGTGCGTCAATTTCACGTTTATAGGCAAATCGTTCCTGTTCCGGAATATATAACTCTTCCATTGCCATCTGGTACTCCGGATCATTCCATTCAATCCGTTCTTCCCAGTTAATTTCGGGCTCTTCAAGCGGTGCTCCATACTGATCTTCGGTAATCAGAAAATCGGTATAAGTTTGGGCAAGCAATTCGCGTGCTTTTTTATCACGTACCCAATGTACAAATTGCCGGTATTCGTTATTGGTAATCTCTGTATCGTCAATCCAAAAAGCTTCAGTTGAAACAGTTCTTGCGGGTGTTAATTCATAAAGCTCATCGTCGTTGGATCCAAGGTTATATGAACCGCGCTCGATATATACCATCCCAAATGGTGTTGGCTCAAACCATTTTGAACTTGTTCCTTTGCCAAGTGTAATGTATTTGTTGGTTTCGTTGCTACACGAAACCAGTAACATGGCAAAAACAAATATATATGTAATGGTTTTCCTCATTAAACGGGTTTTAAGCCTTCTCTATCTTAACGCCGGCTTAGCGTTTAAATTGTTTCAAAAAAAAGCCTTATGGCAACATAAGGCTTCAAATTATGCTAATTCTACTATTAGTATTCCCAAAGATCTTGTTCGTAGTTGAATATCTTATCTTCAATTCTTTTTGATTCCAACATGGCTTCTTTACCAATTAGGTAGGCACTAATGTCGCGATTATTGTACATGTTCGATTCTTTAACAATGTAACTGTTAAACATGCGCTTAATAAACAAATCATCGAACGAATGCTGACGGGCTTCGTTGTATGGATTCATCACCAGGTTGGTAGCCAACAACGGGCGTGCCTCCGGATAATAAATCCAGAAAACTTTCTGACGTTGTACCAGTCCCGAGTTATCGCCTTCGCGCATGTATTCGCGAATTGGGCAAATACCAAGAATCCGGACATTCAGAGTAGATGTTTGTTTATCGAAATACCACTGTTCTTTAATCATGTATTGTTTTATCTCGTTTGGCCGGATTTCGCCCTGAACCTGCACTGTAGTGCGTTCGCCCGTATCAAAATCAATTTTTTCTTCGGTTGTAGCCTCGGCACCAAACCTTGCTTTAACCTGGGCGTAGCTCATCGGAATTTTAAAATCATCATCGGCTTGCGCATCGTAGGGTGTTAGCTGTCCGTTCTCAATTCCTTTTAACAGCAACGAAATTAAGTTGGTACGATCGGCAATTTCAATGGTAGGATAATACAACGGAATATTCATTTTTTCACGTAAATCAATCACCCGCCAAAGCGTTTTCGACCAAAATACATCCGCCTCACGAACCGTTACCAATGGCATCGGTTTCTTTTCGTAAATATCGTTTTGTTTATATGCTCCGTTTACAATTTGGGCATCAGTACTTTTAGGTACCGCACCTAATGCAAAAACCAGCATTCCGATATAAACCACAAACTTCTTCATAATTTCTTATTTTATTTTAAATGATATTGGGTCGAGTTCGCGTGTTGTCCCATCATCGCCAACGGCCTTAATATCACCTATATAAACAATACTGTTAATATTAACCCTGCTTAAAGCGCTTTTTTGCTCTGCTGTAAAACGGTTTGAACTTGATGGATAACGATTGGTATATCCTCCTTGTCCGGTAGTTTCCAACGTAAACTGGGTAACTGTATATCTGAATTCAAAATCGAAATCTTCCAATACAGCCATCACTCCATCCTGAATTCTTAGTACTTCTTTTCTAATTTCACCTCCCGACTGACCATTAATTTTTGCTACCGGATCGGGTACGCGTTTTACTCGCCAATCGGTAGTACCAATCAAACGGCGATTTCCGTTAATTGTTGCGTAAACGCTAACCTTGGTTTTCCGCCCCATTTCATCCAGTTCTGCAGGTTCGATTACATAGTTTATTCCTTCTTTTGTAATCTTACCGTTGGTCATCTGAACATCAAGATTTTCACTGGGAATTGATCCACCACCAACTTCAAACGGGTTTTTTAGGCCTTTGTAAAACACGTTCATTTTAGTGGCCGACATGGTTACGTTTGGCACGGCCACCTGGTATTCCTGCTCGAAAGGATAGCTTTTTATGATTCCTCCGGGTGTTTTATACTTGATTAAGCCACTCCATTTAAATTTACCGGCCTCGCTCGTATTACCCACATAAATGGCTTTCCCGTCTTTTACCTCAACCTGACGGTTATTAATAAAAATATCAGGTTGCTGAGTGGTATCTTCTGCTGCAAGGAATACCTCTGCCTTATACTCATCGCCTAATAAAACGATGTTTGAATTGGCAATTACTCGTGCTCCCAAACGGTTAAATTTAAAAGAGCCCTCATCAATTTCGGCATACAAATATTTTGCAACGTAGGCTTCAGAGTTTTTTACATCGATTTGAATTTTGGAGAGCAAGGTTAACACTGCAATCAATGGTTTATCTTCAAAGTGCTCCGCTTCCCAGGTTTTGTAATTTCCTTCACCTCCATCTTTACTATCCGGATCGGCGGTTTTTAGTTCGCTAAGAATGGTGTGACGAAGTTCACTGTCTTCTTCACTGATTAAGGAGGTTAAAAAGGAGCGGTATTCTTCCACCCTTAATTTCAAATCGTTAGCCCTTTTCTGCGTAATCATCAGTTCCGACGGTCCATTTAGGTCATCTTCTTTTGCAATTTCAACAATGGTACCGTCTACTTTTGTATGAAAATACCCGTCGTCATCCACCGGATTATCTTCATCAACTGGCTTTACGCCAGAGTAAATTACAACTTCATCCTTTAGTTCCGAAACGTAATTAATCAGACCTTCCGATTTTTCCCGCAGATGATCGGCCTTCTCTTTCCATTCGCGAACTTTCGTTGGATTTTCAACATAAGCCTGTTCAAACGATGAATAAATCTGAGCGTTCTGCATGTCCACTGCCTCAAGGGTTTGCAGCAAACTACTGTCTACCACACGAAATGCCTCAAGTACCTCAGCAGCAACGTTAAGCGCTAACATTGCCGTGAGTACAATGTACATCATGTTTATCATTTTTTGCCTCGGTGTTTCCGGACAATTCTTTGCACCCATACGCTTCGGACTTTACTTTTTATAGCTCATTGCACCCAACATGTTGCCATAAATGGTATTTAAGGCTTCCAGGTTCTTGTTGAGTGTTTCCGCATTCTCTTTATATTTTTTCAGTTCATCAACCGATGATGTCAGGATACTGTTCATTTGTGCCAGGTCCTGATTAAATTTCTGGTTGGCTTTAAACTGATCCTGAGTATCTTTCAATTGGTTTTCAAAACTGCTGTTAAGGCTATCCAGGTTCTTGTTCAGTCGATCCAGGTTTCCGGAATACTGTTTTGAACTGTTTCCAATGTTATCCAATTCTCCTGAAATAAGGTCTGATGACTTTTGGTATACTGCCGAAAGATTTTTACCCGTTTCAGTCAGCTGGCTTGCTGCAACCGAATATGAGTTAACTAGTGTACTAACCGATTTATCAATTGATTCGTTAGCCTTGTTATTAATTTGAGCGAACGAGTTCATCGATTCTGATGCTGACCCCAGGTTCTTTACATACATATCAGTAGCTAGAGTAGCAGAAGAAATATCGCTAATACCTTTTGCTGTATTACTCAGCTCTGCCAGTCCTTTACTCACATTATCCATTAACTCCGGAGTAAGTTCAGAATTGCCAAACAGTGCTTCAAGTCCTCCGTTATTTGTGGCTTTTAGCTCTTTCATTTCTTCGAGCTCGTAATCTTCACTCAATTCCGGATACACTTTTTCCCATTCAGGAATTTCCATAGGAGGTTCGAAAGCCGAAAGGAAGAAAATGAATGCCTCCGTTAGCAATCCTACAGTTAATAACTCGCTGGAGCCTTGCCAGTGTTCTAGCTTAAATAAGGCACCAACCATAACAACAGCAGCACCCCATCCATAAACGAACCCCATGAATGTTTTCCAGCGCTTAGTCTTAAAAAGTTCTCCCAGATTCATATTGTTTGGTATAATTGTTTAATAATAGGACTAAAATTCTTCTCCAAAAGTTGAGCGAACACAGCGGAAACCTACGTAAGATTTCGTGGTATCCTGATATTCAAAGTTTCGCGTAGAAACCTGCACAAACTGCGAAATATCTTTCCAGGATCCACCTCTGATTACTTTTCGCTTCATCACAGGAGGGTCATCCTTACGTGCATTGTATGTAAATGTTGGGTTTAAATCGCTAAAATAGTTATAGCCAGCTTCATCGTAAGCAGTGCTTGTCCACTCGGCAACATTACCGGCCATGTCGTACAATCCGTATTCATTCGGATCGTAACTACCAACCTTTATCGTTGCAATTGAGCCATCTTCAACATAATTACCGCGTAAGGGTTTAAAGTTGGCCAGAAAAACGCCTTTGTCGTCGCGGGTATAGTAACCACCCCATGGGTACATCGAAAATTCTTTTCCTCCGCGTGCAGCATATTCCCATTCTACTTCGGTAGGTAAACGGTAAGCCATTAAAGTTGGCTCACCTCTGTCTTCCAAAAAGTCTGACTGAATTTTTGTTCTCCAGTTACAAAATGCATTCACCTGTTTCCAGGTTAAACCAACCACCGGATAATCATCAAAACCCGGATGCCAGAAATAACGCGTAGCAAGCGGCTCGTTGTAGGAGTAAGTAAAATCTCTGATCCAGCAAAGCGTATCGGGATAAACGTGTACCTGGTCGCGCATCATAAACGATGAACGGTTTTCGATGGGTACTAAATCACCTTCGGTATTGTACACATTACCTTCGTAACGTTGTGTTTCGTAATTAAAGCTGTTTTGCCTTTTTGCTGCCTGGTGTAAATCAATCCACCAATATTCGTATACAAATTTTCGGGTATCAAATTCTTTTCTACCAAAGAACCGCTCATTTTCCGGAAGATACATATCTTCCATCGCCATTTGCATATCGGGGTCACTCCAATCGATTTTTTCTCTCCAGTTAATTTCAGGAGGATCGATAATGTTCCCGTCACGGTCTTCGGTAATCAGGAATTCTGGATACTGATCGCCTAACATCCGACGTGCCATCGATTCTTTTACATATTCAACAAACTGACGATATTCGTTATTGGTAATCTCAGTATCATCCATCCAGAACGGATCTTGCGAAACGGTTTTGGTTGGCACACCAGACATACTTGCATCCTGATCGCTAGGCCCAATATTGAAACTTCCCCGGCGAATGTAAACCATCCCAAGGGGTTGCGTTTCTTTAAATCGCTGCCTTCTTTGTACTCCTGTTAATTCTCCGTTTCCTCCCGAACCACCACCAAGGCATCCGACAAAACTGAGTGCAATGAAGAATACAGTTGCAATAGAAAGTAGTTTTTTCATAATGTGTATTTTACTTTTTCGAGCTCTGATTAGTCGTTAAAAATAAGTAGAAACAATGAAATAATAAAATATTAATTTCTGTTCCTTTTTTTATTCAATCAATATATAATTTACAAAAACCTAATACTCTTATACTTTTGGTTACGATTTCGCTCCAAATCAATGGAATAGCTCACAAAAAATTCGTTTGAGGCAAAACCGCCACTTTTTAGCGCCGATGTTACCAAATCAAACGAGTAACCAATTCGCATTCCGTTAAACAGTTCCATCCCCATCAACAAGGCTATAGCGTCCTGAACACGGTAGGAGATGCCACCCCAAAATTTATCGTTATAAACAACATTTGCATTTAAATCGAGTTGCCAGGTTGCTATATCCGACTTAAAAAAGAACGATGGCCGCACCTCAAATAACGGATCGGATAGCTTAATATTGTATCCGCCAGATAAATAGTAGGTTCGGGTAAGAAACGCAGTGGACGTTTCATCGAACTTAACTTCGCCCTGATTTAAATGTGTTATAGAAAAACCAGCATAATACTTGTTGGTATAAAGGTATGCTCCAAAACCTGCGTCAAAGGTTATTTGGCTCGACTCGGCATTGGGCACTGCAGGGTCTGATTCAGCCTGGGTGTACATTTCTCCTTCGGGCACACTCCATTCCGGATTAATATTAAAATTATAAATTCCGGGTGAAACGCCCAGTCCCAATGTTCCTAATGCGGTTGTTACTTTGTATGAATAGTTAAAATTCACCCAGGTATTCTTATAAAAACCAAATTCATCGCTAATCACATTAACACCTATTCCTCCGGGGGCTCCAAAAGCATCAATGGCAGCATCAACACTAAAAACCAGCGTTTTTGGTGCGCCTTCAAACCCCGACCACTGATAACGATTTAAAAGGGTGCCACTTATGGCATCTTCTGCTCCAGCGTACCCGGGATTTACACTTAACTTATAAAACATGTTATTGGTGTATTGCGGATCTATCTGTCCAAATGATACATAAGTTGTTACCATTAAAATAAAAAAAGATATAACTTTTTTCATACTTCTCTTTTCATAGGGCAATTTAGCCTTTTCTCTGCTGCGGCAAAGAAACAAAATAATGTTGTTTGTAACAATCAACTGTTAACAAGGTATGCAAAGAACGTTGTTCTGGGGGTATTATTTTAATTTATCATCGGTTTTTTGCACATATTTCAACCAATTTTCAGGAATTTCGTTGTTGCAGGCCATTTCGTAATCTTTTTCCGAGCAGGCAAAATATTTTATTTCTCCGTTAACAGCCTGCACCTGAATCCACCATTGTTCGGTATTTTCATTCTTATAAAAAATTAGTGGCGAAGCGAGTTCAGGAATTTCCACACGGTAATTTAAGTAGCCGGCACCAGTGCCGGGATTACTTTTGTCGCGTAAAAGATAGCCCTGAACAAAATACCACACCAGTTGGGCTGCCAGGTTTACGGCAAGCGGGTCGGCTTCTTCTTTTCCGCTAAGCCCAAACAAGCCAAATACTTTTAAACGAGTGCCGGATCCGGCATACTTGAGCAACTGGCAGGCTTCGTCGGCATACAAGCCATTGGGCAGCATAAAACGACCCGGTGCTTCCGAGTGTTTTAGCGCACACATATCGAAACTGAGAAAATGGCTGTTTCGGAGAATGGGTTCTGCTGCATTAAAATTGTCACGCAGTTTTCCTAATCGCAAGTGCAACCCCATTCCTTTAGTCTTTTTAAAATAACTTTCAGGAACATAGTGACTTTGGTAGCCAATTAAACTAAACTGGAACAAATCGGGCAGCGTTTTAAACACCTGCGACAAATAGTTACTTTGATGCAGTGATTCCACTCCTTTTTTTACATCTAAAAAGGCATCGATAGTGCTAAATGAGAAAAACGGATCGGACATAAAAGCCTGGCAGACACCGTAAGAATAATCCTGACTACCACCAATAACAATAGTAACTATATCCAATTCATTCAGGTAATCTACCACATCACGAAGTGCCAGGTAGTTTCCTTTATGGCTACTCGACGATTTTAAATTTCCAAAGTCGATAATATTTAGTTTCCCAACACCGGCAAGGCTGTAAAATGCCTGTCGTACTTTGTCGGGATTTGGGGTTAGCTTAAAGTCGTCCTTTTCGCTGTTAAAGGGCACACCAACAATAGCCAGTTCGATATTCTTTAACCGACTTTCCTGCAGTTTAAGTGTGTTTTTTTCAATACTTGCGCCCATCGAATATTTCCAGGCAAAGGGCACCACATCTGTGTACTGCGAAAAATCCACGGGATCGAAATAAGGAAACAAGTTCATTTTTTTTGTTTAAAAATAAAGGCAAATGAGTAAATCATCTGCCTTTATCTGTTATTTTTTTCTACCTCGTTTGGTTTTTGGCTCAGGAGCTGCTTCAATAAGCTTCATACAATCTTCGTAATTCAACTCCTCGGCTTTCACTGTTTTTGGTATTTTATAATTTTTCTTTTTGAATTTTATATAGGGACCCCATCTTCCGTTAAGCACCTGCAGCTCGGCATCCTCTTCAAAAAGTTTTACCACCGCCTTCCGGTCTTTTTCGCGCTTGGCCTCAATTAGTTCAATAGCCCTGTCTAACTTAACCGAGTACGGGTCGTCTTCTTTTCCAAGCGATACAAACTTATTATCGTGACGCACATAAGGGCCAAAACGGCCAATGGCAACTGTTACTTTTTTATTTTCATATTCGCCAAGTTCTCGTGGCAGTTTAAACAAATCAAGTGCTTCTTCAAGCGAAATTGTTTCAATATGCTGCCCCGATCTTAAGCTTGAGAACTGCGGTTTTTCTGCTCCCTCTTCCTGCGAGGCTTCTCCCAGCTGAGCCAATGGTCCGAAACGACCAATTTTTACCGACACCTGTTTGCCGGTTTTCGGGTCGGTACCTAAAATACGCTCGCCTTTTGATCGCTCTGCATTCTCCAGTGCATCTTCCACTTTACCATGAAACGGCTGATAGAATTTGTCGATCATCTCGTTCCAAACCTTTTTTCCGTCGGCAATATCATCAAATTCCTTTTCCACGTTTGCAGTAAAATTGTAATCCATTATCTGGTCGAAATTTTCCATCAGAAAATCATTTACAACAATACCGATATCGGTTGGAAAGAGTTTATTTTTTTCAGCTCCTGTAATTTCTGTTTTTTCTTCCTCATTTATCACCCCGTCTTTTAAGGTAAGCACACAGTAGCTTCTTTCAACCCCCGGACGTTCTTCTTTTACCACATAGTTTCTGTTTTGAACCGTGGTAATGGTTGGCGCATAGGTTGACGGACGGCCTATACCCAGTTCTTCTAATCGTTTTACCAGCGAAGCTTCAGTAAAACGTGGCGGACGTTGCGAAAAACGCTGGGTAGATACCACTGAACTCATGCGCAACTGGTCGTTTACATGTACCGGCGGAATAAGTGTTTGTCCATTTCCGTTACTATTTTCATCATCCGTCGATTCGATATACACTCTCAGAAAACCATCAAAAACTATTACCTCACCTGTGGCCTGGAATTTTTCGGTAGCGTTCGATACGTCAATAGTTACATTGGTACGTTCCAAAATGGCATCAGCCATTTGCGAAGCAATGGTACGTTTCCAGATTAGTTCGTACAAGCGCTGTTCCTGAGACGAACCATCAACGGTTTGGTTTTCCATGTAGGTTGGACGAATGGCTTCGTGTGCCTCCTGAGCCCCTTTAGCTTTGGTTTTAAACTTTCTTATTTTTACATAGTTCTCGCCATGCAATTCAGTAATTTTTTGTTTTGACGTATTTATTGCAAGGCTCGAAAGGTTTACCGAGTCGGTACGCATGTAGGTTATTTTACCACTTTCGTAAAGGCGTTGCGCCACGGCCATAGTTTGCGATACCGAGAAACCCAGCTTGCGACTCGCCTCTTGTTGCAAGGTAGATGTTGTAAAAGGTTGTGCCGGCGAACGTTTTCCCGGTTTTTTTACCACATCGCTAACCGTAAACTCGGCTGTTTTACATTTTTCGAGAAAAGCATTAGCCTGCTCGCGTGTTTTAAAACGTTTGGATAATTCGGCTTTTAACTCCGTTGTATTTTCATTTTCGTCGGGTACTAAAAAGTAACCATTTACCCTAAACCAGGTCTCCGATTTAAAATTACGAATTTCGCGCTCGCGCTCAACAATCAACCTTACGGCAACCGACTGAACACGCCCTGCACTTAACGACGGTTTTACTTTTTTCCACAAAACAGGCGATACCTCGAAACCAACAATACGATCAAGCACTCTTCGAGCCTGCTGCGCATTTACCAGGTGCTCATCAATTTCTCGCGGTTTTTCTACTGCACGTGTAATCGCATCCTTTGTTATTTCATGAAAAACAATTCGTTTTATACGGTCGTCTTTCAGCTTTAACACTTCTTTAAGGTGCCAGGCAATAGCCTCTCCCTCGCGGTCCTCATCGGAAGCGAGCCAAACCATTTCGGCTCCTTTTGCTAACTTTTTTAATTCTGAAACTATCTTTTTCTTGTCAGATGAAACGATGTATTTGGGTTGATAATTATTTTGAATATCGATACCAAAGTCTTTCTTTTCCAGGTCTCTGACATGACCCATGCTTGAGGTTACGGTGAATCCTTCTCCAAGAAATTTCTCAATCGTTTTTGCCTTTGCCGGTGACTCGACTATTACCAGGTTTTTGTGCATAAATTTTCTAATCCGTTGCTAAAATTTCTGCAAATTAAAGAAAATGATAAGCTAAGTTCAAAATTTAAAGCGCTATTTTTTCAAATTCTATATGATTGAAAATGATGATTTTATTTTTAAAAAAGTAAAATATTATCCATTTTCGGGCCGTTATTTAAGTTGCTGCCATGGCAGAATGGTATATATTTGTTGCCACATTAAAATCCGCGAAATTCATGAGCGAAACAAAAAGAAATTTTAAAAAATACATCTTTGTTTTTTGGTCGGTTGTTGTTGCAGGCTTACTTTCTGTATTTCTGCTTTTCTTTCTGATTGCCAATGGCAAACTGGGTTTTATGCCCAGCTTTGAGGACCTTGAAAACCCACAAAATATTCTGGCCTCAGAGATATTTTTTGAAGATGGCCCCACCCTGGACAAATACTTTAACCAGGAAAATCGCACCTATGTAAATTACGAGAACCTGCCCCCACATTTAATTGATGCTTTAATTGCTACCGAAGATGTTCGTTTTTACGACCATTCGGGTATTGATTTTCGTGGACTGATTAGGGTGGTTAAAGGAATTGTTACCGGAGATACGAGTTCGGGAGGAGGAAGTACCTTGAGTCAGCAGCTGGCAAAAATGCTTTTTCCGCGCGATCGGTTCTCGAGTAAAACAGAGCTGGTATTACGCAAATTTAAAGAGTGGGTTATTGCGGTTAAGCTGGAACGCAGTTACACCAAGGAAGAAATTATTTTGATGTACCTAAACAAGTACGATTACTTAAATAATGCTGTTGGCATACGTTCGGCAGCCGATGTTTATTTTAATATTCAACCCGATTCGCTACAACTGCACCAGGCTGCCATGTTGGTGGGAATGGCCAAAAACTCCTCGCTTTTCAATCCGGTTCGCCGCCCCGAGATGGTTTTACAACGGCGGAACGTAGTGTTGAACCAGATGGAAAAATACGGTTATATTACCGACGAGGTTGCCGACTCGGTTAAACAACTGCCGCTTGACCTGGAATACCAAAAGGTGGATTACAAACTTGGCCCTGCTCCCTATCTCCGCGAATACATGCGTTTAACACTTACGGCTAAAAAACCTGAGCGCGGAAACTATGCCTCGTGGCAGGAACAAAAATACATTGAAGATTTGGATGAATGGGAAAACAACCCTTTGTTTGGCTGGTGCAATAAAAACACCAAACCCAATGGCGAACCTTATAATATTTACACCGACGGATTAAAAATATACACCACCCTTGATTCGCGCATGCAAAAATATGCAGTTGCAGCGGTTGAAGAACACCTTCGAAACGACTTGCAGCCCCTGTTTGATGGCAGCATGAAAGATCTGAAAAATCCACCTTTTGCCGATAATATGAGCGAAGAAGAGGTGGATGACCTGCTTAACCGGGAAATCAGAAAAAGCGAACGTTACCGTGTGATGCACCTGGCGGGTAAAAATTTTAACGACATAAAAAAAGCATTTAGCCAGCCGGTTGAAATGACTGTTTTTAAGTGGGGTGGCGAAGTGGATACACTGATGACACCCATGGACTCAGTAAAGTATTACCTGCGTTTTTTCCGCTCGTCGTTTATGGCAATGGATACCGAGTCGGGGAAAGTAAAAGCGTACGTTGGCGGCCCCAATTACAAGCACTTTATGTACGACATGGTTAAAGGAGGGAAACGCCAGGTTGGTTCAACAGTAAAACCATTTTTGTACACGCTGGCCATGCAAAACGGACTGACTCCCTGCACCAAAGTTCCATACGTAAGCCAGCAGTTTATTCAGTGGGACGGTACTATTTACGAACCCAAAGATTCGGATGTTGACCCGGAAATGGATGGTAAAATGGTTACGCTAAAATGGGGATTGGCCAATTCGAAAAACCGCATATCTGCCTGGGTGTTAAAGCAGTACAACCCACAGGCTGTGGTCGATATAATGAAACACCTTGGAATTTACAGCCCTGTTGACCCGGTAAACTCAATGTTCCTCGGCGTGTCGGATGTTACCTTGTACGAAATGGTTGGCGCGTTTAACACTTTTGCCAACCTCGGTGTATTTATTAAACCCTATTTTGTTAGCCGAATTGAAGACCGGCACGGCAATGTAATTGCCCGGTTTGTACCCGAGCGCCATGAGGCCATTGACGAGCAAACTGCCTACCTTATGCTTAATTTGTTGCAGGGTGTTATTGATGAAGGCACAGGAATTCGTTTACGCTTTTCAAATTTGAGCAGAGAACGCGTTACCAAAGAATACGGAAACTTTACCATGCCCATTGCCGGAAAAACAGGAACCACCCAGAACCACTCGGACGGCTGGTTTATTGGCACAACTCCAAGGCTTACTGCCGGAGTATGGACCGGTGCCGACCTGCGAAGCATCCATTTTAAAACCATTTCATCGGGCCAGGGAGCAAATATGGCACTGCCCATTTGGGGCTATTTTTACAAACAAGTGCTGGCCGACAAAACTATTGGGTATGTTGAAGAGGAAATGGAATTCAAAAAGCCACTTGATTTTAACATCAACCTTGATTGCGACGAGCTGGAGCAAAAAAATAATTCGCCTGAAGATTTCAACGATTTTTTCTAGGGCCTAGTTAAACACAATGGAAAGTGCCGATTCTTTTTCAAACAAGGATCGGCACTTTTTGCTTACCTCTCAAAATTATTCAACCTGATTTTTTCCAACTGCAGCTCCTCAAATGGTTTGCCATCGCGCAGCTTTTCAGGGTAACCAACAGTTACTATGCTTAGTACTTTTATATTCTCCGGAATATTCAGCAAATCCTGAATGTATTTTTCTGACGAGACCGTTTCATCATGCATACGTTTTCGAATTTGTATCCAGCAGCTTCCCAAACCCAGCGACTGTGCTGTTAACTGTAACAGAATAGAGGCGATAGAACAATCTTCCACCCACACATCATTAAGGGTTTCGTTGGCGCAAACTACAATGGCGAGCGGTGCAGTTAAAAGCGGTGCAACACCATGAGGCTTACAATTTTTCAGCTGCTCAATCAGTTTTTTATCGTCAACAAAAACAAACTCCCAGGGATTAATATTTTTTGATGACGGCGAACGCAAGGCAGCTTCCTTAAGTAATTCTATTTTTTCGGGTTCTACTTTTTGATGCATGTATTTTCTGATGCTGCGTCGGTTTCTTAATATGTCGATCATTATTTGTATTGGTTAATGATATGCTTAAAGATATAAATTTCAGACCTTCATAATACCAACAATCGGCTGCTCTTGAACACCAGTGCCCTTAATAGTGGCTCAAAATATTTCCAAAAAAAAATGACACCTCAAATCGAGATGCCATTTTCAATAGTATTTTCTTCAATCTTTATAAGTCTGCTGTCTCATCTCCATTAACCAAACCGCTTCGTTTTAACAAGGCATCAACAGATGGTTCTTGTCCGCGGAAACGTTTGTACAAAATCATTGGGTGCTCAGTGCCTCCTTTTTCAAGGATATTTTTACGGAAAGAAGCAGCCACTTCTTTATTAAACAATCCTTTTTCTTTAAACACGCTAAATGCATCGGCATCAAGTACCTCGGCCCACTTGTAACCGTAATACCCTGCAGCATAACCACCGGCAAACAAGTGCCCGAATTGAGTACTCATACAAACACCGTCGATTGCCGGGAAGATCTGAGTTTTCTTCCATGCGTTTTCTTCAAAATCTTTCACTTTCCCTTCGTAAGCCGATTCGAGTGTATGCCAGGCCATATCCAAATAACCAAAGCTCAACTGGCGAACTGATAGGTAACCGGCCAGGTAGTTTTGGGAAGCAATAATTTTCTGAACCAATTCGGCCGGAATTGGCTCACCGGTTTCGTAATGTTTGGCAAAACGATCCAGAAATTCTTTTTCCACCGCCCAGTTTTCCATTATTTGCGAAGGCAGCTCAACAAAATCGCGGTACACATTGGTACCCGACAAACTTGAATAGGTTGACTTTGCCAGCATTCCGTGCAGCGCATGGCCAAACTCGTGCATAAAAGTCTCTACCTCGTTAAAGGTAAGCAAGGCTGGTTTGGTTTCTGTTGGGCGGGTAAAATTCATTACAATGGTTACGTGCGGACGCGAATCAACACCATTTTCCATCCATTGTCCTTTAAAATCATTCATCCAGGCACCACCTCGTTTGCCTGCGCGTGGATGAAAATCGGTGTAAAATACCGAAAGGAAAGTACCATCGGCATCAAAAACTTCATAGGCTGTAACCTCGTCGTTGTATACCGGGATATTTTTGTTTTCTTTAAAAGTAATGCCAAACAAATCGGTTGCCAGTCCAAAAACACCATCAACAACATGGCTTAATTCAAAATAAGGCTTAAGCATCTCGTCGTTTAAATCAAATTTTTCAACCTTTAGTTTTTCGCTGTAATAGCTCCAGTCCCAAGGCATCAAATCATCCTCAAATCCGTTTTTCCGGGCATACTCCAAAATCTCTGCTTTCTCTTTTAGTGCCACTTTATGCGATGCCTCGTACAAATCGTTAAGCAAACCATAAACTCCGTCGGCATTGGTTGCCATTCGGCGTTCCAACACATAGTCGGCATAGTTTTTATAGCCCAGTAATTTTGCTGTTTCGAGTCGCAGTTCCACAATTCGTTTTACTTTTTCCTGGTTGTCGAGCTCGTTATTTTTAAACGATTTCGATCCGTAGGCCAGGTAAAGTTCTTTCCTCAAATCACGATTATCAGCATATTTCATAAAAGGCAGGTAGCTTGGCATCGAGATGTCAAAAACCCAGCCCTCCAATTCTTTGGCTTTTGCCTTTCCGGCTGCAGCTTCCAGCGCTCCTTCGGGCAATCCGGCGAGCTTACTTTTATCGGCAATATACAATTCGTAGCCATTGGTTTCTTTTAATACATTCTCGCCAAAATCCAGACTTAGTTTTGATAGCTCGGTGCTGAAGGCACGAAATTTTTCTTTATCGCTATCCGATAAGTTGGCCCCCCGGCGAACAAAACCTATGTAGCTGTTTTCGAGCAAGGTTTCCTGCTCGGGTGTTAAGTTCAGTTCCGCCTTTTTATCGTAAACCGCTTTTACGCGTTCAAAAAGAACCGGATCTAAAGAAATATCGTTTTGAAAAGCAGTAAGCATTGGCGACACCCTTTGCGCAATTTCCTGCAATTCGTCGTTGGTTTCAGAACTTAAAAGGTTAAAAAAGATACCCGATGTGCGCCCCAGTAAACGAGCAACCTGATCTAAAGCAACAACGGTATTTTCAAATGTTGGTGCATCGGTGTTGTTTTTTATCTTTTCAACATCAGCTTTTCCTTGTTTAATGCCTTCTTCAAAAGCCGGCAAAAAATGATCGTTTTCAATTTTATCGAAAGGTGCCGCATTGTGCGGCGTATTAAATTCGCCCAAAAGCGGATTTGTTTGTGCTACTGCCATTCCTACACTCATAAATAAGATTAATGCTACAAAGTAAATACTCTTCATTTTATCACAATTTTATATTACTCTGAATAGTCTTCAGAAAATCAAAAAGATTACAAAAGAAGAGTGCTTATTGTTTAAAAAGAATGATTTATTTCATAAGCAAACTGCATGAAAACAGCTGGAAAACCTTAGTCTTCCACATTTTCTAAACCATAAAGATTTCAAGTGGATTAATCGCAAACAACAATACTTCTTGAAAAATCAGTAAAGCCTTCTTATTTTTTCCCTGATTTTTTCTTTTTTTCGACCGACCAGCCAAACTTGCCTACTTTTTTGCCCATGCCAAAATAATGGCCATGACTGTAAACCAACGGGTTAGCCTTTGAAAAACTAAAAGCCTGTTCTTCATTCATATAATTATCATCAACCGAAACACTTACCACATCTGACACAAACATGTGATGCGTACCGAGCTCAACAATATCTTTAACCCGGCACTCAATATTTACGGGCGACTCCTCGATTATTGGTGCTTTTACCAGTTTTGCCGGTGCCGGAGTAAGGTTCATTTCCTTCCACTTGTTGTATTTTCGTCCCGACCGACAGCCACACCAATCGGTTGCCCTGGCTAACTTTTCGGTAGTAAGGTTAATCACATATTCTCCGGTTCGCTTTATTATGTCGTACGAATGTCGTCCCGGCCTAACCGATATGTAACACATTGGAGGATCGCTGTTTATCGTACCTGTCCAGGCTATGGTTATAATATTATATTCTTCAGGATTTTCACCACAGCTTACCATTACTGCTGGTAAAGGATAAATTATTGTTCCGGGTTTCCAGTACGTTCTTGCCATTTCATTTAATTTTTCGAGTTCATTTTCAAAGATAAAAAATACCGAATGATTCCAAAGCCAATAATCATTATCGCCAATCTGCTATCGCGCACAACAGCCAATTGCTATTGAGCGGGAATATACAAATCGTTACATCAATCGTTACTCTGAACCGTGTTTTTACCAAGCATAAAAAAATCCGACCTTAAGACTGGTCGGATTTTCTATCGTATTTATTTTACTTGAATTAATCTTCCGGGTCTTTCCAGTCGCCGTTTTCACGAATAAGCTGCTCAAGTTCTTCCACGGCATTTTCGTAGGAAATATGACGTTTAACGGGTTTTAATCCTTTGTAAAGGTTTACTTTGTTATTGCCGGCACCAACAAAACCATAGTCAACGTCGCCCATTTCGCCCGGGCCATTTACTACGCAGCCCATAATTCCAATTTTTAAATGGTCGAGGTGTTTGAAGTGTGCTTTAACGGCGCGCGTGGTTTCGTGCAAATCAAAAAGTGTTCGTCCACAACCCGGGCACGAAATAAATTCGGTTTTGGTAACGCGCATCCTGCTAGCCTGAAGAACGGCAAAACTAAGGTCTTTTAATTCGGTAAACGTAATGTTTTCATTGTCGTTTGATAAGCATACTCCGTCGCCATAACCGTCAATCAGCAAGCCGCCAAGATCGGCACTGGCAGCAATCTGCAGATCCTCGAGTCGACTTTTATCGTAACGGCGGTAAAGAATAACCGGTACTTTCCAGATATGTGTTTCAAGCGACATAAAGAAAGCACGCAATTCTGCCATTGGGTTGGCATTATAACTCTCCAGAATCAGTACGGTTTTTCGTGTCTGTTTCAGTTTCATTATAATCTCGGGGTGCATATCCATAAAGCGGTCAAACTCTGCTTTGTTTGTACGGATAAACTTCATTCGGCCCCAACGGGTACTTTCAAAAAGGTATTCTTCAAGAGTAATTACGGGGTATTCCTCCCCTTCTATATCCAAAATTTTATTTCCCGAGAGGAAGTAGTCAGGAATTAATTTCCCTCGAATTGGTATCATTTCACGCAGGCTTCTGTCGCCCAGGTCGGCAATAACCACAGGTAATTGCTTACCTCCCATGTTTAGCACCGGGCGTGTATCGCGCCGTTCGTATTCAAACGGATTGGTTTGGGCAATCATAGGAGCCGAAATGGGCTCGTGATTTTGGTACCCTTTAAAATGATTTACCAATTTTAACGCTACGGGAATTTCATTTATTGGGCGCTCGGTTAACGAAATACGAATTGTATCGCCAATACCATCACCAAGCAAGGCTCCCACTCCAACAGCCGATTTAATACGTCCGTCTTCGCCTTCTCCGGCTTCGGTAACACCTAAATGAACCGGGAATTTCATGTCTTCAAGACGCATTTTAAAGTTTAACAAACGAACGGTGTATACCATTACCCGTGTGTTGCTCGACTTTATAGAAACAACCACATTGTTAAAATCTTCTTTTTTGCAAATTCGCAAAAATTCCATCACCGATTCGGCTATTCCTGCCGGCGTATCGCCATAGCGGCTCATTACCCTATCAGAAAGGGAACCATGATTGGCGCCGATACGAAGGGCTGTTTTTGTTTCTTTCAGCATTTTCACAAACGGAACAAACTGTTTTTCAATAACTACCAGTTCACGCTTGTATTCTTCGTCGGTGTATATTTTGTTTTTAAACTGCGCACGTTTGTCGTAAAAGTTACCTGGATTAATCCGCACCTTTGAAACATACTGAGCAGCAACTTCTGCCAATTTTGGATTAAAATGAATATCGGCAATCAGCGGTGTATTGTATCCGCGCTCAACCAATTCCTTTTTAATATTTTTCAGATTTTCTGCATCTGACATACCTTTTACCGTAACCCTAACGTAGTCGGCACCAGCCTTTACCACGCGGATCACCTGCTCTACGGTAGCCTCTGTATCCGTTGAGTTGGTATCGGTCATCGTTTGAATTCGGATTGGATGCTTACTGCCAACCGGAACACCTCCTATGTTCACCTCGGTGGTTTCTTGTCGTTGGTAGCGGGTTAAATCTTTAATATAATTGAAATTACGATCCTTCATCAAATAATCTGTTAAGCTGAAATGCAAATTTAAAGTAATGCCGCTAAAATAAAAAGAATAGTCTATTTTTGTTTTGCATTCTTTACTATGATTGTTGAAACACGGAATATAACTAAATTGTTTGGAAAGCAGAAAGCACTCGACTCGATAAGCTTTACTGTAAACAAAGGTGAACTGGTGGGTTTTTTAGGGCCAAATGGTGCCGGAAAATCTACCACTATGAAAATTATAACCGGATATTTGCCGCAAGACCACGGCAATATTTTAATTAACGGAGAAACAGTATCGGCCCAAAGCCTCGACTATAAACGTCAGATTGGCTACCTGCCCGAGCACAATCCTTTATACACTGATCTTTACGTAAAAGAGTTTCTGGAAATTACAGCCGGATTTTACCGCCTAAACAATACCAGGCAGCGTATTGCCGAGATGATTGAGTTAACCGGACTTGGCATTGAACAGCATAAAAAAATACGGGCACTATCAAAAGGTTACCGGCAAAGGGTTGGCCTGGCTCAGGCCCTGCTTCACGATCCTTCGATTTTAATTTTAGATGAACCCACAACTGGCCTCGACCCGAACCAGCTGGAAGAAATACGTACACTAATACGAGAAATCAGCAAGCAAAAAACGGTCATTCTTTCGTCGCATATTATGCAGGAGGTGGAGGCAGTTTGCAACCGTGTAATAATAATTAACAAAGGCAAAATTGTTGCCGATGGCGACATCCCGGAGATAAAAGCCGGAAACATGTTGCAAAACCAGGTAGTTATTGCCGGTTTTAAAGAAACAGTTTCTAAAGACCAACTTTTATCAATTAATGGAACAAACAGGGTAACCCCGATTGATGCTGGTTGGGAAATTGAAGCGGAGAATGATGCAGATATCCGACAAGCCATATTTCATTTTGCCGTTGAAAACAAACTCACGCTACTTACCCTTTTTGAAAAACAGCAAAACCTCGAGAGCGTTTTCCACCAACTTACCCGTAATCAGACCTGAGAATTTTAGTAATGAGTAGTGAGACAAAACCTGCGCTTTCAGTTGTACTCCCCTTTTTTAATGCTGAAAAAACATTAAAAGCAGCGACAAAGAGCATTTTGGATCAAACTTTTTGGGATTTTGAATTACTGCTGATCAATAATAACTCCACCGATGAAAGTCTGCAAATTGCCCAAACACTCTCCAAAGCCGATCGGCGCATTCATATTTTAAACGAAAGTAAAGCTGGTGTAGCCAATGCCATGAACTGCGGACTAAAAAATGCCCGTGCCCCATTCATTGCCCGCATGGATGCCGACGATGTGGCTTACCCAAAAAAACTGGAAAAACAATATAATTACCTTAAAGCAAATCCTACTATCGATTTTATCGGCAGCGAAGTTGAATATGTTCCATACATATCAGAAAATAAAGGCTTCCGGCGATTTGTAGATTGGGCAAACTCGTTTCACACGTCTGAAGAAATTGCGTTGAAACAGTTTATTGAGATTCCGGTAATTAACCCGACCATCTTTTTTCGACGCGAATTATTTGAAAAATATGGGGGCTGCCGCGATGGCAATTTCCCGGAAGATTATGAAATGCAACTGCGCTACCTAAGCAAGGGTATCAAAATGGCAAAACTCACCGAAAAACAGCTGGAGTGGCACGACTACTCCACCCGGCTTACCCGCACCGATAAGCGTTATTCCACCGAAGCTTTTTTTCAAACCAAAGCCTTCTATTTTAAAAAATGGTCAGAGCAACACAATCGCTTTCACCCCAACATATGGGTTTGGGGAGCCGGGCGAAAAACCCGCCAGCGAAGTGCTAACCTTGTAAAACACGGGCTTAATATTGCGGGTTATATCGATATAAAAAAAACAAAACCCGATGCCATTTTCTACAAAGACCTCCCTCAACCCGGTAAGTTTTTTATTGTATCGATGGTAAGTAATACAGGAGCCGGCGAAAAAATCAAAGAGTTTCTTCTGCATCAAAACTACCGCGAAGGAAAAGACTTTATTTTAATGGGCTAAGATCAACTACCGCCTTCTTATTAAGAACAATTTTAAACAAGTTCTTTTTTATTCAAAATAAACCTATTACATTTGCCGGCGCTACGTGGAAAGATTTGAGATTGATTGCAACCACATGAAAAAAATGCTAAAGCAATCGTGCTTTTTTTTCTATTCAATCCATATCCCGCAGCTAAAAATTTAATATTGATTTAGAGCAATTTATTTGCCGGGCAAATACATTGTTCAGCTAAAAATTTTAATGGGATGAATTATTTATTTACAAGTGAATCGGTTTCAGAAGGCCACCCCGATAAGGTAGCCGACCAGATTTCGGATGCCCTGCTGGATCAGATACTGGCTTTTGACGCCAACTCGAAAGTGGCTATTGAAACCCTGGTTACCACCGGGCAGGTAGTTGTTGCAGGAGAAGTAAAATCGCAGGCTTATGTTGATGTGCAGGAAATAACCAGAAACGTTATTAATAAAATTGGCTATACCAAAGCTGCTTATCGTTTTGACGGCGATTCGTGCGGGGTATTAACCGCCATACACGAACAAAGCGACGATATTAACCGTGGAGTTGACCGCGAGGAAAAAACCGAGCAAGGCGCCGGCGACCAGGGAATGATGTTTGGATATGCCTGTAAAGATACCGAGAATTTTATGCCGTTAACACTCGATTTATCGCATAAAATATTGCAGGAACTGGCCGACATTCGACGTGAAGGAAAAGAAATGACGTACTTACGTCCTGATTCAAAATCGCAGGTTACTGTTGAATACAACGCTGCTAACGAACCCGTAAAAGTGCACACCATTGTTGTTTCAACCCAACACGACGAGTTTGATGCTGACGAACCTATGTTGGCAAAAATTAAGGAGGATGTAATCAATATTCTGATTCCGCGTGTAAAAGCAAAGCTATCAGCAAATGTTCAGGCTTTGTTTGGTAACGATATTATTTACCACGTTAATCCAACAGGAAAATTTGTTATAGGTGGCCCACATGGCGATACCGGCTTAACCGGCCGTAAAATTATTGTAGACACCTATGGTGGCCGCGGCGCACACGGCGGTGGAGCTTTTTCGGGTAAAGACCCCTCAAAAGTTGACCGCTCGGCAGCGTATGCATCGCGCCATATTGCCAAAAATTTGGTAGCTGCCGGTGTTGCCGACGAAATTTTGGTTCAACTGGCTTATGCCATTGGTGTTGCCGAACCGGTTGGTGTTTTTGTGAATACCTACAACCGTGCAAACGTTGATTTAACAGATGGCGAAATCGCTCAGAAAGTTAAAGCAATCTTCAACCTTCGTCCGGCAGCAATTGAAGAGCGTTTAAAATTACGCAACCCGATTTACCTTGATTCGGCTGCTTACGGACACATGGGCCGCGAACCAAAAACTGTAACACGTACTTTTGAATCGCCTTATAATGGGAAAGTGACCAAAGAACTGGAACTTTTTACCTGGGAAAAACTCGATTTTGTTGATGAGATTAAAACGTCTTTCGGACTGTAATTCCGAGGGGTTGTATTAATATACGCCAAAAGGACGGCAATACTTGCCGTCCTTTTTTTATGCGATTTAATGAAGAGAAGTTGCAGTTTAAAAAAAAGGTATTATATTTGCACCCGCGTTCACAAAGACATTTCAACAGAAATAAAGATATATTGCGGGATGGAGCAGTTGGTAGCTCGTTGGGCTCATAACCCAAAGGTCGTCGGTTCAAGTCCGGCTCCCGCTACTTTTAAAAACGATAAAAGCCTTTAGGTCAATGACTTAAAGGCTTTTTTGTTTTATCTTGGGACACATTTGAGACACGCTGTCCAATTACATTAATTATTTCATTTCCTTCTCCACCTGCTCAATCAGCTTCGAAGGCACAATGCCCAATGATTTGCTTATACGAAATATAGTAGTGAGGGTTGGTTGTCTTAAACCTCTTTCAAGTAGAGAAATGTAAGTTCGGTCCAGGTCGCATAGCTCTGCAAGCTTCTCTTGCGATAGCTTCTTCTTCTCCCGCTCAGCTCTTAATACCTTGGCAAATGCTTCTACGACCATGCTGCTGACTTTAGTCAGCGTAAAAGTCCAACAAATTCAAACCTCAATCCACGGACTATAGTCTGAATTTTTTATATTTGAATAGGTAAACCACAAAAGTATCACCAAATTCATTTTTATGGCAAATATAATTTTTTGGCTTTTAGCTGTTGGAAATGGCATCTGGACCTTACAGTGGATTTTTAGTCGACATAATGGTATTGGGCATAAAACGATGTTCGTTCCGATACTACTATTATGGCTTGTTTTCTTCTATCTTTTTAAAAGACCTGAACTTTCAAGGTACCATATTCTTTGGATTGTACCTGTAGTTATTGTCGCTGAACTTTTAGTATCTTTTGTCGTATTAAGGATTTTTAGACGAGTATCAAGAAAAAAGGATCTTGAGAAGTTGAATCGGAGGAAAAATGAACTATGATGTACAAAGTTCGAGAATTGGATCATTTAATACTTAAACCGGACCCAATAATTTATGGTGATAGAGCGTATGAAATCTGCGTAAATGTAATAGATGAATCAATAGAGGAAAATCCAGTTCAATTGGCTTCCGTTTACTGGCTTCAAAAACTAAGAATGTGGGGCAAAGAAGTATTAAATCCACTTGGCTATCTCATGCTTCTCATTTATAACCAAGAAACATCGGAAAGTCTGGGTTTTCGTATGACTGAACAGGATGATATGGAAAAAATGGTTCTTCACCTGTCTGAGAACTCGGCAGGGGTAACTAATCAATTCCTGTTTCCCAGCAACCAAGGTCTTGAAATGGAAGAAATGATGGAAGAAAAAGAAAGGGTAGCCTCAGAGGTATTAACAGCAAAGAACGAAGATGAATTAAGGTTAGTACTTATTGGGGATCTGTTATATCATGCTATGGTGAATAATATTGAAGATTGGCCTCCTCAGTCAATAATGATCTGAAAATTAACCATACTTTAATTCTTTGAAAGATACTTATGGAGTTTAATTTTTATTGGAATGGCAGGGATTGGTACCCCAAAAGGACAGACTTTAGGGATGGAAGTGGAGTTATTGAGTACGAAGATGGTTCAATAATCATCTTGGAAAGTCAATTTGCTTACAATGGCAAAACGCAGCTTCTTTATTGTTGGTGCAGTTTAGGCCCCTTTTCTTTAAATTGATGATGCACGAAATTTTTTCCTAATAAAATCGTTTAGTGGCATCATGATTAAAGTGTACAAACTTGCAGGTGGGTATAACATTGACTTACCTGAAAATGCAAAATACATAACGTCCGTTGCCGGTGAGTAGTGTACACAACTGCTACCGGATTGTACATTGCTGTGTGCAGTAATGTAACAGACCTGTCAGAAAAGCTATACGGCACACCAAGCCTTGATTTACAGGCAAATGCAGACTATCAGTTAAGAGTAAATCATATTCAGCTTGTACAGTTAGTTACCAGTTTATCTACAGTTGATGCAAAATTGTATACAACTGATGCTAAAATAGGTTAAAACCATAAATATAGGCAATTGGGTTGTACTAATAATTAGTAGATAGAGCGTGTGTAAGGGTCATTATATCAGTGTGTTGTGGTAGTGGTGGTGAGTTTGTGTAAGCTATTAGTTAATGCCTTCTTATTTTGCATAGTTTACAACCCAGACACCTGTATTGACAGGGGTTTCAGCATGGGTAACGAACAGCTTAACAACAACATATCAGCACTTGTTACCACTCGCCCATGTAAAGTGAACGATAATGTTGATTTCGTTTTGATCCATCGCGATGTTCAAAGGTGCGTTATTGAAACAACTGCCGGTTGTTATGCAGGGTTTTATATTTACGGTTCAAACGATCTTCATACCTGGCAGCTAATGGGTGGTAATGATAAGAAAACATAGAATGTGGTTGATTTTGTGTTACAGCCTCCCCATTTAAAAAGGATGTTCCTGGTTTCTAACCAGTAATTCCTGCAATAGCAAATTTTTCTTTACTGATAAGTTCGTTTTGGTTGAATAAAGAAGGCTGACTGTTAAGTTTGTGAATCATTCTCCTTGTGTTGTGAATTTTGTTAAAGTATTCATTCCGTATTGAGTGATGAATTTCTTGGATCTGTTTTTCATGGGGGGCATCTTTCCATTTATCCGATAAACGTCGCATTAATTCGCGGTATACATTCGGGGCATTATCCATATAGTAATTTATACCTGTAGTACAAAGAAATTTACTATCGTCTTTTTGCATAGAAATATCTAATCCTGTTACTACACATTTCTTAATTTGAGGATTATCTTGTTGTACATTATTGTCACTATATAACAAGGGGTCAATTTGAGACTTTTCTGGATGGTTGTCATTCTGGTCAATTTGACACAAAGTGAGATTTTCTTTATAAGAGTTTGTTTTGGTCAATTTGACACACTTTTCAATATTGTGAGATTTATTCTTTGCATTAACCAATAGTGTGTTGCTCTCAATTTCAATTTGCTGTCTTACCAGTTTTTGTTTCTTATCAGCTCCCGTTTTTGCTAATAAATTTTTAAACTTCCTCATTCTCCGATAATAACTTGTCTTTTCAGCTCTATATCGTTTATCGCTTGCGCCACCTTCAAAATCAGAAGTCCTGGGTAAATGAGCATCCCAATAGCTGCTGTTATGCCCATTAGCGAACAGCAACTGCTCCTTAACTGTCAATCCCTCTGGTTTTGAACTAATATCGCCCATCAATATCTCATCAAAGACACGGAACAATTCTTCTTGTAGTCTTTCGAGTTTTTTCGGATTTAGTATATCTGAAAGATATTTGATGCCCATTGCATTTATCTTTTCCATTTTAATATACTTCACTTCAAATCGTAACACCTGATAGTCAAGACCATGTTGTAATCCTTTATCGTAAACTTTTATATAGTATTGACCATGACAACATTCCATATATTTCATGTTTCGTTCTTCCCTATAGGTGAACTTTTTACTTTTATGGAATATAATTGAATTGAGAATGCTCCCTGAACCAATTCCTATTTTTAGATTTACCCCAAATTCTATGTTTTTAAGTTTTGCGTGCTGTGTTAATATTGACAACTTATCTGCCAATTCATAAAGGGCCAAGTGAATACTTGAAAGCCCGAAACTATCATAGTTGTGAATACCTTGATTGAACATCTTGTGAATGCTTCCTTTTACCTCAATGATACTTCCTTTATCAGTAAGAGTAAGCCCTTTGTATCTGGCAATCGGAAACTTCTGTGTTTTAACTTCACCTGAACAAACACTCACCTTTGCAGGCAACTCAAAATCTATTAATTGATTAGCTCTTACCGCATCAAGGTTTTCGGACAATATGGCTTTGATACCATCTATCACTTACGACGATATTTTATTGATTGTCCAGAAGCTAACAATGCATCAATTTCATCCTTCCGAAATAACACTCGACCACTAATACGATGAGGATTCAGTATGCGTTTTCGTACATTTGTGTGCAAAGTCGGTAACGAAATTCTAAGTTTTTTTGCTACTTCCTTACGGGTTAAATACTCGACATCATCCTTTGGAGGATCATAGTTATCTAAAACTTTTTGGAATGCAGCTTCCAGATGCGCTTCAAATTCCTCTTCTGTAAGTGGTATTATAATTCCTTTCATATTGATTTATTTGAGAGTAAAAGTAAATGGTGAGAGATAAAGAATTTGAGAAAATCAGGACGAAACTATCCTGATTTTTATTATTCTGATTTTTATTTTATATGCACACATATTGGCTTTAATTCAAATATTAGTAAATTCGGGTTTTCACAATCAACCCATAGACGTTATTAATGACCAAAGAGTTCATCACCAACCAAGAGAAACTACTCACGAATGTTGTAAACAATTACATCAAGGATTCTGAAAACCTCTATTTCTTAGTAGGGTTCTTTTATTTCTCTGGATTTGAAGAGATATTCAACAACATCAATGACAAAAAACTCAAAGTACTTGTTGGCCTCGAGATCGAAAGAGGGATAATGAACCAGGTGAAAGAAGTTGAAACATTGGTTGACCGGAATCTTTCGAGACAAGAAACAAGAGAAAATTTCAACAATAGCCTTGTTGATTTATTCAACAACACGAACTTTTTCGACAGTCGGAAGAACATAGAAGCCTTCAAACTATTCTATGAGAAGATAAAAGGGGGTACGCTTGAAATACGCAAAACGAAAGACCCGAACCACTCGAAAATGTATCTATTCGAGTTTGATGAAGATCACTCTCACCATGGGGAGGAACTGGGACGTGTTGTTACCGGTTCATCTAACCTCACTCGATCGGGATTAAGGGCGCAGTATGAACTGAATGTTGTACTTAAAGATAATTCCGACTTTGAGACCGGTAAAGAAATTTTCGATACACTTTGGGGCCAGGCAGTAATCATTGCCGATAAGGATAACATCAAGATATTTGAAGATGATGTAATTGAAAAGATATGGTTCGACAAGGTATATAAACCAATTCTACTTTACATTAGAGTATTGCATGAGTACTTTAGTATTGACCTGGATCAAAAGGTAAAATATCCACATGAGATTACGAAAGAACGTTTCTTTAATCTACGATATCAGATGGATGCTATTCAACTGGCGTTAAGCACCGTTGAAAAACACAACGGAGTTATTATCGCTGACGTAGTTGGACTTGGAAAAAGTATTATTGCCTCATCGGTAGCACATAATCTTAACCTAAAGACGATTATCATTGCTCCTCCCCATCTTGTTAAACAATGGGACGACGAATACCGTGATTATTTCGATTTTAATGCCAAAGTATTTAGTAGTGGCAAAATTGCTGCTGCATTAGAATACATGAACAACAACTCTGATGGTGAGGAAAGATTAATAATAATTGATGAGGCACACAAATACCGTAACGAAGAAACTACAGATTACGGAATGCTGCATAACCTTTGCCAGGGGAATAAAGTTGTGTTGTTAACAGCAACGCCATTTAACAACCGGCCGCAAGATGTTTTCTCCATGATTAAGCTATTCCAGGTTCCGGCAAAATCAACTCTAAAAACAGTTGGCAACCTTGCAGAAGAGTTTTTTAGACTCATTGCAGAGTATAAGAGACTGGAAAAGACACAAAAGGATCAGTCGGAAACACCAGAGGCAATTAAACTAAAGGTAGATGATATTGCCCGGCAGATACGACTAATCATATCGCCACTGGTTATCCGTCGTTCACGTCTCGACCTGGACGAGATTTCAGCCTATAGTGACGATATTAAGACACAGGGAATTGATTTCCCCAAGGTTAATCCACCCGAACAACTAACATACGACTTAGGCAGTATTCAAGACCAGTACATTTATACTCTTGAACGTATTGCATCTGAAGATGGTAAGAATTGTTTTAAGGGAGCGCGCTACCGGCCTATCACTTACCTTAAAGACTTTAAAAAATATAAGAAAACCATCGAGGAAGAGTTTGGTAACTTCAACTTATTTAGAAACGCGCAGAACCAGATTTCAAAATTCATGCGCAGGTTATTAGTTCGCCGATTTGAGAGTTCAATAGCAGCCTTTGAATCAACATTGAACTACATGATTCGTTCATCAGAAAACATTGAGCAATGGATTGAAGTTCGTAAAACCGTCCCCATTTTCAAAAAAGGAAATTTACCTGACATTGATAGCTATTACGAAATCAATTCGGATGACGTACTAAGAGAAATTGAAGGCATGAACCTGGATGATGAGTTGGCGAAGCTAAAAAAACGTGGCTTGTTTGAGATCCCGATTGAAGATATAAAGGTTGGATTTATAAACGATCTTAAATCAGACATAGCCATATTGAAAGCCTTGCATGAATTATGGTTTGAAGATGGCATTAAGGACGATCCAAAACTGAGTCAGATTGCAGTACTTCTAAAGAAACACATGAAACTGGAGCCGAAGCGTAAAATCATTGTCTTTTCGGAGTATGCCGATACGGTGGACTACCTCTACGAGAATTTAAAGAATGATCTGCCTGTGTTTAAATACACCTCCAACGATTCATCAGTTAAGAACAAACAAACCATTGATACCAATTTTAACGCCGGATTAGACAAAGAAAAACAGGAGAACAAGTTCAAAATACTATTAGCCACCGATGCCATTTCAGAGGGTTATAACCTGCACCGGGCAGGAATGATTATCAACTATGATATTCCGTATAATCCTACACGCGTTATACAACGGATTGGAAGGATAAACCGCATTAATAAGAAAGTGTTCGACACCCTGTTTATTTATAACTATTTCCCCTCATCGGTTGGAGAGGATGAAACACGCACTAAACAAATATCGACACTTAAAATTGCCATGATACAAGCCCTGTTGGGTGACGATACGAAAGTATTAACTGATGAGGAACAACTACAATCCTTCTTTAAAGAACGATATGCCGTTGAACTGGAAAAGAGTGAAGAACGTTCGTGGGACACCAGATACAAAGACTATTACCTGAACCTTTCCGACACCAACTCAGAATTGTTAAAATTGGCCCTGGAAATTCCTAAACGAACAAGAATCGCACGCGCTAACGAAGAACAGGAAGGGGTACTGGTATTTGGTAAAAAGGCAAACGACTTTGTGTTTCGTATGGCCAGATCGCAAGATAAAACAGAACCACTACCACCGGAAGAAGCCTTAAAACTATTTGAGGCTACTGCAACAGAAAAGGCATTTAAAACTTCGGAACAATTTGAAACACTCTACGAAAAGGTAAAAGACGATTTATTCAAACGCAATACCCAGGTGCCCAACGAAAAATTAAAACGAGAGGTACTCGACCGACTGGAAGTGATCACACAAAACAGTAATGGAAGTATTAAAGACTACTTATCTGATTTAGTTGCCGTAATTAACCTGGACGGGTTACCACGACATTTCCTAAAATTCCTGAATAAGATAAAACCAAACGAAGCAGAAACTATACCTGAAAAAATAAATCCACACTATATCTCAACCATCCTTAAAACAGCACGAAGTGTCGATGAAGGAGAAGAGTTATTGATATTGTCGGAAGAATTTATTCACCCAAAAACAAACATTAAAACTGAAGCATGATTGATTTTAGCCTACCCTACAAGAAAAAGGATTTTTTAAACTTTCTCGAATCATTTTTACCCGAAGATTATAAGGAGCATAATGAAGAACTTGAGATTCCTTTTAAATCGAAATACACGAATAAAGTAACATTTTGGGGCGAAAGTAACAGCCTTAACCTTGCTGTATATAAAGTTAAACACAGCTCCGAAAACGATGCCCGGGTAAGTTTAACACGCGAAATGTTTCGTTTAATGGCTGCATTTGGCAAACGCAGAGCATTGGTAGTTCTTATTCCAAAAACCGGCGATAGTTACCGCTTCTCGCTTGTAACCATCGACCTAAAAATTGACGAAAAAAACAAAATCCAACGCGATTATTCCAATCCCAAGCGTTACTCGTTTATTCTTGGAGTAAGAGCCGTTCATACTCCACAGAAATTTTTAGTTACCCAAGGACGAGTAACAAGTTTCGAGGATCTGCAGAAACGCTTCTCGGTTGAAGTTGTTAACAAGGAGTTTTACAACCAGATTGCAGTTATGTTCTCGCGCTTGGTGGGCGGTAAGCGCAAACAAGGCTCACGTACCAAAAATTACGACCACGAATTGGAACTACCCTCAACACCTTATGAACACAACGAACAGAAATATAAAGAATTTGCGGTACGCTTAATTGGTAGAACAGTGTTCTGCTGGTTCTTGAAAAAGAAAAAATCGGCCGATGGTATTCCTTTAATTCCTGAAGATGTACTATCAACTTTTGCCATTTCATTTAATCCGAACTATTATCATGGCAGAGTAGAACCATTGTTTTTTAATGTATTAAACACACCGGTTAATGAACGTTCTAAAGAGTTTAAAGAAAAACCCTATAATCAAATCCCTTTTTTAAACGGTGGATTATTTGAACCACAACCCGATGATTTTTACCCAAACAATAAACCCAACTACGCTTTAAAAATACCTGACCAATGGTGGCGTGATTTTATTGATATACTGGAAACTTACAATTTCACCATTGATGAAAATACCAGTATTGATATTGATTTATCGGTTGACCCCGAAATGTTAGGCCGTATTTTTGAAAACCTGCTGGCTGAGATTAATCCTGAAACCGGAGAGAGTGCCCGGAAATCGACCGGAAGTTATTATACACCGCGCCCCATTGTGGAATACATGGTTGATGAAAGCCTGAAACAATACCTTGTAACACAAACAAGCATAGATGAAGAAAAACTGGATTTATTGCTCGATTACAGCCGCGAAGAATCTGGATTAGATGCTAATGAAGAAGATACAGTAAACGAAGCACTGAGCAAAATAAAAGTACTTGACCCTGCCTGTGGTTCCGGGGCATTTCCTATGGGTATTTTGCAAAAGATGCTCCTCATCCTGCAAAAGGTTGACCACAATGCTGAAAACTCAATAGAACAAATACTTGCTGATATTAAAGATCCGGTTTACCGGAAATTGATAGAGTCGAAACTAAAAGCTGCACAGGTTTACGATGATGATGATCTGGACGATTATGCCAGAAAACTCAACATTATCCGGCGTTCAATTTATGGTGTAGACATTCAACCTGTTGCAGTTGATATTGCTAAACTCCGTTTTTTCTTGTCAATAATAGTAGATGAGGTAATTCAAGACGATTTACCCAACCGTGGGATTGAACCACTGCCCAACCTCGAATTTAAATTCGTTTGCGCGAATACGCTTATCCCTTTGCCTCCCGACCGTCAACTATTTGAAAACGTTGATTCTATTAATAAGCTGGAAGAGTTACGTGACCAATATTTTATTAGCTATGGTGAAGAAAAACAGAACATTAAAAATGAGTTCCGTAAGGTACAAGCCCAAATGTTTAATACCAGTATTGACTTATTGAGCCGTGAACCCGGCAGCCACAACACTGTACCGCAAACTCAGACCCAGATGTTAGCCACCTGGAATCCGTTTAGTAACGATTCAACTAAATGGTTTGATCCAAAATGGATGTTTGGGGAGCGGGATGGATTTGACATTGCTATTGGTAATCCACCATACATCGGAGAAAAGAAATTTACTAATCTTTTTGCTCCAATAAAAAATCATATTTTTTGGAAACCATTTTACAGAAGGCGCTCAAATCTATACTACTTTTTCATAATTTACGGCATCTTCTTGAATGCAAAGAATGGTGTTCTGAGTTACATCGTCCCAAATGAATTTATGACAGCTGATTGGGCTAATCGTGTTAGAAAATACATCTTAAAAAACACGAACCTATCACAACTTCTACTCTTTGAAAACAGTGATGTATTTGAAGATGCAGGCACGTCAAGTGCTGTATTGCTGCTAATAAAAAATCAAAAGAGAAAAAATGGAAAGCTATTTTTAATCGATGAATTTTCGAAGGAATTGAACTTAAAAACCTGTTTGGATAAAGAAGCGATTATCAACCAGGATAATTTCGACGAGTCAGGTACTAATATTTGGCATTTCTTTGAATCAGAAAATAAAAGAATTGAAGAAATAGAATTAGGAGAAATATGTGAAGTTTCGCAAGGTATTGTGACAGGATGCGACAGGGTTACATCCAGGCATGCAGAACAAGGATTAATAGAAAAAAGTCTAATAGGTAGAGGAATTTTCGTTTTGCGAGAAGATATTGATTACAAATACCATAATGACAGAATATATCTTAAAATAGAAGAAGCCTGGGTAAAATTAAAGAGAAAGGATGAGAACTATTTAAAGCCATTTATTAATAGTACCCATTTAAAAAGATATAAAGTAAAAAAAACAGATGAGCTTATCATTTATGTGGGTAACCAAGAGCCTTCAGACAACATCTACGATTACTTATTTCAGTTTAAGACAGTATTAATAAATCGTTCGACAACCGTTGATTATAACATTACCACGAATACTTTTGATAAATATACAGAAAGAGACATTAAAAAAGTTTATAGTTCAGCTGGAGCAGTACAGAAAGTAATGAAACGCAAGCACTGGTACAAACCATTATATGAAAGATTGAGTGTGCCATTTGACAATGCAAAGATAGTAGTTAATACAAAGAAAATGGATTTGTTCTCTTATTCAGGCAAGCCAGTTTATGCTTCCGGTGGAGGATTGGGTGGTCAAAACTACATCTATCTTAAACCTAAACAGAAATCGAACTATCTCCTCGAAGTGCTAAAGCTTACCACAAGTAAAGAATTTACAAAATTAATTTCAATTATACTTAACAGCAAATTAACAAAGAAACATATCAAAGAAGGAAACTTCAACCAGCTCAGTACATCAAAAATCAAACAACTAAAGATTATCAAGTTGCCGTTAGATTGTGCAGAAGTATTCAGCAATTATATAGCCATCGTCAAGTGTTTAAAGTCTCCTCCTGCGATCCTGGACCTCATGGTCTACAAGCTCTACGAACTAAGCTACGAAGAAGCCTTAATTGTTGACCCGGAGTTGCCCGGCATTATTTCGCGTGAGGATTATGAGCAGGCTGGTATTGAGGAGTTGGCGGAGTGGGAAGTGTAAAAAAGAACAGAACTTAACTTTAAACACATGGTATGAGGCAACTTGACAAAACAGAAAAACGCCTTTTGTGCACTTTAAAGGAATTGTGCGGAAATAAAACCGTGTCGATAAAAATTGAAACCATTATAGAATCGTTCGAGACCTTTAAAAAAGTAGAGTTCGAGTTAATTGCAGACCCTCCAACAAAAATCGTGCGTTATAGGGCAAAAAATGAAGCTGATTATAATCTTTACAAAAACACCCTGGCAACTTTTATTAACCTCATCGACCAGCTTCGTAATGAGCACTGGATATTCATGGTTCCTCGAAATTTGCATGGATTTGAAAGTGGCACTTATAATCCAATTAATGGAGAAAAAAAGGATTATACGGATATTAACAGGAATCTTCATGATAGATTTGTTGACCTTTTTGACTATGAAATTTATTTAACAAAAGGACTCCTCGACTATATTAAAAACAATTTTAAAACAGAAGAAAAAAGGCGATTCAATAAATCACACAGAGCTACCTGGATTGCGATTTTAATTGCGTTTATCACTTTAGTTATTACAAATCTGCCTTGCTCTAAAAAAAATGAATCGTTCGTCAAATTAGAATCAAACGATATTAAAGCTATTACAAGTCATATTGACAGCATCAACGAAAAACTTGATTCGATTACACTTTATCAAACTTTAGATCTGTCAACTTCATTACCTAATTACAAAGTTACTGCTGTAGACAATTTAAATATCCGAAACAACCACATTTTATCCAATAATACTATTTCCGGTCAATACTTAAACAAGGGCGATTTAGTTGTTATACAGGAAGAAAAAACAGTTGGCTCTGAAAAGTGGTTGAAGATTTTATACGCAAATGATTTAAATGGAGACTTGGCAGAGGGTTGGGTTTGTGACCGGTCTGGATTTTTTTACTAACAATAATAAACTTGTGTATAATGCCAAATATTTTCAAAATAATAGAAAAGGTTACAAGTAGAATAGAGCCATTCCATTCTGAGTTTTTGGCAGATGCATTACGTAAAAATAGCTCATTATTAGTTGGCCTGCTGCATTTAATACAAAACCAAACCAGAATTAACCTTTCCGACCTCATCAATGCCAACCAATTTGAAGTCATCAGCGAAGATTCCTTTGACGATAATAAAAGAATAGATATTGTTATTCTCTCCCCTGCTTCCAAAGATATTGTAGGTATTGAGGTTAAAACAACTGATTCGAGTGTACGAGACAATCAGCTAAACGAGTATTACGCCAAACTCACGAACAAATACCCTGGCAAGAGAATTATTTTTGTCTTTCTCACCCCATATAACATTGATAACTTGCCAGAAGAAATTAATCCCTCTAACATTAAAGCCATTAAGGAATTTTCTTACTATGCCAGTAACCACACTAACTCAGTGCATCTAAATTGGGATCAGGTGATTAGCTTGTATCAAGATCTCGATAATTATGCAGGAAGCATTTTTGAATCACACCATGATTTCATTCAAAAAAGAGTAACAAATACCGCCAAGTTAATTAGCAGATTATCAAACTTGGAAAGAAACAGAGGTCTTGCTGATTTCTTTGGAGAAGAATGTGTTGAAACTTTTTTAGAAAAAATTATGGATAGTAATATAACATACCAGGAGAATGAGAGCAATATAACTTTCCCCATTCCCAATAATACAACAGCAATAGGAAATCTACTTTCATTGTTTAGCATCCTTATTGAATCTGATAATCTTAAAAAAACCGTTAAAAGACAGGATAGAGTCGAGAAGGCATTAATCCTCAGCTACGAAAACAGCTCACATGGAGATTTCTTTATATCCTTCTTTGACTTGATCCATTCTTATAAATACCTTTGGATAGAAGGGAAAGGAAACCTGGGAATAAGAGCAGCACACGAATCACACCCAAGTTCGGGTGTGAGCTTATTTACGATAGACAGAAATTCAATAGCGATCCGTAAAACAAGATAGAACTAAAAACTAATAAGATGGAAATATCAACACTTTTATCACACATTGACAACGGCCATATGGCTTTACCTGAGTTTCAACGAGGCTATGTTTGGAACAGAGATCAGGTACGTAGTTTTTTTGATTCATTATACAAGAGGCATCCTGTTGGAAGTTTACTTGTCTGGGCAACGCAATCAACCAATGCAGTGCATCGTGGTGATGGACAGTTAGCACCCGGAATTGTAAAACTAATACTTGATGGCCAACAAAGAATGACAACGCTATACGGGGTAATACGAGGTAAAGCTCCGAAGTTTTTCGAAGGCAATGAGAAGGCATTTACAGGGCTTTACTTTAACCTGGCGACGGAACAGTTCATGTTTTACTCGCCAATGAAAATGGACGAAGATCCGCTATGGATTAATGTTACCGAACTGATGAAAAAAGGACACGATGGGATTGATGAATTAACTGCCAGGCTATATAGTAAACCGGAATTAACAGGACAATCGAGATATGTTGGTAAACTGGCTAAATTACTTGGGATTAAAGATGTCTCGTTCAACATTGAAGATGTTACAGGAGAAGATAAAACTATTGATGTTGTAGTTGATATTTTCAACAAAGTTAACAGCGGCGGAACCAAACTATCAAAAGGAGACCTTGCCTTAGCTAAAATTTGTGCAGAATGGCCGGATGCCCGGGATTTAATGAGAGGGCAGATTGATGATTGGAAACATTCGGAATATCATTTCAACCTGGATTGGTTATTAAGGTCTGTAAATACCATCTTAACAGGTGAAGCAAAATTTCAATATCTACATAATCAGAAAGCTGTGGACATTGAGAATGCGTTTAAAAAGGCAACAAAACATATTGATAATGTACTTAATCTAATTTCAGGCAGATTAGGATTAGATCATGACCGAGTATTATTTGGCCGTTTCGCCATACCAGTCATGGTTCGATTGTTAGATAACTTAAATGGAGGATTAGACGAGACAACAAGAGACAAACTCTTATTTTGGTACGCTCAGGCTGGTATGTGGGGACGATTTTCCGGTTCAACAGAATCTTATATCGATAAGGATTTATCAGTGATAGAAGGTAAGGAGAATGGAATTGATAATCTTATAGAGCAACTAAGACTATGGCATGGAGGATTAAAAGTGGAACCAGGGCACTTTTCCGGCTGGAGTCTTGGTGCCAGGTTTTATCCGGTTTTGTATATGCTAACCCGTATGGGAGAGGCCAAAGATTGGGGTACTGGAATTCCATTAAAAGCCAGCTTGCTGGGTAAAATGAATAAACTTGAGGTACACCACATATTTCCAAAGGCACAACTTTATAAGTACGGTTATTCAAGGGCAGAAGTTAATGCACTTGCAAACTTCTGTTTCCTTACTAAGGATACAAATCTAAAAATTAGTGACAGGTTGCCGGAAATATATTTTGAAGAAGTGGAAAGCAGTCATCCTGGCGCACTATCTTCTCAATGGATTCCAATGAATGAGGATTTATGGAAAATTGAAAACTACCGATTGTTCCTTCAGGAGAGACAAAAACTTTTAGCTGAAGAAACGAATAAGAAAATGGAAGAATTGCTACATGGCGACACAAAATGGTTGTCTGGTTCGACTGTTCAACCACCGCAAAAAATATATGGAGGAATTTCTTCTGACGATGAAGAAAAAGAACTGGAAGAACTTGCATCGTGGGTAGAAGAACAAAACCTGACACCCGGTGAGATAGCATATGATTATTCCAATCCTGAAACAGGCCAGCAAGAAGCCATATTTGACTTAGCATGGCCAAATGGCATTCAGGAAGAATTAAGTGAACCGGTGGCTGTTCTGCTTAACGAAGGAGCAGAAACTCTTGCCATAGCTAATAATGCTGGATTTAGATGTTATACATCAGTAGATGATTTTAAACGATATATTGAAAAAGAAATATTGAGAAAAGACAAACAGCTTATGCTCTACTAACCCTGTCAAAACTCTAACCTAACTCAAATCAACAGGCTCAATGAGATTAGCAATAAAGAGGCCTTAATTGTCGCCCAAGAGTTCTCCGGTATTATTTTGCGTGAGGATTATAAGAAGCTGGCAGAGTTGAATGTTTGATATAGATTTTTATAACTTTGATAAAAAAGCTTAAACGATTGCATTAATGGAAGAAAACATATTCTTCGACAGAAAATCATTAAAACTGGTTACCGGAAAAACTGCCGACTGGAATGAAATAGCCAAGGATTGTGTAAGTTTTGCAAATTCAAGAGGCGGCAGCATACTCATTGGAATTGAAGATGAAGAAAATGAACCTGCAGTTAATCAAAAAATAAATCCGGATTTACCTCAGAAAATTATAAAAAGAGTTTCAGAACTCACAATTAACGTCGGAACAACGGCTACAATTATTACCAGTAAAAATGGTGGTGAGTATGTCGATTTAAAGGTATTACCAAGCATTTCAACAATTGCCAGCACTACCGATGGAAAGTACTACTATCGAGTCTCAGATAATTGCCTCCCACTACCTCCTGACGAGCTTATGCGGTTGCTTACCGATAAACCATCATACATTTGGGAGACTAAAGTCGTTCGCAATGTACCGAAAACCGAAATTGATGAAGCCAAACTTCAAAGTTTCATTCTAAATATTCAAGCATCTGACCGTATTAGCAAATTTGTAAGAGATAAAGGCAAAGACGAACTACTGGAATACTACTTAATGGCAGAAGGCCAACATTTAACGAACCTGGGCGTGCTTTGGCTTGGCAAAAGAAACGATCGTGCTAAACTTCTCTATGCACCGGTTGTTCAATTCCTTAAGTATGACGAGCATGGACAGCGTGTTAATAAAATGGTTTGGGACGACTTTTGGTTGAACCCTAAGGAGTTAATAGAAGCTGTTTGGACACAGATTCCCGACTGGAAAGAAGGAATAGAAGTATCAGATGGCATGTTCCGAAAATTTATCCCTAATTACGAAGAAGAAGTTGTACGAGAACTCTTGGTAAATGCCCTTGTCCACAGACCATATACAACGCGTGGCGATATTTTCATTAACCTATATCCAGACCGATTAGAAATTCGTAACCCGGGTCTTTTCCCGCTCGGAGTTACCACAGAAAACATTCTTCATAAAACCATACGAAGAAATGAACACCTTGCAAAAGTCTTTTACGATTTAAAACTGATGGAACGCGAAGGATCTGGTTATGACAAGATGTATGAGATTCTGTTAGGTAATGGCAAAGAAATTCCTATTCCAAATGAAGGAGATGACAGTGTTTGGGTTACTGTAAAAAAACGTATTACAAAAAATGAGATTGTGTCCTTCATTAATCGAGTAAATAATGAATATCAGTTACGACAAAAAGAACTTATATGCTTAGGCTTGGTCGCGCAGCATACAACCCTATCCGCAATCGAATTTTCATCACTTCTAAATCTGCCAGGACAAAATGCCATAAAAGACTGGTTAGGAAGATTAATTGACCTCGGAGTTATCAGAACAAAAGGCAAAACCAAAGGAACCGAGTACTTCGTGAACCCGGAATTATTAAGAAAAACCAAATTTAAAGGCAAAACTACTCTTAAAAAGATTGAAGATCACAGGCTCCGAGAATTGATATATCAAGACCTAATTACTTATCCCAAAAGCGCAATAGGTGATATTCATAATAGAATTGGAAAGGAAATCTCGAAGCGTCGAATAAAATTTCAATTAGATCAAATGAAAGAAAAAGATGAAATCGTTTGGGATGGAGAAAAGAGATGGCGCCGATATTCTATCAACAAAAAGGCATGAAATAATTAACAATTGTTGATAGATTGTTGATAGAATCTGTTAATAGAAATTAATACATGATGCTATGATTGATTCCCATTAAGAACAGAAATGCACATCTATATCACTGATTTACTGATTCATTTTACACTAAGCCAGTCTGCTAATTTGCCTTTTTAAGAACCCTCATTTTCATATCAACAACACTGAATGTATTCTCTAAATTCTTTCGCAACGCATCCGGATCTTCGTTAATATACTTACGAAGTGTTTTAAAGTCTGTGTGCTGAGTTATATCCATGACTTGAGGAATTGGCATCTTCGCCACATTTAGAAGCAAGGAAACACATGTTCTACGCCCCGTGTGCATTGTTATGTGCTTATGAAGGGGTTCTGTCCTAACCAATTTATCGCGACCTCTCATACGTTCAGTTGAGACCATCCTATCAAGTTCAGCCTCCTCAGCTGCTTCCTTCACGTAATCGTTAAACTTTTGGTTACTGATCTCAGGCAGTTTAAAGTTGTACTTTTTCAAGACTTGGAGTGCTGGTGCAATGTAACCGATAAAAGGAACAATAGTCTTCTTACCTGTTTTCTCAGCCTTAAAAATCCAGGAGTCACCTACAATATCTGCCTTATTAAAGTTTGCAATATCTCCCCATCGCTGTCCGGTAAACGCGGCAAAACAGAATAAGTCACGCACTTGTTCCAAGCGTTTATCCGCAGAAAAATCATGTTCATAGAATTTCTTTAACTCATCCATTGAGAGTGTAACAATATCTTGTTTAGGTTTCCTTCGCGAAGAAAAGTCGGTACGCTGAAACTCACGATTCTTGTGATGTCCGCGTTCAAGGGACCACTTAAGAAAGTGTTTTAAGTTTTCAAGATATTTTGACACGGTGTCATTCAACAATCCTTTTTCGTTATTACCTTCCTTGTCCTTTCTCTTTGGATTTTCTACTTCTGTCAAAAGGTAGTTCCTGTAATCATCATAGAAATTCATATCAATCTGTGAGAAGGTGAGGTTCTGGTACTTTCTTTTGTCCGCGCAAAATCCTTCCAATGACTTTTTCAGCGTCTTATACTTCTGAATAGTCCTTGGTGACACATTCGTTTTATTCTTATCTATATAGTCCTGTAATACATCAAAGAAGCCCGTTCCATCTTCAAAGTCAGGATTCTGCTCTGACTTTACGAACTCTACGATTTTCTCCTTTACCTGATTGAATGTAATGTCTGCATTCTCGTTTACCAAACCGTTATAGAAGTCCGTTACATTTTTGTATAGTGTAGTGATTCTTTTATTGAATTCAGAACTCCCCGTTAGATTCGTCTTCATTCGTTGTTTGCTGAAGTCCCAATCTTTCGCGCGAATATTGAGGTCTGTCTTACATTTAAACCTGTTTTTCCTATCAAAACCAAATACCATTAAGATCGGTGTTTCAATAGGATTGAAGTACTTATCAAGCCTACCGTTTTTTTGCTTCTGCTCTTTTACTTTATCTGAGCTACCTTTTTTAAATTTCTCTCGTAGTACAAAATTGATGTTTGCCATGCTATTCAAGGTTTTTAGAATAATTAATTTTGGGACACATTTGGGACACATTTGGGACACAATGTCTTAATCATTCAATATTTCATCGAATCCAAAAATAAAGAAATATTCCTAAAAGCACTATATATAGAGACTTTTATTTAACTGGCCGATTAAAATAAAAATTAAGAAAAAATAATTTTGTAGCGCGGCTCCCGCTACTTTTAAAAGCCAGAAGACATTTTCTTCTGGCTTTTTTCGTATTATCGCACCCGTTAAACACCTATATCTTTACTACTTTTAATTCCGATTATTATATCCTTATCTATTCAAAAAAAATTTATATAAAAGGTAGGGGTAAATTGTTTGAGTTCGGTATGTTTATGAAAGTTGGGAAAAACCATCTTTTTTATGCAGGCAAAAAGAAGCAAACAACTAAAGCTTGTAAGGTGCACTAAGTTGATATAAACCCGATAAAACAAAGAAAATTGACCAAGGAAGAGTTTAAAGGATTATTTGACGAACAGTTTGATCGGATAAGAAACTACATCTATTACCGGTCGGGCGACAAAGAACTGGCTACTGATATTGCGCAGGAGGCATTTATGAAATTATGGGAGAAAGATTTTGAATTCCATCCGCAAAAAAATGTAGGATTGCTGTACAAGCTGGCTACCGAACTTTTTATTTCGAGATACAGGCGCAATAAAATTGCCGACAATTATAAAAGCTATGTACAATTTAAGTTAAACGACGATGCTATTAAGCCCGACGAAATGATGGAATACGAACAACTTAAAGAAGACTACGAAAAAGCACTTGCTGAAATGAGCGAAAAACAACGAACGGTATTTTTACTCAATAAACACGAGGGGTTTAAACAAACCGAAATTGCCGAACAACTAGGCATAAGTATTAAAGCCGTTGAAAAACGAATGAAAAATGCCTTAAGTCTGCTACGCGTAAAATTGAATTACAATGGTTAACAGAAAAATTTGAAGTGATGAAAAAAGATAATACGGAAAAAATAAACAGCTTAACCGAGATGGTGGAAGTAGACTATCCGCAATCAAAAGAAAGCATATGGAATTTAATGGAAGAGCAACTTACAAGGCCTGCCACAAAAGAAACAAAAGTGCGAAAATTGAATTTTCAGCACTTGGCTATTGCCGCGTCTGTTGCTATTTTACTGGGTATTGGCTCTTTTATGCGTTTTTACCAGATAGATTATACCGCCACCGCTGGCGAACACCTCACTGCCCAACTGCCCGATGGTTCAGTGGTTGATTTAAACGGACAGTCAAGCTTGCAGGTAAATCCTTACTGGTGGAAAGTAAAACGAACCGTTAAACTTAAAGGTGAGGCCTATTTTGAAGTGGAAAAAGGAAAACGTTTTTCGGTGGTGAGCAACAATGGTAGAACAACGGTATTAGGCACAAGTTTTAATATATATGCCCGCAATAACCATTACGAGGTAAGCTGTTTAACTGGTAAAGTTGAGGTAGAAGTTGGAAGTGGAATAAAGCAAATTATTTATCCTAATCAGCAAGCCATTTTAAAAAATAACAGCATTGAGGTTGCCGAAACTAACGTTACACACGCTACTGATTGGAGAAACAATACATTTTTCTTTACATCAGAACCTTTACAAAGGGTATTTAACGATATTGCAATTGCTTACAACATAAATATTGATGTACAAACAGAAGATATTTACACCGGCAGCTTTAAACAGTCAGACAACATTGAAGATGTTTTAAGTATAGTATGTGTGCCTTTAAATCTTACATTTGTAAAACAACAATCAGGCGATTATGTAATAAAAAAGAATTGATTTTTGAGGTACGTATTATTATTATCAACACTGTTTCTATGGACACTAACCCTAAATGCTCAAACTGTTCATTTGCGATACAACAATCAGTCGCTTGATAAAATATTAATTGATCTTCAGGCAAAATACTCCGTCAATCTTTCGTTTAGCAATAACCAGCTTTCAAAATATACTTGCACTGTTAATAATGATTTTTCCAACGTACACGATGCGTTGGAATTTCTGCTTATAAAAACCCCGTTGGTAGTTGAGCAGTTCGGAGATGTTTACCTTATAAAACAAGGCACAGAAAAGGAGAGCAAGACTTTTTTACTGGCCGCAAATATAATCGACAAAAACACGCGCGAACGCTTGCCCTATGCACACATTTTGGTGAATGAACGGCCACTTACCACCAACCAGAACGGCAGTTTTTCGGTTAAATGTAAAACCGATTCAGTTTTTAGGGTAAAAGTAAGCTACCTGGGTTTTTACCTCTGCGATACCGTGCTAACCGCCTCAACACAACACCAACTGGAATTAAAAGCTATTTCTTATGAAATTGAAGAAATTAACATAAATGCCCTTCATTCGATCCATAAAACCGGAGAGGTGAGCAAGCCGGGAGCAATTAGGCTGAACAGTTTTGTAAGTAATTATTTACCGGGTAACGGCGATCAATCGGTATTTAATCTGCTGAGGTTACAGCCTGGAATACTGGCCGCCGGAGAGCAATCGTCTGATCTGCTGATTTGGGGCAGCTACGAGGGGCAAAGCAAACTGATACTGGATGGTATTACGCTTTTCAGTATGAAAAATTACAACGACAACATTAGCACAATAAATCCTTTAATTGTAAAAGATTTAAGTGTATTTAAAGGAGCTTACGGGATCGATTACGAAGGCAGGGTTGGAGGCATTGTTGATGTGTCGGCAAAGGACGGAAACAGGCAGAAATTCAGCTCGAGCCTTAATGTAAACAACCAAACCGTAAACGGACTGGCTTCCGTTCCCTTGTTCAGCAAGAAAGCCTCTTTGCTAATGGCCGTCAGACAAACCTACTACGAGCTGTACGACCAAAGCAGGCTTACCTTAAATTCAGGCAAAGGTGAAAATGCTGCCACAGAACGAATTTTACACCCCGATTACAATTTCAGAGATTACAACCTCAAACTATCAGGTGATTTTAACGACAAAACAAGCTACCGGATTAACTATTTACACGGTAAAGACAGATTTGAATACGCTCTGAACCTCGAGGGGAAACAGTCGAATTTTATCTACAACGACTCGGAAAAAAACAGGCAAAGCGGCTGGTCGGCACAAATCAATCATATTTGGAACAATGGAATAACTTCCCGGATTTCGGCTTCCGGTTCTTCATTAACACGGAACATTACAAACGAACAGCAGGCCGGAGGTGGTACCGGTGGCGGAAATGGCAGTGGAGGAGGAAATTCGGACTCCAGCATTCCATCAGGAAGTGCTATTTATCAAACCTTGTTAAACGACAAGATCGAGAACCACATTCATGAACAAAATATAAAAATTGAAACACATATTCCGCAGGCAGAAAACTACCAAATAAAAGGATTTGCTGCCTGGAATCATCATGAAACAAAATACAAAGAAGATTCGCTTAATGTTAACATTCATCGGTTGGACAATAAGCTAAACCGCCTAAACCTTGGCATAAACAACCACCTAACAATTGGCAAAAAACTGGATATAAATGCAGGCCTTATTTACGAACACATTTTACAACACAACAAAAATTACTGGCAGCCAAGGCTTAGCCTCAGGTACCTGGTAGACAAAAATTTAGACATTAGTTTATCGTACGGCAAATACACACAGCACGTTACTCAATTGCCACAAATAGATGATTTTAACCACATCAGGTACTTTTGGATGACCAGCGATTTTGACCAGATTGCCGTACAAGAAGGCACACACAAAGTATTGGGTTTTAACTATAAGACTGGAGGCTTAAAATTCGACTTGAATGTATTTCAGCGAAACACCAAGGGCTTAACACGTTTTATTAATTACGAGTACAACTCGGCTGTTTATAGCGGAAAAAGTCGCTCGTCTGGTTTTGATTTTCTTTTTAGCCAAACCTACCGAAATTTGAACTTTTGGATAGCTTACACCTACAGTAAAACCGAAGAACATTTTGATTATTTTGAGACTGATAATTTTGCGCGTGCACTGCACGACCAGCGCCACGAACTAAAAGGTGCAGCCATTTACCGTTTTAACAAATGGCATTTTTCGGCTAACTATGTTTTGGGCTCTGGTTTTCCCGATTTACTTAGCAATACCGTACTTGATAATTACCAACGCCTGGATATGGCCATTAACAAAACCTTTAATCTCAGGAAACTAAACATCAATACCGGAATCTCCATTTTAAACCTGCTCAACCATAAGAATATTAAATACGACAATTTTTACCGCCTCGAAAGCGACGAAGGAGATGTAACCTTACATGCTGAAGCGCTTCCTTTTACCCCTACAATTTATTTAAACCTTACTTTTTAATTACAATTTTCTACCACCTAAAACACACTGTTTTACTGCTGTTTACATAAATAACCTCAATATTTTTTCATTTTTTTTCGTTCCGCAGGTAGGGGAAAAACCACTTCAAACGGTGTGAAGATGTAAACATTATTTAATAAATTAAAAAATTGTATATCATGAAAACATTAGTAAAATTTTTAGCAGCATTTTTCTTTATTGCATTTGTAGCCAACACATCATTCGCTCAAACCGAAGAAGGAGCAGTTTGCGATGGAACCGGAGTACCACAACAATTAAACGAAGGAACTGGAGAAGGCGTGCGTGGAGCCGGTAATGGTAACGGCAATGGAGTAATGACACAGATAAAAGAAAATGGAGGTGAATTTCAGGCTACATTTAAAGCCACATTAACCGAAGAACAATTGGCAATTATTGAAAACCTGGAATTAACCCGCGAAGAAAAAAGAGAAGCTCTTCAGGCTACTTTCAGCGAAGCTCAACGTGAAATGTATGATGGCCACATGGCAGAGGTTGCAGAAAGACAAGCAGCACGGGGTAGCAATGCATTAAACAAAAGCCAAATGGAGCAAGCCGTAAAAAATGGCCTGCAAAAAGGAAAAGGAGGCAAATAATTAAGAGCTTAAGAACTACAAAAAGGCACTTAAAAGTGCCTTTTTGTTCTGCTGTTTCCAACAAAAAATAATTTTTTATTCTTCTTGCCGAGGCTGTTTTCAGGCATTTTACGCTTTCAATCTTGTAAAAGCAAAGCATTTAAAATCATTCACGAAGTTTAAATTACCACACCATGAAATCATTTACTTACATCATTATTCTTCTGGCTTGTTTACCGGTTTTATTGCATGCTCAAAACGACAAGGTAATTTCTACTGTTTTAGATACCCAAAAAGAAGCAAGACTTGATTCGTTAATTAACGACCTGTTCGCTAACGATGCTGAATTACAGAGTTTGCTTGGTGGTGGCAGCCCGTTTAAAACCCATTATTTTTACTACCGAAATTCATACAGCACCAAAACCATCTTCTCTGGTCGCGAAATTGGCAACAACCAGATGAACATTGGCAACCAGTTCTTTTATTTAAATGGCTCTGGCTTTTACGCCGGTATTTCCGGAGTTTGGTATAATCAACTCGACCCGGGCTACCGAACAACGGTGTTAATGGGAGGTTACAGCAACAATTTATTTAAAATAGATGCGCTTCGGGTGAGGCTATCGTACCTGCGCTATATTTCGCATATAAACGACCCTGCCTACGAACCGCTATACACCCAAAGCGTAAGCTCGGGATTTACTTTGAGTAATAAAAAAGTTGGCTTGAGCGTTGACGGAGCCCTAAATTTAGGAAATTACGATAGTGGAAGAAGCCTATCGGCCGATGTTTTTGGCAACATCGTACTGTATAAAAACGGCCCACGCAAAAAGATAAAACTTCGCCCTGAAGCTTCGGTAACCTATGGCATCGACTACCAGGAATTTATTCTGCCCGAGAGTTTTATCGATCCGCAAACCGGTATTGAATACAACTCGTACTACGACGACAAATTCGGACTGATGAACATTCAATTTACCCTGCCTCTTTATGTCAGCTACAAAAACTTCGACTTTCAGCTTTCGTACCAGTACAATATGCCCCAAAATTTTGTCGATGATATTGAACACCCCAACGTTTCAGCATTTCAGTTCTCGATGGGCTACTTTTTTAGCTTAGGCAAATAAGCATCTGATTCGTTATTTAATTATCGCTGAAGGATAGTTAACTTTTGACACAAGAGCTATTAGCTTTTCATCGCTGGATACTCAAAAACATCCGGAATTAAATTAATCGTTTTCAGGCACAAACCGCTCTACATTCAAAGTTAGCTGCTCAGCAAGCATTCACAGTAACTATGGGCACTAGAAAATTGTGCATTCAAAGCTTATCCTCTTATTTTAAACGCCGCATCTTTTCCCAATAAAAACCGTATAGTAAATCAGGCCGGTCTCAGAAGTTTTTTTCTTGTCGCTTTTCATCTCATTAACTGATTGATAATCACATCTCCGGATTGTTTAACCAAAAATCAGTTATTATGAAAAAAATTATCTTTTTTGTATTTGTTACAACTATGCTTTGTGCTTGCGATTGCCAATGGCGACTAGCCGTAAGTGAGGATATTGCCCTTATTGCCAATGCCGGGATGACACATGTTAACGGTGGAGAAAGTTACAACCCTGCATTTGGAGGAGCTATTGGAGCTGAAACAACCGTACTCAGACGCGATGAAAAATCATCCTTCAAAACCGGTGTAAATATTTCATTTCAGGGAGCAAGCTACGAGGAAACAATTTCTTACGATACCTATTCACTCAAAAGTGTACAATTGGAAGAAAATACCTTTTCAGGCAAAGTAAACCTATCGTACCTGAATATTCCCTTATTGTACCATTACCAATCGAATAGTGGATTTTATGCAGAAGGCGGTCTGCAACCCTCGTTTTTATTAAGTGCTAAAGATAAACCTGATGAAGGTGCAAGCTATGATTTTAAAGACTATATAAAAACTGTAGATATTGGAATTCCCGTGGGTTTGGGATATCAACTAAATGACAACTTAAGCCTGGGAGTTCGTGCTGTTTATGGGTTATCTAATATAAACACGGAAGGAACCGAGATGTATTCAAGTGAGGATAACGACCATAACGTAACCGTATTTGGTGTATTCCGTTATACCTTTTCTAAAAAATAAGCAAAAGAAAAGCCGGCATTAAAAAAATACCGGCTTCTTGTATGTATTAAAAATGTATTTACTGCTTTACGCGCTCGCTGTAAGAACGGTCGGCTGTACTAACGCGAATAACATCGCCTTCGTTTATAAACATGGGCACCATAACCTCTGCTCCGGTTTCAACGGTTGCAGGTTTTAATGCTGTTGAACTGGCGGTGTTTCCTTTTTCACCCTCAATAGTTGCTGTAATTGTTAACTCCACTTTGTCGGGCATTTCAGCTGTTAACGGAAGCTCTTCTTCTGCATGAAACTGAATTTCAATTACCTGTCCTTCTTTCATCAGGTCGTTATTTTCAACCATCGATTCGGGTATTGAAATCTGCTCGTAAGTTTCGGTATTCATTACATTTAACCCCATATCATCGCGATACAGGAACTGGTAAGGACGGCGCTCAACACGAACATCATCAACTTTAACACCTGAGTTAAAAGTATTTTCAATTACCCTACCGGTTTTTACATTTTTAAGTTTTGTACGTACAAAAGCGGGGCCTTTTCCCGGTTTTACGTGCAGGAATGATACAATGGTGTAAATGTCACCTTTAAACATAAAGCACATTCCATTTTTAAAATCTGCTGTAGAAGCCATGATAAATTTTTTTCTTTTTAAACCGCTGCAAAAATAATTAAATCCATTAAATATCAAGCATTTCTAGCTGCTTTTGCTCTTTTTCAAAAAATCTATTGCAATACGCGCTCAACGCCGTTGGTTTTGTAATGTTTTATTACTCCTTTTAAGGCACCAACACGCATATCGAATTCAATGTAAACAGGCACTTTATCTTTTTTTGCCAGGTAAAACCGTACGCCGTCTGATTTCTCCAACACCCGGCCTTTCCGCACGGTTGGTGTTAATACGTGGCAATCAATTTCTCCCACATCGGTTTTAATTTTCTCATCGCGCAAATACCGAATGGAAACATCTGATATTTTATCGGCATTTATGGTTGGATAAATTACGGCATCACCGGGTTGAAGATTTTCAAATGGATTTTTATGAACGAAATAGAAAAAAACCGAAATCAGGTCGAGTAAATCTTCCGGAACAGCACGCCAACCGCTACGCTGGCTGTAAATCGAATCAACATCATGGTAAAACAGTGTTTCGTTATAGCGCCGGTAACTGCCTTCTTTTACATTTCTAATGGTTTTTACTGGCAACCTTGTTTCGGCATCAACAGTGGTTTCGTATATGTCGTAAACACCATATAATTTATTGGCAAGGCCGGTAGTTTTTCCCATTACGTGGTAATGAATGGCCGGTTGCCCGTTAAATATTGTATCGTAGATAGTCATTTCTGCCTCGCCGCCTTTTACAAAACCAAACTTTAAATGAAATTTTATCGAGATTTCATTGGCATAAAGCAAGTGTGTGGCAAAAACAAAAACAGTCAGTATTACAATTACTTTCTTCATTTTAAAATTTTGTTTTTCGGAATAGTTGCTACAAAATCCTTTAAATAAAAAGGTTCGAAATAAGCAACGTTTTCAAATTCCTTTTTGTTGTACTTAATTTCTGCCAGATTTTGCATAAATCGTGCCGATGTTTTTTCCGGACCAGTAAACAACGCATTTTCGTGTTTTATTTTACCGTCGCATTTTTGGGCACCATTTCCAAAAAACAATATTTTTTTCTGCTTAAGCTGTTCAGCAAAAGAATTGTCGTCAATAATTTCAGCACTAACTTTTGTAAGTGCTTTTCCTGTTTTATCGTAAAGTGCCGTGTACACTTCCATGCGGCGTGCATCAATCATTGGGCAAAAAAGTAGCTCTTCGTTATCCGTTGAGGTATAAAAACCTGCTACATTTTCAGCCACAAAATGTCCCATTGCCTCTATAGACCCAATACCGATAAGTGGTTTATCAAGTGCATAACACAAGCCTTTTGCTACCGACACACCGATTCGGAGTCCGGTGTACGATCCGGGGCCTTTGCTAACCGCAACCGCATCTATGTTCTGAATGTCAAAGTGGTTCTCTTCAAAGAGTTCTTCAATAAAAACAGTAAGCAACTCCGAATGCTTTAAACCATCTGCACTTTCTTTTAAAAACATTGTTTTGCCATTCTCGGCCAGCGAAACCGAACAAACATCGGTTGATGTTTCGATATTTAATAGTATTGCCATTTGATTCTTTTAACAAACTTTCGCAAAAATAGTTAAAGCTGCGTAAACTTTCCGTTTAAAATTATGCCATCAAGCTGCATTTTTTTTGCTGCTTTCAAAGCATCTTCTTCGGTATGTACAATTGGCTCTCCTCCTGCATTAAACGAAGTATTAATTAGTGCTTTTATTCCGTATGTCTTATCCAAATGTGTGAGCAAATCAAAAAGAAAAGGGTTTTTTTCCCGTTTAAAGAGGGTTTGAAAGCGGGCTGTTCCGTCGGCGTGAATAGCTCCGGCTATTTCATTTTGTTTCTGGGGCAAAACGGCAAAATCAAGAAGCATATGCTCCGATAAGGCATCGATTGTTTTCTGCCCGGTAAAATATTTTACATTTTTTTCTAATGCCACCGGGGCCAACGGACGATACCATTCGCGCCCTTTTTTCTCGGTACTTAATTTTTTTGCCAGAGCTTTTGAGCCCGCAAAGGACAGAATACTTCTATTACCAAGTGCGCGGGGTCCGGTTTCGCCAAAACCATTACAAATGCCAATAAGCTTTTTATCGACCAGCTTTTTGGCCAGCAACTTTATTTCTTCCTCGCTAATGGTAGCTTCATAGTTTTCAATACCCCAATTGTTTAAGTAGGCTGTTCCGGGTTCAACCTTTCCATGCTTTTTCCACTCGACACAGGCGGCAGCTCCCAGAGCCAACCCCGAGTCTTCGGTGCAGGGCGGAATAAAAACCTGCTTAAACATACCACTGTCAATTATGCGTGTGTTGGCCACGATGTTTAATGCCGAACCTCCGGTATAGTAAAGAAAATCTGCCCCTGAGTTTTCTTTCAAGCGCTTTAAACTCTTGAGCAGCTCCAGGGTAAAAAGTTCTTGAAGTGTGGCAGCAACATCTTGCAGGAAAGGATCTTTTTGATTAAAAGACTTTAACTCCACTCCCCAATCCTTTTTTGCTGCAACTAAAAACAGCGATGTCTTTCCCCAGATATCCTGAAAAAAGTTGTTTTCTTGCAACCAGATTTTCAATTCTGGTTTATAGCTTCCCAAACCGGCATAGCCCATAAATTTACCAGGTACAGCATTCTGTTCGGCAAGCCTGGCTCCAATTATTGCAAAAACCAGGGCATTGGCATTAAACAGGGTGGAGTAAGGCTTTAATTCCCAATGGTATTCCAACCACTTTATTTGGCCATTTTGGTATACCGCAGCCGAAAAATTGGATAAGCTGGCGCCGCCATCAAAATGCACCAGTAAACTGTTTTCCCTGAAATTACCAAAGAAAGGAAGACATGAAAACATATGGGCCATTTCGTGGTTTAAAGCCCATGCTTCTTTTTCCTGTCCAAACCACCAACATCTACCTTGCTCGGGTTCGGTTGCCAACTCATTTGTGAGTGGAGCTTCAAAACGAACCTCTCCATTTTGAAGAAGAAAGGAGCGCCCCACCACATTGTCAACAAAAACAAGGTCATAGTCCTGTCCAACAAGTTTTTTCTCTTTTAAAATGCTTTTTAAATTTTTATGAAGGGTGTTATCGCGTTTTCGTCTCGAAATTCGCTCCTGTTGCACAAACCATTCAACTTTCCCCTTGCGCATAAAAGCCATGTTATGATCGTGTACATAAAACGGGTGTTCATAATCAAATCGATCCTGAATACCGTAAATGGCTAATGTAGGTTTGTTTTTATCCATTAAAAATGTTGAATGAAAACTGCATTGAAACAACAATTACCAAGAGTAAAATAAAAAGCAATTCGCTCCAAAAGCGACTTTTCATAAACACAAAAAAATTGGCTATTAAATAGGTTACCGGAATGGCTGTAATCACAAGCATTTCATGTGATGTTACCGGCATAAACACAAAACTGGCCAGGGAAAAAATAAATATCCAGAAAAAGACTGTAAAATATTTTCTGGAGCTGATTTTCTTTGTATCGTACTGCTTAAACATACCTACACTTCCGGCGATTGTTAAGAGTACGAGTGTAACAACATAAACCTGTAAAGGAATGTTGGATTGAAAATGATTAACAGGTGTTATTATGTTTTCCTGAAAAATAGCAATGGTTTCAAGAAACTGATTTTTAAGTGCCATAAAGGATAAGGCAAATATAAAAGGCAGGAAAAATCCCATCGGCATAATTACAAATTCGCGCCAACCGGCTTCGCGCCCCAATATAACAATGCCAATCATAAACGCAGGCAAAAGCACCAGAAGATTTAGATAGAACAAAGCCCCAATCCCCAGTAAAAAGCCAACATCAAACACCAATGAATAGGGCCTTTTAATTTCAAAAGCAGAAAACAACCTGTAAACGGCCAGTAGCACAAATACAGCCCCAAAATAAACCGGATGCAAGGTATGCATTGGCACAATACCACCAATAACAATAGCAAACAATAAAGCCGGCAGTTTACTCTTAATCCGAATAAACATATACCGGTCGTTTACCAATTGCATTAGGTAGGCAAGTGCAACTGCCAGCAGTATCCCGCTAACTACCTGTGCTAAATCACTATTTTTAACCAGCTGAAAAAACAAAGCAAAAAGTACATTTTCCTGTTCGCCAGGATAAAAGTCGTATGCCAAAGGTTGCTGAATGCTTTTTACCCACAGTGCCAATGAAACTATTGGCACCAGAATTAAGCTTACAGAACTGTTTGACTTCAGCCTTTTTAATATCATGCTCCTTTGCTTTTCAAGAAACTAACAACACCAAAAGTCGTGCGATTTAAATGAAAGCATCGCCAACTGCAATCGTTTTATCCGTTTAAAACTATAGTCTACAAGTCAAATCCCAGGTCCTTACGGTAGTATTTTCCTTCAAAACTGATTTTTTCGGCATTTTTATACGAGGTTGCCAAGGCATCGTTCATATCAGTTCCATAAGAACTAACTGAAATTACGCGACCTCCTGCGGTAACAACATCCGATTCATTGGCTTTTGTCCCTGCATGAAAAACAATACTGTCAGAAACCTTTTCGGTTCCGGTAATTACTTTTCCTTTTTCATAACTTCCGGGATAACCTCCTGATACCAACATCACGGTAACTGCCGTACGATCATCAAATTCTATTTCTTTTTCGTTTAAAGTACCTGTTGCGGCACCTTCAAGCAAATCAACAAAATCTGATTTTACGCGTAACATAACGGCTTCTGTTTCCGGGTCGCCCATTCTAACGTTGTATTCAATAACGTAAGGATTATTGTTTACATTAATTAAACCAAAAAAGATAAAACCACAGTAATCAATACCATCTTTTGCCAAACCTGAAACCGTTGGTGCAATAATCTGCTTTTCCACTTTCTCCATAAATTGAGCATCGGCAAAAGGTACCGGTGTTATGGCGCCCATTCCTCCGGTGTTTAAACCGGTGTCGCCTTCACCAATTCGTTTATAATCTTTTGCTTCGGGCAGAGTTTTATAGTTTTTCCCATCGGTTAGTACAAATACCGAAACTTCAACACCACTTAAAAACTCTTCGATAACTACTTTGCTGCTGGCCGCACCAAACTGGCCGTCGAGCATTTCTTTTAAAGAGTTTTGAGCTTCTTCTAACGAATCGATTATCAACACCCCTTTTCCGGCCGCCAAGCCATCGGCTTTTAGCACATAGGGGGCTGTCATGGTGGTTAAGAATTCGATTCCCTCATCGAGATTTGCTGCAGCAACCGTGCAATATTTTGCAGTAGGAATGTTGTGACGAGCCATAAAGGCTTTTGCAAAATCCTTGCTTCCTTCCAGTTCGGCACCTGCTTTTTTAGGGCCAACCACTTTTACCGAAGCTAATTCAGCATCGGCTGCAAAGAAATCGTGCAATCCTTCAACCAAAGGCACTTCCGGTCCTACCAACATCAGGTCGATGTTGTTCTTTAATACTTCAGCTTTTAATGTTTCAAAATCCGAAACATCCGCATCAATATTGGTTCCAAGCTCTGCGGTACCGGCATTTCCCGGTGCAAAAAATAGTTTCTCAACTTTGTTGCTCTGTTTTATTTTCCACCCCAAAGCATGTTCTCTGCCTCCCGAGCCTACTATTAAAATATTCATTCCTATACTGTTTTTTGTTTTTTAATTAATCTACCGGTGCTACATATTGCCATAACGTTCGAAATAGCTCTTCAGGCTGGCACCAATTTGTTCCGACAACTCATTATCACCTGCTCTTCGGGCGGCACGCTCCATTTTTTGCAGGTAAAACATATTTCGCTGAATTTCTTCTCCAATACCCATGGTTCCCAACAACTTCGGCTCTAACGAGAAATAATAATTCAGCTCATCGTTAAATGCATTGTAAGCGGTTTCAATCATTTCCAGGCCTTTATCATTGGCACCTGCCCCAATATAACTTTCAGCCAGTTCCATAGCGAAATATTCGTAAGGAACGATTGTGCTTGGAAGCAGCTCGTTACAGCGGTCGATTACTGCAATAGCCGAATCCTTTTTGCCTTCTTCAACCAAAGCCGACGCCAGACGATTAAAACTATTTCGAATATTGGTCATCATTCGCGTATTGGTTTCATCCAGGTATATTTCCGGGTCATTCATATTTCCCCAGCTAAAATTATTCATCAGGTTGTTGTACATTATTTTTGTATTTACCCTACCAAACTTAAGCTGCTGCGGGTTACTTGCCGTTTTTATAGGTACCAAACGGAAAGCAAAACCTTCTACCTGGAAATAATCACTTAGGTTCATATATTTGCTTCGTCCAACTGTAATCGACCAGTATACCGGTCGGCTCCAATCGTTGGTGGCCAGCATATCCAGTATCATCATTTCATCTTTCGATAACATATTTTTATCCGAAAGATCAATAACAATTTCGTCCACAATTTTATCGTAATCCTCAGGTGCTACCACATTATTTCTGATAACAGCCTCTTTATCTACCTTAAAATGTATTTTCTTTTTGGGTAAATAAGCAGCGTTATCGGCTTGCTGCAATTTGGTGGCCGGGTTGTCGTTTGCAATAAAATCAACAGCTTCTTTTAAGCCCACATAATCGCGTTTTATCCTTGAGTCATCGAGCAGGTAAACTGCATCGCGAGTGCCCAGTCGGTACTGATCGGGTTTTAAAGTATAAGCAATTGGTTCCGATTCGTACGCTTTGCGGCGCATTTGATTGATGTACCAATCGGTTTGCAAATAGCTGAGGTTACAAACGCGTACATCGGTACGCACGCCTTCCACCTCCTGGTTGTACCACAAGGGGAAAGTATCGTTATCGCCGTTGGTAAAAATTACGGCATTGGGCTGGCAGGTTTTCAGGTAATTGGCACCAAAATCGCGGGCTGTGTATCTTCCAGACCGGTCGTGGTCGTCCCAGTTTTGGGCTGCCATAATTCCGGGAACCAGTACTAATGTTAGCACCCCGGCAATGCCACCGGCAACCGTTTCCGGAAGGTATTTTTTTAAGGTTTCGGAAATGGTGAGTACCCCCAGTCCAATCCAAATAGCAAAGGCATAAAACGAACCGGCGTACGCATAATCGCGTTCGCGCGGTTGGTGCGGATACTGGTTTAGGTAAACCACAATGGCTAAACCGGTTAACACAAATAGCAAGAACACTACCCATAATCCTTTGCGGCCTTCTTTTCCGCGCTTATATTGAAAAATAATTCCCAGTATTCCGAGAAGAAGGGGCAAAAAGTAATAGGTATTGCGGGCTTTGTTATTGGCCAGTTTAGCAGGTAAAGTGTCCTGGTCGCCCAAACGAGCTTCATCAAGAAACTTAATACCGCTTAGCCAATTGCCATGAAAAATATTGCCATGACCCTGAATATCGTTTTGGCGCCCAACAAAGTTCCACATAAAATAGCGCCAATACATGTGATTTACCTGGTAATTAAAGAAAAAGCGCAGATTTTCTCCCATCGTTGGTTTAACAATAGTTTCCATTTCGCCGCGTTCGTTACGGTGCTGAATACGATTCCCTTTAACTCTTCCCCACTGCTGGTAATCCTGTTCATGTTGCGGATCCATTGAGCTCCACATACGTGGAAAAACTGTTGTGAATTTTTCGTCGTAGTTCGGATTAAAGCGGCTATAGGTAATTACGTATTTTCCATCGATTTGCGAATATACCGGACTACCTTCCGAAAAACGATCGCCCACTTTATACGGCGAGTTGTAGTAATGCCCGCTAAATAATGGGCGCGAACCATATTGTTCCCGGTTCAGGTAACTTAACAACGAGAATATATTATTAGGGCTGTTTTGATCCATGGGTGGTTGCGCCGACGACCGAATGATAATTACGGTAAACGACGAATAACCAATAAGAATTACGGTGATACCCAACAGAATGGTATTCCAAACCACTTTATGTTTTTTGTGGGTATAATAAATACCAAAGACCTGTGCTGCAACCACTAGCACACAGTAAAATATTACCCCTGAATGATAGGGCAGCCCCAAACCATTAACCAACATCAGCTCGAATACCGAAGCTATTTTTACAAAACCCGGAATTATGCCGTACATAACAGCACCCAGCAAAATTACCGACGCCACCAAGGCCCAGATAATCCCTTTCCGGTTAACTTCATATTTTCTGAAATAGTACACAAATACAATTGCCGGAATAGCCAACAGGTTTAACAAGTGTACCCCAATTGACAGGCCAATAACGTATGCGATAAATATTAGCCAGCGATTGGCAAAAGGCTCATCGGCCACGTCTTCCCATTTTAAAATGGCCCAGAAAACCAAAGCTGTTAACAAGGATGAACTGGCGTAAACTTCGCCCTCAACCGCCGAGAACCAGAAAGTATCGGAAAAAGTATAAGCCAGGGCACCAACCAACCCGGCAGCTACAATGGATACCGTTTGTCCCACTGAAACTTCTTCGGATTTAACCATTACTTTTCGGGCCAGGTGGGTAATTGTCCAGAACAAAAACAAAATGGTACCGGCACTAGCCAAAGCAGATAGCACATTTACCATTTTTGCTGCTCCTTCGGGGCCTGCAAACAGGGTAAAAAAGCGGCCAACAATCATAAATATCGGCGCTCCCGGTGGGTGACCCACTTCAAACTTAAAAGCAGTTGTTATAAATTCGCCACAATCCCAAAAACTTACGGTCGGCTCAATAGTCATTAAATAAACAATGGCTGCAATTAAAAAACTAACCCAGCCAAATACGTTATTAAACAATTTGTATTGCTTCATTTTCAAGTGTTTTCTGAAAGCGTATTCGTTATGAAATTTTTAATCCTTGCGAAGATAAGGCTTTTGCTGAAAACTCAGAAAACAGCACATTATAATTAAACCTTCTTAACAAGAAATGGATGCAAAATTCCCATTTTTTAGTGCGAAAGAGGCCATTTCTGAAAACAAATACTGCCTTCTGCAATTATCAGCGAGCATTTTTTTAAAAAAATAGGGTCTCCTGCATGCGGAAGAGGTCATTTCTTTAAAAACGAGGAGGCTTCCGCATGTGGAAGAATAGATATTCCGGACAATATGCCCGCTTCTAACTACAGAAGAATAAGATTTGGTAACAAAATGCCTATTTATAACTGCAAGAGCATAGAAATTTACATCTCGAACTTTTACCGGGTTTTACATTATTTCCATCACCGATTTGGCTTTGCTAATTTAATTTATACCTCAGCGTGAATGAATAGAATTTTATTTAGCTGGTCGTAATCAAAAAAAGAATAGCTCAATGCAATCCGGAATCAGGTTGAAACACCTGCCCCGGTATATATTGAACTTGCCCCGGTGGCACGGAGTAAAAAGACAGGGAAACAAGTGTTTTTTGGGCGAAAAAGGTAAAACCACTTTCGCAAAACAGAAAAACAGAACTGCCGTTGTGTTTATGCTTTCAGCATTATTCCCGAAACCATCCGCCCGGTTTCTACTCCATCGCGGCGTGCCGAGAAATACTTTTCTGATTCGGAAAAAGAACAGGTTTTAAGCACTTCAATATTATGCTCCTGCACCCCGTTTTTCAAGAGTAATTGCCGATTGGCTTCCCAAAGGTTAAAATGAAATTTGCCCGACCCGTTTTTATGCAGCGTCTTTTCGGCCTGGGGAATATTTATATGTGCAGCAGCTACCACCTCGCTGCCAACTTCGTAAGCGGCAGGACCAACTGACGGGCCTATTACCACAATGGTATTTTTGGCAGAAGCACCAAAATTTGCCACCATGCTTTCGAGTGCCTTTTCAACAATTCGGCCAACAGTGCCGCGCCATCCGGCATGCACTGCTGCAATAACCATTGCTTCAGGATCAAAAAGCAACAGCGGAACACAGTCGGCCGTTTGCACGCACAAACACAAACCCGGTTTATTGCTAACCAATGCATCAGTTTCGGCTATTTTTGTTGATGGAGCGGTGTTTATTTCAGCAACACAAGAGCTGTGAGTCTGATCGGGAAAAACCAGCTGTTTTGTTTGCAGCTGCAGCGCAAGAGCCAGTTTTTCTTTGTTTTGGGGATTGTGGCTATACCTTATATTTTTTACCGGTAAAGTATGTTTTGTTGTGGTAAAAGCCATTAGCTGTTGATATGGCTTGAAGAGCTGGTAACGAACAAACTTATCCATTCAACAATAATTTATTTAAGCCTTTTTTATCCAACAGGGTAACGGTCTTTTTCTCAATTTTAATCAGTTCATCGTTCTGCATTTCGCCCAGTACGCGTGCTAACGAGGGCCGGGTAACCCCAAACAATTCGGCAAGCTGCTGCTGTGTATTTTTAAGCTCAAACGAATGAAACTTTTCGCCGGCCTGCTGCAGTAGAAAGTGAGCCACCTTTTCTTTTATGGTTTTAAAACTTAAAAAATGCAGCTTTTGCGAAAGAAATTGAGCACGCGTTGAAATGCTGTTGAGGTAATTGCGCAGCAGGCGCGTATTTAATTGCAACAGTTTTAAAAATTCGGCAACTGGAATAGCCAGTAACTCTGCCTTTTGGTTAGCCGTTACAGTTACCGGAAACTTATTTTCTTTCCCAAATAAAAAGGCAGAAGCCAAGGGCCGCGGAGCTTCAATATCCTCAATTTTTACAGTTTTTCCCGAGTAATCAATCATTTCGCCACGCACACTTCCTGAAAGTACTACCAGCAAATTTCGCACCTCTTCACCTCCCTGCACCACCAACTCATTTTTTTCAAATTTACGCAACTGGTAATGAATTTTTGAAAACAACATCCGGCATTCTTCTTCCGGAATACCTTGAAACAAGGGACTTTTAATAATCTGAGAATAATCTGTCATATTGTAACAATTGGTACATTTTGAAAAACACTACTGCCCTACTTTTGTTGCGTAAACTTAAAGAAAAAGAACAGAAAGATGATACGTGAGATTATAAAAATAGACGAAGAATTATGCAACGGCTGCGGAGTTTGTGTACCCAACTGCCATGAAGGAGCACTTCAGATTATCGACGGCAAAGCACGGCTGGTAAGCGAATTAATGTGCGACGGGCTGGGAGCCTGCATTGGCCATTGCCCCGAAGGCGCTATTACCATTGAAGAACGCGAAGCAGATGCCTACGACGAAATTGCCACCATTTCACAAATGGTAAAACAAGGCAAAGCCACCATGTTTGCGCATTTAAAGCATTTGCAAGACCATAACGAAAGCGGCTATTTAAAACAGGCACTTGGATTTATTAAAGCAAACGCCGATGCCATGCCTTTTGAGATTAGCGAAGTTCATGCTTTGTTAAACGGCACAAACGAAGCCGGCGAAAAGCAGGCGTGTGGCACCGGTGGTGGTTGCCCGGGATCGGCACCAATGAGTTTTGATGCCGGCGGATTAAAAATGGCAGCGCCCGCAGCCGAAACACCAACGGCTCTTACCCAATGGCCGGTACAAATGCACCTGATTAACCCGGCAGCAAGTTATTTCCAGGGCGCCGATCTGTTGGTTGCTGCCGATTGTGCAGGTTTTGCTCACGGAAATTTTCATAACGATTTTATAAAGGGACGTAAAATGGTTATTGCCTGCCCAAAACTCGACAACAGCACCGATACCTACATTTATAAACTTTTACAGCTGATTGAAGAAGCCAAAGTAAACACCATTACTGTAGTAATTATGGAAGTTCCGTGTTGTGGCGGCCTATCGCACATGGTATCGCGGGCTACCCAAATGGCCTCACGCAAGGTGCCCGTAAAAGAAGTGGTAATTGGAATTAAGGGCGATGTGATTAGCGAAGAGTGGTTGTAAAACCACCCCTGCAATAAATTAAGTTATAATAAAACCAAGGCCCCAGTTCAATAAAAAAGTAATAATAATCAATAGGAGGAAATAGTATGAGTATGTTTTGTTTTCAATGTCAGGAAGCAGCCAAAGGAACCGGCTGCACTATAGCAGGCGTTTGCGGAAAAACCAGCGATGTAGCCAATTTACAAGATACCTTGTTGTATGTTTTGAAAGGTGTTTGCTGGTACAACGAAAAGTTACGAAACGTTGGAGCTAACCCTAAAAAGGTAGACAAAATTGTTTTTGATGGTTTATTCAGCACCATTACCAATGCCAATTTTGATGCTGCTGTATTTACCAAACGTATCATTAAAGCACTTCAGCTGAGAAACGAGTTGCACGTATTGAGCAAAGAAGCAGGAGTGGCTTTGCCAGAAGAATTACCAGCCATTGCAACATGGACAGGCAACACTACTGAAGAGTTTGAAGCAAAAGCTGAAGAAGTTGGCGTTTTGAGTACTGAAAACGAAGACATCCGCTCGTTGCGCGAGTTAATTATTTATGGTGTAAAAGGACTGGCAGCTTATGCTGAACACGCTTACAACCTGGGAAGCCAAAAAGATGAGGTTTTTGCTTTTATGCAACGTGCACTGGTTGCCACAACTGAAGATTTGAGTGTTGACCAACTGGTAGCACTTACCCTTGAAACCGGAAAATTCGGAGTTGATGTTATGGCATTATTGGATGCTGCCAACACGGGCTCTTACGGAAATCCGGAAGCTACAAAAGTGAATATCGGCGTACGCAACAATCCGGCAATTCTTATTTCAGGCCACGACATGAAAGACATGGAAGAGTTACTGAAACAAACCGAAGGTACCGGCGTTGATGTGTATACCCACAGCGAAATGTTGCCGGCTCACTATTATCCTGCTTTCAAAAAATACGATCACCTGGTTGGTAACTACGGAAATGCCTGGTGGAAACAAAATACGGAATTTGAAAGTTTTAACGGACCAATACTTTTTACAACAAACTGTATCGTTCCGCCAAAAGCATCGGCAACTTACACCGACCGGATTTACACAACCGGCGCATCAGGTCTTGACGGAGCCATCCACATTCCGGATCGCGAAAACGGTAAAATGAAAGACTTTAGTGCAATTATTGAGCATGCCAAAAAATGCGCGCCACCACAAGAAATTGAAACCGGAGAGATTATTGGAGGTTTTGCTCACGCTCAGGTTTTTGCGTTGGCCGACAAAATTGTTGATGCCGTAAAATCGGGTGCTATCAAAAAGTTCTTTGTAATGGCCGGTTGCGACGGACGAATGAAAAGCCGCGATTACTACACTCAATTTGCCGAGCAGTTACCACAAGACACTGTAATTCTTACAGCCGGTTGTGCAAAATACCGTTACAACAAACTGCCTTTGGGCGATATCGGCGGTATTCCGCGTGTTATTGATGCCGGACAATGTAACGACTCTTACTCGCTGGCTGTAATTGCACTAAAACTAAAAGAAGTATTCGAATTAAACGACATTAATGAATTGCCAATAGCTTATAACATTGCCTGGTACGAGCAAAAAGCAGTAATTGTACTACTTGCCCTGTTGCACCTTGGTGTAAAAAATATTCATCTTGGCCCTACACTACCGGCATTCCTTTCGCCAAACGTTGCAAATGTTTTGGTTGAGAATTTTGGAATTGGAGGCATTACTGAAGTAGAAAAAGACCTGGAAATGTTTATGAGTGTATAAAAAATAAAGACCGGGGACAGAAAACCATGGTTAAAGCTTGATCAATGGTTTATAGAGGCACCTGTTTTAGGCAGGTGTCTCTTTTTTTTCAATATAATCTTCATACAAAGGCAGGGTAAGCCAAAAAACAGCTCCCTCGCCGGGTGTACTTTCCACCCATATCTCACCACTATGCTTTTCAACAAACTCTTTGCAAAGCATAAGGCCCAAACCGCTGCCTTTTTCGCCTTTAGTTCCGGGAGTAGTTTCCTGTTTCCCCGGTTGAAAAATAAATTCCATCCTTTCCGGATCAATACCAATGCCTTCGTCCTTTATTCCCAGGGTAATATAGTTATTACTTACAGCCCCTTCTACCAAATAAATCTTTCCTCCTTGATTACTGAATTTCACCGCATTGGTAAGCAAATTCCGAAAAACCAACAACATCATATTAAAATCGATATACAAGTTGGCATTTTTAGACTCAATGCAATTGATAAGGGCAATATTTTTCTTTATAGCTAATGCTTCAATTTCCAATAATGCTGTTTCAATAAAATCGCACAACAATGCCTGTTTAGGCAAAAACTCAATAACTCCACGTTGCGATCTTGACCAATTCATCAGGTTTTCGAGTAGGGCAAAAGCACTGTCTCCGGCAGTTTTCAGATTATCAAGAATCTGATCCATCATCCGCTGGTCGAACTTCTTATACCCTTCAATTAACACATCGGTATAACCAAGAATTACATTAAACGGATTGCGAAGATCATGTGCAATTACAGCAAACAATTTATCTTTTGTTGTATTAATTTCTGCCAATTCTTTGGTACGTTGTTTTACGGCTATTTCCAGTTTTTGCTTTTGTTGCTCGAGCGATGCGATTCTTAAATGATTAACAAAGAGAAAAATACCGATAAACAAAATTAAAATGAGAAACATAAACCATAATGTTTTCCACCAGGGCGGAATAATTGTAATAGTCAATGCCACTCCTTCTTCATTCCAAACTCCATCGCTGTTGGCACCTTTTACCCTTAACACATATTTCCCGGGATCGAGATTGGTGTAAGTTACCTGCCTGCGCGTTCCACAATAGGTCCAATCTTTATCAAAATTCTCGAGCTTATAGGCGTGCTGGGTTTTTCCTATACCGGCATAGTCTAATACGCCAAAATGAAAAGTAAGCACCGATTTACTGGCCGGAATCCTTAGCTCGTCTTCTTCCGAAATTATTCGCTGTAAAGGAGAATGGAGCGTATTGGGTAAAACAGGTTTATTAAAAATTTCAAAACCGGTGAAACTTACAACCGGTGCCTGACTGTTCTTTTTAAGTTTTTCAGGATAAACAATACTGAAACCATTGATTCCGCCAAAGTATAAATGTCCGTTGCTATCGCTTAACAAACTACGCGGCCGAAATTCGTTGCTTTGCAATCCATCGTGCTTGTTGTAAATTTCAATGGTTTCGGTACTTAAGTTATAAGAACAAATACCACCTAAGGTTGAAAACCACAACAAACCATTTTCATCTTTTAAAACTCCGTTTATCGAATTATTGGGCAAGCCGTTTTTTACGGTAAATGTTTTGTTATCGCCTGTTTTCGGGTTAAAATGAACTAAGCCGGAAAGCGTTGCCGCCCATACCGATGTTTTGCTTTCAACAAACACATCGTAAACATGAGCCTTTTCAATGCCGCTAAATTGTTCTTTTTCTGCCAGTTCAGTTATTGTTTCGCTTTTAGAATTAAAAAGAAACACACCGGAATTTGTACCAATAACAAACGTTTGGTTATCGAGTTTTTTGACTGCATTGATGTAACGCACTGCCAACTTGCTGTTGCCGGGATCATACACTTTCCATATATTTTTGTAGGGCTCGAAATAAGCAAGCCCCGAACTAAATGTTGCAATAAGCAAGGCTCCGTTATCGGTTACACAAACATCAAACAGATTATTGTCGGGAATGGAAGAATTTGTTTTATCATAAACGGTATAACTGTTGTCTTCAGGACGATAGCAAACCAATCCTGACCCCCAGGTTGACATCCATATTTCTCCATTTTTGCCTTCGTCGATGGATAGAATATAATTGGTTGGCAAATCTGAGTTTTCGGTACTTATGCAACGAAAATAGCCTGTATTTTTATTTAGAATATTTATTCCACCACCATCGGTTGCCACCCAAATTAAGCTGTCGTTTTGTTGGTAAAATGCATTTACCATATTATTGGTATTGCTTAAATCGCCACCTTTAAATTTGTTAAATGCCACAATTGATCCACTATTCTTGGGTGCCAAATTAAGGCCGTTGGCAAAAGTTCCTACCCATAAATTATCCGAACGGTCGAAAAACAGGCACTCTCCTGAATATGTTTTTGTGAGAAACGGATCGGCTTTAGCAGACAGGTAATGCTTAAAGCGGTTTCTGTTTGGATTTAAACAATAAACTCCGTCGTTTTCTGCTCCAACCCAAATATTATTGCTTTTGTCCACCTCTATGCACATCAGTCGGTTAGCAGAAATGGAGTTCGAATTGCCCGGCTCATGTTTAAAATTTTGCAGGCATTCTTCCCCTTCGTCGTTTAAAGCTACCCGAAACAGGCCTTTTGTATAACTGCTTGCCCAAATAACTCCTTTCTGATCGGCAATAATATCATGAAATCTACCGGAAGAATAATCTGTCCCATCCAGGCCTTTGCCTATATGTTTTAATTCGCCGGTTTTGATATTCAAAACATCCAACCCACTTGTCGTTCCAATCCAGAGGCGATTATCGTTGGCCAAAAAAACCTTATCAATTACAGAATTACATAAACCATTCTCCTCATTATAACAAGAATAAGTATTCTGTTTTGGATTAAAACAAATAACTCCAATGGTAGAGGCAATGTAAAGCGTACCATCTTTAGCAGCCGTCACAGAACGGGCCTGAAAATTAACATTGTACAAACACGAGTTTGAATCTGACTGGTAATTATGAAAATTATCGAATTGAGGCTGGTACAAAGATAAGCCTTTCATGGTGCCCACATACAAACGATTGTCCACGTCGAAACAAATATCAAGCACCAGATTATCAGGCAAAGTGTTTACTGCATTAGCCTCGTTATCTGCTTTATAAATTTTAAATGTGTTACCGTCGAACCGGTTTAATCCGTTTCGGGTGCCAATCCAGATAAAGCCCTTAAAATCCTGGCTAATACACGTAATAGTTGAAGACGACAAACCATCTTCAGAAGTAAATTGTTTGAGTTGCAAATACCTGGGCTGAGCAGAAATAGTATTAACCGATAAAAGAATTAACACAAGCAGACCAGAAATGCTTATTTTCCCCCGTTTTACTATCATTTATACATTTTGATGTTCTCAAAATACGCTACAATTCTAATACTCAAACAAGGACTAAAGCAAATCAAAGATGGAATCATCTTGTTTTGCGTGTTTGTGTCGGTTAAACACGTGTAAACTTAAAAAATAAAAACGAAACCGCCAATTGAGTTTCAACACTTTTTTTTGCTATTAAATTAAGAACTAGGAGTTAAAGGCTAAAACTACAAAAATGTTCCCTGGTAATACTTTAGTCTCTTTCGCATTAATTAATCCATTTTTTCGTGTAATTTTAACACAAACAATTATTCATACTGCTATGAGACTTATCGCATTAATCCTCTTTATAACAGGCACAACAGGCCTTTGGGCGCAGGAAAACATCAGTGTAAAAATGATTGATCTGGCCATCGACTCCTCCATGCAAAGTGCATTTGTGGTTGAAATCCCGGAAGCATCAGCTAAAAAAGCCATTAAAATTTGGGAGGACAGACTGGTACCTAAAAATCTGCTAAGTACCTTTAAAAAGGTACCCCGAATGGAGAAAACCAACAAAGACACCTGGCAAATCGATGGAATTGTTATTGAAGAAATTTGCGCCGATTCTTTAAGTATTACTACCCGAATAACACCCCTGAAAGGCAAAATAGTTTTTGCCACTTTATATAAAACACCCAGCGGTTTTATTGGCAGTGCAAACACAAACAACGACTTAACTGAACGAACAAGAAAATTTCTGAGAAGCCACGCCATTGAAGTGTATAAAGATGCGGTTGCCGAGGAGTTAGACCAGTTGGAGAAGGAGCTTAAAAAAATGAACAACAGCTATGATGCATACAGCAAGGATAACCGCAAGCTTAAGCGAAAAACAGACGACTCGGAAAGTACCCTGGAGTTGATGACCAACACAGAAAAAAACCAAACGGGTGCAACTACATTAGAAGAATTGAAAGAAATTGAAAAGGAAAGGAAGGCTCAAAAAAAATACGCAAAAAAGATAGATAACAATTCTGCCAAACAAAAAAAATTAAGTAAAGAAATTAGGAAAAAAGAAAAAGAAATTGAAGCTGTTGAGGAGAAATTGAAAAACATTAGATAACTTAATGAGAGTTGATAAAATAACGAACTTAAGCATAAAAAACATTCACGATTCCCGGGAATCACCAACAGGAATGAAAGTAGTACAAATATTCAGCTAACTCTCCCTCCTTCTCCTGATAAAATCGGCACAAGCTCTCTCTTTGTAAAGAGAGGATGATTGGGTCGAAGGCACAATCAGGGCGAGTCAATATGTTGTGAACCAGCTATTACCATTATTTTTCAAGAGACTTTCATAAAAAAAGACATGCAAATACATGTCTTTTTTTATGCTAAGTGTATTGCTTTTTAAGCTTTTCCTGCCGAACCCAACACGTTTTCGTTTTTGTGTTTGTACAATTCTTTTAACGAATCGCGCGCTGGTCCTAAGTATTTTCTTGGATCAAACTCTGCCGGATTTTCCTTCATCGTTTTTCGAATGGCAGCTGTCATAGCCAAACGACCATCTGAATCGATATTTATTTTACATACGGCTGATGCTGCAGCTTTACGCAACTGCTCCTCAGGAATACCAACTGCCGCTTTTAAGTCGCCACCGTTTTCGTTAATAATATTTACCTGTTCCATCGGAACAGAAGAAGAGCCATGCAACACGATAGGGAATCCGGGAATACGTCTTTCAATTTCCTCAAGAATCTCAAATTTTAATGGGGGAGGAACAAGTACGCCTTCTTCATTTAAGGTACACTGCTCGGGCGTAAACTTATGTGCTCCGTGCGATGTTCCTATTGAAATAGCTAATGAATCAACGCCAGTACGTTTAACAAAATCCTCCACTTCTTCCGGACGGGTATAAGTCGACTCTTCGGCCACAACATCATCTTCAACCCCGGCTAAAACACCCAGCTCGCCTTCAACAGTTACACCGTTTGCATGCGCATACTCCACCACTTTTTTGGTTAAAGCTACGTTTTCTTCATACGGATGGTGCGAACCGTCAATCATTACTGAAGAGAATCCGCTGTCGATACAATCTTTACACAGTTCAAAAGTATCGCCATGGTCGAGGTGAAGAACAATTGGAATTTCGCAACCCAGTTCTTTTACATATTCAACAGCTCCGCGTGCCATGTTACGCAATAAAGTAGCGTTGGCATATTTACGAGCGCCGGAAGATACCTGAAGAATTACCGGAGATTTTGTTTCAACGCAAGCCTGAAGTATTGCCTGCAATTGTTCCAGGTTATTAAAGTTATAAGCAGGAATAGCATATCCGCCTTCAACTGCTTTAGCAAACAGCTCCTTACTGTTCACCAATCCTAAGTCTTTGTAACTTACTGCCATCTTATTAGTTTAATCAGTGATTTTTGTTTTTTTGCGTTGTGAAAATAAATAAAAATCAGGAAATGAATGGGTTTGGCTTGCAGCCGGTTTCTATATTTAACGTTAAACAATAAATTCTCGCAGGGTTAAATTACAGATAATTATGTCTTGTTTTAATCATCATTAACAACGAATAATTGGTTAACCTAAACTCAAATTGTAATTTTGCATCCGTATTCTATTTGAAACTAAAAGTAAAACGATTAATTATGGGAAAAATATCCGAAAACGTTAAGCCGGGAGTTGTAACCGGTGCTGACGTACAATTTATTTTTGAAGAAGCTAAAGCCCAAAAATTTGCCTTGCCGGCAGTAAATGTTGTAGGTTCTTCTTCTGTTAATGCCATTATGGAAGCTGCCAAGCTGGTGAACGCACCGGTTATTATTCAGTTTTCGAATGGTGGTGCTGCTTTTAATGCAGGTAAAGGTTTAAAACTCGACGGACAAGAAGCACAGGTATTAGGAGCTGTTGCCGGAGCAAAACACATTCACACACTTGCTGAAGCTTATGGTGTTAGAGTAATTTTACATACCGACCACGCAGCTAAAAAACTATTACCATGGATTGATGGCTTACTTGATGCCAGCGAAAAACATTTTGCCGAAACAGGTAAACCTTTGTTTAGCTCGCACATGCTTGATTTAAGCGAAGAGCCTCTTGAAGAAAATATTGAAATCAGTAAAAAATACCTGGAGCGCATGGCTAAAATGGGTATGACACTGGAAATTGAATTAGGTATTACCGGAGGAGAAGAAGATGGAGTTGACAACAGCGATGTAGATGCATCTAAACTTTATACTCAGCCAGAAGAAGTATGTTATGCTTACGAAGAGCTGAGCAAAGTATCGCCTAACTTTACCATTGCGGCTTCGTTTGGTAATGTGCATGGTGTATACAAGCCAGGTAACGTAAAACTTACTCCAAAAATCCTTGACAACTCGCAAAAGTACATTCAGGAAAAATTAAGCACCGGTGAGAAACCAGTAAATTTTGTATTCCACGGTGGTTCTGGTTCATCTCTTGAAGAAATTCGCGAAGCAATCGATTACGGTGTAATCAAAATGAATATCGACACTGATACACAATGGGCGTACTGGGATGGTGTTCGTGCTTTTGAGGCAGCCAACCGCGATTATCTGCAAGGCCAGATTGGTAACCCTGACGGGGATGATAAGCCAAACAAGAAATTTTACGATCCACGTGTTTGGGTACGTAAAGGAGAAGAAGCAATGATTGCCCGTTTGAAAAAGGCATTTGAAGATTTAAATGCTATTGACGTACAATAGAAACTTGTTTAACAAGACATAAAAACCGCTCTTTATTAGGAGCGGTTTTTTTATGCCTTATTCCACCAGTTGGCAGTAATGTTCGTAACGGCTAAATATTTGCTTCACGTAACTAACCGGCTCAATTCCCCGCACATAGCCATACTTGATAAACGGTTTATTGTAATTCTCGGGGTAACTGAGCTTTAACATCGATTCTTCTACACATTCGTCCCAACGGTAACTGTCTATACCTTCTTCTTCGGCCAGTACGCGGGCATCAATTACATGGCTGTAGCCGCAATTATAAGCAGCCATCGTAAATTTAATTCGCTGAACAGAATCGGGAATATCAATAAACCGATCCCATAACACCTGCAAAACTTTGGTTCCGCCTTCCATACTCATTTCCGGATCGGTTCGGTCTGTTACTCCATATTTTTCGGCTGTTTGTGGCATCATTTGCATCAGGCCTTTTGCTCCGGCCCACGATTCGGAAGTAGGATTAAACTTCGATTCCTGGAAAATCATGGCAGCATACAAACGCCAATCCCAACCCAACGAATCAGCGTATATTTGTATTAAATCGTCATATTCACTTATCCGGTTATGATTAATGCTGTACAACTCGCTGTTTTCACGACGCCTGAAATCACGTTCGTTTTTAAAGTACTTATTATAAATCACGTAATATTCTACACCATTTTTCATCGAATCAATCCAGTTATCCAGCTCTGTTAATAGGCTCTCTGAATTAGGCCGCACAGCCCATGCCATTCGTTGCGAGAAACTTACCGGAACACGAATATCAAGATTGGGATAATAAGAGGCATTTATACTGGCGATGTTGTTATCGGCAAAGGTGTATTTTATTTCGCCCTTAGCCACCATTTCAATAATTTTATCAGTTGAAAGATCGCCCGAAAGTGTATCAACATAAATTTCGCCACCCATCTCATCCTTAAGATTATCAATACGGTTTAGATACGATGAATTGGCCCGCACCGAAACAGTATCACCTATGAGTTCAATAGCGTCGTGAATCAAGGAACTCTGAAGCTCGCTCCACCTCATTTTTCGCCAATTATCGGGTTTTTTTTGTACCAAAACCTGGTGGGTCAAATATAAATAATCGGTAAACCGTATAAACTCTTTTCGTTTACCGGTAATGGTAAGTCCGTGTGCAATCAGGTCAACATCGCCCTGGTGCAATTTCTCATACATCACATCTAAGTTATTCGACACCTCCACTTTAAAATCAACGCCTATGTGTTTGGCAAATCGTTTCAGCAAATCATATTCGTACCCCATAGGTTGCCCGCGGTACAAAAAATAGCTGGTACTGCTGTACGTAGTTACCACGTTTAACACCCCTTCTTTCTTAATTTCCTCCAAATCGCGGTCAACAACCGCAAGATCTTTTTTACTTTTTTTATTTTGCTGTTTGTTTGAGGAGCATGAAGCTATCATAAAAAGCAGGGCGATACTTGCTATACCTAAGTATTGTTTCAGCATACATTTCACGGTTTACATTCTCAATCTTACTACCACAAGGTAAAAAAAGAAATAGAATTATGAAATTTATCATGTTTGGCAAACGATGTGGTTAACATTAGCCTGAATTTAAGTAGAATAACAAAGGTTGTTACAATTAAAAATCAGTCATTTTATTATTCAACAGTATCGTATGTTGCTGATTGTATTATATTTGCACATTCTGTACAAACCTATGACAATTTTTAAAATACATACCGCACTACTTTTTATTTGGATAACATTTGGTTATTTTCCGCCCGTTTTTGGTTTTGAATCGCCGGAAATAGATTCGTTAAAAGCCAGCCTTACAAACGAAACCAATGCCCAAAACATGGTTGATACCTACATCACCCTTTCCGATCAATACAGCTATTTTAATTCGGATAGTTCTTTAGCGTTTGCCCAAAAGGCGCTCAACCTTTCGCAAAAAATTAATTACAAATTCGGAGAAGGAACGGCGCTGTTTCTTATTAGTTACAACTACGACCAATCAGGCGATTGGTTGCCCGCAATTGCCAACCTGGAGCAAGCAATAAATATCTTTACCGAAACAAAAGATACCTTATCATTGATTTCGTGTTTTCATAACCTTGGCGTACTCTACTCTTACGGTAAAGACCAGGTTAAAGCACTTCAATACCTGATTAACGCTAAAGTACTTTGCGAAGAGAACAATGAAACTCACGTATTATCAGAGGCATACAGTAACATTGGGTGGTATTACGAGTATTTAAAAGAATATCGGAGCGCGCTGCTTTTTTATGAAAAAGCGCTGGATGTTGACATGGTAACCGGAAACATCGACAACCAATGTCTTTCGCATAATTCAATTGCCTATTCACTGTTAAAATTAAACCGGCCTGATGAAGCTTTAAACCATTTAAACCATGCACTTGAACTCTTGCCCCAAGTTGCCGACAAACAGCGGGAAATTGAGGTAATACTGGGGTTTATAATTTATTACCTCGAAATAAACGACCTGTCCTCAGCACAAACCTACATCAACAAAATTAGGCAATTGGCCAACGAGCAACAATTTACAAAACTGGCCGTTGAAATCTATTCTGTTGAAGGCAAGTATCAGCTTAAAAGAAAGAACTTCCATGCTGCCATACGTTTATTTGATAAGGCGATTGAGCAAAGCAGGGAACTTGAAAAATACGACTACATCTCTGATTATTACACTGAAAAAGGAGCAGCATACGCCGGGCTGCAACAATACAACAAAGCTTACGAAATGATTTCGAAAGCAAAAGAAGCTTACGAAATGTTAAGTCCGGATGAAATTGCAGAAGCACTTAGTAACTTTGAGCGTGATGAAATTGTTCGTGCCGAAAGAAAGAAACTGGTTTTGGAGCAAGAATTGGAATCGGCCAAAACGCAAAGCGATCAATTCAGGTTTCGTGTGAAAGCAGCTTTTGCCATTATTGTTCTTTTAATTATTCTTCTGGTACTTAGCTTTTATCTTATTCTTCGAAAAAAACATACCGATGAGCTAAAAGCCAACTACAACACCATTAACCGGCAAAAATTAATGCTCGAAAACAACCTGGTAAAACTAGCCGAAGATGAAAAGAACCTAAAAAAATTGAACGCCACCAAAGACAAATTCTTTTCGATAATTGCACATGATTTAAAAAACCCGTTTAATGTTTTAATTGGCATTTCCGATATGCTTCGGAATGAAAAAGAGGCCAAAAACACCGAAGATTTTGATGTGCTTATTGATGGCATGTACCAGGCGGCAACAAGTGGTTACCAGTTGCTCGAAAATCTTTTGGAATGGTCGAGAACACAAACCGGAGCAATAAAATTCGAACCTCAGCCATTCTTTATTCATAAAGTTTTTGAAGCCAACAAAGATCTTTTTCTTGAAGTGGCAAAATCAAAAGAATTAACCATCGATCTTTCAACAATAAAAGTGATGGTGTATGCCGATTTAGACATGGTAAATTTTGTGGTTCGAAACCTGCTGAATAATGCCATCAAATTCTCGAGAAAAAAAGGCAAAATAGCTTTGCTTGCAAGTAAAAAGGAGAACATGCTAATTGTTACGGTTAAAGACAATGGCATTGGCATGCCAGAGCAACTGATACAGAACCTGTTTAAAATTGAAAAACAGGTACAGCGCGATGGAACAGCCCATGAAAAGGGAACCGGACTTGGACTTATTATGTGTCACGAGTTTGTTAAAATAAATGGGGGCAATATTTGGGTTGAAAGCGAGGTTGACCAGGGAAGCAGTTTCCATTTCAGCCTGCCTCTCTCACTGTAATTCGTTGTAATCTGTCGGCTTCAGGGCTGATTAGTACCTGGCATCCCACAAAAATATCAGATTTCTTTGCATATTTGTAGTAAAACCATGCCTGCCCGAAGTTCAATTCACATTGGTCTTTGGAAAAAAATTACTACCTGCTGTGCGTAAATTTCCGGGCAATAACGTCTTTACTTTTATAAAGACTTTAAACAAAAGCTATGAAACCTATTTATTCTTTTCTTTTCCTGGTAATTCTTTTCGCCTCCTGCGCAAAAACTGAAACAACAACAAGAACCACTCAGTCCCTTACCAACGAATGGAAATTTATTAACGAAGATATTACTCACGCCCAACTTCCCGAAACCGACGTTAGCCATTGGGAAACCGTTGACATTCCGCACGACTGGGCTATTAAAGGTCCATTCAACAAGGAAATTGATGCCCAAAAAGTACAGGTTACGCAAGACATGGAAAAAACAGCACGACTGAGAACAGGTAGAACAGGTGCCTTACCTCACATTGGCGTAGGCTGGTATCGAAAAACGTTTAAAGTGCCAGCTTTAACGAGCGGCCAAAAAGTGCTGTTGGTTTTTGATGGCGCCATGAGTGATGCCCATGTATGGATTAATGGCACCAAAGTTGGAAACCACCCCTACGGTTATGCTTATTTTTATTTTGATATAAGCGAGCATATTAAACCCGGGCAGGAAAACCTGTTAGCAGTTCGGCTCGAAAACAAAGAGTCCTCTTCGCGCTGGTATCCGGGTGCAGGAATCTACCGAAAAGTGCAGCTGATAGTTAAAAACCAGGTAAACTTTAAACAATGGGGTACATTTATAAGCACTCCTTTTGTTTCGGAAGAAATGGTCCAGGTGAACATAAAAGCCGAAATTAACGGTGAAGATGTAAAAGTACTCACTGAAATTAAAGATGCCGATGGGAAACTGGTTGCCAGCAATACAAGCAATGAAATTTTTGGAAATAAAACAGAACAAAACATTGCTGTACCCAATCCAAAACTTTGGGATATTGAAACACCCTATCTGTACACCGCAACAATGAAACTCTACCAGGGCAACACCTTAAAAGACGAACAAAACATTCGCTTTGGAATTCGAAGTGTTGAATTCAAAAGAGGATTTGGATTGGTACTGAACGGCAATGTTACCAAATTTAAAGGGGTATGTTTACACCACGACCTGGGTCCACTCGGAGCTGCGGTAAACAAAGCTGCCTTAAAACGCCAGCTCACCATTTTAAAAGATATGGGCTGTAATGCCATCCGCTCATCGCACAACATGCCCTCAATAGAACAGCTGGAACTTTGCGATGAAATGGGTTTCCTTTTTCTGGCCGAAAGTTTTGATGAATGGGCCAAACCAAAAGTAAAAAACGGCTACAATCGATTTTTCAACGAATGGGCAGAAAAAGACGTGGTAAACCTGGTGCGGGCCACCCGAAATCATCCGTGTATTGTAATGTGGAGTTCGGGCAACGAGGTTCCCGATCAATGGGGAAATGAAGGGGTAAAATTGGCAAAATGGCTCCAGGATATTTTTCATCGAGAAGACCCTACACGCCCCGTAACTGTTGGTATGGACCAGGTGGGTAATACGCTTAAAAATGGTTTTGGGGCAATTATGGATATTCCGGGCTTGAATTACCGGCTACCTCTGTACAATGAAGCTTACGAACGGTTCCCTCAAGGATTTATTCTGGGTTCCGAAACGGCATCAACAGTGAGTTCTCGCGGGGTGTATAAATTTCCGGTTGAGCAGGCAAAAATGAAAAGATACGATGATTTTCAAAGCTCCTCTTACGATCTTGAGGCTTGTTCATGGTCGAATATTCCGGATGAAGATTTTTACTGGCAAGACAATTTTGATTGGGTAATTGGAGAGTTCGTATGGACAGGTTTTGATTACCTGGGCGAGCCAACACCCTACAACGAGGCATGGCCCTCGCGCAGTTCATATTTTGGCATTTGCGATTTGGCCGGTCTGCCCAAAGACCGTTTTTACCTGTACCGCAGCCGCTGGAATACCACCGATGAAACCTTACACCTGCTACCCCACTGGAACTGGCAGGGGCGCGAGGGAGAAAGCACGCCGGTTTTTGTATACACCAATTACAACAGTGCCGAACTATTTGTAAACGGCAAAAGTCAGGGAATAAGAACCAAAAGTAAAGAAACACTGCTTACGCGAAACCGCCTGATGTGGATGGATGTAAAATACGAACCCGGAACGGTAAAAGTAGTGGCTTTTGATGATGATGGAAATGCTGTTGCTGAAAAAGAAATGCATACCGCCGGTGCACCGCACCATGTTGAACTGATGGCTGATCGCACCAACATTTCTGCTGATGGAAACGACCTGAGTTACATAACTGTTTCGGTAGTGGATAAAGATGGCAACCTTTGTCCAACAGCAAACAATCAGTTAAGTTTCAGTGTTAGCGGAGCCGGAAAATTTAAAGCTGTTTGTAATGGCGATGCCACCTCCCTCGAACTATTTCACTTGCCAACAATGAAAGCTTTTTGTGGGCTGTTGGTGGTTACTGTTCAAGCAGCAAAAAATCCGGGAGAAATAGAACTCGAGGTTTCAGGAGAAAATCTTCAAAGCAAAAAAATAGTCATTAACGCTAAATAAATTTTTGGGATAATACAAAAACGTTATGCGTATATATTCTGTAATAATAGTCGTACATTAACAAATAACATCAATGAAAAAACTACTTAGCCTTTTATTTCTAGTTTTCATTTTGCTATCAGCATGCCAAACAAAACAAAGCCGGAAAGACAAAATAATACAAAGTCCCAACATCATCTTTATATTGGCCGACGACCTGGGCTATGGAGACATAAGCTGCCAGGGGCAAACCAAATTTAAAACACCAAATATTGATGCAATGGCTGCTGGTGGCATAACCTTCACGCAACACTACTCCGGCTCAACGGTTTGTTCGCCTTCACGTTCGGTTTTATTAACCGGTCAACATACCGGTCACACACCAATTAGAGGAAATAAACGCGACGAATTTGGCAACTGGCCCCTACCCGCAAATACCAAAACAGTAGCAAAAATGCTAAAAGAGAAAGGCTACACCACAGGTGCTTTTGGCAAATGGGGACTTGGCTATACCGGCTCAACCGGCGCCCCAAACGAACAAGGCTTCGACGAGTTTTTTGGCTATAACCACCAAACCCTGGCACACAATTATTACCCCTATTTTTTAAACCATAACCAAGACACGATATGGCTGGAAGAAAATGAAGGAACCGCCCAAGGAATATATGCACCTATACCCATTCACCAACAGGCCATTAAGTTTATCGAAAACAATAAGAACAAACCGTTTTTTATGTATTATCCCTCCATTATTCCACACGCCGAGCTATTTGCGCCCGAAGAATATATGGAAAAGTACAGGGGAAAACTACTGCCCGAAAAGAAGTATATTGGATCAGACGAAGGACACCCCCGGTTTAAAGCAGGAGGTTACGGCTCGCAACCCGAAAGCCATGCCGCATTTGCTGCAATGATAAACCTACTGGATGATCAGGTGGGTGAAATTGTTGCAAAACTAGAGGAACTCGGAATCGAAAAAAATACGCTGATCATATTTTCATCGGATAATGGCCCACATTTAGAGGGAGGTGCCGATCCTGATTATTTTAACAGCAATGGCCCTTTTAAAGGTTATAAACGCGATTTATACGAAGGCGGAATCCGAATGCCGATGATTGCCTACTGGCCCGGAAAAATTAAAGCCGGTAGCAAAACAAATCACCTCTCGGCTTTTTGGGACTTTTTGCCAACCGTTGCCGAATTAACCGGTGCCCAACAGCCAGAAAATATCGACGGAATCTCGTACCTGCCGACATTACTTAATACCGGAAAGCAAGCTCAGCACGATTATTTGTACTGGGAATTTCATGAGAAAAACGGACGTATAGCATTGCGAAAAGACAACTGGAAACTGGTTCGGTACGATGTGCTTTCTCCGGAAATAACAACCACTGAATTGTACGACATTTCTACCGATATTGGCGAAGAAAACAATCAGGCAGAACAACAACCGGAGCTTGTAAAAGAACTGTTGAAACTTATGAAAGACGCCCGAACCAAATCGGAAGTGTTTACTTTTGAATAAAAAACTATTATGAGATAAGAAAATAAATTGCCATTCTTAAAGCAATAAATTTAACTATAACATACACAATCCTTCCCTTTTTTGTACAAATTTTCTCACGAGAATTGACAGATTACATTTACTTTGTATACCAATAATTTAAACCAATCATTATGAACAAGTTATTTTCCCTTCTACTTCTATTTGCAACCTTCTTAATCTTTGCAAATTATTCATCGGCACAGGAAATTAAGCCCGCCGAAGTAAAAACAGTTATGAAAAAAGTTGCCGACTGGCAAATTGAACATTTTAACGAATGTTACAGCGGCAGACAAAAACCTCACCATCCACTGGATTGGACCAACGGAGCACTTTACGTTGGAATGGTAAAGTGGGCAAAAATGGCCAACGATGAAAAATATTGGGAATGGTTGAAAAATATCGGTGAAGAAAATGAATGGTTGCTATACAAACGCCAATACCATGCTGACGACCATACCGTAGGACAAATGTACATTGAATTATACCGCAAGTACAGGGATAAAAAAATGATCGAACCAACCCAAAAACAGTTTGATTTTATTATGTACCACCCTTCTCAATCGGTTTTAAACTGGAAAACACCATTTCACCAGGACCGTTGGAACTGGTGCGACGCACTTTTTATGTCGCCACCGGTTTGGGCAAAGCTGTATAAAGTTACCAGCGAAAAAAAATACCTCGACTTTATGTTTGAAGAGTACAAGGCAACAACCGACTTTCTGTTTGATAAAAAAGAACATTTGTATTACCGCGACGAACGTTACATAACAGAGCGCGACAATGGAACAAAAGTATTCTGGTCACGCGGTAACGGCTGGGTATTTGCCGGACTTGTAAACATTTTGAATGAGCTAAACCCGGAGAGTAAAGAGTACAAATATTTCTTAAAAATTTACAAGAAAATGGCCAAAAAACTTTTGGAGATTCAAACACCTGAAGGGCATTGGGCCATGAGCTTACTGGGACAGAAATTCTATCCTACTCCTGAAACCAGTGGCTCATCGTTTTTTGTATTTGGGCTTGCCTGGGGCATAAACCAGGGTATTTTAGATAAAGCCACTTATGAGCCGGCCGCAAAAAAAGGATGGAATGCCATGGTTAGCCATGTTACCGACGATGGCATGTTGGGATACGTACAACCCATTGGTGCTGCACCCGGAAAAGCATGGCCCGACAAAACAGAAGTATACGGAACTGGCGCATTTTTAAGCGCAGGTTCAGAGATTTATAAACTAACCGGAGGAGAATAAACCAAAATTAAACCGTTATGAAAGGCTTTTCGTGGGTAACTATTTTTTGCGCACTTTTTGCTTGCTGCGCATGTCAACCCCAAACTCCGCAAGAATCCGTAAAGAAACCCAATGTACTTTTCATTTTAGTCGACGATTACGGCTACACCGATTGCGGTATTATGGGAAGTAAATACTACGAAACGCCCAACGTTGACCGCATAGCCCGCGAGGGAATGATTTTTACCGATGGCTATGCAACCTGCCAGGTGTGCAGCCCTTCGCGGGCAAGTATTATAAGTGGCAAATTTCCGGCCCGCCATGGCATTACCGACTGGATTGGAGCAAAAACCGGAGAAGAATGGAGTAAAGTTGGCCGTGCAACCCAATTGCTTCCTCCAGAGTACAAACATGCTTTAGCGCACGACTACATTACCTTACCTGAAGCGATGAAAGAAGCCGGTTATAAAACTTTCTTTACTGGGAAGTGGCATGTGGGCGGAAAAGGATCGTGGCCCGATGATCATGGTTTTGACATTAACAAAGGTGGTTGGGATGTTGGTAGTCCCAAAGGTGGTTATTTCGCCCCCTGGGAAAATCCAACTTTACCAAGCGGACCTGATGGCGAAAACCTGTCGATGCGTTTGGCCAAAGAAACGGTTAAGTTTATTGAAGCGAATAAAGACACTGCTTTTTTCGCCTATCTTTCGTTTTATGCAGTTCACGGTCCAATTCAAACTACCCAGCAAAAATGGGCCAGGTACCGCCAAAAAGCCGAACAAATGGGTATTGCCGAAAACGGCTTCGAGATGGGGCGTTTCCTGCCCATTCGCCAGGTACAGGACAACCCGGTTTATGCCGGTTTGGTTGAAGCAATGGACGACGCCGTTGGCCTTGTTTTAGATGCACTGGAAGAAATGGGACTGAATGAAAATACCATTATTTGTTTTACAGGTGATAACGGGGGGGTGGCTGCCGGCGATGCTTTTGCTACATCAAACAAACCCCTTCGCGCCGGAAAAGGCTACCAATTTGAAGGCGGAATTCGCGAACCCTATTTTATTAAAGTTCCGGGAATGGGAAACGGACAAAAATGTTCGACACCGGTTACAGGAACCGACTTTTATCCGACGATTTTGGAGCTATGTGGAGTAGAATTAAAACCTAAAGAACACATTGACGGCAAAAGTCTTGTTCCGCTTTTAAAAGGAGAAACTATGGCCGAACGACCATTGGTTTGGCATTACCCGCATTATGGAAACCAGGGGGGAGAGCCTTCATCAATCATTCGGCAGGGCGATTGGAAATTGATTCATTATTACGAAGATAGCCGTGAAGAATTATACAATCTGGAAAACGATTTGTCGGAAACAACTAATTTAGCTGCCGATAACCAGGAAAAAGTAAAAGAACTAAGTGCAACCCTCTTCGCTATGTTGGAAGAAATGGGAGCCCGTTTTCCTGAACGTGACCCAAGCTGGACAGCCGAGCGCGAAGCTGCCCACCTAAAAAATATTGTTGAAAAGCGCTGGCCGGCATTGGAGAAACAACGCAAGCAGTTTCTATCTGAAGATTTTGATCCGGGAAACAACTGGTGGGGCAGCATGGTTGTAAATGACTAAATTTCGTAACGAATCTTCACTATTCAATTTGTAGCGTTTAAAACAAGAAGACAGAACCTACAGGACATTTTTTATTACAGAATAAACTAACACCACTATAAAATTATTTAAACCACAGTAACATGAAACGTAGAAACTTCATAAAAAACACGGCAGCAAGTGGCATTGCCCTCACGGGGCTAACCGGAGCTTTACAGGCATCGGGGGGCGAAAAGAAAAAATCGAACAAAGCAAAATTTAACCTGAAGTATGCCCCAAGCCTGGGCACATTTAACGAACATGCAGGAGAAGATCCGATTGACAATATAAAATTTATGGCCGACCAGGGATTTCGGGCAGTTTTCGACAACAGCCTGATGAAAAAAGAACCGGCATTACAGGAAAAAATAGCCAACGAACTGGCACGCAACAACATGGATTTGGGGCCCTTTGTATTATATGCTGATTTTAAAACAAAATCGTTTGTTACCCAAAACGAAGATATCAAACAAATGCTAAAAGACACCATGCACAAGGGGCTGGAAGTTCAGAAAAGAACAGGGGTAAAAACAGCATTGATTGTGCCCGGAAGATTTGATGAAGGCCTGGAGCATGGCTATCAAATGGCCAATATTATTGACAACCTGCGCATGTGTTGTGACATTGTTGGCCCCACAGGCCTGGAGCTGGTTATGGAACCATTAAACGCCTGGACCAACCACCCGGGATTAATTTTAACCAAAATGCCCGAGGCCTATATGCTTTGTGTAGCCGTTAACCACCCCAGTTGTAAAATTGTTAACGACATGTACCACCAGCAAATTACCGAAGGAAATATTATCCCCAACATCGATAAATGCTGGGATCACATTGGCGCTTTTCACATTGGCGATAATCCCGGGCGCAAAGAACCCGGAACTGGTGAAATAAATTACCTGAACATTTTTAAACACATCTACGATAAAGGATATAACGGAGTACTGTGCTGCGAACATGGTAAAAGCATATCAGGCAAAAAAGGAGAAAAAGCCTTTATCGAAGCCTATCGGACAGTAGATAATTTTTAACAATAAAAAAGGTGGCTAGCTAGTAGGCCACCTTTTCTTTTAGTTTCATCTAAGGAGGAGGGTTGGCAGTTTACAGCAGCGAAATATACTACTAAAGAACTACCAAATATTTTTATTGAAAATTCTGTTTCTTCAAAACGCTCCGCTAATTTCGACATATACCCGAACAAAACAGATTCAAATCGTAAAACAGAGTTGCATATCGTAAAAAACAACTTCAAATAACATTTTTTGTACCTTTACTCCATAACTCTATTCTGTCAATGATAAAAACAATTGCTCTGCTTTCTCCCGTCTATGCAACCTTGTTTTGGGGTGTTACCCTTTTGATTCAAAGGCGACCTGCCAATCAAAGTCGTTTTGTATTGGGTATTTTTATGCTCTTTGCCTGTATGCTTTACGTTTCACATACTGTATTTTTTCTGGAATTCTACCATACTTACTCTTTCTTCGAAAGCATTTATTTGTACGCAGGCCTATCGGTGTATCCGTTATTTTATACCTACATCTTATTATTGAGTACTATTCGGTTTAACACCAGGCGGCATTTACTCCATTTTCTTCCGGGCATTCTGTTTGGGGTTGTTGCCTTAATATTAACCTCCTTGCTAACTCCCGACCAACGAATTTACTACGTTAAGCACATACTGATAAACGAGAATCTTAAAAACATTGATACCACTACCCTTACAGGAGTTAAAGCATTGGTTTTTTTGATTAGTAGAATCATTTTCATTCTTCAAACAGTTATCTATCTCATTTTCGGAATTCGTATTGCAAACCAGCACAACAAAACCATTAACAACTTTTTTTCAGAAACTGAGGGCAAACGAATGAACTGGGTAAGGGATATTAGTATTCTGGTCTTAGGTGTTTCACTTGCTGCCATTAGTTTTGCCTTGCTTGGCCGCAGCTATTTTGTACAACACGATTTATTACTTCTGTTGCCTTCTGCCTTTTTTACAGTTTTCTTCTTTATTTTAGGCTATAAAGGCAATTTACAGCAACCCATTTACGAACGTTTGTATGAAAACGACGAAGCATTAAGCTACCAGGAAGATGCCCCGCCGGAAGAAAACAACCTAAAAGAAAGACTATTGGTTCTTTTTGAAGAGAATAAAATTTACCGTTTGAACGATTTGCGTATCCATACTATTTCTGAATCGTTGCATACCAACCGCACCTATATTTCGCGTTTGATAAACGAAGAGTTTCAAATGAACTTTAACGAGTTTGTAAACCAATACCGTATTAAGGAAGCAAAAGAACTGCTTCGCACACCAGCGAGTACCAAATACACCATGGAATATATTGCCGAACAGGCCGGTTTTGGATCGGTTGCTTCATTTTCGCGTGTGTTTAAAGAAATTGAAGGTGTTACACCTGGCAAATACCGGCTCATGCACAACAAAGACTAGCGAGTATTGGCTTTTATACTACTGCCAGTAAAATTATAATAGAGGCTAAAACCAGCTCTTCAATGAAAAAAAAGAAAAAAAATTCAGTTGTTGGCAAAATCCTGATTGGTACAATTGCTCTAATTTTTTTGGGCTATGGCTGTTTTTTAGGTGTGCTGTGGCTGGGTGGGTCTACAACCCCTGCAAAGGTGAACAATTTTCGACGTGAAATGGGTGAGCGTAACGAAACCATTCGCAATCAGTATACTTATTCGTACGATTACCAGTTTACGATTTCGGGTAAAAACTATTCCGGGCATTCAAAAAAAGTGCAAAGTCCTGTCTTTCTAAAAAACCAGGGTAACACTTTTATTACCGTCCACTATTTAAAATGCTGCCCGGTGCTTAATGCACCTGCCGACGATTTTAAGCCCTGGTATAAAATTCTTATTTATTTTGGGGTGGCCTTTGTTTTAGGCTATTTTATAAAACGAATGTAACACTGCCGAGAATGCAATTAAATGCTCTTTCCTCAAGTATTTCAAAATTAATTGATTACTTTTTCTTTGAATAGGATACTGTGCAAATTCGTGTGGTTACAATAACTGCAGGAAATTACGAGAATGAAAACCAAACTACTCAACACCCGCTATTTTGATTGTAAATACTTTACTTTCAAGTGTACCAGCCGCTCGGAAAGTTGTTGCCCTTCAGGCGTAATCATGGCAAATCTATCTTTTTCAAGTAATAATTTGTAGGCTTTATCGCAAGCGGCAACCGCTCTTTCAAAATCGCCCTTTTGCTCCATCACCCGGCTCATCAAATCGTAAGCTTCTGGCAATTTAGCGGAGAGCTGAATTGCTTTCCTGGCATCATTTTCTGCATTATCAACCTGGTTTAGAGCTAAAAAAGCCAATCCTCTTTTCGACAATGCATAAGCCAGCCGATTCCCGGAAATATTCTCCGACGCCAATTCAAGTCCCTTATTTATATCCTCCAAAGCACCGGAGTTATCGCCCTGTTGTATACGAATTTCACCACGTAACAACAATCCGCTAACATGTTCCGGGTTTAATCGTAATAGGTCATCCAAATAATCCGCCGATTTATTTGTCCAGTTCATTTGTGCCGCTGCCTTTGCCTGAACATAATAGGCACTCGTCTTTTTGTTGTTATCCGAAAACGCATGGTTTGCTCTTCGTGCTTTTCGAATTGCCTGGTCAATATCTCCACTCCTGTAAGCCGCTTGAGCTTCGGACAATTCTTGCTCGGCATCAATAAAAAAAATGCTTACAACAGTAACCAGCACTGCGATTAAAAAAGATACTATTCGTACAAATTTTATCATGTTAATTTTTTTTAGTCGGTAATGGCATAGTAACCAGCATTAAAAACAGCATAAAGAATAAATCGATAAGCGATAAAATAACCCAGAATCCCCCATTTAAACCTTCGGAAAAGGTACGGCTTACAACACCTGCAGTAGAAAAAATACCAAACACCGATTCGGTGGTATCGGCATTCCAAACTCTGGCCAACCAATTAAAAGGATCGAAAACAGGTTGCGCCAGTCCAAATCCAAATGCTTGTCCAATCATAAACATAAAAAAAAGAAGTACCACCATTTTAAACCGAATGTTTGCAAGTGCTTCAATGTATTCTCCTGCAGTTTGTTTAACCATCCACGAAATTGTTACACCGGCAATCACACCCTGTATAAGTATATAATAACCAATCCAGTAACGAATCCACCCAAACACCAACCCGGTTGCAATGGCTAAAGCTAAGCATTTTACTATGGGTGCCGTTGATAAATTTTTAGGCATGGCCTTAGGCTTTGCTGTATTGGCAGAAGTAGTGCCTTTTTGCGGAGCACCGCAATTCTGACAGAATTTATCGTCCTGTTGAATTGTTTTTCCACATGCCTTGCATTTGTATTTCATTTTTTCTAAAGTTATTAAGGTTCTATTTTAACAAAGGGCATCCGCAATTCCGGCAAATGTTTTCCTCAATATTGTGCAAAAAAGCACAGGCGTTGCAAAAAATAATGGTATTTGTCAAAAGCCTGATTTTTAATTTGCCGAGAGTAGCCCATGTCCATTCACCTCGTCATTTCTGTAGTCTTAAAACATTACTATTGATGGCTCTAACGGTGTGAATCAGGGTATTAAAGTAATTATCAACCGGGGCAATCAATACTTTTCCGGTGCCGGTAAAAGTGTTTACCAATCCTTCGCCCGAAATTACGGTTGAAAAAATACCGCGTGTGGCTTTTGCAACTTTCAGCTCGATACCCGAGGTGCGGGCAACTGCAAAACTTCCATCCACTACCAATTTGCCATTTGTAAGTTCCACCTCTTCCAGCGGTCCGGCCGAGTTAATAATTACTTTGCCCGTACCAGCCACAACGGTTTGAAACCATTTTTCGCCCGAAAACATAGCGCTGATAGCACGATTGGTAAAGGCACCCAGTTCGATATTTAGCTCTGATGCATAATAGGCTCCGCGGTCAAGTATCCATTCGTCGTTATCCAATTCCAGAATGGTAAATTCGCCAAACGATGGCGTTAAATGAACCGTGCCGGTTCCGCTAATTACAGGCTTTACAACTTTTTCTTTGGTAATCATCGATTTAAAAATGCTGCCAACCCCGGGTAAATCCGATTGTAATTCCAGGTTTCCCTGCATATAGTGCATGGCGCCTGCTTCGTACCTGAAAGCAGCATTATCGAGTTCTACTTTTACCATATTTAAACGTTCGCGTGTTACCACATCGAAGGTTACTTTTCCGACAGGTGGCGGGGTTGCTGACTGTTGCGCTTGCCCCACTTTGTTGCCACAGCTGCCACAAAATGCAGCACCGGCTTTTATTTCATTTCCACAGTTTGAACAGAATGGCATAATAGTAATTTTTAACTTTATTTAATTGGTTGTGGTTTATAATACATCTTAAATTTTCCTCCTTCTCCGTGAACAGTTATTATCCATACATCAGAGCTGTTTAATGGCTTAGGGGCTACTGTTGAAAATTCACCTTTGTCTGTTTCCTGACCATCAGAATAAACTAACATGCCATCCACTCCTCCGTGAGAAGACCTGCCTCTAAAATCCATTTTTTCTGAATGTCGTAATGTACTATAAAATTTTATTGAAAGTTTCATATTTGTAGCATTATTCCCTTTAAAATTGACGAAAGCTTTTGTTGTTACAGGTTCATCAGGTATGTATGTATTTTTAAATGCCGTCCACTTAGCCGTAGTTGTATAGTTTGAAAAACTTGAGCTTGATGGATTAGAAGGAATACAAGAGGAAGATAGACTTCCGTTATTTATGCTAGTATTGTGTTTTACCATAATATCCATTGAATTATCCTCAAATTCGGTATTAAATAAAACCCATTTACTTTTTGCCATATTACCCAATTCAATAACAATTTCATTTTCTCCATCAACAATAAAATCTTTTACTATTGTTGGCTTTTCAATATCGACACGGTCACTGGGTTTATATATTTCTACACGGTTTGGTTTTCCGGCAGTATAATGACCAATGAAAGTAAAGTTCGTTTTGGTTATGCCCGATTCTTTTAAGGTTCCCGTCCAGTTCTTTTTATCCACACCTTTATCAAGTGGTCTTATGGCCACTTTGTACCCCCCATATTTTGCTTTTTCGCCTTTAGCAAGGTTTTCAGTAATGGTTAAATTCACCTTCTCGTTTAGCATTTTTGCCATCAACGCCGCCTCTTTTGTTAGCTCTAATTTAAGGTTATAAAAACGCCAGTTATTTACTGATGTAAACACTGGGTATAATTGATCGATAATTCGTTGTTTGCCCTCACCATATACTCCTTCAATATCTTTTTGACTGGGCCAGGTCATTCGTTTTAAACCTGCTTCTGCTGCTAATGAATTTAGCTCTGCTGTGTTTTCATTATCTGTACCTACTTTCGTAGTTTTCATAAATTTCCAGGCATAATCTTCAATTTCTTCCATTATTTCCTTGTATGCCTCTGCAGGATTATCGGCATTATCCTTATGTATATCAATCATTAACCTGCGCCACTCTTTTAACGAACGTTCGTTATAGGTTTTATTGTAAAAATCGTATACCTCCCAAAGCTCTTTGTATTTTTGAGCGAGCATTGCGTTACCAAATTCTGTTAAGGCAATATCGATAAAATAAACACCAATAAATGCGATGTTAATTACCGGAGTACCAAACTCGGCAACCAACTGGTTCATTATGTTTTTGGTGAGGTTGATAGCCGTTGTTTTGTTGTCGCTATAACATAAATCGTAACCCAGTTGTACTATACTGGCTGCGTAACCAAGGTTTTTGAAGCCATTATTTAGTTTGTTTGTAAAATCTGTAGAATAGCTTCCACCAGCAGTTAGAGTGTTAATTGCTACCCCTGAATTTCCGGAAAACTTGCTCCAAAACGATAAGCCCTGATTTAAAGCTTCTTTGCCTAATTGACGGTCGTTTTCGTAATAACTTTCCAAAACTTCAATATGCATGTCTTTTCTATCACCTTTTAAATAACTATTGGGGATATATACATTTGAAATGTATGCATGTCTTTTGGTCGCATTTTTTACCGTAAAAACTCCATAGCGGCTAAGATGATTGGTCCGGATATGTACAACTTTGTTTTTAGTATCTAAATCATACAAAACGGGTTCCCATTTTTTTGTTTTAGGATTGTAATATTGCGCAGCTACACACTCTTCAGCTTTTCCGTTCTTAATAAACGATTGGTTGTAGGGCAGCGATATGGTTATAAAATCGTCGAACTTGCTTTTTCCTTTAAGTTCAATGTCGTAGGCAACAACCGAGCATTCACCATCAATCACCTGTTGCTTGTATTCTTCAACAATTACCGATGTTTCTTTGTCCAGAACAAATTGTCCAAAATCGACTTTTACCTTTTTAAACTTAGCAACTGTATTTTCTGCCGAGACTTTAAGTGATTCTTTTGTAATTGGTTTTCCTTTGATATTTACAGGAATCTTAATTCCAACTTCAGTGGAGGATTTTGATTGTTTGGATCTAGTTTTTTCTGGTTCAATATCTACAATCCCGTCAACACCTTCGGTATCCAGAATGTTTTCACTGGTCTGTTCTGTGTCTAAATTTTGCCACCAATTAGAAACCTTATTGTACATCAACATAGTAAGAACAATAAGTACTGCCAAAATAAAAATAGCTGTAATCGCGCAGCCTCTACATCCTTTTTTCTTTTTTGGGGGTGGTGTATTAATTGGAGGAGGCGGTGTTGGATTACCCTTCATATTTTGTTCCGGCTTTGGGCCGCCTGAAATTATTTTCCGGCCTTCTTTGGTAAGTTTTTGTTTCGGTGGTTCTGGCTTTGGTTCCGGTTGTTTTTGTGAATCCGGGGCAGCTTTTGATGTTGTGGTAACAGGCGTTCCACAAGCTGAGCAAAACTTTTCGTTTTCCTCTAAAACTTTTCCGCATTTTTTACACGAATTTGGATTCGATTCCTGGGGGCTGCCGCACGAGCCACAAAATTTGGCTCCTTCAGAGATTTCTTTACCACAGTTTGTACAAAATGGCATGTTATTGAGTTTTGGTTTTTTTAATTTAGTTAATCGTCATCTCCACCGTCGTCACCCCAGTCGCCGTCGTCATCATCGTCCCAATCATCGTCATCGTAGTTTCCTCCTCCTCTTCTTCCTTTTTTTGATTTTCCGAAAATGGCGACATAAACAGCAAAGCCGATAATAACAACTGCACCCGGAATCCGGAGTGCTTCTTTTAGTTTTTCTTCCGCATTATCGTCAACCTGAAACCAAATTATAATGGCTACTGCGCAAAGCAGTACAATTATAACTGCCGCAATAATCAGGCGTTTGAGGAGCTTCGATTTTCCGGTGTTCATTTTTCCCGAATAGCTTCCCTTTGAAACAATCTTTTGGGGACCCTCTTTTTCTTTTGGGTCTTTGTTAGAAACTACTGGCGGTTCGGTAAGCGTATTCCCACATTTTTCGCAAAACGAAGCACTTTGTGGATTCCGGTGGCCGCATCTCGAACAAAATACGGAGGATTGAGTTGATAAAAATTCTTCGAGATTTGCACCACAACCTGGACAGAATTTGTCGTCAGGTGTTACCACATTGTGACATTTCGGGCATTTTGTTAGGTTCATGTTTTTAAAGATCAGTTGACACCTTAAATATATAAACTATTGAGTTAAATAGAAATACCGATTTCATAATTAGAATTATTAAAAAAAGTAGTGCAAACATCGGATCTGTTCCAAAAGAATTAAGCTGCTAATTTGCTTCCTGTTAAGAAAACTCAAGGTCTTTGTGACCTTTTTGTGATACTTGTTTGTTATTGTTGCAATTTAAAGAAAAGAAGCAATGAGTAAGGTATTATTAATTGAAGATGATGCACATATTGGTGAGCTGGTTAGCATTCACCTCAGAGATTTAAACTGCGAGGTTGATATCGCAACCGACGGCCGCCAGGGATATGAAAAAGCCGCATCAGGCGAATACTGTCTTATTGTTTTAGACCTGATGCTTCCGGGAATGGATGGGCTGGAGGTGTGCCGCCAGTTACGCGCCGATAAAGTAAATACCCACATACTGATGCTAACTGCTAAAAGCGAAGAAATTGATAAAGTTTTGGGGCTTGAAACCGGCGCTGACGATTACCTGACCAAACCTTTCAGCATTCGCGAATTTATTGCCCGTGTTAAAGCCATTTTACGCCGTATTAATTCTTTAAGCAGCGAAACCTCCGGCAATGAAACCGAAACGCTAAGCATTAACAGTCTGCATATTGATCTGGGAAAAAGAAAGGTAACGCTTGACAATAACAAACTTGAGCTCACACCAAAAGAATTTGAACTGCTTGTTTTAATGGCCCAAAAACCAGGGAAAGTTTTTAGCCGCAACGACCTTCTTGACCAGGTTTGGGGATATAATTTTAATGGCTACGAGCATACAGTAAATTCGCACATCAATCGCTTACGGGCAAAAATTGAACCCGATATAAACCACCCAAAATACATTTTAACCAGCTGGGGAGTTGGCTATAAATTTAACGACGAACTGTAGTGTTATGACAAAACGAAACAAAATATTTAACAGCCTTTACTGGAAAGTTTCCGGCATATTCTTAGCCTTTACGGTATTGCTTACCTTGATTTTTATATTGATTTCGGTGAAATTTTCGGCCGATTACAACGAAGAAGCTCAGCAAAAAATAAATGGCGAAATTGCCATTGGTGCCATTAACGAGGTTACACCTATTTTTGTGGATGGCAAGGTTAAAAAGGAAGCCATTCATGTGTTAATGCATTCGGCCATGGCTGTTCACCCGAGCATCGAAGTATATCTGCTTGACACGGAAGGAAACATCATCACTTACGTTGTTCCAACAAAAGATGTTAAATCAGAAAAAGTTGACCTTGGCCCCATAAAACAATTCCTGAATCGTAGCAATGATCGTATCATCAGAGGTGACGACCCCCGAAATCCGGGATCTCCTAAGATATTCTCGGCAGCCGAAATTATCGAAGAAAACCAGCTAAAAGGGTACATGTATATTGTTTTAGCCAGCAATCAGTACACTTCTGTAATGGCTTCGTTGCAAAATAGTTTCATTCTAAAGCTGGGGGTTCGCAGTTTGCTTGTGGCACTTCTGCTGACGTCGCTTTTAGGCTTGCTTGCCATATGGATTATTACCCGAAATCTGAATAAAATAATAAATGCCGTGCGTAGCTTTAAAGAGGGGAACCACTCGGTACGCATTCAGCATAACAATAAAGGTGAACTCGACAATATGGCCGAAACATTTAATACCATGGCGCAAACCATTGAACAGAATATTATTCAGCTAAAGAGTGTTGAGACTCTTCGGAAAGAGCTGATTGCCAATGTTTCGCACGACTTAAGGAGTCCTATCGCTTCCATACAGGGTTTTGCCGAAACCATTCTGCTAAAAGACGACAACATAACGGATGAAGAGCGTACAAAATACCTGAATATAATTCTTCAAAACTCGGAAAACCTTAGCAAGCTTGTTAACGACTTGTTTGAGCTGTCGAAGCTCGAATCAAATGCACAAAGCATTCAGCCCGAACCGGTACAGGTAGCTGAACTGGTGCAGGATGTTGCCGATAAATTTCAACTGATTGCCAAAGAAAAAAACATAAGTATTAACACGATTTACTCGAAAAGTTTGCCTCTGGTGTATGCCGATATACAAATGACCGACCGGGTTTTTCAGAATATTTTGGATAACGCCATAAAATATTGCAACGCCAACGATGTGGTAACCATTGAATTAGAGCTGCAAACCGATGGCATACTGGTTAAAATTGCCGACACCGGAAAAGGAATTGCAGAGGACGAATTACCCAATATTTTTACACGCTACTACAAAGGCAAAAAAACAAATGGCGCCAACAGCACCGGCTTGGGTCTTGCTATCGTTAAAAAAATTCTCGACCTCCACCAATCCTCCATTAAGGTGTACAGCCAATTAAACAAAGGAACGCGTTTCGAATTTAAGCTTCCGCTTTATCAGGTCGCCTGATTGGCATTCAAAAAGTATAAAAAATACCATCTACGAAACAAATTGCGTAGGTGGTATTTTTTATCTCCTCCACTTTATTTTACTGAACTATAACCTATTAGAACAATTTCTTTAAACTTTTGTGATTCTTTCGTGAGACTTGAATCCAATCTTTACAACAAGTTTTTAAACAGTATTAACTTAAAGTATAAGGTTATGAAAAAATTAGTTTTTGTTTTAATGGCAGCATTTGCTTTTATGGCATGCGAAAAAGAAGTAGAAGAACCTGTTTTTGAAGAAAAGTCAGGTAATAAAATGCTCGACCTCAGCTTTGAGGGCTTATCGCCTCTGGGGCCCGATTACCGCTACGAAGGCTGGCTGATAGTTGACGGCACTGCTGTTAGCACGGGTAAATTTAACATCACACCATCGGGTCAGATGTCGCCAAGGGTTTTTAATGTAAAAAAAGATGTTGTGGATAATGCAGTAATGTTTGTTTTAAGTATTGAACCACAACCCGACAACGATCCCGCACCAAGCGATACCAAAATTTTAGGTGGTGTATTCACAAATGGAATGGCAGAACTTAGCATTGCGCATCCGGCAGCACTGGGCTCTGATTTTAGCGAAGCCATGGGTAAATACATTTTAGCCACGCCAACCAATGGCCCCGGCACCTACGAAAACAGCGGAATTTGGTTTTTAAGCCTCGAATCGGGTAGCCCCATGGAAGGTTTAACCTTGCCAAGCTTGCCTGACGGATGGATTTACGAGGGCTGGACAGTAATTAACGGTGTTCCTGTTACATCGGGCAAGTTCATGCAAACAGCTGGGGTTACTGATCTTTTCGACGGGTTTAGCAGCCAGGAGAATCCGGGACCTCCGTTTCCGGGAGAAGATTACCTGATGAATGCGCCATCGGGATTATCATTCCCGACAGACCTGGCAGGCGGCATTGCCGTAATATCAGTTGAACCATACCCCGACAACGGCCCTGAGCCATTTGCACTAAAACCACTGGCAGGAATGATTCCGGAAGACGCAATGGACCACTTTACTTACATGATGGAATTAAACCAGGCCTCATTCCCCACCGGAATGGCAAAAAAATAAACAACGAAGGGTAGTTTATGCAGAGCGGAAGGATTTCTTTCCGCTCTTTTTACGTGTAACTATTGTATCCTTTTGCTTATAATTATTGCCAAACGACTTTTATTCCTCACCTTAAATCTCGGATGAAAAAAGCCTACTCGTACCTTAGTGCCTCCACCGGATTTCGGCTTGCCGCTTTCCAGCTCTGAAACGAAACTGTTAACAAGGCAATGGCAAGTGCCAGTGCACCAGCTGCAACAAATATCCACCAGCTTAGGGTAGTTTTGTAGGCAAAATTCTCGAGCCATTTATTCATGGCCAACCAGGCAACCGGACAAGCCAACACAAAGGCAAGTACAATCCACTTTATAAAATCGCGGTTTAACAGGCTGAGTATTTCGGAAGAACAAGCCCCGTTAACCTTTCGCACACCAATTTCTTTTATACGGTTTTGTGTTGTTATCAGGGCCAAACCAAACAAACCCATCGAGCAAATAAACAAGGCAATAATGGTAAATACCGAAAGCAGCCGGGCCTGAAGCAGTTCTGCTTTATATACTTTTTGGTACATACTGCCCACATGCTCGCAATTAAACGGATATTCCGGAAATAAGGCAGTCCAAACGGTTTCCATATCGTCCAAAGCCTGTTCCTGCATACCGGGCTGAAAAGAGACAGCAAAGTTTATCAGCCATAAATCTTCGCGCTTAAACAGCACCAAAGGCTCGACCTCTTTTTTCAGGCTCGACAGATGAAAATCTTTTACCACCCCAACAATTTTTCCACGAGGAAGTGCAATACCATTTTCTTCGAGTTCCTGAAAGTTAAGCTTAAAACCCTTTCCAATAATGGCATCAGCAGCAGTATAGTTCAAACGCTTCAAAGCAGCCTGGTTAATAATGTATTCAGCAGCACCTTCATTGTCTTTATTCTTTTCAGAAAAATTGGTTCCGGCCAAAAACTGCAAATTAAAAAGGGAGGCAAAAGAATAATCGCACGGGAAAACGCCAATCCGCTCGTACTGTTCACCACTTTCATCCGGTACATAATCCTCCAGTTCAAACTCAAACATATCGTTGGCTTCTCCACCGGGAGGCTCCATCATTGCCGAAACCGACTGGATACTGTTGTATTGCAGCAATTCTTGCTTAAACACTTCGAATTTTTGCTGAATGCTGGCATGCACCGATTCAAAAACAACAATGTTGGCTTCTTGCACCCCCATGCCATTTTTCAGGGCAAAATTTGTTTGACGCGAAATAACAATTACGGCCACTATCAATGCAATGGAAAAAGCATACTGAAAAACAACCAGCCCGCGATTGATACCCCCGCGACCAGGTAAAACTGCAGTATTTATTTTTTTATTGATAAGCAAAGAACCAAACATGGTTTTTACAGCCGGGAGCAGTCCGAACACAAGGCTAAAAGCACTAAAACAAAGTAGTAATACAAACAGAAAAATCGTATTTCCGTGCAATAGATTTAAACTAAAGTTGCGCAAAATTAAAGCGTTTAAGGGCAGGGCCAGCAAAAAGGTTAATGCCAGTGTAAGTAGCAGCACAACAAGTCCTTCAAGAAAAAAGAACTGCACTACCGAACGTTTGGATGCGCCCTGAATTTTATTGATAAAAAGGTATTTGGCACTAAAGCCCGCCATGCCAATGTTGAGGTTGGCGTAGTTACTTACCGAAATAACCAAAAGAATTAGAGCAGCAATGGCCAGCACAAAAATATTTCGCATATTTCCGTTGGCTTCAATTTCGCGCAATTTATTCGAGTGCAAATGAATATCGGTAAGCCTTTGCAAATGAACTTCTGTATTAAAATTTTCGGGTTCGCTTTCCATATTTTCGCGCATATAATTGCTTATGGCCTGCTCAACATTTTCGGGTAATGCATTTTCTGCCAAAACCAAGTACGACCATGCCCAACCGTATTCAAACCTATCGTTTACCGGGGTGGTTATAAAATCGGGGTGAAAATGGCTGTTGGCAGGGAAATCTTTCATTACGCCGGCTATGGTAAAATGTTGTTCTGCACCGTAAAATTGTCCGGTAGGCAAAATTAAAACTTCTCCTACCGGATTTCTATTTCCGAAAATACGTTGGGCAAAACTTTGGCTAATTACCATTGATGCCGGACGTTCAAGAACCGAAGTTTTATCGCCAACAATTAACGCTGCCTCAAATACCTTAAAAAAGGTGCTATCGCACTCAAATCCCTGGTTAATGTTGTAAAACCGCTGTTCGTATTTCATTAATCCACCCCTTACTGGACGTAAACGAACCAGTTCTTCTATTTCTGGGAACTGGCTGCTTAGCTCTTTCAAGTAACCCGGATTAACCACCCTTGCAAAATGTTTTCCGCCCAAAAACTCCGGATCTGTAATTGTAAACCGGTAGGTTCTATCGGCTCGTTGGTGGTTATTGTCGTAGCTCAGTTCATTTTTTATAAATAGTGAAATAAAAATTATACCGATTAAAGCCAGACTAAGCCCGATAATTTTTACCAGGTTTAAAAAGGGGCGTTTAAGCAGGTTTCTAAGTACCACTTTCAAATTCATAAAAACAATTTTTTGGTTTAAGCAGCTCCGGGTCTTTGCAGTAAATACCCGGAGCTTGAAAAAGAAATTACGAAGGTTTAAAAAATTTAATCTTCATTCACGTAGCCATCTTTTAAACGAATAATCCGGTTGCCGTATTTTGCATTTTCCTCCGAATGGGTAACCTGAATAATGGTCATTCCCTCGTTGTTCAGTTGTTTAAGTAAATCCATAATCGTTTTCCCCTGTTCGCTGTGCAGGTTTCCGGTGGGTTCGTCGGCCAGTAAAAGTTTTGGGCTGCCCACAATGGCTCGTGCAATGGCTACCAATTGCTGTTGCCCACCCGAAAGTTGGCTTGGAAACAAATCTTTTTTAGCCACAATATTAAACCGATCGAGCATATCGGCCACCATTGCTTTGCGTTCTTTGCCTTTTATTCCGCGGTACACCAGCGGCGTTTCAATGTTTTCGTATACATTCATCTCCTCGATGAGGTGAAAAGCCTGGAAAATAAAACCGATGTGACTGCGGTGATACTGTACCTTCTGTTTTTCCTTTAGCTGGTTGGCCGGTTGATCGAGGAACAAATATTCGCCTTCGTTGGGTTCATCAAGAAATCCGATAATGTTTAACAAGGTTGATTTACCGGCTCCACTAGGCCCCATTATTGAAACAAACTCGCCTTGATTAATGGTTAAATTCACTCTTTTCAACACAAAAGTTCGTTGGAATTTTGCATCGTAGTACTTGTCGATGTTTTTAAGTTGTATCATTTTATTTTTGTTATCTGTCATTTTTATGTTAAGCTGAATAATTGAAAAACAAGCAAACTCCGTTTATTCTATTATTTACTTGAACTATTTGCTATTCGTACCTGAGGGCTTCAACAGGATTTAAGCGCGCAGCTTTAAAAGCCTGAAAACCACTTGCAATAAGAGTAACTACCAACGAAATGGCAAGAACAATGACCACATCGATTACAGTAAAGCTGTATTTAAAATGCCCCGGTGTTACATTTTCAAGCCCAATGGCAAGTGGGTATGAAACCACATTGGCAGCAATAACAAATATTACAAATTGTTTGGTAATCAGCGGCATAATTTGCTCGGTTTTGGCTCCCTGAACTTTTCGTATTCCAATTTCTTTTACTCTGCGTTGCGATGAAAACACCACAAGGCCAAACAAACCCATCGCCGCAATTACCACGGCCATTACTGTAAAAAACGCGAAAGTATCTTTTACATTTGTCCATATTTTTAAAGCCATTCTATAGGATCCAAAATCATACCCGTTTACTTCAAATAAAATGTTCGGAAGAATGTCTTGTAAAACCTTGTTGATATGAGCCAGGCTCGCTTGTGTGGTTTCCGGATTTACTTTAAAGGTAATGTCGTTTGAGTAGCCAAAAGCAAAGTCGCGATACAATAAAACATACGGTAAAATCGGATTGTGAACATCTTCAATGTTAAAATCCTTAATTACGCCAACCACCAGTTTTCTGTCTCCTTTAATATCAATCCATTTTCCGATGGGATTTGTCCATCCAAATGTTTTAACTGCGGTTTGGTTGATAAGACAGGATTTTGCTTCGGCAGAAAATTCACTCGAGAAATTTCGGCCTTCAATCAAAGTCATGTTCATGGTGGGCAAATAATTTTCGCAAGCCTGATTCCAGCGTACAAAGGTGTGATCTTCAACAGATCCATCCTCGAAGCGAACACGGGTTCCCCAGTTATCATGAAGTGGTGAGTTAATTGAAAAAGACAAATCTTCAATCCCGGGATATTCCAATATTCGTTGCCTGAATTGTTGGTAAGTAATATCAGCATCCATTGATGGAAGTTTGCAGTACAATAGGTTTTCTTTATTGAAACCCAAATCTTTATTTTTCATGTAGTTTACCTGGCGGTACATCCAAATACTCGAGGTTATTAGCACCACCGAAAGAATAAATTGCACGTAAACCATGGCCTGCAATCCTGTTATTCGTCCTTTTTTTAAGGGCAATTTACTTTTTAAAACAGCCACCGGTTTATACGACGAAGTAACCAGGGCCGGATAACTTCCACCAACAAAACCTGTTACCAGCACCGAAATAAGAAGAAACAGTATGAACTGTGGGTTCTGAATTAAATTAATTTCGATATTTCGGTTTACCACTGCATTAAAAAGCGGAAGCAAAAGATAGGCAAGAGCAATAGCACCAACCAATGAGACAAATGCTAAAACAATGGCTTCGGTCAAAAACTGAAGACGAATGTAATTGCTACTGCTTCCTGAAACTTTTCGAACTCCAATTTCCACCGAACGCAAGGTAGAAAACGAAGTAGTTAAATTCATAAAACTTACACATGCCAAAAGCAAGGTAAGAATACCAATAAACGAGAAGAAGAAAATAACAGAGCCACGGTCGTCGCGCGGGCCTTCGTTTAGGTGTAAAAGTGCCAGCGGACGAAGATAGGCCACATTCTTAGCGTCTTCATCGAATTTGTTAATTACATTAACAATTTTACTGTTTATAGTCTCCGGGTTTACATTAGGTTTTAACAAAACCATACACCGGTACGATGAATTATCCCAGTTATGTTCTCTACTTTTTAACAGCTCGGTATTCGACTTAAAATAGCTGGCCTGAATTGTTGACTGCTCCGGAATGTCTTTCATAACACCGGTTACCCGCAATTCTCTCTTTTTTTCGTCGAATATTATTTTCCCCATCGGGTCTTGCCCGGGAAAATATTTTGCGGCCAGTGTTTCACTCAAAACAATGGCATTTGGGTCGTCTAAAAGCGTATTTTTATCGCCTCGTATCAGCTCGAAAGAAAACATTTCGAAGACCCCAGAGGGCGCCACAAACCCTAATTCTTCATTAAAAACATTTTCGGCATCGGCCGAAAGGTATTCTCCCCACACTTCGCTAATTATTATTGCGTCTTCAACCTCGGCAATATTGTTGCGTAGGTATTTTGCCATCGGAACAACGGTTTGATTGCTATCGTCAGTACGATCTTTGATTTTGTAGGTATGAAGTCGGTATATCCTTTCGAAATTCTGGTTGAATTTATCGTAATCTTTTTCGTATTGAATGTAACGGGCAACCAGCGTAAATGCTGCCAAGCCTACCGAAAGGCAAAGAATTTGAATCGCAGAAAGGGTTTTCCTTCTGAAAATATTTCGCCAGGCTATTATTAAAAAATGTTTAATCATGGTTTTTTGTTTTCTGTTTGCTACTCGTACCTTAAACTTTCGGCCGGGTTTCGTGTAGCAGCTTTCCACGATTGCCACGAAACTGTTAACAAGGCAATTGTCAGGGCCAATGCGCCTGACAAAGCAAATATCCACCAGCTCAAGGTGGTTTTGTAGGCAAAATTTTCGAGCCATTTGTGCATGGCATACCAAGCTGCCGGACAAGCTATTACAAAGGCAATTGCCACCAATTTAATAAAGTCGCGGTTGAGCAGGGTTAGTATCTCACTCACCTTGGCTCCGTTAACCTTACGAATACCAATTTCTTTGGTGCGCTGCTGCGAAATAAACAGCGCCAGCGCACTTATTCCGATAATACTGATTAAAAATCCGATGCATGAAAATACCAAAAGTATGCGGCTTAAAATGGTTTCTGATTTATACTGCTGCGCTATTTTCTCATCCATAAAAAAGTAATTTATCTCCTGGTTGGGGTAATAATCGCTCCAAACCCTTTTTATGGCATCCATTCCGGCATGCAAATTATTTATACGCACGTGTGTAAAACGGGCACGGTTACCGCCCTCATCAAGCCAAAAGGCAAAGTCGCCAATACTTTCGTGTGCCGAACTGTAGTTAAAGTCTTCGGTAACACCAATATAGTTTATTCGGGTTTGACCGGGCTCTAACGGTTGCGCCTCTAGATAGGCACGCAGGGCATCCATACTTCCGTGTTTTTCCATTAAACGTTTGTATAAATGATTGTTTATCACCATTCCGCTTACCTTTTCGGCATCAGGTTCAATCCAGTTTTCTATCAATTTAATATTCATAGTTTTTAGGTAGTCGTAATTGGCAAACACAAACTCAGCAGTTCCATCAATACCAAAACCATCAAGGGGCAAACCCTGCGATGGGTAACCAAAGTGCTGCGCTGTCATTCCCACCGAAACCACCTGACTCTGTTTTTTTAGTTCGTTATTAAAAACTGCGGCATCTTTTGAAAGATCTTTCAGGTATAAAACCACCACATTTTCTTTATTGAAACCAAGAGGCTTATTTAATACAAAACTGATTTGTTTATTGACCAAAAAAGTACCCGTGATTAATACAATAACAATGGCCACCTGCCCCACCAAAAGAGATTTTAACACATAGCTCCCCGAAAAATTATTACGCTCGGCAAGAATATCAATTGTAGTGTTTCGCCCCAGCAAAAATACAGTCACAAACAGTGCTGTTAAACTTAGGCATATCCCAATAACCGCCAAAATACTCCAGTAAAGCACGGGCTCGTTAAAAAAGAGCTGAAATTCAATATCAAACAAACGGTTAATAAGCGCTTCAGAACTTTGAATAAACAACAACGAAATACCAATGGCAAGCAGGCAAATAATTAGCACCTCGGCTAAAACCTGCTGGATAATTTGCGACTGGTTGGCTCCGATGGACTTTTTGAGCCCCAGCTCTTTTGAACGTTTAATGAGCTTAGCCACAGCAAGATTGGTAAAATTTAGCAACGAAACTAAAAGAATAACAACCGACACGACCACAAACAGCGAGATATTTATTTTACTTGAACTTTCACGCAACTCAAAACGGTAATCCGATTTTAAGTGAATATCATCCATGGGGAACAAAGAAAAATCGTATTCTTGAGGGCCGCGTGTTTGTTTGGCGGCGCTTTTATCCCAAAAAGCCTTTATTTTCTCGGCAACCATTTCGGGCGACGCACCATTCTGCAGTTGGTAATAATTATAGGTCCATTGTATTTTTCTGTCTGGCAGGCTTTCAAAACGTTCTTGCAAACCGCCTTTTTGCGAAAGAAGCAATTCGTATTTAAAATGTGTTTTAGGATGCGTGTTTTTTACAACGCCCCGAATTTCGTAATCGCCAACATTACGCACATATTGAAGGGCTTCAACTGTAATGAGCTGCCCGATAGGATTTAAACTGCCAAAGTGTTTACGTGCAAAATCCTCGGACACAAAAACGGTATTTGGCTCATTGATTTCAGATAAATTCCCGAGCTTTGCTTTTACCTCAAACATTTGGCAAAAAGCTTGGTCAACCGCCATTATATTTTTTTGCTGAATGGAATTTTCACTAACTTTTATGGTACCAAGGTCGCAATTAGAAAATTGGGTTGCCAGTTCTACCTCCGGAATTTCGGATGAAACAGCATGAACAATCCCCAAACTGCGTGCCCAATTGGCATTGGCCCGGCCTCCGGGAACCGAAGTTACACGGTAAATATTTTCGTGCCCTGCAATGTGCTTATCAAAACTTTTTTCGTTTGAAACGTGAATAAACAATACCAGAAAAGAGGCAATTCCAATAACCAGTCCGAACAGGTTTAAACCGGTGTAAACTTTATCGTTTAGCAAACGGCGCAAGGATATTTTAAGGTTGTACATTTAATTGCGTTTTACTTCGGCCTTTGGCCCTAATCGTTTGTTCTTGGTTAAACCAACTCTCGTGCCCCAATCGTTAACGCCTGAAATATAACACTTTATGAAAACCCAAACCAATAAATGTGTCAATTTTTTTTACAACAACTGTATAATTCTTTACCACAAAAAAATGAGGACTTCGATTTATACGAAATCCTCATTTTATTTTTGACGACTAAGTTCTCTGTTTTAGTCTTCCCAGCTTATGGTAACATTACCACCTGAAGCATGAGCATATACCGGAATTCCGCCACCATTCATGGCACCTTTAACCCTGTTTTTTTCTGATGTTCCATTAAAATTGTTTAGCTCGACAGATACTTTTCCTGCGCGCAAATCCAAATCAAGACCAAGTTTATTGCCCCCATGGATAACTGCAGAAACGCCGCCACCACTGGATTGCAGGTGTAGTTTATCTGTAAGCTTACTGGTGTTTACACGAACCGAACCTCCGCTTGATGTAGCTTTAACAGCACTAAGCTCGCCGGAAACACGCACACCACCGCCACTACTTGATGCATCTGCATCACCTTTAATATTTTCGAGGCTAACACCACCACCCGAGCTTCGTGCATAAACACTTCCCCGGGCATCTTCAACAGTAACGCCGCCGCCACTTGAACTCAAACGAATATCGCCAATGTGTTTGGTAGCTTTAACCCCTCCGCCTGATGAGCTAGCCTTTGTTGTTCCGCTTGTGTTCTCGAGTTTTACACTGCCTCCGCTACTGGCGAAATTATGCGTGCCCTGTACGCCTGATATTTTTACACCGCCACCACTCGACGACACATCGCACGACATTTTTTCGGGCACAATTATGGTTAAAGAAATACCTACATTGTTTCTCCAGAAACTCATTCGCGATTTGCGTTTAACCACTGCTGTTATTGTTGATCCGCTTTTCGAAAAATCGATATCAAAATCTTCCAGCACTTCATCCAAATCCCTGTCGGAAGGAGATAAAAGCCGTCCGTTTTTTCGCACAAATGCCTGTATTTCAACCTGTGTCCGATTATGGGTTTTTACGCTTACCCCTCCTCCTGAAGAAGCAGCTTTAAGCATTCCGGGCTCGTTTAAATCAAAGGTTTTGGTAATAGTGGGCTGGCCATCTTTTGCCCATCCGTTTAATGAAAGCACTGCCGTTAGCATAGCCATCATTACGTAAAGTTTTAAATTTTTCCGGGTTTTCATCATAAGATTATTTAGTTGTTTTTCTGATAATTACCTATATGACGACTTTTTTCTGGAATAGTTACTTTTTTTATCTGCACCGCAATGCTTCTATCCCGATACGTCCCCGACCAATAGGTACGAGACAGATGCTCTATCGAGGATCTCCCCTCTTCTCACTACTCGTATCGAAGTGCTTCGACAGGGTTTCGCGTGGCAGCTTTTAAAGCCTGGAATCCACTTGAGAGAATAATAATAAGGATAGATACTACTGCTACCATAACAACATCCCAAACAGTAGCCCGGTATTTATAAGCCCCCGGAGTATAGGTTTGCAATAGCGGAAAAACAGGCACAACGTTTACAACCGCAAGTAAAAGAAGAACAATTAACTTGTTAATGGATAAGAAAAACATTTGAGTAGTTTTTGCGCCATGCACTTTCCGAATGCCTATTTCTTTTATCTTTTGCTGCGTGGAAAAAACCACCAATCCAAATATGCCAACCAAGGCTATTATGATAGCTAAAAATGTGAAGAATCCGGATGTGTTTCTTACATTGGCCCAAATGTCAAGAACTTTCCGGTTCCTGTCTTCATCAAATTCATAAATAGTAAAAATCGAATTTGGAAAAATACTAACCAGCTCATTTTTGATAGCTATTTTTGATTGATCAATTTTTTCAGCGTTCACTAAAAAGGTAAAACAACAAGTTTCCTCAAGGTTGCCGTTATGCAATATTAAAAGGTATGGCTCTATAGCATTATGTAAATTAGCCTGGTTAAAATCTTTTAAAACACCAATTACTTCGTACTTTTTATCTCCTTCTTCTATCCATTTGCCAATAGCGTTTTTCCAGCCAAATTTTTTAACAGCTGTTTCGTTTACCATACATTTGTTCACATCAGTTGCATATTGGCGCGAAAAATTGCGCCCTTCAATTATGGAAAAGTTATAGGTATTGATAAAATCGTAGCAAGCTTTGTTATAATGAACAGGGGTTGCCTCATCGGCGGAACCTCCTTCGTAAAAAACACTCGTATTCCAATTATGATGCAAAGGTGTATTTCCCGACAGGCTTAAATTTTTTATATCAGGATTGCTAAGGAATTGGTTACGAAAAAAATGGTAAGAAACATGACTGCTGTTGGCTGGTATCCGGGTGTGTAAAAGATATTCTTTATTAAAACCAAGGTCTTTATTTTCGAGGAAATTAACTTGTTTATAGGCCCAAATACTCGTGGCAAATAATAGGGTTGAAAGTATAAACTGAACATATACCATAACCATCATTGCCGAAGACTTTCTTTTCATGCCGGCAAACTGCGTTTCCCCTTTTAGTATTTGTATGGGCTTGTAACCTGAGGCGACATAAGCGGGGTAAATTCCGGCTAAAAAACCGGTTGCAATAACAATTATAAATACAATAAGAAGCAATCCAGCGTCATTGGTAAACGAGAGTGTAATTTCTCGATTTACCACAGTTCTGAACAAAGGCATGAAAATAAACGACAGCACAAGGGCTGTAAAAAATGCGAATACTGCCACAATAATCGATTCGGATAAAAATTGCCATCGAATTTTTCCTTTACTGCTTCCATTTGTTTTTCGAATGCCAATTTCTTTTGAACGTTTTGTTGACATGGAAGTGGAAAGGTTCATAAAATTAACATTGGCCAACAGCAATATCAGAATACCAATCATTGAATAGAAAAATACGATGCCTTGTGAATTTCCTGATTCATCGGGATCAAGGTGAAGCTTTTGTAATGGATGGAGATACAAGCAGGATTTGTTTAACGAAAGATGCTTATCGTAAATATTTTTAATTTGGTGGTTAAGGGTTGAAGCCGAGGTGCCGGATTGCAGCAAAGCATACGTCATGCATGCCGCGTTGTCCCATTCGTTAAAATGTTTATTGCTTGTATTTGTTATGGATCGAATATAAGCGGCACTAATATGAGAATTTGCAGGAATGTCTTCCATTACGCCGGTTACAATTAGTTCTTTTTTTTCTTTGTCGTAAATTATTTCTCCAAGCGGATTTTTGCCGGGAAAGAATTTTTGAGCCATTGTTTGCGATAAAACAATGGAATTTGGTTGATCAAGCACATTGGCTTTGTTTCCCTGAAGTAGTTTAAAAGAAAAAATATTGAAGATATCGCTCGGTGCCAATGCTCCATAATTCTCGACAAAGGTTAATTCCGGTGTCGATGAGAAAATCCTGTTTTTTTCGGTATCAATTGAGATGGCATCTTGTACTTCGGGAAAGTTATTTTTTAAATAATTGGCCACCGGAAACGATGTTTGGATTTTAACATCCTGCCTATCTCCTTTTTTATAGCCTTGCACCCTGAAGATTCTATCGTAATTGGTATTGAAAGTATCCCAGCTTTTTTCGTATTGAGTGTAAAGAGCAATAAGAATAAATGCTGTAATCCCCAGTGATAAACCAACAATATGAATAAACGACAAAAGTCCGTTTCTTTTAATATTTCGCAGAGCTATGTCAATAAAATGCTTAATCATCGATTTTTAGATTTTCTGTTATCATTTCAAAAAGCGAAATCACTCCTCACTCCCTTATTTGCAGCGAGGGTGTAATGGTTCTTAAATTTGTAATTCTATTTTCATGCATTAATTTGCTCAATTAACTGTCGATACAATCGACACACAACTTATCCCTCGTTGCAAACGAGGGGCGGTTCTTATTCATACCTCAACGCTTCTACTAGATTACGAGTTGTCGCCCGCCAGCTTTGCCAGCTAACCGTTACAAAGTCACGATTTAACGTTGGAATTGCTTCCATTACTTTTGTGCTGCATATTTTTTACAATGTTGCGAAGAACCCAACGGATATTATTATTCAAAATGTCGAGTACATATTATAATTAGCTTGCATTTATAAAATGCCTTTCAATTTCATCCATTCAATACAGCGACTCGACCAATCCTTGACCGTACTTGTTGTAGCCTCTCCTTTATCTGTTTCCAGAGCAAAACCATGACCTCCATGTTCGTAAATATGCATCTCTACCGGAACCATATTTTTATTCAGGTTTTTAAATAGTTCAACACATCCCTCCACCGGAGCTTTTGGATCATTTATCGCATGAACCAAAAATGTTGGAGGGAAATTCTCGTGAGCCTTAATTCCCTGATAGCTACTATATATTCCTATCATAAAATCGGGTCTTGATGATTCATTATCGATCGAATCGTAATTATCTTTATGAAGGTAATTACTTGATAAATTACCTGCCAGGTGGGCACCTGATGAAAAACCGATAACACCAATTTTATTTTTATCGATGTTATATTTTGCCGCATCTGAACGAATCAGACTCATCGCTCTTTGAGCATCTCTTAGAGCTGTTTCACGATTTAATCGATATTTCAAGACAAAAGCAGTAATGCCATTCTCATTAAACCATTTTGCAATTTTATAGCCCTCCTTTGCCATTACTACCTGATTATAACCTCCACCAGGACAGATTATTATTGCGGGTGTGAGTTCAGATTGATGTTTAGTTACAAAAACAGTTAGATCGGGTTGATAAACATTTGTCACTGATTTGTTCGATTTCAATTGTTCTTTGTTCTCAATATTCTCAGAGCCCGGTGCCAGTTTTGGCCAAATTTTTATCACTTCATGTTGTGCCTGTACTCCAAATGATAAAGTAGAGAATAAAAAAGCAAAAATTAGTTGTTTATTTCTCATCGTTATATGTATTGTAAAATGTTTGTTCTTTTATTGTCGTTTAGCTCTATTCATACCTTAAGGCCTCAACCGGATTACGAGTAGCCGCCTTCCAACTTTGCCAACTAACCGTTAACAAAGCAATTCCCAATGCCAACACCCCGGCCAGCGCAAATATCCACCAACTTAGTTCGGTTTTGTAGGCAAAGTTTTCCAGCCATTTATTCATGGCATACCAGGCAATTGGGCAGGCTATTACAAAGGCTATGGCAACCCACAGTAAAACTTCTGCGTTAAGTTTGGTTAGGATTTCATATATGTTTGCTCCATTAATTTTCCGAATCCCAATCTCTTTTCTGCGTTGTACAGCCGAAAATGAAATTAACCCGAACAAGCCTAAACTGGCAATAAAAACTGCCAAAGCCGTAAATAATTTTATTATGCTGCTAAATTCAGTTTCGGTTTTGTACAGTTTTTCAAAATCATCATCTAAAAAATGATACTCGAATGGAACACCGGGTATAAGTTCATTCCATGTTTTTTCTACAATAGCAATGCTGTTTTCAATATCGTGCCCCGAAATCTTTATGTTCACGCAAGAATTCCAAGGATAGTAACACAACATACAAGCATCAATCGTAGTACGTAAAGAATAGATATGAAAATCTTTTACTACTCCTATAATGGTAACATCGTTGTTTAGGGAAGAAACGACCGAACCTATTGGTGATTCCAATTCCATTTTTTTTACAAACTGTTCGTTTACCAAAGCGGTGTTGTACAAATCGTTTTCGCCTTTTCTGAAATTTCTACCTTCTATAATTTCCAAGCCAAAAGTTTCTACAAAGTCGGGATCGATGGTTGTGCCCCTGAATGTTTTATATTCGCCATTAACTTTGTGTTTCAAACCAAGATTCAGACCAGCAACAAATCTGCCATTCGACCTTGCCACATTTTGAATTTCCGGATTTTGAAGTAATGTTTCGCGGAAGGTATCGTAAGACTTATCGATATTAGAACTACCCGAAAGATAGATGATATGGTCTTTATCGAAACCAAGCTCTTTGTTTCTAATAAAATTTACCTGTTTGCTTATTGAAATTACAACTACCAATAAAATTATTGAAACTACAAATTGCGATAGAAGCAGCACTTGTTTAATTTTGTTTCCCTTTTTACCACGATTAATTTCGTTTTTAAGGCTACGAATTGGAGCAATTTTGGTGAGAAACCACGCCGGATATAATCCGGATAAAAGCCCGATTACCATAACTCCGGCAATAAAAAACAGTAGCGTTTGTATGAAATGTCCGGGCGCAATAATGGTATCAAAACCTGTAAAGTCTTTTAAATAGGGATGTAACAAAAGTATAAGAACACCTGCCAAAACTGCCGCAATAAAAGTTATCATTATCGACTCTTTTATAAACTGTACAAATAGCGCATTTTTAGCCGAGCCGATTACTTTTCGTATTCCTATTTCTTTAATACGAGTGGTAGAAATTGCCAACGACAAGTTGATATAATTAAATATGGCAATTAACAAGATTACCAAGCCTATAAAGAAAATGAGATATACAGAAGAGCGTTTCTGTCCACTTGCAAAATGAACCTCTTTTAACGGAACCATATTTAATTTATAACGTTCAGCGCGAGGACTGTTTTTATCTGCCTGCCATCTTTCGGAAACAAAATTGTCCCAGAATTCGGGTGTTGAGCTATTAATTTGTTCGGCAACTTTGGGAGATGCAATTTTTACATACGTGGCAAATCCCCAATTTCCCCAATCTTCGTTAATATTTCCATTGCGTATTTTGTGGTACTGAATAGTTGACATTGAAATAAGACCGTTGTATTGAATAGACGAATTGGTTGGCGCATTGGCTATAACACCCGCTACCGTAAAATTGTAGGTAGCGCTGGGGAAGTCGCTGAGATACTCAATTTGTTTACCGGTTGGATTTTCGTTGCCAAAAATCGTTGTTGCCAAACTTTCAGAAAGAATAATGGAATTTGGAGAACTTAGCGCACTTTCAGCATCTCCATATAACAACTCAAAATCAAAAAAATCGAAAAAGCTATCGTCAACAAATAATAAATCGGATGTTCTAAAAGTTTCGTTATTACTTTTCAAGTAGCCCAAGCTTCCTCCTGCGTACCATTCGTCTATACGCACAAAATTTTCAATTGCCGAAATATTATCGCATACAAACGGAGCTATTGCAGGAGGTAGTGATTTGCTGTCGCCCAAATGAATTTTGTAAATACTTTCTTGTTGCTGATGAAAGCGGTCGTAACTAAACTGATGATTAACGTACCTCACAATCATCATAAAAACAGCTATACCTACAGCAAACCCCATAATATTAATGCTCGAATGCAGCTTATTTCGCAATAAGTTTCTAAAAATTATTTTTTGATTTATACTATTTAGCATACTCATTTTAGATTGTTTTTTGAATTTTATTTAGCTCCATCAAAATGTTTAGACTGAAATTTTATTCATATCGCAAAGCTTCAACAGGATTTCGGGTGGCTGCTCTTATTACATGAATAGAAATGGCCAACAGTGATACCAAAATCAAGATTCCCAGTGAAGCCATAAAAATCCAGCCATTCATACTGGTTTGGTAAGCAAAATTCTCCAACCATTTTTGCGATAAATAAATACTCAAAGGCAGCACCAAAACAAAAGATAAGACCACAAGTGCGAGAAAACGTTTTGACATTTTATTGGCAATGGACAATACGGTTGCTCCATTTATTTTTCGAATAGCTACTTCTTTTGTTTTTTGTTGAATGGTATAGTTGCTAATGGCATATAATCCGGTACAGGCTATAATAATGGAAATGATAGAAAGAAAGGTCATCATTTTTCTGGCTTGACGATCCTTTTCATATTGCGCTACCAAAACCTGGTTGTGAAAGGTGTAATAAAAGTTTCGGCTAATATTAAACTCGCTCCATTTTGCTTTTAAAAGATCAACTGCATAACTGGCTTTGTCCTGATTGATTTTTATAAAAATATTCCCCATATAATCTCTACGACGAATTACCAAAGGAGCCAATTTATGATGCAAGGAGCGAAAATTAAAATCTTTAATGACTCCAATCACTTCGTAGGGATCACCGCCACCATAAACTATGGTTTTTCCCAGAATCGATTTGTCTTTTCCATATTCGGCTGCAACCGTTTCATTAACCACTATTTTATCCAGTTCATTGGATAGGTCATTGGAGAAAAACCGCCCTTCCACCATTTCCACGTCAAATGTTTTCATAAAATCAGGATCAGTAATCATGTGACTGGTGTGGAAATAGTTTTCCTCTTCTACGACATCAAAAAAACAGGAATTCATGGAAGGATCTTCACCAAAATAAAGATCGGATGTGGTTACTGCTTTTATATTCGGATCATTTCTTAATTCCTCTACCAACGATTCGCGTTTACTTCTTTCCAAATCCCAAAGGGTAATCATCATTACATTCTCCGGATCATATCCTCTATCCTTGTTCACCATAAAATCAATCTGCCGGTTCACCAATATGGCACTAATGATAATAAGTGCGGAAATAGCAAACTGAACTATCACAAACACATTGCTAAAAACCAGTTTTTTTCGTCTTACCTGCTCTGAGCCTAATAAGGTGGCAGCCCCCGTTCGCGAAGCGGAAAGAACCGGCCAAATATTAATCAACAAATTAAAAACCAACAAGCCGGAAATGATGACTCCAACAATACGAATAGCTTCCCAACCTTCTATCTCCAAACGAAGCCCGAGATAAGAAAGCAAATATTGCGAACATAGAAAATACAGGATCAAAGCGATAAGCAAGCTTACAAACCAATACAAAAGCGCTTCGGTTATAAACTGCTTGATTAACTGGTTTTGAAAGGCTCCATTTGTTTTTCGAACCGCAATTTCTTTGTGGCGTGTTACAATATTGGCAATACTTAAATTGATGTAATTCACCGATGAGATAACCAATACCAGTAAAGCCAGTACAATGGCACCGTACACATATATTTTGTTCGATGTTTTTGCATTGTCGAAGCGGTGTTGTCCAAAATGAATTTTCTTTAATGGTTCAGGGCGATAAAACAAATAGGTTTCGTCACCGTATTTCAAATCATCCAATGTAGTTGCTTCATCCGGATCGAAGGTTGCTTGTCGGTGGTGGTAAACCATTTGTGTGGTTTTAAACGTAAAATCATCCAGGTTGGCAATTGGTTGGTACGTTTTAAAATAAGTATACAAATTCTCCGAGCCCCAGTCGTCTTCGGGATGATTGGCTACATTTATGCTTCTTATAACCTCACCCTGCAAATGACTGTTCGGAGGGAAGTCCTCAAAAACACCGGTAATTATACAGTCGTTCCCGTTGAATTTAATGGGTTTCTCCAGGGCTTGTTCTACCGAATTAAAATGTCGTTCGGCAAGGCTTCGGGCAATGGTTACATTCTCACGTGCTCCTAAGGCATTTGTGCGGTTAGTAAGGATAGGAACTCCCCAAAAAGCAAAAAAATTGGTGTCGGCTAAAAAATAACCTTCTCCGCGAAAAGAATGATCGTCTTTAACAAAAATACCGTTGCCCTGCATTCTTATCCGGTTCCTGTCTTCCAACTCAGGAAAAGCATCTACCATTGATTTTCCCATGGCGGCAGTAGTTACTGCCATGTCGGCTTCTCTACCATCGAGTTTACCGTACATAATTACGCGGTAAATTCGGTCCTTATCGGGATACATGTTATCGAAACTGGTTTCGTAATAAGCATAAACTGCCGCAAAAACAATTACAGCAAACGATAATGTAAGACCAAATAGTTTGGCAAAAGTCATTACCGAATGTTTTTTTGCATTTCGAAAAGCAATTTTTAAATCCTGAAAATTCATGGTTTTGTTCTTTAGTTTGATGTCTCTGTTCTATCCTACTTATACTCTTTCAAATGTTTTGCCTGACCCACTACTCATATCTTAATGCTTCTACCGGGTTTCTGCTTGCAGCTCTCCAGCTCTGCCAACTAACTGTTAACAAAGCAATGCCCAAAGCCAACACACCGGCCAGAGCAAAAATCCACCAGCTTAAATTGGTTTTGTAGGCGAAGTTTTCCAACCACTTATCCATGGCATAGTATGCAATTGGGCAGGCTATTACAAAGGCAATAGCTACCCATTTAATAAAGTCGCGGTTTAGCAGGGTTAGTATTTCTGTTACTTTAGCTCCGTTAACTTTTCGAATGCCAATTTCTTTAATTTTATTATTTATCAGGTACAAGCTAATTCCGAATAATCCCAGCCCGGCAACCAATAGCGAAATAACCGACGCAATCATAAATGTTTTAAAAAGCCTTATTTCGCCTTGATACACATACTGAAGTTGCTGGTCGTAAAAAACATATTCAAACGGATAGCTCGGGCTATGCGCGTTCCAAATAGTTTCCATTTCATTCAGCATATTGCTAATATCAGCCGTGTTGGTACAATTAAATTTAACAAGCATTTCCGAGCATTCCTCCTTGGCCTGAAGCAACCCAAAAGGCTGAATAACAGTATGAAAAGTCTTAAAATTGAAATTTTCGCAAACGCCTCGTAAAACTCCTTCTGTTCTATCGCGGGTTAAAGATGCACTTGCTATATCGGTTATTCCATAATGTTCAATAAACTGCTTGTTTACAATCAGGTTATTACGCTTGGTTGGATTTTCTTTAAATCCATTTCCCCGAACCAGAGGAATATCGAAAAGGTCAAGAAAGTTTTCATCTACAAAAAGGTTAACAAAACTTACATGAAACGACGAATCTTTATGGAACATGGTTCGGCCCCAATCGGAACTTACCTCGGTTAATAAGTTGCTGCTATAGGCAATTTTATCGATTTCCGAAAGGCTTTTATATTGATGATTAAGTGCAACTTCATTGTTCCAGGATTCAGGATTCATATGAATAGCCATAATGTTTTCAGTAGTAAAACCGTAATCGGAATTCAGCATAAAACGGTTCTGCTTATACATGAAAAATGTAGACGTGATTAATATTATCGAAATTAGAAATTGAAAAACAAGCAAGCCTTTATTAAAACTCAATTTGCTCTTTTTATTCGAAATATTTTTCGATAGTAATTGAATTGTTTTGAAACGGCTTATGATTAAAGGCGGGAAAATGCTGAATATGCCAATGCTTCCTAATACAACTCCTAAAAGTAAAATACTGTTGCTGCCCCGGAATAAATCGGAATACTGGAAACTTGAATTGCTTAATGAATTGAAATAGGGCAATACCAATTTTAAAAGAAACAGAACAATTGCTATTCCCAAGCAGAATAATAAAGAGGTTTGTATAAAAAATCGCGTGATAACAGCATGCCTGGAATCGCCCAGTGTTTGGATAATACCTTCGTTTTTAATACTGCCCATTAACTGGGTTGCCGAAAGATTAAAATAATTAATACATGCTATTATAAGAATAAGAATACCAATGCTTCCCAATACCAAAATCATTGATTTTTGAACTGGATTTTTATCTAAATACAATCCGTTAAACGGCAATAATTTAACAGGTGTTGCACTACGTGTCCACTCAGGCCCGTTTTCAATTATTAGCTGGTCAATCCGTTTGCCAACCTCCTTCGGGTTGCAGTTTTCGTTAAGCAAGGCATACGCCAAATAATTATGTGTTCCCCAATGGTTGGCATTTTCGCGATACCATTTTATTTCCATCCTCGATCCCATTGAAATAACCGATTTAAACTGCATTGACGAAGTGGGTGGAATATCTTTAATAACAGCAGTAACCGTATACATTTTCTTTTCAAATTCAGAAGAATATACCTCAACCAGTTCTCCAACGGGATTTTGATTTTCAAAAATCTTTTCAGCTTCTGAACTGGTTAGCACCAAACTGTTGGGTCGAGCGAGACATTGGCTAAGATCTCCAAAGACAGACTCAAAATTGAAGACATTAAAAAAGGCAGAGTCTGCACAAATCATATCATTAATCTGGTAACGGTTGTTTTTATAGTTCAAAAAATCAGACTTCGACCAGCTTTGATGAAAGTAAGTGATATGTTCTACCTCGGGAACATATTTCTTAACGAGGTTAATTTTAGGAACCGACATGTGCTCTCCATCCCTGTTTTCAAACTTGTAAATATGGTCAGCATTTTTATGAAAGAGGTCGGTTTCAAATTGGCTCTTCACCAAAAAAAGTAACAATATGCTTACCAATAAACCAAGAACAATGCCCACAAGGTTAATTGTTGTTGATAGTTTATTGTGAATTAACAACCTGATTATGTATTTGATATAGTGTTTAAACATGGTTCTATGTTTTTGTTTCATTTACTCCTATATCCCCTAATGGGGACTTGTTCTTATCTTCGATTGTCCTATTATTTATCTTGTTTTTATCCTCATTTGCTTCTCTAACCTTACTTCTTGGCTCGTGCCTTAAAACCCCTTTAGGCGTTTGGGGTGAAATCAATCTTATTCGTACCTCAGCGCCTCCATCCCGATACGCTTCGCTATCGAGGATCTTCGCACTTCTCACTATTCGTATCGAAGTGCTTCGACAGGATTCCGTGTAGCCGCCTTCCAACTTTGCCAACTAACCGTTAACAAAGCAATTCCCAATGCCAACACCCCGGCCAGGGCAAAAATCCACCAACTTAAACTGGTTTTGTAGGCGAAGTTTTCAAGCCATTTATTCATGGCGTACCAGGCAATTGGGCAGGCTATAACAAAGGCTATAGCTACCCATTTTATAAAGTCGCGGTTGAGCAGGGTTAGTATTTCTGTTACTTTGGCGCCGTTTACTTTTCTTATGCCAATTTCTTTTATGCGGCGTTTCATTGAATAAATTGCTAAACCAAGCATACCTAAAGAAGCCAACAACATGGCAAGAATTGAAATTAACTGTATTGCCTTGGCCTGATTTTCTTCTTTTCGATACATGGTATCCATCCATTCGTCGTAAAACTGATACTCAAAATTAAATTCACCGGCAATTTTGTTAAACTCTTCTTCTACAAGTTTCATCGTTCCGGCAATATCTCCCGGATGCATCCTAACATTTAGGTGCGACAAACCGTCTTCATTCCGTATTAACAAAGCCCCCACCTCGTTGTGTAAATTCTCGAAATGAAAATCGTCAATAACCCCAACTACTTCAGTGCCGAATATTTTCTTCCCCTCAAACGATTCCCAACCAGCTTGCTCCAAGCCCTTTTTATTAATCAGTGCAGTTGCGTTTTTTTCGCCATCGAAAAAGTTACGACCGTCAAGTAATTCAACATTAAAGGTTTTTAGAAATAAATGATTTGAAGCAATTTGGGAAAATCTACCAAACTCGTTGTTTGAAGAATTACTGTATATTGCCCATGGAGTTCCGTGTGTTGGGCAAATGTTCTTAACCCCGGCCAAGCCTCCTATTTTTTCAATAAGAACCGGCACACGGTCTTTAATTTTATAATGCACATTTATGCGAACCAGTTGCTCCGTATCGAATCCCAGTTCCTTATTTTTTGCAAATTCAATTTGCTCGTGTATAGTTATTAAAGCAACAAAGGCTACAATACTTGCTGCAAACTGAATGATATTTAGCGGCATTCGTATATCTCTTTGTTTTTGCAGGTCGGCAATTTTATTTTTTAGCATTAAGCCAGGCTTTGCTTTCATGGCAACATAAGCCGGGTAGCTACCCGCAAGAACAGCGATAATTACGATGGCCAATCCCATAGAAACCAGGTACGGAATACTACTTAGTAAGGTGTCGAAAAGAATTTCCTGTCCTAAAATTCCCTCAACTAATGGCTTTAACATCCATGTTAAAAAAATAGAGATTACACCGGATACTACCAATTGAAAAAAAGCTTCGGAAATTAAGCGCTTAAACAATCCCAATTTAGACGCACCCAAAACCTGATGCATTCCAACATTTTTTAAGTCGGTTGAGATTTTGGCAACAGAGAAGTTCACATAATTAATTATGGCAAAGACAAAAATACAGAGGGCCAGCCACGATAATAGCTTAATGAGTTTAACATTAGCGTGTTTTAATCCATCGTATTTAACCGCATTGAAATACGCATGTTTATAGGGAGAAAGAACATAGCTGTAATCTTTGTCTGCATATCCATGATACTGGGCGTTGGCAATGGGTTTAATGCGGTTTTCTACATCTTTTACCGAGGCATTTTTATGGAGTTTAACTAATAGTTTATCAAAATAGGTTTTTTTATTGTTCCATCCCCTGCTTGAATAGGTAACCTTTAACTTTGTACTGCAAAATACCTGACCATTAAACGACCGTTTTTCGGGAAAATCCTCGATAACAGCGACAACTACAACTTCATTTTTATGCGAAAGGGTTACAAGTTGTCCAATTGGATTTTCATCCTTAAATATCTTTTTAGCAAATGATTTTGTCAATACAACCTGATTTTCAATTTTATGAAAACTATCGAGGGTTCCGGCAATTACCTCAGTCTCAAATATTCGAAACAATGCATCATCGGTACAAACCAATTTCGAGGGATAACTTTTATCTCGGTAAGTCACAGGTTTTCTATTGATATAGTAGTTTGAAGCCTCTTGTACCTCGGGAAACTGTTCCACAAGAGTTTCTGCAACCTCTTCGGGAATATCAGAAATATCGTCATTTGCCAACACCCTGTAAATGTTTTCAATTTCAGGAATGTCTTTATCGTAAGCTCTTTCGGAAGAAATAAAGGCCACCAGCAAAATTACAATTGCACTTGCCAATGCGAATCCCCCAATTGAAATAAATGAGATTATCCGATGTTTTACGATTGAACGAAACTGTTGTTTTAAATAGGTGTACATGTCTATTATCTTTCTGTTACTTGATTATTCATAACGTAATACTTCAATCCCGATACGCTCTGCTATCGAGAATTTCGGATAGCCTCTATTCGTACCTCAGCGCCTCCATCCCGATACGCTTCGCTATCAAGGATCTTCGCACTTCTCACTATTCGTATCGAAGTACTTCGACAGGATTCCGGGTAGCCGCCCGCCAACTCTGCCAGCTTACCGTTAACAACGCAATTCCCAAAGCCAGTACTCCGGCCAGTGCAAAAATCCACCAGCTTAAAGTGGTTTTGTAGGCGAAGTTTTCGAGCCATTTGTTCATGGCATAGTATGCAATTGGGCAGGCTATTACAAAGGCTATGGCTACCCATTTTATAAAGTCTTTATTTAGCATTGATAGGATTTCTGAAACTTTGGCGCCGTTTACTTTGCGGATGCTGATTTCTTTTGTTCGGGTAAAACTTATTAGCAGTATTTGTCCCAAAATACCCATACAAGTAAGCACAATGGCTATTAACGAAAAGAAAGAAACAGACTTGGCCAGGCGCACTTCTTTTTCGTACAGAGCCTGAAATTGCTGGTCGTAGAAAGTAAAATACATGGGCTCGTTGGGTAAAATCCCTGTCCACACTTTTTCAATATCGTTTAATTGTTGTGAAATATTTCCGGGTGTTAAACGAACCGATAAGGCTCCAAACTTTTCTTCCGGGCGGTACAACAAAGCAAGTGGAACTACTGCCGAATGTAGCGAGGTGGTATTAAAATTTTCTACAACTCCCAACACTTTATAACCGCCTTTTCCTCCTTGTTTGTAGGTCTTATCTTTAATATTGTCCCAGCCGTATCTTTTTATGGCTTCTTCGTTAAATAAACAAGTTCGTCCCTCATCACCCAAATGAAATTCTCGCCCCTCCAACAGGTTCATGCCCATGGTTTCAAGGTAATCGTCGGAAATAGTAATGCAGTGAACGGTAAAATTATTTTCAGAATCACCACTCCCCATTCTTAATTTTACATGACCAGGATGACCGTCACTCAAAGTACTTCCGGCAACAAAGGGCAGTTTACCAATTTCTTCTTTTAGGGTTGACGGTGTTTCATAAAAGTATGGGAGCTCGAAGCGGACAAGATGTTCCTCGTTAAATCCAAGGTCGTAATGTTTTACATACTGCAGTTGTTTAAAAATAGTTAGCACTGCAGCAATTAAAACAATTGAAGCAACTAATTGAAAGGTTAACATGGCCTGTCGCCCGATCTGTTTCCCGGTGCGTTTGCTGCTTCCGGCCAGAAAATCGGTTATATTAAATTTGGTAAGCACATAAACCGGGGCTAAGCTATTTAGCAAGATTACAAAAACAACAATTCCAAAGAAAACAAGTAATGACGCTCTGGTATTTGCATCGAAAAATAATATACGTTTCCCAAAAATGATTTCGGTATACGGAAGCACTGCCAAGGTAATAAGCAAAGCCAAGCCAACCGAAAGAAGAATTCCAAGCGAAACTTCAACCAACGAGCCGGTAAACAGATTTGCAAGGTTAGCTCCGTTGGTCTTTTTAATACCAAACTCTTTCTGCTTACTAAACTGTTTCGAAACCGTAAAATTGATGTAATTGATACTCGATAAAAGTAAAATTAGAATACCTATAACCAGGAAAATACTGAGAACTTTTGAATTCCCTCTTTTCTGAGAATCTTTTACCTGCATGGTTGTCAAATAGATATCTTCAATATTTTGAAAAGCCAAACTGTCAACATTTACACTTACATCTTTTATTGTAAGATTAACTTTTTCGGCAAACTGTACAGGATTAACAGAATTGTTGAAAACGACAAAATGCGGCGTTGTAAACCAACATCTTCCATCATTACACGATTGCGACATGCGAAAATCTTCAGACCCCGAATTAATAATCAGTTCAGCATCGAATGTCGCCGCTCGCGGAATATCTTTAATAACAGCGGTTATGGTTCCCTCAAACCAATCGGAAGTTAACGTTCGCCCAAGTGGGCTTACAGAACCATACATTTGTTTTGCAACCGATTGGGTAATTACCATCGATTTATCGAAAGCAAAAGCTTTGTCCGAAATACTTTCAACAATTTCAATTTCAAAAATATCAAAGAAGTTTTCGGTGGTTGCCATCATTTGATTAACCCTAAAATTTGCATCCAACTCCGAGTCTTTTATTACAAGCGGAAAACCACCTGCATATTCCATCGGGCAGGCATTTACAATTTCTGGATATTGCTCCAATAGTGCTGGGAACAAATCGTAGTCGAGGTTAACCGTTTCTTGTTTAGCATCGTAAATACGATAAATATTTTCAGAATTAGTAAACACCTTATTCACCCGGTGCTCCGACACGTAAAACAGACCAATAAGAATAAAGGCGGTAAAACCAATGGCAAATCCGCCAATAATAAGTGTACTGTTTACCTTATCTTTTAATAGGTTCCGAATAGCTAATTTTAGTTTAAACAGTATCATCGTAATTGTTTTTCATGTTTTAATAGCATTGATAGAAGACGAATAAACACGTTGCGTCATTGATTTCCCAATCCCGGCAAACATTCTCATTCGCACCTAAGAGCCTCAACCGGATTCCGCGTAGCCGCCCGCCAACTTTGCCAGCTAACGGCCATAAAAGCAACAAACAGTGCAAAAGCAGCGCTAACCAAAAAATATACAGGACTGATGGAAACGCGGTTTACAAAATTTTGCAGCCACTGTTGCATGGTAAAATAGCTGCCAACAAAGGCGATAGCAATAGCGATAAGAACCAGGATAAATGTTTCTTTTAACAGATCACGAACAACCTGTGTCTCGGTGCTTCCAATTACTTTTCTTATTCCAATCTCCTTTTTCCGTCGGTTTACATTCATAACCGAAAGGGCCATTAACCCAATAAAGCTGATAATGATCGCCAGTCCTGCGCCGGTAGAAACCAGTTTAATCATACGCTCTTCGTTTGTGTACTTATTAGCGTAAACATCGGTTAACTGAAACTTGCTAATGATGAGTTCGGGCGAATAACTTTTAATCACTTCATCAATTTGTGCCTGCTGGGCGGAAGTGGCTGCGGTATTTGTCCGCACATAAATGTTGTTAACATTGTTGCGTTTATTGGTTATAACCAGAGGTTCGATAGGAGCTCCGGGATGATCGATATAGTAAAAATCTTTTGCAATGGCGATTACTGTTAGTGGATCTTTGAACATTTGTACCAAGCTCCCAACTTTTACATCAGGACCCAACATTTTTGCAGCTGCTTCGTTAAGAATTACCGCATTTTTATCCGTTTCCGATTGATTAAAATACCGACCATCGACCAGCTCCAGTTGCATGGTTTTTGCAAATCCGGGATGTACCCGATATGCATTTACACTATTCAAATTTCCAGGATTGCCATATTTTTTTATTCCCTGTCCGCTTGAGCCTCGTCCCATCCCATGATCAGAAAAAGCTACATCTTCAACAAATGCCAGTTTTTTTAAATCATCAGCAATAGACAACGCACTTTTTCGCACCTCGTTATCTAGGTTGGTAATACCAATTACATTCTCGGGATTAAAACCAAGTGGCACTTCTTTTAAATAGTTCACTTGTGCAAAAACAATTACCAGCGCACTAATAAGAAAAACAGATATGGAAAACTGCGAAATAACTGCAATACGCGACAGTGTGCTTTTTCGTTTTACCCTGGAGGACTTTCCTTTAAGTGCATTTACCAGGTTTAATTTCGACAAATAATAACTTGGATATGCACCCGAAACCAATATTATAACTGCAAGAATTGCCAAAACCAGCAAAATGCCGGAAAAGGAAAACATGTCTGAAAGCTCGATCTGGCTTTTCATTAGCCTTGCAAAAGCAGGTTGAACAAGGGCTGTTAGTCCCAAAGCCAACACAAACGACAAAAGGCTGATGACCGATGTTTCGGTGAAAAACAAACGCGACAAGGTGCTTTGGGTTGCTCCCAAGGATTTTCGTGAGGCAACTTCGGCAATCCGCTTTTCACCATGTAAAACATACAAATTGATGTAATTTACCAATGCAATTAGCAATACCAAAAAGGCAATGCCTGCAATAATAATAATGTGTGCTAAATTAGCTTTTGGCGAAAGATCGAAATCAACAACGGTGTGTAAATGTAAATCTGCCAGCAGTTCAGTCCCGCTTTCTACAGTCGCGTTAAACGGATCACCCCATGGTTTCATAATCTCGTTATTTGCAGCGGCTATTTTTTCGCCAACCTCAGCTAAATTGGTATTTTCGTCAATCCTAAAATAAGTGTATAGCTCCAATCCTCCCCATTTTTCGGGATGAACCGTCTGCATCGACACCAACAAATCGAAATTGAAGTGTGTGTTATTGGGTAAATCATTTATTACACCCGTTACTGTAGCCGGCTCCTCAGAAACATTTAGAACCTTGCCAACACAATCCACGGAATTAAATACTTTTAGTGCCGTTGACCGGGTAATAACCACGTTGTTTTCACCCACCAAAGCATTGCTGCTGTTTCCCAGAATTAACTTCAATCCAAATACATCGAAGAAATCCTCATCAGCAAACAGTAATTGCAAGTTGGGAAATTTTTGTTGCTCGTATTTGACGGTTGTCTCCCACCCCCTGTAAATTTGAGTAGCTGATCTTATTTCCGGAACTCGAGATGGAATTTCCGTATATGCCCTTCGCAAACAGATGCCATAATTTGTAATGCTGCCCTCTTCGCTAACTGCGTTATAAAGTCGTAAAACATTGTTTTTCGTTTGAAAATGCTGGTCGTAACTTAGCTCGTGTTTCAGGTAAACCGACAGGAGCAAAACAGCACTTAATCCAATAGCTAATCCGGGAAGGTTAACAAAAACCAACAAGGGATTTCGCCGAAACATTCTGAATATAAATCGTAAATCTTTCATGGCTTTCTTTTTTGAAAGAGGTGCAACGCAGAGCGCTTAGGGTTAACTCATCCCCTGCTCGAGGCCCTTTGCACCCTGCTGTTTTCTATAACAGAATCTCCCCCATTTCCTTTTTCACCTCCTCGGTAATAATCATACCATCAAACAGGTTAATTACGCGATGGGCAAATTCCGAGTCGTGTAGCGAGTGCGTTACCATTACAATGGTGGTGCCTTCGCGGTTGAGTTCGGTTAGAAGGTTCATTACCTCCTGGCCGTTTTTCGAATCGAGGTTACCGGTAGGCTCATCAGCAAGAATTAGTTTTGGATTGGCAACTACCGCACGGGCAATAGCCACACGCTGCTGCTGACCACCCGACAATTGTTGTGGGAAGTGTTTTGCCCGGTGAGCAATTTTCATACGTTCCAATACTTTCTCAACCATCTCTTTGCGCTCGCGGGCTTTCAGCTTCAGATAAATTAATGGCAACTCCACGTTTTCGTACACATTTAGTTCGTCAATCAGGTTAAAGCTCTGAAATACAAAACCAATGTTTCCTTTTCGTAACATGGTGCGGTTACGTTCTTTCAGCTGGCCAACTTCTTCCCCGTCAAAAAAATATTGGCCGCCACTTGGGTTATCAAGCAAACCAATAATATTTAGCAGGGTAGATTTTCCGCATCCTGAAGGGCCCATAATGGCAACAAATTCGCCTTTTTTAACATGTAAATTCACTTCATTTAACGCACTGGTTTCAATTTCTTCGGTGCGGAATACTTTTGTTAAGTCTGTTGTTTTTATCATGATATTTTTGTTTTGTTATTTAATCAATTTGCAAAGTGCAGAGGGCATGGCGCAAGGCGAAAAAGAAAAAGTCTGTAACTATAAGACACTCTTAAATCCATCTTGCTTCTTTTGCTATGCACTGGGCACTTTGCACTCTGGGCCTAATATTTTCTTTCTGAAATTTGTTATTTTTCTGCTTAGTTTATCCATATCATCAAGCTTTTTATTGAGTTCATCTTCGGTAATAAATTTTCTGCGATAAGTGACGTAAACAATATTAACTGTTTCAAAAACTGAACGTCTGGCAAACTTCAGAAAATTAGCAAAATCCTTATCAGAAAAAGAACCGGCACCTTCAGCGATGTTGTTAGAAATACTTAATGATGCTGCCCTTAATTGTTCGGCAGCCCGAAAATGCTTTGCCTGCTCCAGAATTTCTGCCAAATCGTAAAGCTCATCGTTTAAACCAATAGCTTCTTTCCAGATGTCTAAATCCATAAACCTAAAATGTGCCATATAGAAATAGTTTTTATTAAATCGATTGAATATCCTCAGTTGATTATACTCCAAAACGCTTTGCGCTTTCCTCTCAGCCCTCTGCGCTTACTTAAACACAATCCGATCATTGTCGCCAAACAAATCATAGCTGGAAGTAATCACCTTTTCTCCCGGTGTTAATCCTTCCAATACTTCATAATACTGCGGATTTTGTTTCCCGATACGGATGCTGCGTTTTTCGGCTTCCGTTTCATTATCATTAAGCACATACACCCATTGGCCGCCGGTGCTCTGAAAAAAACCACCTTTAGGAATGAGCACCGCTTTTTCGGGCTGTCCCAACTGCAATTTTGTATGGTAAGTTTGCCCGGTACGAATGTTATCCGGCTTTGCCCCTTCAAAAATCATATCAATTTCAAACTGCCCTTCACGCACTTCGGGGTAGACCTTTTTAACGGTAAGGTCGTAATTTTCGCCACCACGCTCAAACGATGAATTCAATCCACGACGTACACGGTCGATGTAATGCTCATCGATAAGTGCATTTATTTTAAAATCGGTAAGAATGTTTACCATCCCAATGCGCTGACCACGGGCGATTGACTCGCCAATTTCAGCATTCAGAAGTCCTAATTGTCCATCAGCCGGTGCTTTTACATTCAGATTATCGAGGCGCAAACGGGCCATTTTCAGGTTTTCGCGCATGTTGGCCAGACTTTCATCCATATTTTGTTTTTGATTGGTACGAAAAATCGAATCCTGTTCAAATTTTAAATAAGTCAGCTCTTTCTCTTTTAAGGCCAGTTCGTAGTCTTCTTTGGCTTGCAGGTACTCTTCCCTGGCAATTAAATCGTCGTTAAACAAGGCCTCGAATTGTTTAAATTTGCGCTCGGCCTGCGTTACCTGTAGGTCTATTTCAAGCTTTGCACGTTGGTTGCTAATTTGCTGCTGTTCAATAATTATTTGTGTGTTACGAAGTTCGTTGGAGTGGTAAGCCATATTCGATTCACTGTTCATAATGGTTGTATTCAGGTCGTTGTTTTTCAATTTCAGAATTACATCACCTTCTTTAACCATTTCGCCTTCTTCAATGTAAATCTCCTCTACTTTCCCGCCTTCTTCCACATCCAAAAAAATGGTTGTTATGGGTTCTACCTGGCCAATTACCGTGATGTAGTCGTTAAACTCGCCATCGGTAACCGAACTAATTGTTAGCTTATCTCTCTCGGCCCGAAATACCGAGCCGCTACTTCCCAATACCACCTTATACAACAAAAAGGCAAACGCCAATCCGCCAACAATCCAAATAATGTGTTTGGCTTTTAAGCCTTTTTTCTTTTCAATTTTTTTATCCATTCCCATGTCTATGGTCTTTTACTTTTTTCAATTAATTTTTCTGCTTTCTCAACTGATTACTGAGCATTTTCGTCCATTTCCCAAAACCGTTGTCCTTTGTAAAACTGCAGAACTTTCATTTTTATCTCCCACTGCGTACGCGATCGTAACACCTGGCTTTGTGTGTTTGCCAATCGGTTCTTAGCAATGTAGTAATCATTAATATCAATGAGTCCCTGGTCAAATTTCTTTTCAGCAGCCTGAAAAGCCAGCTCGTCAACCTCCGTACGTTTTTCATACTGACTGTATTCTTTGTACAATGCTTCAAGTTCTGTAAGGTTATTTACCATTTCAAAGAACAATTTCTGACTCTCATCATCAAGACTATTCTTTGCGCGTTCCAGTTCCAGTTTGGCTTTTGTAAGCTCCGAGCGGTTGGCCCATTTATTAAAAACCGGAATTCTTAGCGTGGCTCCAACATATTGGTTTTTATTGTTCTTCCATTGGTTGTTAAAGGCTACCGTGTTGCCATCGTCATCGGTATTTGTTTCGTAATATCCGGTACTTATTGATCCGCTTGCATAAACTGACGGGAATAATGCTGAGCGACTTAATGCCAGGCCTTTCTCTGTAGCTTTTACACTGGCCACAATGCTTTGGTAATAGGGCGACCAAGTAGTAAATTGCTCAAAAAGTAAAGCGGGCTGATCTACTTTTTCACTAAAAACCATCGACGATTCATCTACCAAAATCATTTCTTCAGGTGAAATAAAATTCATGAGCTGTTTCAATTTTAATGTTGCTGTTTCAACTGCATTTTCAATCTGAATTTTGTTCAGCTCCTCGCGCTCCAGGTTGGCGCGCATATCCAATAAGTCGGTTTTGGCTTGAAGGCCGACTTCCACCTTCTTTTCTGTTGTTTTCAAACTTAGCTTCGAGGCTTCAACCTGCTCGTTGGCTATTTCGAGCATTCCTTTGTAATAAACAACATCAAAAAATGCAACCATTACGCTAAAGGCCAAATCATCGGATGCATTTATTCGGTTGTATGCTGACATTTGTTTTCTGAATTGCTGGTATTTAATTTGATTTTGCAAACGAAAGCCGTCAAACACGGCAATAGATGAGGACAAATTGTAGGAGTTATTAAAAAACTCCGTATCGATGTAGGTATTTGTATTGGGGTCAACCGAGCGCCCAAAATTTAATCCAACACTGGTTGATGCGTTAATTGCCGGCAACATATTACGTTTTGATTGCTGCACATTCTCGATCGACAATTTCTCCTGTAGCTCGTAATCCCGCAAATTAATGTTATTCTCAATGGCATAGGAAATGCATTGGTTCAGGCTCCAATCCTTTTGTGCCTGAACCACATTTCCCATAATCAAACTAATAAATACGAAAAGAACTATATGTGTTTTTATCATCATTGCAAGTTATTTGCAGCTTTATATGCCACAATAATGCCACAAACCCAAGTGCCTGATATTGTGTTTTTTACACCAAGCACGCCATCCCTGGCGTTAAAATTATTTACAGAATATTGTAAAATATTTTTACAGCTGGTTGGAATTGGTTTGGTCTTCATCTAATTTTGGATAGGAGAAACAGAAGCATTAAGCTGGGCTTTCAGTCCGCTTTTATGTTCTGCAAATTAACATCACGAGGCGTTGCCTCCGGGCTGAATTAAATTGGGCTTTCAGCCCGAAGAACATTTGATGATAAAACGCCACAAAGTGGCAACTTAATTCAGCCCAATGCAACGCGTTGGGAAATATGATACGATAATTCGAACAGCGCCCTGAAAGGGCAATTTAAAAAACACATGCCAAAAGGAAACATCTTAATTGTAGACGACAATAAAAGCATTATCAGCACGCTGGAGATATTGCTGGGTCCCGAGTTTGATGCCGTAAAAGGAATCACTAATCCCAACCGCATACCCGAAGAATTACGCACAGGCAGCTACAACGTAGTTATTCTGGATATGAATTTTCAGGCCGGGATTAACACCGGAAACGAAGGACTATACTGGCTTAGCCAAATTAAAAAAGACTATCCCGATCTCTCGGTGGTGCTAATTACAGCGTACAGCGAGGTGGAACTGGCCGTAAAAGCATTAAAGCAGGGTGCTTCTGATTTTGTTCCTAAACCCTGGGAAAACAGTAAACTGCTAGCTACCGTTAAGGCGGCTGTACAACTCAATTACTCCAAAACCGAAGTGGGCCAACTTAAACAAAAACAAGCCGGACTGAAGCAGGAGCTTAACCGCGATAAGAAATATATTATTGGTTCATCTCCTTTGCTTATGCAGGTGATGAACATGGTGCGCAAAGTAGCAAAAACCAATGCAAACATACTGATAACAGGAGAAAACGGAACGGGCAAAGAGCTGATTGCCCGCGAAATTCATCGCCTTTCGCAGCGCTGCCACGAGGTTATGGTAAGCGTTGACATGGGCGCCATAAGCGAAACGCTTTTTGAAAGCGAGCTGTTTGGGCATGTTAAAGGAGCTTTTACCGATGCCCGCGAAAACCGCGCCGGAAAATTTGAAACCGCTCATAAAGGCACACTTTTTCTTGATGAAATTGGTAACCTGTCGTTTCATTTGCAGGCTAAACTACTGGCAGCAATTCAAAACCGCGAGTTTATGCGATTGGGATCAGACAAACCCATTCCGGTTGATATCCGCCTGGTTTGCGCCACCAACAAAAACCTGGAAAACATGGTTACCGAAGGCTTGTTTCGCGAGGATTTACTTTATCGAATAAATACCATTCAGATTGAGGTTCCTCCGCTTCGCAACCGCGGGAATGACGTCATTATTTTAGCCGATTTTTTTCTGAAAAAATTTACAGCAAAATACGAAAAGCCCGGGTTAAAAATAAACCAGGCCGCACAGGAAAAACTGTTAAAATACAACTGGCCCGGAAATATTCGCGAGCTACAGCACACTATTGAGAAAGCAGTAATTTTAAGCGATGCACAGGTGCTTAAACCCGAAGATTTTTTCTTTAAACAGGTTTTGTCATCTAAATTTGACGATGAAGACCTGACCATTGAAGAGATGGAAAAAAGAATGATTTTATCAGCCATTGATAACGCGGCCGGAAATATGAGCCTGGCCGCTGAAAAGCTTGGCATAACACGCCAAACGTTGTACAATAAAATTAAAAAATATGGGCTATGATAAGTAAAAACCTGTACATAAATATACTCTTAAGGGTACTGATTTTACTGCTCGCCGCTCTACTTTTGGCCTGGTCTGTATTTGCAGGTCAAATCAATGTTTTAACGGTTATCGCTTTTGCAATTTTACTTGGTTCTACCCTAAATCTTATTTATTTTCTGAACCGTACAAACCGCCGTATTTTTTATTTTTTTGATGCCATAAAAAACGAAGATTCTACTTTACGCTTTCCGTATGATACGCATAACAAAATATTAAACGACCTCAACCAAAGCCTTGATAAGGTGAACAAGCAAATTCAACAGATTTACCTAAACAACCAACGCCAGGAACAATATTTCCAAGCCTTGCTCGAGCATGCTGCAACAGGCATGTTTACCTTTAATAAAAAAGGGTTTATTCTGCACTCGAACAACCTGGCCAAACAACTTTTCGAGGTGGATGTACTTACTCACATTAACCAACTAAAGCGAATAGACAAAAAACTTTTTCAAACCATTAAAGACATAAAACCCTCCGAGCAACGTCTCATTACACTGCACCTGGCCAACGGTACGATTCAATTGCTGATAAAATCCAATTCGTTTATTTCGGGCAACGATGAGCTAATGCTGATTTCGGTGCATGACATAAAAAACCAGCTGGATGAAAAAGAACTGGAGTCGTGGCGCAAACTAATTCGGGTAATGATGCATGAAATTATGAATTCGATAACACCGGTTACCTCATTATCAGAAAGTTTGGCCGGCTATTTTTACCATAACGGTGCCGTAAAATCGCCCGAAAATATCGATCAGAAAACGATTGACACCACCATTCGCGGTTTAGAAGTTATACGCGAACAGGGCAAAGGGCTGATTAATTTTGTGGAGTCGTACCGAAAAATTACACGAATTCCGGCACCCGAAAAGAAAGTATTCCGGGTAAAAAACCTGATGGAAAATATGCGCGTATTATCGGGCTCTTTTGATCATGCGGATCACATTAGCTTGTCTTGCGAAATTATTCCTGACGAACTGGAGCTTCTTGCCGATGAAAAACAGATTTCGCAGGTACTGATTAACCTGGTAAAAAATGCTTTTCAGGCCAACGAAAACAATGGCGACGCCAAAGTAAAAATTAGTACAAAGCTTAACGAAAAAGGACGACCAACAATAACCATTACCGACAATGGCCCGGGAATTTCGGATGAGCTGATGGACAAAATTTTTGTTCCCTTTTTTACCACAAAAGAAAATGGCTCGGGCATTGGCTTAAGCATTTCGCGACAAATTATGCAAATGCATGGTGGCAGCTTAAAAATGCATTCCGTTTCAGGAAAATATACTTCGGCTGTTCTGGTTTTTTAAACTCATTGGTTTTAGCCTTATCTCCTGGCAATCAAACGGTCGACCGATATTTTTCCGCTACCCATCAGCAGTAAAATAACATAGCTTACCAGGTAAAACAAGGCCAGCTCTTTGCGTGCAAACGAATCGGCACCATGTGTAATAAACGCTGCAACTGCCATGGTTACAATTAAAGGAATTACTGCCAGGCGGGTGCCCAAACCCAGCACTACCAGAATGGCACAAAAAACCTCTGCAAAAACAGCCAGTATAAGCGATAACTCGGGGCCTAATCCCAACGGATCGCCAAATTTCATTTCGCCAGCTAACAGGCGCTGCAACTTTGGCCATCCATGGGTAAGCATAAAGCCTCCGGAAGCCAGGCGCAAAATCAGTAGCGACAAATCTACCCGTGTATTATTTAGTTTTGTTTGAAACAATTTTTTCGTGGCAGTTAATTTCATAAAACATTAATAAGACAATGTTAGCAAAAAAGATGAATTGATCTGAATGCTTGGAGAAAAGATACAACTTTTAACGCCAACTTACCTGTTTATAAAACAATGGCACTAGCTTTCAAACATCCCGCTTCTCCTGTTTTATCAGCAGCAAGTTAAATGCTGCGCTGCAAGCATTTACGCACTTGTTTTTTTGGGTATTTTCACCATAAAAACTACTTTAGCAGTGAGAGGTTTAAACACTAAACCTGAATAAAAAATACAAACTAAAACAACTAAATCATGCTTAAAGTTAAAATCACTTTTTCTGCTTTTCTGCTTTTGACTGTATCATTTTCATTTGCACAAAACACACTGGTTCTTCATTCCAGCCAGGCAAAAACTAAAATCAACAAAGAAATTTATGGTCATTTCTCCGAGCACCTGGGTACCTGTATCTACGAAGGAATTTATGTTGGCGAAGATTCGGATATTCCAAATATTGATGGCTACCGAATTGACGTAGTAGAAGCATTTAAAGAACTAAAAGTTCCGGTTTTGCGCTGGCCAGGGGGTTGCTTTGCCGACACCTACCACTGGAAAGACGGCATTGGGCCAAAGGAAGAGCGTCCTTCGATTGTTAATGTTCACTGGGGTGGAGTTACTGAAGACAACAGCTTTGGCACCCATGAATTTTTAGATTTTTGTGAATTAATTGATACCGAGCCCTACCTAAGCATAAATGTTGGCTCGGGTACCGTGCAGGAAGCAGCCGAATGGGTGGAATACGTTACATCGAGCAACGAAAGCCCCATGACAGAATTACGAAAAGAAAATGGCCGCGAAGACCCCTGGGATGTAAAATTTTGGGGTATTGGAAACGAAAACTGGGGCTGTGGTGGCGAAATGACCCCCGAATATTATGCCAATGTTTACCGTAATTTTGCATGCTACGTTAAAGGAAACGATTTACAACGCGTAATCTGTGGCCCATCGGGAGGGGATAAAAACTGGACTGAAAAAATCATGGCCGGATTAAAGGGAAAAATGCATTTAACCCAGGGCGTGTCGTTACATTACTACACCCTTCCCACCGGAAGTTGGTCGGGCAGCAAAGGTTCTTCCATTGATTTTGGTGAAGAAATGTATTTTAAAACGCTTTACAACACCCTGTTTATTAAAGACTATATTAACGACCACCTGGAGATTATGGATCAATACGATCCGGAAGGAAAAGTGAAACTAATCGTTGATGAATGGGGAACCTGGTACGATAAACTACCAGGCACAAAAGATGGTTTTCTGCAGCAGCAAAATACCTTACGCGATGCCTTGGTTGCCGGCATAAACCTGAATATTTTTAACAATCATGCCGACAGAATCAGCATGGCAAACATTGCCCAGATTGTGAATGTTTTACAATCGGTTATACTTACCAAAGGTGCTCAAATGGTTAAAACACCTACCTATCATGTGTTTAAAATGTACAATGTGCATCAGGATGCCACACTTATTCCTCTTGAAATAGAGAGCGAAGAATATGAATTCAACGGTCAGGCAATTCCTGCCTTAACAGCATCTGCTTCAAAAAAAGATGGTATAACAAGCATTACATTAACCAATGCAAATCCGAATAAAGCATTAAAAGTAGATTGCGTTTTAGATACAGATTTAAAATTAGCCGGTGCCCAAATAATTACTGCTGAAAACATATCAGATTATAATGATTTTGGCAAAGACGAGCTGGTTTCTATTAAAAAATTTAATGTTGCCAAACCCAAAAACGGCAAACTCTCTGTCGAACTACCTTCTAAATCGGTGGTTTTAGTGCAGTTGCAATAAACAATAACCCGAATAAAAATCGAAGAGGAAGCCAATGCTTCCTTTTTTTGTTGGTAAAAGATGTGGTTGTTTTTCAGGTTGCTTATTGTCATTTGTACTATATTTGCAGAACAAAACAGAACGGTTGATTCAGGATTAATCAGATCGTTTATTTTGTAACATTTAACCAACTTAATAACTAAAATTTTAACTCATGAGATGGATACCAACTAAGCTGTTAAAACATTCATTTTTTCTTGCGGTACTATTGAATAGTTTACCTTTGTTTGCCCAGGATTTAGCCAACCCCTTTGTGGCTCAAAACGAACCCGATGCAAGGGTAACCTATCACAATCCTGTTATTCCGGGCTTTTACTCCGACCCCAGTGTTTGCCGGGTTGGCAACGATTATTACCTCATCACCAGCACTTTTGAGTATTATCCGGGAGTGCCCGTATTTCACAGCAACGATTTGGTAAACTGGGAACAAATCGGGCACTGTATTCACCGCAAAGAGCAGCTGAAAAAAAGCCTGAATATTTTTGCAGCTACCATTCGTTACCACGAAGGAACTTTTTACATGATAACCACATCGTTTGGCGAACCACGAGGTAATTTTTATGTAACCGCAACCAATCCGGCCGGCCCCTGGAGCGATCCGGTGTTTATTGAAGTTGGCGGAATTGATCCCGATTTGTTTTGGGATGAAGATGGGAGAAGCTACATTATTTCAAGTGAATTTAAACTGTATGAAATTGACCTGAAAACAGGCAAGATACTAAACGAAGGAAAAAAGGTGTGGCACGGAACCGGTGGCCGTTACCCCGAAGGACCGCACATTTATAAAAAAGATGGCTATTACTACCTGATGGCTTCAGAAGGCGGAACAGAAGAAGCGCACCACGTTACCATTGCTCGCAGCAACAGCATTTGGGGCCCGTACATTACTAACCCTGCCAATCCTATTTTGGCACATGCCAATGCTGCTGCACAAGGCAATCCCATTCAGGGGGTTGGCCACGCCGATATGGTGCAGGCACACGATGGATCGTTTTGGCTTCTGTTTCATGGATACCGAAGTATTTCTTATCCGGTGCATCATTTACTGGGTCGCGAAACCTGTCTGGCTCCCGTTACCTGGCCAAAAAACGGATGGCCTGTGGTTAACGGCAACGGCACTGCTACCGAAAAAATGACCTGCCCCACTCTGCCTCTGCAAACAAAAGCCGAAAAGCCTTCAAAAATTAATTTTGACACCGAAACACTTGACCTGGAGTGGAACTATATTCAGCTACCAAACTCAACGAATTACTCGCTTACCGAACGGCCGGGTTACTTGCGCTTAAAGGGCGATGCGCAAATAATTTCAACGCAACACTCCTCAACGTTTATCGGGAAAAGGCTTACCGACTTAAATTTTACGGTAAGCACACAACTTGAATTTAATCCCAATTCCACCAACGAAGAAGCAGGGATAGTTCTGCTAAACAATGGTACGCATTTCAACCTTATGGTAAGCGGAGAAGCCGAACAACGTTACCTGCAGGTTCAATTAAAATTTGGCTCGATAACCTATAAATCGGAAAAAACGGCACTAAAACCCGGCCCTGTAAAGCTTCGGATAAAAGGCGAAACCAGTACTTATGCTTTTTTATATGCACAGGGTGACAACGATTACCGGGAAATTGAAAAAGTAGACAGCCGCTACCTGAGTACAGAAACAGTTGGCGGATTTACCGGGGTTTATTTCGGGTTGTATGCCACAGGAAACGGTAAAGTTGCAACAGCAAAAGCCGATTACGATTGGGTAGAATACATTGGGGACTAAATAAGCGAAAAACAAAATCGTTGCACTTCGAACCCAATACGCTTGAAGTCTGAATAAAAAAATAAAAATGGCATCCTTTATTTATAAACAGGATGCCATTTGTTTTAAGTGTCTAACTCATTTAATTATCTCGAGCGCACTTCGCGCCGCATAAACAAGGTATAAGCTATGGCAAAAAAAGTTACCGTTCCGGCAATTAAAGCTGTTACCTGGGGCCAAACCAACAGCAGGCTTTGCCCCAATGGCAAGGGCCCCGGAATGGCTCCACTCATTTGCTCCATCGTGAGCGGGCCAAGACTTCGCACGCTGGGCATTAACAACGATGTGGTGGCATCGTTAAATAGCTGCCCCGGATTTAAACGCATTATATTCTGAATAATTCGCTGAAAATAAACCACATGGCTCTCGTTAATAAAACGTTCGGGCGAAATGCCTTTGGCAATAAGATTAACTACAATGGGGTAAAAAATGGTGAAAAATAACCAGATGGAAATACCCGCCAATGCCGAAGTGGCTGCCTGGCTAAATTTTACCGAAAATAGCATGGCCAGATTCAGCCAAAAAGCAACATACAAAGTAGTAACCATGGAAAAAATCACGATGCGTAAAAACTCTTCGGCAGTTGGCGGGATACCTATAAAAATAAGTCCAAATCCAAGAACCAGTAAACCAAGTACTGCAAAAAGTATACTTAATACTACCAATGCAGCTGTAAACTTGGCGTTTAAAACATAATCGCGAAAAACAGGTTGTGCCAGTATTCTGCTCAGCGTTCCGCGGCTCTGTTCCTGGTTTATACTGTCGAAACCCATACTTATGCCTAACAATGGGCCTAAAAAGCTCACAAATACCGTAAAAGAGGGCAAGGTGCCATCAGAGTGAGTAAACAGTTTCAGAAAGAAAAAAGCATCATCGCTTTTACCGGCTTTTACCACTTCTGAAAAATCGCTTAATGCGGCATACAACGAGCCCATACAGGTTAACACCACCAGCGCCAGCATAATTATAAATTTCCAACTTCTGATAATGTCGGCAATTTCTTTATTTACCAGTACCCAAAAAGCATTTGCTGATCGATGTGTTGTCCTAATCATTATTTAATCCTCCTTCAAAATAGCGGTTATAAATAGCGTCCAGTCCATATTCTTTTCTGTTCAGAAAATTTAATCCGAGCTTATTCGCCACAACTGTTTTTGCAATTGCAGGCGAAAGGTCGCTGTCGCACTCTATTAAAAACACCTCGTTTTGCTGCCTGATGTTTTGTACCCCTTTCAGCGGTTTAAGCACCGAAGAAAGCCAGGCTGCATCAGCAACTGTTTCTTCAGGAACCGATTGCCTGTCAATACCCAGCTCAATAAGGTACATTCCGTGGGTAAATAGCTTTTTCGAGAGTGCATCCATGTTTCCTTCAGCCAGCAACTTTCCGTCAACAAATATTCCCACCCGGTCGCAAACCTGTTGTACCTGGTGCAGGTTGTGCGACGAAAACAATACGCTTATCCGGTGCTCGTTGCGTAATTCCACAATCAGGTTCAAAAAATCCTGAACGCCTTTGGGATCGATACCGGAAGTTGGTTCATCAAGAATAATAACTTCGGGATTTTTAATCAGTACATCAGCCAATCCCAGACGTTGCCGCATCCCTTTTGAATATTTGCCTGTTTTCTTGTTCATTTCATCACTCAGGCCTACTCTTTCCATCAGGCTTTTGGCTTTAGCCCTGGCTTCATCCGTTTTTATTCCGTTTAAGCGCGCGGTAAACACCAGATTCTCCAATCCTGTTCGGTCGGTATAAAACCCCACATCTTCAGGTAGGTAGCCCACCTTTTTTTTCACCTCAATTGGGTTTGTTGTTGCATTTATGCCTCCAAGCATTACCTCGCCTGCACTTGGTTCGGTAAGGCCAAGCATCATTAAAATACTGGTTGATTTTCCGGCTCCGTTGGGGCCCAGCAAGCCAAATATTTCACCTTTTGCAACTGAAAGGTTTAAATTATCAACAGCCGTAAAATCACCGTATTTTTTACTTACCCCGGTAAGTTGAATAATTGGATCTGTCACGGCTTACCTCCTTCCGTACTTTTTAAACAAATAAATTACTACTGCAATGGCTGCCACAATAATAAAAACCCCAATCCACCCCATAAGCATGGGAGTTTTTACCATTACCCGAAAAGAAAGAGTTTCGTTTACCTCGGGGTTGCGTGCAGTTATTTTTGTAACATAGTCGCCGGGTATTGCTTTTTTATCGGCTTTAATGGTGGCAAAAACTGTTTTAGTTTGCCCGGGCTCCAGCGATGAAATAGTATCGGGTTCAAAAGTGGCTTCCCAACTCCTTGGTTTCGATGCTGATAGCACAATATTTTCGAGATTTGACGAGCCTGCATTATTGACCAGCAATTCAACTTTTTTTTCTTCGCCAGCCGTCGCCTTAGCACTTAACAGCCCCGTTGGCGTGCTGAAATTCAGCTCGTAAGTTCCGGTAATTACAACCTCCAGTTCCAGCTCTGCCGAAGTGGAGCCGGCAACCGCTTTAACAGGAATTTTATAGCTTCCGGCTTTAGCGGTTTTCGATGGTTTTATCTCGTAAGTAATGTCTTTTGTTCCATTGGCCTCAACCTCGGTTGAAGTGGCCTGTTTATAGTTTGGTTTTATAGCCACTGTCCAGCCACGTGGGGCTTGTGCCATTAAAGCATACTGTTGTTTGCTTGCCGTTTTATTTTTTAATACGGCCTTAAACGAAAAATTTGATTTGGTAGTGCCTTCCATGTTTTTCTGATCGCAACTTAACTCTGATTCGCTGGAGCCTGCCGAAGAAACCCTGATGGTTAAGGGCAAACTTACATTTTCGCCGGTTTTTACTGAAAAAGCATAGTTTCCCTTTCGCACCTGATAGGGTACCTCAATTTTTAAATCTACTTTTTTCTTTTCGCCGGGCAACACCGCCAACCTACTGATATTGTACCCACCTGCTGTTAAAGTGTAATCCCATTTGTAGGGCATGCCTGCAACAGAAATAGCTTCATTTCGGGTAGTTGTTCCCTTATTAATTACTTCGATGGAATAACTTACTGATTTACCGGGTGAAACCGATATTTTGGTGTAAGGAGTATATAGCTCAAGGCTATCAGTATTATTTGCAAAAAGGTTAACATGGATTATTAACCCACAAACAATGGATAATAATAATCGGAAGTAAAAGTTCACTCTTTTCATAAATGATCCTCCATTTTTAGCTAATAATTTTTATTTAACAGTTCAACAATTTTTCTATTGCTTCTACAACGTCATAAAAGGGGGTAAAAAGTATTGTTTGAATTGTAGCTTTTCAGTAGCAGCGGGTAGTGTCATCCGCTTATCTCGAAACTAAGGTTTGATAAAAATTCATCTGAAAACTACAGACTATAGTATGGCAGCCGTTAGGTTTTTACATTAAACCGCAGGTTTTTAACTGATGAAAATAAACAACGTTTTAGGTTATGCCGGGCCCACGAACCGGAATGTCGATTTTGGTTTGGCTTCGAACATTGAAAATCGTTAAAACCCAGGTTTTTACTTGTTTCGTGCAAGTAATTTAACTTACCGACCGCATTCTGACGGTCATAATCTTGCTTTACACCATCAATAATGATATCCATAGTTAATACGCTATATGATTTTTTCGGGGAACGAATTTAAAAAATCTTTTTTTTCAAAAAATCGACAAAATTGCCATTTAACAAAATTTAAAACTGCTTTACATTTTTTAAAAAATGATGCCTGGTGAATTATATAAACAAGAAAAAGGTAATTTTTTGATTTTTTGTATCCTATTTGTATCCCAGAAAACTAAAACGCTTAATTATCGATTGATAATCAGGCGTTTTAGTATCGGGGCGGGAATTGAACCACGCCCGTAACACGCTTATAATCAATGTGTTATTTTAATGCCAATGGTGAGGTCTCGTTTTTGTCTCTCACTGGTTCATTTTCAATATTTTATAGCTTAAAAATACAAAATTTTGTGTTCTTATTCAAACCTATAACAGGATATGAATATATGCCATTCATTTTTCAACCGTATTTGAAATTTTGCTGCTAAATAGATTTTTTTCAAGTACACCTGAATTTTTTCTAATCAACTATTTCTGGTAAATAATTTATTGCATACAAAGGAACATTAAGCAACCAATCTTCTTCTCTGTAATCTGACATCGATGTCCGAACTGCAATTGAATCCGGATATCGTCCTTTAAACGACTTTAAGCTTTTCGCTTGTAAATTTTCAGCTGCTTTTACTTCAATTGGTACAACATTTCTCAGGTGTTGAATAACGAAATCGATTTCAGCATTAGCTTTATCTGCTGACCAATAATAAATAGGAATATCAGGTATCGTTTTTAATTGCTGTAATGCATATTGCTCTGTCAGCGCTCCTTTAAACTCTTCAAAAATTGTGTTTCCGTCAAGTAACGTTTTTACATCGAGATTGCCCATGGCAGCTAATAAACCTACATCAACAATAAACAGTTTAAAAGCATCCATATCTTCATAAGCTTTCAGTGGAATACCAGCTTTATTTATTCTATTGACTTTATAAATCAAGCCACTATCAATTAACCAGGATAAAGAAAGTTCGAAATCTTTTGCTCTCGCTCCTTTTTTAACAGCACTGTAAATGAACTTTTTGTTTTCTTTTGCTAATTGTGCAAGGGTAGAATTCCAAAGCATTCTTATCCGGGGAACAATCTCTACTGGAGCATGTTTTGAAAAGTCTTGTTCATAGGCCAACAGGATATTATTTTGAATTTGTCGAACTTCACTATAATCATTGTTCTGAATAAAAGATAAAACCACCTCCGGCATTCCTCCTGTATAATAATACTGCCTTAAATACTCAATTAATTTTGGTTTAAAATTACGAATCAGGCTCCAGTCTTTGGACTCAATAAGTTTTAATAAAGACTCTTGATTTAGTGCCATCAAGAATTCTGGAAAGTTTAACGGATACAAATCCAGAAAATCGACCTTTCCAACAGGGAAAGAAGTATGTTGATGAAGTGATACTCCCAATAAAGATCCGGCAGCTATTACATGATACTCCGGTGTATTTTCATAAAAATATTTTAATGAAGTTATTCCTCCCTCTGCTTCCTGAATTTCATCCAATATGATTAAGGTATCTTTAGTATTGATTTGTACTCCCGTTTCGATCTGAATAGCATTAATTATTCGGGTTATATTATAATCTTCAGAAAATAAATCCTTTAGAATTCTGGAACTTTCAAAATTCACATAAGCAGTTTGAGCATATTCTTTCTTTCCAAATTCTTTCATAAGCCAGGTTTTACCCACCTGACGGGCACCTCGTATTATAAGTGGTTTTCTATTCTCTTTATTCTTCCAATCATAAAGATATGCTATTGCTGTCCTTTCCATAGTAATTTATTTTGTATCTTCTTCAATACAAAAATACGCTTTTTCGAACGACTTTTTGCGATTCGCCACACTTTTTCGAACGACTTTTTGAGAGTCAACACACTTTTTCCAATGACTTTTGTACCAATGAAAAGAAAAATACTTCCATCTTCATCCATTTCCCAATGCTATCCTTAATCCCAAATCGTAAACACCGGCCCTTTCCAATTCAGGCATTAGGCAAAAGAAGGCGGAATAAATGGGCTGAAAGAATGCGCTGGAGGACAGTAAATTGGCAAGTGTTTTTCCAATGCTTTGATGCCAAGTCTCCTTTCGAAGTATGAGAAAGGTGTATTGGCATCAAAGAATACAAACAATTCCAAAACTCTTGTCAATTTGCTCCGGCGTCGATGGTCAATTTAAATTGGCCAGGGGTGGTCAATCTGACTGGCGTTTCCACTTATCCTCATAATCCATAAATTTTAACAATTTAGGTCTCGCTCACTGTCTAAAAATACATTATAAATGCCACTTTTAAAACAGTAAAACGAACCAAATTAAACCAATTAAAATGAAATGAATCAGCGAGTTATAGCGTTTAGCGAGACCTATCGGATCTATTTAACCATAGGTCTCGATTTTGTCGCATTTTAGATGCTTTTAAAGCACTTTTTTTGATATTTATGCTAAATAAAAAAGCGCTTAAAACATTGATTTTAAGCGCTTTTAATGTTTTTTGGCATTTCACCAAGTACCCGGGGCGGGAATCGAACCCGCACTCCGTTGCCAGAACTGGATTTTGAATCCAGCGCGTCTACCAATTCCGCCACCCGGGCAAACTTCCTTTGTGGAAAATTGGTTCGCAAAAGTAACTATTTCAAGCGAATTCCCAAAGATCTGCCAAAAAAGATTTCGTTTCAACAAAAAAATACCCCTTTGCCTGACTACAAAGAGGTATTTTCTATTTTAATAAACAACCATTTTTAAGCTGGTTTCTTGTTTCTATCCAGTTTACGAACCACCTGCCCGTAAATGATTAATGCCACTGCCGAAACCATTGCAATGCCTACAAAGAAAAACCAAATATAATGGGCATTGCTTGCTGCTGAAGCCCATTCTTCGTGCGTATCGAACAAACGCGGGTCAGGGCAATATTTATCTAACAACACCCCCGACATAACAAAACCTAAAATAGACGACAGGAACGAATGTAAATGACTAAAACCAAGGTACAAGCCTTCTTCGCCTTTGGGAGCCTGCAACGAAAAATATTCAAGAAAACGTGGTGAAATAAAGGTTTCAGCAAACCCCTGAAAAGCAATACCCACCACCATCATAAACGCAACGGGGTGCATTCCTAAAATATTTCCTTCGGGCATCATGTTTCCGGCAGCCATAAACAAGGCCGAAACGGGCATAATAAACATACCTACTGTCATACTGAATAGCGCGGTTCGTTTGCGCATAAAATGCGTTACCAAGCCAACAGTGGTAAATACAATTAAGGGGTTAACGTTGGCATACCACGATGGTGATGCGCCCTCGCCGGCTAAACGTAATACGTATTTTGGCATGGTGGCATACATCTGGTGCTGTACCATCCAAAAGCCGGTAATTATAAGAATTAGCACAATTAATCGGGTATTGGTGAGTACGCGAATAAAGCCGTCCCATAGTTCAGAGATGCTTTTTCCCTGGCCATCTTCCTCTTTACTTTTATACAGTAAAAAAACCACAACTAACCCTAATAAAGTCATAATTGCAGAGAAGTAGCTAATCCAAATTAAACCTTCGTTACCCATAGCTTCGCGCAGTGGTTTTACAACTGTTTTACCTGAGAAAGCACCAATATTTACCATGGCATAAAAAATACTGTAGCCCCGGGCCCGGTTAGCTTCAGTGGTTTCTTTGGCAACTGTACCTGTTATTACCGATTTTATAAACGAGCCCCCAATAATTATCAGTGCCATTGCCGGAACAACCGCCCAACGTGCTGACGATGTATCTAATCCGTTAAACACTGTTTTATCGCCATACTCTACCAACCCGGCCGATTCAAACATAGTGGGTAAAATACCCATTCCGGCATAACCTAGCGTAAGCAAACCAAAGGCCAGCATTAACGATTTGCGAAAACCTATTTTATCGGCATAAGCACCGGCAAATGTAGGCAGTAAATATAAAATAGCAGAGAAAGTACCTGCAATAGAGGCAGCTTCGATATCGCCAAATCCGATAATTCGCGACAGGTAAAGTGTTATTACAATAAACACTCCGTAGTAGGCTGCGCGTTCAAACAATTCCACTGTGTTGGCAACCCAAAATGCGCGTGGAAAATTCCAGGTTTCTTTTCTTTCTTTGCTCATAATTTTCAACGATTTAAAGGCCACAAAAATAACAGCTTAAATGGTTTCACAAAATGATATAAATTTCTTAAACATAATTTCAATCTTTTACAAAGAATTTCTTTTTTATACCTTAGCATCTACCGATAGAACAATTTGTAGATGAACACATTTGACGAAAAAAATCTTTTTGTAAGCATACAGCAGGGAGACGTAAAAGCTTTTGAAAAACTCTTTAAAACGTATTACGGTTACCTGTGTAGTTTTGCTACCAAAATTTTAAACAACCCCGATTCGGCAGAAGAAATTGTACAGGAATTTTTTGTGAAATTTTGGGAGCGCCGAAGCGATTTAAGCATTGAAACTTCGTTGAAAAACTACTTGTTTCGTTCGGTTAAAAATTTGTGTTTAAACCACATAAAACACAACAACATTAAATTACAACATGCCAAAACTGTACTTGCTGAAACTGAAATGCAGCCTTTTAACAATAGCTACGTAGAAGTACATCTGGCTGATGATATTGCAAAAAGTATTGAAGAGCTGCCCGAAAAACGCCGCGAAATTTTCCGGCTCAGCCGCGAGGAGGGCCTAAAATACCGTGAAATTGCTGAAAAATTAAACTTGTCTGTAAAAACAGTTGAAGCGCAAATGGGACTGGCAATCAAATCATTACGCGATAAATTAAAAAAATATAACACCTTCTTATTCTATTTTTTGTTTGCAAAAATTAAAAAAGCTTAGGGGTAAATTAGTTGTGTACTGTCATTAAAACGAGATGGAAAAAATGGAGAACATAGGAAATTTTGATTGTGAACTGCTTGCCAAATATTTAAATGGCGAAAACAGTTTACAAGAAAAAGAAGAGGTGGAGACCTGGTTAAGTCAATCCGATAAAAACCGGGAAGAATTGGAGCATTACAAAGCCATGCTCGAAAAAGTAGATTCCTTTTACCAGGCAAAAAAATTCGATGAAAACCAAGCCTGGAAAGCAGTACGTACGCAAATTTCCCCTGAAAAAGTTCGACCTATTCAGCAACAAAAAACACGAAAGGAGGTTATTGCACAGTTTTACAAATATGCTGCAATAGTTGTAGTCGCACTTTTATTGGGTTCAGTTGCATATTACCTTGGTTTCCGAAATCCGGACAAGGCAATTTATGGCGAGGTTATTTCGGCCGAAAATCAGGTGTTGAACGAATATGTTTTACCCGATGGTTCGCTGGTTACTTTAAACACCAATTCGAAACTGCTGTTTCCGAAAAAGTTTACAGGCAACACCCGCGAAGTTACCATTATTGGTGAAGCATTTTTTGATGTTCAGCGCAATCCTGATCAACCTTTCGTTATAAATGCCGGAAATGCACAAGTTAAAGTTTTAGGTACCTCTTTTAACGTTAGTGCATACCCTGGGGCAGAAACCGTTGAGGTAGTTGTACAAACAGGTAAAGTTCAGGTTGTTAGCAAAACAACTAATGCTGATAAACCAAAAGAAGAAGTGTTTTTAACACCCGGAGAAAAGGGCACGCTGCTTATTTCAAACAATGATTTAACGAAAACAGTAAACAGCAATCCTAATTTTCTGGCCTGGAAAACACACGACCTTATTTTTAACACCGTTCCGTTACATGAAGTGGTTGAATGCCTTGAAAAAGCTTACCACATTGAAATTAATTTGATGGAACCAGAACTAAACGACCTCTTGTATGAAGGTCATTTCGATCAGAAACCGATTGATTTTGTGTTAAATGTTATTCGGCTCACATTTGACCTTGAGTTATCGGTTGAAGGCAAACATTATACCTTAACGAGCCGTACAAACAATCAGTAAAGCTTTAAAGTCATGAAACCAATAAATTGGAATAAATTAAAAGTTATCGTTCTAATGGCATTGCTGGCATTGTTAGTGCTACCTAACACCAGTTTTGCCCAGGATAAAAAGAGCCAGGCGCTCGATCAAAACATCAGTATATATGCTGAAGATGAACCTCTTTCAGATGTAATTGAAAAAATCTGTAAGTACCTCAACCTTGATTACTCGTACAACGCAGCCATTGTTGAAGACAAAAAAATCAGTTTAAACATATCTAATAAACCCATTAAATATGTGCTGGATAAATTGATGAAAGATTTTTATTTGCTGTTTGAAATTGAAGACAACCTGTTGGTAGTGCGCGATTATGTGCCTATTGATAAAAGTATGGAGTTTGAAAACACCACCCAACAATTTGCATCCAATAATCGTGGTTTTCTCTTTGATGATCCCCGCGATAAAAACATAACCATTAAATTTAAATCGGCCAGTAACCTTATCATTATCCCGGTTACCATCAATAATTCTGATACGCTGAATTTTATTCTTGACACAGGCGTAAGGTTCCCGATAATTACAGAGTTGCCCTTTATTAATAAATTGAATTTGAACTACATGATGCCGATTGAAGTAAAGGGTCTTGGTGATGGCGAATCGCTTACCGCTTATCGCTCGGGTAATAACATGATGCAAATTGACGGCTTAACCGCCCGAAACCAGGAGGTTCAGATGATAATCGACGAAAACTTCCAGATTTCACACATGTTGGGGATTCCTGTACATGGTTTAATTGGCTTTAACCTGTTTAAAGATTATGTGGTTAAAGTTGACTACCTGAACGAGAAATTGACGCTTATTAAACCAGAATATTATAAATATCGCGACAGGAAGAAAGACATTATCATGCCTCTGCATTTTGATGGCAATAAACCTTTTGTTCGTACTACAATTGTTACCGACGATATGAAAGAAGTTCCGGTAAAATTGTTGGTTGACACCGGTGCCAGCGATGCTCTCTGGCTATCAGAAAGTTCAGACGAACGTATTGGTTTACCATCAAAACACGTTGAAACATTTTTAGGCCGTGGATTAAGTGGCGACCTCTACGGAACAAAAGGCCGCATTGATGCCATTTGGGTAGGTCCCTTGTTGTTAACCAAACCAATTGTAGCATTTCCCAACTCCGATCTGATTGATAGTTTAATCTCGCAAAACGACCGGAACGGAACAATAGGCGCCGAAATTTTACGCCGCTTTTATGTTACTGTTGATTACCGTAACAGCCGGCTAACTTTGCGACCCAACCATAAAATAAAAGAAGACTTTAATTACAACATGAGCGGAATGGAGGTGACCAACCCAATGCCTGGATTGCCAATTTTTACCATTGCCGATATTCGCGAGAACTCGCCGGCTCACCTGGCCGGTCTGCAAAAAAACGATCAGATTTTGTCGATTAACAGCAGTAGTCATCGCACGCTCGAGTTAAACGATATTAACCTGTTGCTTCAAAGCAAGGAAAACAAAAAAATTAAACTAAAAGTGCTGCGAAACGGAGAGGAATTTAAAACTTCTTTTGAGTTAAAAAAGATGTTTTAATGAAATCATACCTACGGCCTGCCATAGTATTTACCATCCTGTTGCTTTCCTTTAATTTGAAAGGCCAGCAACAGGATGGCTCTATTTTCGAGCGACGCATCAGCCTTTACCAAAACAACCAGTCGCTCGATTTTATTTTAGAACAAATAAGCTGGCAAGCCAATGTCTTTTTCTCGTACGATGCTACAATAATTGATACCAATAAAAAGGTAAGCCTTTCGGTTGAAGACAAATCACTGTATAATGTGCTCAACAACCTGCTCGACACAACACATTATGAGTTTAACGAATTACAAAACCAGATAATTATTACCCGAAAGACACCAAAAAAGAACTTGGTTCCGGTAGTTGATACCATTCCTGTTAAATATTTTTTCCTTTCAGGAAGGCTAATCGAAAACCGTAAAGGACGAGCCATTCCTTTTGCTTCCGTTTCAATGCTCGATAAACCCATTGGCACCATAAGCAATAGCGATGGCGAGTTTCTGTTAAAAATTCACCCCTCTCTCATTCAGGATACTGTTGTTATTTCGTGCATGGGTTACCGGCAAAAATTGCTGCCCGCATCTCAGTTGCTCGATGAAGATTTGTTTATACTTGAACCTGTTTCCATACGAATAAAAGAAATTAAAGTTACCTCAACCACGCCTGGTAACCTGTTGCGACAAATGCGCGCCAATTACGAAAAAAACTATACCCCGCATACCAAATTAATGACAGCTTTTTATCGGGAAACTGTTAAACAAGATAAAAATTATATAAGTGTTTCGGAAGCAGTAACCGAGATATTAAAAGCCCCATATATTAAAACCACCCGCGGCGATTTAGTGCGCCTGATTAAAGGTAGAAAAAGTAGTGATGTTCAACCATTTAAATGGCTGAATTTTAAATTAATGGGAGGCCCGTTCACCATCACCGAACTGGATGCGGTAAAAACCAACGAAACCTTTCTGAATGCCATGTACGAAGGCTACTATTCCTACCAAATTACCGATGTAATCCGATTTAACAATCATCCGGTTTATGTGGTAAAATTTCATCCGGAAACCGGTGGATTTTATCCTCCTTTTGAGGGCGAAATGTATGTACATCGCGAAACATTTGCATTGGTTCATGCAAAATATCGCATCAGCAAAATTGGACTAAAAGAAGCCGAGGAAATTATGATAAAGAAGAAACCTCGAAAAGTAAAAGCCAAACCATCATATGTTCATTATGAAATAAACTATCAACAATATCAGGGCAAATGGCACCTGGCATCGGCAAAAGCATCAGTTAAATTTAAAGTGCGCAGTAAGCGAGATCGGATTAATTCTGAATTTCATAGTGTGTCGGATTTACTAATTACAAATATTCGGCCAACTGAATTAAAACGATTTAACAAAGACGAACGCTTTAACCGTGACGACATTTTTGTGGAGGTTTTGGGCGAGTACGACGAAAAATTCTGGGAAAATTACAACATTATAAAACCCGACGAAAGTTTGCGAAACGCATTTAAAATGTCGCTGTTTAACTGATTTGTGGTTCTGTTTCAAGGTTTTTAGTAATTTTGAAGCCAATAACAAGCAATAATGGAACAATACAGCACAAGACAGAATAAAATAGCAAGGCTCATTCAGCGTGAAATGGCTGATATTCTTTTAAAAGTGAATAAAGAACGCTTCGCGGGCAAACTCATTAGTGTAACAAATGTACGGATTACAAAAGATCTTGGAATCGCACGCATTCATCTGAGTATTTTCCCTTCGGAATTTGCAGCCGAAATTTTGCAGGAAATAAAACTTTCAAGCAAGCAATTACGTGGCGAACTTGGCCGGAAAACCGGAAAAAGCCTGCGTGTTATTCCTGAACTCGATTTTTATATTGATGATAGCCTTGATTATATCGACAATATAGATAAGCTGCTGAAAAAATAGTTTTCCGAATTTTACGTTTTCAAACAAAATACCAAGGTTTGAACTTACCATTTTTCATAGCAAAACGATACCTGTTTTCGAAAAAAAAACAAAATATTATTAACATAATATCGTGGATTTCTATGGCTGGAATCGTGGTAGGCACCATGGCAATTATTATTATCGTTTCGGTATTAAACGGGTTTACCGATTTGATAGGTATGTTTTACAGTGATTTTGATCCGGATATAAAAATTACTTCGGTTGAAGGCAAAATGTTCGACCCAAATACTATTGATACCGAACAGCTTAAATCAATTCCGGGGGTAATTTCGTATGCCGGTGTTATTGAAGAAATTGCCATGTTGCGTTACGGTAAAAGGCAATACCCGGCTACCATTAAAGGTGTACCCGACAATTATACCAGCTATACTAATATTGATAAATTACTGATTGAAGGCGATTATTACCTGGAAAAAGATGGAATTAACTATGCTGTGGTAGGCAGGGGAGTAGCCAATAATCTGGGTGTAGGTATTTCTTTTCTCGACCCATTGCATGTGTACGTGCCCAAAAAAGGAAAACAAGTTTCGTTAAATCCGTCCCGCTCATTTAACCACAATTACCTTTATCCATCAGCGGTTTTTGCAGTGCTCGAAGATGTAGATGCGAAGTACATTTTGGTATCCAAACAATTTGCCGCTGAAATTTTTGAAAGTAAAAATTCAATTTCAGCAATAGAACTGGCATTAAGCCCTGAGGCTGATGTTAAAAGTATTCAGAGAAAAGTTCAAGAACTGCTCGGAAAAGGGTTCCACGTGAAAAACAAACAACAACAGCACGATTTGGTTTTTAAAACAATGAAATCAGAAAAATGGGCTGTTTATTTTATCCTGGTTTTTATTTTATTGCTGGCCTCCGGAAACATGATTGGAAACCTTACCATGCTTTACATTGATAAAAAAGAAGACATATCGATTTTAAAAAGTATGGGATTGCCCGTTCAGCAAATCAATCGTATTTTTCTATACGAAGGCTGGTTAATATCGCTTACCGGCGGACTAATCGGTACGCTTTTGGGCGTGTTGGTATGCTGGTTACAAATTACCTTTGAATTGGTAAAACTTCCGGGAGCAGGCGGTTCGTTTGTTATCTCGGCGTACCCGGTTCACATTATTTTTTCCGACATTGTTCTGGCGTTTTTTGCCGTTTTTATTATTGGCTTTTTAGCCTCGTGGTACCCGGTTAAATTTATGTCGCAAAAACAGCTTTCAACAGCAAATATCAACTAATTCTACCGCTTGTTTAAAAACTGATTTTCATTAGATTTTTGCCCCTCATTTTATTTTAACTTGCACTCGAAAACAACTTGCAAACTAATTTTGAATGAAAGCAATTGTAAAAAGTAAACCAGAAAAAGGCATTTGGATGGAAGATGTGCCAATGCCCAAAGTTGGACCAAACGATATTTTGCTTAAAGTAAAAAAATCGGCAGTTTGTGGCACCGATTTGCATATTTACAAATGGGACGAATGGGCGCAGCAAACTATAAAAACACCGGTTACTATCGGCCACGAATACATGGGAACGGTTGTTGAAGTTGGCTCGGAAGTTGACCGTGTAAAAGTTGGCGAACGCGTTACTGTTGAAGGTCATATCTCGTGCGGGTTTTGCCGAAACTGCAGGCGTGGGCGGCAACACATTTGCGACAATACTATTGGCATTGGAGTAAACCGAAACGGAGGTTTTGCCGAATATATTTCTGTTCCGGCAAAAAATGTGTTACACGTTGATGAACGCATTTCAGATGAAATGATGGCCATAATGGATCCACTGGGTAATGCAACTCATACTGCCTTATCTTTTCCTCTTTTAGGCGAAGATGTATTGATTACCGGCATTGGCGGACCGATTGGAGCAATGGCCGCTGCAATCTGCAAATTTGCAGGCGCACGCAACATTATTGGCACCGACCTAAGCAAATACCGGCGCGATTTAGCCCGAAAAATGGGTGCAACACGTGTAATCGATCCTACAAAAGAAAGCATAAAAGAGGCCATGCAAGTGCATCATATGGTAAGTGGTTTTGATATTGGATTGGAATGCTCAGGTTCGCCCGTGGCCTTTAACGACATGGTTAACCACATGTATAACGGTGGAAAAATAAGTTTACTGGGGCTTTTACCACAGAGTACCCAAATTAATTGGAGCAAACTTATTTTTAAAGGCCTTACGCTAAAAGGAATTTATGGCCGCGAAATGTACGAAACCTGGTACCACATGGAAATGATGCTGACCACAGGACTTGATATTTCGCCAATAATTACCCACCGTTTTAAAGCCGACGACTATCAAAAAGCATTTGAAATAATGGAAGCCGGTAACTGCGGAAAAATTATCCTGGACTGGGAATAATCCAGATCGTTTTTATTTAAAGAGCTACTGTTGATATCTATTACAACAGTAGCTTTTTAAATTATTCGTGTTGTTCCACGTGAAAAAATGACTCGTGAGTCTGTAAATTTCCTGAAAAACAGTAGAAAAACTACCTTTGCAAAAAATTATATAGATTGAAAGAAGGCTTAGTTATAAAATCTACCGGTAGCTGGTATACCGTTGAAGATGAAAAAGGGAATACCTATGAATGTAAAATAAAGGGTAAATTTCGCATTAAGGGCATTAAGAATACAAATCCTGTTACCGTGGGAGATCGTGTTGAATTTAAGCTGCAGAACGTCTCTGCCAACGAAAATGACGCGCAAATAGGACTAATAACAAAAATACACGAACGAAAAAATTACATCATTCGCCGTTCCATCAACCTTTCAAAACAAGCTCATATAATTGCGGCTAATATCGATCAGGCTATTCTAGTGGTAACTATGCAGTACCCCGTTACCACTACTACATTTATCGACCGTTACCTGGCTTCAGCCGAGGCGTATCGTATTCCGGTTCTTATTGTTTTTAATAAAACCGACCGTTATAACGAGGATGAAACGGAAGAAATGGACTTACTCATGCAAATCTACGGCAATATTGGCTATAGATGCCTTAAAACATCAGCTACAAGTGGTGCGGGTATTGATGAGTTTAAAGCGGCTTTAAAAGGCAAAACAAATGTAATAAACGGCCATAGCGGGGTAGGTAAATCCACACTGATTAACCTAATACAACCTGGCCTGAATTTAAAAACCAAAGAAATTTCTGATTCACACAAAACAGGTAAACACACCACCACTTATTCCGAGCTGTTTAAACTGAATTTTGGTGGTTACATCATTGATACCCCCGGAATAAAGGCATTTGGTGTTTTGGAAATGGAACCCTGGGAGATATCGCACTATTTTATCGAAATTTTTAAAATTTCAGAGCTTTGCCAATATAATAATTGCTCGCATACGCATGAACCCGGCTGCGCAGTAAAAAAGGCAGTGGAAGAATATAGAATTGCACCATCGCGTTTCAGAAGCTATCTGGGTTTATTGGAACCGGATGATAAACACAGGCCCGCATTCTAAATTTTTTTATTGATTTAATCTATTATTTACAAATTCTATATTTTTACTATTTTTTTAGATATTGTCTATAATTGATACTATCTAACATTTTTACTTTTTAATAGTTCATATCTATTTCGATGATTTTATAAACCCACCACCTATTAAACGTTCGTCGTGGAACAAAACAGCTGTTTGCCCTGGTGCTATCATCGCTTCTGGCTCCAATAATTCGACCTCAGCCTCAGTATCGCTTAAAATATTCAATTTACAGGCGGTTAACTGCAATCGATAACGTACTTTTACATGCAAGGTGACACCTTGTTTAACTATCTCTTTATCAATTATATAATAGTTTTCAATCAGTATTTTTGTTCGGTATAATTCTTCGTATTTTGCCAACACAATTTCATTGTCATCTAGACGAATTTCTGCCACAAAAAGCGGAAAATTGTAATTTAAACCCAAACCGCGCCGTTGACCAATGGTGTAGTTAAAAATTCCCTGATGTTTACCCAAAACCTTACCTTCGGGGTCGACAAAATTTCCTGGTTTTGACTTTACTCCTCTTTTTTCTAAAAATGTTCGATAGTCATTTCCTTCAATAAAACAGATTCCAAGACTATCCTTTTTTTCTGATAAAGCATAAAAGCTTTTTTCCTTTGCAATAGTTCTGATTTGCGTTTTTTTAAATTCGCCAAGAGGAAAAATAAGTTTATCAACAATTTCACGTTTTAAACCCCAAAGAAAAAATGCCTGATCTTTATCCGGATCCGACCCCTGGTATAAATATTTTTTTTTGTTGAAGTAGCCAGTTCGAACGTAATGTCCGGTTGCAATGTAGTTACATTTATACTCAACTGCATACTTATTTAAATAGTGGAATTTTAAAACAGGGTTACAATAGGCACACGGAAAAGGTGTATTTCCCCTGGTATACTCGTTTATAAAATACCGAACAACAATTTCTTCAAATTCTGCTCTTAAATCAATAGTTAAATGTTCAATGTTAAGGTGCTTTGCAAGCGTTCGCGCATCATTTAAAAAATGGTGATTATCCGTATCGGTACCACTAAAGATAAATGTAATCCCAATTATGGTATAACCCTGCTCCTGTAATAACATTGCTGCAACAGAACTATCAATGCCACCGCTCATACCCAACAAGACTCGCTTATTCATTTTTGGCTTTTTTGAAAATAATCGAAAACGTTCCGGGCTTTTGCTTTTCCAATAGAGCTTTCAAGTGCCTCTAACTTTTGCTGTTTTACCTGCTTAACCGATTTAAAATCCTTTAATAATTTTTCTGTTGTCTTCTCCCCTACTCCATCAATACTGTTTAACTCTGATGAAATGAAAGCTTTCGATCGTTTATCGCGATGAAAAGTTATACCGAAGCGATGCGCCTCGTCTCTTAAATGTTGAATAACTTTTAAAGTTTCCGAATTTTTATTGATGTAAATGGGCACCGAATCACCCGGAAAGTAGATTTCTTCCAACCTTTTTGCAATGCCAATAACCGATATTTTACCACGTAAATTAAGTTTATCAATGGCTTTCATGGTGGCTGATAACTGACCTTTACCACCATCAACCACTATCAGGTGTGGTAAGGGTTTATTTTCTTCCGTTAATCGCTTGTAACGTCGGAAAACAACTTCCTCCATCGAAGCAAAATCATTTGGTCCTTCAACAGTTTTAATATTAAAATGCCGGTATTCTTTTTTTGCAGGTTTTGCATTTTTAAAAACTACACACGCAGCCACAGGGTTAGTTCCCTGCAAATTACTATTATCAAAACACTCAATACGCTCAGGCAATTCTTTTAACTGTAAATCTTTTTTAATGGTATTTAATATCCGATCAGTTCGAATATTAGGATTTTTAAGCACGGCCTGCTTATCTTTTTCAAGTCGAAAATACTTGGCATTTCGTTTTGATAAATCCAGTAATTCCTTTTTATCACCTCTTTTTGGTACCCGGAACACTACATTTTCTATTACATTGTCGAGCTTAAACGGAACCAAAATCTCACGGGCATTACTAAATATCTTTTGCCTGATTTCAATAATACCTGCCAACAATAATTCTTCAGTTGTTTCATCTAAACCTTTCTTAATTTCCAATGTAAAAGTTTGAATAATAGCTCCTTTAATGATTTTCAGGTAATTAATAAATGCAAATTTTTCATCCTCTTCAATAGAATAAACATCCACATCGGTTATAACCGGCGACACCACTGTAGATCGGCTTTGATAGCGTTTTAGCGAATCATATTTTTCTTTGAGCAGCATAGCTTCCTCAAAATTCAGATTAGCCGACATTTCTGCCATCATATCTTCCAGGTGCTTAATTACACCTGATATATTTCCTTTTAAAATGTCAGTAATATCTTCTATCCCCTTCTGGTATTCTTGTTCAGAAATATGCCCTTCGCACGGCCCCTTGCAATTACCTATATGATACTCTAAACAAACCTTATATTTTCCTGATTCGATATTTTCTTTCGATAAATTATAATTACAGGTACGCAATTTATACTCCGATTTAAACAGTTCGAGCAAGGTTCTAACCGTATAAATTGAAGTGTACGGACCAAAATACCTAGATCCGTCGCGAACAAGATTCCTTGTTTTGAAAACGCGTGGGAATGCCTCGTTTTTTATACATATCCAAGGATAACTTTTATCGTCTTTCAGCCGAATATTGTAGCGTGGCTGATACTTTTTAATCAAGTTATTTTCCAGAAGCAGCGCATCTTGTTCGCTCTGAACCACCATATGTTTTATATCGGTAATATTTCTCACCAGCAGTGCTGTTTTTCGGTGCTCATGATTTTTTGTAAAATACGAAGAAACCCGCTTTCGCAGGTCCTTTGCTTTACCGATATAAATTATAGTATTCGACTGATCGAGATACTGGTAAATACCAGGCCTATTCGGCAAAACCGATATAAGCGATTTTAAATAATCAATATTTTTATTTACCGTTTTATATTTCAAGTACTAATATTTTACCAATACCTGGGTTTCGTATTCTTTTAATAAAATTTTATTGGGCGTTTCGATAAATTCTAGGTCGCAAATAAAACTAAAATACACATTTTTCACACCACATTTTTTGACCAAATTCAGCGCTGCAACGGCAGTTCCCCCTGTAGCCAACAAGTCATCATGTATTAAAACCACATCACTACCGTCAAGGGCATCGGCATGCATTTCAACACTATCAACACCATACTCCAGCTCATATGATTCGTTTACAACATCACCCGGAAGCTTTCCTTTTTTACGCACCGGAACAAAACCGGCATCTAATCTATTGGCTATTGCTCCGCCAAAAACAAAACCCCGTGCCTCGAGCCCAACAACTTTTGTAATTCCTTTTGTTTTAAAATTATCACTAATTACATCCGTAACATACCGCATTGCATTTTTATTCTTAAACAAGGTTGTTACATCTTTAAAACTTATTCCTTTTTTTGGATAATCAGGAATTTCTCTTATTTCTTTTTTTAAATCCATTTTACTAATTTGTTCCACGTGAAACATTAACGCCCCAATAAAACCAGAAGTACATTTATATCGGCTGGAGAAACCCCCGAAATGCGTTTAGCCTGACCAATAGTTTTTGGATTTATTTTTTCCAACTTTTGGCGGGCTTCTGTTGATATTGATTTTAATTCACTATAATTAAATTTATTTTCGATATTAATATCTTCAAATTTGTTGAGTTTTTCTGCAAACAACTTTTCGCGGTTTATATAACCTTCATATTTTATAGATATTTCAGCACCTTCAATAATTTCAATCTTTCGTTCCTCGGGTATACACTCCAGAAATCGTTGAAACGGGGTAATGACTTCAATTAAATCAAATATTGAAATCTGAGGACGTAAAACAAGGTCGAATAATTTTACGCCTTGTTTCAATTCGCTGGTTCCTTTTTGCGTAAGTAACTGATTTACAAACCTTGGCTTAACCGAAAAATCTTTTGTGAAATCGATAATTTGCTTAATTAATGCAGTTTTTTGTTGTAATAAATTTAAACGATCCAGAGTAGCAAGACCTAATTTATACGCTTTTTCAGTTAAACGAATATCAGCATTATCCTGACGCAGCAGAATTCTAAATTCAGCCCGGCTCGTAAACATCCTATATGGTTCATCTACGCCTTTCGTAACCAAATCATCAATTAAAACACCAATATAAGCCTCGTTACGTTTTAAAATAAAAGGCTCGTTATTACCTGCACAATTTAAATGGGCATTAATTCCGGCCATAATACCCTGTGCTCCTGCTTCTTCATAACCGGTGGTTCCGTTTATTTGGCCAGCAAAATAAAGGTTTTTAAGTATTTTAGTTTCCAGGGTATGGTTAAGTTGGGTAGGATCGAAATAATCGTACTCAATGGCATAACCCGGCCGGAAAATTTTGGCATTTTCTAATCCTTCTATTTTGTGCAGTGCTGTTAGTTGTACCTGCCACGGCAAAGACGATGAAAAACCATTCAAATAGTATTCAATAGTATTCTCACCTTCCGGCTCTAAAAATAACTGATGTTTTTCTTTTTCAGCAAAGGTGACAAGTTTTGATTCTATACTCGGGCAATACCTGGGTCCGGTGCTTTGAATGGTACCATCAAACATTGGCGAATCTTCAAACCCTTTTGACAATTCATCATGTACATCCATACTAGTGTGAGTAATCCAACATGATCGTTGTTTTAAGGTGCTTTTAGTTCCTGTTAAATAAGAGAATTTGTAATGCCCTTCTTCACCTTTTTGCTCCGTTAATTTTTCGAAATTAATCGTTCTACCGTCTATTCTAACAGGGGTGCCCGTTTTCATTCTACCGGTTTTAAAACCAGCTTCCAGCAATTGTTCTGAAATATTATAAGAAGCAGCTTCACCTATACGGCCACCTTTTAGTTTCTCTTGCCCAATATGCATTAAACCGTTTAAAAAGGTCCCATTTGTTAAAATTACCGTTTTCGAGCTAAAGCTAATTCCTATCTTTGTTTTAACACCTGTTACTTTATCCTTTTCAATAATTAACTGTACTACAGCATCTTGCCACAAATCGAGATTGGAAGTATTTTCAAGTATATTTCTCCATTCTTCAACAAAACGAAACCGATCATTTTGTGCACGAGGACTCCACATTGCCGGTCCTTTCGATTTATTAAGCATTCGGAACTGTATGGTCGTTTTATCAGCGATAATACCGGAAAAGCCACCTAAGGCATCAATTTCGCGTACAATCTGCCCCTTTGCAATACCTCCCATGGCAGGATTACATGACATCTGACCATATTTGGTCATATCCATCGTAATTAGCAAGGTTTTCGATCCTAAATTAGCGGCAGCTGTAGCTGCTTCGCATCCGGCGTGTCCTCCCCCAACAACTATAACATCGTATTTTTCCATCATACCTCTACACCATTAAAATCTATTTTCGACAGGTAATAATCTTCCATTTTTGTCATTTCCTTTTGTTCTTCATCCGTTTTATCTTTGTATCCAACAAGGTGTAAAACACCATGAAAAACAACACGATACAATTCCTTGGTAAAAGTTGAACCAATTCCTTCAGCATTTTCCTTTACCCTGTCTGTACTTATAAATAAATCGCCCGAAATTACATTTTTATCTACATAATCAAAAGTGATGATATCAGTGTAATAATCATGATTAAGATAGGTCTTATTCATTTCAAGTAAATAGTCGTCAGAACAAAAAATCACACTTATTTCACCTGCTTCACAATTTTTATCCTCAATAATTAATTTCAAACCTTTTAATATTGATTTTTCTTTCAAATCTAAAGGTTTAATATCCTCAAAATAAAAAGTTATTGATTTCATTTACAGAAGATTTCGAAACTAATACTGTTACCTTTATCGTTATAACAAACATTTTGTGCGATGGTTTTTATAATATGAATACCACGACCGGTTTCTTTCAAAAGATTTTTTTGTTCTGTAGGATCAGGAATACTGTCCGTATCAAAACCATCACCTTCATCAGTAATGCATACTTTTATTAAGTTTCGTTTGCAATCTACATTTAATTCAACCTTTTTTTTATGATCTTCCTTATTACCATGCACGATTGAATTTGTGGTTGCTTCGGAGATACAAAGGAAAACAGTATTAAAACATTTATCGGTAAAGTTATGATAAGAGAAAATATCTTTAATGAATTTTTCGACCTTATATATTTCAGTTTTTACCGACCTTATTATTAATATGTTAGGCGGATTACAATTCACTCTGATTTTGTATTTTATTTATATATTTCTTGTATTTCTTGTTATAGAAATTTGTTAAAGAATGCGAATTCTTATTCAAGTATTCAATTGAAAAGTTTTCCTTTTCTTTATACTCAAAAAATTTCACAGGGTTACTGTAGAAATCCTCGGCACTTTCCGATTCTCTTTTATCTTCAAACTCTCTTTCCATTTCAGCCTTTTCGGCTTCAAGTAAACGAGTTGTAATGAGGTTTTGACGGGCAATAGTTTGGGCATTTATTGAACGATTCATAATTTCTTTTCTGTTTTGCTCCAACAAATCATCAATTTTTTTGAATGTTTCTTTTGCTTCGCTGCCAACAGTGCCATTATTCATCAGTTCCCGCAGCATTTGTTGCATCATTTCGTGCTGCATTAAACTCTGCCCCATTTGTTTGCTTAAGCCTTGCGAATTCCCATTTTTCATTTGCTCAATCATCTTTTGCAACTGTTGTTTTATACTTTCTGATGACTCCTTAAGATTATTCATCCCGTTGCCGCCTTGTCCTGGATTTTCGCATTGCTGATCGCCTGGTTTGGCGTTGGCCTGCTGTTTTTCTAATTGCTCTAACGATTCGTTTAGCAAAAGTGCCAGGTTATTGGTTGCTGTTATTACAAATTGTTGACTGCTCCTGGCCTGTGGAAAAAGTGCCTCTTCCAACTGATCGCCGGCTTTTGTCAAATTTATTTCCAATGTAACCAGCTCGTTATTGATTGTACTTGTAATTTGTGGGGTTCGCATGGCCAGTGCATACAACGAATCGCGTACAATTTTACTTTGATCGGCAATTCGTTTTTGTTGTTGATTAAGTTCGTTTAACCTTGGATCTTTTGCACTTATACCACCCAATCCGCTTAAAACATCTTCCTGATTAAACGATAACAGTATTAGATTGCTCAAAATTTGGCGGAGATTTTGAATGTTCTCCTGGTTCTGTTGCATGTTATTCATATCGAGCATTTGCTGCATGGCAAATGCCATATTTTTCATCTGCTCCGATGTTTTTTGCAAACTCGAACCTGACTTTTTGCGATTCTTTTTTCCCAGATTTTCTTTACTTTCTTCTGTGCTTTTTTCCAACTCATCAAACTCTTCTTTAAAATCATCAAAACCTACTGGTTTTTCTAATTCCTTATTCATTTCCAGGGTCTCGCTTAAACGTTTCTCGAGCTCGTTAATATTTTTTTGATGCTCCCCTACTCTTTCGTTTATTTCTTCGAAATTTTTATTCTCCTCTATTTCTTTGGCCATATTTTCTTCTTCGCTGGCCATTTTATTCATTTCATCAACCAACTCCTGCAACTTTTGCTCTACCTTAAATTTCTTTAGCATTTCAAGATTTCGATCCAATTGCTTTTGAAGATCATCCATTGTAACATCCATATTACGCGATAACTGGTTAAGCTTTTTGCTGTCAAACTCTTCAGCAAGCTTATTAAATTCTTCCATTAGTTCGCGTAACTCGTCTGTAAATACTTCTTCCAACAATTGTTCTATTTGCTTTTGCTTGTCGATTATATCTTCTGAATTGTTATTGAAAGAATTCAGGTAATTATTTAGCTTTTCGTTGTCTTGCTTTATCTTATCGTATAATTTTTCCAGTTGATTTTGTTTTTGAACAATATCATTAACCATTTGCGATTTTTCCCATTCAGATACATTTGTATCCATATTTTTTATTTGCAGATTTTTTAAATCTTTCTGAATATCTCTGGCAAGTTGCTGACTTTCAGTAAGCATGTGTTCAAGATTTTTAAATTGCTCTTTTTCGTTGGCGAACAGTTCATCCCTATCTGGAAAAATAAAGGAATAACTGTTGGAAGTTGTTGTTTTAAAACCGTTTACTGCATCGTTATCGGTAACCGAAAAATAATACGATACCGGTTCTTTGCTATTTATTTCATTAAAATCAAATGAATAATAAAATTCCTGATCGCTTAAATTTTTATTTACCGGAAGTGCAATTGCTGTATCTCTGTTATCAACATTATAATGAAAGTTTAAAGAAGAGAATCCATAATCGTCGCCTATTAAGCCTTTAAAAAAGAAACGTGTTAAGCGTGTTGAATCTTCGAGGCGTACCACCTCTATATCCGGATAAATATCAAGTATTACCTCAATATGATACGATAAAGCCAATTCGGGTTCGGTAATTTTATTTTGTATAAAAACGTTATAATCTGTTGACTTATAAAACCTTTTACTGAGTTCAAAACCAGTATCGCTTTTTATCGCTGCTACATTAACCGAATCGTTTAATACCAGGCTAAGCGAGTCAACATCAATACCTTGAAACTGCCACTTAACCATTGTTCCACATGGAACCTGCACATCTCCAATATTCTGGAGGCTTAAATTTTCATTTAATGTATATTTTGGTGGTATAACTTCTACTGTAAACGAATTTATTCCGGGTTTTGGCAAAACTTGCAGGTGATAACTATCTGATTTATAATTCAAATCGGTAAAATAAAATTGTACAGGATGAATAACAGATGCCATTTCAAACTCGTACTTTCCAGGATCCAGCGTTTTCATCAGATAATTATTACCCTCAATATTTACATAAACAATCTGTGGAATTTCTTTTCCTTCAGTGCTTATTTGTAAAATAAACGGATCTCCTTTTTTAACCTGCAACGAAGTATTTAGTAGTGAAAAAGTAAATGGGGCCGGTTTAACAAATTCCTGGTTGTAATGTACCAGTCTTTCAGTAGATTCAGTTAATATATTCTTATTAAATGCAAGTATCGAAAGAACCACCAACACACTCATTATCAAGTATATAAATATATTTCGTGCATTTTTATACTGTACCGCCTCGTTAAAATTAAAAACCTTTAATTCTCTAATTTTCTGATCAATACTTGCCAGTAATAAATCGTTTGAATACTGGTTATCGTTTAAATCAGAGAGCTCAAGTATATTTAAAAGCTTGTCTTTAATTTCTACAAAATGCTGTTGTATTAATTCACCTGAAGATTTAAGATCGATAGGTTTAAAAATATGTATTAAACGAAAGAGAGGTAAAAATATAAACTGAATACTTAAGAGACAGGCAAAAATTAAGTAACCAAAAAATACAATTTTTCTTACCTGTACAGGTAAATAAATATAGTATTCAACAACCGAAAACACTGTGTATAAACTAATTAACAGAATCAATACCACTATTGACCCTCGTAACAAGCGGTATAAATTGTATCTTAGTCTGAATGCATTTAGTTTATTAACAAGTATGTTGAAATTTTCTGTCATTATTTTCAAAGTTCTTATATTTCAATTAATTGTTTATGGCTCGTGTTGTTAATAATTGTGCTTAAAACTGTAAAAAAAACAAAAGTAATCTTTTATACTAATTTTTGTATTCTTCATAATTTTCTTCATATAAACAGGTAATTTAAAAACTGCAGTTTATTTACGCCTTTTTTGATGGCATCTTATTCACATCGAATTCACTTGTTAAAAAAGCAATTTGTAGTTTTACCTGAGCTATTAACACCTGTTAAAAACAAAAGTTATTTTCTTATTTCAGAACAAATTAACCTTGTAATTAGTTGTTAAAAAGTAACTGAGAAAGTTGTTTACTTCATCTTTAAAAAAAATTGAAAATAGAAATTAACAAGTATCAACAGGATATAATTAATAGTATTAATTTTTTAAATTTGTTTAATTATAAATAATAATAAAAGAAGTTTGGACATCTTATTAGTTGAAGACAACCTGTTAAATCAAAAAGTAGTTGTATTTAATTTAAAAAAATACAGCTATAATGTTATCGCCGTAACAAATGGAACTGATGCTTTGGAAAAAATAAAGCAACAAACCTTTGATTTGGTGTTAATGGATATTATGCTACCCGAAATGAATGGCTACGAAATTACCGAAGCTATTCGTAAATACGAAGAGGCAAATGGTATAGAAAATCCGGTACCAATTATTGCTATAACTGCCAACACACTGGATAATGACCGCGAAAAATGTTTTAAAGTTGGAATGAATGAATATTTATCAAAACCCTTTACTGCCGCCCAGCTTATTGAAAAAATACGCATCTTTATTCCCGAATAAGTAAAGCGAATGGAAGAGGGATTAGATATTAGAGGAAACTCATATTCGGATACAGAACGGGAGCTGGATAAACGATTACGCCCCCTGCAGTTTGATGATTTTAGCGGACAAAAACAAATTGTTGAGAACCTTGAAATATTTGTAAAAGCAGCTTTAATGAGAGGTGAAGCGCTGGATCATGTATTGCTTCACGGACCGCCGGGACTTGGAAAAACAACCCTGTCGAATATAATTGCTAATGAATTGGGTGTAGGGATTAAAATTACTTCGGGTCCGGTATTGGATAAACCCGGAGATTTAGCCGGTTTATTAACCAACCTGGAGGAGAATGATGTGCTTTTTATTGATGAAATTCATCGTTTATCGCCGGTGGTTGAAGAATACCTGTATTCAGCAATGGAGGATTTTCGCATTGATATAATGATTGATAAAGGGCCAAGTGCCCGTTCGGTACAAATCGAACTCAATTCATTTACACTTATTGGAGCCACTACCCGATCCGGATTGCTAACTTCACCTTTACGAGCTCGGTTTGGAATAAATTCGCACCTGGAGTATTATGATGCCGAAATTTTAACGCGAATTGTAAAAAGGTCGGCAGGTATTCTGGATGTGGTGATAAGCGACGAGGCGGCTTATGAGATAGCTTTCAGAAGCCGTGGCACTCCTCGTATTGTTAATTCGCTTTTACGTCGTGTTCGCGATTTTGCACAGGTAAAAGGAGATGGAACCATTGATATGCAAATTACCCGCCATGCCTTGGCAGCTTTAAACATTGATAAATATGGTTTGGACGAAATGGATAACCGAATTTTATCGGCTATAATAGATAAATTTAAAGGTGGCCCCGTTGGAATTACAACCATTGCAACTGCTGTTGGCGAAGATGCCGGTACTATTGAGGAAGTGTATGAGCCCTTTCTGATTAAAGAAGGTTTTATAAAACGCACACCTCGAGGCAGAGAAACCACAGAATTGGCTTACAAACATTTAGGTCGGGTTAAATACGGCGACTCCCCCAGCCTTTTTTAATAACTGATAGACTGAAATTATAAGTACTTAACTTATTTTGGCGTTTAACTACTAGTTCTTTTCAATAAACTTTACTTCAAACAACATTGGCCACAATTTTCCGGTTACAAACATGCGGTCGTTTTTAGCATCGTAGGCAATCCCGTTTAAAACATCTATACGATCACCGGATTGGTGGTACATGTCAATTAAACCATCAAGGTTAATTTCTTCCAAAACTTTACCGGTTTGCACATCTATTTTTACAATGTAATTGGTGGTGTAAATGTTGGCATAAATAATTCCGTTAATATATTCCAGTTCGTTTAAAACATTCATGTTTCCGCGGTTGTTAGCAACCTGAAGCTTTTTTACCACCGAAAAATCGCTTGGATTAATCCAGGTTAATACATTTGTTCCATCGCTCATTATCAGGTTAGTACCATCGTTTGTCAAACCCCAACCCTGCTCCGATTTATAGGTGAAACTATCCACCAATGCCAAGGTTTCCAGATCGTAAACAAAACCTTTTTGAGCCCGGTAAGTTAGCTGGTAAATTTTATTGTTTAAGATACTTATTCCTTCACCAAAATACTGGTCCTCCAAATCAAAACTTTGTAGAGGTTTTCCACTATTAATGGCAACTTTCATTAGTTTTGAATGGCCATTTTCTCCGGTTCCTTCGTACAGGTGTCCTTTGTAAAACTCCAGTCCTTGAGTGTACGATGTTTTTAAGTGCGGGTATTTGTTTATTACCTGGTAAGTAAGTTGTTTCGGACTAATATCAGATAAAACATGTACCGCTTTGGTACGCACATTTTTTAAGCCGTCAGTTTTTTCGGCATTCACTCTAAAGCTTGTATTTCCCAGGTGGTTAAGTTCAACATCGGCAATCGTAAATTCAGTTTGCTTACTTTCTTGTAATAACTGGTTTTGGTAATAAACTTTTACTGATTTTAGTTCGCCATCGCGTAAACGTGTTTTTACGTTTACCGTTACCTGGTCGCCAAAAGTATAATTCTCTTTTCCCGGCTTAACGGTAATTGTACTTACCGGTTTACGGGGACGTTTGTTTGATTTATTCGAGCACGAAAAAAAACTTATCAAAAGACAAAATATCAGTACAACAGGAAAAAGGTTTCGCTTCATTATCGTGTTATTTTAGCACTCAAAGATAAAACATATTGTAAAAGATTGTTTTACCGAAAAGCATCAAAGCAAATGATTTTATCTTTGCCTAAAATTTCAACAATTGAATCCGTTTAAAAAATTATTAAGCGATACAGCTATTTACGGTGTAAGCAGTATAGTTGGCAGGTTTTTAAACTGGTGGCTCGTTCCTTACTATTCGTTTATGTTTCTGCCCGAAGAGTATGGCGTGGTAACCAATATGTATGCCTATGTGGCTTTTTTACTGGTACTGCTTACCTATGGGATGGAAACTTCCTATTTTCGTTTTGCTTCAAAAAGCCAGCAGCCTGAAAAAGTGTATTCTACATCGATGATATCCTTGTTTTTTACCACCTTTTCGTTTGTATTGTTGGCTGCTGTCTTTCGGAGTGAATTGGCCGGGCTTATTCAATACCCCAATCACCCTGAATACATTTTGTGGTTTGCAATTATTTTAGGAATTGATGCATTTACAGCCATACCATTTGCGCGACTTCGTTTGAACAACAGGCCTGTAAAATTTGCGGTTATTAAGCTGGTTAATATTGGTTTTAATATCGGTTTCAATTTGTTTTTTATCTCCTTATGTCCGCGTCTTATAAGCCAGAATCCCGAATCGGTGGTCTCCTTAATTTATTCGCCTGACATTGGCGTTGGCTATGTTTTTATTTCCAATTTGTTAGCTTCGCTTGTAACATTGATTTTATTGCTACCTGAAATTTTTAGAATCAGTTTAAGTTTTGATAAAAAAGTGTTGCAGCAAATGCTTAGTTATGGTTTTCCGATACTAATTGTAGGACTTACAGGTATGGTTAACCAAAACATTGATAAAGTATTAATTCCTTTTCTTGTGCCGGCTGAACAGGATCCGATGTTTCAGCTCGGAATTTATGGAGCAAACTATAAACTGGCCGTTTTAATGAATATGTTTATCCAGGCTTTTCGGTATGCTTTTGAACCCTTTTTCTTTGCACGTGAAGGCTCGAAAGACGACCCGAAAGTTTATGCCGCAATACTTAAATATTTTGTAGTTTTTGGTTTACTTATTTTTCTCGGAATGACTTTGTTTATTGATGTCATAAAAGTAATTGTAGACAGTCAGTATCATCAGGGTTTAAAAGTTGTTCCGATAATTTTAATGGCTAATCTTTTTTACGGCATGTACTTTACCCTTTCGTTGTGGTATAAACTTACCGATAAAACACGTTTTGGCGCCTACATGGCCCTAACAGGTGCTGCAATAACACTCGGGTTAAATATTTTACTTCTTCCGCTTATGGGCTATATGGGGTCTGCAATTGCGGTATTTGTGTGTTTTTTGGTAATGCTGGTTATTTCTTATTTATTGGGGCAAAAACATTACCCCATACCCTACAATACAAAACGAATTGTGAGTTATTTTATAGTAGCTTTAATTCTTTTTAGTGTTTCGTTTTTTACTCGAAATTACATACCAATTTTAAAATACTTCCTGCACTGTGTATTTGTAATTTTGTTTTTATTAACGGTATTTAAATTTGAAAAGAGTGAATTAAGAACTTTAATAAAACGAAAAAAAAGACCATAACTAAATGTATAACAGTTATTTATTCATTTGTTAAAAGAATTGATAAACAAAATTTAAGAATAGATGAAATAAATATCAAAAAGTATTAATTTTGCACATATGAAGAATTTAGAAGGAAAAGTAATTGCCTTGGCCAGCGATCATGCAGGATTTGCAAAAAAGCAAGTAATAAAAAAATTTTTAAGTGATAATGGCATTGCTTTCGAAGATTTAGGATGTTATACCGATGAAAGTGTTGATTATCCGGTTTATGCGCATAAAATGGGTGATGCCATTGAAAGTGGAAAATATGAAATAGGCATTACCTTTTGCGGTAGCGGACAAGGAATTAGTATTGCCGCAAATAAGCACCAGGGGGTACGTTCAGGTGTTTGTTGGAATACTGAAATTGCAGCATTGGCTCGTCAGCACAATAATGCCAATGTTTGTGCGGTTCCTGGTAGGTTTGTTTCGGATGAAGAAGCTGTTGCTATTGTAAAAGCATTTCTGAGTGCCGATTTTGAAGGCGGAAGACATGCTCGCCGGGTAGACCTGATACCAGTGGAGAAGTAAATGACGGATACAAAAAAAATATTTCTGAACGATTCCAAAATTGCGTTTGATAAAGCACATCGAAAAACGCTGAATTTTAATATTTCAAAATACGATGAAGCCGTAAAAAAAGGTAAACTTCGTTACCGAAATATGGATTTAGCCAAGCATCGTGCTTCCTATCTGAAAAAAAAGGTGGTGGCCAACCTTCCTTTTTATCTCGAAACTTTTGAACAGAATGCCCGGCAAAATGGTATAGATGTGCTTTGGGCCAGAAATGGTAAAGAAGCCGTTGATGAAATCATTCGGATTTTAAAAGAAAATGAAACCCGGCTGTTGGTTAAAAGCAAGTCGATGATTTCGGAAGAAATAGAATTGAATGAAAACCTTGAAAAAGCTGGATTTGAACCTGTTGAAACCGATTTGGGAGAATTTATTGTACAGGTAGCAGGCGAAAAACCTTATCATATTTTAACACCGGCAATGCATAAATCAAAAGAAGATGTTGCCGAGCTGTTTCACCAAAAATTTAAAACACCCGAAAATGCCTCACCTACCGAATTAACCCAATTTGTTAGAAAGGTTTTGCGAAAAAAATTTACCAGTGCCGAAATAGGTGTAACAGGAGCTAATTTTTTAGTCGCCGATATTGGAGGTGTAGCGCTTACCGAAAACGAAGGAAACGGTTTTATGTCGGTGGCTTTTCCCAAAGTTCATATTGTTATTTCAGGAATTGAGAAAATTATACCATCCGTAAACGATTTATCGCTGATGTTTCCGTTGCTTGCAGCCTTAGGAACTGGTCAGCAGCTTACGGTTTATAATTCCTTGCTAAGCGGTCCGAAACGTAAAAATGAAACCAACGGACCCGAAAAAATGGTGGTGGTTTTATTGGATAACGAACGAAGTAAAATAGCCAGCCAGCCAAAGCATAACGATGCCTTAAAATGTATACGTTGCGGAGCTTGTTTAAACACCTGCCCTATTTATAAAAATGTGGGTGGTTACACTTACAATACTACCTACAGCGGCCCCATCGGCTCGGTTATAACACCTTTTATGAGAGGTTTTGATAAATACAATCACCTGAGTTTCGCCTGCACAGTTTGCGGGGCCTGTACCAATGTTTGTCCGGTAAAAATTCCTTTACACGATTTGTTGTTGCTTAACCGAAAAATTGCCATTGACGAAAATCTGGGCGGATTTACCTGGAATATGGGAATGAAAGCTTATGAATGGGCTTTTAAAAAGCGGAAAAACCTTGATTTGCTAAAAGGAAAAAACAAAAACAGATTGGTGAAAAGCAATAAAAGCGTTTTGGGAAAACAGAAGAAATTTCCTGCATTTGCAGAACAATCATACAGTAAAACAGTTTTAAATTTAAAATAGTTATCATGTTATCAAATACTTGTAAATACGCACTTAGGGCTCTTATCTATCTCGGAAAATTCTCGAAAGAAGACAAGCGAATAGGTATAAAGCAAATCTCTGAAGATTTGAAATTATCATCGCCATTTTTAGGAAAGATTTTACAAAATCTGGTAAAGCAAAAGTTGTTGGTATCAACCAAAGGACCTAACGGTGGTTTTTCACTTTCGCGCGATGCCGCCGAAATTTCGCTGTGGGATATTGTAACAAAAGTTGATGGCGAAGAATTTTTCACCAATTGTTTAATTAGTTTGGAACCTTGCAAAACACACGATCCGTCAAAACCGCTTTGTCCGGTACATGCACAGTACGAAAAATTACGTCAGGATATTTGTGCATTTTACAAACAAACTTCGCTTGAAACGGTTGGGAAAGACATTGAAAAATACGAAGATTTGGTAAAACTCTGATGACCTGAAATGCCTTGGATTTAAAAAACTTTCTCAAGCCATTTTTTATTTACAAACAGGGCATAAAACATTGTAGCGGCTGATAATCCCGCGGCATTGGCCCATAAATCGTAGATATCGCTATGGCGGCTGGGCGAAATTTTATGTTGGATATATTCGAGAAAAACAGCTGCTACAAGCGTAAGCAAGGGAGTCCAGAAATAATAATTTGGGGTAAATACTTTTGCCGGCCTAAAAGTAAGCAGGCATAAAATAAAGAACATGCCAAAATGTGCCAGTTTATCAAAATGAGGAATCTGGATAAATGGTTTTGAAGGCAGTTGACCGGCGGGTAAAAAAAGCAGGTAACTCATTATAATTAACCAAATTGCAAGTCTCCAATAAGGTGCTATTTTCATAAAATAAATTTTAAATCCGAACTGTGTTTTCGGCTTCTGTTATGGCAGGTATTTACATTCATATTCCATTTTGTCGCCAGAAATGTTACTACTGCGATTTTTATAAAACGGTAAATATTTCGCTGCAACAAAATTTTATTGAAGCCTTAAAAAACGAGGCTAAAATACGCAAAAACTACCTGAACAATGAAACTGTTGAAACAATATATTTTGGAGGTGGCACACCATCGGTGCTTACAGCCGCTGAACTGGCGGATATTCTGCAGGTAATAAACCATGAATTTAAAGTTAGCTCCGGAGCCGAAATTACACTTGAAGCCAATCCTGACGACCTTACTCCGGCATACCTTGCAGCCCTTAAATCAGTTGGTTTTAATCGATTAAGCATTGGTATTCAGGCCTTTCAAAACAGGCATCTTCAACAAATGAATCGCCGCCATTCGGCCGGACAGGCGGTTGACGCCATAATAAATGCTTTTAACGCCGGAATAAGTAACCTGAGTGCTGATTTAATTTATGGTTTACCCGCTTTATCGGAAACAGAATGGAAAGAAAGCCTTAAACAGGTTTTTCAACTGCCCGTAAAACACCTTTCGGCTTATCATTTAACCTATCACGAAGGAACTGCTTTTTACACCTGGTTAAAAAAAGGTACCCTAAAAGAATTAAAGGAAAACGATAGTGTGGCCCAGTTTAATTTGCTGCTCGACATGGCTATAGCCAACAATTTCGAGCATTATGAAATTTCAAACCTGGCAAAAGATAAATTATACTCCAGGCACAATACAGCTTATTGGATGGGAACCAGTTATCTTGGACTGGGGCCATCCGCCCATTCGTTTAATGGCGCCTCGAGGCGCTGGAATGTTTCGCATGTTGAAACCTACATAAAGGCATTAAAAAATAACGAAAACTATTTTGAGGAAGAAAAACTTAGCGAGAACGATAAGTACAACGAGTATATTTTAACACGAATCCGCACCAAATGGGGAATAAGTCAAACCGAAATTCAACAATTATTTGGCGCTGAAAAAGCACAGCACTTTGCTCAACAAATAGCAAAGTATAAACATGCCCAAGTTTTTAAGGCAAACAGGCAAAAAATTACCCTTACCCGAAAGGGGCTTTTTATCTCGGATGAAATAATGGCAGACTTGATAATTATTTAATTGTTATACAATTAGTTGAATTCTTCAAATCAGCTATAAATATTGTTAAACCTACGCGACAGATGCATTATTTGTCTATCTTAGCGGTTCTTTTAAAAAAACAGATTGATGCAGGTTAAAATTGTAAATAAATCAAAGAACGAATTACCGGCTTACAGCACCCTATTTTCAGCCGGAATGGATTTACGTGCAAATCTTGATACTCCCGTAATTTTAAAACCACTTGAACGAAAGTTAATACCCACCGGTTTGTTTATTGAACTGCCGCAGGGCTACGAAGCCCAGGTGCGACCACGTAGCGGACTGGCTTTAAAAAAGGGAATAACCGTATTAAATACACCCGGAACCATTGATGCCGATTACAGGGGCGAAATTGGGGTAATTCTCATCAACCTGTCGCAAGAAGATTTTGTTATTGAAAACGGAGAACGTATTTGCCAAATGGTAATAGCTGCCCACGAAACTGTGGAATGGGATTTGGTAGAGGTGTTGGAAGAAACAGAAAGAGGAGCAGGTGGCTTTGGCCACACCGGAAAACATTAAGATGAAGAAAATTTTTAGAACAGGATTAAGTATAGCCGTTTTTTCAGTGGCTGTTATTTCCTGTTCGGGGCCCCAAAAGGTCACCGAACAAGAAGTTGCGCAGGCTGCAGTTAGCGGAACTACCACCGAGCTGGTGGAGCAAAAGCAAAAAGAATTTGAATACCTTTTTGTTGAAGCATTAAAACAAAAAATGTTTGGCAACGGGCAAAAAGCTGTTCAGTTATTGTCAAGTTGTTTGGAAATTGACCCTAATTCATCGGCAGCAATGTTCGAATTGGCCAATATTCATGCAGCTAACAACGATTTTACCAGTGCATCGCTCTTGCTCGAAAAGGCTATCAGCATCAACCCCGAAAATAAATGGTACAGGTTGCTGCTGGCACAGATTTACCAGCAAACAAGAAAGTTTTCTGAAGCAGCTGACATTTACACTGTGTTGTTAAAAGAAGAACCCGAGAATCTCGAGTACTTATACATGAATGCCGCGTTACTGGCCAGTGCCCAGCGTTTTGATGAAGCGATTACAGCTTATAACCGTATGGAAAAAAAGACCGGTATAAGTGAGCAAATTTCGGTGGCAAGGCAGCAAATATATGTTTCAACCGGAAAAATAGACAAGGCTTTTGAGGAGATTAATATACTGATTGAAAATAATCCGGGCGAAGCAAAATATTACGGTTTACTGGCCGATTTGTACCAAAGCCAGGGGGATGCCGAAAATGCCCTGAAAAATTATAAAAAAATTCAGGAAATGGACCCGGAAAACGGGTTTGTTCATTTTTCGTTGGCCAATTATTACCTTGAAAACGGTGAAACTGAAAAGTCGTTTGAGGAAACAAAAGCAGGTTTTAACAGTAGTGCCGTTGATATGCAAACAAAATTGCAGTTATACATGATGTTAACGGCAAACCCGGCGCAATCGCAACTTAACACTACTCAACGAAACGAGCTCATTGCAATTTTGCTTGAAAACCACCCCAAAGAATCTTTGGTGCATACCATTCATGCCGAAGCGCTCTTAAAAGAAAATAAACTGGAAGAAGGTCGTGAAGCATTACTGAAAGCGATTGCCATAAATCCTAACGATTATATGGTTTGGGAACGAATAATGTATATCGATAATGATTTACAACAATGGGATAAATTGTACGAACATACCGGACAAATTATTGAGCTGTTTCCTAACCAGCCACAAGGTTACTTTTTTAAAGCGATTGCCTGTGTGCAGCTCGAAAAATTTGAAGAAACCATTGAATTAAGCGAAGAAGGACTGGATTACGTGGTGGAGAACCCACAGCTTGAAGCCAATTTTTTAATGTTAAAAGGAGAAGCTGTTTATAAAAATGGCAACAAAACAGAAGCCTACAAAATATTTGACAATGCTGTTGAAATTGATCCTGAAAATTACCTTACGCTAAATAATTACGCATACTACTTGTCGCTTGATGGAATTGATTTGGATAAGGCGGAACGAATGAGTGGAAAAGTGGTTGAACGATTCCCGGATAATTCAACCTATTTGGATACGCATGCCTGGGTACTTTTTAAGAAAGGCGAATACACACTGGCGAAGTTCTATATGGATTCGGCCATTAAAAACGGCGGCGAAGATAATGACACCCTGCTGGAACATTATGGCGATATTTTGTACAAGTCGGGGAAAAAGGAAGAAGCGTTAAAATACTGGAAAAAAGCCGCTGAATATGGTGGTGATTCAGAATTGTTAAAACGCAAAATAGAGAATCAAACATATATTGAAGAGTAGCGATGAACGTTCGAAAATATTTTAGAGTTTCTCTGTTTGCAGCAGTAACTTTATTTGCTGTTTCTTCGTGTAAAACCCCATCAGAATTACCCCGTGTAGAGGCGCGCCCGATAAGCACCAATAAGCTCTTAAAAAAGGTGGAACAAAATGCTTTTGATTACCAGTTTCTGAGCATAAAACGTATTAACTGCAATTACAGCAGCAGCCAGTCGAAAGCAACCTTTAAAATTAATCTGAAAGCAAAAAGGGATGAAAAAATTCTGGTGTCAATCAGCAAATTAAACATCCCGGTAGGCCGTGTTTTACTTACCCCCGATAGCGTGAAATATGTGAACTATATCGATCGTAACTTTTTTGTTGACGATTATACCTACCTCAGCAGTTTTCTGCACATCGATTTGGATTTTGCCACCATACAAAGCATTGTTGCCAACAATGCTTTTTCGTACCGAAACGATTCGAAAAACAGGGATTACCGCACTTTCGATTCGTTTATAGAAGATAATTTGTATGTACTTCAATCGGAAAAATCACGAAAACTTACGAAACTTGAAGAGAAAGAAAACAAAGCAGAGCGAAGGTTAAAACGACTTGATGACCAGGCGCTTATTGTTCAGAAAATGTTTTTCAGGCCCGATAATTTTACATTGAACCGCCTAACCATTAACGACAAAACAAATAGCCGGAATATGAAACTTGATTTTGACGATTTTACAAAAGTTGAAAACAAAGAATATCCCGGAAGTATTGAAATGAATTTTTATTCGCCTGAAGAGGAAATAAATATGAAAATAAAAATGAGTGGCTTTTCTACGGAAAAAGTTAGCTCATTCAATATAAAAATTCCTGAAAAATACGAAGAGATTCGTGTAAACTAAAAGCGAAATCAATACATTCGCAAACATGATTTTGCCAATAAAAATAACGCTACTTGTTGTTTTTGCGGTATGCACAGGTTTTTTGGCGCGGGCGCAATCGGTTGAAGATTTGCAAAAGAAAAAAGCCGAAGCCGAAAAAGAAATTGAATATACCACACGTTTGTTAAACGAAACCCAGCAAAACGAAAAATCATCCTTAAGCAAGTTGCGACTGATATCTTCTAAAATAAACTCCAGAAACACGCTAATCTCGAATATTGGCCACGAAATAGAAATTTTTGACCAATGTATTGCAAACAATACTTTGGCTATAGAACTGCTTAAAAACGATGTTCAGCAGCTCAAAGAAGAATATGCTGAAATGATTAGAATGGCCTATAAAAATTTGAATGCCTATGATGAGTTACTTTTTTTATTGGCATCCGAAAATGTAAATCAGGCTTATCGTCGCTTTTTATATTTCAGGCGGTATAAAACCTTTCGCGAAAGCCAGGCCACAACCATTAATGCCGTTCAAAAGGAACTTGATGTGAGCCGACAGAAAATGGAGCAACAAAAAAACGAAAAACTGCGGTTAATAGCCAAAACGGAATCGGAGAAAGTATTATTAAACAATGAACAGCAAGAGCAAAACAGCACCCTTGAACAGCTAAAACTGCAGCGAAATAACTTACAGCGAAAATTGCGGCAGCAACAAAAAATAGAACAAGAGTTAGAGCGCGAAATCCAGCGAATTATTGAGGAAGAAGCGCGTAAAAATCAGTCGGAAGGCGGTGCAGCATTTGCCTTAACACCCGAGCAGAAACTTATTGGTAATAACTTCGAACAGAATAGAAAACGCCTGCCCTGGCCGGTTGAACGTGGTGTAATTGTTGAGCATTTTGGCGTACACCGTCACCCGGTTTTAAGCAATGTACAGGTGCAAAATAATGGCGTAAACATTGCCACCGAAACCGGAGCAAAAGTACGTGCGGTATTTAATGGAGAGGTGAGTCGGGTTTTTGCTATTTCAGGTGGTAACACAGCCGTTATTATCAGGCACGGAGCTTATTTAAGTGTTTATTCAAACCTCAGGGAGGTAGTAGTTAAAAAAGGCGATAAAGTGAGCACCAAACAAGTCATTGGCACCGTATTTACCGATTTCAAAGACAACAATAAATCCATACTCAAATTTCAAATCTGGAAAGAAAGTACCAAGCTTAATCCGGAAGACTGGATTGGCAGATAAGCTGAACGCCCTATTTGAAATTCCCTTTTCCGGATTTTACGATTCCAGCTTGTTTTTAATTTCTTTCAGGTCCGATAAAATTTCCATGGTCACCGGATTTTCGGTGGCACTGTTGCGCATTTCCTCCTTTCGCAAGCCAAGTTTGGTATCTAAACGCCCAAGAATTAGCGAAAACAATAAAAACAGAACCATCATTACCGGGTAGGTAATCAGTTTGTTTTCATCCAGAAAACTACGAATGGTTTCGTCTTTAAAATCGTTTAAAAACATAAAGGCAATCATAACAAAACTAATGTAACCAATGTACATTCGGGCACGGTCGATGTAAATTTTCCATCGGATAAAAGTGCGTTTATTGAGCTGAATACCAAATATTTTCATGTTTTAAAGTTTTAATTTCATTTTATACTGTGTTAAAAAATGGTGCAGGCCAAGTGCTTGCAAAAATTGCTGGGTGGCTCCGCTTGAATCGGCAACGTTTATAACGGCAGGTTCGTTTTTACAAACACCAGAAAAATGGCTAAAAAGTGCTGTTCCAATGCCACTTCGTCGATGGGTCTTGTCAACCGAAAATTGGGCAATTCGGCCACTTCCGGGATTGGCGGAAAGATAGCCGACTAATTTATTTTGATGGTGAATTACCCATGTTTTGTAGGTACTGAGCTTTTCAATAGTTTGCGTTGTATGTTGCCAGGTGGGTTGCCAGTCCCAAAATGTTTCAGGTGTTTGAAAAGCTCCCTGGTATTCTTCCACCAAAAAGTTGTTTTTCTGAACCGAATTAGTTGGAAAACCTTTAAAACAATGCAACTCGTTTTCGATGCAAAAACCCACCGATGTGTATGATTTTATAGCAGCTTCGTTCTGTTTCATCACCTCCAGTTCCAGCTCTTCAACCCCGGCTTTTTGTAAACGGGGAAGAATAAATTTATACATGCGGGCAGTGGCGTGTTTTCCTCTGAATTCGGGTATAACACCGGTTCCTGCGTTGTAGGCTCTTTTTGTTTTGTTACCGCGAATAGCATGAAAAATAAAACCAACAGGTTTATCATTGGCAAAAACGCCAACCGAATGTTTCAGGCTAATAGCCTCTGAATACATTTTTTGTTGCAAGGCTTCAGGTGTGAGCTGTATGCTTACAAAATAATCGGCAAACGCAGCATTAAAAAGGCTGCTTAAGGTTTCAGGCAGCAGATTTTCAAGTGTGCGAAATTGCATTCTTTTTAGTTTTTATAACGGTAGAAAACAATATAAAGTATAAATAAAAAAACCGGCTAATAGCCGGTTTAAATAGTTATGCTGTTTGATTATAAATTAGCAACACGGGTAAGCGTAGGGATATCTAAAAATTTAATCTTACGGCCCTGTAATTCAATTAATTTGTCGTTTTTAAATTCCGATAATAAACGAATTACCGACTCGGTAGCGGTACCCACCATATTGGCCAGTTCTTCGCGAGTTAACGATATTTGAAGCGTATTCTGGTTGTCAAGTTCAAAATTTTCTTTTAACAGTAAAAGTACTTCGGCCAGTCGTTCGCGCACGGTTTTTTGCGCAATATCGGTAATGTAATCGTTGGCCTCGCGTAATTCGCGACAAACAATCTGTAGCATATGATGCGAAAACTGCCAGTTATTCTGAATAAGAAACAGTAAAGTTTGGTACGGAACATGGCAAAGTGCAGCATCATCAATTACTTTGGCTGTGGTGCAGGCCAGCTCCTGGCTAAGCAACGAACGATAGGCAATAATTTCTCCTTTTTTTGCAAATCGAATAATCTGTTCTTTGCCGTCAATACCGGTTTTAAAAATTTTTACAATACCCCTGGTAACACAGAAAAAACCTGTTAAGCGGCTGCCTTCACGATAAATAATGGTGCCTTTTTTGTACAACGAACATGTTTTTTCATAATTCAAGCGGGTAAATTCATCTTCTGTTAACTTTTTAAACAGCTGAAAACCATTCAAATTTGCTTCTTCTTCCGACGGCCTTTTTATTGCACTTCTCATTTCCTGTTCTGATTATTCGATATTAATATTGAAATAAGCTTTATTTAATTCTGCCTTAAAAATACAATTATCTACTTTATCCGAAAAACTATTTATATAGATAGTTGGTTGTATATTTGTGTTACAAATAAAATTAAAGCAATTTAAACCAAGGATGTTATGAAGCATATTGTAGATATGGCCTGGACCGACAAACTCGCATTTAAAGCCGATATGGATGGTCATGAAGTAATTATTGATGCCTCGGAAGAAGTTGGAGGTAGCGATTTGGGACCACGCCCCAAAAAATTAATGCTTACCGCTCTTGCCGGTTGTACAGGTATTGATGTGGTGATGATTTTAAAAAAAATGAAGGTGGATTTTGAAGCCCTGAACGTAATTGTTGAAGGTGAACTTACGGAAGAACATCCGAAATATTACAATAAAATGACTATTGTTTACCAGTTTAAAGGCAAGGATTTGCCGCTGGCAAAGCTGGAAAAAGCTGTAAAACTCTCAGAAGAAAAATATTGCGGGGTAAGTGCTGTTTATCGCGAAGCCATGGATATGAAAACCGAGATCAGAGTAGTGGAATAATTTTAAGTACACTGAAAAAATACTGAAAGCAATCTTTTTACAGGGTTGCTTTTTGTCTTTATGCCAGACGGGCAGTTCCTTTTCCAATCGATGAAAAGGAACTCCCGATTTATCGGGATCAAAAAATAACCTTTGCGTTTTTCAATGTGACAGATTAGCCCGACTGACGGATTTTTGACGAGCCCGCACAAGGCTTGCCCTAAGATCCGACTTCGATAAAAGACATTATTTATGATAAAAGTTGTCGAGGTTATCCAATTCGTAGGATCGTCATAAAAGCACATTGACAGACAGAATTATTACTTGAATGATCCTGACCTGTATTATTGAATTTCCTAAAATTAAAAATGTCTGCAAACATTTATCTAGTGAAACTTTTATAATTTTATTGGTTATTAAAGAATCTCACTATGTTAAAATCAATAAATCCGCTTACTGGCGAAACAGTAAAAACGTATCAAAAACATTCTGACGAAGGCGTTGAAAAAATAATCAATTCAGTAGATAAAGTCTGGCACCACTGGCGAAGTACTTCCTTTCATCACAGGGGGCAGTTAATGCAAAACGCAGCCAGTATTTTGCGCAGCCGAAAAGAAGAGCTGGCTTTACTGATGGCCATTGAAATGGGAAAGGTAAAAAGTGAAGGCATTGCCGAAATTGAAAAATGTGCCTGGGTTTGTGAATATTATGCAGGCAATGCTGAAAGCTTTCTTGAGAATGAAAACATTGCAACACAGGCAACAAAATCGTATGTTACGTATCAACCGCTTGGGACTATTTTGGCTGTTATGCCCTGGAATTTTCCGTTTTGGCAGGTATTTCGTTTTGCAGCTCCAACTTTAATGGCAGGCAATACGGCGGTTTTAAAACATGCCAGTAATGTACCGGCTTGCGCCTTGGCTATCGAAGAAATTTTTCGCGAAGCCGGTTTCCCTGAAAATGTATTTCGCACCTTATTGATTGGAAGTCCATTGGTGGAAAAGGTGATAAAACACAAGGCCGTTAAAGGTGTGAGTTTTACCGGAAGCGAAGCAGCCGGAAGAAGCGTTGCTGCTTTGGCCGGAAGCGAACTAAAAAAATGTGTTTTGGAGCTTGGTGGCAGCGATCCGTATCTGATTTTAAAAGATGCCAGGCTCGAAACAGCTGCCAAACAATGTGCTGCCGGCCGGCTTTTAAATGCCGGACAAAGTTGCATTGGCGCCAAACGATTTATTGTGGAAGAAGAAGTATATGCGCATTTTCTGGAGCTGTTTACCCACGAAATGAATGCAGCTCACTTTGGCGACCCATTTGATGAAGAAAGTACAATGGGGCCAATGGCACGCGAAGATTTACGCGATGAGCTGCACCAGCAGGTGGTGGCTTCGGTAAACAAAGGGGCAGAGGTAATTTTGGGTGGCGAAATTCCACACCGGAAAGGAGCCTTTTATCCGCCTACTATACTTGAAAATGTAAAACCCGGAATGCCGGCTTACCATGAAGAACTTTTCGGACCGGTAGCTTCGGTAATTAAAGTTAAAGATGAAAAAGAAGCCATACGCGTAGCTAACGATACCGAATTTGGACTGGGTGCCGCAGTGTTTACCAACAACCTTAAAAAAGGCGAGCACCTGGCAGAAATTGAACTGGAAGCCGGAGCCTGTTTTGTTAATGATTTTGTAAAATCAGATCCGCGACTGCCTTTTGGCGGCATAAAAAGCAGTGGCTTTGGCCGCGAGCTTTCCGTGCATGGTATAAAAGAATTTATGAATGTAAAAACAGTGGTGATAAAGTAAGGTTTAAGGCTTTTTCCAGGGTACAAACGCATACAATTTTTTACCCGCAAACTGGCCAATAAAAAAGCTGCCAAATAAAAGTGGAGCTAAGGTAAAACTTAGCTGTAAATCGAAAGATTTCCGGATAATTACCACCAACGGAACGGGAAAATAAATGGCCACAAACCACCAGAATGAAAACTTGCGATAAGCACTTCGCCAATAGCCAAAAGGTAAATTAACAAGAATAGTGGCCAGGCAGGTGTAAATAATATTCCAATCCGGGTTGTACAAGATGTTTTACTGGTTTGCTGACTTTACGAGGTGAACAAGCGTTTTTACCCAGCTTTCATGGGTGTTTAAACTTTCTACCAATTGCAGTTTTTCGCCACCTTTTTCTAGAAATTCCTCGGCATATTCATAAGCAATTTCAAGCGTTGTTTCCAGGCAATCGGTTACAAACGAGGGAGCAACCACCAAAATACGTTTTTTGCCTTCTGAGAGCTTTTCGGCCAACAATTCATCGGTAAATGGTGTAAGCCAGTTTTTTGACAGGCGCGACTGAAACCCCAGCGAATAATCAGTGGCTGCTAGTTGTAATTTGTTTGCAATTAAGCGGGTTGTTTCATATACTGTTGCCCGGTAACAAAATGTTCCATGTGCCGGTAATGCTTTTGTGCACGAACAGTTTTCAACCCGAATACCCGGATGACATTTTTCCACCTGGCGGTTGGGTAATCCGTGGTACGAAAAAATAATATGATCGAATTGCTTCAGGTCGTGTTCCCGAATCCGCTCAACAAAAGCATCAATAAATTGTGGCTTGTTATAAAACTGGTCTACCTCAAATATTCGGGCTTTTATTCCCAGCTTTTTTATTTCGTTTTTGGCAGCAACAAGCGCTGTTTCGGTGGTAGACATAGCATGTTGTGGAAACAACGGAAGCAAAATAATTTTGCTAAACCCTTTGTTGTTAATTTGTTGAAGGGCAGCTTTATAGCCCGGAATTCCGTAGCGCATTCCCAGAAAAACTTCGTAATCGGTACCCAGTTCGTTTTGTAGTTTTTGGGTCAGTTCTTCAGAAATATATATCAGCGGCGAACCTTTTTTTGTCCATAAGCGCAGGTAAAGTTTGGTTGATTTTTTTACACGAAACGGAATAATAATCAGGTTTACCAGAATTTTTCGTAGCAGCCACGGGATATCAATTACCCGTTTGTCGTTTAAAAATTGCGTAAGGTATTTTTTTACGGCAGGAACAGTTGGCGAATCGGGGCTTCCAACGTTTATTAATAAAACAGCTGTTTTTTTATTCATGAGTAAGTGGTAAAAAAGTTGTTAGCAATAATTCTTCCTTGTTTAATTCTATCGGCCATTCCAATACCGTCGCGCATATTTCCGGCAAGCGTAAGTCCTTTAAATTCTGTCTCTAAATCAGAAATAGCCTGTAGTTTTTGTTCGCTTTCAAAACTGTACTGAGGTATGGCGTATTTGTACCTGAACAGTTCCAATAAATCTGGTTTAAACTGTTTAAGTCCCATCATTTCGCCAACTTCTTTTTTTACAATTTGCTCAATTTCTTGCTTGCTGTACTCAAAAAATTCGGGCTTTTTTACTCCTCCCAGAAACACTGAAAGCAAAGCCCCGTTTTTTGGTGCCCTGTTTTTTAAAAACGAGCCGGGCAGTAAAATGCCCAGCACATCGCGGTTTTCAGCCGAAGGTACAAGCCCGCCAAACGATTGTATGGGTATGCCTTCCCAGTTGTTAAAACCAAGAATCACCTGCGTAATTTTGGCGTAATTCATTTTTTCAATTGCTCCCAGTTTTGCTTTGGGTAAAAATGGAAATAAACTGCGTAATGCATGCGATCCCACCGTAGAAATAACATGTGTAAATGATTCTGAATTAACGGAAAAATGAAATTCGTTGCTTTGTTTTACCTCCAGGTTTTTACATGCAAGCCTGATGTTTTCGCTACCAATATTTTTTACCAGGGCGTTTATTAAATTTTCCAGTCCGTTTTCAACCGAAAAAACCTGTCGGTTGGCTTTGGTTGGTTTGCCGTTTTTTCGCTCGCGATGTTTTTGTATACCTCCGCGTATAAAGCTGCCATAGTTTTGCTCAAGTGCATACAATTTAGGCAAAGCAAAGCGGGTAACCAGCTGCTCGGGGTCTCCGGCATATACCCCCGACAGGAAAGGGTCGACAGCATTTCGCAGAAATGTTTTACCCATTCGCCGGCGAACCATATCGGCAACAGTCTCGTTCGGATTGTTTCCTTTTTTTCGCCAGGGTTCGCCCAGCATCCTTAATTTATCGTGCCAGCTAAATAGCGGTGTTGTTAGGCTTTTAAAGCCACCCATGTGCATTTCGTGCCATTTGTTGCCCAACCAAATCCAACGCGCTTTAGCAGCCTGGTTGGCGTATTCCAGGGTACAATCGGCAGCCAGGTCTTCAAACAGTTCGGCCGCCTCCTCCTGCGACATGGAGCCGGTATTGGGTCCCGATTCGTACACAAAACCATTTTTTTGGTGGGTTTTAATTACACCGCCGGCCCTGTTGTCTTTCTCGAAAACCTGCACCTGAAAACCAAATTTTTGAAGATAGTAAGCAGTGGTTAATCCGGTTAAACCTGCCCCAATAACAGCAATATTTAGTTCCTTTTTTTGCATGATTTTACAAGGCTTTAGAAAATTTCTGCGTAGCATTTCTCATATTCGGATCGAGGCTGGCAGCGATGTTCCGAACAAAGAACCTGCCTTTTTCGCTCACCGAAATGGATTCATTTGTAACGCTTAACAGTCCTTCGTTTACAAAATCCATGAGATGGGATTCGTTGTATGCAATACTTTGTTTGATGTGTTCAGTAGTTGTTTTTAGTACTTGTTCGGCTTCGTGCCACGAGAAGTAATAGTTACACATTACCTCGTTAATTACATGCCTGATAATTTTTTCGTCTGGATTAAGCCGATAACCCTTTTCAATGGTAAATTTTCCTTTGTTAATCTGGTCGACATACACGTTGGTATCTTTGGCATTTTGTGCATAGGCACTTTCCAGCTGGCTAATTCCGGTTGCTCCAAAGGCATACACCTGGCCGGTGGTTTCGCGGGTACAATAGCCCTGAAAATTACGGTGTAAGGTTTTGTTTTTAAAGGCCAGGTTAAGTTCGTCATCGGGGCGGGCAAAATGGTCGAGACCAATGGCATCGTAACCATTTTCAGTCAGTAAACGATATCCAACCTCAAACATGGCCAGCTTTTTTGTGGCCGATGGCAAACCCCGGGCATCCAATATTTTTTGTGCCTTTTTTACCCACGGAACATGGGCATACGAAAAAGTAACCAGGCGGTCGGGCGACAAGCTGATGGCCCTCTTAATGGTTTCTGCAAACGAGTCTTCATCCTGGAACGGAAGACCATAAATAAAATCGAAGTTTACACTGGTATTTTTGTGGCTGCGTATCAAGGCTACCAGTTCTTCTTCGGGAATAACCGAAGCATCGCGGTTTACATTGTATAAAACCTGCTGGTTAAAATCCTGAATACCCAGACTAAAGCGGTTGAATTTTAAGGCCACCAGCCGGTTGATGTAATCCTGGTTAAGCATGGCCGGGTGGCACTCCATGGCAATTTCCGGATTTGGAATATATTCGAAAAGCTCGTGAATCAGGTTCATAATATCCTCAATCATTGCAATAGGCAAGGAGTTTGGCGTGCCACCTCCCCAGTGCACCTGCGAAACTTTTCGCTTTGAATCGAGCAAAGCCCGCACCATTCGAATTTCCTTTTTTAGCGCATCAACATAAACCTGCATTTTGTTTTTATCGCGCGTGAGGTGCGTGTTACAGCCACAAAAATGACAGATTTTCGGACAAAAAGGAATATGGATATAAATGGAAATATTTTGCGGATTTTCCCGGTTCGACTCCTCCAGCACTTTCACATATTCTTCGGGGCTAAAATCAGCTGAAAAAAAGTTGGCCGGAGGATAACTTGTATACCGCGGAACCGGGGTGTTGTATTTTTCTATCAGGTTTTGTGGAATATTCATAGGTACTAATTTACAGCAGCTTGTTCGTTTTCTGTTTCAAAGCGCAGATAAAATGATTTTTTAAAAATAAACGGCAGTAGGGCAAGAATAAGTATTCCCAATCCTATTTCGATGGCAAACAGTCCACGATAGGTAATGGAATCAGCTACTTTTCCGCTAAGTATTGCCACAATCAGGCTGCTTAGGTGGGTAAGTACAATTTGTATGGTAAAGTCGGTTCCTTCGCGGCCTTTCCGAACCACCTGCATGCTCATGGTATACACAAATACCGACGACATGGCATAAGCGCCCCAAAGCAGGGCCACCCCAATGTATACGAGGTAAACGGCATGGTTGGTAAACGTTAAACCAAAAAAGTATGTGGCTACCAAAACATTTATTACTGGAAATATCCAAACGGCTTTTAAAATACCCTTTTTGCGTAAAAACATTCCTGCAGGAATGGTCATTGCCACACCGCAGGCTGTACCGAAAATACCTGAAATGACACCAATTTCTTTGATGTCGTAGCCAAGGTCAACAAAGTACGGTTTAATCATGGTTAAAATACCAATTATTCCGGAGTAAAATAGGAATAGCAGCAACAGGTGGCCGCCAATTTTTTTCTGCCTGAAAAAGTAAATAAATTCCAGTGGCGATACATTTTTTGACGAATGACCGGGCTCTTTGCCATTGCGGGCGTTGTACAAGGCCACCGGAATAAGCGCAAAAAGCACAAATAAACCCAGCGAGCGTAAAAGCCACAACCAGCCCCAGTAGTGGTAAATAATTAGCAAAACGCCGCTACCCATCATTGTTCCGATAAAACTACCGGCCGATTGCATGCTGTTGCCAAGGCTGCGTTCTTTTTTGTTTAGAATTAAAATGGCAAAAGCATCGGTGGCAATATCCTGTGTTGCCGAAGCCGTAAAAGCAATCACCATCAGAATAATTATGGTGGTAAAATCGGTTTGCAGGTTTAAATAGCCGATACACATAATTATCAGTGCATAAAACACCTCTGACGAAATAATCCAACGCCGGTACTGCCTTGTGTTTTTGCTGGTACGATCGACCAACGGTGCCCACAATAGTTTTAAAATCCAGGGGAGTTTAATGAGCTGAATGTAACCAATCGATTCGAGCGAGTAGTTTTCCATACGCATGATTACCGGAATTACGGTAGAGAAAAAACTCATGGGAATAGATTGTGCCAGGTAAAGGCTCAGCAGCGTGTAATATTTTTTTATTTCCTGGTGTTTCATTTTTTAAGAAAGTAAAAAGCAGGATTCATAGTTACAAGTCCTGCTTTTTGGTTTATGTTACAAGGTAATTTTTAGGTTTACCCCCATCGTTGCCGGTCTTCCCTTTTGAGCGTAAGAGTTTTGCAACGATGAAATTTCAAAATAATACGAGTTGTACGAGGTATCAAAAATATTTTTGCCCCAAATATCGAACTGGAATTTACCCGATGTAAATGAAAGTTTGGCATCCATTAAACCGTAATAATCCTGGTATACCGAGTTGTTTAAATCCCAGTAGTGTTTTCCAACACCCCGATACGAAAGATTGGCTACAATTTTATCCAGAAAGCTGTTTTTGAGCTCAACGGTTTTGTTCAAACTGGCATTTATTGTTGAGCGCGGAACGTAAGGAATAAAATTTTCGTTGTAGTTTGTTTCTTCGTCCACCACATAATCAGAAAAAGTAGCGTGTGTGTAACCGTATCCCAACGAAGCTTCCAGATTTTTTACCAAACGAGCCCTGGCAAATAATTCAACACCCTTGCTTACCGATTCGCCGGCGTTTGTTTTCATATTTCCACGGCCTCCCGGCACAGGCACATCAATTTGTTGTTCCTGCCAATCGATGTAAAACAAGGCAGCATCAAAATACAGGCGGTGGTTTAAAGTAGAAGATTTAAAGCCAAGTTCGTAGTTCCAGCTTTGCTCGGCATCATACGACCGGTTTTCTAACACTACTGCCGAGTTGGTATTGAAACCACCTGATTTATAGCCTTTTGATACGGTTGCATAGGTGTTTAATGATTTGTTGATTTCGTATTTCAATGCCAGTTTTGGTAATACTTCAGTAAATGTTTCGCTGTAATCTTCTTCCGAAACTGTGCTCATTGGCGATCCATTCACCGACATTAAAAACAGGTAATCCAGTTCGTCCTTTTCAACATCAAGCCTGATACCTGCTGTTAAGGTGAGGTTCTCAAACAGAAAATCGTTAAAGGTAGACTGGTGAAAAAGGGCATAGCCCGAAATGTCGAATTTACTGCGAATATCTTGTTTCATGTTGGCAGTAAAAATGTCGCCGGTTGTATGCTGATCCATGGTTTGGTAAAAACCATAAGCCCCAAATAACCAGTTGTATTTTTTTTCGCCAAGCGATTTAAATACCAGTTCCTGCGAAAGCATATTTTGAATGTCGCCTGTATTAAACAAGTAAATTTTTGCGGCAGTATAATCCTGGTCGGCAACCATTAAACCATCGTAGTACGAATAGCTTGTGGTTGACAGTATTTCATACTTCTCATTTCGGAATTTTGCCACTAATCCATTGGAAAACAAATCGCGTTCGTAACCATTCTCTTCGTTGATGCTAATATCGTTACTGGTGTTGGTTTCCTTATTGTAAACCGCATACGGAAAGCCAAACTGTTCGCTTTTTTCGTAGGATGTAATGTTTTCAAGGGTAAGTTTTTCGGTGGCTTGCCATACAAAACGAGCACGGCCACTTGCCGAGTACTGGTCGTCTGCCGGTTCGCCGTTATAGGCATTGGTAAAATAGCCGTCGTGTGCCATGTAATTCGCGCTTATTGAAAAACCAAGCTTGTTGTTGAGTTTGTTGTAGTGGTTTACATTTGCATTGTAGTAACCGTGGCTGCCGGCAGCAAGGTTAATGCTGGTTTCATCGGTGTATAAAGGCGATTTGCTGTACACGTTAATAATGCCCCCCATGGTATTTCTTCCGTAAAGCGTTCCTTGTGGGCCACGCAGTACTTCAATCCGGTCGATGTCGAAAAAGTCGAAACCAAAGGTTGTTTTTTCAAAAAAGGGAACATTGTCAACATAAAGTCCAACCGATGGTGTACCCAGACGCGAACCAATGCCCCGGATAAAAACAGGTGATTGTAATTTTGACCCGTAATCCATCATAAAAAAGTTGGGCACACGCGACGAAATATCAGCAATACTGGTAATTTCATCGTTTTCAATCATTCTTGCTGATATCAGCGAAATAGAAGCCGGCACATCTTTTACTCTCGGAACTTCTTTAACAGATTTAACAGTAATCTCGTCGATTAGCACATCGTTTGTTTGGGTGGTGTCGGTTATTACCCTGATATTCTGGGCGTTTGCGATGCCTGTGAAAAGGATTGGTAACACAAGCAGGTAAAAGAATCTCTTCATTTTTGTTTACAGTATGTAATGATGTTAACAAAAGGCACACAGCAATTTTGTTAACGATATTTGAATTTGAACAGGTCTCCTCTCTACGATAGAGAATGAGTTATGCTTTAGCAAATACTGAAGGGGAAGGAGGCGGCCTGCAAAACTGAGATTCAAGTGTAAATTCCTGGGCATAGTGATGGGGCGACTGATGGATTTTCCACTTTTGCTTAATGGTTAGATTGCTGAATTTTTTCAGATGCATCAAATCGATATCGGAAAAGCAGTAAAAAGCCGATGTAATAACACTATTGGCCTCAAACTGTTGAACATGGTATTCAATTTGAATTGATTTTTCGGATACCTGAAGTGTGCCTTCCTGTGTTCGTTCAATTCCAAAAAGCAAAAAATAGGCATAAAACGCAATAAAAGCCAGGTAGGGTAGGTGCGTTGTAAATATGCCGAATGTAAACATTTGTTTTAATTACTTTTTTACACCGGCAAAGATATAAATATATTTAAGGCCATGCCGCTCTGTTAATCTGTTTTAAAATATACCCGAAAAAACTACATTTGTGATTAAGCAACATTTGAACTATGAGATTGTTTGAAGCATTAATACTATTTTTTGTGATGACTGGATGTGTACCAAAACAAAAGGCAGACCTGATTATTAGCAATGCAACAGTTTATACCGTAGACGAGAAATTTAGTGTTGTAGAAGCCATGGCTGTTACTAACGGGAAAATTATTGCAACAGGAAGCTCCGAAGAGATTTTGAAAAATTATGAAACCGATAATTTAACCGATGCCGGGGGAAAATACATTTATCCCGGGTTTAACGATGCCCATTGCCATTTTAACGGATATGCTGTAAACCTGATGCAATATGCTGATTTAAGAGGAACCACCAGCCCCGATGAAATTTATGAACGTTTACAAACGCATTATAAAAAATACGGTGGCGATTGGATTTTGGGGCGCAGCTGGGACCAAAACGACTGGGAAAACAAGGCGTTTCCCGATAAAACCAAACTTGATGAGCTTTTTCCCGACATTCCGGTTTACCTTATTCGTGTTGACGGACATGCAGGGTGGTGCAATTCAAAAGCACTTGAAATTGCCGGAATTACCCCTGCTACCAAAGTTAATGGGGGCGAAATTTTGCTTAAAGATGGTGAACCATCAGGGGTGCTGATTGATAATGCCGAAAGCCTGGTGATGAGACATATTCCTGAAATTTCGGTGGAGCAACAGAAAAAAGGATTGCTTGAAGCACAAAAAAACTGCTTTGCTGTTGGGCTAACATCGGTTACCGATTGTGGCTTAAGCAAAAATACGGTGTTGTTAATGGATGAAATGCAACAGGCCGGGGCATTAAAAATGCGGGTAAATGCCATGCTAAATCCCAGCGACGAAAATTTTGAGTTTTTTGTAAAAAAAGGCAAAGCCTATAAAACCGAACGGTTATTGGTAAATACCATAAAAGTATATGCCGATGGGGCGCTGGGATCGAGGGGAGCACTGTTAATGGCCGATTATGCTGACGACCCAGGCAACCAGGGCTTGCAAATTGAAACAAAAGAATATTACGAACGGATTTGCCAATTGGCTTATGAAAATAATTTTGTTGTAGCCACACACGCCATTGGCGATGGCGCCAACCGTTTAATGTTAGATACTTACGGCAATTTTTTGAAAGGCAAAAACGACAGGCGTTGGCGGATTGAGCATTCACAGATTATTCATCCGGATGATTTTCAGAAGTTTGGAAAATACTCCATTGTCCCAAGCATTCAGGCAACACACTGCACCAGCGATATGCCCTGGGCCGAAGATCGACTCGGCCCCGAGCGGATTAAAGGAGCCTACGCCTATCAAACGCTGTTGCAGCAAAACGGGTGGCTACCCAACGGAACCGATTTTCCGGTGGAAAATATTGAGCCCTTGTACACTTTTTACTCATCCGTTTTTAGAACCGACCACAACAACTGGCCGGAAGGCGGTTGGCATAAACATGAAGGCTTAACACGCGAACAAGCGTTAAAATCAATGACTATCTGGGCTGCAAAATCCTCGTTTGAAGAACAACAAAAAGGAAGTATTGAAACAGGTAAATACGCTGATTTTATTATGCTGGATACCGATTTAATGAAAGCAAATTCACAGGAAGTACTGAACGCTAAAGTAATTGGAACCTGGAGTGCCGGCGAAAAAGTGTTTGGTTTATAGTTTTTCTACTAAATATCCTTGCAGCTGTTAAGCCCTTTGTTAAATCTTGTTATTGAATATAAACAGGCTTTTTCGGGTAAATTATTTGTCGTTTCAAAGGTGTTCGCTTTGTTTTCTAGTTAACGGTTAAAACCTCCGAATTGTATTCGGAGCAGGCTCTGCAATTCCATTGCAGCTACTTTTAGTTTCTATAAATTTCTATTTTAGTTAATGTTGATTTGAGTACAAAGATTTGAGTATTGAAAAAACCTATCGTGTTTTTTCTTCTCTCTCTACTCCCAGCTTTATACTCATATTCTTCTCTTCACTAGGTTGAATTTCATTCATTCCTAAACCTATGTACTTCCAGTGCATAGTGGTTTAGTTGGAGTTTTTGCCTTTGTGTTAAGTTTCTCTTTTTGTTAACACTTTTTTAGTAACCGCTTTTTGATTAACAACACCTCATTAATTGTTGCCTGGATTATAAAATCGTACATTTTAATAATATATATTGATAATGAATATATTTATATATTAAGAAAAAATAAAAGTATATATTTGTAGTTAAAAAATGTAATAATTTTAAAATCAGAGCTTAAACTATTAATTAATTCTTTTGATCAGCGTTTAAAAGCTTATAGTTTCATAAATTCAAGAGAACTTGTAGAGGAATTGCAGGCTGAAAAAAGTGAGTTAATTCTACTTACGGGATTAAAACGTACAGGAAAAACAAGCGTGCTTTTTCAGTATGCCAACAAGTTTGAAAATGATGTATTGTACCTTAATTTTGAGCACCCCGGCTTATACGAGTTCGACCGAAATGATTTTTTTAAGCTTGATGAAATAATTGAGCAAAAAAATGTGAAGATTCTACTTTTTGACTGTATAACTGCCATTAAAGGTTGGTCGTTCTACATCAAACAAAAAATGGATGAAGGCTTTAAAATTGTGCTAACTACATCAAATACACAAGTTTTAAATTTAGAAGAAGGGGCCGGGTTAACCGGACGATACATTCGCCGGGAGCTAATGCCGTTATCTTTTACCGAATATTGCAATTTTTATACTGAAGAAAAGAATGAAAACACCACTGTAAAATACATTGAAGATGGCGGCTATCCGGAAAAATGCAAGCAGAATGATGAGTATTTAAGCCAATTGTTTGATGATATTGTTGTACGCGAGATTGGCATAAACAGAGGGGTACGAGATTTAAAGTCGCTTAAACGGCTAAGTTTGTATTTGCTGCGAAATGTGGGCGAATTGATTACCGCCAACCAGTTAAAAGGTAAACTGGGTATTAAAACCACAACAACAGTAGTTGATTATTTAAACTACCTGGAGGCCGGATTTTTAATGCATTATGTGCCAAAATTTAGCTACTCCTTGCGGAAGCAGGCCATAAATCCACGAAAAGTATACATTGCCGATACCGGTTTTGTAAGTGCAGCAATTTTTTCCGTAGCAGATAAGTTGGATCAATTACTTGAAAACCTGGTTTATTTGCATTTAAAACGACAAAATAACGAAGTATATTATTTCGCAGAGGAGGGCAATACTTGCGATTTTATTGCTTTTGGGAAGGACAAACCTCAGGAGGCTATACAGGTTTGTGCCCATTTGGAACAAGATAAGCTGGAGCAGGAAGTAAAAGGATTGACTGAAGCGATGGATTATTTTGAATTTCAGGAAGGTACGGTGGTTACGCTTAATCAAACTGATACTTTTATCAGAGACAATAAAACCATTCAGGTAATACCGTTTCATCAATTTGCAGGCTAAAAATATCGTCTAACCTGATTACAAAATTTTTGGTATTCCAGGCCATAGTGTTGCCGCATAAATCGTTCTTCTTTTAATATAAACAGGTGCACAACAACAAGCGTTAGCACGGCAACTGCAATAAAAAATGCAGATGGAAACAGCAGGCAATTTCCTATAAACAGTAGGTTGATTGAAAGAAAGAAAGGATTGCGTGATTTCGAAAAAATGCCGGTGGTAACTAATTTCCCCAAATTATTAGGCTGAAGGCCAAAACGCAAAGAATGCCTGAATGCGAGAAGACTAAAGAACAAAATAACATTAGCAACAAGAATGAACACTGCGCCAAAATAATGCAGAGCAGCAGGTATTGCAAGTAACTGATGCATGAAACCCGGTAGAATAGAAAAGGATAGTAAACTAGCGTGAAAAAGTCCTTCCGAAAAATACAAGAGAAAAAAAATGGCAATGGCACCTGTGGTTAAAACAGATTTCAGGCTTTTGTTTTTTGTACTTAAGATTACACCTTTACGTTTCAACCAAACTATCCGAATGGTTAGTTGTAAACAAAAAAGGAGAAATCCGGTGAACCATAAAACGCCAAAAAATTTCATAAAATAAAAATACCTTAAGCTACAATTAATGCAAAAAAATCCCCGGTATTTTTACCGGGGAAACTATTTATTTTGTTTGTCTTTAAATATTCGGGAAAGAGATACCTATCATTAGCGGATAGCCTTCGGGGCCTTTGCTGTCTTTAAATAACGGTGTCATGCTGTAATTGGCAAAAACACAGAAATCGCCAAATCCAATTCGTCCGGTTAATTCGTATTTCCATTGGTTGATGTGGTTACCGCTTTTCGATTTTTCTTTACCCCCTTTGTAGTATTTATATTTGGTGTGCGAACCCAGGTACAAACTACCAATTACGCCACCGGCAAGGTATAAACGCGAACTGCCCATACGAAGCGGGGTTTTTACCTCGAGCATTAAGGGGGCAGTAATGTAGTTTACATGAAGTTTTGATTTTTTTATGCCACGGCCTTCGCTGTCGTTAGGCAGGTAACGCGGTACCATAATGCCATAACCATCCTGTTTTTCAACGGTTACGGGGTCGTTAAAGGCATAGTCGTTAAAGCTAAAGCCAAGCCCGGTAACCACGCCAAAAGTTTTGCGCTCGTTGGTAAAGGCATATTCCATAATATTTAAATTCCAGGTTAAGGATTTACCCGGGTTCAGGTCGAGAAAATCACCGTAATCATCAAATTCTCCGTTATAAATTGAATAATCGGTTTTTGTCATAATGTTTACGCCTACTTCCAGGCCGGCCCAGTGCGGATTAAACCGGCCTGACCATTTCTGGCGATTGACATCTTTTTCAACCTTAACATAGGTTCCGGTGTTGCCCTCAATTACTTTAAAGGTTCGTCGCCCTACGCGAATATGTGTTGTATCGCCCCAGTCGTCGGTAATAACTTCAACGCCTTCGCCAACGGCAACCTGTACTTTATCGTCGTCTTCAATAACTGTTACAACGTTTTTTTTCAGAACTTTTACTTCGGTGGTATCGGTTTGCGCGATAAGATTTGTGGTGAGTGCGCAGCATAAAATCAGAATTACTAAATGTTTCATTGTTGTTTGTTTAAATGTTTCTGCAGCTATGACGGTGTGCCTTTGCAAAAAGTTACAGCGGTAATAAATTATTGGGAATTTACTTTTTTATTCGGAATTGAAAAGGCAAGCAGGCGCGATTCGTAGGTGTAATTCACAACTTTTCCGTTATCGTTCGTTTCGTATTCAAAGCGGTCGTCAGAGATGCTTGAAATAAGATTAAGACCTGCTTTTGAAATATTTCCTAAGTTGAATTTATTTTTTACCCGATCGGCCAGAAGCCATTCATCATTGGGGTTTTCAGTTGGGTAGGAGAGGTACATGGTTGCCAGCGTGGCTTCGGGTTTATTTGTTGAAACAGAAGCATTAATGGTGTTTAGTTTGTTGGGCACAAACAGTGTTGCCCGAATGGCCAGAAGTTCTGAATCACCTGCCTGTGTTTCTTTTCTTTCAATTACTGGTTTTTGCACAGGTTTTATGTAGCCAATTTTTTCAACTTGTTTGGCTGCCATTGTCTGAGTAGTGTGCGCAATGGCACTTTGCTTTTCAGTACCCGGTGCTGTTTCTGTTGGGTGATTTCCTTTTTCAACGGGCTGTTTTTCAATTACTGCAACTTGTTTTTTTGCTACAATTTCAGGTTTTTCGTTGCGTTTTTGCAGGTTAAAAAGTGCCAGTGCTAAAATAAGCACGGCAGCAACACGGCCAGCCCATAGTAAAACTATCCTACCCGGAGCTTTTTTATACAAACGTTTTTTCGGAGTAAAAACAACACTATCATCAGCTATTAACTTGGTTTTTCGGAAGGCTGCGGCTTGCTGTTTCTTCTCGGGATGAGTGGCCAGATAGTTTTCAAAGGCTTTCTTTTCGCTTTCTGAAATATCATTCTCCAGCAAAGCTATGGCAGCATTGTCAAATGTTTCTGCGGCATCAAATTTATTTTTATAAAGTGCTGTTTTCTGCTTAAAAGATACGTTTTCAGTAGCAATTGAAATGGGCTCGTAAAGTTCCAGTTCTTTTTTCAGTTCCGGATGCTGTTTTAGGAATTCAAGAAAGCTGTCAATCATACCTTTATCGAGATTGCCCTCCAGGTAATCAATAAAATAAGCTTCGTAATTTGTTTTGTTAATCTCCTTCATCATCCACCTCCTTTAGGCTACAGCTTCAATGCTACCAATGTATTTTTTCAGAAAAATACGCGCCCTGTAAATGTATACTTTCACCTGCGATTCGCTCAAATTGGTAAGCTCGCCAATTTCCTTGTAATTGTATCCCTCGTAATCGCGCAGCAACACAACCATCCGTTGTATTTCGGGTAGTTTGTTTAGTGCTTCGTTTAAAATTTCTTTTAAATCGGTATAATTGTTTTCATAGCCTTCTTCCTGCAAACTCATGTCATCAGCCAACGACGATCGTTTTTCCTTGCGTATGCGGTCAATCATGGTGTGGTAAGCGGTAGTAAACAGGTACGATTTTGCTTTGGCACCATCTACATTTTTGTGGTTTTTCCACAGTTTTTCATAACTATCCTGAACAATGTCTTCTGCCATGTGCACATCTTTACAGCTTTTTAGCACAAAGCGATACAATCGGTCGGCGTAATTATCTACAGCAAGGTTATATTCGTTTATCGTCATTTGTTTCTGAACCTCGTTCGTATGATACGACGGATAAGTTTTGGGATAGTTACAGCAGAAATAAAAAAAGCTCCGAATTTTTTCGAAGCTTTCATTTATCTGAATATTATTTTGATTATTCAATAATCTCTACCCAGCCATGAGTATCGGGTTCGTCGCCGTACTGAATGGCTCGCAGCTTGTTGTACAATTTTGTCGACCACTGGCCGGCTTCCTGCTGGTCGCCGTATTTAAACCATTTGTCGTTATCAGCATCATACACTCCCTTAATGGGTGAAATTACAGCAGCTGTACCGCAGGCGCCTACTTCCTCAAATTCAGCCAGTTCTTCGTATGGTACTTTGCGACGTTCAACTTTTAAACCCATATCTTCGGCTAAAACAATCAGGCTTTTATTGGTAATCGATGGTAAAATCGAGGCCGATTCCGGAGTAATATAGGTGTTGTTTTTTATGCCGAAAAAGTTAGCCGGTCCGCATTCGTCAATGTATTTTTTTTCTTTACTATCGAGGTAAAGAACGGCAGAGAAACCATTTTTCTTGGCTTTTTTTCCTTCTTTCATGCTGGCTGCGTAATTTCCGCCCACTTTGTATTTTCCGGTTCCTTGTGGTGCTGCGCGGTCGAACTCGCGGTAAATAACCAGGTTGGTTGGTTTAAAACCTTCCGGGAAATATGGGCCAACGGGCATAACAAATACCATAAACAGGTACTCTTCGGCAGGAGCAACACCAATTTGAGGCCCGGTACCAATTAACAACGGACGTATGTAAAGCGCAGCTCCCGATTCGTATGGCGGAATAAAACGTTCATTCATTTTAACAGCCATGCGCACCGCTTCCTGAAATTTTTCAACCGGCGGTTGCTGCATCAGAATACCATCGGCAGAGTCCTGCATACGTTTGGCATTATCTTCCATTCGAAATACTCTTACTTTGCCATCTTTACCTTTAAATGCTTTTAGCCCTTCAAAAGCTTCTTGTCCGTAGTGTAATGCCGTTGCCGACATGTGAATATTAATGACATTCGATGAGCTTACTTCCAGTTCTCCCCACTTGCCGTTGCGGTAATAGCAACGTACGTTATAGTCTGTGTCGCGGTATCCAAACCCCAGGTTTTTCCAATCGAGATTTTCCATTTCTTGCTTTTATATTTTGGTTTTTAAAGCTCGAAAAGCTGCTGTCTGCCTTTCAAAAAGCAAAATAAGGAAATTTTCTGGTTTAGGAACACGATATTCGTCAATGAAAAACACTATGCTTAAATGTTTTATAACTGCTTAATATTTGAGAATAGTAAGATTTTGAAATGAAGTGCTTTGGATTTTTACGAGTTTATTAAGTAAAGAAGCCGTAAAGTTTAAGATTGAAGTTTTTCGTTGTTTTTATGCCGATCCTGGTCGCGGTGCGTTTTTTTTTCGATATTTTTTATAAACGCCTCATTAAGGTCAACACCGGTTTGGTTGGCTAAACAAACCAATACCCATAGCACATCGGCCATTTCATCAGCAAGCTGATATTCTTCGTCTGATTTTTTAAACGACTGGTCGCCAAATTTTCGTGCCATTATCCGCGCCAGTTCGCCAACCTCTTCAGTTAAAATAGCCATGTTGGTTAATTCGCTAAAATAGCGCACACCAATTGTTTTTATCCACTCATCAACCTGTTTCTGTATTTCGGGTAAGCTAAGCTCGTTTGTCATTTGGTATTTATTGGTTGTACTTTATTACGGCAACTTTGTTGTGCCGGTTTTTAAAATTCTTTTTGTTTCGAGTCGATGACAATGGTAACCGGTCCATCGTTTATTAAGGCTACTTGCATCATTGCGCCAAATTTTCCGGTGCCCACTTTTTTACCAAGCGCATTTTCAATTGCGGCAACAAATTTTTCGTACATCGGTACTGAAAAATCAGGTTTGGCAGCACGAATGTATGAAGGGCGGTTTCCCTTTTTGGTAGAGGCCTGAAGCGTAAACTGGCTAACTACAATTACTTCGCCGTTTACATCTTTTACCGAGCTGTTCATTACCCCGTTTTCATCATCAAAAATGCGTAGCTGGGTGGCTTTTTTTACCAGGTAATCAATGTCATCAGCATTATCTTCATTTTCAATTCCGACCAAAATCAGTAAGCCGTATTTTATTGCAGCTATTTTTTCTTTTTCAACCGTAACTGATGCTTCCTTAACTTTTTGAATAACTATGCGCATACTTAGATACTTTCTATGACGAATATAAAAAAATGAAAATAATTTTCAACATATAGTGCCGGTTATTGTTTAGCTTTGTAAAACAAAAGTTAAACAGAACAGGAAATGAAGAGATTAATAATACTATTACTAATATTAAAACTGTCATCGGTTCTTGTAGCACAAAATGCCTCGTTAACCGGTAAGGTGGTTGACGCGGTAAGCAACGAACCTTTGCCCTTTGTAAACATTTTGGTTTCGGGCACAAATAATGGTACGGTAAGCGATGAGAACGGTCATTTTGAGTTTCGGAATTTAACCCCGGGATTTATTCGTATTGAAGCCAGTTTTGTGGGCTACAAAAAAGCCATTTCGGCCGAAGTGGAGGTAAACAATGCCAGTACACATTTTATCGAAATTTTAATGGATAAATCAGTGTCGGAGCTGGATGAGGTAACGGTTAAAGCTTCGCCTTTCAGAAAAACAGTGGAAAGTCCGGTATCGTTGCGAACAATTGGCATTGGCGAAATTGAAAAAAGCCCCGGCGCTAATCGTGATATCTCAAAAGTTATTCAGTCGTTTCCCGGTGTACAATCTACTCCGGCCTATCGAAATGACATTATTATCCGTGGTGGTGGCCCGTCGGAAAGTCGGTTTTACCTTGATGGGGTTGAAGTTCCTTTCATCAACCATTTTGCCACCCAGGGGGCATCCGGAGGGCCGGTGGGTATACTTAATGCCGATTTTATTCGCGAAGTAAATTATTATTCCGGTGCTTTTCCGGCCAACCGCGGAAACGCTTTGAGTGGCGTGATGGAGTTTAACCAGATTGATGGGAACGAAGACAAAATTAATTTTCGCGGAACCCTGGGTGCCTCTGAAATTGCTGCAACACTGGACGGACCAATTGGCGAAAAAACAAATTTTGTTTTTTCGGTGCGGCAATCCTACCTGCAATTTTTATTTAGTGCACTTGAGCTGCCCTTTTTACCCACCTTTACCGATATGCAATTTAAGTTGCGTACCCGTTTTGATAAAAGAAATGAGTTAACCATTATTGGTTTGGGGGCCAATGATTTGTTTGAACTCAACGAAGACATTGAGAACCCGGACGATGAGCAAAAATACATTCTGAGCCAGATTCCGGTAAACGAACAGTGGACTTACACCCTGGGAGCAGTGTATAAACATTACCGCGATAATAGCTACCAAACATTTGTGGTAAGTCGTAGCCATTTAAACAATGGAGCCTACAAATACCTTGAAAACGACGAAAGTTCGGAGGAGAACAAAATTCTGGATTACAATTCGGAAGAGGTGGAAAACAAATTGCGTTTCGAAAATACCTCGCGCATGGATGGTTTTAAGCTTAATTTTGGTGCCAACCTCGATTTTGTTACTTATACCAACAACACGCAAACACGGCGTTTTTTGGGCGGTCAGCCGGTGGATATCAGCTACAACACCGATTTAAACCTGGTAAAATACGGGCTGTTTGCGCAACTTAGCAGGTCTGTTTTTAACGAGCGTCTGGCGCTGTCGATTGGTGTTCGTGCCGATGCCAATAACTACTCATCAAGCATGAATAATTTGCTCGACCAGTTTTCGCCCCGATTTTCTGCCGCCTACAGCCTTACCGATAAGTGGAGCCTTAATTTTAATACCGGGCGCTACTACCAGTTGCCGGCCTACACTTCGCTTGGATACAAGGAAAACGACGAATTGGTAAATAAATCAAATAATTTGAAATACATCGCTGTTAACCACTTAATTGGTGGGATAGAATTCAGGCCTCAATCGGCTGTACTGTTCTCGGCCGAGGCTTTTTGGAAGGGATATTCCGATTATCCGTTTTCTGTTAACGATCAGATTAGTTTAGCCAATAAAGGAGCTGATTTTGGTGTGGTGGGCGATGAAGAAGTGCTTTCAATTTCGGAAGGAAGGGCTTATGGTGCCGAGTTTCAAACCCGAATAAACGCTACAAAAGGATTTAATTTTAACCTCTCGTATACGCTGGTGCGTAGTGAGTTTAAAGATGCCAGCGATACCTATATTCCTTCAAGCTGGGACTCGGAACACCTGATTACTTTAACCACCACAAAAGATTTGAAGCGCAACTGGCGTATTGGAGCGCGCTGGCGATTTGTGGGAGGACTACCATATACGCCGTGGGATCTGGAAAAATCGGCCTTGGTTGAAGCCTGGGACTTGCAAGGCGGCCCGTATTATGATTACAGCCAGTTAAATGCCAAAAGGTTTGATCCCTTTCATCAATTGGATTTACGCGTGGATAAATCGTATTACCTCAACAAAATTACCGCTAAGTTTTATCTCGATATTCAAAACCTGTACAATTTTCAGGCACAGGAAAACGATATTATTGTGAGAGCTGAAGACGCCAATGGAAATTTTATTACCGTTGATAACGGAACACGCTACGTTCTTAACCAAATCGAGAGTAAATCAGGAACAGTATTGCCAACCATCGGAATAATTATTGAATTCTAAGCTTTTAATTTTGCGTTTTATCACTTTGTAAACTCGGTGTAAACAGAATAGAACATATCAGAACTCCAAACAGGTTTTTGTTGCTTCCTAAAAAAAGAGTTGCTAATTTTAACGGCAACAAATTTTTAGATTAAATCAACTAAAACGTAATAAATCATGATGAATCGAAAACTTCGAATGGGAATGGTTGGTGGAGGAACCGATGCATTTATTGGAGCAATTCACCGCCTGGCAGCTTTAATGGATAACCAGATTGAACTGGTTTGTGGCTGCTTCAGCGTAAATCCCGAAATTTCAAAAGAATCGGGTAAACAATATTTTTTGCCTGAAAACCGCGTTTACGAAAGCTACGACGAGATGTTTGAAAAAGAAGCACAACTTCCGGAAGGTGAACGAATGGATTTTGTATCGATCGTTACACCAAATTTTGTGCATTTCGATCCGGCTATGAAAGCTTTGGACAAGGGGTTTAATGTAGTGCTCGACAAACCCATTACTTTTACCCTCGATGAAGCTTTGCGGCTAAAAGAAAAGCTGGATGAAACCGGTTTAACTTTTGCCTTAACACATACTTACTCAGGATATCCGGCGGTTAAACAAGCCAAACAAATGGTTACCGAAGGCCGTTTTGGAAAAATCAGAAAGATATTTGTGGAATATCCGCAAGGCTGGCTGTCATCAAAACTGGAAGATACCGGTAATGCACAGGCCAGCTGGCGTACCGATCCAAAACGTTCGGGTAAAGCCGGCTGTATGGGCGATATTGGTACACACGCCCATCATTTGGCCGAATACATTACCGGCCTAAAAGTAACCGAGCTTTGTGCCGATTTAAATGTGTTTGTTCCCAACCGTTTGCTTGACGACGATGGCGCGGCTTTCCTTCGTTTTGATAACGGAGCACAGGGCGTTTTAATGGCTACCCAAATTGCTGCCGGCGAAGAAAACGGAGTGAAAATTCGTGCCTATGGCGAAAAAGGTGGTTTTGAGTGGTTGCAACACGAGCCTAACACTTTACTGTTAAAATGGGTAGACCAACCCATGCAGGTTATGCGCGTTGGAACAAGTATGGATACAGCTATTGCTGCGCACAACACGCGTACGCCGGGTGGACACCCCGAGGGCTACCTTGAGGCATTTGCCAATATTTACCGGAATTTTGCACTTACCGTTCGGGCCAAGGCAAATGGTGATGAACTTACAGCCGAAATGCTCGATTTTCCGGGTGTTGAAGATGGTATCCGCGGTATGCAGTTTATTGATACTGTAGTTAGCGCCGGCTATAACGACGAGGTAAAGTGGGTGAAATTTGGCGAGATGATCGATTAAAAAGTTTGAAGTGGCGAGCCCGAAGCAAAAGGCTCTGCTTTGAACAATAAACTTTAAATTCAAAAACTTTTAAATATGGCTAGACCAGTAACACTTTTTACCGGACAATGGGCCGACCTACCCATTGAAACCATCTGCCAAAAGGCAAAAGATTTTGGCTACGATGGCGTTGAGCTTTGTACCTGGGGCAACCACATGGAAATTGCAAAAGCCGACCAGGCTTACTGCGATGACAGAAAAGCATTACTCGATAAATACGGGCTGCAATTGTTTTCCATTTCTACCCACCTGGACGGACAGTGTGTTTGCGACCCTATCGATCAGCGACACAAAAGCATTGCCAGCCCTCATGTCTGGGGCGACGGCGATCCGGAAGGGGTACGCCAGCGCGCTGCTGAAGAGATGGTAAAAACCGCTGAAGCTGCCAAGCGTTTAGGCTTAAGCGTGGTAAACGGATTTACAGGAAGCCCCATTTGGCATCTTCTGTATTCTTTTCCACCAGTACCACCCGAAATGATTGAAGAAGGTTATGCTGATTTTGCCCGTCGCTGGAAACCTATTTTAGATGAGTATCAGAGTTTGGGGGTAAAATTTGCGCTTGAAGTGCATCCAACCGAGATTGCTTTTGATATTCATTCGGCACACAAAGCTCTGCAGGCCCTGGATAACCATCCTGCTTTCGGGTTTAATTACGATCCCAGTCACTTTGGCTACCAGCATGTAGATTATGTGCGGTTTATTTATGAATTTGCCGATCGTATTTTTCATGTGCACATGAAAGATGCTTATTGGAGCGATGTACCAACAGCTGTTGGTGTTTTTGGCGGACACATGGATTTTGGTGACAACCGTCGTTACTGGAATTTCCGGAGCCTGGGTCGTGGAAAAATTAACTTCGAAAACATTATTCGTGCGCTAAACGATATTGGCTATAACGGACCGCTTTCTGTTGAATGGGAAGACAGTGGCATGGATCGGGAAGCCGGTGCAACTGAAGCCTGTGCCTTTGTAAAAAAGGTTGACTTTGCGCCTTCGAATGTGGCTTTTGATGATGCAATGCAAAAAGATTAACAACACCACAATAACAAGCCGGAAGTTAACAGTACTTCCGGCTTTGTATTTTTTATACCCATGGCATTAAACTATAAAAAAACGTTTGAGCAGGATGTTTTTGCAAAAAATAACGGAATAGAGCTGGTAGAAGCTGCTCCCGGTTATGCTCAAGCACAAATGGAAGTTAGCAGTACCCATTACAATTCGGTGGGCATTGTACATGGTGGTGCCTTATTTACCCTTGCCGATTTTGCCTTTGCTGTTGCTTCTAATTCGCATGGAAGGGTGGCCCTGGCAATTGATGCCGAGATATCGTTTTTTAAAGCCACCACAAAAGGCACATTAACAGCCACAGCCACAGAAATAGCGCTAAACGGTAAACTTGGAACTTATTTGGTTGAAATTACTAACGAGGCAAAGGAACCCATTGCTCATTTTAAGGGTACGGTTTACCGTAAAAAAGACCAGGTTTTATTTGAAGAGAGTTAATCTGAAAAAGAAAAACCAGGGTTAAAAAGGAATACTAAAAATTATTCTACAACTTTAAGGTCGATTTTGTTAACGAAGTTTTTCGAAGCAACAATCAGCTTAAAATTATTTTCTTATACCAACTAAATTGTAATGACAAATAGAAGAAATTTCATTAAAACATCAGCTATGGCAACCGCCGGTGTAGGTTTGGCAACCAGTATGCCATTAGCAATGGAATCATGCTCTGGTGCAAACGACAAACTGGTTTGTGGGGTAATCGGAGCAAAAGGAATGGGCTTTAGTGATTTAAAAGCTTTTTTAAACCAGAAGAATACCGAGTGCGCAGCTATTTGCGATGTGGACGAAAACATTTTAAACAAACGTATTGCCGACGTAGAAAAAATTCAGGGAACCAAACCAAAGGGTTTTAAAGATTTCAGGAAACTGCTTGAAGAGCCCGGTATTGACGTAATAATTATTGGTACCCCCGACCATTGGCATTGTTTACCATTTGTTTATGCGGCGCAGGAAGGTAAGCATGTTTACTGCGAAAAACCGCTGGCCAACTACATTGAAGAGATTAATATTATGGAGCGTGCCTGGCAACGTTACGGTACCATAGCACAGGTGGGGCAGTGGCAGCGCAGCGATAAGCACTGGAAAGATGCTGTTGACTTTGTGTACTCCGGAGCTCTCGGAAAAATTCGTACCGTTCGTTGCTGGTCGTATCAGGGATGGATGAAATCGATTCCGGTTATGCCCGACTCTGCTGTACCCGAAGGAGTGGATTACGATATGTGGCTGGGGCCGGCAAAAGCAAGGCCTTTCAACCCTAACCGTTTCCATTTTAACTTCAGGTGGTTTTGGGATTATGCCGGCGGTTTAATGACCGATTGGGGCGTACACATTATCGATTATGGTCTATATGGAATGAAAGCAAAAGCACCAAAATCAGTAATGGCAATGGGTGGTAAATTTGCCTACCCCGACGATGCCTGCGAAACACCCGACAGTATGCAGGCCTTGTACGAATTTGACGATTATACCTTGCTTTGGGATCATGGTCTGGGAATTGACGGCGGTTACTACGGACGCAGTCACGGCGTGGGTTTTGTTGGCAACAACGGCACGCTGGTGGTTGACCGCCAGGGGTGGGAAGTAATACCCGAAGGTGGAAAAAATCCGAAAATGGAACGTGTGGAGTTGAAAAAAGGAGATGGACAGGGATTAAACAACCACATGGCCGATTTTATTAAGTGTATTAAAAAAGACGACCAGAATACCAATTGTAATGTGGGTATTGCAGCCAATACGGCAAGAGTAGCTCATCTGGGAAATATGGCATTAAAAACCGGGCAACGCTTGTATTGGGATGCCGAAAACAGCCGCTTTATTGATAACGATGCAGCGAACGCCTTACTGGTTCCTACCTACCGGGCACCCTGGGAATTACCAAAAGTATAAATAGACATCTTTATATAATTGAAGAAGCAGGCTCATTTCGGGTCTGCTTTTTTTACCCAATCATTTGTATGGTAACTGGCGGTATACCTATCTTTGAAAAAAACAGAACAAAATGGAATTCAGCAAGCAATTTGAATTGATAAATACCATTCCCAAGGCCGAGCTTCATGTACACATTGAAGGGACTTTTGAGCCAGAACTGATGTTTTCAATTGCCGAAAGAAATGCTATTCGTTTAAAATACAATTCGGTTGAAGATCTGCGGGCAGCCTATAATTTTAATAACCTGCAGGAATTTCTGGATATTTATTATGCCGGAGCATTTGTGCTTTTACACGAGCAGGATTTTTACGACCTTACCATGGCTTACCTGAAAAAGTGCCACGAGGAAAAAGTGGTACATACCGAAATCTTTTTCGACCCGCAAACACATACCGACCGCGGTGTTCCGTTGGAGCTGATTGTTAACGGTATACTGCAGGCCTGTATCGATGCACGTAACCAGTGGGGAATAAGCTACCGACTTATTCCAAATTTTTTACGCCACCTGAGTGAAGAGGAAGCCATTAAAACCTTTAATGAAGCATTAAAATTTGGTGAGCTTTTTACCGCTTTCGGACTCGACTCGAGTGAGGTGGGCCACCCTCCTGTAAAGTTTAAAAAAGTGTTTGATATGGTACGTGCCGAAGGCTTTAAAACCGTTGCTCATGCCGGAGAAGAAGGACCGGCCCAAAATGTGTGGGATGCCATGCAGTTATTACAGGTTTCGCGTATCGACCATGGGGTACGCTCGATTGACGACCCCAAATTGCTTGAAGAACTGGCCAGGAAAAAAATGCCGCTTACCGTTTGCCCACTATCCAACCTGAAGTTAAAAGTGGTAGACGATATGGCCGAGCATCCGCTAAAACAACTGCTCGATAACAACATTGTGGCTACCGTAAATTCCGACGATCCGGCCTATTTTGGCGGGTATTTAAATGCCAACTTTCAGGCAGTTACCACAGCCCTGAACTTGAGTTGTGATGACATTATTACGCTGGCAGCCAACTCGTTTAAGGCAAGTTTTCTTCCGGAAGAAAAAATACAACTTTGGTTAAATAAAATATCTCATCTAAAATTCTAAACCAATAATAAGGAAGTCACCAAAACATTTTGTTTAACTAATTTGTTGTTTAAATTAAACAAAACGAAATGTTTAAACAAAAATTGATTTCAAAACGCTGGCTGCTTTCTGCTTTTCTTATTAGCCTGCTAACAAGCGGGTTATTTTCGGGTTGTGCAGGGCAAAAGCAAACAGTTGATAAGTCGGTGGTTGATAAGCTTGACCTTGCTAAATACCTGGGTACCTGGTACGAAATAGCCCGTTTCGATCATCGTTTTGAACGTGGCCTGGTGGGTGTAACTGCTAATTATGCCATACGTCCTGATGGAAAAATAAAGGTGGTAAACAGCGGATATAAACAGGCACTTGATGGTGAATACACAGAAGCCATAGGAAAAGCTAAAATTCCGGATCCGGCAAATGAACCGGCTAAGTTAAAGGTCTCCTTTTTCTGGATATTTTACGCCGATTACTATGTGCTGGAGCTGGATGACGATTATGAATGGGCAGTAATTGGCAGTAGTTCCGATAAATACCTTTGGATATTAAGTCGATCGCCTCAGCTTGAGGAAGCAGTTTACAACGAACTTCTTCAGCGGATTGAGCAGCGGGGATACGACACTTCGAAACTGATAGAAGTGGAACAAAAAAATACAGCATCATGAATGTAAAAACAGTACTATTCAGTTATTTGCTTACCCTTGTTGCATTTTTAGCCATCGATTTGCTGTGGCTGGGTATTGTGGCCAAAAATCTTTACCACAAATACCTTGGCAGTTTTTTAAGCGAACAGGTAAACTGGACAGCTGCCATTATTTTTTACCTGCTTTTTGTAGCCGGTATTCTCATTTTTGCGGTGGTTCCGGCACTAAACAAACAATCTGTTCAGCATGCCCTGATAATGGGGGCACTGTTTGGGTTTTTTACCTATGCCACTTACGATCTTACCAACCTGGCAACCCTTAAAGGATGGCCTTTGCCTATTGTTATTATTGATATTACCTGGGGCACTGTGCTTTCGGCATCGGTAGCTTTTTGCGGATATTACTTAAGCCGGTGGATTAGCTGATAAACGAACTGGAGGAATAAACATGATGACTTTTTTTGCAAATGCAGCGCTTATTATTCTGGCTTTTGTTAGCCTGTTGTGGCTCATCAGCATCTTTCTGGTAAATGTTAGTATTATCGATATTTTTTGGGGCTTTGCTTATGTGCTGGTCAACTCCTCTTATTTTTTTCAGCTAAGCGAATGGCATCTGCGTAACATTGTTTTGCTGGTATTGGTAAGCTTGTGGGGCATTCGGCTAAGCCTGCACCTTGCCTGGCGAAACTGGGGAAAAGGCGAGGACTTTCGTTACCGCGAATTCAGAAGAAAATATGGAGAACAACGCTATTGGTGGATTAGTTTTTTTCAAACCTTTTTGTTGCAGGGGGCCTTGGTTATGCTTATTTCCTTACCGCTTTTGGCGGCACAATACAATACGGCAAATTCGCAATTAAATGGGTTTGATTACCTCGGTATTGCTTTCTGGTTGCTTGGTTTTGTTTTTGAAAGTGGCGGCGATTTGCAACTGGCAATGTTTAAAAGAAAACCGAAAAACAAAGGAAAACTGCTAACTACCGGCTTTTGGCGGTACACCCGACATCCGAATTACTTTGGCGATGCTGCCGTTTGGTGGGGCTTTGCTTTTTTTAGCTTAGCGGCTGATGCCTACTGGCCAATAGTGGGAGCAGTAATAATGACCTGGCTGCTGCTAAAAATTTCGGGGGTGGCTTTGCTCGAAAAAACACTGGTTAGCACCAAACCCGGGTACCGCGAATACATGGAAAAAACCAGTGCTTTTATACCTTGGTTTCCGAAAAAGTAAAGTTACCGGCTGAGCTTTTTTTAAAACAACTTTTTTAAAACGAAAAAAAATGAAATTATGGCATTCTATCAATTTAAACGCGAACAGCACATAAAAAGTAACATCAGTAGGGTGTGGGATTTTATTTCAATGCCACAAAACCTAAAACGTATTACACCCGCTTATATGGGTTTTGATATTAAAACACCCGATTTGCCCGATGCCGTTTACCCGGGAATGATAATTGCCTACACCGTGCGCCCGCTTTTCGGTATACCCACCACCTGGGTAACCGAAATAACACACGTGGTTCCGCAACAATATTTTGTAGACGAGCAACGCGTTGGCCCCTACAAACTATGGCACCACGAACACCACATAAAACCTAAAGACGATGGTGTGCTTATGACCGACATTGTAAGTTACAGTCCGCCAGTGGGTGCGTTGGGGCGCATAGCCAATACCCTGGTAATCCGCCAAAAACTAAACGAAATATTCGATTATCGCACAAAAGCTTTTGATGAAATTTTTACAGGATAAATTAATCAAGTATAAACATGGCAACAATCATAGGACTTCTTTTATTTTCAGCGCTAAACCAAACCATGCTTTTTAATTTTTCAGAAACAAGCGATGCCACCGGCTGGCAGGTGGTAAACGATGATGTTATGGGAGGAAAATCAGAAGCTTCGTTTTTTTTAACCGATGCAGGCAGCGCGGTTTTTCAGGGCAGGGTTTCGCTCGAAAATTATGGGGGATTTTCTTCACTGCGCTACAATTTAAATTCGGTAAACACTCAGGGCTACAGCAAAGTTGTAGTGCATTTAAAGGGCGATGGCAAAAAATACCAGCTGCGAATTCGTGAGAAAGAAAGCGACTACTTTTCGTATATCAGCACCTTTCAAACAACAGGAGATTGGGAGAAAATTGAAGTGCCCCTGAATACCATGTTTCCGTCTTTCAGGGGGAGAAAATTAGCGCTTCCCAATTATTCGGGCGATTCGATGGTGGAAATAACCTTTTTAATTGCCAACAAAAAGGCAGAATCTTTCCGGCTCGAATTAAAAAAGGCCTGGCTGGATTAGAAAATACAATCCGGTTATTGTAGTTTACAATAAATTTTATTGCCACTTGCTGCCCATGGCAAGTGCAGGTAGCTGCCTTTTTTTAATCGGTATCTCTTGTTATTTATATTCAGTCAAAATTGATTTTATGATAACCGAATGAAGGCCTTACAAATGCTCTTATTTCAAATAATCTCTTAGATTTGTCGTTCAAAGCAGGTCTGGCTAACCCAAATATTTATTGATAACTAATAAAGATTATTAACCGTATGAACCGATTAATCTGTGCCACGACCTTACTCCTAAGTATGCTTATCAGTAATGTCGCTTTTTCTCAAAACCGAATCGTATTAAACAGTGGCGATACGATCAAATGTAACATCAGTAAGGAAACCAAAAACTACCTTTTTATTCAGCAAGATGTGAAAGGAGTGCTTACCAAAGGAAAGATCCCAAAAGCGGAAGTGCGTGAGTGGTCGTACGTTCAGCCCGACAACCGTACTGAGCAAGGCGATATGGTGCTGTCGGCTATCAATACGGAAATAGAATCCGGAGTATATGCAGACGATAGTATAAAACCGGGCCCCATAAATAAAATGCGCGCATCGTTTACCGGCGGAATGGGGTATTTGCTTGGCGATACCAAACCGGCCGTAGAGAATTTACAATCGATGGGTGTTAGCAAACAGCTGGCCGACGATTACTATAAGCAGCTAAAAATGGGCATGCAACTCAAAGCCTCCCTGTACTTTTACCTGCTAAAAGACTATTGGCTGGGAGCTGTTTACAATGGTTTTTACAGCCAGGCATCAGTTACCACTTCAATGCAAATGGATGAGGTAAACATGTATTATGGCGAACTAAGCGAACACTATTTTGTAAATTTTGCAGGTCTTTCGTTTTATTCGGAAGGACGTTACGGAAAACAGCAAAAAATCGGATTGAATTCTTCACTTACCCTCGGACCGGCATTTTATCGCGATGAGGCCGAGATGCTTAACGAGCAGGTGCTGATAAAAAGTACCACCTTTGGAATGCACACCACGCTGGGTTTTGAATATTACATAAAACCCAAGCTGAGCCTGACAAGCGAAGCCGGATTATTTTTGGCTAATGTAAAAAAGCTCAACATCGAAACCTTAAACGGTACGCAGGAAGTAGCGCTCGACAAGGACAATTACGAAAACCTGAGCCGTCTTGATTTTTCAGTAGGATTGGTTTTTTATTGGTAATACCCTAAACAAAAAAACATGAAAAAAAATACAGGATTTTATAAAAGTTGTTTAGCAATCGTTTGGCTATTAGCAATAAACGTATTGGTAGCTTGTAATTTTAATTTTCCGGAAGAGAACCAGGAACAGGTTTTTACCACCGATGTGCAAAACCATTTTGACACCGGAACTACAAGCGGAGTTATTCAGTTCAACCTGTCGGGGTCGGATAATGGAAAATTTCGTGTAGTGGTGTATCCGCAATGGCTCGGGATAAAAACGTTTGAAGGGAATTTATCTAATGGCAACTGTACTATTCCTTTTGATTTTAAAAACGTAAACGACTTTATGGTTGACGGAAGAGCAGAGGGATATTTGTTTGTGAAACTTGGCGATGCCGGGGTATTCCGGATTACAGTAAGCTACGGAAAAACCACTGCCGAACAGCCGCCGGTTGAAGGTCAGGAACCATTGTATTGCAGCACTGCCGAAATTGACTTTGGAACAGAAGACAACCGGAGCTTCTCTATTGCCAATTACGGATCGGTTGATAAATACTGGTATATTGAGAATATACCGGAGTGGCTCGAGCTGTCTCCTGCATCCGGAACATTGTATGGTGGCGAAACAAAAGATATTTACTGCACCGTAAATCGTGGCGAAATGACGCCGGGCGATTATTCGCAAATTATTAATATCGAATCCAACAACCCACAACTGTCGCACGGTGTCCGAATAAACATGACCGTTGCCGCAAGCGATGATCCGGTAAACTCGAAATCGTTAACCTGGTTTGATGGGGAATTGAAAGACGCGTATTACCATAAAACCACCGATGTGCTTTACCTTTTAACCCGCTCGCCCAATAAGCTATTGGTAAAAACTACCGGCAGTACCGAATTTAATGCCTACGATCTGGAACGGGTACCTTACTGTATTGATGTAAGCGAAGATGGTAAAATGCTTGTAATTGGCTACAACCAGGCTTATGTTGATGTGTGGAATGCCGAAACACTACAGCGCGAAAAGCTGATTGAAACCGATTGTGTACCCTACGATGTGGCCTTGGGAGAAAACGGTTGGTGCTACCTGGCACCCGACGAAGATCAGCATGTGCATCTTTACAGCCTGAACCTGGAAACTGGGGTAACTTTCCGCTCCACCTCGTCGGTAGCGCTTTACGAAAAATCGGTGCTGCGAAAAATCCCGGGTAAACCACTGATTTATATTACACGTCCGCAATTGTCGCCCACAGGCCTGTTAATTGCAAATATTGAAAAAGGTGCGGCCAACGATACCATTCCTTCGTGGCACGAAAGTATTGGCAAGGATTTTTGGTTTACGCCCGACCTGAATGCTTTGATTGGCGCCAATAAAGTCGTCTTTCGTACACCGGCTTATACTACCCAGTCGGTGCACGGGCAGGAGCTTTCGCGCCTAGGAACTATCGAAATTCCACGCAACTCCATTCAAAGTCTGGATTACAACCAAAAGCTGGAAACCTATTTTGTGGTGGGCTCAGATTATTGGTGGGCACCGGATGCTGCCGAAACCATTTACCAGGTGGATGCCGTAAGCTATTCAGCAGTAAAATCGTTTAAAGTTAGCACTTATCCCGGCTACCTGAATAACCAGAATAACCCCGATATGGATGTGCATTTCCTTTTCACCAATTTAGCAGGCACCGAGTTGTATGCACTTAAAAATGTAGACCGCACCCTGGAAATGAATAAATGGGCGCTTGAAATTTTTAGTTTGCCGCTCGAATAATTCAGGAGTAAAAAAATAGTTTGAAAAATCCGGTTCTGAAAGCAACCGGATTTTTTTTTGCTTTCAGCCTTAACAAAGTTATTGTAGCTTGCTTATTTTGTTGTAACCCAAACCTCTAACTTGATTTCCCGTAAAAACATCTGTAATTTTATGGTGCTAAACGATTTAAATAAACTGTCATGTCAAAAATCAACACTTTCTTCGCAGGCTTTCTGCTTGTTTTTTTAATGGCCTGCGGATCAAAACACAACGCTCCTGTTCAGGTGCTAAGTCAGAAAACCGGGGTTATTGCCACCAATTCTTACCTTTTGTATGACGAAGCCAGCAAAGAGGCGGCATTAATCGATCCGGGCGATACCATTCCGGCCCTGTTACAACATATAAAAAAGGAAAAGCTGCAACTCCGTTATATCCTGATTACCCATTGTCACCCCGATCATATTTTTGGATTTTCAACCATAAACCTGCGCGAAAAATTCCCACAAGCCAAAGTGGTTTATTCGGTTGAAGAGTGTGAAGACATGTTTAAAATTGTGGCCAAATGGAAAGAGGCCTATCCCGATGCCGTTTCGGAAGAAATACAGAAAAGCCCCGAATTTTTAAAACTTTTTACCATGGATTACCAGCGCATCGGAAAACCGGATATTTATGTAGAAGATCAGCAAAAACTTCCGCTGGGAAAAGCTGAAATTACAGCCATAAAAACACCCGGACATGCACGCGGAAGTGTTTCTTATTACGTAGATAATTTTCTGTTTTCGGGCGACGAACTTATCTACCATGCCGTGGGGGGCACTACCTCTTCGCCGGTGGCTTCCTTTCAAACACAGGTAAAATCCATAAGAAAACTATACAGCCTCTTGCCCGACGAAACCATCGTTTATCCCGGACATGGCCGGTCGACAACCATTGGCGAAGAAAAAAAGCATAATGCCAATATATCTGCAAACAGGGCCGTGCAATAAAAAGTAATCAACTTTGATTTGTGCTGCCATTTACTTAATTTGACAAGCACAAATAGTACCAGTATGAAGCAGATTTTTCTGTATGGATTTTGTAGCTTGTTTTTACTTCTGCTTTTTGAAAGCGAGGTAGTACAGGCGCAACAAACTGATACCATTGCAGCCGATACCAGCCTGGTTGAAAAGTTTCTTGGTTTGTTTGAAGAAGCCGACGCCGGCGACATACCCGAGATGAAACGCTCGCGCAAACAACAGGTTGATGAGCTGTTAAAAGCCATTCTTGAAGAACCCGGGAAATTACAGTTTAGCGGGGTGGCCACCACTTCGTTGCAGGTGCCGCTGGTAAACGATCCTACCTGGAAAGGCGTGGGCTCGTTTGATATTTTTGCCTACGTAAGTTTTGGTGCCAACGCTTTGTTGTTTTTTGATTTGGAAGCCGGAGGAGGCCAGGGGCCTGATGCGCTAATCCCTAATATCTCAGGGCTGAATGCCGATGCCGGCGGAGGCGATGGCAAAGGGCAAAACCTTACCGTACTGGAAGCATGGACCGAGTTTAAAATGTTTCAGGAAATATTTACCGTAACTTTTGGTAAAATAGATCCCACCAACTATTTCGATAATAACCTGCATGCCAACGACGAAACCTCGCAGTTTATCAGTGGGGTTTTTGTGAATAATCCGGTTCTGCCAGTGGGTTTAAACAGTCCGGGCATACACTTTCGAACCACTTTTTTAAAACGTTTTTACATTCAATACGGGCATTTTATGGCCGATCCCGATTCGCCCGATATAATGAAAAACCACCTGAAGCTTTTGGAAACAGGGCTAAAAGTTTTTCGCGGGTCGGGCTGGGAAGCGAATTTACGTGTGTTTGGGCACGAGCAGCCACTTGCCAATCACACCCGCGGCTATGGCTTGTCGTTTGATCAGCTGATTGCCAATAACTTTAGCATTTTTGCCCGTTATGGCGAAAACAGCAACGAACTGGCCGGGTGGCAGGGCATAAAAAAAGCATGGAGTGGGGGTATTGGTTTTCAGAAAACCGTGCTGCAGCGCGAGTTTAAAATTGGTTTGGCCTATGCCGAAACATGGGCCTGGCAAGCCGATAATCCTGAAAAACTGGCCGAATTTTACTTTAGCACCCAGCTAAACAAGTGGGTGTTTGTAACACCCAACGCGCAGTGGTTGCAGTCGTACCTGCCCGAAGTGGGTGAACATTTCCTGGCGGGCCTGCGTATTAATTTCAGCTATTAGCTGGGCGAAAAGGCCATAAAATTTTCACAGCCTATGCATAAACATCCGGTAAATCTTGCACTTCGTTTTTTTCTTGAAATTGCAGCACTTGTTGCCATGGGAAAATGGGGCTGGCAGCTTACCAACACCTGGCACAAATACCTCTTGGCGTTGGCAGTGCCGTTGTTGGCTGCTCTTATTTGGGGAGTGTTTGCAGTACCCAACGATCCCAGCCGCTCGGGAAAAGCACCAGTGCCGGTTAGTGGGGCAGTACGTTTGCTTATCGAGCTGCTGTTTTTTGCCCTGGCAGGTGCAGTACTGTTTCAAATGGAATATATTTTGGCGGCAGCAATACTGGCAATAGCCACGCTGGTACATTACCTGCTTTCTTACCAGCGTGTGCGCTGGCTTCTCAGGCAAAAAGCCGGGCAAAACAGGAGTTGATTTGCGGAACCGCTGCGCGCTATTCACAGCTGTTTCAAGGGTGTATTTACCCGATTAATCTCTGCTTGGTCTATTGTTTGTCCTTTTATTTCAACTACTTATCGAAATAATTTTGTGTTCTTAATGATCCGGGTAAATTTTGTTGACTGTAAAGAAAAACTGAAAATCATTTTTTGAGTCAATAAGCCATAAAAACTAAAAACAACATGTCCTATGTCATCAACATCGCGCCTTTTTTATATCGATAACCTGCGTATTTTTTTAATAAGTCTGTTGGTGCTGCTTCACCTGAATATTACCTATGGTGCCCCCGGCGACTGGTACTACAACGAGTCGGAAGCCGGTTTTCCCGAAATAATTGTACAAACCATGTTTAACATGACCAACCAGGCTTTTTTTATGGGCCTGTTCTTTTTTATTTCGGCCTATTTTACCGCTGCGTCCATACAACGTAAAACAAGCGGCCGGTTTTTAAAAGACCGCCTGGTTCGTTTGGGTATTCCCTTGCTCGTCTTCTATTTTTTACTGAATCCGTTAACCAATTTTATTCATTACAACCTTATCAAACACGAAGCGGTAACATTTCTCGAATTTTTAGGAAATCAGCGTGCACGCGGTTTTGGCCCACTGTGGTTTGTTGAAACACTGTTGCTGTTTACAATGCTCTACTTGCCCATAAGTAAGATGAAATGGAAAATTAAAATGGCCTGGCCCGGAACGGGAAAACTGGTTTTGGCCGCCCTGGGAATGGGCCTGGCACAATACCTTATTCGCATTTGGTTGCCTGTTGGGTGGAGTATGCCTTACACCGGATTTCAGTTTCCGTTTTTTGTGCAATACATTGTAATGCTGGTTACGGGTGTTCTGGCCTATAATAACAATTGGCTGGATGCCATAAGTTTTAAAAATGCATTGCGATGGTTTGTTTTTGCTCAGTTAATGATTTGGCTGGTATTGCCCGTTATTCTATATGTTGGAGGGAAAAACGGAGGTGTTGAAACATTTATGGGGAGTGGCAGCTGGCAGAGTTTTGCCTGGGCAATTTGGGAACAGCTGGTTGGCGTTGCCATGATAATAGGGCTGTTAGGATTGGCAAAACGCTACTGGAATAAACAAGGGAATGTAGCGCGGCAATTGTCAGGTAGTGCCTATGGTGTTTTTATTTTTCATGCGCCGATAATTGTAGGCGTTAGCGCCCTTTTTGTGAGTTGGCAAAACATAAATCAGTTGCTGAAATTTATGGTGGTGGCTCCGCTTGCCCTGTTGGTTTGTTTTGTGTTTGCGTGGCTGATAAAACAAATTCCGGGTATAAAAAAAGTAATTTAGTATTGCATTATACATACAAACGGAAGAGAACTGCTATTACTGCTGTGGTGTGATTAACAATGCATTAACCTCTGTTCGGGTGTTGTAGCGTTACTTTTTTACTATTTTTGAAAAAAACCATAAAAAATCTCATCATGTTAAATCGACTGGTTCTAGCCTTACTTACCCTTGTTGTATTCAGCTGTTCGCAGCAAAAAGAAAATAACTGGCCACAATACCTTGGCCCCGACAGAAATGCCACCATAAGCGATGCCGGTATTTTGCGCCAATGGCCCGAAAGCGGCCCGGCAAAAGTATGGGAATTTCCGCTCGGACCGGGGTATGGAGGAGCAGCTGTTTTCGACGGCGAAGTGTTTGTTCTCGACCGTATTAAAGGCGAAAGCGATGTGTTACGCTGCATCGATCTCGAAACAGGTGCCGAGAAATGGAACTACAGCTACGAAGCCAAAGGCGAATTGCCTTATCCGGGTTCGCGGGCCGTACCTGTTGTCGACGAAAATTATGTGTGGTGTGTTGGCCCGCATGGTCATTTTCACTGTATCGATAAAAAAACACAGCAGGCCGTTTGGATGCAAAACCTACTAAGCGATTACGGAGGCGAACTAAATACCTGGGGCTTTTCCGTATCGCCAATTGTAAGCGGCAATCTGGTAATTGTATCGCCACAGGGCGAAACTGCCGGGGTGGTGGCCTACAACAAAACCAGTGGCGAAGTAGTTTGGGAAAGTCGCCGCCTTAGCGGTTACCGTTTTCATGTGTCGCCGGTGTTGGGCAACTACGGCGGTGTAGAGCAGGTTATAATGACCAGCTCGTGTGTAAAAGGCGATGGTTTTACTACCGACGAAGTGGTGGCCTTTGAAGTAAAAACCGGAAAAGAACTGTGGAGCTACAAAGGTTTTGACTCTTTTGCCTGTATCGCTCCTCCGGTAGCAGTTGACGATAAACACCTGCTGCTCACCTCCTGTGCCTACAAAGATCGGTACGACCCGGTTACCATTCTGCTGGAAGTAAATAACGATGGTGAAATTTATCGTTTTAACGAGCTGTTCCGCAACGAAGAAGCGGGCTGCAAAATGCATCCTCCCTTAGTGATTGGCCAGCATATCTACCTGAATAACAACCGCCGGGTAAACGAAATGGTGTGTTTAAACTGGCAGGGCGAACGCTGCTGGCCCGAAAAATCAACACCGGGTTTCGAGTTGGGTTCTATTGTTATGGTTGACGGAATGCTCATCAATCAAAATGGTAAAAACGGCGACCTGCACCTGATTGAGCCAACACCCGAAGGCTATAAAGAAGTGGGTAAAGCCTCGTTTTTTACCGCTGAAAAATCACAGGCCTGGTCACCAATGGCTTTTGCCAACGGTAAACTGCTGGCCCGCGACAACGAAAAACTGGTTTGTGTGGAGTTGAAGGAAAGCTAGTTTATAACCACAATAAAATCCAGCGGCATCTTCTCTATTCCCCCGTGTTTGCAGCCACCGACAGCAAGTTTTGGTGCTTCCAGTTTTATTGAACATATTTGCAATGTATCATGAATCCCGATTTTATCGGGATACCAACCGAGCAAGCATAGCCACGGTGGTTGAGTGTTATAACACACCTGCTCTTGACGGCCCAGGTTCTGTTCTTTTGCTTTTTATCATCGTTAAAAAATCGTTTGCAGAACGCTGCTATGCGCTGATTTTTGCCTTGTTAAAAAACAAAACTACTTCAACTTAACCGTCATTTCAGGTATGTAATCACACGAGTATGCGGACAGTCTGTCAAAAACAATTGCCATTCAGACATTTTTCCGACAATACATGATGCACAAGGTTTAACTATATAAAATTTGTGCCTTATGAAAGAGAGTAATTCTAACTGGATCAACAAACTTGAAAAACACGACCAGTTATTTAAGATGAGATTTAAACTTTTGAATTCTGAAGCATATCCACTTAATATCAGAACCTGGGAAAAAGTGGATAACGTTAGCTTAAAGGAATTTCTTCTTGGCGAAGAAAACAGATTGCCATTGTTCGTTCAAACCATGTTCGATACTTTTCCAAAAAACATAAGGCTTGCACAGGGACAATACTTTGCTGTTTTGATAAAATTTCTGAGTGGCAATGTTATTGCCTTAGCTATTTATCAAAAAGATGCTCTGCGGGATAAACGAATTCATTGGATAGCTAATTAGCGGAATTAAAAAGAACAAATCAATCCCTTACAATCCAATAACAAAACAAAAATGAAACAACTTATTCTCCATATTCCCCACGCTTCCACTTATATCCCCGACTTCACAGGCTACTTAATAAATAGTGAAGCTTTACAGGCAGAAATTCAAAAACTAACCGACTGGTACACCGACGAGCTGTTTAGCAACAAACTGGATGAGGCGGTGATAGCGCCATTCTCACGGGTGTTTTGCGATGTGGAACGGTTTACCGATGATTTGCTTGAACCCATGGCGAAATCCGGAATGGGAGTATTGTATGAAAAAACCGATGAGGGAAAGCCAATGCGACAGGTGAGTGCCGGTTTACGCTACGAGGTAGTGGAAAAGTATTACAACCTGCACCACCAACGATTAACTGAAACTGTTGAAAAGCAACTGGCCAGATACAACAGTGCTTTGCTTATCGACTGCCATTCGTTTCCTGATATTCCGCTTAAACGCGACCTTGACCAAAATACCCGGCGCCCCGATTTTAACCTTGGCACTGATTCATTTCATACCCCATCCCAACTTGCACACCTTGCCAGGCAGTTTTTTACGGAACGGGGTTTTAGCGTTGAAATTAATCGTCCGTATGCCGGAACACTGGTACCCTTGCAATGGTATCATGCCGACAAACGTGTGTACTCGCTAATGCTGGAAGTAAACCGCCGTCTTTACCTTCAATCCGGAACGAACAAAAGAAACAGTAATTATAAAAAGGTGCAGGCGGTGGTGCAGCAATTTCTTGACCATTTAAGAAATGGCAACTGCTACCAGGAATAATTCGTTGACGGGGTGGTATAGCTACACCACCTCCCCACTGATTCCGTTGCACTGCATCAGCGGTACTCCTCCTGGCAGGAGGAGAAATTAATACATCCCAATTTTATCCATTATAATAACAGATAAGCCAGTGCACGAACATTTCCCCTCCATAAAATCAGATATTCCATATTGTTTCCCCCATTTGGGGGAAATGTCAGGGTAAGGCACTGGCGCTGGCCGACAAAGGGGGGCAGGAGGGGGGTACCGCGTTTACAGCGGTGGGGTGGTGAATTGGAACAATTGCCTCAAATCATTAACTCTTATCTGTCCCACGTTTGCAACGAGGGGCGGAGGGAGAGTGCAGTGACCGAAGTAATCTTTATAGCTCCACCATGCAAACCAGGGGCAGATGAGCTATGTCCCGCTCTCCTTGAGGTTTGCTTGTTAACAATAAGATTAGGAATCGATTATTTTTTACCTATTTTTAAAAGGTATTCCGAATGGATACGCTTGTTTTAAGAAGTGATAAGCCTATGGTAAGTTGTGAGATATTGGGGAAGAAATGGTTTTTTGTAAGCTTTTTGTTAGTTGTTTTTCAGCTGGCAGGAAAACCCCGGAATTTACCCCCGCAAACAGTAAAACACCTCGCTACCTTAAACGACACCGAAAAAATTGATTACCTGGCCAATTTATGCTGGACCCTGCGCGGTCAGGAAAACGAAAACGCCATACTTTACGGGCAATACGCCCTGCACCTGGCCGACAGCCTGAACATGCAGGCGCAGGTAGCCCGCATTAGCAACTACCTGGGTGTTAATATGCTGTATTTCCGCTACGATACCAAACAGGCCTGGCATTATTTTCGCGATGCACTTGACCACAGCATTAAAGCACAAGACAGTATACAAATGGGTTTTGCGCACGACAATATGGGCTACCTCTACCTTATTCACGGCGACGAAAACAATGCCTATACCCACGAAAAAATTGCCGAAGAATTGTTTGCCCGCCTCAACGACGAACAAGGGCTGGCCTACATTTATACCAATCTTGGCCTCGTTCATCAGGCGCGTAAAGAGTATAAAGATGCCATGGACTATTTTCTTCGCGCCAGGGCGATTCACCTGAAAAACAATAACCAATCCGGCACGGCAGCCATACTCTATTGTATGGGCGAAAATTACATCCTTCAGCAACAGCCCGATTCGGCGCTTAGCTATTTTCACGAACAATTAACCATTTCAGAAAAAGAAAAAAATAAAAAATACATTGCACAAGCTTTAAAAGGCATGGGCGAAGTGCACTACCAGCAACAAAATTATACCGAAGCTTTAAGCGTATTAAACCGGGCTATGGAGCTGGCTATGGCCGAAAACGATAACCTGCTGCTTATAGGGATGTACACAAATAAAGCCCTGATTTATGCTAAAACAGGTTTCCCGCAACTGGGCGAAATAGAATTGCAGAAGGCCCTTGAGCTGGCTGGCCGGCTACAGCTGCCAAAAGAAATTTTCAACATCGGACAGGCCTATACCGAATTATATGCCTCCACTGGTTTTAACGAGTACTCGGCTGCCACCTATAACCAACTTTTCGAGCGCTACAATCAGCTGTACGATCAGCTGCAGAAAGAGACCATTATCAACGAAAATCAACATTTTGAAACGCTGCAGGCACTTAAAGAAATGGAACAGGCAGCGCTTAATGATAAAAAACTGCATAAATCGTATGTGGTTATTCTGGTATTAGTCCTGCTTCTGTTGCTGGCATTTATCTGGCTGTCGTATTCAACACGGCAACTAAACGAACAACTCCGGCAAAGCAACAGTAACATGGTTGCCGAGGTTAAACAAAAAGAGCAGGCTTTGCACGAGCTCGAAAAATCAGAAATGGAATTGAAAGCCAGTATCAACACCAAAGACAAGCTGTTCTCCATTATCAGCCACGACCTGCGAAGCCCTTTTAATGCCATACTGGGCCTTTCAAGAATGTTGCACGAAGAAGAGGACAAGACCGATAAGCAAGAGCAAAAACAAATTACCGAAAACCTGCTTAACGCCGCCGAAAATGCCTATAATATGCTCGATAACCTCTTGATTTGGGCAGCAACACAAACGCAGCGTATTCGTTTTTCGCCCGGGCTGTTATCGGTTAAAAGTATGGTAAACGATAGTATATCGTTGCTATTGCTGGCAGCAAAAGATAAAAATATTAGTGTACACCAACAGTCGGATACCGATTACCAGGTGCTTGCCGACCGCGAAATGCTGAAAATTATTTTACGCAACCTGTTATCGAATGCCATAAAATTTACCCCCGACCAGGGTGAAATTTGGGTAAGCTGGCAGCCGGTGCCCGAAAAAGAGCTGCTGAGTATTTCAGTGCAGGACACGGGAATAGGGATAAGCCCTGAAGCCCAAAAACAGCTTTTTAAACCCGATGGTGTTAAATCGGTGCCCGGTACCCGCAACGAAAAAGGAACAGGGCTGGGCCTGCAGTTGTGTAAAGAGTTTGTTGAAAGACAGGGCGGCACGCTCCACCTCGAAAGCCAGCCCGGTAAAGGCAGTACTTTTTCGTTTACGCTGCCCTGCTCCGGTGCCGAAAATCTAAATTAATCGCTTCCCCCTCAGCCTTGCACAAGAGGGATTCAGCATGTCCAAAGGGCTTTGTCTGTATGCAAGAAGCTTTATAGAAAGTTGCTACGGAAGTAAATAAGTTACAAATCGCGATCAAAAGATTTTCTTGCTACCTTTAAGCAGCATGCGCATGATAAAACAATTACAAGCATTATTTCGTCCCGAGCGTTACCACGGCTGGCGGCGCAGCAAACGGTATTTCGAAGGCTGGTACTACAAAGCCGTTTCGGCCGGCGGGAAGGAGGCTTTTGCTTTTATTCCCGGAATAGCTATGGATGAGCAGGGCGAACAACATGCTTTTATTCAGGTGCTCGATGGAAAGGCGCAAACAGCTGAATACATTTCCTTTCCGGCCAATATTTTTTCTGCCGCATCCGCTTCTTTTCAAATCCGTATTGGCGATAGCAAATTTACGGGCAACAGCATAAAGCTGGCCCTCAACGATTATTCCGGAACGCTGCAGTTTAAAAATACGGTTCCCTGGCCCAACAGGTGGTATTCGCCCGGAATTATGGGGCCTTATACTTTTGTTCCTTTTATGGAGTGCTACCACGGTATTGTAAGTATGGATCATGCGCTGGAAGGGACCTTAAAAATTCGGGGCAGATCCATCGATTTTAGCGGCGGACGCGGTTACATCGAAAAAGACTGGGGGCACTCTTTTCCATCGGCGTATTTCTGGATGCAGTCGAACCACTTTGCGCACCCCGGCATTTCCTTTAAAGTATCGGTGGCCAAAATTCCCTGGCTGCGGAGTTCGTTTGTGGGCTTTATTGCCGGATTGTATGTTAAGGGCAGTTTATTCGAATTTACCACCTACAACGGCACACAACTGTTACGGTCAATGGCCGATAAAAAGCAGGTGAAATTGCTGATGGAAAACAAAAAATACCGCCTCGAAGTAGTGGCACACCGCGATCAGGCTACCGAACTGGCCTCACCGCTTTCCGGAATAATGGACGGCCGTATCAGCGAAAGCATGACTTCAGCAATTGAAATTACGCTCAGCGATAAAAAAAGCGGCAACGTCCTTTTTAGCGACACCGGCCGTAATGCTGCCCTCGAAGTGGCGGGGAAAATTGAAGAAATTACGCTTGAAGGATAAAAAACTACATGAAGTAAAACCGCTAACAACAGCATAAAACAAAAACATTGGAAGCCGAAGTAAATGAAATAAATAACACCACCTATCCCTCAGACAGGACATTGGCTTTAACGGTCAGAAAACTGGTGCACCTGGTAACCGGACTGCTTCTTTTGCTTCTAAGCTACTTTATTGAACGCGATGTTTTGCTGGTACTGATCATTGCCGGTTCCATCATTGCGTTTGTCACCTTTCGTTTTAAAAGCTGGCAACTTGTTCATAAAACCGAAAGTAAGAGCCTCGGTACCCTGTTTTATCCGCTGGGGATCCTCCTCTCGTTTTTACTTTTGCTTGATTTGCCCCTGTATTATTTTCAAACCGCACTTATGGTGTTAACGCTTTCCGATCCGTTGGCCAACCTAAGCGGAAAAATCAATACCGGGAACATCACATTCCGACCAGGAAGCGATAAAAAAAGCCTCTTCGGATTCATGGCTTACTCCCTCTCTAATTTGATAGTGTTGGCGGTTTTTCTGCCGCAGGCACTGTTTGCCGATGTGTTTTTTGTGCTTGCTGTATTGTTGCTTGCGGCCTGTTTTGAGCTTGTTTCGTGGCGCGGTTCCGATAATTTGTCGATTCCCGTCGGACTGGCGCTCTTCTTTATTTTTCAGCACACCCAGCAGCCCGATTTCCTATTTGTTTGCGGGGTACTGATGGTTGTAATTGCAGGTACTTACCTGCTGAATAAATTAAAACTGCTCACCCGCAGCGGAAGCCTGGCAGCCGGAGCACTGGGCTTTTATTTAGCGCTTGTTGCCGGATGGAACTGGTTGTTGCCGGTGGTGTTTTTCTTTGTGAGTTCGGTGGTGTTTACCCGAATAAATCCAATGCGCAGCATGAAGAAAAAACCATCGGGCAGACGAAATAGTTGGCAGGTACTGGCCAATATTTTATGGGCACTCCTGAGTTCAATGTTGTTCCTTGCTACAACCAATGAGCGGTTTATTTTCTTTTTTATTGCCAGTGTTGCAGCCGTTACAGCCGACACATGGGCAAGCGAGGCCGGTCCGCTTTTTAATAAACAAAGTTTTTCGGTAGCCGACTGGAAAATGTACCGGGCAGGAACAACAGGCGGTATTTCTTTTGGCGGAACATTGGCAGCACTGGCAGGGGCTTTCCTCGTTTCCGCCGGAGCGTATTATTTGTTTTTTCACACCTGGAACCCAACAGACATCGGAATACTTACCCTGGCGGCATTTCTGGCCTGTATTGCCGATACCTTTTTAGGGGCTTTTGTTGAGGAGAAACTCCGGCAATCCGCGTTTTTCAGAAAGCAGCAAAAACAGGATTCATTTGCGCCCAACGATTTGGTTAACCTGGCCGGATCGTTTACAGCCTGGGTGTTTTACCTTGTGCTGTATGTTCTTGTATCGTAAATGTGTTAAAAGAAGCAGCTTAACATTTTACCGTATACGTATGATAAAAACAGACTTTGTTATCCTTCCATTCCGTACTGCATCAATTCAGAAAGTTATAGAGTACAAACCCAATAATCATTGTCACCGAAAAAACAAGGTGGATCAACACCGTTAATTTGGCACCGGCTTTTAGCTGATCCGGATCAGCGTGGTGTTTCCAGATGATTCCCGCAGCTTTGGGAAACAGCAAAATATACGGAAGCAACGACAGTAGCAGGGGCCATGTATTGCCCGGATATTGCGTAAACAGCAAAAGGATATTTATAGCCAGCGCCAGCTGCACCACAACATACAAAACCGATGTAAACCGAGTTCCCCTGCGCGAGGCAACACCGTGTTTTCCTCCTTTCCGGTCAGCCTCCAGGTCAATCATTTGTCCCACCAGTAAAATTGATGAAGTGCTGAGACCGGTGGTGGGCAGCAACCAGGGCAGCTGCGAATGAAAGACCATGTTCTGACTTACTGCCGCTATAAGAATCGCCATGGGGCCAAAAGCCAGCCACACCGACACCTCACCCCAGCCGCGGTAAGCAAGTTTGGCAGGCGGTGCCGTATAATATTTGCTAAAAAATGCCGAAACAAGAAACAGCACCCACAGCAGTACTCGCAATTCCTTATTGATCAGAAAAGTGAGAGCAATGGTTCCCCCAAAAGCAACAACCAGGCCGGTGCGTGCCAAAAAATACATCTTCCCCATCAGCTCCGGATGGTCGAGCAATACGCCCGAACCACCACTCGATTCGTTGCGGTGTTCATTCACTTTGTCGGTGCCCTGCAGCGTATCGTAAATATCGTTATACACATTGGTGGCCACGTGCAAACCCACCCCAATAAGCAATACAACAATAAAATTCAACACATCAAAACTTTCTTTTACGCCGGCACTCCACAAAGTTCCAATTACAATGGGGGCAATAATACTACTCAGAAATGGCGCACGAATCATTTTTAAAATACCGGGATTATCGTTCATGTTTTTTGTTTTAGGTTCGCTAAAGTTACGTTCAATGTGCTGTAAATTACAAAGAAAATTGGCAAATGCCGAAGATTCAATGCTTGTCATTGCAAGCCACCTGGATTTCTCTTACTACCCCTCGTTTGCAACAAGGGGCAGAGCGGTGGGGTATAGCTACACCACCTCCCCACTGATTGCGTTGCACTCCATCAGCGTTACTCCTCCTGGCAGGAGGAGAAATGTTTGAATTCCAATTCAATTTCCGGGATACCAAATGAAGCCTGCAGCACGAACATTTCCCCTCCATAAAATCAGATATTCCATATTGTTTCCCCCATTAGGGGGAAATGTCAGGGTAAGGCACTGGCGCTGGCCGACAAAGGGGGCCAGGAGGGGGTACCGCAATACCAAAGCAACCTTCCCATACCCCCCTTTCGTCGATCAGCTGCTCGTGTAGGTCGTATTTATTTGTCGATCCAACTCAAAATGTTCTACCTTACAAAGCAAAGAAGAAATGATGAACATTTTAATAGTTGGGGCAAGCGGAGCAACAGGCCGCTTGCTGGTAAAAGATTTATTGGATCGCGGAGAAAAAGTAACAGCCGTTGTGCGGTCAACAGAAAAACTGAACACGCTACTGCACGCTACGAACCTTAAAGTAGTTGAAGCCCCGGTGCTGGAGCTTAGCGATAACACAATGGCCGAATTGGTTCGCGACTGCGATGCTGTAGTTTCATGTCTGGGGCACAACATGAGCTTTAAAGGTATGTACGGAAAGCCGCGCCGCCTGGTAACAGATGCAACTCGCCGGTTGTGTGCAGCCATCGGGGTGAATAAACCACAAAAACCGGTGAAGTTTATATTGATGAATACCTCCGGCAACCAGAACCGCGATCTGAACGAGCCCCTTGTTTCGGCTGAAAAAATCGCGATTGCTCTGCTACAAATACTGGTGCCTCCTTTTACCGATAATATAGAGGCAGCAGAATACCTCCGCACGCAAATCGGGCAGCACCATTCCTTAATTGAATGGGCAGCAGTACGCCCCGACAGCCTGATCGATGAGGACAGTGTGAGCCCCTACGAGATTCATCCTTCGCCCATACGAAGTGCTGTTTTAAATCCCGGAAAAGTAAGCCGCATAAACGTAGCCCGCTTTATGGCCGAACTAATATGCAACAACGACACCTGGAAACGCTGGAAAGGACAAATGCCGCTTATCTACAACCGCGAAACAGCAGAAAAGTAGCCCGGTTTTTCGTTTGCCTTTTTCATCGCTACCGCGCGAATCCTTTCGCGTGGTTTAACCTTACTACCCCTCGTTTGCAACGAGGGGGGCAGGCGTTCAGTCGAGTGTATCGACAAATAGGAATCATGGAAAATAACTGTTTCCAACTCTTTAGGACGGCGTTAAAAACGACAAAAAGTTCACCCCTCCATACAAACAAGGGGCAGAGAAGAGTCGGATAGTTCTGTTTAAGGGATATTTCTGTAAACATTTGATGCCGCAGGCATCTGTCTTCCGGCTTTCTTCCTAACTTTAATCCTTAATCGATCATCCTTAATCTTTTAAAATGGATGTACACAACAAAATAACCCGCTCGTATAATATGAGTTGCATTAAGGGGGAGGATATCTGGCCCAAGGTGGCCATTGTTACTCATAGTCCGTTGACTTAAATGATAATCACCGATATCTTTACTTCTATGAAAATTTATGTATCAATCGAATTCGTAGAAGAGGAAATAGAAAGTTTCGATTTACCCGAATTTTATCTCAACGAAGCTCTTACGCCATGGGACAAAATTGAAATTCATCCTATTGTTGAAATTGAAAGTGGTGTTTGCGAGATAATTTATGAAGAGAAAGAGTCCTTTTGGGGTGTCTATTTGCACCAAATTGAAGGTGGTTTAAAATGTGTGGCTGATGTGAAAAGTAAAATCGAGGCAGATATGCTGGCTGAACTTATTTTTAGATGCTCAAATTCTAGGGTTCATTAGTTTTAAAAATATTTTTGATTTGAACATAATCGATTAAATTTGGATAATTAATTTGAAAAAACACCATGACTAGTCTTGGCCTCTACGAACAACTCATAAACAAGCTGATTGATTCCAAATTGAATGAGCTTGATAAAAATGAATTTCACATTAAAGAGACAAAAGTTGATAAGAGTGAAGCATCCAAAGTTTTATCACATTATTTAATTGAAAGAATACAGTTTGCTTTGAGTTTAATTTCAGGAGATGATAGTATTGAGAAGCAAATTGAAATTTCAAATAAGATTATCAGGCTTCTAAGAACAGAGCTTAATAATGAAGAATTTGATAATGATTTGATTTTAACAGAAGCAAAAATTCTTACGGCAATTTTCTCAAAAATTGATCCGCGTTTCTCGAACTTTGATAAATATCTAAAAGAAATTACACCTTACACTAGGCTTTCTCAAAGCGAATTATTTACTGGAAATAATGCAGGTGTTTCACTTGAAAGTGAAATTAAGAAGGAAATACTTTCTTCTGATAGAGTAAGTTTCCTTGTTTCGTTTATAAAGTGGACAGGTATAAGGATATTTGAAAAAGAACTCCTTGAATTTACCGAAAGAGGCGGAGAATTAAAGATAATAACGACCTCGTACATGGGAGCTACCGACTTAAAAGCAGTTGAGTTTTTATCGGGATTAAAAAATACAGAAATAAAGGTTTCGTATAATACGGATAATGAGCGTTTGCATGCAAAAGCATATTTGTTTTATCGAAATACAGGATTTCATACAGGTTACATCGGTTCTTCTAATATATCGCGTTCTGCATTAACAAACGGGTTAGAATGGAACATGAAAGTTACCACAAAAGAAGTAGGTCATATCATTGATAAATTCCAAAAGACATTTGACACTTACTGGCAAGACAAAGAGTTTGAATCTTTTGATAATTCTGGGCATAAAGAGAAGTTAAGAGTAGCTTTGAGAAGAGAAAGAAGAGGAACGAATAATAGCATTTCTGCCCATTTTGATATAAAGCCATTCCCGTATCAAGAAGAAATTTTAGAAAAGCTTGAAGCTGAACGATTGGTGCATAATCGTTTTAAAAACCTAGTGGTAGCAGCAACCGGAACTGGTAAAACAGTTATTTCAGCTTTTGATTACAAGAAATTTAAGCGACAGAATTCAAATTCAAAATTATTATTTGTAGCTCACCGGAAAGAGATACTTCAGCAAGCACAAGCAACATTTCAAGGAGTTTTAAGAGATAATAATTTTGGGGAATTATGGGTTGATGGCCTTGAACCAGAAAAATATGATTTTCTATTTGCTTCCGTCCAAACATTGAATAACAGAATGGACTCCCTTCAACTTTCATCAAATTATTACGATTATATAATAATTGATGAAGTTCATCATATCGCAGCATCCAGCTATCGTTCTATTCTTAAACACTTCAATCCTAAAATTCTTTTAGGATTAACAGCAACTCCAGAAAGAATGGACAATGAAGATATCTTAAAAGATTTTTCAGATGTTATTGCTGCGGAAATTAGATTACCACAAGCTTTAAATCGTAAATTACTTTGCCCTTTTCAGTATTTTGGAATTACTGATAGTATTGATTTGTCAAATGTTTCGTGGCAAAATGGGAGATATTTGCCAAGTGAATTAACAAAGCTATATACTCAAAATGATAAACGAGTTGGAGAAATACTTTCAAATCTTGAAAAATACATAACTGATATAAACGATGTAAGGGCGCTTGGGTTCTGTGTAACTCAGGCACATGCACAGTATATGGCCGAAAAATTTACTTTAGCCGGTCTGAAAGCCGATTACTTAGTTAGTTCAAGAAATGCGGATCGGGAAGAATTAAGAATAAAATTACTGGAAAAGAAAATCAATTATTTATTTGTAGTAGATATATTTAATGAAGGCGTAGATATCCCGGAAATTGATACTGTGTTATTTTTACGCCCGACAGAAAGCTTAACTGTTTTTCTTCAGCAGTTAGGAAGAGGTTTACGCTTAGCTGATAATAAAGATTGTTTAACTGTTCTTGATTTTGTTGGCAACTCGAGGCCAGAATATGATTATGAAGGAAAATTCAGAGCTTTGGTAGGGAAAACTAATACTTCCATAAAAAAAGAAATTGGAGACGATTTCCCTCATTTACCTCTTGGTTGCTCAATCGTTTTGGAAAAACAAGCGAAAGACTTTATCCTCCAAAATATTATTAATGCGACTTCAATTAATAGAAATAAGCTACTTGCAAAAATCCGTAATTATCAGCATCAAACTTCTTTACCATTAACTCTTAAGAATTTTACAAACCTGTACCATATTCCCTTACAATTAATCTACAAAAGAGACAATTGGAAAAGGTTGTGCGCAGAAGCAGGCCAGATCGAAAATTATTCTGATGAAAATGAAAAAGAAATTTGTAGAGCAATTAACAAAAAATGGCTTTCATGTAACTCAAACTCTTACTTTCAATTTATTTTGACTTTGGCGAAAAAAGGATTCAAAGTTGATTTGAATGCTCTTAATGAAGAACAAAAGTTGATGTGTTTGATGTTGCATTATGATGTTTGGCAGACTGCTGGTGGTTTTTCTTCATTAGAGGAAAGCATCCGAGCAATAGGAAAGAATGAAGTATTAGTCGAAGAAATTATTGAGATTATAGAATTATTAATTGACAAAATCGATTTCTTAGAAAGTGATATCAAACTTCCATATTCGCAACCATTAAAACTTCATAGCCGATATACCCGTGAACAGATTCTGACAGCGTTCGGACATAGTACATTTGAAAAAAAATCAACTAATCGAGAGGGAAATGCTGATAACAAGAAATTGAATACTGATGTTTTATTCATTGACTTAATTAAGTCAGAAAAAGACTTTTCTCCATCGACATTATATGAAGATTATGCCATTAGTGAAACACTTTTTCATTGGCAGTCTCAAAATGCTTCAAGACCAGATAGGGGAAAAGGATTAGGCTATATTCGTCACCTTGAAACTGGGAAAATAATTTTATTGTTTGTCAGGGAAAGAAAGAACGATGAATTTGGAAATACAATGGGATATGTATTCTTAGGTGAAGGAAAAATAACTGAGTATTCAGGGGCAAAACCTATGAACATAAAATGGGCATTAGAAGAACCGATGCCTCCATATTTATGGAAACAATCGGCAAAAATGGCGGTAGGTTAATTATCAATTATGAGCAACATTCTCCAACATATCACCCACCTAAACCAAGGCGTAACCAAATACGGCAAGGCTCCCCATAAGCCAGTGCTTTTATTGGCGGTGATAGAGAGTTTTGAAAGTGGTGAGATTGTGGAGAATTGGATTGAGATTACCGATGCCTTGGTGCAGCGCTTTCTTGATATTTGGAATGTTGTGGTAAAAACACACCATACACCCACCTTTGCTTTGCCCTTTTTTCATCTTAAAAACGAAAAAGGTGAGTTTTGGAAACTTATTACCTATCCCGGAAAAGAGATTCCAACCACAAGAAGCAATTCAATAAAAAGTTTAAGGGCTCTTGATGCCACAGTTTTGGCAGCGCAGCTTTCAGAAGAACTGTATTTGGCATTCATTGATCCGATAAAACGCAGGGAAATAAAGGCTACATTGCTAAGTAAATACTTTGGTATAAAGCAGGTTTCGGAGTATGCGTCGGCAGAAGTTTATTCGGCAAAAGTGAAAGCACAAATGCTTTACGATCCTGAAAAAAACTATGCCCGAACAGTAAAACAAACCCTAAACCAACAACCTAAAGAAGTTCGTGATGAATTTGTGGCTGCCCGTAGTGCTGTTTTCCGTAAAGCCATTTTGGAAGTTTACGATAATCAGTGTGCAATAAGCGGGTTAAAAGTTGCCGATGCTAAAAATCGTTCATTGGTTGATGCCTGTCACATTACCCCATTTGCCGAAACTTATAACGATTCAATCCGAAACGGACTGGTACTTTCGCCAACTTTTCACCGTGCTTTTGATCGCGGTTTGATTGCAATTTCTGATAAGTACAAAATATTGGTGCATCCTACTATGAAAGATTTTAACCCGGAAACAGGTATCAAACAATTCAATAATAGAGATATCTTTCTCCCAACCAACAGCCAATTTCATCCTTCGGGAAAACTCCTTCGGGAGCACCGTTTAAAATTTGGATTTTAAGGCAAAAACATTTCCTATCCCTTTATCCACAAGCCTTTCAGCGATTTTCACGCTTTGGGTACAGGCCTTTTACCCAAGGGTAGAAGGACAATTACCAAGGGTATAATAGCTATTCCCTTGGGTAAAGGAGCAATTCCTTAGGTAATAGCTATGCTACCCAGGGGTAAAACCATTATTACCTGGGCTAGAACGATAATTCCCTAAAGGATAATAGCTATTCCCTGTGGGATAGAAGTAATTACTTAGGTAAAAACTATTATACCCAAGGGGAGCGGCCTTATTACCAAGGGTAAATGTTAAAAATCCGAAGTAAAAAACTGAAAAATACAAGAGGTAAGGAGAAATGAAAAGGGGATGGCGAGAAACGAGCATGTAAAATATGTAAACCCAGGGAGATGATAAAAATAGATGCGAGTTACACACTATACCGCTAAAAACAAACAATTTTAATAGTGTGAAAAACCGGAGCCGGCAAGCTCCTCCGGTTTTATCACGTAAGAGGTTAATCCTTTTCCGGATCTTTTTTTGTAGTTCGCCCGGTATTACGGAGTTTTTTTATCTCCAGTACCAGGTTGTGTTTCTTTCCCAACAGACCGGAGATTAGGTCTACCGTAGCTGAGCCATCGGTATACGCAGTGTCGAGCGTTTCGTTGGCCAGTTTGGTAGCATCTTTGGCTGCAGCTGCCGCTTCAATTTGTTTACCTTCCGCGTCGTCGGCAGTCGTTAATTCTGTTTGTAACTGTGTGATCTTTGCTGTAGGGTCGAAACCCTTGTCGGAAAGAAGGCTTGTATTCTGCTGCAGGATCACAATTAACTGCTGCACAAAATCACGCTTCTTACTCTCAGTTAAATTTGCCATATTTAAATGATTTAATAATTATGGAATAGTTATTAATTCGGGCCACCTGTTTGCTTGCCGGCGCAGGTGGCCTTTTTGGTATGCACGCCATTATACCTGGGCGTGTACATGTACCACAAACAGGCACATGTGAACAAATAGGGTCGATGTTAAAACGTTACGGTAAATTCAGAGGGTTCTGGGTTAACCGTGTTTTTGGTTTTTAACCACTATAAAATTATGGAAAATACATTTGGTTATCAATATGTTATGTAGCAGGGAAGGACGACCACCTCCCTCCCGACTTCAGGTTGTTTCATCGGGACAGGCTCCCTGACTCTTCCCCTTACTCTACCCCTCGTTTGCAACGAGGGGTCAGGCGTTCAGTCGATTGTATCGACAAATAAAAAATCATGGTAACTATCGGTTAACAACTGTTTAGGACGTCGTTACAAACGACAAAAAGTTAGCCCCTCGTTGCAAACGAGGGGCAGGTGAGGATAAGCCTGCAGCACGAACATTTCCCCTCCATAAAATCAGATATTCCATATTGTTTCCCCCATTTGGGGGAAATGTCAGGGTAAGGCA